>Ga0209572_1000077_pt1 | contig 222898 bp, 162 predicted proteins | sample EBPBio232012_DNA_FD_185867 | JGI IMG/M metagenome (GOLD analysis project Ga0209572, IMG submission 185867) | Wastewater treatment Type I Accumulibacter community from EBPR Bioreactor in Madison, WI, USA - Reactor 1_1/23/2012_ DNA (SPAdes)... | ecosystem: Engineered > Bioreactor > EBPR >... | reverse complement strand
CGACGATCTTATTGGACAATGCGACTTCCCATTCCCTGGTGTGCAACTAAAGTTGCCGCTCTTTGAATCCTAAAAAGTACTACGACTTTTTGAAACTCATGATACTATGACTTAATGAAACTCGGCATAACTCAGGACTAACGACTTATTGCAGTACCACTCTCCGCTGCACAGCCCCTTTCTCCGTCGTCATTTCCAGCCAGTAAACGCCTTTCGGATAAGTGGAAAGATCGGTCTGGAAAGATGCTTCACCTGCAGGCAGGTCGAGGCGGCGCGTTTGCAGGGTGCTGCCCTGGGTGTTTTTCACGGAAACAGTCATTTTTCCACCTTTATATCCGGCGATTTCAGTTTTCAGTGTACCCGAAGTAGGATTCGGGAACAGGCGAAGATCGTCGGCCCAAACAGGCGCGGAGGTATTAACAATGGTCGAATCGACAAAAGCCGTTACCGGTACGCGGGCGCTGGTACATTCATATCCGTAGAAGTCTACTTCCCAGTTGAAGAAGTAGTAGTAACGCTCAAGACCGAAACTCGAGTTTTTGATGCTCAGCACTTCATCGATCACATACGGGAACGAAATGCCCTGGTTACTGCGATAGAGTTGTGGGCCGGCCGTGCCGATAGATCCCTGGTTGACGGTTGGGTCGGTAGTCAGCACATAGTCGGTGCCAGGCTCAATATCGAAATCGATATCGATAATGGAGGTGCCGACAGGGATGTCCACTTGCGTCGATTGAACGGTTTGGCCGGCGCTGTTCAGCAAATCGATTTTACGGATACCTGCCTTGGTGGTGTACACTTTTACCCTGTGCAGTTTGAATGGCGCGAAGCAGTCAAAAATCAGCGTTCCGTTGTAACTGTTATCGCTCACGGTAGAGCCCTGGTGGTCGACCATGCCTACAAATTCGTTCGGCGTATCGAACACAGTTGTGCTCGAAACCCAGTAGATGGTGGATGCGCTCAGTACGGGTGTTTCAAAAACATCGCCGGTGAAAATCGGCGTATTGTCCGTTTGGTTTTCATACCACTGCAGGTTGTTGCCGCTGGCAGAGAGGGTAGCGCTGTGGTCGATAGCGATCGTATCTCCTTCTACCACAGGCAATTCTGAATTCAGCACATTTACCGAAACAGCGGAAGAGTTGAATTCATTGCACAAGCCCTGTGTTGTGACGAAATAAGTGCCCGATTCAGTAACAGTGATACTTTGCGTGGTGGCGCCGGTGCTCCATGTGTAAGCGTTGGCTGTGGAAGATGACAACTGAACGGAACCGCCTGCACAGAAAACGGTATCGCCTTGTACGGTGAGTGTAGGAGTTTCCACCGGATCGACGATTACACGAATTACATTGGACACCGAAGAACAGCCCTCGCCGTTGGTCACAGTCACCTTGTAATTTCCTTCTTGTGTGACGTTGATGGAGGGGGTTGTTTCACCATTGCTCCATGAATATGTGAAATCGGCAGGTGCGTCCAGACGAACACTCTGGCCCGAACAAATGGTTGTGCTGCCTGCTGCAGTAATCGTAATCGGCGGCGCCTGGCAACCACCCTCATACAGGGTCAGGTATTGATTCAGCCCAGGGTTTACCAGTACATCGTGTGTGCCGGATGGCCAGTTGACTACGACCGAGTCGATTTGTGTTTCCTCACCCATTCCAAAGTGTACCTGCATGGAGTTCATGATACCATAACTCTGGCCCGAGTGTACCTCGCGCACCTGGATGCCGAGGGCGCTGTACAGGTAAATTTTGGAACCTACACCGTCGCGATTGGATTGTACGCCACGCAGGTTCAGCCCGAAATAACCATTCGAATTCCGGTTGTTGAGCCACATGGCATCCGGCGTGTTACTCGGCGTAGTATAGATATTGGCATAACCGGCGTACACATCCTGAAAACCGTCGTTGTTCAAATCACCGATAGCAAACGACTCGATATCGTTGTTGTCAAAATGATTGTTTTCGATAGTAAACGTCTTGTTGCCATTGTTTTTCAGCAAATAATGCGAAGAACCCGACACCAGAATATCTATATAACCATCGTTATCAAAATCGCGGAAAACGCCTTGCATGTGCGTTCCGGGAATGGCATTCAGGATGCCTGCCGAAGCCGTAATATCTGTGAAATGGCCGGAACCATCGTTTTCGAGCAACTGGCTGGAAACGTCGTGGTTGGTGATGAAACAGTCGAAGTCGCCGTCGTTGTCAATATCGCCAAAATCGGCCGTCCAACTTTGTGCGCCGATCCGCAACCCGGAGGCGTTGGTTATATCCTGTGTGAACGTACCATCGCCGTTGTTCAGAAACAACTGATTGATGCGACGTGCATCGGCAGGGTTGTTCACCCCCTGGCGGCATTTGGCGATGTAAAGGTCCATCAGGCCGTCGTTGTTCACATCCGAAAAGATAGAGCCGTAGTTGCCGGAGTTATCTGATACCGGTACGGTGGTCAGGTCGATCCAGTTTTGCTGGTAGGTGAACGTACCGTCGCCGTTGTTGCCAAAAATGCGCGCCACACCATCGTCATGGCACACAAAAGCATCCAGCCAGCCATCGTTGTTGATATCGGCAAAATTGACATTCTGGACGAATGTCTGCGGTGCGTTCATCACGACCGTGTTGTAATCCGTGCCATCTTCATTGGCGGTGATAAACTTGATGCCGTCGTAACTACCACCCGACATAAAGTCTGAATAACCGTTGTTGTCCACATCGGCTGCACACATACCCCACTGGCTTTCATTGGATACGGCTGCCAATTGGAGCAAGGTAAATGGCTGATTGGGGGCTGCCTGGTACGAAACGGATAAAATACGACCCTGATCCAGGCGAATAATATCGTCCAGACCATCGCCATTCACATCCGTTACGCCAATGGCAATGCCGCTGTAATGTTCTGAGGGGGTAAGCAATTCTGTGTGTTTGGTAAAACCAATCTGGGCAACCAGATTACCGCTGATTAGCAACGTCAGCGACACAAGCATGGGTGTGGTAAATTTCATCGCAGGTAGATAGATTGATGCTGAAAAATGGTGCGAAAGGTAGTGGTAAAAAAGTTGTAATAAATGTTTGTCTGTGTCACTTGGCAAATGCCCGACAACAACCATTAAAAAAAATCCCGAATTTCTGCTTGGCGCAAAAATTCGGGATATGAAAAACTTGGAAACCCGGTAGTGGTTTATCGCACAACCGTTACGTCGCCGCGATACAACAGCACACGATCATCCAGGAATTCTACTTCAATAGTGTACACATAAACACCCGGGTTGACGTAGTCGCCTTTGTACTGACCGTTCCAGCCTTCGGAAAGGTTGTCGTTGTCAGGGTAGAAACTTTCTCTTTCGTACATCAACTCACCCCAGCGGTTGAACACGCGCATAAAGTTCACCTGCTTCACACCGGCTCCCGCATACACATTGAAGTGGTCGTTGATACCTGCAGGATTGCCCGGAATGAAAATGTTGGGAATGAACACATTGCGATTCGGGTCGATATTGATGAGTATCGAGCCCGTTCCCGTACAGCCGTTTTCATCCTGCACTACCAGCGAATAGGTCTGTGATTCGAACGTGTAGGCAGTTGGGTTGAGCACGAGCGGATTGAGCAGCAATGCTGCCGGCGACCACACAAAAGTATCTACCACTGCGCCGGTAATAATTGGCTGCAATACGATCGAGTCGCCGAGTTCAATTTCAATTTCTGCCGGGTCGAAGGATACAACGATCGGATCTGGTTCGTCGATGGTAATGGTATCGGTATATTCGCAGTTGCGCACATCATAGTAAGTAATGTAGTGCTCGCCGCCACCTACGGTGATCGGGAAATCCTGCGACAATTGCACGCCAAAATCGAGGCTGAACTGATATGGAGCGCCTGCGCCACCAAAAATGGTGTCGATCACAAGGGTTGTTTCATCGCCGTTGCAAAGGAGCGGCTCCCAGGGCAGGTACGAACCCTGAACGGGTGGTGGATCGGCCAGTACCAGGTTGTCCAGTGTGCCCGTACAACCGGCTGCATCGGTAGCCGTTACCGCATAAGTGCCAGATGTCAGATTGGGCGCATTTACAGTGGTACTTACTACATTGGTGCCATCCGACCAACTATAGGTGATGGTGCCGGTATTTCCTCCTGTGACCACTACGCTCAGTTCGCCGTCATTGCCACCAAAACATTGAATGTCGGCGCCCGGGCCTTCTGTCAGTACCAGTGGGTCCGGTTCGGTTACTTCCGTGCTGTAAACGCCAGTGCAACCGTTCTGGTCGCTAATGGTCACCGTATATACACCTGCTGCGAGGTTGGAAACGGAAGCCGTATTGGCAGGTACGCTCCACATGTATGAGTAAGGGCCGCCGTTGCCGCCCGAGCCTACTACGTTTACAGCACCGTCGGCAGTGCCATTACAAGATGCTGCCGTGCTGTCGAGGGTGGTAAATGCTACTGCCGATGGGCCGTCAATAAATATCTGATCGACCAGGAAGCAGTTGCCACCATCGGTAATGGTTACCACATTGACACCGGCGCAGAGGTCGGTTCTCAAGGAATCTGTACTGCCATTGTCCCAGACAAAACTGAAATTACCAGTGGTCGCTGGCGTAGTGGCGTATGTCACTACCGGAGAGGCCACCCCGTCGCACGTGCCAAAGCAGGATACAGGCTGAATGGGCGACGACAAGAAGGTATTTACAATGGCTGGTGGTTCGTTCAGGGTAAAATCACCTGTCAGGGTACAACCCTGCGAATCGGTTACCGACAAGGAATAAGTACCTGCTTCCACATCGATCAGGGTACTGGTAGCCTGCCCGGTAGGTGTCCAGGCGAAGGTATAGTTCGGGTGACCGCCCGAAACGCCTACGCTGATACGTCCGTTGTCATATCCGAAGCATGAAGGCTCGAGGAAGGTGGTATCCGAGAAAGTCAGCACTTCTACCGAATCGAGTCGGAGCGTATCCTGGGAAGCGCAACCTGCCAGGTCCTGGATCGTGACGATATATTCGCCACCGTTCAGGTTACAGGCTTCGTTGGTGTTGCTGGGCAGGAAGTTGCCGTTTGCGTCTTGCCATACATAACTGGAGCCGGTAGGTGAATTTACCGTCAGGCATCCGTCGTTGCCACATCGCACCGAAATGGAGTCGACACTGGTGACCGTTGGCGGGTCGGGTAGTGCAAGGTCGAATGTAAGCGAGTCCTTACAACCATTCAGGTCGGTTACCGTGATCGTGTAGGTACCTGGCACGAGGCCGTTGATGGAAGACGTCGAGGCCATATTACTCCACATGAAGGAATAGTTGGGGCCGCCGGTACCACCCGATGTAAAGGTGCTGATAGAACCGTCGTTCTGGAAATTACAGGACGGCTGTTGCAGGCTGATGGTATCGATGACGAGTTCTGTAGGCGATGTGATGATTACCGTAAGCGTATCGGCACAACCCACAGCGTCGGTTGCCAGTACGTTGTAGGAGCCGGCCGCCAGTCCGTCGTAGCAGGAAGTAGTGGCAGTAGGGTTGGTTTGTGTGAAACCTACCGGCGCCCAGAAAAACTGGTAAGTACCACCCGAAGCAGGCGATTCCTGTACTTCCACACAAGCCATACCGTCGTCTACTTTGGAGCAGGAGGTATTTTGCTGGGAAGAAAGAACAAGATCTACCACGCGCAGGTCTGTAAGTTCTATTTCATCGGTAGCAGTACAGCCATTGCTGTCAGTAATGGTGACGTAGTAGGAGCCAGCGCACAGATTGTCGATGACAAACGGATTGCCATTACCTGTACCATTGGCAACTGCCACTGGTGGAGTGGCCACATCTGGGGTGTATTCCCATACAAAATCGTAGGTATTGGAACCCGTATTGGTGTAGGGCGTTCCGCCGGTAGCCGTATAGGTAATGGAGCCGTTGCAAACGCCTGTGCAGGAGGCAGGATTTACCGTAATATTCTGGTCATTGATGGCGGAGGGTTGGCCCAGCGCACCGGAAGCCACCGCAGTACAACCAGTGGCTACATAGGTAACAGTAACTGCATAACTACCTGCTCCTACACCTGTTTGAGTTGAGGTACCCGGGTTGGGTACATTGGCTGGCGACCAGGCAAAAGTGAATTGTGGTGGAGCGGGGTTATTTACAGGAGTGGAGCCGAGCAAAACGCTGGCCGTCACCACACCATCTGTCCTCCCGTTGCAGGATGGCAACTGGCTGGTTACATCCAATGCGACGCCCAGGGTAGGAATATCAATGGTAATGGTGTCTTCCACAGTATTGCCGAAACCATTGTTGTCAGTTACCCGTATCAGGTAATCGCCGCTCATAAGGCCGGTGTACGTCGTACTGCCGCCCGCATTCGAGATATTTGCAATGCTAATTGCACCACCTGGTAGGCGCTGGCGCGTTACTTCATAAGGCGTCTGGCCGCCGGTAGCCGTTACCCGGATACTGGCAGTGCCATTACAGGTCGTATCAATTACCTCTGTGGTGAATTTAAGGGGAACGAAATCGACACATACCTGGCCTTCATCTACCGTGAGGGCTACGGCTGTACCAAATTCATCTTCCATGTTGATGGCGGAAGGAGCATTGGTAATCGTCAGTGGCGTACATTCTCCTAATTGACCAACAACAGTAAAACACACCTCAAACAACGTTTGGCCATCCGGGATGCTGATCACATTGCCCAGATTAACCTGGTCATAAATAATAGCGCCTAGTTGGCCAATATTGGTGCCCTGCGTATTCAGGTTGCTCGCATTAAAGGTACCAATAGCGGGGTTCGGGTTCTGTACGTCGTTGTATTGAAGAATGGTAGGATCCCAGTTTACAGAAAATGAAGAACCTACGAGGTCGAAATTTTGAACCGTAACGGGAACACAAATGGTCGAACCCGGAGGCGATACCGTATCCGGCATGGCAAAAACCACATTATCGATCGGGTTGCAGGCAGCCATGGTAATCTGGAACGTGAGGCCGCAACTTTTGCCGTCTTCTACCGTCACATCGTAAGTGCCGGTTTGAGGAACGGAAAAGATAACATCGGCGCCATGAAACAACTGCGAGGCAGCCGTTTGGATGATCGCATGCACGTTGGGGTTGCCGTTCAGGGCAATGGAAATGGTGTAAACAGCCTGTGGATTCAGTTCAGGGTAGCCACCTTCCACGCGGAATTTACCCAGACAGTCGTTGCCGAAGTTGGTAGAAAGACCGCTTTGGGAAATAGCATTCAGATAGGCCACCTTGAATTCTACGGCAGTATTGACATTCACGCAGGGGCCCGGAGGTGTGCCCTCAAATCCTTGTGTGGCAAAAGCATCGAGTGTAATCGGAGCAAAGTGCAGCGTAATGGGCTGACCGCCGTTAAAAGCCGTTTGCAGGCCGCCATTGTTGTTGAACAGGATATCGCCATTGGCCTGGTCAGTTGCTACCCAAATGCCGTTGGTAGCGCCAGGCAGGATGCATGGATCGGTCAGGATTGTTGCCAGGTTGTCGCCCATAATGGTAGGCGCACAAGTGTAAAAAGCCCAGCCGATACCCGGAGCAGTGGCTGGCTGCGGGTCGCCCGACAAATCAAAGTCGCCATTGTGGTCAATTTGAATCTGGTCATTGCGGCAAAGGAAAATGGTGTCCTGGGGACCCGTCAGGTTGGTATCATTGCTCTGTCCGTTAAAAGCGCCCAACGTGAATGTGCCGGCATTGTTGCACATCATTTCGGCGTTGTTGCCAGTGGGGTGATAGACAGGAATTACACGGGTCGGAACTGAGATGTTCTTAGGAACCTGGGCATGAAGGATCGTTGTCGTGCCAAACAGACATACGAGCAACGGGATTAGCAGTTTGTACATGCGTGATGTGTAAGAATTTGACAAAGAATAGGTGGATGTGTTAACAAAAGCGGGGAATTGCGCAAAATGAGATACAGTGCTCGGAAAAAACGTTGTTCAAAACGCACAACTTTAACGTATCGGCGGGACACAGGCGGCCCACAATAAAGGTGCCATGTGCGCGCAGAATGGGCGCAAAAGTAGACATTTGACAGGTATCTAACATATCAAATTCAATACAAATATTTCAATAATATGTGCATTGCCGGTTTTGAATGACGCGACAAAACGCGGCCTTAACTTTTTTTATTGCTGTTTGGGCCTTCCCAGACGCGTCCGTTCAACACAATTGTGTCTACAAGGTCGGTTCCGAATGCATAAGGCAGGTAAGCCAGCGAAGGCATAGGGCGGGTAATAAAAAAACTGGCGGCTTTACCACGGGCGATGCTGCCATGTGTTTTTTCCAGTTCCATGGCCCGCGCGCCATTGAGTGTAGCAGCCTGGATGGCTTCTTCGGGCAGCATTTTCATTTTGATACATGCCAGTGCTACCACCAGCGACATGCGCCCCGAAGGCGATGAACCCGGATTGAAGTCGGTGGCCAGTACCACAGGCAATCCTGCGTCGATCATACGCCGGGCCGGGGCGTATGGTATGCCGAGGAAAAAGGCGCAGGACGGCAGCAGGGTGGGCAGGGTATCGCTTTTTTGTAAGGCATCTATTTCTGCTTCGCCAGTGTATTCCAGGTGATCGACGGAAATCGCGCCTGCTGCAATACCGGCCTGTACGCCTCCTGTATAGCCCAGTTCGTTGGCGTGAATTTTGGCTTTGAGCCCAAATCGGGCAGCCGCTTGCAGAATTTGGCCCGTTTCTTCTACGGTAAAAAAGCCCTGGTCGCAAAAAACGTCGCAATAATCTGCCAGGTTTTCGGCTACTACCGCCGGTAGCATTTCATTGATTATCAAACGGATATAATCTTCTCTCCTTTCCTTGTATTCGGCCGGAACGGCATGTGCGCCCAAAAAAGTCGCTTTTATCGGTATCGGACTCACTGCCTTGAGCCGACGGATGACGCGCAGCATTTTTAATTCGCTTTCCAGGCTTAAGCCATATCCACTTTTAATTTCAATGGCCGCCGTGCCATAGCCGATTACTTCCTGCAAACGCTGCCAGGCATCTTCGTACAACTGATCTTCCGAAGCGGCCTGCAGACGCCGGGCAGAATTCAGAATGCCGCCGCCTTGCCGCGCTATTTCCTCGTAACTCAACCCGCGAATACGGCTTACAAATTCTTCTTCGCGGCTGGCCGCAAAAACAATATGTGTATGCGAATCGCACCAGCCTGGAAACACCATGCGCCCGGTGGCATCCAGCACCGTATCGGCCGAGGCAGGGCACTCCGACATAGGTCCAAATGCCTCGATCAGGCCGTCTTTTGCCAGCAGGTAGGCATCGTGAAGTAGGGGCAGGTCGGCCATTTCCGACCCTTTGACTACGGAACGGAGTTGGGTTTCGGCTTGAACCAGCGTTTTGATATGTCGTACGAGCAGGGTGGACATGGTGTTTTTTTTAATGAACAAGGGCAATGAACCAAGGGGCAAAAGGCAAGGGGCAAAAGGCAAGGGGCAAAGGGCAAAAGGCAAAGAGGCAAAATGCAAGGGCAATTTGGAGCGGGGGCGTTCGTTTAGGCGGCAAAACTATTTACTTTTGACCGGTCATTGTGATACCGTGTTTAATTCATTTTTTAAAGCAATGAAAATCAAAACTTTATCAAAAAACATCCTGTCGGGATCTTTTGCGGCGCTGCTGGCATCTGTGTTTTTCACCGCTTTTGGTTGCAAAACGGAAACTACCTGCAAATACAAACCAACGCCCATTTTTGAAGCCGGACTTCCTCATGTGACACAATATGACTTTCAAAAACAGGGCAGCAAATCACTGGAAAGCCTGCTGCTCGATACAGGCGTGCTGCTGGAAATCGACCAGGACATTTGCAATGAATCCCGCCAGGAGTATCGTTTCAATGTAAAAGGAAACTACACTTCATTTCCCGATTCGCTCTGGCTCCGGGAAGCCTCCCGCCAGTTGGTGTTTCTCAGCACTTTCTCGCCTAAACAGGCCGCCCTGAAAACCTGGGCCGATGTGATCGAACAACGCCGCGGCGAGATGCGCCTGGGTGAAGACCGCGAAATGGAACCTGGTATTTTTGTGCGTGTCGACCGCGTGGTTGGCCCGGATGAAAGCACGCTGGTGCTGGTGTTTTTACAGAAGTGAGAGGTGAGAAGCGAGATGCGAGAGGAGGGATTAGCGTTTGAGTTTGGAGGCGAGCATGCGCAGCATGTCGTTGAGGTCGGCCGATAAGCGGAAATAGAAAGCCAGTCCGCCAAAAATCAGGGCATACAATCCGGAGCGGATCACAATATCCAGCAGGTCGATGCCTGATTTGGGAATGAAAAATACCAGCCAGTACGCCACAAAACCGGAAACGATGACCCACAGCGTTTTGGAAGTAAAGGGCTGCAACCTGAATTTATACCACACCAGCACCACACTGATCAGGTTGTAGGATGCCACGGAAATAAGCGTGGCAATGGCAGCGCCATTGATCCCCATTCGTGGCACCAGCCACAGATTGAGCGAAATATTGGCCACCGCCAGGATGCTGAGCGACACCAGCGCATACAAATAGTATCTCGAATAATACATGAGGTAGTTATTCAGCCCGGTGCCCATTTCCACCAGCCGGGAAATGCCGATAAAAAGAATAACAAATTTCCCGGAAGATACCTCCTTGCCGTTTGGCATGATGTGGAAAAGTTCGTCGACGGAAGTCCAGGCTGCGCCAAAAAGCAAAAAACCTGCTACCAACAGGTTGATAGACACCTTTTTATACAGGTTTTCCAGTTCCTGACGGTCGTCTTTCGCGAGGTATTGCGCCACGGAAGAAGCGCTGGCCGCATACAGCCCCTTGGTCGGAATATCGATGCCCGCAGCGATGTAACCGGCGATGGAATACACGCCCGCATCTTTCAGGGCGCTCATGGAACCTACCATAAATACATCCACTTTAGACGCCAGTTGCAGGGCAAAACCACCCACTGCCCCGAATAGAATAAACTGCAACAACTCCTTTCGCAGCGCTGGCGTAAAAAAAGCAGGCTGCGGATCCCAGTGCCATTCTTTCAGCCAGCGCAGGTAAAAAACAAGGCTGAGCATCACCAGCATCGAATGCGCAACCAGCCCGTACAAGGCTGTTTCCAGGGAAATCCATTGTTGCCAAACAGCAATGAGCAACAACGGCGCAATAATCTTCTGTGAAAAGTCAAGCAACAAGGATGGTACAACAATCCGCTTGAAATTGGAGGAATAGACGCTCAACACCAGCCCGATCGAATAGAAAAATGCCAGGGGCAAGGCCAGCCAGAAATAAGTCGGCAACAAGGCTTCAGCACCATCTTTTGCCCTTGTCTGCATGAAATGCAGAATGTTATCCCAGAAAATGCTGACGACCGCGGTACTGACCAATATCCCAACGCCGCACAACACCGCCAGCACCACCACGAATCCGTGGTGCCCGGAAGTCTTGTCCTGAAAACGGGGAAAAAAACGAATGGCAACCGTATTGGCTCCAAAGGTGAGCAGTGGCATGCCGATCATACCCACCGATTGCAATACTTGAAATAGCCCGTAGGCCACCAGCGCATGGGGATATACAAAAAAGGTGCTTACAGCGCCGATCATCAACCCGGCCAGGTTGACAATCGAATACTTCATTGTTTGGCGCCTTATTACCCCCATTATTCTTCAAACTACATGACTACTGTAGACTGCTGACTGACCACTGTCGACTGTTGACTATCAACTTTACTCCGTCACCGCCATTCTTTTCAGCAGCACGCCTTTTTCATTTTGCAGGGAAATGATGTAAATGCCTGCTTCCAGCGCGTCCGTTTCTATTTCCAGTCGATTGTCGCCCGGGTAAATACGCAGGTCGCGCTGCATGCAAACACGTCCTGCTGCGTCGGTAACGCTGAGTTTGGCGGAAAGCGATTCGTCCGAACTGATGTTAAGAATGGCTGGTTGCCCTCCTGCAACAGGGTTAGGCGCCAGTTCGGCAATCACCGAACGCTCCAGTTCGTTGGTAGCGGAGATGTTGCGGGTTTTGAGTATGCCCACTTGTGTGTTTTCGTTGGGATTGCAAACGTCCCATTCGTTGTACGTGCGCACACGCCAGTACAGCGTGCGGTTGTTGGGCATGGCTTGTGTTACCGTTACACTCGTTTCGTTGTACAAGGTTTTGTAAAACAGTCGGTTAATCACGCTCATAGAAGGCGTGAGGAACACTTCAACGACATAAATCGTGGCATTGGGAACGGGATTCCACACCAGTTCGAAGTTGTTGTATTGAACGATGTGCGAGTCGATCGGGCTTACCAGTTCGGCCGCCAGTTCGTCATCTACACCAATACCGGGCTCCGAAACCTGCAGGTAACTATCGTGTTCCGTTTGCAAATTGGCGCGCATAGCGGCAATCTGTTCGGGCGAAAAACGCGAGGCACACACGTCAGAAGCATATCCCATAATCAGGGTAGCATCCGAACGGAAAGACACATTGTTTGGATCATGCTGTAATTGTTCGCTTTCATGCTCGTCCGTACACTGCCAGCGGTAGTTGAGGTAATCAGGTGGCGTATCGCAAAAGAAATCGCCGGCATTTTCACAATTGGAGCCATCGGTACGTTCCACCTCTTTGTTGCCCATCGTATTGGGAGCAGGCTGAGAATAATCCCAATCGGTACCTTCCCACCCCGAGAATGGGTGAGGAAGTGAAAGATGGTGGCCTGCTTCATGCGACCAGGTGGTGTTGTTTTCACTCGAACAGCCAGTGCCAAGCACGATGGCGTCTCTCCACGCATAACCGCAGTTGCCGGCAGGATCGCCCACTACAAAGGCATTCAGTCGACCGGGAATTTTATTCTGATCGATCATTTCTGCACCACCAGGCCAGTAATCATGCTCATACCAGTCGGAATTGTTGATAAATCGAACCGGATCGCCCGGTACCAGGTAGAACTGGATATTGGCATCGGTGTACAACTCGTTCATCCTGCAAATGGCACGCACCGCTTTGTCGAAAGGAAACAGGTTGGTACCCTGGTCGGTGCCAATAATGTGCACCGTAACAGGTACATACAGGGTTTCATCCGAGCGCGAAGAAGTTATTTCATACCGGTGGTCTTTGTACCACTCCATCCAGGGTGTTACTCCGGCATTGCCACACCAGTTATTATTCAGGAGTTGGGCTTGCGCAGCCGAGTAGATACAAAACAAGGCTACAGAAAGGATGATTTGTTTGCAGGACATCACAGTTGAGTTATAGTTGGTCGCACAAAAATCGCAACTCTGTTGGCAATAAAGGTACTCGTTGGATTTTTTTTACGGCCAACCAGCGACAATTCTGTTTTCGATTGGAGGATTAGGGGCATTCTGTTCGGCTTCGCCTCCCAAGTCCCCCATTCGGGAGGCGAAGCCGAACAGAATATCCTTTTTTAATCTCTCACGCTGCTTTGGTTTGCGCTGTGCGCTGGCGTTTCTTTTCGGCATAAGCCAGCGCGGCTTCCCGCACCCAGGCGCCTTCTTCATGCGCTTCCACGCGGGTACGCAGGCGTTGGCGGTTGCAAGGGCCGTTGCCGTTCACCACATTCCAGAATTCTTCCCAGTCGATCGCTCCGAAGTCGTAGTGGCCGCGTTCCTCATTCCAGCGCAAATCCGGGTCGGGAATTGTCAGCCCCAGTACTTTCACCTGTTCGGCAATCATGTCGACAAAGCGCTGGCGCAATTCGTCGTTGCTGAAACGTTTGATTTTCCATTTCATGCTCTGTGCGCTGTTGGGCGAGGCGTCGTCGGAGGGCCCGAACATCATCACAGCAGGCCAGTACCAGCGGTTGATGGCGTCCTGTGCCATGTCGCGTTGTTCGGGCGAACCTTTGGCCAGCGTCAGCAATATTTCAAAACCCTGTCGCTGGTGAAAACTTTCTTCCTTGCAAATGCGCACCATAGCGCGGGCGTATGGCCCATAGGAACAACGGCAAATAGGCACCTGATTCAGGATGGCAGCGCCATCTACCAGCCAGCCAATGGCGCCCATATCGGCCCAGGAAATAGTCGGATAGTTGAAAATGGAAGAGTATTTTGCTTTGCCGGAATGCAAATCGGCAATCATTTCGTCGCGACTCGTCCCCAACGTTTCGGCAGCGGAATACAGGTAAAGGCCGTGGCCTGCTTCATCCTGCACTTTGGCCAGCAAAATGGCCTTGCGTTTGAGCGAAGGCGCCCGCGAAATCCAGTTGCCTTCGGGCAACATCCCTACGATTTCGGAATGCGCGTGCTGGCTGATCTGGCGAACCAGCGTTTTGCGGTAGGCATCGGGCATCCAGTCTTTGGGCTCAATGCGGATATCAGCATCTATTTTAGCCTGAAATTCGGCTTCGAGTGAGTGCGTGGTGGCAGACATACAAGTGGGTGGGTGGGCTGTTTTATTGGCAAAGATACTGTAAGTGTTTTTGTGTTTTTGTGTTTTAGTGTTTTGGAGACTTCGCGCTTGGCATTTAGTTGTAAGGATGAGAGTTTTCAAAAATCCGTATGCACACGGTTTTCTGAACACTCCCCTGAATTCCATCACAAATGCCAAGCGCGAAGCACTTCAAAAACACCAAAACACAAAAACACAAAAACACAAAAACACAAAAACACAAAATTCACAAAGGTACCCCCGTTTCATACTTCAATTCCGTCAGAACAAACGAACTCTGCGCATTTCCCACATTGTCGAGCCGGGCCAGTTTATCTACAATAAAATGCTGATATTCAGCCATATCGCGCACCACAACTTTTAAAAGGTAGTCGAATCCGCCGGCAATGTGCAGCACTTCTGTCACTTCCGGAAGGGCACAAACGGATTGTTCAAATTGTTTGAGGCGCTCCAGTGCATGCTCTTTGAGTGAAACTGCGCACATCACCAACAGAGATTTATCCACTTTTGTTCGATCTACCAGGGCTACGTATCCCCGAATAATGCCTGAACGCTCGAGGCGTCTGATCCGTTCATACACGGGCGTGGTGGAAAGTTGGAGTTGAGCGGCAATTTCCTTGTGGGTCATAAAAGCATCTTTTTGAAGGAGCCGCAGGATGGTCAGGTCGGTGGAATCGAGCAGGGTAGTAGAAGCAGCCATGTAATACAGTAGAATATTTTTCCGGAAACGATTGATTGAATTCCTGTTTTTAGATGTTTTTTCTGAAATGAATGTAATGATAGATTTATTTTCTGCAATTCATTAAAATTTTGGAATGAATATGCTAGTCTGATCACATTTGCAGAAAATACCTGACCATGCAAAATCATTCCTTTCATCCGGAAAGCCTCATGATGTCTTACGGATACCGGCCCGAATGGTCGGAAGGCGCCATCAAATGCCCCATTTTCCAAACCTCCACGTTTGTATTTCCTTCGGCTGAAGAAGGCAAGGCGCATTTTGAAGTGGCCTATGGCCTGCGCGACCGCCGGGACGGCGAGCGGGAAGGCCTGATTTACAGCCGCATCAACAACCCCGATCTGGAAATTCTGGAAAACCGCCTGTGCCTTTGGGACAAGGCCGACGATTGTGCCGTGTTTGAAAGTGGAATGGGCGCTATCACCACCGTGCTGCTCGAATTCCTGAAACCCGGCGACTTGCTCGTACACACCACGCCTTTGTATGGCGGCGTCGACCATTTTATACGCCACTTTTTGCCAAAAATGGGGGTACACACGATGGAATTTCACCCAGGCGATTCACAGGAAATGCTGGAATCACAAATCCAGGCTACCGGCCATGCCGACCGGCTGGCGATGATTTACGTGGAAACTCCGGCCAATCCTACCAATGCTTTATACGACCTGCAAATGTGCCGCTCGGTAGCCGACCGTTTTTCCAATTCCGAAAAACGGGTGCTGGTAGCCGTCGACAATACCTATATGGGCCCTGTTTGGCAGCATCCGCTGCGCTGGGGCGCCGATTTTTCCATATACTCGGCTACCAAATACATTGGTGGCCACAGCGACGTGATTGCAGGCGCTGTTTGTGGCAACAATGGCAACATGAAGCGCGTAAAAGGACTTCGTACTTTTCTGGGAAATATGGCCGGACCCTGGACGGGCTGGCTCCTGCTGCGCAGCCTCGAAACCCTGCACCTGCGCATGGAACGGCAGGCTTCTACTGCCGCACAAGTAGCGGCTTTTCTGCAATCGCATGCCAAAGTAGAAAAAGTGCATTATCTCGGTTTCCTCGACCCGCAGCGCGATGCACAGCAATACGACATTTTCAAACGCCAATACACGTCTGCCGGCGCTATGCTGTCATTTGAAGTACGCGGCGGGGAAGCGGCGGCATTTAAAGTGCTCAATCAATTGAAAATGATCAAATTAGCCGTTAGTCTTGGAGGCACGGAGTCGCTCGCGCAGCACCCCGACACCATGACGCATGTAGGTGTGGCGCTGGAACACAAACGCGCCCTGGGCATTACGCCGGGTATGATTCGCCTGTCGGTAGGTGTGGAACATCCCGATGATTTGATATGGGATTTGAGGCAGGCGCTGCTGGATTGACGATTGCCGATGTTCGGAAAATGGAAAAGCGACTATTCGCATATTGTACCTCTGTGTTACGTTGGTTACAATACAACAATAGCCAAGCGTTATTCAGGAGGTGGTATGGGCTTTAGCCCGTCGGGATAGCGCCATTCATGGCGCTCTAAAAAATAATAAATAAAACGCCTTAAAAGGCGCTATCCCGACGGGCTAAAGCCCATACCACCACCTGAATAACGCTTGGCGTATCTCGCATATAGGTTTTGCCAACTGTAAAAAGGGACAGGGTACAATATGCGGATAGTCACTACCGTAAATTTAGAATCAAACCCTCGCCACCAGTGCCTCGTCCTTGCTCTCCAGCAACGACGATCCCATCAGGTATTCATCTACCTGTCGGGCGCATTCGCGGCCTTCGCTGATGGCCCAGACGACCAGCGATTGTCCGCGGCGCATATCGCCGGCAGTGAACACCTTGGCGATGTTCGTTTTGAAGGCTTTTTCAGTGGCGCGCACATTGCCGCGTTCGTCGAGTTCCACATCCAGTTCCTGTAAGAGTCCTTTTTGCTGCGGATGCAGGAAACCCATGGCCAGCAAGGCCAGTTCGCAGGGGATTTCGCGTTCGGTGCCCTCAATTTCCTCAAAACGAGCGGGTCTTCCATCCGGCCCGGCTTTCCATTCAAGGTCGACCACGCGCAGGGCGCGAAGTTTGCCTTTGGCATCGCCGAGAAATGCTTTGGTGAGGATGGCCCATTGGCGCATACAACCTTCCTCGTGCGAGGTGGAGGTTTTCAGCAGCATGGGGTAGGTGGGCCAGGGCATGTTGGCAGTGCGCTCTTTGGGCGGCACAGGCAGCAGTTCAAACTGCGTTATCGAAGCGGCGCCCTGCCGTTTGGAGGTGCCCACGCAGTCGCTGCCGGTGTCGCCACCGCCGATGACCACCACATTTTTTCCGGTAGCCAGAATATCCGTTGTGGAAACGGGCCGCTCGGACACCCGTTTGTTTTGCTGCTTCAAAAAATCCATGGCAAAATGCACGCCGTCGAGGCTGCGGCCCGGCGCTTCCAGGTCGCGTGGGATGGTGGAGCCACCCGCCAGCACTACGGCCTGAAATTCGCGCAAGAGGTCGTTGACCGGTATGTTTTCGCCCACATTGGCATTGCAGCGGAAGGTAATGCCTTCGGCTTCCATGAGTTGAATGCGGCGGTCGATGACCGATTTTTCCAGTTTGAAATCCGGAATGCCGTAGCGCAGCAAGCCGCCGGGTGCATCGTCGCGTTCAAAAACCGTCACGCTGTGCCCCGCGCTGTTGAGTTGGGCGGCAGCAGCCAGCCCGGCAGGGCCGGAGCCGACTACTGCTACTTTTTTGCCGGTGCGTACGAATACCTTGCGCGGCTGCACATAGCCTTCCTGAAAGGCTATTTCTATGATGTGTTTTTCAATTTCCTCGATGGCCACAGGGGGCTGATTAATGCCCAGCACGCAGGCGCTTTCACAGGGGGCAGGACAAATGCGGCCCGTGAATTCGGGGAAATTATTGGTGGAAGCCAGGATTTCGTAGGCTTCTTTCCAGTCGCTGCGGTACACCGCGTCGTTGAACTCCGGAATGATATTGCCCAACGGACATCCGTGGTGGCAAAATGGCACGCCACAGTTCATGCAGCGCGCTGCCTGCTCGTTGAGTTGGGGTTTTTCAAACAATTGAACAAATTCGCGGTAATGCTGAATCCGCGTGTCCGCCTTTTCCTTATTGGGTGTTTGGCGGGTATATTCTATGAAACCTGTTGGTTTGCCCATTTCTAGAGAGTGAGAGAGTGAGAGAAGTGAGAGAGTGAGAGCGTGAGAGAGGTGAGAGAGTGAGAAGCGAGAGGTGAGAGAATGGCCGCTCTGAAAGTGTAGATTTTTCCCTTTTCGAGTGGCCAATTATCAACCCTCATCAACCTTCATCAACCTCATCAACCTTCATCAACCATTTCCAACTATTGCCTTTTCTGCCACCGCCGCTTTTTTCGCCGCCAGCACCCGTTTGTAATCTTTTGGAAATACCTTGATGAAATTACCGATTTGATTGTCCAGATCGCTGAGTACAAACTGCGCCAGGGTACTGCCGGTCAGAGCCTGGTGTTTTTCCAGCATAGCCGTCAATTCCCGCACATCCACGGCATCCAGCGGATCCAGGTCGATCATTTCAGTGTTGCATTGTGAGGCGAAGTTTTTCTGCGTATCCCACACATAAGCGACGCCGCCGCTCATGCCTGCGCCGAAATTGCGCCCGGTGCGACCCAGAATCACCACTTTTCCGCCTGTCATGTACTCGCAGCCATGGTCGCCGATGCCTTCCACCACTACTTCCGCGCCGGAATTGCGCACACAGAAACGCTCACCGGCCTTGCCCCGGATAAACGCCTCGCCGGAAGTAGCGCCGTAAAACGCTACGTTGCCCACGATGCTGTTTTCCTCCGGAACAAAACCCGAAACGCGATCGGGATAAATCACCAAACGCGCGCCGCTCAGGCCTTTTCCAAAATAGTCGTTGGCGTCGCCTTCCAGTTCCATCGTCACGCCCCGTGTGTTGAAGGCGGCAAAACTCTGTCCGGCCGTGCCTGTAAATTTGAAATGAATCGTGTCTTCAGGAAGCCCTTCTGCCTTGTAGCGCTTGGTAATTTCATTCGACAACAAGGTGCCCAGCGCCCTGTCCGTATTGATGACGTTGAATTCGGCGCGGACGGGCGTGCGGTTTTCCAGCGCAGGTCGGGCGGCTTCCAGCAGTTTCCAGTCGAGGATATTGGCCAGTCCATGATCCTGCGATTCCTGGCAATACAGTCCGAAGGTTTCGCCATCCGGCTCTTTGTGGAGCACGGGCGACAGATCGAGGTGCTTGTGTTTCCAGTGCGTAATGTCGGGGCGCATTTCCAGAAAATCCGACTGACCGATCATTTCATCTACCGTACGGAAGCCCAGTTCGGCCATGATTTCGCGGAGTTCCTGGGTCAGGAATTTGAAAAAGGTCACCACCTGATCGGGGTCGCCACCGAAACGTTTGCGCAGTTCGGGGTCCTGCGTAGCAATGCCGACCGGGCAGGTGTTGAGATGGCATTTGCGCATGAGGATGCAGCCTTCCACCACGAGCGCGGCCGTAGCCACACCCCATTCTTCAGCGCCCAGCAGGGCTGCAATAGCGATGTCGCGACCCGTTTTCAGTTGTCCGTCGGTCTGAACCGTCACGCGGCTGCGCAGGCGGTTTTTCACCAGCGTTTGGTGCGTTTCGGCCAGGCCCAGTTCCCAGGGCAGGCCCGCGTGTTTGATCGAACTGATGGGCGAAGCGCCCGTGCCGCCGTCGTACCCTGCAATGAGGATCACATCGGCTTTGGCTTTGGCTACGCCCGCAGCGATGGTACCCACACCTGCTTTCGACACGAGTTTTACGTTGATACGCGCCGCACGGTTGGCATTTTTCAGGTCGAAAATGAGTTGCGCAAGGTCTTCAATCGAGTAAATATCGTGGTGCGGCGGCGGCGAAATCAGGCCCACGCCGGGCGTGGAGTGCCGCACTTTGCCGATCCAATCATCCACCTTGTGGCCGGGCAATTGCCCACCTTCGCCGGGTTTTGCGCCCTGTGCCATTTTGATTTGCAGTTCGTCGGCCTCACTCAGGTACATGCTCGTGACGCCAAAACGCCCCGAAGCCACCTGTTTGATGGCGCTGCGCATGGAGTCGCCGGGCTGCAACTGCTGGTGTGGCGGCACCAGCGAGCCGTCGGCCAGGATGTCGGAAATAGAGCCGTAGCGGCGTTCGTCTTCGCCACCTTCTCCCGTATTGCTTTTGCCGCCCAATCGGTTCATGGCGATGGCCAAAGTCGTATGCGCTTCCCAGGAAATGGAGCCGAACGACATAGCACCCGTAGCAAAGCGCCGGTAAATGTTTTCTGCCGGTTCTACTTCATCGATGGAAATAGGCGCTCGTTTGCGTTTGAACTGGAACAAACTCCGCAGCGTGCAGGCTTTTTCCCCCAGTTCGTTGATGGTACGCGAGTATCGTTTAAAGGTGGCGTAGTCGTTCGTTTTGGTGGAATGTTGCAGCAGGTGAATGCTCTGCGGATTAAACAGGTGGTATTCGCCCTTGCGTTTCCACTGGTAAATGCCGCCCACCGGCAGGCGCTCCACTGGAATACTTTTCCGACTGAATGCCAGGTGGTGCTTGGCCAGCGTTTCGCGGGCAATTTCATCCAGTCCCAGCCCTTCAATGCGCGACACAGCGCCGGTAAAATATTTGTCCACCACACTGTGATTCAGGCCAATAATTTCAAAAATCTGGGCGCCCTGGTACGATTGCAGGGTGGAAATGCCCATTTTGGAGAAGATTTTCAGCAACCCGTCGCACACGGATTTGATGTAATTTTTTTCCAGTTTGGTGTCATCCAATGTTGTGTCGAGGTCGCCGCGTTGTTTCATATCGCGGATGGTCGACAGCGCCAGGTACGGGTTGATGGCCGTGGCGCCGAAGCCCAGCAGGCAAGCGAAATGGTGCGTTTCCCACACGTCGCCGGCTTCTACCACAATGCCTACTTTGCCGCGATAACCTTTGCGGATAAGGTGGTGGTGTACGGCAGAGGTGAACAGCAGAGAAGGTACAGCCGCGTGTTCGGAGTCGATAGAACGGTCGGACAACACCAGCACTTCAAAGCCGTCTTCCACCGCATCCACGGCGTAGCGGCAGATGCGATCGAGCGCTTTTTGCAGCGAACCCGGGCGGCCGTCGGCGCGGTAATACATTTGCAGGGTTTTTGCCTGGAAATTACCCGTGTCGATGCTCCGCAGTTTTTCCAGTTCGTAGTCCGACAACACCGGGTGGGGGAGTGCTACGGCGTGGCAGGTGAGCGGGTCTTCCGACAGCAGGTTGCCGATATTTCCCAAAAAGGTGTTGAGCGACATCACGAGGCGCTCGCGAATGGGGTCGATGGGCGGGTTGGTCACCTGCGCGAACAACTGTTTGAAATAACTCGACAGGTGCTGCGGCTGGTCGCTCAGGGCTGCCAGCGGAACGTCGGTTCCCATGGAGCCAATGGGTTCCTTGCCATCGAGGGCCATGGGCGCGATGACCGTTTGCAGGTCTTCTGTGGAGTAGCCGAATGCTTTCTGGTATTTGAACACTTGCGCCGTTTCGAGCGGTGCGAAGGTGACCCGTGGCTCGGGCAGTTCCTGCAGGCGGATTTTATGTTTGTTGAGCCAGTCGCCGTAGGGCTTTTGCGAACAGACGTCCTGTTTCAGTTCTTCGTCGCTGATAATGCGGCCCTGCGAGAGGTCGACGACAAACATTTTGCCGGGTTGCAGGCGTCCTTTTTCCTTCACCAGTTTTGGATCGACGGGCAGCGCACCCGTTTCCGAGGCCATGATCACGCGGTCGTCGGTCGTCACGCAGTAGCGCGAAGGGCGCAGGCCGTTGCGGTCGAGCGTGGCGCCGATGATATTGCCGTCGGTAAAGGAAATAGAGGCCGGGCCGTCCCAGGGCTCCTGAAATGAAGCATGGAATTCGTAAAACGCCCGTTTCACCGGGTCCATCTCCTCGTGGCCGTCCCAGGCTTCCGGAATGAGCATCATCATCACATGCGGCAGCGAGCGGCCGCTCAGCGTGAGTAGTTCGATGATGTTGTCGAGGCAGGCCGAGTCAGATTGGCCGCCTGTCACAATGGGCAGCAGCATTTCCATTTCTTCCTTGCTGAAAAATGGCGATGTCCAACTTTTTTCGCTGGTTTTCAGCCAGTTGATATTGCCCTGCACCGTATTGATTTCGCCATTGTGGGCGATAAAACGGAAGGGCTGCGCCAGTTTCCACGATGGGAAAGTATTGGTAGCAAAACGCGAGTGCACGAGTCCGAACGCGCTCACGAGGTTGGTATCGGACAGGTCAGGGAAATACCCGCGCACCTGGAGACTGGTCAATTGCCCTTTGTACACCACCGTTTTGTACGACATGGAGGCGATGTAAAAACCGATCTCGTCCTTGCGTACGGTGCTGTGTATCAGGTGGGTAGCGTAGTTGCGCAGCACAAAGAGTTTGCGTTCGAACACCATCGGATCGTTGATGCTGTCGGGGCAGGCGATAAACACCTGCTCCATTTCAGGCTCTACCGACAGTGCCGTGGGGCCGATGCCTTCCGGATTGACGGGCACCTTGCGCCAGGTCAGTACAGGCATGCCGAGTTGTTCGGCAGTCTGGATAAAAATATCGCGGCACTCCTCGCGGAGACGTAATTCTTTTGGAAAAAACACCACGCCCACGCCGTAGCGGCCGAAAGGCGGCAGTTGCAGGCCCGATTGCAGGCATTCGCGAAAGAAAAACGCGTGCGGCGTCTGAATCATGATGCCCGCCCCGTCGCCCGTATTGGGCTCGCAGCCACAGGCGCCCCGGTGCTCCATATTTTCGAGCAAGGTGAGCGCGTCCGAAACTGTCTGGTGATTTTTATTGCCTTTCAAATTGGCTACAAAGCCAATACCGCAAGCATCCGATTCGGCTTGCGGAACATAAAGCCCCCGTTGTCGAGGCTGGTCGTCTTCTACTGTACGCATAGTGTGAAGGCTCTTTCCGGCGGCAGAATCTGCGAACGGAAATGGTCAAAATGGTAAATAAATGGTGCTGATTTGGTCCTATTTGGACAGTGGTGGTGAGGGCCCAGGTGCAATTGGAATCAGAGTGGTTTAACACTCATTTAATCTGCGCCGGGAAGGCAAATTTATTTTTTATTTCAGTAGTAATTCTAATAGTAGAATGAAATTTCATGAAAACCAAGATAGTCAGAATGAATAAGAATTTCTACTTTCAGAAAAAAATACTTGAAATGGCGATTCTCCGGAATTATTATTTAGCAGAATAGTGGTTCGGGAAATTTTTTGTTTGGAATGGAGAATTGTTAATGCTTGGTGATAGGACAGTATTGCTATAAAAGACACAAAAAGTTTTTATTTTAAATGTTGCCCTTTAAATAAAAACAAATAATACATTTGGCCCACTAAAATCATTTGTTACACCTAAACCTTCTTTCTTATGTCATTCAACTGGCTGGCCCTGTTTGTAGCGGCCCTCATTCCCCTTCTCATTGGTTTTGTTTATTACCACGAACGTGTATTTGGCAATGCCTGGATGAAAGCCAGCGGCGTGACGCCCGGCAATTCGGACGGCATGGCGCGCATTTTCGGCATGACCTATTTTTTCAGCCTGATGCTGGCCATCATCCTGCAATCTGTCGTCATACACCAGACGCACATCATGTCGCTGCTGATGAACGAACCGGGTATCAACGACCCTAATTCAGATATGGGCAAATGGCTGGCCGAATTCATGGGCAAATACGGCAATAACTTCCGCACTTTCAAACATGGCGCCCTGCACGGCACCATTGCAGGTATTTTTATCGCCCTGCCCATTGTGGGTATCAATGCCCTGTTTGAGCGCAGAAGCACCAAATACATCCTGCTCCATGCCGGCTACTGGACACTGACGCTGGCGTTGATGGGGGGAGTGGTGTGCGGATGGAAATAGTGAGTAGTGAGTAGTGAGTCCGTAGAGTTGACCATATTCTTCTGGGGCCTTCTAATTGTGGAACACTACTCACCACTCACCACTCACTACTCACTACTCACCATTCACTACTCACTACTCACCATTCACTCGCTTCTCAAACTTTCCGCCGGATTCGCTCTTGCTGCGCCCCAGGTTCTCAGCCCTACCGTCAGCAAAGCCACCAGCAGGGCGATACCGATAGTGAGGGCGAACAACCACCAGGAAAGCGGCGTGCGATAGATAAAATCCTGGAGCCAGGCCTGCATGGCATAGTAGGCCAGCGGCGTGGCGATGACAGCAGCGATGAGCACCAGCAGCAGAAAATCGCGGCTGAGCAGGCCGATCACGCTGCCTACAGAGGCGCCCAGTACCTTGCGAATGCCGATTTCCTTGGTGCGCTGAACGGCCATGAGCGTCGCCAGTCCGAACAGGCCCAAGCAGGAAATCAGGATAGCCAGGGCTGCAAAACCCTTGCAAAGGGCCGAAAAACGCGATTCGTCGCGGTAAAACGCCGCAATTTTTTCATCCATAAACTGCCCGTCGAATACCTGTTCCGGGAACGTTTTTTCGAATGCCTGCTGGATGGCGGCAGTGGTAGCCTCTATGTTTTCGGGAGCGATTTTGATACCTGCCGTGCCGTAGTCCGATTTTCGGCTAAAAATTGCCATAGGTTTCATTTCGTCTTTTGCGGAATTGGCGGTAAAGTTTCGCACCACGCCCACTACAGGCAAGGGTTTCCTGCTACCGATGCGCAGGTTTTTGCCGATGGCCTCTTCGGGATTTTTTACGCCCAGTTTTTTCAAAAGAAATTCATTGACCACGTATTCCCGGATCGTGTCGCTTTGCACCAGCATTCTTCCTGCTGCCAATTGCAGACCGTATGTATTGAAATAATCGGCATCCACCATTTTCATGTAGGTGCTGAACGGCGCATCTTCTGTGCTGTTGAAAGCAAAATTGCTGGCCCAGTTATTTCCGGAGGAGGGCACGTCGCTGCTGAAACTCACAGCCGATACGGCCGGAATAGCCTTTAGTTCGTTTTTGAACTGCTGGAAACGCTGTACGCTCGAACTGTCGCTGCTGATGCCTTGCAATACATACACCAGATCGGGTTTGAAACCGAGGTCCATGTTGCGCAAAAAATTCATCTGGCTGATGGTCACCAGGGTGCCGATGATGAGCGCTTGTGCAATTACAAACTGGCTGATAACCAGCGCTTTGCGCAACGAAACGCCGCCCACTGTGGCAGAAGTGATTCTGTTTTTCAGCGCTTTTACCGGCTCAAATCCCGACAAGACCATCGAAGGGTAAAAACCGCCCAGCAGGCTTACCAGTACCGTTGCAAGCAGTAGAAAGCCCAGTACGGCCGGGTGGCTCAGAAATGGCTGAGAAGCCGGCACATCAGACACAAAGCGCAACAAGGGCGAACACAATGCAGCCAAAAACGCGCCGCACAGCACGGATGCCGCCACGAGCACGAAGGTTTCGCCCATGAACTGCTTCACCAACTGCATGCGCGCGCCGCCGAGCGATTTGCGCACACCCACTTCCCGGGCACGACCGGCGGCCAGTGCAGTGGCGAGGTTGACAAAATTGAAACAGGCCATCATGAGCACCAGCAAACCGATGAGCGATAGCACCCAGAGTTTGCTTTTTTCGGTCAAGTGCGTACCGGCGGGGCTGCCGTAGCGCTCGTCGAAGTGCGCCTCGCTCAAGGGCTGCAGCGCATGGGTGCGTTTGCCGCGCGGACTGTTGTAGTGTTCCTTGCCCACCTGCGCCAGTGCGGTATTGGCGGCATTCCACTGGCCGGCGTCGGTCAGTAGGGCAAATGCCTGGTCGTTGCTGCTGGTGCTGCCCCACTCGGGGAAGAAGAAGTACAGATCGGGCGATTTTTTCAGGGTTTCATAGGAAATAATAGAATGGCACTGAAAATCGGAATTTGCTGGTGGCGTACCCACCACGCCACGCACTGTAAGCAGCACCTTGTTGTCCATCACGAGGGTTTGGCCGAGGGCCATTTGCCAGGTTCCGAAGCATTTTTCGGCCATTTTTTCGGACAAAATGACTGTATTGGGTTCTTTAAGCGCCGAAGCATCGCCGGCAAGCCAGGGCCAGTCGAAAATGGCAAAAAAGGAAGGTTCGGTGAAAATGGCCGTCTCGTGTTCGTCGTCGGTGGCAAATTTCCGGCCCGTCATGCTGCCTGGTGTCGTGGGCACGGTAAACGTAGGCCAGGAGGTGTGTATGCGGGCAAACTGAGCGAATGGCGTCACTTTTTGTTGCATTTCATCCATCGCTGGAACAGGAATGCCTGCTGTAAAAAACTCGCCTTCCGAGTTCACCACGTCGTTGGTGACAATTCGGCCAATGCGGTCGTAATTTTTGTAAAAGGTGTTGAAACTCAATTCATAATGCACCAGCCTGAAAATAAGCAGGCTGGCAGCCACGCCGACTGCCAAACCGGTAATATTGATGAGGGTGTAGGTTCGGTTTTTGAACAAATGGCGTACTGCCAGGCGAAAATAGTTCTGTATCATAGGTAGTTCCGGCGTAAGTAGGAATGATGGTGCTGAAATACGTCACAGGTTGTGCCGAAAATGTATGGTGTTGATTTTCAGATATATGTGCAAGATTTTAGAATCTCTTTGTGTCCGAAAACGAACACGTTTGTGCGTTCGCGTACGGAAGTGCATACGGTGAAGTCATGCAAGTAACATATCCCACTGAAATAGAGGCCATTGTTCAGCGGCATGCCGACATTTTCTAAATACTAGTGGTGTACTCTACGCATAGTGGCCTTTGTGAAACCTTGGTGTTCTTTGTGGTAAAAAATTTAAACACAAAGAACACCAAGGTTTCACAAAGGCCACTATACGTAGAGTACACATTTAGTATTGGTTGAAGAAGTCAGGAACGCCTCATTGTTTCTGTAAAATGAAAAGTCACGAACCGCTCGTCTAAAAAAGCACTAACAGACCAACCCTTTTCAATTCACAAACGTCTGTGTCAGTAAATTCTGACAATTTGCAGCGTTTAGGCAAATTATTGCATCTACGCTCTGTAGCGATTCCCAACAAACGGCTATATCTTTGACAAAACATTTACCAGCATTAACCCTATAAGCATGAGACCACTCCTGAAGCATTCACCCGGCTTTTTGTTTTTTTTCCTGCTATTGCTTGCTGCGAGTTGCAGAGAGCAACTGAAGGTAGATAATACCGACCAGAATTTTCCACTTACTGTAAATGCGCAAAAGCAGGAAGACAACGTATTGCTCACCTGGGAGGCTGCCAATGTTTCCAATTTCAACAAATATGTAATTGTTCGCTCCCGCAATCCCATCCCTGCAGGGCTAAGCCCGCTTTTTTCCAGCGGTGATATTGAAATTGTTTTTCAGTCGGACGATATAGATACTACCTCATTTACAGACCAGGCATTGCCCATTCTACAGGAACTTTACTACAAACTTTATATCAATATCGGCGATCGTTTTATTGAAAGCGCCTCGGTATCGCTTACATTCGATAACCTGTTGGTGGATGGGAATGGCAGCGTTATCAAGTTTTTTCCCGATTCGAACTGGATAATTCTGGGCGATGACTTTATGGGCACTTTGCGGGTGGTGAATTACAATACCAAGCAGGTGGTAGCCAGCAGAAACGTATCTTTTACGAATTTTGACAACATGTGTTTTGATGTGGCTGTCGAAAATGGCAAACCGGTGCTGTACTGGTGGGCCGGTTACACCAATTTTTACAAATACCAATTGCCCGATCTGGTACAACTCAATTATTGGCCGGTAGCATTTTCCGGGTTTTCCATTGCTGTCGACGATAATTTTGTGTACACGACGCAGTACGATTACAACCAGAGTTTTTCGGCACGCCGCAAATCGGATATGAGCGTCGTCATGCCGCATTATCGGGCCGATTATTACACGCACCGTACCCTGGCGATTCTCGACAAGGCCACCCATTATGTGCTGGAGGTGTCGCCATACCGGCTGCTTACTTACAACGTGAACCCGACTACTGGTGACGTGACCAATATTACAGAGAAGTCGACCAATACTTTTAACCTGTTTTACAGAGATATTCCGGTTTCCAAGGACAATCAATATTTCATTCCGCAATACGACGGGTCGGTGTACGATCGCACGCTGAATCTGGTGACCAGTATTCCATTTATAAACAATGGATATGTGGATGTTGATTTTTCTGCTGATGGACAGTTTATTTATGCGCTGTACCAGGATTTTACCTTTGGCAATGGTTCGCTTATTCAGAAATTTACATTCCCGGGTATGCAGCAAGTGGCCAGCAGGCGCTTCAATACGATTTCGCCCAGAACGGTAGAGGCGGTTCCAGGGGGCGTGATTTTTGTTGGAAGCGGGGTGAACGGATTGAATCAGGTGTTGGTAAAGAAAGTTACCTTGTAAGAGCAGATGTCCTTTTGCATGAGCCCATTAAAATGAATTTACCCTAACATAACAGAATACCTATGACCCGAATACTACTCCTGATGCTGGTGGTGCTGATTGGTGCAGGAAGGCTGAGCGCGCAAGATGAAGTGCCAGAAAAAAAACGCCTGATGATCAGCAATGAACTGGGGGTGAATTTCACCAACATCCTCAACAAGATCATCAAGATCAACCGCGATTCCGCCAACGAGAACCCGTATCTGCTCACATACCGCCTCGGGCTCAACCGCAAATGGGGCATTCGTACGGGAGTGGGCGGCTCGAATCGGTACACCGAAACCCGCGAAGAAGGCTTTGCAGATTCCGAAACCGATCGAAATACTGCGCTGGATGCCCGCCTCGGCTTCGATTACCGCATCGAACTGGGCCGTCGTTTTGAAGGGAGTTTCGGCCTAGATGCAGTCGGAAAATGGCGTACGCACAAGCAGGTGTCCGACAGTGGTTTCGATGTGATTCAGCGCATTGAACAATCGGAAGGATATGGTGGCGGCCCGTTTGTAGGCCTGCATTTCTGGATTACACCTAACCTGGCGCTTTATACCGAAGCCAGTTTCTATATGCTGTACAGCAAGCGGGACACCGCTCGTATTTTTAAAAACTTTCCCGAGTTGAACGACCAGATTTTCCGGGAAACCAACGAGGATCTGGTCACGACGCTACCTTCCAGTATTTTTGTGATATACCGATTTTAAAAAGCCTCTTCTCATTTCTAAAGTATTTTTCACATGAAAAATATCCACCGCTTTGCCCTCGCCGTCTTGCTGCTACTGAGCGGAATGACTGCTCTGACGAATTGCAAAAAAGACAATTCGCTGCCTTACAAATACGAATCGGAAGTGCTGAACCTGCCCGATCAGCCGTATGCGTACCGCGACCAACAAATTCCCTCGCATCTGGCTAATATCGCTACCGTGCTCCAAAGCAAGGTGACCGACCAGGGTGCTACGCTCGGCCGGGTGTTGTTCTACGACCCCAAACTTTCGCTCAACAACAAAATTTCTTGCTCTTCCTGCCACCTGCAAGAAAAAGCATTTTCTGATGGCAAACGCTTCAGCACCGGTTTTGACGGCGGCCTGACCAAGCGCAATGCCAGTTCGATTGTGAATCCGGCTGCCCTGCAGAACTTCTTCTGGGATGCCCGCGAACACGATCTGCAAAGCATGGTGCTCCAGCCTATCAAAAACCACATCGAAATGGGCATGGATAATTTCGATGCGCTGGAGAAAAAACTTGGCCAACTCGACTACTATAAACCCTTGTTCGCCGACGCTTTCGGTGACGACAAAGTAACCCGTGAACGGATTGCCGACGCCATGAGCCAGTTCCTGAACTCCATGGTGACCAGCAATTCCGGTTTTGATGCAGCGGTGCCCGGCGGCTGGGGTGTACAAAATCCAGGCGCACTCACCGTTCAACAACAGCAGGGTATGAACCTGTTCTTCGGTCAGGCACAATGCGGCGTTTGCCACAACCCGGTATCCAATGGCTCGTTCTTCAATGAATCTTTTGCCAACATCGGGCTCGATGCCAACCCTGCCGATAAAGGCCTGGGCGCCAATCAGCCCGGTATGGATGGTATGTTCAAAATTCCTTCGCTGCGCAATGTTGCCCTCACGGCGCCCTACATGCATGATGGCCGTTTTGCTACCCTGCGCGAAGTAGTGGACCACTACAGCGATAAAATTGAAAACACGCCCAACCTGCACTGGACCCTGCGCGGTTTCGACGGCCAGGCACTGCGCATGAACCTGACGGATCAGCAAAAAGACGACCTGGTGGCTTTCCTGCAGGCACTGACCGACCAGCAATATGTGAACGATCCGAAATACTCGAATCCGTTCAAATAACAGATATTTCGGTACTGAAATGCTCAATCCTGAATCTTCCGTTTGGAGGGTTCAGGATTTTTTTTGCGCGTGTTGGAGATGAATATCAGGTAGTTCGGAATCAGGATTCAGGTATATTTGGAGTTTCTTTTGGCTACAAGTACATTTGTCTCCGGCAAAAATCCCAAACAAACATGCTAAACCAGACCATATTATGATCGAACGAATTATCATTGAAAATTACAAATCCATTCGTAAGATGGATTTGAATTTGGGTACTATTAATATATTGATTGGCGCAAATGGGGCAGGAAAGAGCAATTTCATTTCATTTTTTGAAATGACAAGTTCAGTGTTAAACGGCAATATCGAATCGTATAGTAAATTGAGAATTGGGTCTACACTCATGTTTCAGGGCCCCAAGAGATCTTCTTATATAGGTGGACTCATAGATTTTGATAATACCAAGGTGTATAATTTTAAATTAATTTTGAGGAATGATGAATCTTTAGAATTAAATCAAGCAGGTTTCCGATTGAATGCTTACAACAAGACGAATAAAGATTATGATTCGTGGCCTGTTTCAGATAATGGACATAAATTAAAAAAGAGCATCGAAGAATTGACAGCGGATTATGCAAATAGTTTTCAGGTTTATCATTTTCATGATACTGGTTCGTCTTCTCCATTGAAACAAACCGGTCCAATTGACGATAACTATTTTTTACGACCCAATGGGGCTAACTTGGCTGCTTTTCTTTATTTCTTAAAAGAAAAACATGAACTGCACTTTCAGCGGATTCAATCTGCAGTACGCTCGATTGCTCCTTTTTTCGAAAAATTTGATCTGAAACCCAGAAACTTGAATCCTGATCAAATAAAACTTGAATGGAAGGAAAAGGAATCTGATATGTACCTGGATGCGCATCAACTATCAGATGGGACCCTTCGATTTATCGCTTTAGCAACATTATTGTTACAGCCCAATCCACCCAAAACTATCATTATTGATGAACCAGAATTAGGCCTGCACCCGTTTGCCATTCATAAATTGGGTGCGTTACTAAAAAAGGTATCTGTGACAAGCCAGGTGATTGTTTCAACCCAGTCTGTAGAACTACTGAATGAGTTTGAGCCGGAAGATATTATAACAGTAGACAGAAAAGAAGGGAATTCGGTCTTTAACAGGTTAGATGAGGTACGCCTTAGCCACTGGCTTGATGAATTTTCATTAGGGGACATTTGGCAAAGAAATATCATTGGAGGGCAGCCATGAAAAGGATATATACATTGGTTGAAGGGCATACGGAAAGGGAGTTTGTCTCCAGGATTTTGGCGCCTTTTTTTGGTGAGAAGGGCATTTTAATTTCACCTATCCCGATGCTTAAAAGTGGTGGTGGTATGGGATTTTCCAATCTCGCTCAATTTAAAAACAACGTAAAACGCCTACTTCACGAAGTGGATCAACCTATCATTACAACAATGGTTGACCTGTATCGATTTCCTGTACATTCTGATGATGCTTCGGAAGAAACTGCCTTAAAACAATATAGCATCGAACCGAATATAACAATCCGGATTTCGGGATTCAAAATGGTGATGGATCAGGCAGTTCAAAAAATTAAACCCTATCCATTTTTTATTCCTTATATTCAAAAATACGAATTTGAGGCTTTGCTCTTTAGCGATCCAAATGCTTTCAGCATTGAAGACGATGCAATTCGGCAAGATGTGGAAGCAGTGCTACATGCTACCTCTGGCCCGGAAGAAATAAACACTTCTGAAAAAGGGCATCCTGCTCAAAGGCTTATTGACATATATGCGTCACATGATAAAAAATATCAAAAGGGAGCCGATGCAGTGGATATTGCCGAAGTGACAGGTATAGAAACAATACTTGCCAAATGCCCGAATTTTCGGCTTTGGATAGAAACACTTACCAATAAATCAAATGAATGATCGATTGGTCATTGCGTGAATTTTCCGCTCTTAGCATTGTTTAATGCTTCTTTGCCGCCAAAAAAGTACTCTTCTCACCTCCAATCGAGGTATTCGCCCTACCTTCGCCACTCTTTTGCCGCATTTCTCCCTGGAGAATATGCGTATTGCCCGACCACTTTCCAAATATTACTTCTTCAAAATGGATGCTAACAGCCGTATTTACACCGATTCAGAGATTGGTAGACTGAAAAAAGTGATTGTTCACCGCCCCGATGAAGGCATTGCCCGCATCACCCCGAAACGTGCCGGCGAATTGTTGTTCGACGATATTGTACACCTGCCCAAAATGCAGGATGAACACGACATTTTTGTAAATGTACTACGCGCATTTGTTGGTAAAGACAATGTGCTGGAAGTGCGCGACCTGCTGGCAGAAAGCACCCGGGATGAAGAAAGCAAGTACGAAGTAATCAACAAAATCACCGATTTTGAGGAGTTGCCCTATTCATTTATCCCGCGCCTGGCCGGTCTGTCGCCCGAACAATTGGCCGATACGCTCATCACCGGCTACCTCGAACCCGAAGACCGGATACTGTTCGACCCGATTCCAAACCTTATTTTCACACGCGACCTGGCCGTGACGGTCAAAGAACACGTGATCATTACCAAGGCGGCTAAAGAAGCCCGTTTCCGCGAAAACTTCCTTACCCGACTGATTTTCAGCAGCCACCCGGTATTTCGCCGACTGAAGGCAGACGGAAAAACCATCAACCTGAACCGCGTCGATAAGTTTCCGCCCAACAAACGCGGCGAAACCATCAGCATTGAAGGCGGCGATGTGATGATGCTTCACAACGATTACCTGCTCATCGGTTCTTCCGAACGCACCAACAACTACGCATTCGAGGCGCTGAAAAACTACCTGTTCGACCGCGGCATCATCAAAAACGTGGTGCAGGTGAATATTCCTGCCGAGCGCACTTATATGCACATCGACACGGTATTTACGCAGATCAACCACAACCACATGGTGGGCTACAAACCCATTGTGCAAGATGGGCTCGGCTCGTACGTGGACGTACATCGCTCTACCGGCGAGGAAGTGGAATACTCCAGTCTCAAGGATTTTTTGCTGGCTGAAGTGAACCCGAAAATGGAATTTATCTGGGCCGGTCGCGGCGAGAGCCCCTACCAGGAACGCGAACAATGGACGGATGGCTGCAACCTGGTGGCACTCAAGCCTGGTGTAGCGGTTACCTACGATCGAAATCCGATCACAGAAAAAGCATTCAAGGAAGTAGGTTACAAAGTTATTGGCGCTGAAAAACTGCTGCGCGATATTGAAAACGGGAAAATCACCCCCGACAAGGTGGAAAATACCATCATCACCATTCCTTCCAATGAGTTGTCGCGTGCACGCGGCGGCTCGCACTGTATGACCTGCCCGATTGAGCGCGAAGCCGTTTAGTTATTGGTTATCAGTTATTGGTTATTAGGGGTGGGTAAGGGTTTATTTTTACAAATGCATGGCTGCACTTATTGTGAAGCCATGCATTTGTAAAAATAAACCCTTACCCACCCCTAATAACCAATAACCAATAACTGATAACTACTTCAGTTTTCCCCGCCACTCCTCAATCGCTTCCTTGATCCGCTCGGCGCGGTTTTCCGGGTCGGGGTGGGTGCTTTGAAACTCGGGGGTGCGGTTGGGCCCCGCGGCTTGCTTCAGAATTTCCATCACACTGATGAGGTGTTCGGGGTCGTAGCCCGATTCGAGCATAAAACGAACGCCGAGGTTATCGCTCTGCAGTTCCTGATCGCGGCCGTATTTCAGAGAAATCATATTGGCCACGGCCTGGGCGATGTAGGCCGAATTGGGGTTCGAGGGATCATAAGTGGCCATGGTGGCAGCCCCTGTAAGTCCTTGAGCCAGTTCCATTTGCGCCATTTTTTCGGCACTGTGGCGCGCTACTACGTGGCCCACTTCGTGGCCGAGTACCCCTGCCAGCATATCCTTGTCGAGGCTGCGGCCATCGGAGGTGAGGCGGTACAACAGGGCTTCCGTGATAAAAATCTGGCCACCGGGCAGTGCAAAAGCGTTGATTGTTTGCTGGTCGGCAAGCAGGTGGAAATCGTATTGGTAAGGCGTTTTGGAAGCCGCCGAATTGCGTACGACATCATTGCCGACCTGTTTGACGATGGCAGCAGCCTGTTGATCGCGGCTAAGACCGCCAAATTCCTGCGCCATTTCGGGTGCGCTCTGCAGCCCCATGGCAATTTCCTGCTCGGGCGACATGGAAATATGCTGTGTTTCTCCAGTGATGTCATTCACACTGCTTTGTCCGTAATATTTAAACAGGGCAAATGCAGCCATCACGGCAGCGATGATAAGGGTAGGAGGGATGCGGAAACCACCGCTTGGACGTTCGCCTGACATAAGTTTTTCGTTTTGAATGGTTTATGAATTGCGATGTTTGGAATGGGCTATTTTACTCGTGTCAAAATATGACTTTTTCCGGAAAAGCGGCCCGGAGCGGTATTTAAACTGCAAAAGAGGTGTTTGGTCACATCAGGTGCGAAGAGTGTCAAATAACGAGTAAATGTGATTTGAACACCCAACCAATTAGCGCTGCTTTCCTGTCATTTCAAGTGTTTATGGAAGAGTACTGCAGGCTATATCCAACATTCTTCTAACGACTAAAAATTGGCTATGAAAACATTGCGTATCATCCCGGCAGTGCTGCTGGGAGCAGTTTGTGTGTGTGCCTGTCAGCACAAGGAAGACATGGCTCCTGCACCCGAGAAATATTTTCCACGTGTAAAAACCATCATTACCAATAACTGCCTGAGTTGTCACAGCGCTGTTAACGGCACCTGGCAAGGACGTCCTACATCGTTTGATACCGATGAAGAAATTGTAGCAGCCAATGCCAGTATCAAAGCCTCGGTAGCCGACCCTGCGTCGCCCGGCCCTTTCGGCAACAAACGTATGCCGGTCAATGGGGAACTGTCCTCGGAAGAAATTGCCACGATTGTTACCTGGCTGGAGAAAGGCGGGCGCTCTACAGACTGAACCGTTGCGGTTTCATGAATTAAAAAAGGAAATTCAACCTGATTTTCTGGAAGTTATGCTATGTAAATACCATTTTTGTGCGAAGTAAAAGGAGGCTTTCTGAATTTACTGAACAACCTAAATGCATACTTTCCATGAAAAGAATCACCCTGCTTGCAACAGGCACACTGCTGGTATTTCTCTTTATACAGTGCGCGCAGCATACTGAAAAACCCAAAAATGACACTCCTGAACCTCCAACTGCTGCTGTCGACGACGTTAAGCGCGGCGAATACCTCGTACAAACCATGGGTTGCAATGATTGCCATTCGCCCAAGATCATGACCCCGCAAGGCCCTGCACCCGATCCCAAACGACTGCTTTCCGGGCACCCTTCGGATGAAGTGCTGGCGCCCATCGCTGATAAAAACGTGCTCAAAGGGTACGCCCTGTTTTCGATGGGACTCACTGCCGGTATCGGCCCCTGGGGTACCACTTACGCCGCCAACCTCACGCCCGACGAAACAGGCCTGGGCAACTGGACGCTCGAACAATTCGGCAAAGCCGTACGTCAGGGCAAATCCAAAGGTATGGACAATGGCAGAATGCTGCTGCCGCCCATGCCCTGGCAAAACCTCGTGAACCTCAGCGACGCCGACCTGAAAGCCATCTGGGCGTACCTGCGTTCCATTCCACCCGTGAAAAACGTGGTGCCGGCGCCTGTGCCACCGGCCAGATAGTCGAACAGAAACGATGGTGTCACGCAGCACATATTTCCGCCTCCTTTTCTGCTCTGATTGACACATGCACGTGTACGCTACGCCCTGTGCCCTTTGTGAAACCCTGGTGGTCTTCGTGGTAAAAAATTTAACCACAAGGGACAAAAAGGGTGGCACAAGGGGCGCAAAGCGCAGCGTACACAAACTATTAAATTCGTTTTTCCCCGGTTCCGTACCACCTCGCCGGGTTAAAAAAATGCTAAAGTCGAACTTCTGACACGCCCATACCAACGCCCGTATCTTTCCCGTCCGTCTTGGAAGTGTTGATCAAATAATTCAATGACTTTCCATGAAAATGAATACCCTCGTCTTCCGCATTGCATTACTCGCCCTGCCGCTTACATCAACTGCACAAGCCTGGAAATGGGCCGAGAGTCTCGGAACACCCAATAATGCGACCGTTATCAAAAATATTCGCCCTTACACAGGCGCTCAGGCACTGGTGTTCGGTTCGTTCGCGGCGCCATCGCTCACCCTTGGCAGCCATATGGTTGGGAATGCCGGTCAGGACGATGGTTTTATTGCCATTGCCGACGATACCGGCCAATACACCTGGGCGGCAGCGTTCGGCGGCGCCGGGCTAGACTATGCAGTCGATGCCGCTGCCGGCGCTGGAGGCGAACTGGTGGTAGCGGGTACTTTCACCAGCATTGCGCTGACAATCGGAAGCACAACCCTGCCGAACAATGGAGAAACAGATGCTTTTCTGGCCAAATACAACGCCGATCACTCCCTTGCCTGGGCCCACAACATCGGTACGGCCAACATCGATGAAGTGAGCGCCGTGGTGATGGATGCTGCCGGAAATGCGTATGTGTCGGGACAGGAAATCGACAAGTTTACCCTGACGACCAAACACGTTTTTCTGAGAAAATACAACGCTTCCGGCACGCTGGTCTGGGAAAAAAAAGGAACGCAGCAAGGCGGCATCCTGCAATCCACCGCTCTGTGCATCGATGCCGATCAGGCGGTGTATCTGGGCGGCTCCTTATATGGAACCGTCACGTTCGACAATATCAACCTGACGAGCGAATGGAGTTATGCCGCTTTTATCGTGAAATACAATGCCGCCGGCGCCATTCTCGACACGCTTACCAATACCAACATCGATCGATTCAACAGCATGCAGGCGCATGGAGATCATATTTACGCCTGCGCTGAACGGGTCAACTGGGCCATCGGTTGGGGCTGGCCACTGTCTGATTCAAAAATTCAGGTGTTCCAGTTCAACACCGATCTTCAACAAATTTGGGAAAAATCTGCAGGCGGCGAATCGCCTTCCCAGAGCCTCGATATTGCCCGAAGCATGAGTGTTGACAATGAGGGCAATGCGTACGTAACGGGCTATTTCTTTAGCGATACGCTGCATTTCGCAGGCCAGGCTTTGCCCAACCTGTTCAACATACACTACTATTACCCGCAAATTTTTGTCCTCAAATATGCCGCAGACGGCACGGAACTTTGGGGCAAATCGTACGGCGGCATCCACACCGATGTGGGCATGGGCATTTATGCTTTTGGCGAGGACCAGTTTTTCCTGGGTGGTCATTTCGACTCCGATCCTTTGGCTTTCGGCGACTACGAACTGCACAACACGGGCACGCTCGATTCGATGTACGTGCACCTGCGCCCTTCCCGTTTTCTGCGCAAAACGATGGGTTTTCTCAGCGTTTTTGATAAAAATGTGAGCAGCACCTTGCCGGAGCCTTCCTTGCAAGAAGTGGCTGTTTTTCCCAATCCGGCTTCCACTCAGATCACTATTCGCCTGAAATCGCCGGCAAATTCTTCAGTTCAACTTCAGATCAGAACCTCGGACGGGCGTGTGGTGCGGCAACATGAATATGGCAGCACGTCGCTCGAAATGCGGGAAGACGTCAGTTGCCTGATGCCGGGGATTTACTTTGTTACATTGCAGACAGCAGGCGGTGCTGCTTCCGGAAAATTTGTAAAGTGGTGAGTTTTTAACACGAGGTTCTTTTTAACACAAAGGTTTTTTACCACAAAGTTTTTTACCGCGAAGATTTTTTTACCACAAAGGACACCAAGGTTTCACAAAGGACACAAGGGGTTGCACAAAGAACACAAAGTATTGTATTTGAACTCTTTGTGTCCTTTGTGAAACCTTGGTGTCCTTTGTGGTAAAAAAATCTTCGTGGTAAAAAAACAATAAAACCTCCGTGTTTAAACCTCCCCCTCAAATCAATACAACCTATGCTCATGTTTTCCAGCACCCGTATACACCTGGCCGTTTTGTCAATTGCGGCGCTCTTCGCCTTGCCATCAGCCAGCGCCCAGATACAGATCAACGAACTGCTGGCCGTCAATTCCACCATCGCCAGCGACCCCGATTTTGGCGAGTTTTCCGATTATGCTGAATTGATCAACAATACTGCTGTACCCATCGACCTGGGCGGCTACACCCTCAGCGACGACCCGGCAGAAACGGATAAATGGGCGCTGCCGGCACTGACGCTCCAACCCGGTGAACTCCTGCTCGTCTGGACCGACGGGCAGGACAAACGGCCCGGCGACACGGCTTTTGTGGCCTACAAAAACGCCACTGCCACGATGAGCGCTTTGCATGCCGGTTTCCGCCTGAGCGGCGACGGCGAATACCTGGGCCTGTACAACCCGCAGGGCAATTTGATGGATGAGATCACCTATTGCGTGCAGGCAGGCGATGTGTCGTACGGGCGCAGCACGGCTAATCCTTCACAATGGATTTATTTCGGCGAACCAACGCCCGGCGCTGCCAACTCGCCCTTTGGCTCGGCTTCCATGGAAACGCCGGGAACACCCGTTTTTTCACTCGCGGAAGGATTTTATGACACCCCGCAAATGCTGCACCTGAGTACGCAGGAGCCGGGCGCAGTGATCCGATACACATTCGATGGGACGACACCCAATGCTGCGTCGCCAGTTTTCAGCACCGATATTCCGATCAGCCTCAACCTCTCCATCAAAGCGCGGCTGTATGTGCCGGGTAAAATGCCGGGCAAGGTGATCACCAAATCCTTTTTTATCAACGAGAACAAGCAAATGCCGGTGCTCTCGATCACCTCCAATGCCGCCAATCTGTACGGCTTTGATTTCGGTATCCTGCAAAATGCCATCAAAGACCGGGAAGTGCCTGCCACCATCGAGTACTTCGAGCCGGGCACGGGTGAACGCGCCTTCCTTTCCGGAGTTGGGCTGCGGGTGTTTGGCAGTTCGATTTACAACTTACCGCAGCGCCCCATTTCCGTGCGTTTCAAGGAAAAATACGGCGACGAAGTGCTGAAATATCCTTTGTTCGAGGGAAAATCCATTCCGCGTTACACCTCGTTTTTGCTGCGCAATGGCGGCAATGATTTCAACACCGCCTATTTCCGCGACGGACTGGGCGTACACCTCGTTAAAGGAAAAATGGACATCGATTACCAGGATTACAAACCCTGTATTGTGTTCATCAATGGCGCGTACAACGGCATTTACGAACTCCGCGAACGCCTCGACGAGCAGTACATCAGCAGCAACCACGAAATCAACGCCGACAACCTCGATTACCTCGAAGACAGCCTGCAAGTGGTGGCAGGAGACGCGTACGACTTCGAGGATCTGATGCATTTTGTACAGCAACACGACCTGAGCGATTCCGCTACATTCGCCCGGGTTGCTGCCCGCATCGACCTCAGCGAACTCAGTAACTACCTGATTCTCAGGTCGTTCATCGGCTATCAAATTGCCGACCTCAACAACCACTACTGGCGCAACCGCGACAACCAAGGCAAATGGCGCTGGGTGGCGGCCGACCTCGAACATGCTTTCGGGCAACTCGGCGGCGACCCCTACACAGACAATACCATCGCCAAACTCGCCGGAATAGCGGGCAACCTGCCGGACTGGTCGACGCTGATGTTCAAGCGCCTGCTGCAAAACCCCGGCTTCCGCGACGAATTTATTCAGCGCTCTGCTGCTTACCTGAACACGATTTTTCAGCCTTCCAGTACGCTCCAAACCGTTGACAGCCTGAAAAACCTCCTGCAACCACAGATGCCCAGGCACATCGGGTGCTGGCATTCGCCGCCGTCTATGGCCGTGTGGCAGGGGAATGTCGGCATGCTGAAAACTTTTTTGCAAAACCGCCCCGCGTTTTACCGCCAGCACCTGAGCAATTTATTTGGAAAACAGGACAGCGCGCAAGTGTCGCTGCACATCGTCGGGCAAGGCAAGGTGCTGCTCAGCGGCGTGGCATTTTCCGAAAACATGCAGGGGCCATTTTTCAAAAATACCCACATCAAACTGCAAGCCCTGCCTGCGCCCGGCCACCGCTTTGTGGGCTGGCAGGGTGTGAGCGGCAATGGCGAATATGCCGACCTGACGCCTGTGGGCGACACGGCTTTCACGGCCATTTTTGAGCAAATACCAAATATCAGCATCATTCCGCCCCTGATTTCGGCCGATACCACTTTGGCCGCTGCTGCATCTCCCTGGTTTGGTTTTGATGACGTGACGGTGCTGCCCGGCGCTCGCCTGCGAGTGGAAGCAGGCGCCACGCTGCTGCTGAGCGACGGCGTTTGTTTGGATGTGCAGGGCGGATTGCGGCTGGAAGGCACCGCCAGTCAGCATGTGCGCATACAACCCGACCCCTTGCCTTCGGCGCGGCGTTCGTACTACGGACAGTCGGGTTTTTGGGGCAGCATCCAGGCCGAAGAACCGACGGACAGCGTGGTGATTCGGTATGCCGACCTGCGGGGCGGTAGTTTCGGGCGCGACCGCAGCCGCCATTTTTCTACGATTTCCGCGTACGATTGTCCGCTGTGGGTGGAACATTCGACCATTTCGGAGGGCAAAGCGCCGCTCATCGCCCGGGGCGGCAGCGCTTACATCGGGTACTCCGAATTTCACACTTTTGTCAGTTGCAATGGTTTTGTCAGCCTGTACGACATGGACGCGCCGCTGATCGAACATTGTGTGTTTGCCGGAAACCGCGCCATCAACACCGACGGCATCGACATCAAGGGCGTGACGAACGGCATCGTGCGCCAAAACCACGTGTACGGCTTCCTCGGCTCCAACTGCGACGCGATCGACCTCGGTATTTACACGGAAAACTGCCTTGTGGAGCAAAATATCGTACACGACTGCTCGGATAAGGGCATTTCTATCGGCTCGCAATCGGACGCGCTCGTTCGCCGAAACGTGATATACGACTGCGACCTCGGCGTGGCCGTAAAAGACAGCCTGGCAGTAGCGCACATCGACCAGAACACGTTTTATGGCAACCGGCAGGCGGTGTCCTGTTATGAAAAAAGCGCCCTGCGCGGCGGTGGCAAGGCTTTTGTGAAAAACACGATTTTGTCGACCTCCACGGAGGCGAGCGTTTATTTCGACGCAAAATCCAGCGTGGAGACCAGTTATTCGCTTTCCGACCGCGAGGTGCTGCCTGGAACAGGCAATCTGCACACCGATCCGGCGCTCGTGTTTCCGTCTGCGGGCAATTTCGAACTTGCGCCCGGCTCGCCTTGCATCGACAGCGGCGATCAGTCCTCACCCGACGACCCCGACGGCAGTCAGGCGGATATGGGCGCGTACTACACCCATTCGGGAGCGTCCGCGCTGACGCTGCACATCAACGAATTTCAATACCACCCGCCGTTCAACTACCCCACGGGCGACTGGGTGGAACTATACAACCGAACCGAACTACCCATCGACCTCACGGGCTGGCGTATGGCGCAGGGACTGAACGAGTTGGTGTTTCCGGAAAATACGACCGTGCAGCCGGGTGCTTACCTCGTGGTGTGTCAGGATACGGCGCAATTCCGCCTGTTTTATGCCCATTCGGCCCCACTGGCAGGTAATTTCCACTTCGATCTGGACAACAAAGCCGGAAAAATTGCCCTGTACGACTCCTCCGGAACGCTGGTTCACAGCGCGCGCTACGCCGACACGCGCCCCTGGCCGCCGCTGGCCGACGGTTTAGGCGCTACCGTGGAACTGGAACAAAACGCCGCCGGCAACCTGCCCACCGACTGGCGCGAAAGCCATGTGCTGCTGGGCACGCCTGGCTTGCCGAACAGCCTCCCGCCCGATGTGTCGGCGCTGTTTGTCAACGAAATTTTGGCCTCCAACACCCAGTCGCTCCCCGACGAGCAGGGCGCATACGACGACTGGTTTGAACTGTACAATGCTTCCGACGACTCGCTGAACGTGGGCGGCCTGTGCTTCACCGACAATGTGACCGAGCCTTGCCGCTGGCAGGCGCCTATGCATTTCCCCGACCTGACTACGTTGCCGCCGCACGGCTTCCTGCTGCTCTGGGCCGACGGGCAGCCGGGACAGGGCCCTTTGCACGCAGACTTCAAACTGAGCGCAGCCGGCGAAACGGTGGCCATTTTTCAGCGCAGCGGTTTCGGCTATGCCGAACAGGAACGCCTGAACTTCGGCCCGCAAACGCCTGATATTTCCCGAGGCCGCTACCCCGACGGCAGCGCAGATATTCGTTTTATGCTGCCCACGCCCGGCGCGACGAATGTCGCTTCGGGCACGGCCGAGCCGCCGCCGCTGCCCCTGGAACTGTACCCGAATCCTTTTTCGGAATGGTTGTTTGTCAGCACCGAAACCGTAGAAAAACCTTACCGCCTGACCCTGCTGAATGCGCAGGGTCAGGTGGTGTACCGGGCCGAGGGGCTGCGGGATGAGCAGGCGCGGATACATCGGGGCGGACTGCCGGCGGGGGTGTATTGGGTGGTGGTGTTGGATGGGAAAGGGAGAAGGTATGGGGGGAAAGTGGAGGCGGATTGAACAGGATTTTTGGGATTGGAAGGATTAGAAGGATTTCCGTTTAGATGTCTAAAATTTATCCAATATAGAGTATACACATATTGTACTCTGCCGTTTTTTGTTGTGCCGTAGCCGTTAGCCGATACCATGATTGCCAAGGGCGAAGGGGTGGTGGTGGTATGGACTTTAGTCCGTCGGGACAGCGCCATTTATGGCGCAAAAAGTATTATTTTTTTTGTGGGCGCCATAAATGGCGCTGTCCCGACGGACTAAAGTCCATACTACCACCCCTTTGCCCTTGGCAATACTCGCAATTATGGCCCCTGTTGGCATGCTTGCAAAGGTTATGAACTGAACTGACTAAATCGAAGTCTGTTTGTCCCGCATAGGGTACAATATGCGACAGTCATTTTATCCAATTTTAAAATTTGTCGACATCAAATTGGGAATCCTTCTAATCCCTTCAATCCTGATAATCCTGTTCAACCTCCCAGCCCCCTCGCCTTTTCAAAATACCCTTCCGCCAGTTCGTTTTTGCCCATTTTTTGGCAGATGTCGCCCATTTTGTTGTACGATATCTTCAAATTCTTTTTGAACTGCGCATTGTCGGGGCTGCTTTGAAAGGTGAGTTCCGTCATTTCCAGGCCTTTTTCAAAATAGAAAAATGCTTTTTCGAGGTCTTCCAACTTTTCATACAACTCGCCCAATTTGTAATACGAAATGGCGAGTCCGTTTTTGAAGGCCACATTGTTGGGATAGTCCTTGAAGAGTTCTTCAAATAATTGGGTTTCATCTTCAAAGAACTTCAAAGCCTGCTGCAAATTGCCCAATTCGGTGTGCGTATCGCCGAGTCTTTCGTATGAAATGGCGAGGCCGTTTTTGAAGGCCACATTGTTGGGATAGTCCTTGAAGAGTTCTTGAGCCAATTTGTTATTATCTTCAAAGAACTTCAAAGCCTGCTGCAAATTGCCCAAAGCCGTGTGCGTATCGCCGAGTTTGGAGTATGAAATGGCGAGGCCGTTTTTGAAGTTCACATTGTTTGGATAGTCGTTGTAGAGTTCTTCTTTTAACTTCTGTTCATCTTCAAAGAACTTCAAAGCCTGCTGCAAATTGCCCAAAGCCGTGTGCGTAGAGCCGAGTCTTTCGTAAGAAATGGCGAGGCCGTTTTTGAAGGCCACATTGTTGGGATAGTCCTTGAAGAGTTCTTCAAATAATTGGGTTTCATCTTCAAAGAACTTCAAAGCCTGCTGCAAATTGCCCAAAGCCGTGTGCGTAGAGCCGAGTTTTTCGTAAGAAATGGCGAGGTTATTCTTGAACATTGAAATAGAAGGAGTTTTTGTGGATAACTCCAGTTCAATTTCCTTATATTTCTCAAAATGCAACAATGCATTGTTCAAATCACCTCTAAGCAAATAGAGGTATCCGAGCCTTTCATGTCCAAGCCCTACATCGTTTTTGTCATCAGAAAGGGATGCTTGTTCAATTGCTTTTTCAAATAGCGGAAGCGCATCTTCCAGTTTACCAAAAACATTAAGAATGTCCCCTTTCTGAATCCATATCCAGGGTTTTTCATTATCCTGGACGTGCTGCTCCCAGGTATCAAGAGTAGAAAATGCCAGATCGTATTTTCCTAAATCATTGGCAGCATTAACAATCTGGGGATAAAGCGTAAGGCGGTATGCCAGTTCTGTTTCCGGGGTGTTGTCCAATAACGAAATAAGGCGACGGAGTTCAGTATCATCCGTATTTACTATTTCGGCCTTTGGAATATATTTTTCTGGAGTTATGTCTGAGACAGCAGTGGCAACTTCTTTTTCCAAATCCAGCATCAGGGAGCGAAAAGACCAAAGATCAGGCATTTTTTCCATGATGGTTTTTGCATACAATTCGCCGGTAGTGGCGGGAACAAAAACAAAAAGAGCGATCGGAGATTGAGCGAGTTTGTCGCGACGGAGGTTTAGCCCTGCAGTGATCTGACGCCGCCTTTCATTATTGGCAGCCATTTGAGGAGTTTCTCGTTGAAGAGAGTCACGGTCTTCTTTCAGTACATCGTCAAAGTTTTCAAGAAAAAAGAAGCCTCTGTTTATGGAAAAATAGGCATCCAAAATGCTACGATAATCGCTCGCCGCTGCGTCGGCTTTCAGGAAAGGGCGATCAGGGAATCGAGATTGCAGGTCGCTTTCAAGTTGGCGCAGAAACGAATAGTGATTGAACCGTACAATCACAAAGCGGAATGCCTCTGTACGAAGCAGTTTGAACAAAGGTCTTGTTTCTTCGGTATAATTATCCGACATGTTGCTTGTAAAGAGGCGACTCCTCTATAACAGGATTGACGCGTTTGTATGTACCATCATTGTATTCAAGTACAATGAGTTTTTCCAGCAAATCTTGCCATTTCTCATCAAAGGGAATGTACTGTCCTTTTGCATTGGCTTCCTTCAAAATTTTGAGCAAAGCCAGGTCTTCGGCTGAAACGTATTGGGAGGTTTGTGCCGCCAGTTTTTGAATGCCTCTGTCCAGGTCTTTTGCAAAAATTTTGTTCACATCCTCATCCGCATACATATTGGTGTATTCTAGTATGCGCAATAATTCACGCGGCGAGCCACCACCATACAGGATTGCTTTTCTGACAGTTTCTGGCTTGTCAAAGAGACTGGCATCAATTCTTCTATACACGAACTCTTCAAATCGTTTAATGGCTTCTTCTACTATGGCGCTATCTTTCTCCCGAATTTTCACAAAAGGGAAAGAAACAACTGTACAGAACTGGGTTAGTTTTTGAGCCATTGGCATCAGTTCGATGGGCAGCGTGAATATTGTATTCACTTTAATTTGTCGGATGCGATCTGCTTCGTCGATGATTATCTTTTTACGAATATCAGTTGTTGCCGTTTTTTCCAGACCATCCACTACAAACATAATTTCTTTGGCAATTGTTTGCTTCCGTAAAACGATGTTGACGGCTTCAATGAACTCGTTGATTTTTAAACTAAATTCTGTGAAGTTGCTACGGAAGGTAGTCCGGATTTTTTCTGCATTTTCTTTGTTTCCGGTGATATTTGATTTCAATTTGGCGGTGACACCCAGGAAACTAAACCAACTGGGGCTTTTCGCTTCTACCTCCAGTTCAAAGCCACCTTCTTTTTTGATGCTTTTGTTCACTTCTTTGACGCGTTCGCTAAACCAGTCAAAAAGGGAAGCCAAAATATCTTTATCTACATCCAAATTTATTTTTTCAAACTCCTGAAAGAGCCTTTCCAACTGGAAAATCAGGATGTCCATGTATTCCATGTCGTTGAGATCCAAACCATCGTCCAGATTACAAGTTACACAGAAAAAGCAGTCTTTATTGTGAAGTTTTTGAGAGATTTTGGCTAATTCAGACGTTTTTCCTGACCCTCGCATACCAGCCAAAAAGAGCAATGCTTTATTGACACGATTGGCTTCCTGATTGAAAATAAAGGTTTTTGGATGTACATTGAGGGTCTTGTAAATCATGCGATCCTCAAAATCACCACGCACATCGGAAAAATCGGTATAAAATTCATGGTCTGGTGTAATAGGTACATCAAACCGTACTGCGTTATCTACTTCAGCAAGCGTTTTTGCCTTTTTGTAAAAACTTAGGTCCGTACTCATCTAGTCAATGAATTTTGAGGCACAAAAGTACAGCAATGAGTGCGAACTTTCAAAAAGTTGTCAAACCTGGTTTACAACATATCTTCAACCCTCAAAAACACCACTGCCCACCCGCATGTCCGAACTCGCTACCCGCATCCACGCCTTTTTCAACCAGTACCACCCCGTCCCACTGGAATACTGGGAACGCTTTGCCGCGCGGATGCACCGACGGCGTTTTGCCAAAAATGAGGTGCTAAAACAGGCAGGTGAAACGGAGCGCTACCTATCCTTTATCACGGAAGGGGTAGGTGGCGCCTTCGCTTATCGGGAAGGGCGCGAGGTGTGCCTGGATTTCTCTACAGAGAATCAGTTTTTTGGCGATTATGCCTCGTTTTTGCAGCAGCAGCCGGGCCCGGTATTTACCATGGCCGTAGAGCCGTTGGAAGTGTACAGCATCGGATTCGCAGATTTGCAGCAACTATACAATACCACGCCGGAGGGCATTCGGGCGGCCCGGGCGGCAGCCGAAGCATTGTTTATCGAAAGCCAGCAACGCCAACTCGATCTGCTGATCAAAACGGCCGAAGAGCGCTACCGCGAACTATTTGCTGCTTATCCCGACCTGCTGCTGCGCCTGCCACAGAAACACATCGCTTCGTGGCTAGGGATCACACCTGAAAGTTTGAGCCGAATACGAAAATCGGTAGCGACGTAGCGGGATGGGACAATGGTAAGACGGATTTTTTCGGATTTCAACGGATGGTTTTCATAAAAAGCGCGGTGTACGCTACGCCTTGTGTCCTTTGTGAAACCTTGGTGCACTTCGTGGTTAAAAAAATTTTACCACAAAGGCCACCAAGGTTTCACAAAGGACACAAGGCGTAGCGTACACCGCGCTTTTTGAGAAATATACGCCATAAACTGACAAATTCGCTTCATCCCGAGTTTCCTCCTGCTATGGCGCGCACCTCGATTTCTTACCATACATCAATGTTTGACTTGCCCGCCCGCCGGAATTTTGCAACAAAAATTCCGGCCTTTCACATGAAGCACCCATTCCTTCCCATTCTGCTCTCCGCACTCGGTACGGCTGCACTCCTTCCGCTCAATTATTTCCTGGAGCCGCAACTGCATCTTTCCTTTTCAGAAAATCCGGCGATTAACCGCATGGCAGCCGCACAGATATGTACGCTCGCGCTAGTGGCCCTGGTGTTGTGGGCTGTGCGGCGTCTTCATCCCGAGGGTTTTCGAAAATACTGGTGGCTGGGCGATGCGGCTGCGCCCGCTGAAAAAGTGGCCTGGCTCGGCATCAGGGAAAACGAGTCGTGGCGTTCGGTGGGCGCAGGGTTTTCGCTGGTGGTGACAGCAGCCACAGCCGCATTTATGTGGTTGGGTGTTTACCAAAAAACGCCCATTGTCTGGCTCGATTTGTTGCCCTGGGTGCTGCTCTTTTCCCTTTCCAATTCATTTTCCGAGGAAATGCTTACTCGTTTCACCCTGGCAGCCGGGCTCGACGGGGTGCAGAGCAAGGCACAAATTTGCCTGTGGAGCGCAGCCATTTTCGGGGGAGTACACTTTTTCGGTACTCCCGGCGGCATCATGGGCGTCTTGATGGCCGGGTTCCTCGGCTGGCTGCTGGCCAAATCGGTCGTGGAAACACGGGGCTTTGGCTGGGCCTGGTTCATTCATTTTTTGCAGGATGTGGTCATCATTTTTGCATTGCTGCATGTGGAGTAGTGGGTGTTTGTCTCATAAGTACGGTACAAAGAAATAAGTTGGACTAATATTTTGTATTCCATCCTGAAAACCTATGAGGTTTTTAAAACCTCATAGGTTTAACGCTTGAATAAATTAAAATTTGGCAGACGGTATTTGTTGGGCACTCATGAGACAGCCACAAGGCTCACCCAATCCGCACATTCCCCTCCCCAACCCGCATTTCCCACCACCGAACCAGAAACCACCTCTTTTTCACCCCAAAAACGCCATTTTTCCCGCCTTTTCCGATTCAGTCGCCTATTCGCCCCACTGAGTCAGCCGAACTTTTGCTTCAGATTGTTTGAGTTGCAGGCGCTTTCGCTGCGTCCCCATCTTGCAGCCAATTCATCGATCATTTCCCATTGTCGAACAAAAACAATCTCGTATGAAATCCCTTGTCACTTTTATCTGTATGCTTGTTGCGGGACTGTCGGCGCTGTGCGCCCAGGACCTCGGGCAAGCGCGGCAACTGGCCATTTCGGGCCGACACGCCGATGCCGAAAAAATGTTCGGCCAACTGCTCCAGCAAGACCCCGACAACCTCGAAACCATGCTGGCTGCTGCGTATAACTACGCCTGGAGCGGGCAGTACGACAACGCCCGCAAAACCTTCGACCGCGTGCTCACGCTGTCGCCCAGGCACCCCGAAGCACTTATCGGAAAAGGCTACACCCTGGCCTGGGCGGGTGAATACGGCGCTGCTAAAACGCCGTTTCAAATCCTCGACAAAGTGTCGCCCGGCAGTTGGGAGGCCAAAAAAGGACTCGGTTATGTGTACCTCTGGCAGGGCAACAGCCCCGTCGCCATCCGTTATTTTGAAGAACTAGTGCTGGCATTTCCCAAAGAAATCGAGTACTACAACGCCCTTGGGCAGGCCTACGTCCAGGACGGGCAAATGAAAATGGCGCGCATCACGCTCGAAAGCGGCCTGGCCCTGGAACCCGGCAATCGGGTAGCGCAGGAATTACTCAACAGCACCTACCAGCAAGCGGCGCCACTCGAACTGGACGTGGTGACCGGCTACAGCGTGGCCGATGGCGAGGGCAATTTCGGCTTGCGCACCTTGCAAATCAACCGCGTGGTGAACAAATCCCTGCGCCTGTTTCTGCGCTACGACAACTCCCTGACACTCGACTTGTCCTCCCTCGTGCGCCAAAACCAGCAAGGCATGTCCTTCACAGGCGGTGGTGTGGTGAAATGGGATCGCCGCTTGGTTACGCGCCTCGACTACGGCATGCGCCTCCTGCCCGGCAGCCTGCGCCAGCAGGTGCTGAGCGGCGAGCAGGTGCTGTTTCTGCCCAACAACATGGCGCTGAAAGCAGGCGGCTTTCTCGGACTCAGCAAGCAGGTCAACAACGAATGGATGACCTATCTGGGTGTTCGGGTGCCGGTCAGCAAGGCTTACGCCATCGAGCCGTATTACTTCTACGCTCATGTGGAAAACAGCCCCTTGCCCGAAAGCAGGATTATGCTGAACAACCAGTTTCGGCTGGGCCGCGGCTACGAACTCAACCTCGGCGCCTTGTACGGCAAAGCCGGTTACCGGCCGGAAGGTGGCGGCAGCAACGACCTGCGCGGCGCTTTCTGTTCGGCTATCCTGCCCTTCAACAAGTACATCTGGGGGCTGGCTTCACTGCGCTGGGAAAAAGGGCCGTCGAGCCAACTGACGGCTTTTACTGCGGGCATCAAGTGCAGAATGGAGAAATAAGCGGCTCCGGTTCACCTACTTTTTTTACAACAGACAGGCAAGTCACCTTTTCCCACACAGCGGGGCTGTTTTTTCTTGTAAAACCACGATTTTTTATTTAACCACCAAGGACACAAAGGATTGCACAAAGAGCACAAAGTATTGAATATTAGACCTCCGTGTCCTTTGTGTAATCCTTTGTGTCCTTGGTGGTTAAATAAAAATTAGTGGTTCAACCGGAAAACAACGGTAAGGCGCTCGCCATGTCCTCAACCTTCCTTCCCATGAACGTTCAACCTACCAACCTCGATTTTATACACTCCCCGGCCCTCCCCAAACCACTCGTTTCAGCTGAAAAATCGCATCAAAACAGCCACGCTAAACAGGCAACAAAAACCGTGCAGTCGCCCAGCCCGGCCATGTACCTCGTCGTTTTCGGCGTCTGGATGGCGGCTTTGGTGTGGTTTCAGCCGCGTTTGTTTCTCTTGCTCGACATGGCCTACAACTGGCCGAGCCGCCTGGCGCTGCTGACCTTCATCTTTTTCATCGACTTTGCCTGGTTGTATGGCGTGTACAACCTGACGGTGATCGGATTTGCAGCATGGTATCGCTCTTTTTCCCAAAAAAGCACCGAACAACTGGCGGTTATGCCACTGTTGCACCATCCGCCGATTGCTGTTTTGTACACCACCTGCAATGATTTTGTGGAAAAAAGCGTGCTTTCCTGTGTACAGCAGGATTACCCGAACTACCGCGTGTACATCCTCGATGATTCCTCGGATGCGGGTTGTAAAATGCAGGTAGACCAGTTTGCGGCCCGCTATCCCGCGCTGGTACAGGTGGTGCGCCGTGCCGACCGCAAGGCGTTCAAGGCTGGCAATATGAACCACGGTCTGGCCAATGTAGCCATCACGGAGCCCTATTTTGCCATTGCCGATGCCGATGAAATCCTGCCACCCGATTTTCTGAGCAAAACCGTGGCAGTGATGGAAAACGACCCGACTTGCGGCTTCGTGCAGGCCAACCACCGCGCCAATCCGGAGTCTGAATCCGCCCTGTCGCATTCGGTGGGTGTCGGCATTGATATTCACTGGAAATGGTGCCAGCCGCTGCGCAACGACTACGGTTTTGTGATGTTTCTGGGCCACGGGGCCTTGCTGCGCCGCAAATGCTGGGAAGAAATGGGCGGTTTCCCCGACATCGTCAGCGAAGACCTGGGTTTTGCCATCCATGCCCGTGAAAGCGGCTACCGCGGCCGTTTTCTGGAAAATGTGGTGTGCTACGAGGACTTTCCTGATTCCGTACGCGCTTTTCGCATCCGCCACATGAAATGGACGCGTGGCACTTCCGAATTCCTGTCGAAAAAAATGGGCTGGCTGCTGCGCGCCCGAAATATCACCTGGACCGAGAAGTTCGACATCCTGTTCCCGACGCTCAACCTGCCGCTCACGCTTCTGTACTTTGTGTTTATGCTGAACGCCAATTTGCTCTTGCCCCTGTTTTTCGGTTTCTCACAGGACGTGACGTTTGTGTTGGGCGGACGGGAATTTCAGATGCCGATTATGGCCCTTGCCCCGGGTTTTCAGGTGATTTATGACTGGGATTTTTACCTGATTACCTTGATGACTTTCTTTGCGCCGGTGCTGTCGTTTATTATTGCTATGGCCCATAAGCCTTGGAAATTATTCAAATTCCTGAGTCACAGCACGGTGTTGTATGCTGCGCTCACGCCCCTGTCGAGTATTGGTGTGCTGGCGTATTTTATTTCAGGAAAAGCCACATTTCTGGTGACCGGCGACGCACGTCAAACCGAACACAAGGCTGAAAAGACAGGCTCCGGCTGGCTGTCGCAGATACGCGAAGGTTGGCAGCAATTGATCGGCAAAAGCCACCCCGATACGCGCATTGTGCAGGGTTTTGAAATCGCAACGGGGCTGTTGTTCGGCCTTGCGGCGCTGGTCATGTTCCAGATTTCCTTTTTGGGCTTGTGTCTGGCTTTTTTGATGTTGCCCTTGCTGCACCATGTCGATTGGGATAACCGGGTGGTCAGGAAACTGGTGTACATTCCATTTTTGTTGATTTTGCTGGGCGTTACGCTTTCGGGTTTGAGTGTGTTTGGAATGAAAGCGGTATTTTTTGGGTACGGGTTTCATTTTTGATTTACCACGAAGTTATTTTTTACCACGAAGGACACAAAGGTTTCACAAAGTTCACAAAGTGTTGTATGTGAACCCTTTGTGAACCTTGTGAAACCTTTGTGTCCTTCGTGGTAAAAAACTTCGTGTAAAACCCTTCGCGGTAAAAAACTACCGCACCACCAAAATTCTGGCACCTGTTCGCCCTTCTGCCGACACCTGCACTACATACGCACCTGCAGGAAGCCCGCGCAATTGCACCTGTCTGCTCCCGTTTGCCAACGTCTGTTGAATCAGGCTTTTTCCTGCACTGTCGAATACCTGAACCAATACAAAATTTTCATTGTCAGGCAATTGTATCAAAACAGGCTGATGTGCAGAAGCCGGATTCGGGCCCATGCTGAATTCCAGCGCGCCTGACATTTCAGTCACTCTGGACGCATCATCCACAATCGTCACCGCCGTGTTGGTCACCACGGGCGCATTGTAATCGAAGTAAATGGACGCCGTATTGGTCAGGCTGTCGCCGTCCGCCAGATTCGGTAGAGCAGCGATGGAATACTGCACAAAACCATGGCTGCCTGCTTCATCTGAAATGCTGTCGGGCAAATGAATCTGATCGAAAAAGAACTCCAGCACGCGTGGTTGCACAAAACGCACCCGCACCGGGTGGCTGGCTGCATCGAGCCGGAATGTGAGCGGGTTGAAATCCGTTTCCAGCGTGTCTAAAATACGCACGAAAGTAGCCGGGTAATTGCCGGTATTCTGGAAACGAATGCGGTAGCCCAGTCGTTTTTCCGCCTGAATATCAGCAATTGGCACCGTGTTGCCCTGCAATGCCGTTTTGTCGTTGGGGTCGAAAGAGCCAACGACGGTTTGCAGCAACGTATCCAGGTTGTTTTCGGGCAGGTCGTCGGGCCAGGTGTTCGTTTCCACCCAGGCGATATTTTGTAAGGTTGCGCCTATCGGTACTGATCCTGACAAGAGCACCGTGGCGCTCACTACCTTATTCCCCAGGGGCGAGAGCGCTATATTGCTCCACACGATGGTATCGTTTTGTAAAACAGCCGGCGGTTCGGCATGCAGGAATTCATAGCCGGGTGCAGGCACCAGTTTTACGGTGGCGCCGGCTGTTTGCAGACTCGCATTTTGCACGTATCCTGTCAGCGACAATGTAAAGCCAGGTCGTGGTACTGTGTTGTCTGTCAGTAAAATATGTATGTCGTTGGTATCGGAATACAGTGCAAAATCCAGGCTGTCTGCAGGCTGATTTACGGCATACTGCATCGGCGACGCAGTCAGGAAAGAGTAGGGCAGGACAGGCTTCAGGATGTCGGGCGAATCGTACAACAAAGCGAAGTAACCCTGTGCATTGCTCAACGCATAGTGCTGGTTATTTTGTGTAAATACCAATACGTGCGGTACACCCTGCTCGTCACCGTCCATTTGCTGGTTGTTGTTGCTGTCGGCAAAAATGCGGCCTTGTAATTTTAATAAAACCAGTTCCGAAACTTTGGTGTGTACCATTAATGCTACTGCGGTATTGCTGCCGGGATAATACACGGTCATGGACATATACACATCGTCGCCGAAGGTTTTTAGAAAATCTACCCCTGCAATGTAAAATTCTGAGAAGATGCCTGCTGGCGGCACATTCGACAAAAACCACGGATCGCCGCCACTGTCGCTGTAAACGGTACGGGCGCTGTTGGTGGCAAAAACGCGGTCACCGACACCTGTCATCAAGGTTGGGTTAATAAAAGGCTCCTCCGGAGGCCCAGGCAAATAAGCCCAACTACCACCCTGATTATCAGACATATACAGGCCATATTCGGCCGATTTTGCAAATACCCGCTCTCCCACTACAAACAATTCCTCACATATGAATCCGAAAGGTAACCCGTTATTCGCCGGCACAAATGTTTGACCCGTATCGAGCGAAACCTGTATGCCATCGCCAACCGGGCTGTTGGTGAAAATAAGGCCATTGAGCACTTGCATTCGATAAACATTCTCCACATTGCCCGGAAGTGGCTGAAATTCCTGAGTGTCGATATCATAAGAATACAGCGCAAAACCAAAGGCTAAAACCAGGACCTTCTGTCCACCCAAATACCTGAATGTTTGAATAAACGGGGCATCGGGGTCATCGAACGTCCATGTTTCACCGTTGTCTTCAGAACGTAAAAAACCATGCTGACCATCATAGTTTATAAGTATTACACCATTTATTTGTTGTATTTCCCCTGCAAATCCACTTTGGAAATATCGGACGAGCCGATAGGTTATCCCACCATCAAATGTAGTGTAGAGCCGATATTGGTCTACAACCACCCAAGACGCAGGGCCGGTTTTTAGCGCGTCTAAAAAAGGGCTGGTTGGCAGGCCCGACTGTCGGGTTTCCCACTGCGTTTCATCTTCAGAAATGGCGTAGCAATTCGTATTGGTTAACAGGCGTTTGCCGCCGGGTGTGAGGTAACTTTTGAACATCGTCTCCGTAAAGTCGATTTGGGGGTACACCTGTGTCCAGGTCACGCCGTTGTCGGTACTGCGCCACTGGCTGATGATGCCCATATCGTCGCGGCGGGTAGCCAGCAGTGCATCACCTTCTTCCAGCATATTGAGGATAAACGAACCATTGAAAAACGGCAGCGAGTTCCAGGTCTCGCCGCTATCGTCCGAACGCATGAGCACTCCTACCTGGTTGTTGTAAAAAATGCTGCTTCCATGCACCAGCAAGCGGTCGTACCCTACGCCCTGGTTATTGATCGGAATGTTGGAAATTGATTTTTGCCAGGTCACGCCATTGTTGTCCGACCAGCGGATACCATCTGTGCTGAGCAGCAGCAGGCGTTGTCCAAACTCGACCATGCGCAGGTTGTAGTTAAATGCCGGCGCTGTAAAAATGGCTTCATTGTCATCACTGCCGCGCAACTGCCGCACTACATTTTCATAACTGACCAGCAGCATAGTATCTTCCCGGATGACCTTGGACACCGGCCCGCTCAGGCCCACTGCGCCCCAGAACTGAAATGACAGGCCGCCGTCGTCGCTGATCCAGGTAGAATCCTTGCCATTGCGAACAGCCGAAGCATACACTTTATCCTGCCGCGTCCAAATGGCGTATGCATTTCTCGGGCCGTTTTGTGCGCGCTGCCAGTGCGCGCCGTAGTCGTCGGTGTAACTCAGCCCGAGCCCGTGCCCGGCCAGCAATCGTTCGTTGTATCTACTTGCAGCAGTGAGGGTTGTAGAAGGCGTTTGAAACTGGAGGGTGTCCCACTGCGACCAGGCATTTTGGTAAAAAAACAGGAGCAGCAGGAGGGTAGGGAAGAGGCGTAGAGGCATGGTTAAAATCGGGTTGAGAAGTGTTTTGAAGTAGGGTGGTTTTACAGTAAAAGTATAAATTTTTTTGCAAAAAACGGATTTGTTACCTCTCATCCATGAATATAGAAAAACGATCTGTCGATCTGTCTAATCTACGCTTTGTGCTCTTTGTGAAACCTTTGTGAACCTTGTGGTAAAAATTTTTAACCACAAAGAACACTACGGTTTCACAACGGACACAAAGCGTAGAGTACACCTAGAATAAAAACCAAAAATAAAATCAGTTTTAAACCCTGCTACGTCGAATAGAGCATGAAATCGGAATGCCCGGCGCCACCATCCCACATGATCTAAATTCCCATCACAGGTATCGCAGGTCATTCTTTCAGCCTGCCGTGTGCATGAAACTTGCCCCATCGTTGCACTTCAATCGTATGCCATGGCATTTTCACACACAGACCTGACCCACAAACCCGACCTTGGAGGGCATGGCGCAGGCACCGGCTCCACCCGCACGAAGCGACCGGAATACGTCGATTTTCTTCCTCCTTGCAACCATGCTTGTCCGGCAGGTGAAAATATTCAAGCCTGGCTGTCCCTGGCGCAAGCAGGCGACTACCGCGCAGCCTGGGAAAAACTCACAGAAGAAAATCCCATGCCAGCCATTCACGGGCGCGTTTGCTACCACCCCTGCCAGAGCGCCTGCAACCGCAATTCGCTCGATTCCACGGTAAGCATCCATGCCGTGGAGCGTTATCTCGGCGACCGCGCCATCGAGGAAGGCTGGCGTTTTCCGAAACCCCAACAAAAAACAGGCAAACGCATCCTGGTCATCGGAGCAGGGCCCAGCGGACTCTCCGCTGCGTACCACCTCGCCCGCCTCGGCCACGAAGTGAGCATTTTTGAAGCAGGCCCCGTTGCCGGTGGAATGATGCACTTCGGCATTCCTGCCTATCGCCTGCCCCGCAACATCCTGCAAGCGGAAGTGCAGCGCATCGCCGACCTCGGTGTCGATATCCGGCTCAACTACAAAGTGAGTGATGTAATGGACGAAAAAACGCGGGGCAATTTCAATGCTGTGTTTATCGCCATTGGCGCCCACATTGGCAAAAAAACCGACATCCCGGCCCGCGAAGCAGGCAAAATCCTCGATGCCGTCAGTTTCCTGAAAGAAGTCGAACTCGGCGGTACACCGCGCATCGGACGACGCGTGGCCATCTACGGCGGTGGTAATACGGCCATGGACGCTGCCCGCGTAGCCAAACGCCTCGGCGCCGAAGAAGCCCTGATTATCTACCGCCGCGACCGCGAACACATGCCCGCCCACGATTTTGAAGCCGACGAGGCCCTCAGCGAAGGCGTGAAAATACACTGGCTGCGTACCATCAAAAACCTCGATGAAACCAGTATCACCGTCGAGCGCATGAACATCGTAGACGGCAGGCCCGTACCGACCGGCGAACTGGAAACGCTCGAAGCCGACTCGCTTATTCTGGCGCTTGGGCAGGATACGGAAACCGATTTCCTGAAAGGTATCGATGGGATACAGTTCCAACCCGATGGCACGGTCGTGGTCGATGAACACATGATGACCGGCCATGCGGGCATTTTCGCCGGGGGCGACATGGTGCCCAGTGAACGCAGCGTGACCATCGCTACCGGACACGGCAAAAAAGCCGCCCGCAACATCGACGCCTGGCTGCACGGCACGACGTACGACAAAAAGCCCAACAACGCCATCGTCAACATCGAACAATTGCAGGTATGGTTCCGCACCCACGCGCCTTTGCAGCAACAGGTACACCTCGAGCCAGAAAAAGCAGTAGGCAGTTTTGATGAAATCGTCGGCGGTCTCAGCGAATCTGAAGCCCGATACGAAGCCCAGCGCTGCCTTTCCTGCGGCAACTGCTTCGAATGCGACGGCTGCTACGGCGCTTGCCCGGAAGGCGCGATCATCAAGCTGGGTAAAGGAAATCGCTACGAATTCAACTATTCGCTTTGCACGGGCTGCGAAGTATGCTTCGAGCAATGCCCATGTCACGCCATCGATATGGTTCACGAGTCACAACTCTTGTCATGAAATCAGAAAAAAAACATACCGTTATCACCCTCGATGGCAATGAAGCAGCGGTGTACGTCGCCTACCGCGTCAACGAGGTGTGCGCCATATACCCCATCACGCCTTCTTCGACCATGGCCGAACTGGCCGACGAATGGGCTTCCAAAACCTACAAAAACATCTGGGGCAATATTCCCGAAGTGATTGAAATGCAGAGTGAAGGCGGTGCTGCGGGTACCGTTCACGGCGCCCTGCAAACCGGCGCCCTTACCACCACCTTCACCGCTTCGCAGGGCCTGATGCTCATGCTGCCCAATATGTACAAAATCGCGGGCGAACTCACTTCCACGGTTTTCCACGTAGCAGCGCGGGCGCTGTCGGCACAAGGCCTGTCCATTTTCGGCGACCACCAGGACGTGATGGCTGCGCGTACCACAGGTTTTGCCATGCTGGCAGCCGCCGGTGTGCAGGAGGCGCACGATATGGCATTGATTGCCCAGGCCACGACCCTGAAAGCGCGGATTCCGTTTATCCATTTCTTCGACGGCTTCCGCACCTCGCACGAACTCAACAAGATCACGTTGTTGTCCGACAATGAAATTCGGGCAATGATCGACGACGAATACGTTTTTCAGCATCGGAAAAGAGCCCTCAACCCCGACCAGCCTTTTATTCGCGGCACGGCCCAAAACCCCGATGTGTACTTCCAGGGCCGCGAAACGGTGAATCCGTTTTACGCTGCTGTTCCGGATATTCTGAAAGCGGAAATGGAAAAATTCCGCGCCCTCACCGGCCGCAGTTATGCTCCGGTGTCCTACTTCGGAGCGCCCGATGCCGAACGCGTTTTAGTCATCATGGGCTCGGGTAGCGAAACCGCCATTGAAACCGTGCAGTTTTTGCAGCAGTTTGGTGAAAAAGCGGGCGTCGTGAAAATCAGCCTGTATCGTCCCTTCCCGGCCGATGATTTCATTGCCGCATTTCCCAAAACCGTTCGGAAAATCGCCGTGCTCGACCGCACAAAAGAACCCGGCGCTTCCGGCGAGCCGCTGTACCAGGATGTGCTGGTGAGTTTTGCAGAGGCTTTTGCCAATGGAAAACTGGCCGGTATGCCGCTCATCGTGGGTGGTCGCTACGGCTTGTCGTCGAAAGAATTCACCCCGGCAATGGTAAAATCCGTGCTGGACGAATTGCAAAAAGACGTACCGAAAAACCACTTCACAGTGGGTATTCACGACGATGTAGGTTTTACCAGCCTCGATGTCGACACCACGTTTACGCTCGATGAAGGCGGCTGGACACAAGCGCTCTTTTTCGGCCTCGGCGCCGATGGCACCGTGGGCGCCAACAAAAACAGCATCAAAATCATCGGCGAAAACACGGAGTTGTTCGCACAAGGTTATTTCGTGTACGACTCCAAAAAGTCGGGTGCAAAAACCGTGTCGCACCTGCGTTTCGGCAAGAATCCGATTCATGCGCCCTACCTCATTTCTGCGGCTGACTTCATTGCCTGCCACCAGTTCAATTTCCTGGAAAAGGAAGAAATGCTGAAATGGGCCAAACCCGGCGCTACGTTCCTGCTCAATAGTCCGCACGCAGCGTCGGAAGTATGGAATTACCTGCCCCAGGCTGTGCAGCGCAGCATCCTCGACAAAAACATCCGAGTGTTTGTCATAGACGCCACGGAAGTGGCCCGCGCTACGGGTATGACCGGCCGCATCAACACCATTATGCAAACCTGCTTCTTTGCCTTGTCGGGTGTGTTGCCTCCGGATCGTGCGATTGCCGAAATCAAAAAAGCCATTGAAAAAACCTATTCCAAAAAAGGGAAAGCCGTTATTCAAAAGAACTTCGAAGCGGTAGACCAAACGTTGGAAAACCTGTTTGAAGTAAAAATTCCCGCACAGGTAACGGCGCCCGCGCCCAAAGGCCAGCGCATACCGGAACATGCCGGCGAATTTGTCCGCAGCGTCACCGAAAAAATGATGGCTGGCCTGGGCGACGATATTCCCGTCAGCGCCCTGCCTATAGACGGCACCTACCCGAGCGGCACCACCAAATGGGAAAAACGCAACATTTCTGACCGCATCGCCATTTGGGAGCCCGACATTTGTATTCAGTGCGGCAATTGCAGTTTTGTGTGTCCGCACAGTGTCATTCGCTCCAAATTTTTCAATAATGGCCACCTGAAAGAGGCCCCCGATGGCTTCAAATCGGCGCCGATCAATGCGCGCGGTTTTCCGGAAACACAGTTCAGTTTGCAGGTGTACCTCGAAGACTGCACGGGCTGCAACCTGTGCCACGAAGTATGCCCGGTGAAAGACGCTGCACAACCAGGTTTCCGCGCCATCAATCTGGGTGAAAAAGAACCGATTCTGAATGTCGAGCGGGAGAACATTGAGTTCTTCGAACAATTGCCGAAAAACGAACGCCCCGGCGTCAATTTCTCCACGGTACACGGTGTGCAGTTCCTCGAACCCCTGTTCGAATTTTCCGGCGCTTGCGCAGGTTGCGGCGAAACGCCTTACATCAAGGTGCTGACGCAATTGTTCGGCGACCGCCTGCTGGTGGCCAATGCGACGGGTTGCTCCTCCATCTTCGGGGGCAATTTGCCCACCACACCCTGGACGAAAAACAGCGAAGGGCAAGGCCCGGCCTGGTCGAACTCCCTGTTTGAAGACAATGCGGAATTTGGCCTGGGTATGCGCCTCACGGCCGACAAACAACTGTCCATTGCGCACCAATTGCTCGAAAACCTGCGCCCCGAACTGGGCGATGAACTGGTCAACGGCATCAAAAATGCGCCGCAACTGCTGGAAAGCGAAATCGCCGAACAGCGCAGCCGCGTGGCCGCTCTGAAATCGAAATTACTCCAAATGAGCACTTCGGAAGCCAAACACCTGCTCTCGGTGGCCGACCAACTTGTGCACCGCAGCGTGTGGCTCATCGGTGGCGACGGCTGGGCCTACGATATCGGTTCCGGCGGACTCGACCACGCCCTGGCCAGTGGCCGAAACATCAATGTGCTGGTGCTCGACACGGAAGTGTACTCCAATACGGGCGGCCAAATGTCGAAAGCCACGCCGACGGCCGCCTCCGCCAAATTTGCGGCAGCAGGCAAACGCGTCGGCAAAAAAGACCTTGCCATGCAGGCTATTTCCTACGGTAACGTGTACGTGGCACAGGTGGCCATGGGCGCCAATCCGCAACAAACCCTGTTGGCGCTTCGGGAGGCCGAAGCCTACAATGGCCCCTCGCTCATTCTGGCCTACAGCCACTGCATTGCGCATGGTATCGACATGGAAAAAGGGCTGAACCAGCAAAAAATGGCTGTTGCAAGCGGCTACTGGCCGCTGATTCGCTACAACCCGATGCTGCGCAGAAACAACCACAATCCTTTCGTACTGGATTCGCCAAAGCCGAGTATGCCTTTCCGCGACTACGCCTACAACGAAGCGCGCTACAAAGTGCTGACACAAACCAATCCGGAAGAAGCCGAAAAACTCATGGTGCTGGCCCAGGAAATCGTGGATTTACGCTGGAAATCGTACGAGGAAATGGCTGGGTTTGGGGCGCATGAGTTTCAGCCGGTGTTTTAGTTGAGGGGGTTGAGAAAGTTGAGAGGTTGAGGGGTTGCGGCGAATGGACAGATAAATCATTCCCTTACCCGGAGCGCTTGTGTTCAACCCCTCACCCCCCTCAACTTCTCAACCCCTCACCCCCCTCAACTTCTCACCCCCCTCACCCCCCAACCAACCCTATCCACTCACAAATACCTAATCATCATGGCACAACAAATTAAATACGTGTATGCTTTTGGCGCCACCAGGACCGACGGTGATGCCTCCATGAAAAACTTGCTGGGCGGCAAAGGCGCCAACCTGGCCGAAATGTGCCGATTAGGCATTGTCGTGCCACCCGGCTTTACCATCACCACAGAAGCCTGTACCGAATATACCCTGAAAGGGAAAGATTACGTGCTGAACCTCATCAAAGAAGAGGTACAACAAGGCGTAGCAAGGCTGGAAGCCGAAATGGGTAAAACCTTTGGTAATTCTGCCGATCCGCTCCTGCTGTCGGTTCGCTCCGGCGCCCGCGCTTCCATGCCCGGTATGATGGATACCATTCTCAACCTGGGGCTCAACGACGAAGCCGTGGAAGGGCTGGCCAAAAAGGCGGGCAACGACCGTTTTGCCTGGGACTCCTACCGCCGTTTTATTCAAATGTACGGCGACGTGGTTATGGGCCTCAAACCCGTTTCCAAAGAAGACCACGACCCCTTTGAAGTGGTGATCGACATGGTAAAAGACGCCAAAGGGGTAAAACTCGACACCGACCTCGATGCTGACGACTTGCGCGAACTCGTGCAACGTTTCAAAGCGCTGATTCGCGCCCGCCTCGGCCGCGATTTCCCCACCGAACCCTGGGAACAACTCTGGGGCGCCGTAGTGGCCGTTTTTGAAAGTTGGAACAACGACCGCGCAAAAGTGTACCGCGAACTAAACGACATCCCCGAATCCTGGGGTACCGCCGTCAACGTACAGGCCATGGTGTTCGGTAACCTGGGCAACACCAGCGCCACAGGCGTAGCCTTTACCCGCGATGCCGGTACGGGCGAAGACCTGTTCAATGGCGAATTCCTTGTAAACGCACAGGGCGAGGACGTAGTGGCCGGTATCCGTACGCCACAGCAAATTACCCTGGAAGGATCGCGCCGCTGGGCCAAACTTGCCTGTATTTCCGAAGAAGAACGCCGCACGCAATATCCTTCGCTGGAGGAAATTATGCCCGAGGTGTACAAACAACTTCTGAACGCTGAAACTACCCTCGAAAACCACTACAAAGACATGCAGGACGTGGAGTTTACCATCCAGGAAGGCAAACTCTGGATGCTGCAAACCCGCAACGGCAAACGTACAGGGACGGCTATGGTGCGCATTGCCATGGAAATGCTCCGACAGGGTATGATCGATGAAAAAACGGCGCTGATGCGGATTTCGCCCGACCGCCTGAACGACCTGCTACACCCCGTTTTCGACAACAAAGCCAAACAAAACGCCCGTGTGCTGGCACGCGGCCTGCCTGCCTCGCCGGGCGCTGCCAGCGGCCAGATCGTATTCTTTGCCGACGAAGCCGAAACATGGACCAACAAAGGCCACGCCGTGATTCTGGTGCGGGTTGAAACCTCGCCCGAAGACCTGCGCGGAATGCACGCAGCCAAAGGTATTCTGACCGCCCGCGGTGGTATGACCTCACACGCTGCCGTAGTAGCCCGCGGTATGGGTAAATGCTGCGTGTCGGGTGCCGGCGCTGTGCATGTCGACTACAAAACCCGTGTGATGACCATCGACGGACAAACCTGGAACGAGGGCGACTGGATTTCACTCAACGGCTCCACAGGCGAGGTGTACGAAGGAAAAATCGATACGATGGATGCCGAACTCAGCGGCGATTTTGGCGCCCTGATGGAACTGTCGGACAAATACCGCAAAATGGAAGTGCGTGCCAATGCCGACACACCTGCCGATGCAAAAATTGCCAGAAGGTTTGGCGCAACAGGTATCGGACTTTGCCGCACCGAGCACATGTTCTTCGAAGGAGAACGTATTCAACTGGTGCGCGAAATGATTCTCGCCGACGATGAAGCAGGCCGCCGCAAGGCACTGGCCAAATTGCTGCCCATCCAGCGCGGTGACTTTGAAGGACTGTTCCGCGAAATGAACGGGCTACCGGTTACCATTCGCCTCCTGGATCCACCGCTGCACGAATTTGTACCGCACGACGAAACCAACCAGCAACAAATGGCGAAGGAAATGAAAGTGTCGGTCGGTAAAATCAAAATGCGCGTGGAAGAACTCCACGAATTCAACCCGATGATGGGCCACCGCGGCTGCCGACTGGGTATTACTTTCCCGGAAATCACCGAAATGCAGGCGCGTGCCATCCTGGAAGCCGGCCTGAATATGAAAAGGCACGGAATTGAAGCCAAAGTGGAAATCATGATTCCGCTGGTAGGCACGGTACGCGAATTCAACTCGCAGGCCGACGTGATCAGGCGGGTCGCTGACAACCTGTTTGCAGAACGCGGTGAAAAAATCAAATACCAGATCGGTACCATGATCGAAACACCTCGTGCAGCACTCATTGCCGACAGCATCGGTACACAGGCTGAGTTTTTCTCCTTTGGTACCAACGACCTGACGCAAATGACGCTGGGATTCTCCCGCGACGACGCCGGCAAATTCCTGAATTTCTACCTGAAAAAAGGTATGTACGAACACGATCCGTTCCAGTCGATCGACCAGAAAGGTGTAGGATTGCTCGTAGGTATGGCCGTTGAAAAAGGCCGCTCCGTACGCCCGGATATCGAACTTGGTGTATGTGGCGAACACGGCGGCGATCCTGCCTCGGTGGAATTTTTCTACCGCACGGGCCTCGACTACGTGAGTTGCTCGCCATTCCGCGTACCTATTGCCCGGATAGCCGCTACGCAGGCTGCCATTCGTGGCGATAAATAAACAACGGCATACAAAACCGGCTCGGCACAAAAAAACCGAGCCGGTTTTACACCGACTCGGCCGTTTACGTACAAATACCACTTAAACTAACGTCATTCTATTTCCCGCTACCGCCTGGGGGGACAGATCCGAAGGCGGAGCCGGAGCGAAGCGTGCCCGATGAAGGCGTGATTTGCGTGTTTGAGTTCAGTTCGTCCGGATTCATCATCATCGGCATGGTGCCGTTGGTGATGATTACTTTTGAGTTAGGCGATTTGCTCAGATCGAGCCAGGCTTCCAGCGCCTTGAATTGCAACACTTCCTGCGACAGGCCGGAAGAAATAATTCTGTTGGCATCGCTGACGCCCTGTGCCTGAATGCGCTTGCGTTCGGCTTCCTGCTTTTCCTGTTGCAGCACAAACTCCATGCGCTGCGCTTGTTGTTCGGCTTCGAGTTTGTCTTCGATGGCTTTGGTCAGGTTGCGTGGCAATACAATGCTTTTCAGCAGCACAGATTCTACAACAATGCCCTTGTTTTTCAGCGTCTGCATCATCAGGTCGCGGATGCCAGCCTCGATTTCTGCCCGATTGCCCGAGTGCATGTCTTTGGCAAAATATTTCGAGGTGATGTCTGCCACTGCCGAACGGAATACGGGCAAAATGATCGTCTCCTCATAGTCCATGCCGACATTGCGCAATAAATCCGGCGCATCCTTTCGCACTACCTGATACAGGATGGACACTTCACTTTGGATAGTAAGACCCTCGCGAGAAGGGATGTTCAGGGAAACTTCGAGGTTTTCGGTTTGGCCGGTCACCTTTACGATGGTACTGGTAAATGGATTATATGCTTTGAGGCCACTGGTATATACTTTATCGCTGTATTTCCCCAGGGTGCGTTTTACACCAAATTCACCCTGACGTACAACAGTACAACTTTGGGCCATCACGCCCGTAACAAGCACCAGAATGCTCCACATGTTGACAAAAGATATGTTTTTCATGATGTTGCTATTTAGTTAGTGAAGTATGTGTTGTTTTAATGAAAGTAATACTATTAAAACAGTGTGTTCTACTCTTTGTTTTGGAAAAGTTGCTTTTTTTTAAAAAAATTTTTGCCGATCGGTCTAACGGCAAGATATAGTTGCAACTCGACCTATTTCACCCAGAGCGTTTTGTACGGAACGGGTGGTTTCTGTCCAGTTGCGGGCCGCAAGAGCGGCTTCCGCGTGCAGAATGGCAGTTTCGGCTTTGGCGGCTACCAGCGAACATTGTGGCAGCGTATTCGCAAGGTTTTTAATGTCCTGAAGTACACGTAGCGCATATTCGATCTTTTGCGACAGGATGTGCATATCACCTACGGCCAGCCCATCGTTGAGCATGAGTTCGATGTGGCGCACATCTTCACGGACGATATCTGCCGGGGAAAGTGTTTTGACAACGTCGGCGGGCAGCGCATTTCGGCAGGCCTGGGAAGCGACGCGCATTTTTTCTGCCTGAATACGCGCTTCAGAAGCACGTACCACCCCGGAGTTCATGTCTTTTTCAAGCCGGTAATTCAATACATCTGTCAGGTTGCGCCCCATCTGGGCAGATTCGCGTATGTCGGTGCAATAAACGCCCGCCATGGCCACCGCATCAAAAAGTAGATAGGCATCCATGAGCCTGAACACCAGGTTCAACTGGTCTGGATTATTCAGGGCGTCCTGCAGGAGTGTGTCAATTTTACCTGATTGATTTTCAATCCATTGTAATGTTTCTGCAGAGTCGGTTTGTGCTGACAGGCGCGCTTGTGCCAGCAGGAAAAGGCAGCAGACGATCAAATTGGTTTTCATAATTGTGAATTTTACTTACAAAAATGATAGTTGTACTATTATTTTTTGTGTAACTTGATTCTACCAAATTTGTTCATCTCTAAAAAAAACTAACATGTTGCAATTTTAAAAGTATTACTTTTGTGCCGACTATCCTTTACTATCAACCTTCAGCAAAATGAACTTGCAATTCAGCATTCAGCCGAATGAGAAACTGGCGCTTCGCAACCCCGAAAGCACAGAACTGGGCAGAAAGATTGTACGAGAAGGCTTGTTGCTAATGATGGAACTGGGGTACGAACATTTTACCTTCAAAAAACTGGCGGAAATCACCCAAACCACTGAAGCAAGCATTTACCGTTATTTCGAAAACAAGCACCGCCTGCTGCTTTACTTCCTTACCTGGTACTGGAATTTACTTGAATTTGCTGTGCTCACGTCTATCCAGAATATAGCCGACCCTACCCAGAAAATCGGGAAGGTAATCGATATTCTCACCAGCCCTTTGCCCGACGTAGGCGAGGCTGCGGGTATGAGCAAATCGGCCTTGCAAAGCGTGGCCATCGCAGAAAGCAGCAAGGTGTATCTGGTAAAAGAGGTGGACGACATCAACCGCGAACGGCTTTTTAAGCCTTATAAAGACTTGTGCGCCCGCATTGCAGCCTTGTTTACAGAACTCAATCCGGCATATCCTTATCCGCGTTCGCTGGCCAGCACCCTGGTCGAAATGTCGCAGTTTCAGCCCTATTTTAAGGAACATTTGCCTGCGCTGACGGATTTTGCGGAGCCGAAAGACGGCAAACGAATTGCCGATTATTTGAATCACCTGGTTTTTTCGTCCTTGAAATAATCGGTCACTCAGCGCCGGATGGCCCGCGCCCTTCGGCTTCCGCGATCAGTTTTAGTCCGTATTCCCGAATCTGCTCCATGAGCGGTATCACGGATTTGCCCTTCTCAGCGAGCGAATATTCGGTACGCGGAGGCACCACTGCATATACTTTTCTCAGCACATACCCATCGGCTTCCAGTTCGCGCAATTGGGTGGTGAGCATTTTATCCGATATGTGCGGGATTTTCCGCAACTCGCTGTATCGCAGCGTCTGATCCTTGAGCCGCCAAAGGATCGGCATTTTCCAGACGCCGCCGATTTGTTCCATCACGAGTTGGACGGGGTTGTAATACACCTTTCCGTTGAATATGAAATCAGGCATAAGTATTTGATTTTCAATTTACTTTCCAAAAAGTTAGTATTGTACTTTTGAGTAAGTATCTTCACAAAGGTAAGTAAGGGGAATAAGTTTGTACCCGGTTTTGCATAAAAAACAAGCGCCGTGGATGGCGCTGCTGCAAAACCGGAACAGTGCAAATCCAACTAGTAAAAACAACCATTTTTATGAAAAAAACAATTGTTTCCCTGCTTGCCCTGACATTCAGCCTTACCGTTGCAATGGCTCAGCACAATGCCGGCAACAACGGCAAAATACTCATGATCGCCAGCAATCCTTCCGTATCGAAAACCACTGGCTGGCCCATTGGCGTGTGGTATGCCGAACTGACGCACCCTTACTGGGCCTTTACGGAAGCCGGCTACAGTGTCGATATCGCGAGCCTCGAAGGTGGAGAAATCAAATTCGACGGATTCAGCGACCCGGAAGATGCCTCGCAATACGCCGCTTTCGACTACATTTCCCTGGGTTTTAAAAAGGACCCTGCCAAAATGGCCCTTACCAAAAACACCCTGAAACTGTCGGCCGTCGACCCCAAAGACTACAAGGCTATCTTTGTCTGCGGCGGCCAGGGGCCCATGTACACGATGTACAAGAACCCTGAAATTTCCAAATTCTTTACAGATTTTTACCAGACGGGCAAACCCGCCGCCGCCATTTGCCACGGCACCTGCGTACTGCTCGACGCCAAACTCCCTAATGGAAAATACCTGGTGGAAGGCAAACGCTGGACGGGTTTTGCCAACAGTGAGGAAAACTACGCCGACGCCTATGTGGGCATGAAAATCCAGCCTTTCCGCATCGAAGATGAGGCGCGCAAAATGCCCAATTCCAGGTTCCAGGTGGCGCATATGTTTGATGCATTTGCCCTGCGCGATGGCAACCTCATCACCGGCCAGCAGCAAAACAGCGGCGCCAAAGCCGCCGAACTGGTGTTGCAGGCACTCCAGGAACAAAAAAGCAAATACCCGACCTACGTGCTGGTACACGGCGCCTGGGCCGACGAGAGTGCCTGGGGCGCCGTGCGCAACCAGTTGGCCCTGCGCGCCAATGTGGAAGTGGTCAACCTGCCCGCCCACGGCGCCGACAATACCTATGGCGCCAACATTGGTCTGAAAGACTATGTAAATACCGTTACGGCAGCCGTCAATAAATACCCCGGGAAAGTGACGCTGGTGGGCCATTCCATGGCAGGTATGATTATTTCGCAAGTGGCGGAAAACCTGCCCAATAAAGTGGATAAACTGATATACGTGTCCGCTTTTTTGCCTAAAAATGGGGAAAGCCTGAACGGCATCGTCAACAAATTTCTCAACGGAAAAACGCTGGATATTTTTGAATTCAATGCCGATTACACGCTCATTGGCGTGAAAAAAGAGGCCATTCCAGCGGTGGTATGCGACGACTGCCCGCAGGCAATGAAAGATGTACTGGTAAAATACCACCGCCCTGATCCCGTAAAAGGTTTCAATGATGTGGTGACGCTGGGCGAACGTTTCAAAAAAACGCCCAAATACTATATCCACACCAAAAACGACAACGCTGTGCCTTTCGCACTCCAGCAACAAATGGTAAAAGACAATGGCACGGTGCGCAAGGTTTTTGAAATGAACACCTCGCACCTGCCATTCGTGGTGCAGCCGCAGGCATTTGTCGACATCGTGTTATCCATCCAGTAAAACGTTCTTTTCCTATGCATGAGAAGGTTTTTGCAGGCCTGTTTGTCGTGTTGTTCCTGCATGTTTTTACCGCTCGCGCCCAGTCAGTAGAAGCCTACGCCGGGCACAAACGCGTCGGTGTCGATCTGATGTGGTTTAAAAACTTCAAAAACAGCAAGGACGAGCGAACGCCGTTTCTGTTTTTCAGTCGCAACCGTGCCAGTACCGATTACCACAACGCCCCGACGGCGTTCGGTTCTACCAATGCGATATCGTACAATTTCAAAAGCGGGGTGGGCATCGTTGCTGTAGGGTCATTTCTAAACGCCGGATTCACGCCCAAGGCAGGTATTCAACTGGTGAAAATGAAGGGCGATTTCCTGTTTTTCGGGTGGCTGGTAGCCGACTTGAAAAAACAGGGCAACCTCGATCTTTTTGGTATGTTTCGCTGGCAACCGCACCTGAATACGCAGTGGCGTGTATTTTCGCAGGTGGAATTGTTTCCGGTGTATTCGCCCTCTTCCTCCTTCTGGAACCTGACGCAGCGCCTTAGGCTGGGTATCCGCCACCGGGCATGGGCAGCAGGAGGAATGGCAGATTTTAACCAGGCCGGAAAAGATGATTTTGTAAACGCGCACAACATCGGAGGTTTTCTTCGGCACGAATTTTAACGTATTCAATTGATTATCATGAAAATAGCCATCATCGGTACCGGAAATGTGGGTGGCGCGCTGGCCACCAAATGGGCGCAGGCCGGGCACCACATCTTGCTCGGCGTGCAAAACACTGCCCAGTTCAAGGGTAAAGACCTGCTGCAAAACCCGCACACCTCTGTACTTCCCATTCAGGAAGCCGTAGCGCAGGCCGAGGTCATTCTGCTGGCCACACCCGCCAAAGCCGCCGTGGCAGTGGCCCAGTCGCTGGGCGACACCAGCGGCAAAATCATCATCGATGCCATGAACATCGTGATGAAACAAGGCCCGGAGGGTTTTAGTAATACCAGCGACGCTATTCTGGACAGTACCCAGACCCGCGATGTGGTGAAGTGTTTCAACACCACTGGCTTCAACAACATGCAGAATACCGCTTATGGCGACCAAACGCTCGATATGTTTGTAGCCGGCGACAGTGTGCGGGGCAAGGAAGCGGCCATTCAATTGGCAAAAGACGCCGGTTTTGCCGAATGTTATCCGATCGGCGGAAACGACCGTTTCGACCTGATGGAACAATTTGCCTGGTTCTGGATCAACCTGGCGATGTTTCAGGGGCAGGGGCGCGAAATCGGGTTTAAATTGCTGAAACGATAGTTAGAGCGGCTGTTTTTCGCACAAATATTTCCAGTATCGATACGGCACATGCTGCACGTGCAGTTTCATGTTGCGCCGTTCTGTGATGTTGGTGCTTTGGAAATAGGTTTTCCACAGACGGGCATAGTCCGAGGTTCGGGCTGTGTCCGCCTGTGTTTCTTCGGGTGTTTCGTGTACCACCTGCAAATGTTCCAGGTCGTACAGCAGTCCGTAATGCCGCGCCTCATCCCAGATAAACCAGCGCTGGTCGGCGTATCTGCTTTTAAAATGTGGACCAATCAATGGCAGCACGTTGTAATCGGGATGTATGGAAGCGTGGTAAATCTCGCCGGAAAGTTGGAATCGCACAAAAGCCTCCATGCGGTGTTTTTCGCGGCCTACCATACGTGCCACCTGCGCGGTGCGCAATACGGCCGGGTGGCTGAAATCGCGGCTCACATCCTCCCGGGAAGCAAAAACATAACGCGCATATTCGAGCAGATGATCTTCAAAATCAGGCAGTTCCGAGAGAAAATTGCAGTAGAACTGCCGGGCAGCCTCTTTGGTAGTTCTTTTTTTAAGACCTTCCCACACGCGGTTGGATTTTTCCGTATCCGTTCGTACCCGAATGTTTGTTCCAAACAACGTTGTAGTAGAAGCGCACGCATTTCTGATACGCACATCCGTTTTTTTTTGTGCATAACAATCAAAAATGGCCGTCAAAAAACCTTCGAACGAGCCATCATATTCCAGGGTGCTCATAGGCTGTCTGCAAAAAGATGGTGAAGGTCGGGCACAGCAGTTGCAGACAGCCCAGTAGTTTCATCCGCCTGATCGAACAAGGAACCTTGTTGTACCAGCGCCGAGCGGTATTTGCTGTGTGCCTGCCGGATCAGCACATTGCGCAGTTGGGTACGGTCGCCAGGTGCGCGGCGCAGCACCTCGTTTTTATCCTGACAAAGCAAAAAATAACGTGCGCGCGACATGGAAACGCCCATTTTTTGCAGGTGTTCGAAGGTGAGTGACCGGAAGCGCCGTGCTGCCACGATTTTATCCACCGATTTGTGGCCGATGCCGGGCACGCGCAGCAGCATTTCGCGGTCGGCACGGTTCACATCTACCGGGAAAAGGTGCAGATTTTGCAACGCCCAGCCGGTTTTCGGGTCAAGTGCCAGGTCGAGGTTGCGGTATTCCGGGTGCAGGATTTCCTGCATTTGAAAGCCATAAAACCGCATCAGCCAGTCGGTTTGATACAGTCGATGTTCGCGCAGCATGGGTACGGGCGAGCCCAGTCCGGGCAGGCGCTGGTCGTTGCTGATCGGCACGTAGCCGGAATAGTACACGCGTTTGAGTTGGTAGTGCTGATACAGGTTGTCGGCTGTTTGCATGATCTCGAGGTCCGACTCGCCGGTAGCGCCGATCACCATTTGGCTGCTGAGGCCGGCAGGCGCAAAAGCCGGAGCGCTTCTGATTACTTTTCGTTCTTCTTTGCTGGCCACGATCCCTGTGCTGATGTGCTGCATGGGTGTGGTCATCTCATCGCGTTTTTTTTCAGGAGCCAGTTTTTTCAGGCCATCATCGGTCGGAATTTCGATGTTGACACTGAGGCGGTCGGCATACAGGCCTGCTTCGCGCAGCAGTTCTTCGCTGGCGCCGGGGATGGTTTTCAGGTGGATGTAGCCATTGAAGCCGTGTTCGAGCCGCAGGGTTTTGGCTACGCGTACGAGGCGCTCCATGGTATAGTCGGCGTTTTTGAAAATACCCGAACTAAGAAACAGCCCCTCGATGTAGTTGCGGCGGTAAAAATTGATGGTCAGATCCACCACCTCCTCTACTGTGAAGGCAGCGCGCTGAATGTCGTTGCTGCGCCGCGACACACAGTAGGCGCAGTCGAAAATGCAGTAATTGGTGAGCAGAATTTTCAACAGGGAAACACAGCGCCCGTCTTCCGTATAACTGTGACAAATGCCCATTCCGCTCGAATCGCCCAGTTTTTTGTCCGGATTGCTTCGTTTGCTGCCGCTGGAAGAGCAGGAAACGTCGTATTTGGCCGCGTCGGCCAGGATCGACAATTTTTGTGTGATTCGTTCGTAATTCATAACCGTAGTAACGGCAAAAATAAACAAGTTGTTTTTTATTTGTGGGGTTAATTACAAATAAATGTTTTATCAGTCCAGTCCTATGGACAAGTGCTGACTATTCAGTAGGAATTAAAACACGCTCTTAATCTCGCTCCCACTTCCTCGTGGGGCGTCCCTCTGTGCTAATCAACTGATAATGGTGCTTTTCGGCCTCCCTGAACATGCGTTTGCGCAGCATTTTCGGGTAAAATGCCGTCACAATATTGGTCAAACGGCTTCTTTTTTTCAATACGCCGATCTGTCCCAGAATTTCACGGGTAGTGGAGGTGCAGCGCATTCCGAAAAAAGCGTAGTCGAAAGGTGTGGCCTGGCAGTAGGCCGCATGGATTTTTTGCAAGGAATCGTATTGCTGTCGGGTGACGGGAACGATGAAGGCCACCGTTTTTCGATCTGCTTCGTACCGACTTTGGCCGTTGAGTTTTTTTTCCGTAAATACCGAAGCCGGTTTTTTGTGCGCAAAAATATGCGGGTGTTTTTTGTTGCGCCGAAAACCGTAGTCGTAATCGCCTGTTTGAATCGTTACGTGTCCGCCATGCAGGCCACCGAAAATTTTGGATTCGGTGGCCTTGAAGGCCCTCATGGGTTTTGAGCCGTACAGGAAATTGACGCGTATGTAGAGGCTGCTGTCGGTTTGTGCAGCAACAGAGGAAGCGAGAAACACAGCAAGCAAAGTGGATGAAAGGAAATTCAGTGACAAACGCACGGATATTTGGATTTGAAATAACATTCAAAACAATTTTTGCAGGAGCATGATACTGCAAATTTATAGTGACTCATTTCGAAAATAACATGTCTAATCTTTACCTGATCGTACCTGGATACGGCAATTCCGGAGAAAACCACTGGCAAACGCACTTCGAACATCAACTGCCCGGCGCCAAGCGGGTGGAGCAAAAAAACTGGGAACAACCTATTTGTGCCGACTGGGTCGATGCCATCGATACGGCAGTGCGTGCTTGCCCATCCAACGATGTAGTATTGATCGGGCACAGTCTTGGATGTATTGCCATTGCTCATTGGGCGCAGCAACACGCCGTTGTCATTCGGGGCGCGCTGCTCGTTGCGCCGCCCGATCTGGAAAATCCGCACGAGGAGTTGCCCATACAGGGTTTTATACCTATTCCGCTGCTTTCGCTTCCATTCCCGTCTATTGTTGTGGCCAGTAACAACGACCCCTGGGCCAGCCTCGAGAGATCCCGTTTTTTTTCAGAAAAATGGGGCAGTCGCCTGATTTTTCTTGAAAATGCAGGCCATATCAACGCTGATGCCGGATTTGGTGAATGGAAAGAAGGACTGCAATTGTTGAGCAGGTTTTAGATTCAGATTTCAATCATAAAACGACCTGACAACCATCATCTTCCGGCAACTCAACCCCGGCGACTTTTGAGGCAGATTTCATCATTTAATTAAACAATTATGAAACGCCTCCTGATTCTCGGTGCCGGTACGGCGGGCACTATGATGGCCAACCACCTGCACCACCACTTGTCGGCCGATGAGTGGGAAATCGACATCATAGATGAAGAAACCGAGCACTATTACCAGCCTGGATTTTTGTTTCTTCCATTCGATATTTACGAACCTGAAGATATTGTAAAACCTATCCGGCAGTTCATCCCGGCGGGTGTCAACCTGATACAGGAAAGTATTGATCGCATCGTTCCTGCCGAACAATACGTGCTGATGCAAGGCGGCGACCGCCTTCGTTACGATATTTTGATTGTGGCCACTGGCGCCAAAATTGCGCCTGAAGAAGTACCCGGCATGCTGGGAGAAGAGTGGAAAAACAGCATTTTCGATTTTTACACCTTCGAAGGCGCACTGGCACTGCGCAACAAACTGCGCGAATGGGAAGGCGGCAAACTGGTGGTACACATCACGGAAATGCCGATCAAATGCCCCGTTGCGCCCCTGGAATTTGCATTTCTGGCCGACTCTTTTTTCAAAAATAAACACATGCGCGACCGGGTCGACATCACGTTTGTTACCCCGCTGAGCGGCGCATTTACCAAACCCAAAGCCACCGCGGCACTCGAACACCTGCTGGAAGAAAAGCACATTCATATTGAAAGCGACTTTGCCATCGAGCAAGTGGATGCCGAAAATAAAACCATTATCGACTACGGCGGACGTACGGTTCCGTTCGACCTGCTGGTGACCGTGCCGACCAACAAAGGCGATGCAGTGATCGAACGCTCGGGCATGGGCGACGACTTGAATTTTGTACCAACCAACAAAGCCACCCTGCAATCCAAAGACTGGCCCAACATTTTTGTGCTGGGCGACGCTACCAATATCGCCGCTTCCAAAGCAGGCTCGGTAGCGCACTTTGAAGCCGAAATCCTGACCGAAAATATTCTTCGATTTATGGATGGACAGCCTTTGAAAGAAGAATTCGACGGCCACGCCAACTGCTTCGTGGAAACCGGAAATGGCAAAGCGCTGCTCATCGACTTCAACTACACCCACGAACCGGTGGAAGGCACCTTCCCATTCCCGGGTGTCGGCCCGCTTCGCCTGCTGAAAGAAAGCCGCATCAACCACATGGGTAAACTCGCATTCCGCTGGATTTACTGGAATATGTTGCTCAAAGGCACGCATATCCCGTTCGTTTCAGCCACCATGCAGGAAGCAGGAAAGGATTTTGATTGATCCATTTGATCCCCGGAAACCTCTTTCAATTGAATTTACATACCAGAAAAAATAAAAAAGCCATGTCTGAAAGAATCATTGCCGGAGCACCGGTAAACGTCAACGAAGAAGGTTTTATGACTGATTTTCGTCAATGGAACCAAACCATAGGAACCGAACTGGCCCGGGAGGCCGATCTGACCCTTTCGCCACGCCACTGGCAGGTGATCGAGTACCTCCAAACCGAATACCGCAACGAAGTGCCACTGAGCATTCGTAAAATTGGAAAAAGCGGCGTGGTAGACATCAAGGAATTTTATCAGTTGTTCCCGAATGCTCCGCTGAAAACCGCTGCCAAAATTGCCGGTATTCCCAAACCTGCCAGTTGTATCTGATCACCACTCAATATCCAATTACCATGAGCGATCAAAATGGTAAACTCAAGAAAATGATGATTATCCTGTCCAAAGCGACGCTGGATAACGTATATGCTGCCTTTGTACTCGCCAATGGCGCACGTATGGAAGGTATCGATGCAGAAATGTTTTTCACCTTTTTCGGTCTCGAAGCCGTTCACAAAGAAAGACTGGAACACCTGCACGTAGCGACGGTAGGCAATCCGGCCATGCATATGCCGACCATGATCGGCGGGCTGCCCGGCATGGAAGCATTCGCCACCCGCATGATGAAAAAAGAAATGGAACAACTTGATATGCCGGAAGTACTGGAGTTTCTGGACATCCTGAAGGCTTCAGGTGTCAAACTCTGGGCCTGCAAACTGGCCATGGATATGTTCCATTTTAAACAAGATGACCTGTACGAAGACCTGGATGGCGTGCTGACGGTAGGTGACTTCTACCAGCGTTCCAGCGGAGAAGGGGTGCAGATGTTGTTTATTTAGTGTTTTAGTGTTTTAGTGTTTTAGTGTTTTTGTAAGGCGTTGCTCTTGGCATTTGAAATTGTGGCAATCATCATCCATACATTCAAATGCCAAGAGCAACGCCTTACAAAAACACTAAAACACCAAAACACTAAAACACCAAAACACTAAAACACTAAAACCCCAATCAATTAAACAAATCCCGCATATCATCCTCGTCTTCATCCTTCAGATTACCGCTCAGGTAATCCTTGAACACCCAGCGCGACACCAGAAACTCCTTGTTCAGCACTTCGAACTCGGCCAGGCCGTGCAGGCACAGTTCCATAAACGTCTCCAGTTCGCCATCGAGGGTGAGCGAGGCTTCCGCCACTTTTTTGAGGCCCGCCACGCTGAGTAGTTCTTCGTGAAATTTTTTGGCGTCAGCGTCCGTCAGCAGGTCGACCGAATTGCCGGCCGAAAACCAGGCTTTCAAAGTACCGTAGGGGTCGCGTTCCTGTCCGCGTTTGAGTTTGGCAGGGTGGGGGAAGTATTGCAGGAACATTTTTTTGACAGCGGCGCCGATAATATTCATAGCCACCACCTGTGGACCTTCCTGTTCGCCTTCGTACACCATTTCCACTTTGCCCGTGAGGGCCGGGATTACACCCCAGAAGTCGGTAATGCGTGCAGTGGTTTTTTCTTCCCCATTCAGCAGCATGCGCCGCTCGGCCGAAGAGTACAGGTTTTCATAGGCTGAAATGGACAAGCGGGCACTGACGCCACTTTTTTTGTCTACGAATTCGCTGTCACGTGCAGCGAACGCTACTTCTTCCAGCAGGTTTTTCAGCAATTCCGGTACCTGAATCTTTTCTCGCTGCTCGCGGCTGATACGCGCTTCCTGCTCTGTGATGCGACGGCTGATCACAATGTCGGTAGGGTAGTGCGTGGTAATCTGGCTTTCGATACGGTCTTTCAGCGGTGTGATGATGCTGCCCCGGTTGGTGTAATCTTCCGGGTTGGCGGTGAAAACAAATTCCACATCGAGTGGGAGGCGCAGTTTGAAACCCCGGATCTGCATATCGCCTTCCTGCAATACATTAAACAACGATACCTGAATGCGCGCCTGCAGGTCGGGCAATTCATTGATGACAAACAGGCATCGGTGTGAACGCGGGATCAATCCGAAGTGGATCACCCGTTCGTCGGAGTAGGGGAGGCGCAGGTTGGCCGCCTTGATCGGGTCGACATCGCCCACCAGGTCGGCGATGCTCACATCCGGCGTGGCGAGTTTTTCCACATAACGTTCGTCGCGGTGCAGCCATTCGATGGGTGTATCATCGCCTTTTTCGGCAATCAGGTCTTTGGCCCAGCGACTGATCGGCGCCAGCGGGTCGTCGTTGAGTTCGCTGCCGGCCACTACGGGAATGTATTCGTCCAGCAGGTTGACCAGCATGCGGGCGATACGCGTTTTGGCCTGTCCGCGCAGTCCGAGTAATAATATATTGTGTCGGCTGAGGATGGCGCGTTCCACATCTGGCAGTACAGTATCATCGAAACCGTAGATGCCGGGAAAGACCGTTTCCTTGTTTTGAATCCGGGAAATCAGGTTGGCGCGGAGTTCGTCTTTGACAGAACGGGGCTGGTAGCCGCTTTGTTTGAGAGCGCCAAGGGTGCTCAGTTGAGTTTGGACATTCATGCGCGTGAAACAGGGCAAGTGGCGATTTGTTTTTTCTGTGCAGAGAATGACAAACAATTTTTCTTGTCTGGCTTGGAAACGTGCATTCCTTCTCTACCTTTGCGCGCTGTCAGAAAAGGTGTTTAAACACTGTTTCTACGAGCAATGGAGACGTCAGATGTTTAGAGTTCATCTAAATAATTTGCTTTCTTAACACATTGTTTGGTGAAAATTCGCGTGTTGATACCTTTGCGCTGACAAAATGCTGACGAAAAGGTCGTCGTAGCGAATAGTTTCCGAAAAAATGGGCCTCCCGGCCACCATTGAGCAAATCAACTTCTACACAGATATGATGCTGAAACGCATTTGTTGGGTCTTTACATTCATGCTCGCCGCAACGCTAACCATGCAAGCGGGCCCGACCAAAGAAGCAGGCAAAGATTTATTTGTTGCCAACTGCGCCGCCTGTCACAACAAAAACATGAAGGACAACCTGACCGGCCCTGCGCTGGGAGGTCTGGAAGACCGCTGGGCAGCATATCCACGCAAAGACCTGTACTCCTGGATTCGCAATTCACAGGCTCAGATCGCCTCCGGCCATCCGCGCGCTACCGAACTGTGGGGTAAATGGAAACCTGTGGTGATGAACAGTTTCCCAGGCCTGACGGACGAACAAATCGAGAGCGTCATCCTGTACATCAACGACCAGTACACCAATGCTGGCAAAGTTGCTGTTGTTCCCGGCGCACAGGCTGATGAAAAAGGCAAGTCCTCTGAAATGCCCTGGCTGTTTATCGGACTGGCTACGATTCTCGGCTTGCTGGCATTTGCCCTGATGCGCATTGTCAACAACCTGCACAACGTTACCCGCGTGCAGGCTGGTCAATCGCCTATCAACAAAACGATGGCGCAAATCCTGACCACCAAAGGCGCTATCGCGTTCCTGGTATTTGCCGCTATCCTGATTTTCGGCCACAAAATGGTCGACAATGCTACCCGCATGGGCCGTACACAAGGCTATCAGCCTGATCAGCCTATCGCTTTCAGCCACAAACTGCACGCAGGTACCAATAAGATTGACTGCCAATATTGCCACGATTCGGCTCGCCGCTCGAAGCACTCGTCTATCCCCGGCACTAATACCTGTATGAACTGCCACGCGGCTGTGAAAAAAGGAACAGTCACCGGCACGCGCGAAATCACGAAAATTTACGCATCCATCGGTTTCGACCCGATTACCAATAAGTATATCGACGGCTACGAAAACTGGACGGAAAAACAGGTGGAAGACCTGTATAAAAAGTGGATTGGACAGGAATATATGTCTGAAAAATCCCTGACCGCCATGGATGAAGGCGCCCGCAGCGAAGTAGAACTTCAATGGGATGGCATCGTGAAAGCGCTGAAAAACGACTCCAACGGCAAAATTCAGGGCCCAATCGAATGGACGCGCATCCACAACCTGCCCGATCACGCCTACTTCAACCACTCTCAGCACGTGTCGGTTGGCCAGATCGAATGCCAGAAATGCCACGGTCCGGTTCAGGAAATGGAAATTGTATACCAGTACTCTACCCTTGGTATGGGCTGGTGTATCAGTTGCCACCGCGAAACAGAGGTCAAATTCAAGGACAACGACTACTACAAACAATACGAGCGCTACCACGACGAACTGAAAAGCGGCAAACGCGAGAAAGTTACCGTCGAAGAAATCGGTGGCCTGGAATGCCAGAAATGCCACTATTAATGATGAAGGATGAATGATGAATGATGAATATTTTTACCATCATACATTGTTCAATTTCATCACATTAAAACAATATCGAAGATCTTTTGAAGGGGTGAATGAGGGCTCTAAATCGGCATTCATCATTCATCATTCATCATTCATCATTCAATAATATGCACCACGATAACGGTATTTGGGTAAGCACCGAAGATTTGATGCGGGAAGAGTCCTTTCTGCAATCGGCGGAAAAAGAGTTTGCGATCGAAAATATCGATCAGACCGATGGCAAATGGGAAACCAATCGCCGCGACTTCCTGAAACTCCTGGGCTTCGGCCTCGGCGCAGCCACAGTGGCTGCCTCCTGCCAGATTCCGGTTAAAAAAGCCATTCCGTACGTTACCAAACCCGACGAAATCGTACCGGGCGTGGCCAACTACTTCGCTTCTTCCTTTGTCAATGGCGGCGACTACTGCGCCGTACTGGTAAAAACCCGCGAAGGCCGCCCGATCAAAATCGAAGGTAACTCACTGAGCGGCATTACCGGTGGCGGTACCAGCGCCCGCGCACAGGCTTCCGTATTGAGCCTGTACGACACGCGCCGTATCCAGTTTGCCGGCAAGGTGAGTGATGGTTCGGTTGAAAAAATGGAATGGGCTGCGCTCGACCGCGAACTCAAATCCAAACTGGCTACAGGTGGCCCCGTTCGTATCATTGCCAATACGATCATGAGCCCGACGGCGAAACTGGCCCTTGGTGAATTCGTTGCCAAATACCCGAATACACAGGTCATTTCTTACGACCCCGTATCCAGTGCTGCACTCGTGGAAGCCAACAAACAATCATTCGGCGCCGCAGTGATCCCTTCTTTCAAATTCGATGCTGCTGATGTAATCGTATCTTTTGGAGCCGACTTCCTTGGCACCTGGATCAGCCCTGTTGAATATGCTCGTGCTTACGCTAAAAACCGTAAAATCACGGCTAAAGGAGGTAAAATGTCGCGCCACTATCAAGTGGAAAGCCACATGTCGCTCACCGGCTCCAATGCCGACAACCGCGTGATGATCAAACCCAGTGAAATGGGCGCGGCCATCGTGGCTCTGTACAACGAACTGGCTGGTACTTCCGGCGGTCCGAAAGTAGGCGACAAAGCCGCGGCAGCCATCAAGAAAATCGCCAGCGACCTGCGCAACGCACGTGGCAAGTCGCTTGTAGTGAGCGGCTCCAACAATGTGGCAGAGCAGGTGATCGTCAATAAAATCAATGATATTCTTGGTAATATCAATACAACGGTCGACTTCACCCGCCCGTCGTACCAGCGTCAGGGCGACGAGCGCGCGCTGAGCGGACTGATCGCTGAAATGAACGCAGGCCGCGTACAGGTAGCCCTTGTGTGGGGCGCCAACCCAGCCTGGGAACTGCCGCAATCGGCTGATTTCAAAGCGGCTTTTGCAAAAGTACCAGTGCGTGTTTCTTTCAATACCGTACTCGACGAAACAACGCTGCTGTGCAACTACGCTGCTCCGGCACACCACCAACTGGAATCGTGGGGCGACGTGGAGCCAAAAGCAGGTTATTTCAGCCTGATTCAGCCTACCATTGCTCCGCTGTTCGAAACCCGCCAGGCAGAACATTCCCTGTTGGAATGGGCCGATAGCACCAACCTGAACCGTCAGGACGAGCAACCATACTACCAATACCTGAAATCGCACTGGGCCAGCGACTTGTTCCAGGGCCAGTCGAAATACAGCACGCCTGCCGCTTTCTGGGATATGAGCCTGCACGATGGCGTGTATGAAAAACCGGCTGGAGATCTGCCCAGCGCTGCTGCATTTGCTGGTACAGTAGATGTAAATGCCGTTACAAAACCATCGGGTGCTGAACTGGAAATTTCCTTCTACGAAACCGTCAACATCGGTGGCGGCCAGTACGCCCACAACCCATGGCTGCAGGAAATGCCTGATCCGGTGAACCGTACCGTTTGGGGCAACTACCTGAACATCCCGGTTGAATCCAATGGCAAAGACCAGATCAATGGCTGGAAAGGCCTCGTCGACGGCGATCAGGTAGAAGTGGAAGTAAACGGTCAGAAACTGACCTGCACCGTTGTTCGCAACTTCGGCCAGCCGCAAGGCACGGTTTCCATCGCCCTGGGCGGCGGCCGTGAAGCCGGTGGTTGCGGGGTTACTTACGGCACCAATGTCAATCCTGCCCTCAAAGTTGAAAACGGATTTATCCAATATTACTCTTCCGATGTAAAGGTTTCGGACAAAACAGGCGTAGATAAACACTTCGCCTGCGTGCAGCACCACCACACGCTGGGTGTGCACAGCAATGCCGACGCCAACCACAACATCGACGAAGCAGAATACTTCCAGGGCTCGTTGACCAAACGCTCCATTATTTTCCAGACCAACCTGAAAGATTTGCAGGAACTGGAAGAAAAAATGGTGGAATTCCACGAGGAGGCAGCACACCTGAACTCGCAAACACTGTACCCCAGCACCGACGAATGGTTTAAAACCGGCCTGAAATGGGGTATGTACGTCGACCTCAATTCCTGCATCGGTTGCGGCGCCTGCCAGGTAGCATGCGTGAGCGAAAACAACACCCCGATCGTAGGTAAAAAAGAGGTGGCCCGCCACCACGAGATGACCTGGTTGCGTATCGACCGCTATTTCTACGGCGATATCGAAAACCCGAAAGTGGTGTACCAGCCGATGATGTGCCAGCACTGCGACAACGCGCCTTGCGAAAACGTTTGCCCGGTGTCGGCTACCACGCACTCGATGGAAGGCCTCAACCAGATGGCATACAACCGTTGCATCGGTACGCGCTACTGCGCCAACAACTGCCCTTACAAAGTACGCCGTTTCAACTGGCTCGACTATACTACTGCCGACGTTTGGCCGGCGAACGAAGAACGCGTATTCCATGTGGAAGGCGATGACAAACCGTTCTATGCCGACAACCTGACGCGTATGGTGCTCAACCCGGATGTAACGGTTCGCTCGCGCGGTGTGATTGAAAAATGCTCTTTCTGCGTACAACGCATTCAGGAAGGCAAACTCACTGCCAAACGCGAAGGCCGCGCAATCATGGACAACGACGTGCGCACGGCTTGCCAAACGGCTTGCCCGACCGGCGCAATCGTGTTCGGCAACCTGAACAACCCGGAAAGCGAAGTCAACAAAAAAGCCAAGGCTGCTGCAGAACTGGCGTACAAAGTGCTGGAAGAAATCAACGTTCGCCCGGCAGTAAGTTACTCTGCAAAAGTCACCAACACCAACGAAGAACTCTTTTCTTGAATGTGTTGATGAAGGTTGATAAGGGTTGATGAAGGTTGATATTCATCGACTCGAAAGAGATCGATTCCTGCTTTACCGAGCAGAAAAATATCAACCCTCATCAACCCTTATCAACCCTCATCAACACATTACAGAACATCGTTCATAATTAATAAACGATTATGTCTCAAGCAGTAGCGCCAGTTCGGCACGTATTGATTACAGGGAACAAATCCTACCACAACATCACGGAGGATTTGTGCGTACCCACAGAAAAAAGCCCGACCCGCGAGTGGATCATCGCCTTCGCATTGTCGGCGGCTTTTCTTGGACTGTATGTTTTTGCCATCTGTTGGACAGTATGGAAAGGGATCGGCGAATGGGGCGCTAACCGCACCATCAACTGGGCCTGGGATATCACCAACTTCGTTTGGTGGATCGGTATCGGCCACGCCGGTACACTCATCTCGGCCATCCTGTTGTTGTTTCGCCAGCGCTGGCGTACGGGTGTAAACCGTGCGGCAGAGGCTATGACCATTTTCGCCGTTATTTGCGCCGGTCAGTTTCCGATCTTCCACATGGGTCGCGTTTGGCTGGCGTTCTTCATCTTCCCCTTCCCGAATACGCGCGGGCCGCTGTGGACGAACTTCAACTCACCGCTGCTGTGGGACGTGTTCGCTATCTCGACCTACTTCTCCGTATCGCTGCTGTTCTGGTACACAGGCCTCGTGCCTGACCTGGCTACAGTGCGCGACCGCGCTTCGGGCTTCCGCCGTAAAATGTACGAGTTTTTCTCGTTCGGCTGGACGGGCAGCGCCAAACACTGGCAACGCTGGGAAGCCCTGTCGCTCGTTCTGGCAGGTATTTCCACCCCGCTGGTACTTTCTGTACACACGATCGTATCCTTCGACTTTGCGACTTCGGTGATTCCCGGTTGGCACACCACGATTTTCCCGCCTTACTTCGTTGCGGGCGCCGTGTTCTCCGGCTTCGCCATGGTACAAACGCTGATGGTAATTACCCGTAAAGTACTGAAACTGGAAGATTACATTACGATCAACCACATCGAGTCGATGAACAAGGTAATCGTACTGACCGGTACGATTGTAGGGGTTGCCTACCTCACCGAGTTGTTCATTGCCTGGTACTCCGGTTATATCTACGAGCAATTTGCTTTCTACAACCGCGTATTCGGTATCTACTGGTGGTCGTACTTCGGTATGATGTTCTGCAACGTGGTAAGCCCGCAGTTGTTCTGGTCGCGCAATATCCGCCGCAGCATCTGGTGGACATTCTTCCTGAGCATCGTAGTAAATATCGGTATGTGGTTTGAGCGCTTCGTCATCATCGCCACCACACTGGCACGTGATTACTTGCCCTCTTCCTGGAGTTACTATCGCCCAACCTGGGTGGAAATCTCCATCTTTACCGGTACCCTGGGTCTGTTCTTTACATTGTACCTGATCTTTACCCGCGTAGCGCCCGTAGTGGCCATTGCCGAGGTAAAATCGATCCTGAAAGTAGCAGGTGATCAGTACATCGGCCCCGATGCCAAGCACGACGGCCATGGCAAATCGCACGGCAAATCGACGGAAAAGAAAGAGGCAGAACACTAAGGATTGTTGTTGGCCCATTGCCAGACAACATGCATCAAACAAAAAAACAATTTATCATTGCTAATTCATCCATCTGAATATGGCTACTGAAAGTAAGAAAGTCCTGTACGGCCTGTATAACGACGAGGAAGACCTCAAAGGCGCTGTGAAAACAGCCAATGCGGCTCACCTCGACATCCTGGATGTGTATACACCGTTTCCGGTGCACGGACTCGATCCGATTCTCGGGCTGAAAGAAAGCCGCCTGCACTATCTGGGTTTTATATATGGCGCTATCGGCGCCTCGTTCGGGTTTCTGACCATGACCTGGGTGTTTACCCGCGATTGGCCCATCGTATTCGGTGGTAAACCTTACTGGTCGGTGCCTGCTTTCATTCCGATCACTTTCGAAATGACGGTATTGTTTGCCGCATGGGGCATGACCATCACTTTCTACACCATTTGTGGAATGTGGCCGGGCGTAAAGGCTAAATCGCTTGACAATCGTATTACCGACGATAAATTTTGTCTCGCTTTCGACGTGACAAGTGCCACTGACAATGATGTAGACAAACTCAAAGGGTTTTTCAGCCAAAGCCATGCGGCAGAGGTGAATGTGAAAACGTTGGATTGATAAGGGTTGATGAAGGTTGATAAGAGTTGATGAGGGTTGATATTCAGCCACTCGATGAATGTAAATTCAACCCTTACCACGAGCCTCTATTCATCAACCCTCATCAACACTTATCAACCCTCATCAACTTAATCAACCCTCATCAACCTTCATCAACACTTATCAACAATAAGATAATCAATGAAATACGTAATTGGTGTTATTCTCGGCATCGCTTTATTCGCCTGGCTTTTTTCCTTGTGCTCGCCGGCGGGTAAAAACAAAACCGGGCACGAGTACATGCCGGATATGTACCACCAGGTGGCTTACGAAGCCAACCAGTACAGCGCATACTATTGGAACCACTGGGACGATAAAAGCGTGCGCCACAAGGCAGAACTGTCGCAGCCACGTGGTAAAGTGGCTGGTACCATTGCACGTGGCATGACGGGCGTGTACTACAATGGCCCGCTTGCACTCGATGTGGTGCGTGGAAAAAATGCACCGAATGCCATCGCTGCTCCAGTGAACGGTGAATCGCCCTTCTATTACGAAAATACGGAGGCTGATCGCGCTCGTTGCGAAGACGAAATGACGGGCAATCCGTTCCCGATTACCCAGGCAGGCCTGGATCGTGCCAAACCGCTGTACAACACCTATTGCGGCATTTGCCACGGCGAAAAAGGCGACGGACAGGGCTGGCTCGTTACGATGCCGGACAGCAAATACCCGGCACAGCCCAAAAATCTGATCGGCGACGATATAATCGGCGCTGGCAACGGTCGCTACTACTTTGCGATTATGTATGGTAGAAACGTGATGGGCGGCTATTCCGACAAACTCTCTTTCGAAGAGCGCTGGCAGGTAATTCACTATATTCGTTCGCTGCAGGCCAAATCCAAAAGCCTCGAATACGGTGAAAAAGCCAATACCCTGAGCAATATCGAGCAACCTGCACACGGCGCCGCTTCCGGCCCCGCACGTGCTGGCCATACCGTAATTGTGCCGCAGTAATATGCGTGTGGATGAACCAAACCGCCTGAAACCCAACTATTTCTACATCAAAATTTATCAGGTTTTACCTGAATTTGCGATATGAATCTGACCAATACGCAATTTGTATTTCAAAGCAAGACCAAAAGCGTCCTGATCGGCGGTATGGTACTGGGCGCTCTGTGCCTTATTTTGACATTCATCGGCGACGATGAATACCATACGCGGTTCTGGACGAACTACCTGCACAACACGGTGTTTTTCACGGGCATCGCCTTCACGTCGATGTTCTTCCTGTCAGCCCAAATTACGGCATTTGCAGGCTGGGACTCGCTCGTAAAACGTGTGTGGGAATCCATGAGCCAGTTTATGATGGTAGGGCTCGCACTGGTAGCCGTTCTGGTTATCGGAGTATGGGGGCATTTCCACCACCTGTACCACTGGAACACACCGGGCATCACCGACCCGAGCAGTCCTATTTATGACCACATCATTGCGGGCAAATCGGGCTTCCTCAATGCAGGCTGGTACACCCTGGGCACCCTGGGCTTCCTGGCAGTATGGTTCTTTTGGTCGTACAAACTGCGTCAGGCTTCCGTAGAACAGGACACAGAAGAGACAGCATCCCTGTCGTACTACAAGAAACAGCGCAAATGGGCTGCTTCTTTCCTCCCACTGGGCGGCTTCCTGAGCACAGTCTTTATCTGGCAATCGGTTATGTCGATCGACCCGCACTGGTACAGCACCATGTTTGCATGGTACTCTATGATTTCCATGTGGCTGGGCGGCTTGTCAATGACAGTTATGCTGATCATTTACCTGAAATCTTTGGGTTATCTCGAGTACGTTACCCGCGATCACCTGCACGATATTGGCAAATACCTGTTCGGTATTTCCGTTTTCTGGACTTATCTGTGGTTCGACCAGTTCATGCTGATCTGGTACGCCAACAACGGTGAAGAAACGATCTATTTCAAGGAACGTATGAATCACTATCCGGTGCTGTTCTGGGGCAACCTGCTGCTGAACTTCGTTACGCCGTTCCTGATTCTGATGCGCAATGACACCAAACGCAAGTTCGGTACCATGTTCTTTGTTGCACTGATCGTATTTTTCGGACACTGGTGGGACTACTTCTACATGATCAAACCGGGCGCTCGTATTGCAGCCCATGAAGCGAAGGAAATTTCCGAAGGCAAAGTGAAAACACACGAAGCCACTTCTTTGGAAAAAGCCGCAGCCGAACCAAAAATGTCGACTACTGAAGCGCAAAGCGACACGGTCGCCGCAGCCATGCACGCTGCTGAAGACGGTGCTGCCGCTGCACACCATGAAGAAGCCGCCGCACATGCTGCCGCACCGGCCGAAACACACGAGGCCGCCGCACATGGCGGAGAGGCACATGGTGAGGCTGCACATGGGGAAGGTGAACATGGAGAAGAACACGGTCACGAAGGCGATAAATCCTTTAAAGCAGGATTCACGCTGCCCGGTTTCCTCGAACTGGGTACCATGATCGGTTTCCTTAGCCTGTTCCTGTTCTTTTTCTTCAACAAACTGAGCAGCGCTTCACTGGTTCCGTGGAAAGATCCGTATCTGGAAGAAAGTATGCACCACGAAACGGGTGCGCTTATCAATACTGAAGTGGAAGAAAATCAAGGACACGATGATCATCATTGATTTGGATGTCGTTATATGATTTGGTGTTTTAGTGTTTTAGTGTTTTGGTGTTTTTGAGGTGCTTCGCTTGGGGCTTTTTAGTAATAATGCCGCGATTTATCTAAAAATCAAGAGCAACGCACCCCAAAAACACTAAAACCCAAAAACACTAAAACACAAAATCAAAAAAACACCAAAAACGCCAAAAACATACAAACAATAACACCTTCGGGTTAGTTAAAGGAATAAAACTTTATCAATGACAGGGCTTATTATAATTCTCTGCGTTATCCTGATTTCCATTGTTTTGGTTCAAATCGGGAAAGTAATGGAACTCACCAGCCAGATCAAAGGTGAGCAGGAAGTACTGCGCGACAACAGCAAATGGAATGGCTGGCTTTCACTGGCTTTCATGGTTGTTTTCCTGGTGGGAGTAGTCGTGTCTGCATGGGCATATCGCAACGAAATGATGGGTTACGGCCCACACCAATCGGCATCCGAACATGGCAGCAAACTCGACAGCCTCTTTGCATGGACGCTGTTTTTCACCGGTATCGTGTTTGTCATCACGCACATCATGTTGTTCTGGTTTGCCTATAAATACCGTTGGCAGGCTGGCCGCAAGTCGCAATTCGTTTCACACGACAACCGCCTGGAAATGATCTGGACGGCTATTCCGGCTGTGGTTATGACTTTCCTCGTTGTGCGAGGCCTCGATGCCTGGAATACGGTAATGGCCGACGTGAAGCCTGATGAGGATTACATGGAAATCGAGGCTACCGGACAACAGTTCAACTGGGTCATCCGTTACCCGGGCCCCGATGGCAAACTCGGTACGAAAAATTACAAACTCGTCACTGCCAACAACCAGATTGGTATGGACTTCAACGACCCCAAAGGTTGGGATGATGTGATGCCAGGCCAGGAACTCCTTCTTCCTGTAGGTAAAAAAGTGCGCGTTCGTATCACCGCCAAGGATGTGCTGCACAACTTTTTCCTGCCGCATTTCCGCGTAAAAATGGACGCTATTCCAGGTCTGCCGACGTATTTCGTGTTTACACCGATCAAAACAACTTCGGAGTATCGAAACGAACTGCGCAAGTATCCCGAATACAATGTCCCGGCCGATCCAGCCGATCCAACTGGCCCGAAACGCTGGGAAAAATTTGAGTATGAGTTGGCCTGCGCCGAACTTTGTGGAAAAGGCCACTACTCGATGAAGCGGATTTTCCGCGTGGTATCACAGGAAGAATTTGACGAATGGTATAAAAAACAGGAGTCATTCTACTTCACGCAGATCCGCGACAAAGACGAAGACCCGAACAAAGGCAAGACCCTGGATGTTGAAGTGGGCATGCGTGCCAAGGCTTTCAGCGAAAGCGTGAAAACCGCAGTAGAATCGGCGGATGCTAATGCTAAAACGCTGGTACTCAAGCACGTTAATTTTGAAACAGGCTCTTCAGCGCTTACTGCTGACAGCCGGTACGAACTCGATAACCTGGTGACGGCCATGACTACTTATCCGTCGCTCGTGATCGAAGTAGCAGGACATACCGACAACGTCGGAGATCCAGCCGCAAATTTGACCCTGTCGGGCCAGCGCGCCGCCTCCGTTGCAAAATACCTCACAGACCGTGGCATTCCGGCCAGCCGCCTCCGCCCACGCGGATACGGCGACACCAAGCCAGTGGCTGAAAACGACACAGAAGAAAATCGTGCCAAGAACCGCAGAACGGAGTTCACTATTTTGACTTCTATCTAAGCGGACGGGACTATTCCCTCTTGTCAATTGTAATGCATTTTTGAAGCACACCTGACCCTATAAGGTTGTACAATTCAAATCAATTTAAATTACCCGGATATGGCACAAATTGTTACCGCCGTTGAAACACTGGAAGAACAGTACACCCAGGAACTGGGATACGATGATCATTTCCACGACCATCACCACGGCGATAAATTTCAGTCAAATTTCCTGACGCACTACATTTTCAGTACTGACCACAAGATGATCTCGCGTCAGTTCCTGATTACCGGTATTTTCTGGGCATTTATGGGGGCGGCGATGTCGATCGTTTTCCGTCTTCAACTGGGCTTTCCGGAAGCGGATATGGCCTGGCTGAAACCTATCCTTGGAAAATGGATTCAGGTGAATGATGCCGGTATCGGCAAACTCGACCCGGAATTTTACTATTCGCTCGTTACCATGCACGGTACGATTCTGGTATTCTTCGTACTGACAGCCGGTCTGAGCGGTACTTTCTCCAACCTGCTGATTCCATTGCAGATCGGCGCGCGCGACATGGCGTCGCCCCTGCTGAACTGCTTCTCCTACTGGGCATTCTTCCTGGCAGGTGTGGTACTGTTCCTTTCGCTCTTCCTGAGCACCGGGCCATTCTCCGGGGGCTGGACGGCCTATCCTCCTTTAAGTGCCTTGCCGCAAGCCTCTGATGGCTCGGGGGCGGGCATGACCATGTGGATTGTCGCCATGGCACTGTTTGTGGTGTCTTCTCTGTTGGGAGGTATCAACTATATCACTACCATCCTGAACCTGCGTACCAAAGGTATGAACATGTGGCGCATGCCGCTGACCATGTGGGCGTTCTTCGTAACGGCAGTATTGGGTGTTCTGTCTTTCCCGGTATTGTTGTCGGGCGTGTTGCTGCTGATGTTTGACCGCAGTATGGGTACGTCTTTCTACCTGAGTGAAATCGTGGTAGGCGGACAAATTCTCGACCGCATCGGCGGTAGCCCGATTCTGTTCCAGCACCTGTTCTGGTTTCTGGGCCACCCGGAGGTGTATATCATCATTCTGCCTTCTATGGGTATCGTATCCGAAGTACTGTCGGTACATGCCCGCAAACCGATCTTCGGCTACCGCGCCATGGTGTACTCGATCCTGGCGATCGGCTTCCTGTCGTTTATCGTTTGGGCGCACCACATGTTTATGTCTGGGGTAAATCCGTTCATTTCCAACTTCTTCGTGATATTCACCCTCATTATTGCAGTTCCTTCTGCGGTGAAGGTGTTCAACTGGATATCAACGGTTTACGGGTCCAACTTCCGCTTTAATGCAGCAAGTCTGTTCTCCATTGGTTTTGTTTCGATGTTCATCTCCGGCGGTCTGACAGGTATCTTCCTGGGCAACTCGGCTATCGACATCCAGATGCACGATACCTACTTCGTAGTAGCGCACTTCCACATTGTAATGGGTATCGCGGCATTCTTCGGTATGTTTGCAGGCATCTACCATTGGTTCCCGAAAATGTTCAGCCGTTACATGAACGAAACGCTCGGAAAAATTCACTTCTGGGGTACCATGATCGGCGCCTACGCCATTTTCTGGCCGATGCACTACACTGGTATGGCTGGTGTTCCGCGTCGTTACTACAGCATCGAAAACTTCGAGTCATTCAAACACTTTACCGACCTGAACAAGTTCATCACCGTGGCAGCCATCGTGGTGTTCTTCCTCCAGGTACTGTTTATTATCAACTTCTTCTATTCCATTTTCAGCGGTCGCAAACTGACGGTCAAAAACCCTTGGGGCGCCAACACACTCGAGTGGACTACCCCGATCGAGGCTGGTCACGGCAACTGGCCGGGCAAACTGCCTTCGGTACAGCGCTGGGCATACGACTATGGTAAAAACGGAGAAGAGTTTATTCCGCAATACATTCCATTGCGGGAAGGCGAACACGACCACGGACACTGATCGGAAAAGTAGCAAACATACATGCGTCCAAATCAAGTAAAATCGGCCCAGGTATCGGGCGGCGTGGGCCAATCTATCAGGGATTTCGGCCTGCTGGTGAAGTTCAAATTGACCCTCCTGGTTCTTTTTTCCGCAGTGATGTCATATGCCATCGTTGGGAAAGGACAGGTTACCTGGGCAGGTATGATCCTGCTGACCCTGGGCGGTTTTTTTGTGACAGGTGCAGCCAATGCGCTGAACCAGGTGTTGGAGCGCGATTATGACCGTTTGATGGCTCGTACTGCCAATCGCCCGGTGGTGACAGGAAGAATGAGCGTATCGACTGCGGTGTTGAGTGCCGGATTAATGGCTCTGCTGGGAATTTCCCTGTTGTCAGTGTTTAACCCGCTGACAGGTTTTCTCGGTACCTTGTCGATGATGAGTTACGCATTTGTGTACACCCCGATGAAACGCAGCACACCGCTGTCGGTATTGGTGGGCGCTATTCCGGGCGCTTTACCGCTGATTATCGGATGTGTGGCCTATGAAGGATATATTTCATCGACAGCATTCATGCTGTTTACTTTGCAGTTTCTGTGGCAGTTTCCCCACTTTTGGGCAGTTGCCTGGGTTGCAGATGAGGATTATAAAAAGGCGGGTTTTTATTTGTTGCCCTCCAAGAATGGTGAAAAAGACAAAACAACCGGCCTGTTGTCATTTGCATTTTGTGTACTGATGGTAGGAAATGCAACAGCAGGCTACTGGATGGGCGAAATTGGATTGGTGGCGATGCTGATACTCAATGCCCTGAATTTGTACTGGGCATGGTATTGCTGGCAACTTTTTAAAACTTGTTCGGGCGCGGCAGCCAGAAAGCAGATGTTTATTTCATTTATGCATCTTCCGCTTTCGCTGATCGTGATTTTGCTCGATCGATTATAAACTGTAAAAAAATGGGTGCAGTGACACCGGAATACAACCGGAGTAAAATACATCAACACAAGTTCGCCTTGTGGGTAGGAATCGGCAGCATCATCATGATGTTTGGCGCACTTACCAGCGCCTATATTGTACGCAGAAACTCAGGTAACTGGTTCGAATTTAAAATACCCGACATCTTTTTCCTGAATACTGCCGTGATCGTGCTGAGCAGCGTAACGCTGCACCTGTCCTATCGCGCATTTGTGAATGGCCTTGAAAAACGATATAAAGGATTTCTGGTGGCAACCTTTTTGCTGGGCATTGCTTTCCTGATCCTTCAATATCAGGGTTGGCAGGCGCTGACGGCCATCGGCGCTACTTTCACAGCCAATCCGTCGAGTTCTTTCATGTTTGTGATCCCCGGTATCCATGCAGCCCACGTGTTGGGTGGCTTGGGTGCGCTGACGGTGGCCATGACACATGCTTTTATTTTGCCGTACAAACCCACGCCGCGCAGGAAACTGCGTTTTGAACTAGTGGTGCAGTACTGGCATTTTGTGGATATTCTTTGGGTTTACCTGATTGTATTCTTCTTGTTGCAATCTTAAAACTAATAACAACGCAAACGACTTCGAACTTTCGTACGAAAGGAAGTTTTCGAACCTAAAACAGTTTGACTATCATGGCAGATACTTCTGTTACACACGCACACGAGACGCACGACGAGGTGAATGACTCCCAACTCTGGGAGGGTGGAACCCCGCCTATGCGTGCCAGTTACGGCAAATTGATGATGTGGTACTTTCTGGTATCCGACGCATTTACGTTCGCCGGATTCCTGATCGCTTATGGCGCCCTGCGCTTCAGCATGCCCACCTGGCCCGAGCCGGATTTCGTTTTTGCATCCTTCCCGTTTGTAAAAGCGCACTGGCCGCTGGTATTCGTGACGGTGATGACCTTCATCCTGATCTTCAGTTCGGTCACCATGGTACGTGCCGTACAGGAAGGTCACCGCGAAAACTCACGCGGGGTTGTATTCTGGATGTTTCTGACCATTCTGGGCGGCGCAAGTTTCCTTGGCTGTCAGGCTTATGAATGGACTACCCTGATTGCAGCGGAAAATATGACTGTAAGCCAAAACCCGTTTGGCCGTCATATTGCCGATGGCGTGTACCTCAACGCCGACGGTTCGGAAGCCAAAAATGAAGATGGTTCGCCCAAAACGTTCAAAAACGGAGAGAGTTACCTGCTTCACAAACACGAAGGCAAGTTCGACGTTCCGACACTTCGTTATACTTCAGGCCCGTATGCCGGACAAACGGCGCAGGCAGAATTCGGCCCGAAAGCATTCGGCGCCCTGTTCTTCTTCATCACAGGTTTCCACGGCTTCCACGTATTCTCCGGCGTATTGTTCCTCACCATCATCATGCTCAATGCAGCAGGCGGCTTGTATGCCGCTCGCAAAAACGGCTATGAAATGGTGGAGAAAATCGGTTTGTACTGGCACTTCGTAGACCTTGTATGGGTGTTCGTATTCCTTGTATTCTACCTGCTCTAATCGACTGTCGACGAACGACTGTTGACTGACAACTTCTTTTTAAACTTACAACCGTTTTAGAAAAATGGCTGGACATCAAACATATGAAGAACAAAAGGCTTTGGTATTCAAGGGCCTGATGCTGCTCGGCGCTATCACTATTGTCGAGGTATTTGTGGCATTGCTGGCAAAAGGCCACATGATTCACGGAGTGGAATTCAAACACGGTTTTGGCCACTACCTGTACATGGCGCTGATGGTCGGCTTCTCGCTGTATAAAGCCTACTTTATTGTGTTTTACTTTATGCACATGGCTTACGAAGTACGCGGACTGGTATTAAGCGTTTTGCTGCCGACCACGCTGCTCATTTGGGCCATTATCGCCTTCTTCCAGGAAGGTGGCGCATGGGGTGCTCGTCGCGAACTGATCAAACAGAAAAACGAAGAGGTGGTGCAACCGGCCTCCGGGGGCAAACCCACCGGCTATTTATTGCCCGGCGCAACATATTTTAAAGGCTAAATACAAAAAAGGCGGGCAACAAAACCCCGCCTTTTTTGTTGCTTAGAAACTGTTTTAATACCATGAGTAATTTAGAGCAACCTGCAGAGCAACCCGCTTCCAAATCACGTAAAATCGTGGTGGCTTCGATCCTTTTTATCATTCTGATCGCTTTCCCGGCAGCCTCCTACCTGTACATGCGCAATGGACTGAACTGGCGCAAACAGGCTGTTTCAGAACTCGGACAATATGGAAAGATCCGGCCGGCATTCCTCATTCTTCCCGGAGGCGAACGCCAGAATCGCCTGGAAGGCAGCGTCGCGGTGATCCATATTTTTGGTAAAAATCCTGACCTGACGCCTGTCAATAAAAAAATTATGGATGATGGCGAACGGCTGTTTGGCCAATTTGGCCGGGTGGGCGAACAGATACGCGCCGACTTTCGCCTCGGCATGATTGCAGAAGGCGGCACGGCAGAGTTCGTTTCTTACAAACAAACATTGCCTTCTGCCGATTTCGCTACCTGGGTATGGACAGGCGCCCTCGACGACTGGCGTGCCATCGTGGAATATGGCTACAGCCAATACTGCAAAAAAGAAGGCATTCAGCCTGTTCCGGAATATTATGCCCTGACAGACACCTCGGGCCAGATTCGCCGTTTTTATGATGCCACAGACGACAAGCAAGTGGGGCGTATGGTAGAACATATTGCCATGCTGCTGCCTATAGTAAAGTGATACAACATTCCCTCATGCAAATTCAGAAGTGATATGTCTGAAATATCTACAACTTACAATCAGGAGAAAAAGTTAAACCTGATCGCCTATGTCGTTTCAGCGGCTGTATTGGTACTGGTAGGACTGATGCGCCGGGTAAAGATTGACATCGGTATTGATTTTCATTTCCTGCCGCCTTTCCATGCCACTTTGAATGCGCTTACAGCCGTTATTCTGCTGGTGGCATTTTACTACATCAAAAACAAGCAGGTAGAGCAACATCGTAAGGCCATTTATGCTGCAATGGTATGTTCTGCGCTGTTTCTGTTGTCGTATGTTCTATACCACTTTACTACACCGGAAACCCGGTATGGGGGTACAGGAATACTGCGTACGGTGTATTTCTTTTTGCTGATTACGCACGTTGTACTGGCAGCAGTCACACTGCCGCTGGTATTGCTTACCTTTAACCGCGCATACACCAACCAGTATGACCGCCACCGCAAAATGGCCCGCTGGGTGTTTCCTTTGTGGCTGTATGTGGCAGTGACAGGTCCTATTTGCTACCTGATGCTGCGCCCATATTATTAATTGGCTGATTCAACACACATATCATGGCAAATAAGTCAATCAAAATCGTGGTACTTGTCGGAATGCTGCTCCTGATGGCTGCAGTAATCGACCCGCTCTCCGCACAATGCGCCATGTGCAAGGCTGCGGCAGAATCCAATATCAAAACCGGTGGCGGCGACCCCCGCGGGCTCAATGCCGGCATTTTGTACATGCTTTTGCTCCCGTACTTACTGGTGGGCAGCATCGGCGTATGGTGGTGGCGTAATCGCCGCAACGAAAACCAGCAAGTGGCGGAACTCACGGACAAAGATTTCGTGCAGGAATAACCTGTTAATTTGGAAGAACGATTCGGAAATGTCGCTACTGGTACGGGCGACTTCTCACCACCCGAATGATTTTTCTGATTGTACCAACGTTCAATTACTTGAGGCATCCCGAATTTTGGTCAAAACCAGGATTCGGGATTGTGTTTTTTTAGGTTGTTTTCCCGTAGAGTAGTTTCCCGCAGAACTCGCAGATTTTCCCGCAGAACTCGCAGAACGTAGCGTACACCTTTTTCTTCAAAGCGATAATAATGTGTACTCTACGTTCTGCGAGTTCTGCGGGAAAATCTGCGAGTTCTGCGGGAAACTACTCTACGGGAAATTACTCTACGGAAATAACGAAACAGGAAATTACCTAAGCAATCTGTTTGGGACAGGACAGTTTCGGGCCGAAAAATTCGGGATGTCTCATGTTTTATGCTCTGACAATATGAAACCAATTATTGCTCTTCTTTTACTGACACTCTCCACCACCTTTTCTCCTCCAACTGCCAGCGCAAGCACCACCCTTGCCGGCATGGAATTGCACGAACGAAAAGAACGATTTACCGAACGGAAAGTGCGCAAAATGCAGCGAATCCTGAAACGCGCTGGTTTGCAGCATCCGCCATCCAACCTGGCCGATCGGCTGTTGTGGATGGGATTGTTCGGTTTGGGGCTGGCGTTTTGTATCTCCCTGTTCAGCATTCCACTGAGTGGTATTGTGGCGGCAGCAGCCGTCGCGTGTCTTGTTGTGGGCGCTGTTTTCAAACTGGGTAGCATATAAGTACAAGTCAATATTAATCTTGTACTTTAGCCGCCTAAAATCCTTTTTCCTGATATGAAATCAGCCAAATCGCTTTGGTTTGCCATCCTGAGTGTTGCTGCAGTTGCAGGCCTTCACCTCTTGCCTTCTGCCGGAATCCCGATCGAACCCGGTGTGCTCATGGGCGCCCGCTGGTGGGCCGTCGGCGCCTTGTGTATTTATGGCTACCGCAACAACTCCCTGACAACCTGGATATTGCTGAGCATGGTGATCGGTATGGCGGTCGGGTACGATTTCCCGAAAGTGGGCTCTAACCTGGAAATACTGAGCAAGATATTTATTCAGTTGATCAAAACGGTGATAGCACCGCTGCTGTTCGGTACACTTGTGGCAGGTATTGCCGGACAAAGCAACTCCAAACAAGTGGGGCGCATGAGTGCCAAGGCGTTTTCCTATTTTCTGGTGGCAACGGGTATTGCGCTGGTAATTGGACTGATTGCCATCAATTTCTCCCGGGCAGGAGAAGGAATTGCCGTAAAATCGCCCGCTGCGGAACCTGTTTTTTTGCCGGCTGCGGATCTTACTGTTCAGGTGGACTCTGTGAAAGGCACCGCCAAAATGCTCTACCACGGCAAGGAATTATCTGCGCCGCCGGCAAGCGTGAAGCAAAACTGGAAATCCGTCATTCTGCACATTTTCCCCGAAAACGTGGCCAAAATGATATACGAAGGCGCGGTTTTGCAGGTGGTAGTGTTCAGCCTTATTTTCGGGTTTGCGCTCCGGCAAGTGTCGGAACACCATCGGAAAATCATGCTCGACTGGGCGGAATCGCTCACGGAAGTGATGTTCAAATTTACGGGCATCATCATGTATTTCGCTCCCATTGCAGTGGGTGGCGCCATGGCCTACACCATTGGTACGATGGGCTTCGACGTGGTGTGGAACCTGATAAAACTACTGGGTACGCTGTATGCTGCCCTGTTCATTTTTATACTGCTGGTATTTATTCCGGTGCTGCTGATTTTCCGGATACCGATCAGACGCTTCTTTGCGGCCATCTACGAGCCTGCTTCTCTGGCGTTCGCAACAGCCAGTTCTGAAGCGGCCTTGCCCAAGGCGCTGTCTGCTATGGAAAAATTTGGAGTGCCGCGCAAGGTGGTCTCCTTCGTTTTGCCCACCGGCTATAGTTTCAACCTCGATGGCTCTACCCTGTACCTCTCGCTGGCTTCGGTATTTTGCGCGCAGGCGGCAGGCATGCACCTTTCCTGGGAAACGCAACTGGCACTGATGGGCACGCTCCTGCTCACTTCCAAAGGCGTAGCAGGCGTACCACGCGCGTCGCTGGTGATCCTGGCGGCTACCGTCAATCAGTTCGGCATTCCGGAATGGCCCATCGCTATCATCCTGGGCGTGGATGCGCTGATGGACATGGGCCGCACCTGTGTCAATCTGATGGGCAATTGCCTGGCTTCGGCCGTGGTAGCGCGCTGGGAAGGCGAGTTTGACGACGAAATGGCGAACCAGGGCTAATGGGCAAGATTGTTGGCATCGATTAGCATCGTTGGAACGTCTTTTGTGGTATAAATACACGCTACATTTTATCCTTCTTCTGAACTTTCTGTATGAGTCACCCCTCACCTTTAATCGTCAATTTTACCCCGACTGGCATGGTTCCTACCAGGGAAATGACGCCGCATGTACCGATTACCGTCCACGAAATTGTAGAGCAGGTACACGAAGCCACCGAACTGGGTATCACACTGGTACACTTGCATGCGCGCTCTGAAACGACAGGTCAGCCCACCTGGGAGGTCGGCATTTATGCCCGTATTTTCGAAGGCATTCGCAAATATTGCCCAGAACTGGTGTTGTGTGCCAGCCTGAGCGGCCGCAATTTCAACGAATTTGAAAAACGTTCCGAAGTGCTGTCGCTGCGCCCGGATATGGGCAGCCTGACCCTGAGTTCGCTCAATTTCCCGGGACAGGCCAGCGTTAACTCCCCAGAAATGATTCGCCAACTGGCCGAAGCCATGCTTCAAAATGGCGTACATCCGGAAATGGAAGTGTTTGATCTGGGTATGATGCACTACGGGCATTACCTGATTCAGAAAGGATTGATTCAAGCACCCTACTACGTCAACATTATTGCGGGAAATATCGCCGGTATTCAGGCCAATATGACCGAACTGGGCATGGCCCGGCACCTGGTTCCACAGGGCGCCTGGTGGGCCTTCGGTGGTATCGGGCGCCACCAGATGACGGCCGCGGCGATGGCTGTGGCCAGTGGGGGCGGGGTGCGCATCGGCCTGGAAGATAATCTTTACCTCGACAGAGAACGCCGACAACTGGCTACGAATATTCAATTGATAAAAAAGGTTCACGACCTGGCCCATATGTTTGAACGGCCGATCATGACACCTGCGGAATTCGGCGCGCTGGGATTTTATAACCGGTACAGGATACGGGACTAGAGGATTTTCCATAGATTTCTTTCCCGTAGAGTATTTTTCCCGCAGATTGCGCAGATTTTCCCGCAGATTTCCGCAGATCGTAGAGTACACTTACTCTAAATGATTATCGTAAAAAGTGTACTCTACGGTCTGCGGGAAAATCTGCGGAAATCTGCGGGAAATTACTCTCCGGAAAATACTCTACGGAAGACGACTCTGCGGGAAATACATCACAGGTCATATCTAAAAAGCACACCATGCCTCATTTCTACCTGCTCGGGCAAAGCAATTTCGGCATCTCCGTCCTCGTGGATTGTCTTTCTTGTCTATTTCCAGATGAAAGAATCCAGGCAGATATTATCGCCAACCTGCCGCCTGAACAGAATACTTCGCTTGCATATGCCTATGAAGCGCCCGGTGTGCAGAGTACCGTACACCATTGGCAGAACTGGGCTCCGGAGGCCGCCATTCCTTGCCTGATTGGTTCTATTGGCAAAGGCAGAAGAGCGATTTTCGAGTTTTTTCAGGCGCATTTTCAGATCGACGAACAACGGTACTACACCACGATACATCCTTCGGCAGTCGTTTCAAAAAGTGTCGAAATGGGTAGAGGCAATCACATCAGCCCGCTATCGGTCGTAGCGCCGTATGCGCGGCTCGACGATTTTGTAGTCATCAATAGAAATGCCAGCGTGGGCCATCATACAGTGCTCGAACGATTTGCCACCGTCAACCCCGGCGCCAATGTAGCCGGCGCCTGCCGTATTGGCGAAGGCGTCACTATAGGAGCGGGCGCTACTGTGATCGATCAAATTACCATTGGCGCGGGTTCTGTCATCGGCGCCGGCTCGGTGGTAACAAAGGATATCCCGGCGGGCGTTATCGCATTTGGAAGCCCTGCAAAGGTGATTCGGGAGGTTTCTTAAACGGATTGCTGCAATCTATGCTGAAAAAATGTCTCCATTTTATTCTGTTGTTGTTTTGCGCGGGCCTGAATGCCCAGCAAGCCGGGGGGCCTGACACCACGCTCTGGCCACTCGTGGAGCAGCACCTGGATCAGCAGCCTTCCGATACCTCTTTCCAGTTTATTGTGTCGTTGGTGCGTACGCATTGTGGCCAGAATTCCGACTGTATGCTAAGGAATTATGAGGGCATCATGTACAAACTGGAACGCCAACGTTTCGATTTGCCTGCTGCTATTATAGTAGGAGAAGAAATGGGGAAAGCAGCACATGAACACCATGCGACGGAGTTGGAAGCCCGTGCATATAAACATGTTGGCCGTTATTACGACGCGTTGGGAGCCTCGCAGAAAGCCATCACCGCGATTGATAAGGCGCTTGAACTTTACGATAAAACCGGAAAAATATTTGAGGTTAACCTCCTGAAAATAAACAGGTTAAATCTTTCTCTCAAGGAACGTGGCGCCAAGGATATACTCCCTGAAATGAATGCCTTACTGACAGAGATAGTAGCGACAGGCGATAGACGGAGTATAGATTATATGTATACAGTCCTTCTTGATATAGCGATTGAAGCCGGGCATTATGACGAAGCCGCCACGCATATTGCTTATCTTGAAAAGGTTCCGGTCTCCACGCCGCTGCTACCCACAGATTATGGAATAATGATCCTGCTCAACAGAGGACGTGGGCAGTTGGCCGAAGCACAAAATAATCTGGTGGAAGCGGAATATTACTACCAAAAAACCTTGCGCTTTTGTGAAGCGGCGCCAGACATCTGGCAGGAAGTTGATCTGTTGCGATTGCTGGCCAGGCTGGAATGGAGGCGCAAAAATACCGACCTGGCTACCTCTTATCTCGCCAATGCGCAGCAGAAGGCTGAAAACCTGAAACTAGATGATTTGCTGGCGCCAATATTCAAATTGAAGGCGGAAATGGCCGAGGCGGATGGCGACTTCGAGCATGCGCTCCTGTACCTAAAAAAAATGTATTTCTATGAAGCGCGGCTGAAAGGCAAAAATACCGGCTTCGACCTGAGAAATTACAACCTCCAGTTGGAAAAAGACCAACTGGCTACGGAAAGTAAAAACAAGAACCTGCAATTGCAGATCAAAAATATTCAACTTCTGAGCGCGCTGGCCGGCACGCTGCTGGTTCTTTTGCTGGCTGCTTTTCTGTTTGTCGGCCTACGCCGGCAGCGGAAACAAAAGCAACACCTGGCTGCCCAAAACAGCCTGATTCAGCAGCAGACCGAGCAGTTAAAATCGCTCGATGTAGCCAAATCTCGTTTTTTTGCCAACGTAAGCCACGAACTCCGTACGCCGCTCACCTTGATGCTCAGCCCCGTACACACCCTGCTAAAAGAAAAAAACTGGACGGAAAAACAGCAGCGTTTACTGCGCATCGCCAGCCAGAGCGGCCAACAACTGGAACAACTGATCGGTGAAATACTGGACCTGCGAAAACTGGAGTCCGGTAATATGAAACTGTATGAAACACCGACCGAAATTCAGCCTTTTTTCCAGACCTACCTGGCACAGTTCGAGTCGCTGGCCGAGCACAAACAAATCGATTTCTCCTATACCATCGATGCCGCAAATGGACTGATCGTCAGGATCGACCAGACCAAATGCCGACAAATTCTCTACAACCTTCTCTCCAACGCTTTCAAATTTACCCCGCCACAAGGAAACATCTCGGTAAAAGTGCAGATACAGAATGACCGGCTTTTGCTCACAGTGGCGGATTCCGGAACCGGCATTCATGCAGATGACCTGCCGCATGTATTCGACCGATTTTTCCAGACCACCCGGCCCGACAAACCCGTGGAAGGCGGCACGGGCATAGGCCTGCATCTTTGCCAGGAATACGCGCATCTTTTCGGAGGAACCATCGAAGTGCACAGCACAGAAGGGAATGGGTCGGTTTTTCAGGTGCAGTTTCCGGTTGCGGTAGCCGATGGCCTCCCGGCGTCTGTGCAGCATATGGCAGATGTGGATGTTACGCCAGTACAAGACATTGGGATAGTCGGCGCAAATGATGCCGGAGCGGCTGTCGCCCATGTATCCGAGGCATCCAAACCCACCGTGCTGGTTGTGGAAGATAAAGCCGAACTGCAAGAGTATCTACGGATGATTTTGGCTGAAAAATACCAGGTAGTGACCGCAGAAAACGGCCAGGTGGCGAGTGAATGGTTGTTGCAGCAGCGAACGAACGGCCTTCCTTTGCCGGCCATCATTCTTTCCGACCTGATGATGCCGGTGATGGATGGCTACCAATTGCTCGAAAAACTGAAATCCGACGACGCTACCCGCCACATACCCGTTATTATGCTCACGGCCCGGGTGGATGTGCAGGACAAACTGAAGGCCCTGCGCATCGGCGTAGACGACTACCTGCTCAAACCTTTCGACGAGGAAGAGTTAATGGTGCGCATGGAAAATTTGCTGAAAAACCAGTCGATGCGACTGGCTTATCGCGCCATGGAGGCCGAGCCCGCTGAAAAAACGCCCCTTTTGTCTGCCGCCGATCGTACCTGGCTGGAAACATTTGAAGCCTACATTCGCCGGCACCTTGCCAGCGATCTGCTCACGGTTTCCGAGTTGGCCCGCCAGTTTACCATGAGCGAATCCACCCTGCTGCGTCAGTTGAAACGCCTGACAGGTCTCTCTCCCTTGCAATACATACAGGAGGTGCGGCTCCACGAAGCGCGTACCTTGCTCGAAAACGGGACCTACAATTCCATCGCCCAGGTGGCTTTAAAAACCGGGTACGATGATCCGAGGTATTTCTCGCGGATTTTCCGGCAGCAATTCGGGAAATCACCTTCTGATATTTTAGTTAATTGATTATCAGTGCAATACGCGCAGGGTTGAGATAGATATCCCCTTTTTCCCCATTTCATTTTGACGGATTTGTCCACCAGTTTGACGTAAAAGTCCACTCGGGAGGGCCACACTTTTGCCCTCACCAAGCGGAATCAAACACGCCTGGAAATCAGGATTAACCCTTTCACCCTATAATTTTTTGAACAATGAGAAACAGCATTACTTTTTTAATAGCATTCTGCCTCCTGGCTTTTGTCGCCCGCGCACAGACAGTTGAAACGGTGGCCACCGGCCTGAATTTCCCGCTTGGGCAGGTGCTGAACGGGAACAGTTTGTATGCAAGTGAATACAATAGTGGAAAAATATCAAAAGCCGACCTTACGCAACCCTTACCCGCACCAGTGACGACTGTTCTGCAAGGACTCACAAAGCCTACGGGCGTCTTAGTCATCGGCGATTACCTGTATTTTTGTATGGAGGGAAACCTGCCAGGCGGCGCCACCGCTGTCGGTAGAATAAACCTGACTTCAGCAAACCCGACCATAGAGGAAGTGACTACAAACGTAGATGCAACATATGGCGCGCAGGTATTGCTGAAAAATGGAGATGATTTGTACATCAGTGCGGCCAATGGCAATGCCGGGCATCAGGGGATCCATAAAATAAATCTTGCCGATCCGCTGCCCTGGACCGCTGTGCAGATTCTTTCGACAGAAGAGGTTTCCGGAATGAATATGATAGGAAACGATTTGTATTTCAGTTATTATGGTGGATCAGCAGTTAAAAAGATGGATGTTTCCATCTCCAACCCCGTTCCTGAAACGGTTATTTTGGGTCTGGCTGGCCCGGATGGTCTCACCTTCAACGGCAATTTCCTGTACATCTCGGAATACGATGCGGGTAGAGTTTCCAGAATAGACGTTACCCAACCCAATCCCGTAGCGGAAACGGTGGCTTCCGGATTAAGCGGTCCCAGCCTGACATCTTTTGACGGGACGGCTTTCTATTTTGCTGAATCCATTGCCGGGACAATTTCCCGGATTGTGCTCAACCAGCCTGTTCTTTCTCCACTCAATGCCTGCGAACATACCACTGCCACCCTCGGCGGCGCCTCGCCTGGTAGTGGCGTTTACAGTGGCGCCGGTGTGACCGACGACGGCAATGGACAGACGTTTACCTTTGATCCCGACGCAGCCGGCGGTTTGGGTGTGTACACCCTCACTTATACATTGCCCAGCGGCGTATCTACCACTTCCACGATCACGGTGAACTCTTTGCCGGTAATCGGTGTGTTCGGGTTTTTGACCGCTATTAATACCCCTGCCACCCCAATTCCCGACCCGGAAGCAGGCCCTGCAGGTGGCGTGTACGCCGGAACGGGCGTATTGCCAGGGAATATCTTCGATGCTGCACTGGCAGGTGTAGGGGTGCATCTTTTAACCTATACGTTTACGGACGGCAACGGTTGCAGCGCCACCGGTACCGGTACCATTCAGGTGTTGCCCCCGGCCAATGATGACTGCGCCGGCGCTACCGACATCAACAATTTGCTGGGCGGCCCCCAAAACGTGTCGCAGGTATCTCCCCTGCAAAATAACATCGGATACAATACAGCAAATGACCCGGCAGTTACTTCCGGCTGCTTTTATCAGGATGATCCATTGCAGCATACGATCTGGTACACCTTTACGGGAGATGGCAACACGTACCGCATCCGCTCCGTGCAGGGTAGCGCCACGAATTACATTTCTAACGGCGATACACAGGTGGCTATCTTCTCTGGCGACTGCGGCAACCTGACGCAGGTGGCTTGCAACGACGACGAAGACGGGAACACCAATATCCTCAATTTCAGTGTGAACATCCCCACTCAGGTCGGCCAATCGTACCGGATGCTGGTTGATGGCTATGGTGGCCTGCAAGGTGAATTCTGCCTGGAAGTAACCAACGTGACGCCCAGTGCCGTCACTGAAATCGGCCTTACCAATATTCGGATTTCCCCTAATCCCACAACGGGCATCGTACGGCTGGCAAATGTAGAGGCGGAAATGGTGCAGGTGTTCGATGTGGCAGGTCGGATGGTTTTGGCACAGTCGCGGCCGGGGCGTACGCTCGACCTCTCAAACGTCCCAGCGGGTACTTACTTCCTGAAAATCATGGAAAAAGAAGCGCTATATTCGGCCCGGGTGGTGAAGGAATAATTCCAGACGACTGTAATTTTATCAGTAGAACATTGAAAACCAGGCAACTATGGAAGAAACAGAAAAGCAAGGGTGCGTGATGTATCGTTTCTTTCGACCTGCCTGAAATGTCGCCCATCTGATAAAACGATTGTTTGAAAAAGTGGATTTTCATGTATTTTTGTTTCAGTTTAATTTTGTTTGATAAAATGTATGATTTTGTTATACATTTTACATGAAACAAAATACTGTTATTTAATACATGAAAATCCCTTTGTATGAAAACACCGATTACTTCCTGCATCCTCGTCGCGTTTGCCTTTTTACCGGCTGTATTGTTATCCCAGGGCGGCAATTTGACCATTGCAGTCGACGATTCCATCTGCATCATGCCGGGCCAGAACCTGGTGTACAACGTCACGAGCAACGACGTGCTTCCTCCGACAGCCCCACATTTTGTTTTCCTGACAACCCCCGACAGTGTCTGTTTTGATTTAAAAAACACGGGTGAACTCGTCTTTTCCGGCAACCTGGAAGAATGCTGCGGCGAGCATATCCTGCAATACAGATACGAAGGCTGCCAGCCGCCATCCAAGTGTTTTGCCCGTATAAAGATTATTGTAAAATGCCAGAAGCCCGACTGCTTTTTCGTGAATATGGACGATTATGCGTCCTCCGACGGGGCGGGTGTGCCACCGCAGTGTGCATTTGCCTGTGAACATTCTGCGTCGACCTATTTTACAGGCTACGACCCGAATAGCACCTATGTGTGGAATGTAACAGGTGGTACGTTTGTTCCGGGCGCCAATCCTGCCGCCATCCTTGTCACCTGGGGCGCGATGGGCAGCGGGTCGGTATCCGTAACAGTGACAGATGCGAACAATGTCGTCACTGACCTCGATGTCTGTGTGGATATTTTGCAAAGTCCCGTGGCGGCATTTACAGTTTCCGATGACAGCATTTGCCTGAATTCGCCGGTGAATTTTATGAACAACTCCGTAGGCGGCAGCACCTGGTTCTGGGATTTTGGCGACGGCGGAACCTCCACCATGTTCAATGCCACGCATACCTATACCACTCCGGGGAATTACACTGCCTGCCTGTATGTGACCCGAAACAACTTTGATGCAGAGGGCAATGCACTGTGTTGTTGCTCGGACACTACCTGTGTAGATATTGTTGTGGATTCGCTGCCGGGGCCCAATATCTATTGTGTGTCAACACTTTGTGCGGGCGACAGTTCCAAATACTGGACGGATGCGACGAATTGCGGCACCTACAACTGGAGCGTGCTGGATGAAAATGGTCTGCCGCTTCCCTTTACCGGACAAGGCACTGATACCATTTGTGTGCAATGGGGAACAGGCCCTTTCGGTACCGTTGTGTTGGAAGTAGCCAACTGCGACAGCACCTATTGTGACGGCCCTGTGTCGATCACAGTGCCGATTATTTCCCCAACGACAGCCATTTCCGGCGACAATGTCGTGTGCGAAAACAGCGTAGCCACCTACACCGTACCCAAATGGATGAGTGTGTATTACAACTGGCAGGTGTCGGGCGCCATCAGTTGGACGGGGCAGGGCACCAATACCATTACCGTTCAGTGGGGCGCTGCGCCGGGCCCGGGTATCATCAACCTCCAGTATTACAGCAGTTTTTTGGGTGGATTGCCCGGCCACGACCCGGAAGATTGCGGCGGTATGGCTTCGCTGACCGTTGCTATCAAACCGGCATTCGACATCACGGCGCCTCCTTCCCCGACTTGTGTAAACACGAGTTCCACTTTTTTTGCAACGGCAACGCCTTCCGCTACCTATACCTGGACCGTGACGCCTACAGCGCCTTTCACGGGTCAGGGAACCAACTCGATTACCGTGAACTGGACGACCGGCCCCGGCAATTATGTCATCACGGCCGTACCGACCAACCCTGCCGCTTACTGCAATGGCATTGCCACCGCCACCATGCGGGTAGTGGAAGTACAGAAACCGGATGCGATTACCGGCCCAATCGAAATATGCCCGGGTATTTCCTACACGTATTTTGGGCAAACTACCCAAACAGGCGTCGGCTTTGTGTGGACGATCACCGGTGGCACGCCCGCCTCCGCCACCGGTAATCCGGTGATGATTACCTGGAATCCTACAGGGCCATATGCTATTGGCTTGCAAAACAGCCTGCTCAATGCGCCCTTTTGCCCTTCTGATTCCATTCAACTGAAAATAAAACCCAAATTGATCAATGGCCCGCTGACCATCACTGGCCCGCCGGCCTGTATCAACACCACACAGAATTACATTGCCGGGCCCGCCCAACATCCGGAGGCTACTTACAACTGGGCCGTCAGCCCCGCCACAATGGGCAGTGTGGTTGGTGGTCAGGGCACGCCGAACGCCCAGATTCAATGGAACAACACCGGGGGAAGCGCTACCCTGATCCTGAATGTGTCGTTGTGTAGCGGAAGTCAGGCAATCAGTATTCCTGTTACGCTGAATGCGCCGGTAGTGCCTGTTATTACCCAAACCGGCATTTTGTGCCCGGGCGTGATGGCTACGCTCAATGCAGGCGCGGGCTTCACTTCCTATCAATGGTCGCCTTCCGGCAACACGCAAACGATCTCGATCAGCAGCGGAGGCACGTATCTCGTGACTACCACCGATGCCAACGGATGCACCGCTATCGATACGTATCAGGCAGTGGCACAACCGGGCCCGGTGGCAGCCATTTCAACGCCCGATCCCAACCATTTATGTATTGTACCGCCCAACAGCAACACAGTAACCATTTTGGCGCAAACAGGGGTAGGGTACACGTTCAACTGGTTTTGCAATGGAACACCGCAGGTGCTGCCACCCACGCAGGCTACCTTTACCCATACGAATACCAATGTGCAGGCCTCGTTTGCCTATTGGGTAAAGGTGACGGATGCCAACGGATGTATGAATACCTCGAATGTTATTCCGGTGGTACAGGACAGTTGTAAGGCCGATACGCTGTGTGTACCTCAGCCATACACTTTGTCTTTCACTGCGGCCAACCAAATGCCCAATTGCAACATTGTAGATTTTACGGTTTCTGCCAGCGGAAACGTTACCCTGACCGGCTGGGATTTTAATGACCCGCTCAGCAATGCAAATACCGGAACACTTGCCAATGCGCAGCATGTTTACCAGACAGTAGGCTGTACAAAAGTGTATTTGTACGGATCGGTACCGGAACAGGCGCCCGGAACAGGCATGTGCCCTGTGGAATACGCAGATGGCGTGTGTATACCGCTGGTGGCCGATTTTATATACACCGACAGTTGCGGGAAAGTAACCTTTACTGATAAGTCAACATTCCTGCCTGGTGAAAACCCGGTAACGTGGGCCTGGTCTTTCGGATCGACGCAGCAAGATCCCATGCATGTATTTCCCGGGCCGGGAGCATATTCCGTTACCCTCACTGTCACCAATGCCAACGGCTGCCAGGCAAGCATAACGAAAACTGTTCTTGCAGGCGGCGCTGTGCCTCCCGGCATCATCATCAACCCGAGCCCCGCCTGTGTGGGCGACCCGTTCAGTTTCAGTGGCTCGGGCGCCAATATCATCAACTGGTTGTGGAAATTCGGCGATGGCTCCTTCAATGGTGCGCAAAACCCGTCTCACTCCTATCTCTCTTCCGGCTCCTACAATGTGATGCTGACGGTGGTGGATGCCAATGGGTGCCAGAGTATGGCCACCCAGACATTGCTGGTGAATCCTGCTGTGCCGCCAGCGGTAATCAGCGTTGCGCCGAGCCTGATTGTGTGTGCGGGCACGAATGTGACACTCACTGCGCCGGCGGGATACACCTATGTATGGTCCAATTTTGCCACTACACAATCCATCGTTACCAGTGTTGCGGGCACTTACAGTGTTATCATAACCGACGTCAACGGCTGTTCGCGTGTACTCGATCCGGTGACGGTGGTAATCCTCCCGCCCCCCACGGCAGCCATTTCCGGCAACCCTGTCATTTGTGATGCAGGGTGTACCACTTTAAGTGCTACGGCCGGCCAGGGCTATACCTATCAATGGTTGGACAACCTGGGCAATCCGATTCCGGGGGAGGTATCTCAAACCCTGAATGTGTGCGATTTTAACCTCCTGCCATCGTATTCGGTGGTGGTGACGGATGCGAACGGCTGTACGGCCGTGTCGGCGCCCGTTGTGGTGTCGGTAAAAACGTCTCCGTCATTTTCCATAGCCATTTCACCCGACGATTGTGAAGGTATGCCTGTCACCCTGAGCGTGACGCCCGTACAGCCCAATGTAGTATATGGCTGGAGCAACGGCGCTTCCGGGCCCGTCATCACCGTCATTCAGGCTGGAACGTACATCGCCATCGGAACGGATACGACCAGCGGATGCAGTTTCACGGCGAGTGCTACGATTCACCCATTACCCGATTTGTGCCTCGTGCCGGCAGGGTGTTACAAAGCCTGCAACCCCGATACAATCTGTGGCCCCGACGGGCTGGCGGGGTATCAATGGAACCTGAACGGTGTACCCATCACCGGCGCAAACGGACAATGCCTGGTCGTGACCCAAAGCGGCACCTACACGCTCACGGGTACTACGTCTTTCGGGTGTTCTGCTACTTCCGATTCCTTGATCCTGATGCTCATGGATTGCTCTTGCGGCAACCTGACCGTTTCGGCAGAGCCGGTTTCGGATAGTTGTTGCTGGACGCTGAGTTACAGCAACCCATCTGCTGTGTTGTACGGCGTTGTCATCCACAGCAGCGATACGGATTTCAACTTTGATCTGGGCAGCCTCGATCCGTCGCTGTCCGTATTTTCCATTGGCGCCAATACGATCAGCCTGGTCAACAGCACGACCAATGCGCCTTTGCCAACGGGGGCTTTACCGACTTTCCTGCGTTTCTGTCTGGAAAATATTCAAAATACGCCCCAGCAGGTCATTTTCGACTGGTACGACTTTGATTTCAATATTGCCTGTTCGGATACGCTGGAATTGAATTGTCCGAACGAACCGGACTGTCTCTACGTGCAGCACGATTCCATTTATTGCGATGGCGGTCAGGTGGTGTATACCATGACGGTTTGCAATCCGATCGATAACGATTTCAGCGTGGGGTATATCGTTATGCAACCTGTTTCACCGGCCGGGGTGATCATGACTCCTTCCACCATCGATGAAACGGCCAACCCGATAGCGCCGGGCGACTGCAGAACCTATACCATCCTGCTCAGCGGGCCCAACCTGGCAGAGCAGACTTTCTGTTTCACCCTGATGGCGCATGATGAAAAACCGGAATTGATCGATACCACGCATTGCTGCTCGCTGGATACCATCTATTGTATCGACATTCCCGATTGCAACCCCTGCGACGACATTGGTGTGGAAGAAGTGCTGCCGTTTTCTACGTCGCCGAGCAACCAGTGCTGTTACAGTATTTCCCTGTTCAACAACTATGCGGCGGGCTATTTTGACGGAATAGGCTTGTGTATGTTGTCGGGCGGAACGGTGCTCACCATGAACAATCCATTCGGTTCGGGCTGGGTGACGGCGTCCTACACGCCCACCATGATCGTGTTGAATGCAGCGCCGCCATTGGGCACTAGCCTGCCGCTGGGCGTATTCCAGTTGCCCGATATTTGTATCCGCACCGATCAGGCGCCACCGCAATTGCTGGAAATCAAATGGATGCAAGGCGACTCAATAGTATGTCGCGACACCATTCCACTTACCTGCGAGCCACCTTGCGGTTATATTTCCGGTGAAAACATTGTATGCGATCCGGCTGCCGGTACCTGGGTGTATCAGGGAACGATCAAAAACACTTCGAATACCACTATGGGCGAGGCGCATATCGTATTTACCTCACCAGCCGGTTTGAGCATCTACAACCAGACGATCCCGCTGGGGGCCGGTTTGCCGCCCAATGGCACCCAAACATTCAGCGTCGTATTGGGGCCACCTGCTGCGCCGGGCGATACAATTTGCTTCACAGTAGCCTTGCATGCCCTCGACGACAATGATCAGCATACCAATTGCTGCAATTTCGAAGATTGTATTGTCTTGCCTGAATGCGCGGTTCCGCTGGATTGTGCCTGTGAGGATTTACATGGCAGTGTTTTGAATAGCGGGATTTCATATGTAACGGCTGGCAATATACCCTATACAGCCACCTTTACACCGGATGGCGCCCTGCCTTGCGACGACGTGTACTGGTATTGGCCGGATGTGTCGGGCGTGCAACAATCCTCGGGTACCCAGGCCATGATGCATACTTTCCCGGGCCTGGGCAAATACACCGTTTGCGCCTACATTTTCCGCAGCGACGATCAGGGGCAGCAATGTTCGGTGGAAATCTGTAAAACGCTGCGTTTCTCGCCCGCTCAGGATGACGGCACCATCCTCATTATCCCGAACCCTTCCGGCGGTGAATTCACGGTGCAAACTACCAGTCCCTGGCAGGCGCCCGTACAATTGCGTCTGTACGATCTTCAGGGCCGGGTGGTGAAGGAATGGACCGCTGAAAATGCAGCAGGTGAATCGGCGCTGAAAGTGTGGCTGGACAACACACCCAAAGGAATGTATCTGCTCGAAATAGTATGTGGAGGTGAAAAACGGGTGGAGAAAGTGGTGATCGAGTGATGTTAGATAGACTGTTCGGCTTCGCCTAACGGCGAGAGGGATTTGGGATTTTGCGGATTAAGCGGATTATATAGATTTTTATGGCCTGACGGCCATACTTTTTGATTTTTTGTAGTCAAATTAAATCAAAAATAAATGGCCGTCAGGCCATAAAAATCTATATAATCCGCTTAATCCGCAAAATCCCAAATCCCCCTGTGAGGCGAAGCCGAACGCTTTATCTAAATGTGAGGCGAAGCCGAACCATCTATCCAAAAACAAATCGCGCCAGCCTTGGAATACCATTGCGGTCATCCTCATCAAAATACTCCTCAAATTGCTGCAACGATAGACCATTGCTCCCCGCAGCCCGCAAAAAATCGGAAATATGGTGGCTAAAACAAGGCACCAGTTGCCTTCCTTCCGGCGTGTCAAAGCGCGCCTGCGTGCCAGTGTATTGTTTGAAAGGGTGCAATTCGCCTACATACACGATTCCGCCCGGGGCAAGGGCTTTTGCCACTTCCTTGAATATGGGTTCCAGGTCTTCGATATGTTCCAGCACCAGACTGAACGTAATCAGGTCGAATTGCTGCGCACCAAAGTGCCATTCTTGTGTGATATCCGCCTGCTGAAATTCGACGTGCGGCGCCGTTATTTTGGTACGCGCTACTGCCAGCATGCCTTCCGAAAGATCGACGGCGGTGACGCGCTCGGCGCAAGTTTGCAGCCACTCGGTGTTTTTACCGGTGCCACAGCCAATTTCCAGAATATGCTGGAAAGACCGGCCTTCCAGGGTGGTTCTGAGGGCATAGGCTTCGAGGTCGCGGGTTTTGTTTTTGTTCGTATCGTATTGGGAGGCCCAAAGGTTATAGGATTGTTGTACGTTCATGTGGATTCGGTTCGAATTAGACAGGATGTAAACGCGTAAGGAGCCATGGTGGTTCCGTAGTGGTGGCATGTTAACCCATAACTCTTAAACTCATAACTCCTCCCTCTCCTTCCTGCTCCACAAAATCCAGTTGCCGGTCGTATCGATATACGCGGCTTGGGGAAATACCTTTTTGAAAGTGCGTTCAAAAAAACGTTCGGTGACGGTTCTCACGGCACTGTCTTCGCCATGCAGGCGATTGAACAGCAGGAGGCCGTTGGGGCGCAGCAGGTTTTTGCAGTTTTCGAGAAACTCCGGCGTACAGAACTGCGGCGGCGTGATTTCATCTTCGAAAATGTCGATGATGACCATATCGTATTGTTCTTCCGTGATTTCCACAAAAATTTCGGCATCGCCGGTGACCACATCCACAGGGCTTTTCAGCCTAGAAAGGGTGTATTTGGCTGCCAGTTCCGAAATGGTTTCATCCCATTCCACCGCTGTGTAATAGTAGTCGCGGTGAAACACTTTTTCCAGCATAAAAGGAATGGAGCCGAGCCCTAGCCCCAGAATGAGCACATCCTGAAAAGACTCTTCGTCGATCTTCAGGCGGTCGAATGCCAGCAGGAAATTTTTATACAGGTCGTCCCAGGAGTAGATGGCGTCGCCGCTCAACAGTTGCACCCGCCCGCGCGAGAGCACTACGCTCAGTTCGGGGTTGTGTTCCGAAGCGGTTTCCTCCAGCGTCAGCGGCGTGAGGTGCGATAACCATTTTTTCCAGCGAGGGATGGGCATGGGAAAGGGTGTTTTGGTGTTTTGGTGTTTATGTGTTTTTGTGTTTTTGTGTTTTAGTGTTTTTGTGTTTATAACTCTTGGTTTTAGAAAGAGGCTTATGCCATTTCGTTCAAATGCCATGAGCGAAGCCCTACTAAAACACCAAAACACAAAAACACATACTCTAATTCTTCTTCTTCTTAAACGGATCCCACTCATTCAGTTTCTTCTTCACGTCTTCCACTTTTTTCTGGCCGTCGGTGCCGAGTACTTCGTTGGCTTTTTCGGTCACTTTTTCGCTGGCTTTTTCACCTACCTGATTTTTTACTTCCTGAGCGGCTTTATCAGCGGCTTCCTTGGCCTTTTGAATGGCTACATTGGCGAGGCTGTCCGCTACTGCATTGGCCTTTTGTTTGGCTTTCTCCAGTTCGCGATTGGCTACGTTGGTTAGCGAATCTTTTGCCTTGTCGACAGTTGCCTGTACCGTAGCGCCGGCTTCTTCCTTGATAGTGCTTTGACCATCGGAGCCCAGGATTTTCATACCCACTTTCGGATTGAAGAGTGTGCCCGTGAGATCGAAACGAACGTTGATAAACTCGCCTTGTGCGATGCTGACACCGGCTTTGGAGGCTTCCTTGGAAAGAAAATTCAAGCCGGTGTTGACAGCGCCTAATCCGCTTTTTTCCAGGGTTTTGCGGGGCGTCTTGGTCAAAATCTGGTATTCCATTTCATCGGTCAGGCTGTGCGAGCCGCCAATTTGCATGGAAATATCGCGCACCTGAACGTTGAAGGGTTTGACATTCACACGGCCGTTTTTGATTTCAAACCAGTTTTTGGTATTGCCCAACTCCAGTTTTTTCAGGTACTCGACATTGAGTTTGTCGGCAATGTTGTTCATGGGTTTGAAGTTGTTGAACACGGCGCTGATGGTTTCCAGAAACCCTGCGGCAGACAAGGTGTTGAAATCAGGCGTCATGTCCTTTCCAAGCAAACCGCTCATGGACAACGTTGTGTTGAATTTGCCATCCATCAATTGGGCCACCGGAGCGAGTGTCTTCACCGTCACAAAATTCTGGAACGACTCCTTGAAGCCCATGTTTTGCAGGGCCATATCCATGTTGAAGGCCGGTTTTGACAAGTCGCGGGTGTCGTACGTACCATTCAGTGCCACCTGACCGCCCAGCAGGTCGGCCGTGCAATCCTGCAATTTGGCCACCTCGTTTTTCACGACAATGGCGCCATTGAGGTTGTTGAGGTCGTACGTCGTGTATTTGACTTTGGCGAAATTGGCGTTCAGCGTCATGTCCATGTTTTCCGGAACCGGTACGATCGACTCTGCTGGCGGTGCTGTAGAGGAAGCCGCTGCCGCAGTGGTCGTGGCTGCGTCTTCCGTCATAAACTGATTCAGGTCGAAATACGAAGACTGAAGGTTGACGGTACCTGCAACAGTTTGGTTGTCAAACAGATAGTTCCAGGCATTCAAAATTTGCCCCGAGCCGCGCAGGTCGCTGGTGCCGCCGATTTTCATGCCAAAGTCGTCGATGCTCATTTTGTTCGGCATAAAATGGCCTTTCATGGTCAGGTCGCTCAGGTCGTACACATCGTATTTCAGTTTGTTGATACGTCCGTCCATGGTGAAATCCCAGCGGTCGAACACCTTTTCCGAAGCGGCTGGCGGCACGTCGCTGGGCACTTTGGAGGTTGTGGCACTTGGTTCGGGCTCTTCCATCCACTCATTGGCATCGAAGTAGGAAGAAGAAAACTGAAGGTTGCCGCGCATGGTTTTGGTAGTGCTGAAATATGCCAGCAGGTTGTCGATGGAACCCGAAGCGCGCAGGTCGCTTTTGCCTAATTTGGCATCAAATGTTTGAATGTCAACACGTTGCGGCGTAAGTGTCGTGCTCAGTTGATTGATCTTTACCGGCGGCATACCCTCGGCGCGGTACGAAATGCCGGTCATGCCGAAGTCGCCAGCCATGTTTACCTGATCGTATTGTTGCTGATCGATCTGGTTCATGGAGGCTTTGATGGTCATATTGGCGCGGATGATACCGGCCAGTTCCTGCACGCCTTCCACGGGGAAAGCCTTGGACAGTTCGCCGAGGTTGAGGGTGCCGTTGATTTTCGTATCGACAGTAGGGTTGGTTTCCGGCGTTTTCAGATTGAAATAACCTTCCAGCGGATTGGAGCCGATGCGCAGGCTGAATTTCGGAATATTGACCGTCATATCGTTCATGCGCGAGGTGGGGCTGTTAATGGAAGCGTCCACATTGATATTGCTCACGCCGAGGGGCAGCGAAGGATATTTGAAATCGGCATTACCCACCTTAAAATCGAGTTTGAAAGCAGGGTAAGTGGTTTCGTTGTAAGTGCCTTTGGCAAATCCGGCGAACTGTACGGTACCATTGGCCTGCACATCGGAAAAATCCTGCGTGTAGGCGCCAGGAACAATGCTCAAGAGACTTTTAAAGGTATTGGCCGGCGTTCCGAAGGTCAGGTCCATGCGGATATCTTCCGTATTTTCAGGCATTTGCACCCATCCGTCGAGCATAAATTTCAGGTCGTTCACTTTCAGGTCATTGTCCTTGAAAGTAAACTTCATGTTTTTCATATCGGCGCCCAGCGTGGCTTTCCAGTCGGCGCGGGCATTGCGCAGGTATTGAATGCCGCCGTAGTTGACCGACAATTGTTGCACGGCTGTTTCCATGACGAAATCGTACAGATCGGACGTGAATTCACCGGAGCCTGTATGATCCAGCCCGGCCATTTCGGCTTTCATATCGAGTCCGCGGTCGTCATAGAGGATTTTACCGTTGGAAATGCCGTATTTTTCAAGTTGGACTGGGCTGCTTTCAGAAGAAGCCGTTTCGGCGCCGGCAGGTTCCGGTTTGGTAATATCATAATTGGCCGCGCCATTGCTGAGTACGTACACTTTGATATCAGGCTGGTCGAAAAACAGGCCGTTGACCACGACCGAACTGCCAAACAGTGCCGACCACAGATCGACGGTTACATCGAGCCGAGGGCATTGAACGAGTTTAACACCTTCGAAAGGCCCGGGGCCATTGGTCACTTCCAGCCCTTCGAGTCCGACTGACAATTTCGGGAAATGACGGAACACAGAGATGTCGACGTCTTTGAAATCCACAGTGGCCGTCAGGCTTTCATTGGCTGCCGTTTTGACCTGTGCAATGATCTCGTCCTTGAAGAAATAAGGAAGCGAAATCAATGCTACGAGCAACAGCAGCAGGGTAATGGCGATGCCGAAAAGTATCTTTTTCATAGAAATAATAGAGTCGTCCGTGCGAGGTCGTTTGGCCTGGCAACATTTGTAACAGAACGAACGGGGAGGGCAAAAGTTGCCACTACAAATGTTAGAATTCTTTTAAGTTTCCCTTAATTCCGGTCGGCCTTGGCGTCTTCGCGCTTTTCCACATAGTCTTTCCAGACGGGCATGTAGTCGTATGAAAGGTAAATTTCCGAGTCGTAAGCGCCCCACGCGCCGTTTTCTATGGCCAGGTTGAGGCGGCGTACGGCGCCTGCGGGCACTTGCAGCGTAATGATATGGCCTACGCCCATGGCCAGCGTCCAGGATACCACCCGGGCATCTTCCGGCGGGAACATATCCCAGAAACCCTGCGCTTCGAGGATGCGGCGAATTTCGGCCAGGTTTTTATCCTGCTGGTGTTTTAAAATAATGGTCACCATGACACTGTCGGCGTGTTGAGCCGCCGGCGGCGTAAAGGAGGGACCTTCAGGTGGTGTGGCAGGTTGCTGGGCCATCACGCTGGCCGCACATATCATTGAAAGGAGAATCGTCAACAAAACTTTTTGTAACATGCGTCGAATCTGATTGCTGAAAAATTTTATTACTGTAATTGTCCGGCAAAGATAGGAAGGAGCGGCATACAAATCATTTTTTACATTTGCGCTTTATCAGAAGTGAGAGAGTGAGAGAAGTGAGAGAGTGAGAGTCCGTAGAGTGTACGGTATTACTCTTGAGATATTGGTTGAGAAGCAGTACACTCTTCGAACTCTCACTCTCTCACTTTTCTCACTCTCTCACACTCTCTCTAGCATGTTCAAAAAACACCCGTCCGGCCTGCCCTTTCTTTTTTTCACCGAAATGTGGGAACGTTTTGGTTACTATTTGATGATCGGCATTTTTGTATTGTACATGACCGATTCGCAACGTGGCGGGCTGTCGCTGGATCGTGCGCAAGCATCCGATATTTTCGGCACTTTTATCGCGCTGGTGTACCTCACGCCTTTTATTGGAGGTTTGATAGCCGACCGGGTGTTGGGGTATAGAGTGAGCATCGTACTGGGAGGGGTGTTGATGGGAGCGGGGTATTTATTGCTGGCTATTCCCAACAATTTTGCTTCGTTTTACACCTCGCTGGCCATCATGATATTGGGAAACGGCTTTTTCAAACCGAATATTTCCGTCTTGCTGGGCAATTTGTACAATGAAGAACGGTATAAGGAACTCAAAGACACGGGCTACAACATTTTTTACATGGGCATCAATATCGGTGCGCTGGTGTGCAACTTTTTTGCGGCCTGGTTGCGCTGGAACATTGGCTGGGGTGCTGCCTTTGCGGCGGCAGGCATAGGAATGTTTATCGGCGTGGTGGTCTTTTTGGTAGGTATGAAACACTATGCACATGCAGATGTAGTGAAAGAGAAAAGTCCGGACGACCAGTTTGGGGTAGGGCGCCTGTTGAGTTCTGTCTTGTTGCCCGCGGTTGCCACAGGTGTGTTGGCCTGGATGATTCCGGGCGATATTTTTGGTTCCGACTCTACGGATGCGTTCCTGTTCGGCAGCCTGCCGGTCATAGGGTTTTATATCTGGACACTCCGCAATGCATCGGTGGAAGACAAGCCCCGCATCAAAGCCCTCTTATCGGTGTATGCCGTGGTAATTATGTTTTGGGCCATTTTCAAACAAAATGGTACTGCACTTACCACCTGGGCGGAGTTTTACACCGACCGCGCTATGCCAACCTGGGCAAAAGGGGCCGCTACTGATCTGAAAATGGCACAAATGGTATCGACCGATACGGCGCAGTATCCAAAATATGACGAACAATTCCGAACAGAGCGGGATGCTGACAATAAAATTGTAAAAATTGCCACGATAAACCCCTATTTTAAAAATGTGCCGGAGGCTGAAAGGCCACCCCAAGGGCAGGAAGTGGCGCTGATTTCTACAGAAATCTACCAATCCGTCAACCCGTTTTTTGTGGTGGCGCTCACGCCGCTGATCATTTTTGCCTTCTCCTGGCTGAGAAAACGAGGTAAAGAACCCACCACTCCCGGGAAAATCTGGTGGGGCCTGGCCATTTCTGCGCTGTCCACCCTTGTCATGGTAACTGCTGTGTACATGTGCCACAATGGCGCCGAAAAAGCCTCGGCCTGGTGGCTGGTGGGCTCTTACGGGGTCATCACCGTCGGCGAGTTGTGCTTGAGCCCCATGGGCTTGTCGATGGTGTCCAAAATGTCGCCCCGCCACCTCACCGGCCTGATGATGGGCGGCTGGCAACTGGCTACTTCGTTGGGCAATAAATTAAGCGGCGTACTGGCTACCATGTGGGATCGATATGATGACAAAGCGGCCTTTTTCTGGGTCAATTTTGCACTGCTGGGACTGGCAACACTGGCTCTGTCGCTGATGATCAAATGGCTGAACCGGATTTTCAGAGAGCAGGGGCTGCATTAATATTGTTGCAAAAAATAAATATCCCAATCAACCTGAACTACTGACGGGCATCATTTTGAAAATTCCCCGGAACAATGATATTTGCAATCTGAAAACAACCCGTTTTTAAACCAAACGCCGAATACGAAACAAGACTACTTCTTAACCTTCACCATAAAAAATTCTACACCATGTCTACTAAGTCGAAAGGAGGCAAACCGTCGAACAAATATGCTGCACAGGATTCCGAAGACCGGCGTAAGTTCGTTACCGTGCTCGTGATCGCTACCATCGCGCTGATGGTGTTGATGTACTTCTTCTTTGTGAAATAAGGGGAAAAAAACGTCGGCAGGGTTCCAAACCCTGCCGACGTTAAAATCAGGACAACCGCCGTTTGTAGTCATTGTACCCAAATCGGCGCACCACATCCAGCGTGCCATCCTGTCGCCAAATGGCGATAGACGGGTGTGTAACGCCATTAAAAGTGGTCGTTTTTACCATAGTGTAGTGGATCATATCTTCGAAAACGACTTTCTGCCCCACTTTTAAGGGTTTTTCAAAAGAGTACGCTTCCAGAAAATCGCCGCTCAGGCAACTCACGCCGCCCAGTCTGTATTGCGGCTGGCCGGCAACCGGTTCTTCCGACGCTCCCTGTACCCGCGGACGATATGGCATTTCCAGGGTGTCGGGCATATGAGCCGTAAACGACACATCCAGGATCGCCGTTTTTACCTTTTTGTTGTGCACAATATCGAGCACGCTCGATACCAGTACGCCGGTATCCCAGGCAAAGGCGCTGCCCGGTTCGAGCAGCACATGCAAATGGGGATGTCTTTTTTTGAAGGCTTTCAAAACGCTGATCAGGTGCTCTACGTCATAACCTTTGCGTGTCATCAGATGGCCGCCGCCAAAGTTCACCCATTTCACCTGTGGCAAAAAAGCGCCGAACTGTCCTTCGAAGTATTCCAGCGTTTTTTCCAGGTCGTAACTGCTGCTTTCACAAAGGGTGTGGAAATGCAGGCCTTCGATACCTTCGGGCAGTTTTCCTTTAAAATTTTCGACGGGTTCGCCCAGCCGCGACCCCGGCGAGGCAGGGTTGTACAACGCTGTTCCGACTGGCGACCATCCCGGATTTACCCGAATGCCAGGGCTCACCGGTTCTTTGGCTGCCTGTACTTTCTTGCGGAAACGGCGGTATTGTCCAATGGAATTGAAGGTAATATGACTCGAATAGCCTAATATTTTGCCAAACTCACGCGGTGCATACGCTACGGAATACGTGTGCGCTTTGGTTTTCATTTCCTCAAAACACAAGCGCGCCTCACTCAAAGAAGAAGCCGTAGCGCCTTGCACATACTCCCGAACAATCGGAAATGCACTCCACATGGCGAATCCTTTAAAAGCCAGAATGATTTGTACGCCTGCTTCTTTTTGTACACGCGCTATGAGCGACAGGTTCTGGCGGAAGCGTGTCTCATCCAGCACAAAACAAGGGGAAGGGATTTTATTGATCAACATCACAGAGAGTGAGAGAGTGAGAGAGTGAGAGAGTGAGAGTGTGAGAGAGTGAGAGAGTGAGAGGTGTGAGAGAGTGAGAGGATGAGATAATTAGGGGGCAAAAGTAACTGTTTGAATTATGTGAATGACTCATTTTAAAAATTTAGGAGCGAAGCGGTCCACTCTACGAACTCTCACTCTCTCACCTTCTCACTCTCTCACCTTCTCACTCTCTCACCTTCTCACTCTCTCACCCTCTCACCTCTCTCTACTGCCAGTGTACTTTCACAAAAGCAAAAATTCCCCCGATATATATCACCAGAAAAGCCACGAGGGCCGCAAATACATATGCGATACCGGTGCCCCAGGCCTCTGCGACGTGCCCGACCCGGTAGGCCTGATACAAAATGGCGCCCGCCACCAAAGACGCGACGAGCATACATAGCCGTTCGCCGATTTTTACACTGCCATTTCCCACGCCAATCAACGAGGAGCCAAAGAAAAACAGGTTGCCCAGGCAGGTGGCCGCCATAAGCCCGTAGTAGACGATTTTCAACAGAAAAGTCATGTTTCCAAATTTAGGGTGAGTAGAAGCAGGCAAAAGTACACAAGCCTTCAAATTATACCACTGGCGCCAAAAATTGAACGTAAAGTCCTACCTTTGCGCCCGTTTTGCAGACTGTGGGAGTACTCACCCGCTCTCACATCTCACCTCTCACCTCTCACCTCTGTTTCATGTCCGAATATATTTCCGAACTCCACCGCCGCCGCACCTTTGCCATTGTAGCCCACCCCGACGCCGGTAAAACCACCCTGACGGAAAAACTGCTGCTTTTTGGTGGCGCCATTCAAACGGCCGGAGCGGTAAAAAGCAACAAGATCAAAAAAAGCACGGTGTCCGACTTCATGGAGATCGAGCGCCAGCGTGGTATCTCGGTGAGTACCTCGGTAATGGGGTTTGAATACAGAAACCTGCAAATCAACATCCTGGATACACCGGGTCACGAAGATTTTGCAGAAGATACCTACCGCACCCTCACGGCGGTCGACTCGGCCATTGTAGTGGTCGACGTAGCCAATGGTGTGGAAAAGCAGACGGAAAAACTCACCAAAGTGTGCCGTATGCGCGATACGCCCATCATTTTCTTTGTCAATAAAATGGACCGCGAGGGCAAGGACGCTTTCGACCTGCTCGATGAAATTGAACAAAAACTGGATGTGAAAGTCCGCCCGCTGTCGTGGCCTATCGGCATGGGTCAACGTTTCAAAGGCGTGTACAACCTCTACGAACGCAAACTGGTGTTGTTCAACCCGCACAGCAAACAGGAAGAGGAGGACATCATCGTTTTTGAAGACCTCGCCAGCCCCGACCTGGAAAAACACATCGGCGATACGGCTGCCCGCGAACTCCGGGAAGAAGTGGAAGTGGTGGAAACGGTTTATCCGGAATTTAAAAGAGACGATTACCGGAATGGCAACATCTGCCCCGTGTTTTTTGGTTCGGCGGTCAATAATTTCGGGGTGAAGGAAATGCTCGATTGCTTTGTGGAAATTGCCCCCACTCCGCTTCCACGCCAAACGGAAGAGCGCCTGGTAACGCCGGAAGAAGAGAAATTCAGCGGCTTCGTGTTCAAGATTTTTGCCAATATGGACCCCCGTCACCGCGACCGTATCGCGTTTCTGCGCATTTGTTCCGGAAAATTCGAGCGCAACAAGAACTATCGCCACATCCGCCTCGGGCGCGACATGAAATTCCCCAACCCGACTATGTTTATGGCCTCCAAAAAAACGCTGTTGGAAGAAGCCTATCCGGGCGACGTGGTCGGACTCTACGATTCGGGCAACTTTAAAATTGGCGATACCCTCACCGAAGGGGAAATGCTGCATTTTAAAGGCATCCCATCGTTCTCGCCCGAACAGTTCCGGTACGTGGAAAATGCCGACCCGCTCAAACAAAAGCAGTTTGCCAAAGGCCTGGAACAACTCATGGACGAAGGTGTGGCGCAAATGTTTGTTCGCCAAAGCGATGGCCGCCGCATCATTGGTACTGTTGGCCAATTGCAATTCGAGGTGATCCAGCACCGCCTGGAAAGCGAATACGGCTCCAAATGCCGCTACGAACCCGTCAACCTGCACAAAGCCTGCTGGGTTACCTCAGACGATCCCAAGGCCATGGCCGAATTCCTCGACCGCAGAAAACGCGATATCGCAAAAGACAATGATGGAAACATCGTTTTCCTGGCAGAAACCGCCTGGGTACTGCAAACCGCCCAGGAAAACTTCCCGAAAGTGCAGTTCCATTTTACTTCGGATATATAGTTATCAGTTATTGGTTATTGGTTATTGGTTATTAGGGGTGGGTAAGGGTTTATTTTCACAAAAGTTTGGCTTCTCTATTTGTGTGGCCAAACTTTTGTGAAAATAAACCCTTACCCACCCCTGATAACCAATAACCAATAACTAATAACTGATAACGATCATCGTCACCCAAAGGCATACACAACAAATAAAGAGGAGCAGCGGCGCAATGAGTATGGTGCGTGCCGGATGCGGCGGGAGGCGCAGTGCCTGAAAAACCAGAAAATTCAGCATCCACCAGACGACTGTCCAGGCGTTGTAATCGCCTTCTTCGCCCATTGCCTTGTATCCAAGGGCGCCCATCAGGTAATACCAGGCCAGCAATATTCCACTCCACAGCGCCAGTGATTTGACGAAATGAACGGATTGTTTCTGGTAAAAATAGGCGACAAACGGTGCAGCCAGCCAAAGTATACCCAGCGTAATAAATGGATACATCGGCGCGAAAAATTAAAGGTGAAAAGATGAATGCTTTTTACAGGAAACGACAAAACGATGATTTCGCTGCCTTGCCTGTTGGTTATCAGTTATTAGTTATTGGTTATTAGTTATTGGTTATCAGGGCTGGTAAGGGTTTACTTTCACAAAAGTTTGGCCACACAAATAGAGAAGCCAAACTTCCGTGAAAATAAACCCTTACCCACCCCTAATAACCAATAACTAATAACTGATAACTAATACCTAAATAATAACCGGAATAGTCTATTTTTGCGGCATTCGTGTATTTTTTACAAATAGTACCCGAACTTGAATTTTTTACGGCAGAGCGGCATTCAAGTGTCCACAGGCCGTTCATTGTCAATCTTTTAGAATTTAGTTATGGTTATTATAGCAGATTGTGGCTCTACCAAATGCGATTGGCTTCTGCTGAATGGCGGACGTGATCAGCGCCTGGAAAACACGGTAGGATTCAGCCCGTTTTTTCATACAACTGAAGAAATTCAGGCCATTGTGGAGGGACAACTGGCGTCGAAACTCACTCCGAAAGACGTGAAGGAAATATTTTTCTATGGTACCGGCGTACACGACGAGCATCGCGCCGAAATCGTAGCGAAAGCCCTGCGAGCGGTATTTCCCAAAGCAAAAGTGGAAGTAGAACACGATTTGCTGGCGGCTGCACGCGCTACCTGCGGGCGCAGTGCGGGCATTTGCTGTATCCTGGGTACGGGTTCCAACAGTTGCTACTACGATGGCACAGATATTCTGGACAATGTACCTTCTCTGGGCTGGTTGCTCGGCGATGAAGGTAGCGGTACGCACCTGGGCAAGGCCTTGCTACGTGCCAAATTCTACCGGGAATTGCCGACCGACCTCAATGCTGCTTTCGATGAAGCCTACCCTGAAGGTATGGACGCCATCAAGGACCGTGTGTACGAAAAAGGCGCTAATGCTTATCTGGCAACTTTTACCCGCTTTCTTGGTGATAACCTGCAACACCCTTTCGTCCGTGAAATGGTATCCAACTGCCTGGGAGAATTTCTCGATCGTCAGGTATGCAAATACAATGGCTATCAATACGTTCCAGTGCATTTTGTAGGCTCTATTGCCTACCATTTTCAGGATGTACTTTCCAAATGCATGGAAGAACGCAAACTCAAACTCGGCTCCATTATCAGGAAGCCGATTTACCAGTTGGCCGACTATCACATGCATCCAACTGACTAATTTACAGTAAATCATGAACAAGGAAATAAAAAGAATAGCGGTGTTTACTTCCGGTGGTGATGCGCCAGGTATGAACGCCGCCGTCAGGGCTATTGTGCGCAATGCGTTCAACAATGACCTGCACATATATGGCATCATGCGTGGTTACGAGGGGATGATCGACGGAACGATTAAACGACTGGAAACCAGCGATGTCAGTAATATCATCCACAGAGGCGGTACAGTGCTCAAAACGGCGCGCAGCCAACGTTTCATGACGCCGGAGGGCCGCAAACAGGCATACGAAAATCTGGTCGACAACGACATCGATGCCCTCATTGCTATCGGCGGCAATGGTACATTTACCGGGGCTACCTATTTCATGAAGGAATTTCCGGATATTCCTGTAATCGGCATTCCGGGCACCATCGACAACGACCTCTTTGGCACCGATTTCACCATCGGCTTCGATACTGCCGTTAATACTGCCGTGCAGGCCGTCGATAAAATCCGTGATACAGCCGACTCGCACAATCGCCTGTTTTTTGTGGAGGTAATGGGACGTCATTCTGGGTTTATCGCCCTGCATACAGCCATCGCTGGCGGCGCAGGCGGCGTCATGATTCCGGAGGAAGATTCTTCCATCGACGATGTGATAAAATTGCTGAAACGCAGCGCCAAACGCTCCAAATTATTCAGTATCGTGATTGTAGCGGAAGGCAACCATATGGGCACCGTGTACGATATCGCCAAACTGGTGGAAGGTAAAATCGACTTCTACGACGACATAAAAGTCAGCGTGATCGGTCACCTCCAGCGCGGCGGATCGCCCAGTTCGTTCGACCGTGTGCTGGCCAGTATCCTCGGTTTTAATGCAGTAGAAGCATTGCTCAACGGAAAATCAGGCGTGATGGTAGGCATTCGAAACAACAATGTCGCATTCACCCCCTTTGCCGAAGCCATCAACAAGAGCAAAAACGTGAACAAGGAACTGCTGCGGATGGCGCATATCCTCGCGCAATAGTTATTGGTTATTAGTTATTGGTTATTAGGGGTTGGTAAGGGTTTATTTTCACAAATACATGGCTTCATTAATTGTGCAGCCAAGCATCGCTGAAAATAAACCCTTACCAACCCCTAATAACCAATAACTAATAACCAATAACTACATGAGCAGGGCCTGGTAGGTCAGTGCTCCACAAATGCCGCCCAGAATCGGCCCTACTACCGGAATCCAGGCATATGACCAGTCGGAATCGCCTTTTCCGGGAATAGGTAAAAGGGCATGTGCAATACGTGGGCCCAGGTCGCGCGCGGGATTGATAGCATAACCGGTAGTGCCACCCAGCGACAAACCGATGGACAATACCAGGCCGCCTACGACCAAAGGATTCAGTCCTTCGGCAAATCTGTTGGCGCCCAGTGCCATAATTCCAAACAAGAGCACGAAGGTTCCCAAAAACTCGCTGATCACATTGGCCGTGGTGTGGCGAATGGCCGGTCCTGTACAGAATACAGCCAGTTTGGCGCCCGGATCGGTCGTACGTGACCAGTGCGGCAGGTATTGCAACCAAACCAGTGCGGCTCCCAACATAGCACCCGCTACCTGTGCCAGAATATAGGTGCCTGCGTCGGCCCAGGCAAACTTCCCGGCAGCCGCCAGCCCGAGCGTAACGGCCGGGTTGAGGTGGGCGCCGCTGATACCCCCGACAGCATAAATGGCAAACGTGACGGCCATTGCCCAGCCGACAGTAATGACTATCCAGCCGGCATTTTCACTTTTGGTGTCTTTGAGTACCACACCTGCCACCACACCATCGCCCAGTAAAATGAGCAAAGCCGTACCCAGGAATTCTGCTAGAAAATTGTTCATGGTTGCTTTTTCGTTTTGATAAAAAACTGAACAGGGCGAGGCTGGAGAAGGTGGCCTGCGCTGCGACGGAAAGATAGGGGGCGTTTGGCAACAATTTATTAGACTTGTTGCGGTGGGAGGCTTTGAGTGGAAAAAAATGCCATTTTTTCGACTGGTTAGGCAAATTTTGCAGTCGAAATCGGGTATATTCGGCGAAAAATTTAACGAAGCCAGGCGGGAAAATGGCTTTTTTACCGCCAAAGACTCCCACCGCAACAAGTCTATTTTTCACAATAAAAAAACCTCCTTTCGAGCACTGCCGAAAGGAGGTTTTGAGTATTCAGAAAGAACCTGATCTTATTTTGCTTTAGCCGTTTTGGCTGGGGCAGGTTCTGCAGGTTTGGTTGCTGTGATTTTGCCTTCCTCGATCACTGCTTCTTTGGTGAAGTCTACCACCAGTGCAGAAGCGATGAAGATAGAAGAGTAAGTACCAAACAGGATACCTACAAACATACCGAAGGCGAAACCGCGGATAGCACCACCGCCGAACAGCAGCAGCATCAGTACCACGGCCAGGATGGTACCCGAGGTAATCAGGGTACGGCTCAGGGTGGTGTTGATCGCCATGTTCAGTACATCTTCTTTCGGCTGGCCCGCGTATTTGTGGATAAACTCACGAATACGGTCGTAAACGATTACCGTATCATTCACCGAGAAACCGATAACCGTCAGGATACAGGCGATAATGGCCTGGTCGATTTCCAGAGAGAATGGTACAATACCGTGCAACAGCGTGAAGAATGTCAGCGTAATCAGTACGTCGTGGAACAAAGCCAATACAGCGCCCAACGAGAACTGCCAGCGGCGGAAACGAATCAACAGATACAGGAAGATCATGATCAGCGCCCAGAAGCCTGCCTTGAACGACGAAGTACGAATATCATCCGCAACTGTTGGACCTACCTGGCTTGAAGAAGTGATGTGCGTACCCGAACCGTCGGTCTTTTTAAAGTTGCTCAGGTCGGTATTCACGCCTGCTTTGGTCAGGCCTTCGTGCAGTTTGGTAACAACACGATCAGCAACATCGGCGCCACGTTCGTTAATCAGGTACGAAGTTGTGATGTTGTAAGTATTGTCTGTGTTAACGGCTTTGATGATCGGATTGCCTTCCAGCGCTTCGGTCAGCGGGCCGCGCAATTGTTCAATTTCAACCGGGTTCTCAAACTTCACATTGTAAGAGTAACCACCTTTGAAATCCACACCCAGTTCGAAACCACGTGTGAAGAACGATGCAACGCCGATAACGGTAAGAATCAGCGAGAAGATGTAAGCGTATTTGCGTTTGCCAATCCAGTCGTAGTGGAAACCCACCAGCCATTTTTCCGACCATGGGAAACTGTAACTCAGGTCTTTGCCACGTTCCAGCCACCATTCTGTGATATAGCGACCTACCAATACGGCAGTGAACAGCGAAGTGAGAACACCCACGATCAGTACGGTACCGAAGCCTTTGATCGGGCCCAGACCGAAGTACACCAGTACACCAGCCACCAGCAAGTGAGTGGTATTGGCGTCGAGGATAGCAGGGAGTGCGCGACCAAAACCGGTTTCCACGGCTTTATTCAACGACAATCCTGCCCGCAATTCTTCGCGTATCCTTTCGTAGATGATTACGTTGGCGTCGACGGCAGAAGCCAGCGTCAGCACGATACCGGCGATACCCGGGAGGGTCAGGACCGTACCCAGCGAAGCCAGGGTGCCGAGCATGAAGAAGATGTTGGCAAGCAGGGCAATGACGCTCACCCAGCCACCTTTGTTGTAGTAGGCTACCATGAATGCGCACAACAGCAGCACAGACAAAATCATGGTAATCAGCGACTTGTTGATGTTGTCGGCGCCCAGCGAAGGACCTACCTGGCTTTCCTGTACGATGTGCGTACCGGCCGGCAGTTTACCTACCTGCAGGATGCTGGCAAGGTCTTTGGCTTCATCTACGGTGAAATTACCGGTGATGGAAGAGTTGCCGCCCGTAATCGGGTTGATTACGCGTGGAGCACTTACCACCTCGTCGTCGAGTACGATTGCGATTTCACGGTTGCCGTTTTCAGCGGCTTTTTTCGTGAGGTCGGCCCAGATTTTAGCACCGTCGTTGTTCATCGACAGACTAACGGTTACTTCACCGGAACTTGGGTCGGGTTGCTCGCTGGCGTTGGTAACTACCGAACCATCGAGAGGAGCCAGTTCGGAGTTGCGCACTTTTTTGATGGCATACAGTTCGTATTTTCCTACCATCGTATTGCCTTCCACACCTTTGTCTTCCACCGGTTTTTGGCTCCAGCGGAATTCCAGGTCGGCCGGGAACAAGGCTTTGATTTCCGGACGGCTCAGGTACTCGGAAATTACGCGCATTTTGTTTTTATCGGCATAAGCCAGCAGTGCGCCGCCACCCTGAGCGTTCATCGTCAGGTTGGACAGCAGCGGGCCGCCTGTCTGTTGAGTTGGATCAACAGGGCGGTCGGTGATGCGCATTTCTTTCGGCTTGGTCGTATCCGGCTGGCCATTGGCGCCCAGAGGATATTCGTAAGTCGTATCTTTTACTGTCTGCACGGCTTGCGTCAGCGAAGTATCGCCGGCAGCCAATGCTTTCAGTTTTTGATCGGCAGCCATGAAACCCTGCGAAATACCGTCATCGCTGATGCGATAAGTGTCCCAGAATTCGAGTTTTGCCGAGCGGGAGAGCATTTCACGTGCACGCTCGGGGTTGTCGATACCAGGAAGTTCAACCAGGATCAGGTCGCGGGCAGCATCCAGGCTGATATTGGGCTGTACCACACCGAGTTTGTCGATACGCTGTTTCAGGCGCTTGAAGGTTTCGTCTACCGTATTGTCGGCGAGTTTGCGGATGGTGCGCACCACATCGGCATTCGGAGAATCGAAATTGACCTGACCTTTCAGGCTTTCGTTGCGGGCAAACAGAGAAGCCAGCGTTTTGCCGCCGCTTTCTTCCTGCCATGCCTGGGCAAAGAGCGTGATATAGTCGGCCTGCTCCGTTTTCTGGCGTTCTGTTGCTTTATCGAGTGCTTTTGCAAAAGCAGGGTCGGGCGAATTACCGGACAGGTTTTTCAGAAAGTCGCGCAGGTCAACCTGCAACAACACGTTCATACCACCTTTCAGGTCAAGACCCATGGCCAACTGGCTCTTCTTCAGGTCGAGATAAGTGAATTTTTTGATCAGCGGAATGGTAAAAACCGTTTCTGTGGACAGTGAGTCCAGGTATTCGCTGTAATGGGTGCGCCAACTTACATTGGGTTCTTTGGCCAACATCTGGTCGGCATAACCCCGTGCCTGGCTTTCAATGTTGTTCGTCGGGATGACGAGTGCAAATTGATACAGGCAAACTAATGTAAGGGCGATAAAGAAAAATCTGACAACGCCTTTGCTTTGCATACTTCGTTCGTAAAAAATTGACCGAATAAGGTGATACACATAATGACTGAAAGCACAGGACTTCCCGTACTTTCCAAAAAAAGTGCGCAAATATAGAGAGATTGAGGGAAATCAAAGGTTTTCGGAAGAAAATAACAGCAGAATGTTTGGATCATGCGTGCCTACTGAGGAGACAGGGCCAGGATTGCTGTTTTTTTGACAGACAGAGGACAGTTTTTGGGAGTTATGAGTTTTAGAGTTATGAGTTATGAGTTATACTCACTTTGCTTTTAGCCACTCTATTGAATAAGCCATGAGCAGTGTGAGTATAACTCATAACTCATAACTCTACAACTCATAACTCAAATAACCCCTCTTTCCATCAACGTCAGGCTCCCTGCTGTGGTGTCCATTTCTGCGGGAATACCATAAGGAAAGGTCATCTGGTGCGCCACGTGCCCGAACGGCAAACCATACAGAACCGGAATCCCAAGCGGACCAAGCCGGTCGCGCAAGGTGTCGGCCAGGGTTTGGGAAGGGTCGTTGCCTTTGGCCTTGCAATCGGCGAAAACACCCAGCGCAATACCCGCAGCATGGCGTAGATCAGAACCTTGCAGCATCTGGGTGAGCATGCGGTCGATGCGATAGGGCTGCTCGCCCACATCTTCCATAAAAACGAGTTTGTTGCGAAATGACGGCGCAAAAGGAGTCCCCACGAGGGCTGCCAGCAGTGTCAGGTTGCCGCCGCAAAGCGGCCCGGAAGCCTTGCCGGGTGTGATGATAAATGGCTGATACAGTTCTTCTTCCGGCAAACTGGCCAATTCCGGAATGCGTACTATATAAGGTGTAACCGGTTCCATCAGCACCGAACGAAAATGTTGCAGGGTATTGGCCGGAAATTCCGAAGCCGCCACCGGGCCATGAAAAGTGACCAGTCCGGTATGCTGCTGAATGGCCAGGTGCAATGCCGTTACGTCACTGTATCCAATAAATACCTTGCGGTGGCGGCGAATGCGGGCGAAATCAATCATAGGCAGCAAGCGGCTGCAACCATACCCTCCCCGGATGCACCACACGGCGTCGATATCGGGCGTTTCAAATGCCCAGTACAGGTCCGACAAACGCTGCTCGTCGGTGCCGGCGAGGTACCCGTTTTTTTCGTGCAGGTGCGGCGACTCCACAATTTTGAGTCCCAGGTCTGTCAGGTTTTTTCTCGCAGCCTCATATTTTTCAGGTGTAAATGAACTGGCGGGCGCAATAAGCCCCACCGTCATGCCCGCCTGGAGGCGCGGCGCTTTGTGCAGTTTGAGAGTGTCTGCTGTTTCCATATGTCGAAACAAGGGCGTACGCCATGCCAGCGCAGACAGACCGGCAGCCGACAGAAACGTACGCCTTTGCATGTCCAATCAGATTTTGATGTAAATTTTTCGCACATACAACCACCTGCAAATGGCCCAACAAAGCAGCATGTAGGTGAAAGCAAAAAGGAAGGAACTGAATTCAGCGCCCTCAATGGGTCTGAAAATCGTATCGTATATCCAACGAGCAACGCTGGTGCTTTCCCCGGCAGCCGTTTCCCAACGGATGGCCGACAAGGTCATAATCAGCGCCTCCGACAGCACATAGGCAAACAGTGCATTGGCGCCGAATGCCAGGAAAAAGCCCGTGCCATTGCGCCAGCCTTTCACGTCGATGACCCACACACTGGCTGCCAGCAAAACCATGGAAATACCTCCGGCATACAGCACGTAGGAACTCGTCCAGAGTTTTTTGTTGATCGGGAAAAACAGATCCCAGGCAAGCCCGATAAACCCGCAAATGAGCCCAAAAACCAGCAGGTCGCGCACCAGCAAGTCTTTTTGTTGTGCACGGCTCGTGAGCAATTCGCCACTCAGCCAGCCCAGCAATACAGTGACAATGGCGGGCAGGGTGCTCAGCAATCCTTCCGGATCGAAGGCAATGCCGTCGCCATGATACAAGTGGCTGTCGCCAAACAACATGCGGTCGAGTACCCGCACCGCATTGGTATGCAGTCCGTACGGATCGGCATGATCCATGATTGGGAATTTCCATAAAATAGCCCAGTACAACAGCAGAATCCCTGCCGATACCCAGATCAATGCGCGTCGATTCAGGGTGAGCGCCAGCACGGAGCCCAGCCCGTAGCCCAGCGCCAGGCGTTGCGGTACGCCCAGGATGCGCCAACTTTCGAAGTCTTTCCAGTAGTAAGGGAATTTATTGAGCAAAACGCCGATCATAAAAAGGATGACCGTACGACGCAGGATTTTCCAACCAATTTCGGGCGACCATTTCCGGCCGTATTTGGCAAAGGCAAACCACATCGATACCCCAATGATAAACATAAAGGAAGGAAACACCAGATCGGTTGGCGTACATCCATGCCATACCGCATGCCGCAAAGGCGGATAAATATGCTCCCAGTCGCCTGCGGTATTCACAATAATCATAAACGCGATGGTGAGCCCACGGAAAAAGTCGACGGCAAGGTAGCGGTCGCTGACAGTAGATTGATTCATTTCTTTTACGGTTGGTGTTCGCCTTGTTCCTCGAAGTTGCCTGCAAATTAAAACACACAACTTCTTACTTTTGCGAAATGTAGAGACTTGCGGCAAATCAGTGCCATTTCGCAGGGAAATTTTTTTAAAACATTCATTGTATGCTTTTTGCAATAGGAACGAGGGTGCGTTTTCGATATACCGGTGAAACCGGTTCCATTACTGCCATGCTGGAAGACGGCATGCTTCAGGTGCGCCTCGACAGCGACCCTGATTTTGAAATTCCGGCATTTGAGGAGGACCTGCAACGCGACGAAATGGCTGAACCCCTGTCGGCAGGCGCCAAATTTGTGCAAGGGAAAATGGAAAAACTGCCCGAAGCGCCGCCACGCCGCGAACTGCGCATTCCGTATCAGATTCTGAAACCCAAAGGCCTGCAATTGGTATTCGAGCCCATGCCGGGCCGCGATGGCACCGTGACGCGTTATAAATCCTGGCTGCTCAACGATACATCCCACGAATTTTTGTTCGAATTCGACTTGTTTACCCAAAACCGCGATATCCTGTCGATCGATGAAAAGATCAGCACCCACGCGGCCCTCGAACTGGGCGATATCCTGTACGACGACCTCAACGAAGGCCTCGAAGCCTGGATCAGCGTGCAGCGCCTCACCACTGCCGGGCCGGATACAGCCATCGAACACTCGCATAAAATTCGCCCGAAACAGTTTTTCAACAACCTGCACACGGTACCGTTTCTGAACCTGCCGGCCCACCATTTCGTATTGCTCGACTCGTTCGAACCTGTAGCAAAACCCGAAACGGAAGAAGACCTGAAAAACTACACCCGCCAGAAAGCCCGCAAACCCAAATCGACTGGTAATTCCAACTCCCGGCCATTCAGTTCATTCAACGTGGAGGAGTTCGCCCGCTTCGAGCCGGAAATCGACCTGCATGTGGAAAAACTGCTGCCAGGCCACAACCGCATCGATAAAGGTGAAATCCTGCGCCTGCAAATGGTTCATTTTCAGCAGTTTCTCGATAAAGCCATTCGCCTCGGCGCCCCGCGTGTATTCGTGATCCATGGGGTAGGAGAGGGCAAACTCCGCGACAGCATCGCCGCTGCCCTGCGTTCCAACCCTCATGTGGTGAAGTTTAAAAATGAGTTTCACCATAAGTATGGGTACGGGGCGACGGAAGTGGTTCTGGAGTAAGTCTTGAGTCCTAAGTCCTGAGTCCTGAGTCCGTAGCGTACACGTTGTTACTCTTGCATAATTTATATAAGGTTATCAAGGGTAACAACGTGTACGCTACGGACTCAGGACTTAGGACTTAGGACTACCGACTTATAAGTCCTCCCAATCGGCAGCACTACCTCCCCCAATATCACCTCCGCAGCATTGTATGTCGTAATGTGTTCCAAATGAACAATATACGAGCGGTGAATGCGCAAAAAACGCGCTGCCGGAAGCCGTTGTTCCATCTGCGTGAGAGTCGCCTGGGTGAGCCAGGATCGCTCGGATGTGTAGATTCTACAATACTCTTTCAGGCTTTCCATGTAAATGATGTCCGACAGCGGAATGCGCACCTTCCGTTTGTTGACATTCACCACCAGCACTTGAGGCGGCGGCGTTGGAGGCATAAGGCGGCGGCGCAGTTTGTCGGCGGCTTCCAGAAAACGCGGGTAGTCGACGGGTTTCAGCAGGTAATCTACTACTTCGAAACGATAGCCTTGCAGCGCGTATTCGTGGTAGGCCGTCGTAATAACCACCAATGGCGGATCTGACAGGAGCGCCAGCATATCCAGTCCTTTCAACTGCGGCAGGTGGATGTCGAGAAACAGCACATCGACTGGCTCGCGGTTCAGCCATTCCAGGGCAAAAATAGCATCGGGGCAAATACCCGACAGCACCAGACCTGGCGTCTGCCGAACGTATTCGGCCAGCAACTCGGCCGGGAGCGATTCATCTTCCACAATCAGGCAGCGCAGGGGGTCAGACATGGCGAATGTGCAGGGTTACTGAAAATTGATGGGCAGTTTCCTCAATGTCGAGACTGTATGCGCCCGGATACAGCAAATTGAGTTGTTTGCGCAGGTTGCTGAGGCCGATACCTGCCGGAGTGTTGTCTGATGCGCTGGTCGGGCTGTTTTCCTTGCTGTTGCGGATATGGAAAAAAAGACTTCCCTGCTGAAGTCGTACAAGCCATTCTATTTCAATGGAAAAACGACTTTCTCCGGCGCCATGTTTGAAAGCGTTTTCAAATAACGGCAACAACAGGAGCGGCGGAACGGGTTGCTGCGGCTGGTCGATTTCCTGCTGGCTTTTTATGGAAAGCCGATCGCCAAAACGCAGTTTTTCAAGACCGATATAGGTTTCTGCAATATGCAGTTCTTTTTCGAGCGGAATGGTCGGCGCCGCGCATTCGTACAACATATAGCGCAGCAGTTGCGAGAGCCGATGCACTACATCGGCTGTTTCCGGGGCGTTTTTTCGAGCCAGCACGTATATGTTGGTGAGCGTGTTAAACAAAAAATGCGGGTTGGTCTGGCTACGCAGGGCGTGCAGTTCGGCAGTGGCTTTTTCCAGCATTAATTGTTGTTTCTGGGCCGAAAATTCCATGTATTGTCGGGCAAATCGAAGCGAAAGCACCAAAAACAGGGTGAGCGCAAAATCCAGAAAATTGAGCAAAATGCGCGTCGTGGCCCAGTATTCCATCGTGTAATCCTGCGCATATAGCATCGGGTGTATAAGCAGGTATAACTGAAGTCTGCCGAGGAGGGTGGCCACCACGAGTATTGCCATCACCTCGGCCAGCCAGCGCCACCAGTTGCCTTTGCCCAGCACGGGTGTGCGTGCCAGCACTGCATATACCATGGCCATGCGCAAGGGCAATTCCATAGCCTCGTGCGTGTATGCGCGGGCAAACTGCAAGTCGTACCTGCCGCCGATGAAGCCCATCACCAGCCAGTAAACCAGCCAGAATATGCTGTGGCGTACGAGGTAGTTGTCGGTCCATTTCATGTTGTATATGGGTTAATGGAAAATCGCGCCCACAAAAGTCCATGCAATCTTCCAGAATATAGTTGCCATTCATACGGTAGCAAACAGCCCTTTAACCGGAGCAGCCACACAAAGGATTGAAAAAATAGGCCAGACCCGTTCTGCGCCCCTAATTTTCCCCAAAAATACCTCCATATGCGTATTCTGATAACTTGTTTTTTAGTCGTCATCGGCATGGCCGGTGCTGCCCAGCAATTTACGGCACTCACCAATTCCCCACTCGTCACCACACCGGGCGACAGCCGCAGCGTCAACCTCGTGGATGTCAACGGCGACGGCCTCGACGACGTGTTTATTTCCAATGGCCTTCAATCAGGGCAAAACAACGAACTGTACCTGAACGAAGGCAATGGCAGTTTTTTGCAGGTAGAAGGCGACCCGATCGTGTCGGACAACAGCCCCTCCGACGGCACCACCTTTGCCGATACCGACAATGATGGCGACCTGGATGCCTACATGGTAACCTGGTTCGGACAACCCAATTTTTTTTACAGAAATGAAGGAAATGGCGCATTTACCCACCTCACAGACGCCGTAACCGGCAACACAGGCACCCACTCCGAAACGGCAGCCTTCGGCGATTACGACCAGGATGGCCTCGTCGATGTGTTTATCACCAACAGTGGCGGCAACGACCTGCGCAATTTCCTTTACCACAATACGGGCAACAACACCTTTGCAAAAATTAATGCTGCGTGGATGAACGAACAGGTACCCAGCCGCTCGGCCAACTGGGCTGACTACGACAACGACGGCGACCTCGACCTGTACGTCACCAATGAAGAACAAAACAAAAACAACCTGCTGCGCAACAACGGCAACGGCACCTTTACCAAAATAACCGACGACCCCACTGTGATGGAAAGCCAGAGTTCGATCACCGCCAGTTGGGGCGATGTGAACAACGACGGCTTTCTCGACCTGTTTGTGGGCAATACCGGCAACTTTGTGCCCGACAACAACCGCTTGTTCCTCAACAACGGCGCAGGCGGCTTCGTGGCAGCGGCGCCCGGCCCGATCAACACCGATGGTGGCTGCACTTTCGGCAGCGCTTTTGAAGATTATGACAATGATGGCGATCTCGACCTTTTTGTTGCCAATGGTTTCTGCAATGGCCTGATCGTCAATTTTTTATATAAAAATGACGGCGCCGGAAGTTTTGTGCGCGACCAGGATGCGCTGCCCTCTTTCATCACGCCCTGCTCCTACGGCACAGCCTGGGGCGACCTGAATGAAGACGGGTTCCCCGATCTGGTGGTCGCTAATTGCAAAAAGACCAATGTGGCGCCTCAGCCCACCCACAGTGTATTTATCAACAATGGAAACGATAATAACTGGTTGAAAATCAAACTGATCGGCGTCACCTCCAATATGAGTGCCATTGGGGCGCGGATTCGGGTAAGTACGACCATCGGTGGCCAGGCTCTGCAGCAGATACGCGAGATCAGCGCACAATCGGGTTACTGTGGGCAAAACAGCCTGACCGCCCATTTCGGTACGGGCGCATCTGCTCAAATCGACAGTATTTCCATTCGCTGGCCTTCCGGACTGGTTCAAACGCTGGGCATTACATCTGTAAATCAGACGATTACGGTGGTAGAAGGCCAGTCATCGGGCGCCTATGCAGCCGACTCTAACCCCGCCCTGGGTGTACAGGTAGCACCCAATCCGGTACACGATACGATCAATATTGTACTGACCAATACAAAACCCGTCCGGCTGGGGCGCGTAGAATTGCTGGATGCACAAGGGAAAGTGGTGCTTTCCAAAGGTTTGGCGCATGTAGAGGCAGGAAAACACCCTTTCCAGTTGTCGGCAGGGCAGTTGCCCGGAGGTGTGTATGCTTTGCGTGTGGTCAGTGATGCCGGTGTGTCGGGCGCGGTGAAAGTGGTAAAATAATAGATAATGCCGGCAGGTTTCCAAACGCCGGCAGGGTTCCAAACCCTGCCGGCGTTATTTAATTCCCCCAATATTACACCAAGGTCCCACTATTCCATACTTTTGGCGCCCTAACCAATGTTCCGAGCATTTTTTCCATCATCGTTTAAAACGGTCCATGAAAAAAATCACCTTGAATGTGGTAAAAATCGGCGGTAACATTATCGACGATGAAGGGCGGCTGAATGCTTTTCTAACAGATTTTGCAGCGCTTCCCGGCGCCAAAATTCTGGTACACGGCGGCGGCAAACAAGCCACCCAACTCGCCGAAAAACTGGGCGTCCCACAGCAAATGATCGATGGCCGGCGTATCACCGACGCCGAAACCCTTCGTATTGCCACCATGGTGTACGGCGGGCTGGTCAACAAACAGATCGTTGCGCGGCTCCATGCCCTGGGTTGCCTGTCGATTGGTGTATGTGGCGCCGACGGCGACCTGCTGCGTGCGCACAAACGCCGCCACCCCAGCATCGACTACGGCTGGGTGGGCGATATCGATTCCGTAAATATTCCGCTGCTTGACCGCTGGATCGGACAAGGACTTACACCAGTGGTAGCGCCCCTGTCTCACGACGGCGCAGGACAACTGCTGAATACAAATGCCGATACCATTGCGCAGGAAATAGCGCAGGCCATGAGTACGGCTTTTGCAGTGCAACTGATTTTTGGTTTTGAAAAAAGCGGCGTCCTGCTCGATGTCAACGACGAAAACAGCCGCATGCAAACCCTGCATCTTGCTCAATATCAGCAACTTCGCTTAGAGCAGGTCATCACGGCAGGTATGATTCCCAAACTGGACAACGCATTCGCTGCGTTGAAAAAAGGTGTGCGAAAAGTCATCATCGGGCAAGCCGAGAAACTGCCCGATCTGGTGGCCGGGCGAAACGGCACCCTCATCGAGATGTACGATGAAGCCTGATGCGGCCATCGTTCAGGGCTTATCGGCACAGGCTGTCGACCTGCTTGGCCGCCTGATCGCTATTCCTTCTTTCAGCCGCGAAGAAGCGGAAACGGCTGCGCTGATCGATGCTTTTTTGCAGGAAAAAGGTATTGAAACCCGACGGTTGTTGCACAATGTCTGGGCGCGTAACAAGCATTTTGACGAATCCCGGCCCACTGTTTTGCTCAATTCGCACCACGATACCGTGAAGCCGAATGCAGGCTATACCCGCGATCCGTTTGTACCTGAAATTTCCGACGGCAAACTGTACGGACTGGGCAGCAACGACGCCGGTGGCCCGCTGGTATCGCTGATGGCCGCCTTTCTATACTTTTATGAAGCAGAAAACCTGCCTTTCAACCTGGTATTTGCCGCCACAGCCGAAGAGGAAATTTCGGGAAAAAACGGCGTGGAACTGCTCTTGCCTGAATTGGGTCGCATCGACTGTGGTATCGTCGGCGAACCCACCCAGATGCAAATGGCTGTGGCTGAAAAAGGCCTGGTGGTGCTCGATTGTACGGTCCACGGGCGCTCGGGCCACGCCGCACGCGAAGAAGGCGACAACGCGTTGTACAAGGCTTTGACCGACATCGAGTGGTTTCGCACCTACAGGTTTCCAAATGAATCGGAGATGCTGGGGCCGGTGAAAATGTCGGTTACCATCATTCAGGCCGGTACGCAACACAATGTGGTGCCCGACGTGTGCCGTTTTACGGTAGATGTGCGCGTCAATGAGTGTTACACGCTGGAAGAAGTGGTCGACACCGTGCGCCAACACGTGCAATGCGATGTACAACCCCGCAGCCTGCGCATCCGCTCTTCGGGTATTCCGGCCGAACATCCGCTGGTGCGCGCCGGGGCTGCGCTGGGTCGCAGCAGTTATGGCTCGCCTACCACGTCCGACAAGGCGTTGATGCCGTTTCGGACGCTGAAAATGGGGCCCGGCGACAGCGCGCGCAGCCACACGGCCGACGAATTTATTTATGTAAAAGAAATAGAGGAAGGAATTGAATTGTACATCCGATTGTTGGAGCAATTCGGCAAATTTACCCAAACCACGCATCCATGAAACTCTGGAGTAAAAACAATACATCCACCCACGAAATGGTGGAAACATTTACCGTCGGCAACGACCGCGTGTTCGATCTGCTGCTGGCGGAATACGATGTGTTGGGTTCGCTGGCACACACCGCTATGCTTGAAAAAGCAGGTCTGTTGACGCCCGAAGAAAAAACGCTGGTGCACCGCGAACTCAACAACTTGCTGGTCGATATCCGTGCCGGTAATTTTCGCATCGACCCCGACATGGAAGATGTGCATTCTCAGGTGGAATACCTGCTGACGCAACGCATCGGCGATGCCGGCAAAAAAATACACGCAGGCCGCAGCCGAAACGATCAGGTGGCGGTGGATATAAAATTGTTCTTGCGCGCTGAATTACAAGGCATTACGCAATCGGTTCAAACCTTGTTCGACCTGCTACTCGACCTGAGCGAGCGAAACAAAAACCACCTGTTGCCGGGCTACACCCACCTGCAAATAGCCATGCCGTCTTCCTTCGGACTGTGGTTTGGCGCGTATGCGGAAAGCCTGGTCGACGATATGGAAACCGTGACAGCCGCCGCACGCATCGTCAATAAAAACCCGCTCGGCAGTGGCGCAGGTTATGGCTCTTCTTTCCCGCTCGACCGGCGCATGACAACGGAATTGCTCGGTTTTGACACCTTACATTTTAATGCCGTTTATGCACAAATGAGCCGTGGGAAAACGGAAAAAATCGTGGCGCAAAGCCTGGCCAACCTGGCAGCCACCCTCGGCCGAATGTCGATGGACATTTGCCTGTACCTCAGTCAGAATTTCGGCTTTATCAGTTTTCCTTCCGAACTCACAACGGGCAGCAGCATCATGCCGCACAAAAAGAACCCGGATATTTTTGAACTCATTCGGGCGCGTTGCAACCGCTTGCAGGCGCTGCCGAACGAACTGACGTTGCTACTGGCCAATTTGCCCTCGGGCTACCACCGCGATTTGCAACTGACCAAGGAAATTCTGTTTCCGGCGTTTGGCGAGTTACAAGGCTGTTTTGCCATGATGACCCATGCGCTGGGCTATATCGAGGTGAAAAACAATATTCTACAGGACGAAAAATACCGCTACCTGTTCAGCGTGGAGGCCGTCAATGAAAAAGTGAAGCAGGGCTTGCCTTTCCGGGAAGCCTATCGGCAGGTTGGGGAATCCATCGAAGCGGGTACTTTTCAGTTCGATATTTCCGCAGGACTGCACCACACGCATGCGGGCAGTATTGGAAATTTGTGTACGGAAGATATTCGCAGGGAAATGCAGAAGGTGCTGGGGCGATAGGTGCGATTTTACCCGTCGTGGCAGGATGGGACAACTGAGAAAACGGATTTTTGTCTATATAGTACTTCTCTAAGATTGAAACAAGCGTACTCTACGCATTGTGTACTTTGTGAAACCTTGGTGCCCCTTGTGGTAAAAAATTTTAACCACCAAGTTCACTACGGTTTCACAAAGTACACAATGCGTAGAGTACACCTGTTCCACTAAAAAATTATAAAAAACCAATCAGCGGTGAATCCGTTTCATCCGTTGTCCCATCCTGTTCCGCCGGGTACACTAAATATTAAAAAATACAATACCCTAGTCCAACCTGAAACGATCTGTTTCGCTCGCTGACAAAGGAAGGCTCGCCCAATTCATTCGTAAACTCGAATTGAGAAATGCGCTTCAAGCCCAACTGGGCATTGGCCATAAATACCCATTTTCCTGCGTGAAAACGTAGGCCTGGCGCCAGGCCGAAGTCGGAGCCTGAATAAATATTCCCAATTCCTGTATTCCAGTCCTCGGAGTTTCCGGTCTGAAACTGTTCGCCCAGTTTGGAAGCCAAATAGACGCCGGCCTGGAGATCAAGGCGGTCTAGTACGCGATACACCAGTACAGGCGTAACATCGATGTATTGACGGCGGAACGACTCTACGGCTACCGGATTTTCTCGTACCCTGTAGCCATTTCCCCGAACAGCATACTGCACACCGAGTGCAGCGCCCCACCTGTTGGAAAAGTGATATTCGCCGGTAATTCCTGCGAAATAGTATACGCGGCTGGTCGTTTGCAGGTTGCTACCTGCAGGTTCGCCTTTGAGGGGCGCAGCACTAATGTTGGGGCCTGCTTGTACGCCCAGATGCCATTGGGCAGATGCGGGAAAGGCGCAAGCGAGCAGGAGGAACGAGTAAAGAATTCTGTTGAGCATAGGAGTCCGGTTTTGTTTTTGATGATGTTCTTCTGATGCTCAGGATTCATCCCGGGTTGCTTATGCTGCTCCTGTTTCCAGCAGCCGCTCTGCCAGATACTCCCAGGTAAACCGTTGTTTCTCTTTCCGGATGCCTTCCTGAAAAGATGCATCTCTTTGATTATCAAAGAAATCTGACATGGCTGCTGCGATGGCTTCCGGCTTTGGTTCTACTACATAACCTGAAATCCCGTCGGTAACAATTTCCGGAAGACCACCCACATTGGTCACCACCATTGGTTGTTCGAAGTAGTACGCGATCTGGGAAATGCCGCTTTGGGTCGCCGTCCGATAAGGCTGTACAATCAAATCTGCTGCCGAAAAAAATACCCGTACCTGATCGGTCGCGATGAAATCCACGTGCAAATGAAGCCGGTTCGCCAGGCCGTGCCGGTCGATAATTTGCTGATAAAACGACCAGTCCTCGTAGCACTCTCCGGCTATCACTGCATGTACGCCGGGCGAAAGCGCCAGTGCTTCCAGCAGTAAATCGAGCCCCTTGTAGCGACGGATAAAGCCAAAAAACAACACCAGCGGCGTGTTTTCAGGAAGTTGAAGGAGTTGCCGTGCTTCCGATTTTTTCATGGAGGAACCATAATTATCATACACCGGGTGCGGGGCAAAACGTACTGGTTTGCTGCTGGAAAACGTGCCGATTTCCTCCTGCACCGAATGCGACATGGCAACGAAGTCGTCGCAAGCCCCTACAAAATACTGCGCAAATGGTCGGTCGCCAAAGCGTTTTTCATGCGGTATGATGTTGTCGACCAGTGCGGTGATTTGTAGTTTTTTGCGCGAAAAAAAACGCGCTACCCGCAGCACCGTACCCAGGCACGGCCCCATGAACGGCAGCCAGAAACGCACCATGATCTGATCTGCCCGTTCGAGCGCAATGGCCCGGCCTGTCAAAATCCAGTTGATGGGATGGATGGCATTGATGCGGGTTTTGATGAGCAACCCGGCAGGTGGCGGGTCGTCGGTGTATTGCGTTTTTCCGGGAAATAAAAAAGCGGGGTATTGCAGTGAAAAAGAATACAGCACCACCTCATGGCCCATGGACTGCAAGGCCTGCGCCAGCCGCTCCGACGAGGCGGCAATACCGCCCCGCAAAGGATGCGCAGGCGATACGATCACTATTTTTTTAACAGTAGACACGAAAGGAATTTGAGCCTTATTGGTTATCAGTTATTAGTTATTGGTTATCAGGGCTGGGTAAGGGATTATTTTCACAAAAGTTTGGTCTTTCAGATAAGGAAACCAAACTTTTGTGAAAATAATCCCTTACCCAGCCCTGATAACCAATAACTAATAACTGATAACCAATTCGCTATGCAAGATACTTCCCTTTCCCACATCCTCAATCACCTCGGCGAAGAGCGGGCCGAATATTTCCATGCCGTTGCGCCGCCGGTGGTGCAAAGCAGCAATTTCGTTTTCCCGGATTTGCACAGTTTCCGCACCGGATTTGCCGATGAACTCCATCAGCACGTGTACAGCCGTGGCAATAACCCGACCGTGGAAATTCTGCGCAAAAAACTGGCAGCCCTGGAAGGGACCGAAGATGCCCTCGTGTTTTCCAGTGGCGCTGCAGCCATTGCAGCGGCTGTGATCGGAAATGTGAAGGCTGGCGACCATGTGGTTTGTCAGCAAATGCCTTATTCCTGGACGTCGTCGTTGTTGCGAAAACTGCTGGGACGCTTTGGTGTGGAGCACACGTTTGTGGATGGTACCGATACGGACAATATTGCTGCCGCGATTCGCCCGAATACGCGGGTGCTGTACCTGGAAAGCCCGAATACCATGACCTTTGAATGTCAGGATTTGGCAGCCTGTGCTGCGCTGGCCAAAAAACACGGACTGGTGTCGATGATAGACAACTCCTACAATTCGCCGCTGTACCAGAATCCGGCGGCATTCGGCATCGATATCGTGTTGCATTCGGCTTCCAAATACCTCAACGGGCATTCGGATGTGGTAGCAGGTGTGCTGTGTGCTTCCAGCGAAATGGTGCAAAAAATATTCAGTTCCGAACTCATGACCATTGGTGCGGCGTTGGCCCCGCATGATGCGGCACTGATCATTCGCGGCTTGCGCACCTTGCCCCTGCGCCTGCAAAGAAGTAGTGAAAGCGCGCAGAAAATCGTGGCTCGTTTGGACGCACATCCTAAAGTGGAGCGCATTTGGTATCCATTTCACGATAGTTTTCCACAGCGCGAACTGGCCATGAGTCAGATGCGGGGATGTAGCGGATTGTTTTCGGTGCAGTTTCGCGCTGGATCAATGGAAAAAATGGAGGCATTTGTACATCGCTTGCGCAGGTTTCTCATGGCAGTAAGTTGGGGTGGTCACGAATCGCTCATAATCCCGATGGTGGGTTTTTACAATATTCCGGGTCGTCCCGACCCTGACCTTCCCTGGAATTTTGTTCGTTTTTATATTGGTCTGGAAGATGCCGACTGGCTGTGGGAAGATTTGTTGCAAGCCATGGAGGTTTTGTGATGCATGTGCTACCTTTGCCGATATGGCTCCTCGTCAGATCATTTCCCTGCTACGACCGGAACACTGGGTAAAAAACCTGTTCATCTTTATTCCTGCATTTTTTGCAGCCCGGCTGAACGACCCTGTGGTTATGCGCGATGCGCTGCTGGGGTTTCTGGCTTTTTGTCTCATGGCATCGGCGGTGTATGTGCTCAACGATATGGTGGATGCCCCGCAAGACCGCAACCACCCCGATAAATGCAAGCGTCCGATTGCGAGCAGGGCAATCACTGTAACGCAGGCAATAGTGATTTTACTGGTGTTGTTTGGAAGCAGTGCTGTCTTGTCGATATACCTAAGTGTACACCTGCTGGTTTTTACCTTGTTGTATTTTCTGGTTAATGTGTTTTACTCTTTTTCGCTCAAACACATTGCCCTGATTGATGTGTCGCTGATAGGTTTGGGGTTTCTGCTGCGGGTTTTTGCGGGAGGCGCCGTTACCGGCGTACCGGTATCGCAATGGCTGATTGTGCTGACGTTCCTGCTGGCGCTGATACTTGGGCTAGCCAAACGGCGCGGGGAGTATGTGATTGCCATGGGAGAAAATAATTTTCGCAAGGCGCTGGAAGGCTACAACCTGCCGTTTCTGGATGTGAGTATTACAGTGTGTTCCACGGTTGCCATTGTGGCGTATTTGATGTACTGTTTTTCACCGGAAGTGACCGGACGTATTGGAAGTGACCGAATATATTTCACCGCATTTTTTGTCATTCTGGGGATCCTGCGATACCTGCAACTGACGCTGGTTTTTAATAAAACGGAATCACCCACACGGGCTTTGCTGCGTGACCTGTTCCTGCAATTGGTACTTTTGGCATGGATTGGCGCGTTCGCATGGCTGTTGTATGGGGCGGGAAAAGGTTGATGAGGATGGGGTTGAGAAGTTGAGGAGTTGAGGGGTTGAGGGGTTGAGAAGTTGAATAGTTGAGGCCCTTTAGATTGGCCCTTCCCAAGCCTCTCAACCCCTCAACTCTCAACCCCTCCAACTCTCAACCCCTCAACCCCTCAACCCCTCAACCTCTCAACCCCTCAACCTCTCAACCCCTTCAACTCTCAACCCCTCAACCATCATCACTACTTACCAACCCTCCTCACCATGACCAACAAACAAATCGCCAATACCTTCGACGAACTGGCCAACCTTATGGAGCTGCATGAGGAGGATGATTTTCGCATTCGCTCTTACCGGAATGCCTACCTGACCTTGCGCAAACTCGATCGACCGCTGGCCGACATGACCGACCCTGAGATCAAGGGAATCAAGGGCGTGGGGCCTGCGATTGCTGGTAAAATCCGCGAACTTATTGGTAGCGGCAAAATGTCGACGCTGGAGAAATACCGCAACGAGACACCGCCTGGTGTGGTGGAAATGCTGGAAGTGAATGGTTTCGGCCCCAAAAAAGTGCGGGTCGTTTGGAAGGAAATGGGCCTGGAAACGGTCGGCGAACTCTGGTATGCCTGCAATGAAAACCGCCTGATCGAATACAAGGGTTTCGGACTGAAAACCCAGGAAGACTTGCGCCAGAAACTCGAATATTTTTTCAGGAGCCGCGACAAGGTGCACATCGATGTCGCAGAAGAGGAAGCAGATTTTGTATGCGTATGGCTTACGGGAAAACTGCCCGGCGCCTATGTCTCGCCCGTTGGCGAACTGCGCCGCCGCTGTCCGGTTGTCGAGCACATCGAAATTCTGGTGGGCTACAATGGCGACCTGAGCGCTGTTTTTGATGGCTCCACGATTACCCTCGAAAAAGCGGAAAGCACGGTTCGGTATGAAGTGCGCTTGCAAAACAATACGTTGGTGACGGTGCATCGCTGTATGACGGAAGAGTTTGGTTCCAAACTGTTTCAGCATACTGGCAGCCAGGTTTTTCTGGATGCTTTCGTGGCAGCAGCCCCCGGCGTGTCGTTCAAAAACCTGCGCAGCGAATATGAGGTGTTCGAGCGTGCGGGCTTGCCTTTTATCGCGCCTGAACTACGTGAAGATGCCCGATACCTGGATTTGGCAAAACAACAAAAACTGCCGCAACTTATTGAAGAACAGGATATTAAAGGGGTGCTGCACGTACATACTACCTGGAGTGACGGGCTGCACAGCCTGCGGGAAATGTGCGAATATGTGCGCTCAATGGGTTATGATTACATCGGTATTACCGATCACAGCCAGGCCGCGTTTTATGCCAATGGCCTCAAACCCGACCGCCTGCTTGCTCAAATGGCGGAAATAGACCAACTCAATGTAGAAATGGCGCCTTTTCGCATCCTGAAAGGCATTGAAAGTGACATCTTGAACGACGGCTCGTTGGATTACGAACCTGAAATTTTGCAGCAACTCGATTTCGTGATCGCTTCGGTGCATACCAACCTGAAAATGTCGAAGGAAAAAGCCACGGAGCGGGTGCTGCGCGCTGTCGAAAATCCATACACCACCATTCTGGGCCACCCGACGGGCCGACTGCTGCTCAGCAGGGAAGGCTACCCGCTCGACTGGGATGTGATTCTCGACGCCTGCGCCAAACATGGCGTGGCGGTCGAACTCAATGCCAACCCGTATCGGCTCGACATCGAATGGACGCTTATTCAGGAAGCCGTACGACGCGGAATTGCAATCAGTATCAATCCCGATGCACACAGCAAAGACGGCGTGCACGATTTGCGGTATGGCGTTTTTGCTGCCCGAAAAGGCGGGCTGACGGTGGCGCAATGTTTGAATGCGCAAGACTGGAAGAAGTAAAAAAAAGGTCTGCAGCGCTTGAAGCGCTGTAGACCTTTTGAAGCAGGTATCTTACACCGAATCGGGCCGGACTTTTTTGGGGTTTCGCCATAAAAAAAACCTATGAGGTTTTTAAAACCTCATAGGTTTGATATCCATGAAAACAAACGAGTCAGGTGCTTGTGAGACCAACTCATTCTATCACATTTTCCCTGATAATCACCCCTCGTTGCTCGTGTCGTCCACCTTCTTTTCATCATCCTTGTGAACCACCACATCGATGATGATGTCTTTCTTTTCATCACCAGGGGTGGATTCAAGGGGTGTTTCTTCTACTTTTTCGGCAGTTTCTTCTACTGCTTCTTCGGTTTTTTCAACAACTTCTTCCGCTTTTTCACCGGCATCTTCGGCTTTGGTTTTCACTGCTTCCAGCGCATTGGCTGCCGTTTCCTTAGCCTTGTCCATCAGTTCTTCTGCTTTGTCGGAAGCCTTTTCGTACACTTCACCGGCTTTGTCTTTTGCTTTGTCTACCAGTTCTTCCGCTTTATCGGAAGCCTTTTCATACGCTTCACCGGCTTTGTCTTTAGCCTTTTCGTACACTTCTTCGGCTTTGTCCGAGGCTTTGTCGTAGGCTTCTTCTGCTTTATCGGCTACTACAGAGGCTACTGCTTTAGCCGTATCCAGCGCATCCATCAGCAGGTCGCCAATGACATTGGAGGCGGCTTCAAACAGGGAGTCTTCTTTTTCGCCTTTGGTTTTGATAGAAGCGGCGATTTCCGATTTGGCGGCTTCGCGGGCCGCATCGAGTTTCTGTTTTTCCACTTCTTTCTCGGCGCGTTTGGCTTCCTTGTCGCGGGCGCTGTTGATCTGGCGTTCCACGTCCGAACGTGTCTGGTTCATTTCAGCCAGTTTATCGCGTTTGGAGGAGAGGCGCTCCTCGATCATTTTGATTTTGGCCATGCGGATTTGCGCTTCGAGTTGGCCTTCGGTATTGCTTACCTTTTTCTGCTGGAATTGCAGGTCTTCTTCATCACGGCGTACGCTGTCTTCCATGCGTTTGATCGCTTCATTAAGGCCTTTCATGCGGCTTTCATGGCGGTCTGCGATGGAACCTTCATTGGCGCCGGGGCCAAATTTGCGTTCTTTGGCTTTTTTGAAAGCGCCGTCGAGGCGATCCCACAACTGATTGCGGTGCTCATTGCTCATGCGGGCATCGCGGTAGCGGCGCTGCATTTGTTTGAGGTCTTCGAACACGCTATTGAGTTTGGCGCCGCCGGCAGCGATACGCGCTTCTACGTCGTCGAGGGCTTTGCTGAAATCTTCATACACGGATTTGGAACTCTCCATGAACTCACTTTGCACCTGTGAGCGCAGTTTTTTCAGGTCGTCAAACAGCGCATTGATATTGTCACGCAGGTGGTCGGCGTGTTCGCGGAACAGGTTGCGTTCGCGCGACTGCGATTGAACTTTGTCCCAGAACGATTTCAGACCATCCCAGAGTTTGTTGTCGTAGGTGCTGAGTGCCTGGACCTTTTCCTTGAATTCGGCCAGTTCCTGTTGATATACGGTGTGCAGTTTGGCGGAAAGAACGGCGAAATGCCACTCCGTCTGGGCGCGCTGGATCAGGTCGCCACGTTCCACCTTGAGGTTGTCGGGCAGCAGGCTTTCCGTGACGCTGAGTTCCCGTTCGAGGCTGGTGTGGCCTTCGGGAAAGTCCACAGGTTTGCCGTCGCGCCATTCGTTCATCATTTTATTGACAAATTCTTCGGGTGCGATGGCTTCCGGGAATGTGTAAAGCATCACTTTGTTGGCTTCTGCCTGCAATTCGAGTGCGATCAGTACCTTTTCATTCTCTGCGTTGGTGCCCCAAACGACAACTTTGTTCTTCATGTCTTACTTTACGATTGACAGTGGTGACGACAGACGTTAAACGCTTGTTTTGATTTCCGGTCGTGGGGTAGGGGGCGTTGTCTGCCGTTCGCCCGTTGCCATGATCCGGATGCGGGAGCAAAATTAGAGTGCGGCTTCCGCTTTTTTCTTTTTTAATTTCAAAATCCCTTTTTCGAGCAGGTATTCGGCAATCTGAACGGCGTTGGTAGCGGCGCCTTTGCGCAAATTATCAGATACTACCCACATATTCAGGGTATTAGGCTGGCTTTCATCGCGGCGAAGACGACCTACGAACACCTCGTCTTTGTCGTGTGCAAACAATGGCATGGGGTATTGCAGTTCCGCCGGGTTGTCGGTAATGACAACACCTGGGGCTGCGGCCAGCAAATTGCGCACTTCATCGAGATCAAAATCGCGTTCAAATTCCACGTTCACCGACTCGGAGTGGCCGCCAATAACGGGCACGCGAACGGTGGTAGCCGTCACGCGGATCGAGTCGTCGCCCATTATTTTTTTGGTCTCGTTGACCATTTTCATCTCCTCTTTTGTGTAGCCGTTTTCGGTAAATACATCGATATGCGGCAGCAGGTTTAGGTCGATCTGGTAGGGATAGGCGCGGTCGCCTTGTTTGCCCTTGCGCTCGTTCATCAACTGGTTGACGGCTTTAACGCCAGTGCCAGTGACCGACTGGTAGGTGCTCACCACTACGCGTTTGATTTTATATTTATCGTGAAGTGGCTTGAGTGCTACCACCATTTGAATGGTAGAGCAGTTGGGATTGGCGATGATCTTGTCTTTTTTCGTCAGCACATCGGCATTCACTTCCGGCACCACGAGTTTTTTCTCGGGGTCCATGCGCCAGGCCGAAGAATTGTCGATCACGACTGTACCTACTTCGGCAAAACGCGGCGCCCATTCCTTGGATACGCTGCCGCCTGCCGAAAAAATAGCCACCTGAGGCTTTTTGGCCACTGCGTCCGTCATGCTGATAATTTTGTGGCGTTTGCCCCGAAATTTGATGGTTTTCCCAACCGAACGCTCGGAAGCAACCACCAGCAGTTTGGTGATCGGGAAATTGCGCTCTTCGAGCACCTGCAACATTTTTGAGCCTACCAGACCGGTAGCGCCTACAACCGCTACTTTCATGCTTTTTTATGTGTTAGAGTGTTTTGGTGTTTTAGTGTTTTGGTGTTTTAGTGTTTTTGTGTTTTGGTGTTTTTGTAGTGCATTCCTTGGTACAATTGATGACAAGGATTCCCTTAACTGCAAATGCCAAAAGCAACGCACCACCAAAACACTAAAACACAAAAACACCAAAACACAATTTCCCACTGAAATTGGCCGCAAAAATAGGAATTTTTACTTTTGCGCACTTTCAAAAAATCATTATCACTTTTTGACCTGCCTTTTATTTCCTCACGTTTTTCAAAAAAGAAAATGCTCTTCCGAATTCATAGAGAAGGTTACTCCCTGCTGGCTATTTCGGCGATCGTCCTGATAGGACTCAATTACGCCATTTTTCAACTGCTGCCGATCGCATTCTGGCCACTGCTTATTTTGTCGGTCATACTGTACGGCATCATCCTGCAATTTTTCCGAAATCCGGTACGCAGTATCGCAGTCACCGACAACCACCTCGTGTACGCTCCTGCCGACGGCAAGGTATGCGTCATTGAAGAAACTGTTGAAAATGAATACTTTAAAGACAAAAGATTGCAAGTGTCGATCTTTATGTCGCCATTCAATGTGCATGTGAATCGAAATCCGGTGAGCGGGAAAGTGCAGTATTTTCGCTATCACAAAGGGAAATACCTGGTGGCCTGGCACCCGAAAAGCAGCACGGAGAATGAACGTACCACTGTGGTGTACGGCATGGGGAATGCCGAAATTTTGATGCGCCAGATTGCAGGCGCGCTGGCCAAACGGATCAAATGGTATATCGGCGAAGGCCAGGAAGTGCAGCAGGGCGGTGAAATGGGATTTATTAAATTTGGCTCCCGCGTCGACCTCTATCTCCCGCTCGATGCGAAAGTGGAGGTGAAAATGGATGAAATGGTGAAGGGGAATAAGACGGTGATTGCCAGACTTTAGTCTTGAGTCCTAAGTCCTGAGTCCTGAGTCCGTAGAGTACACCTGATTACCATTGGCTTTAATAAAAAGAGGTTGAAGGGTAATCAGGTGTACTCTACGGACTTAGGACTTAGGACTCAGGACTTACGACTTATTTCTTAATCTTATCCCCGTACTGCACCTTCAAATTCACATACTCTTCCAGATCCAGATCGACGAAGCCTTTGCTGCGCATGGACTGGATAAATTCCGGGGTAACATCGTGGATTTTCAGGTTGACAGCGTCCTCGACGTTAATTTTTGTAAAGCCGAGTTTGGCAAAACCTTCCAGATCGGCAGCCTGGACGTCCTGTATTTTCAGGTTGAGGGCGTCTTCTACAGACAGGTTTTTGAACCCTGCTTTTTCCATTTCCTTTACAAATTCGGGAGTAACATCCTGAATTTTCAGGTTGAGGGCGTCTTCAGCCGACAGGTTGGTGAAACCCGCCTTGCGCATGTCGTCGAGAAAGGCAGGCGTTACGTCCTGAATTTTCAGGTTCAACATTTCCTCGGTAGACAAGTCTTTGAAGCCCATTTTTTTGAACTCGGCAATGGTTTCGGGCGACATGTCATGAATGCGCAGGTTGATAGCGTCTTCGGCCGATTCCGGGTTGATACCTGCCTTTTTCAGGCCACTGAGAAATTCGGGTGTGATTTCGTGGATTTTGAAATTAAGGATGTCTTCAAACGAGAGTTTTCCAAAGCCCAGTTCATTCACTTGTTTGGCGTATTCCGGTGTAATTTCGTGAATTTTCGCATTCATGACGTCTTCCAGCGACAATTTCCCGAAGCCGGCCTGGCTGAGGCTTTTTACATACGCCTCGTCGATGTCGTGAATCGTCAGGTTGAGGATGGTCTCGATAGATGGATCGCCCGCGTCGAGGGATTGGGAAATTTCGCGCACTGCCCCGATGCGTTTTTGATCGACGCCCTGGACGGCGAGGCTTTGCAGGTCGTCGCCGGAAATGTCACCCAGACCGGATTTTTGCAGGGACTGAACGTAGTCTTTTCCGATATTGGCAAGAAACAGGTTCAGCATAGCCATTTCGTCGATGCCGTTGATTCCCTGCTCGCTCAACCACGATGAAAACGAGGCGTCTGCTACAAAGCGAAAACGACCATAGCCTTCCTTGTTTTCAAATTTTCCCTTGAGGGTCATGACGCCGGCAGGCCGTGTGAGGGTAAACTCCGATTCCACCGTTGGCAGCGCCGAAAAATCCGATTTTTGATAACAATTGCCATTGTTCCAGGAGAAATGTTCGCGTCGGCTGCTGAAATTGACGCACACTTTGTCGTTTTCGATACTTGCTTCCCACACGCCGCTCAGTTCGTTTCCATTGGCAATGGTTTCGACATGCTGGTAGGAAATGTTGGTGTCGTTTTTGTTTTGTGCCATTCCCAGTCCGATGATGACCAGGAGAATGGCACAGGTTCCGATGATTTTTTCCATAGCTAAATTTGTTGTTTGTGGTACTCGTAAAATGTGTTGAATCCGGTGGAGTAATTGGTTTTTTCGAGGGCCGGAAAAGGCAGGGAACGCGCTCATGGGCATCAGCGCAAAGTCCTGAATCAGCACCAGCGATTTGGCGTATTCCATTGATTTTCCGGTAAGTTGTACCGCAGCGTCATCTGCTGCTATTTCGCGTTCATGCCGCACCCGGGCCGACAACCACCACACGGCAGGGTGGTAATAGAACAGTGTTTCCACTACACTTTGAAGCAGGTTAAATAGATAGTCGCGGTGCAGTATGTGTGCCAGTTCGTGTGCCAGAATGGCTTCCACATGGTGTGGATCGAGCCGGTTGATGAGGCCAATGGGAAACAGAATCAGGGGCTTGAGATGGCCGATGACCAAAGGTGTGCGCACCAGCGCCGATTCGACGAGGCGCACCGGTTGTTGCAGGTGGGCGCTGCGCAACAATTCTTGAAGCAAATCGTCCCAGTATTCTTCGGCAGGGAAATTCAAGTGGTTTCTCAGGTAGTATACATACCCCACATTGCCGAGCAGGCGCAGCAAAAAGACGCACAACCCTAAAAACCAGCATGCGACTACCAGCGGCAGGTTTCGGTTGAAATAAGCGCCCATGTTGAATGCAATCGGCTTTTCTGCCTGCTGAAACGCAACTACAGGAATAACGTCGCCGTGGGGCAGCAGCCTGCTTTCAGTCGAAGTAGGGACGTTTCTGGCAGATAGATCCGAATTCTGGAAGTAATAAGCAAACGTGCCTGCCGCCGCCAGCAATACCAGCAATAGGGCGGCATTGGTAATCCAGTACCGCATTTTTGCCGATTTACGGCGCAAAACGATGAGCAAAACACCAGTGAGCAAGGCAATTAACCCGGCCTGCCAGATACTGTGCAGTACCATCCAGCCCAATGCTTCACCCAGCGAACTGGGGATAAAAAACGGGATCGTTTCCATGGCAAATGAGTTTATTTATTTTGCTGATTTTCAAGTTGTTGAATCAATAACTTGATTTGCTCCAGTTCTTCTGCCGAGGTGCTTCCCGAGCCCAGCGCCCGTAAGGCCAGCGTAGCAGGCGAACCTCCAAAAGCAATGGTGGCCAGACCACGGATGACCCGCGCCTGCGTCACTTCCTGTTTTTCGGCCGGCCTATAAATGTGATTCTTGCCGTCAATTGCACGCACCAGCAGACCTTTGTCGAGCATGATCTGCATGAGTTTCAGCGTAGAAGAGTAATTCACCTCCCGCATTTGCTCATTCAGGGTGTCATTGACAAACCTGACTGTGCTGGGGCCATTCTGCCATAGAACCTGGAGTATCTCCAGTTCTGATTTGGTAGGTTCCGGCAGGGCGCCGGATGGATCGTTTTGCTGTTTCATGGGGCAAATATAAGTAGGAAAAATTTCGTACGAAAACTTTCCTACGAAATTTTTCCTACTTGTTTGTTATTAGTTATCAGTTATTGGTTATTAGGGCTTGGTAAGGGTTTGTTTTCACAGAAGTTTGGCTTCCCAGTTTGTGCGGCCAAACTTCTGTGAAAACAAACCCTTACCAAGCCCTAATAACCAATAACTAATAACCAATAACCTTCTGCATTTCCTCTTTCCACGCACGGCTACTTCCCACAAAATGATTGGTCATAAAGGTGAAAATCAGGAATTTGCCGTGTTTGGTGCGCACATAGCCGCTCAGGCAGGTGACGCCGCTCATGGAGCCGCTTTTGGCAAAAACGTACGGCTTTCCGTCTTTTCCGGCATACCAGTCTGACAATGTGCCATCGACACCGCCTTTCGGGAAAAGAGACAAAAGGCGTTCGTGCGGCTGTTCGCGCCAGAGGCGAAGCAGGACAGCGGACAGGTCTTGCGGACTGATAAGATTATAGCGAGAAAGTCCGGAGCCATCCACCCAGCGGGGGCGCTGAGGAAGGTCATTGAGCACCGAATCGAGCATCCAGTTGATGAGCGTATCCTGTTGCAGCAGGTCGAATTTTTTGCCCGCACAGAGCAAGAGCATTTGCTCGGCAATAAAATTGTCGCTCTGGTACATCATGCGGCGCAGCACGGTATCGAGTGGGGTGGAGTAGAGGGTTTGCCACTCGTTCGGGATCAATTCGTAAGGGTAGGGTGTGTATTTTTCCACGGATTTACCGAGCGTATCGGCCAGCAAGGCAGCGCGGTCGGGTGCTGTAAAAGGCAACCATTTTTCCCCTTTTGGCGCATTCAGGCCTGGAACGCGCCATTCGTTTTCAAATTCGCTGCGAATGATATGATCGGCAAAACCGCCTTTCTGGAACACATTGATGAAATGCTCCCTGAAAACAGGCGGCTGAATCTCGTATTGAAAACCCGAAGTAGGCACATATCGCACCACGCCGCCATACATCGGAAAAACTGTGCGCTCGGCCTGAAATCCGTACGGATAGTCATCCCATGCCCAGCCGGGGCCGAAACGTTCGGGCGCTGGCTCGCGGGCCAGCAATTGCAATACTTCCGGCCGGTTTTTTAAGGTTGTGAAGGTTCCTTGCCAGTGTTGAAAAAAAGGACTCAAAAAAGTGGGATCGCCGGTTCCGCGCAGCAACAGGGCGTATTGTCGGGCGCTTTCATCGAGGACACGCCGTTGTATTTGCAGGGCAGGCACCGAATCGCCCAGCATGTTCAGGCAGGTATACAGCGTCAGTATTTTGGTAGTCGAAGCAGGTGTAAAATAATGATCGCCGTTTACATCGGCGAGTATTTTACCTGTTTCAGGGTCGATTACCGTAAATCCCGTAAATGCGCGACTGAAAACTGGAGAATGACGCACTTCTTTTTCCATTTTCCGTGCGATCCGGCGTGGCGTTGTGCAGGAAAAACAAAGTAAAAGGCCTGAGAAGAGAAGGGTGAAAGAGCGAAAAGCCATCTTGGTTATCAGTTATCAGTTATTGGTTATTAGGGGTGGATAAGGGTTTATTTTCACAAAGGTTTGGCTTCCTTGTTGTGCAGCCAAACCTTTGTGAAAATAAACCCTTACCAAGCCCTAATAACTAATAACCGATAATCAATAACCAAAAAAAAACCGGCTGGGGACAAACCCCAACCGGCTGGTATTTCGCATTATTCCAAAAAAATCAAATTATCTCTCACTCTCTCACTCTCTCACTCTCTCACTCTCTCACCTCTCTCACTCTCTGTTAGTGTCTTCCTCCACGGCCGCCATCGCGTCCGCCGCCGCCACCGCGACGATCATCACGTCCGCCGCCACGACGGTCATCGCGACCACGTCCGCCGCCGTCACGGCCACCGCCGCCACCGCCGCCGCGTTGAGCGCGGGCTGCGTTTTCTTCGTCGGTCGGCATAGTGCCGTCGGGTTTGGCTACGATGGCGCGGCGAGACAGTTTCATCTTGCCGGTTTTCGGATCCACGTCGAGGATTTTGAACGAAACCGGATCGCCGACTTTCAACACATCGGCGATGTTTTCGATGCGGCGGTGATCGAATTCTGACACGTGCAACAAGCCGGTTTTACCCTTAAACTTGACGAATGCACCGTACTCAGCCAATTCTTCCACTACGCCTTCGTACACAGCGCCCACTTCCGGCATAAATACGATACCCTGAATCTGTGCGTATGCAGCGTCGATGGCTTTTTTGTCGGGGCTGAAGATGGCCACGATACCGCCTTGTTCGTCTTCCGAGATGGAGATCGTGGTACCGGTATTGCGCTGCATTTCCTGGATAACCTTGCCACCCGGGCCGATCACAGCGCCGATGAAGTCGCGCGGAATGCGGAACTCCATCACACGCGGTGCGTGCGGTTTCAGGTCGGTGCGAGGTTCTGCGATCGCTTTGGCCATTTCGCCGAGGATGTGCAGACGGCCTTCGCGGGCCTGCAGCAGTGCTTTGGTCAGCATTTCGTACGGCATGCCGTCGATTTTGATGTCCATCTGCGTGCCAGTGATACCTTTGGCAGTACCCGTCACTTTGAAGTCCATATCGCCGAGTGCGTCTTCGTCACCGAGGATGTCGGAGAGAATGGCAATGCGGCCGGCCTCGTCGGCGATAGCGCCCATAGCGATACCAGCCACCGGGGCTTTGATGTTCACACCACCATCGAGCAGCGCCAGCGTACCGGCGCATACAGTCGCCATAGAAGACGAGCCGTTGGATTCGAGGATATCGGACACCAGGCGCACCGTGTACGGGAAATCGGTTGGCATCACCTTGCGCAGCGAACGGCCGGCCAGGTTGGCGTGGCCGATTTCGCGGCGGCCCGGACCGCGCATGGGTTTTACCTCGCCGGTGCTGTATGGCGGGAAATTGTAGTGCAGGATAAACTTGTCGTCGTGCGGATCAAGCGCAATATCGATCAGCGCCTGGTCTTCTTTCGTGCCGAGCGTGAGCGAAGTGAGCGACTGCGTTTCGCCACGGGTAAAGATTGAAGAGCCGTGCGTGGTAGGCAGGTAGTCTACTTCGCACCAGATCGGACGAATTTCGTCGGTTTTGCGGCCGTCGAGGCGTTTCGTGTCGCTCAAAACGACATCGCGGATGATGCGTTTTTTTGCTTTTTCGAAATAGCGATCGGCTGCGGCGCCCCATTCTGCCATCACTTCTTCGCCGAATTCTTCGGTTACTTTGGCAATAGCGGCTTCCTTGATTTCCTCGATACGCGTTTTGCGGGCGTCTTTGTTGGAGGCGCTGCGGGCAAGGGCATAAATGTCATCGGAAATAAGCGCTTCAATGCGTTTTTTCAATTCCTCGTTTTCAGGAATTTCGGGCAGGGCGCGTTTCACCAGCGCTTTTTCACCTACCATTTCTGCCAGGCGTTCTTGCGCGGCAATCTGCACCTTAATGGCTTCATGGGCCAGTTTCATGGCTTCCACGAGTTCTTCTTCCTGGCATTCATCGGCTTCCCCTTCCACCATGGTAATGTCGTGTTTGGTGGCGGCTACGATGAAGTCCATATCGGCGCGTTCGAGTTCGGCGCGACCGGGGTTGATCACGAATTTGCCGTCGATGCGGGCCACGCGTACTTCCGAGAACAGGCCTTCGAGCGGAATATCGCTCACGGCCATGGCAGCCGAGCAGGCCAGACCGGCCAGTGCATCGGGCATCACGTCCTTGTCGGCAGAAATCAGGTTGATGATCACCTGGGTTTCGTTCATGTAACCGTCGGGGAACAGCGGGCGCAGGGCACGGTCGACGAGGCGGCTGATCAACACCTCATAGTCGGACAGTTTGCTTTCGCGGCGGAAAAAGTTACCGGGAATACGGCCTACTGCCGCAAATTTTTCCTGGTAATCCACGGAAAGCGGGAAAAAAGGCTGGCCTTCCTTCGCTTTTTTCATGCTGACTACGGTGCAAAGCAGCATCGTGTCGCCCATGCGAAGCATAACGGAGCCATCGGCCTGAGCAGCGAGTTTGCCGGTCTCAAGCGCAACTTCACGTCCATCCGGAAGGTTGAACGTGGTACGGAGCGGGATTTGTTTTCCCATATGTAAAGAGCATTTGTGCTCCTTTTCGTTGCAAAACAGGCTGTTTGCCGGAAACATTTGCCGAATGTAGCAGGCAACAGTTTCAAAAACCGAAAAAATCACACAAAGAGGGCAGGAGTGAGTGGTGAGTAGTGAGTGGTGAGTAGTGAGTAGTGAGTAGTGAATGGTGAGTAGTGATTTCTCTCACTGACTACTCACTACTCACCACTCACCACTCACCACTCACTACTCACCACTCACTCCTGCCCTCTTTGTGTGGGGGAAATAACGTCCCCGTTTTTGAAATGTACTGTTCCTGCTTCCGATTTTGTTCCCGGACATCACCTTCGTTACAACATCAGGAGCGGGTAAAAAATGATTGATTTGCCTGAAAGAAACCGACGTTTCGAGTCAGGTTGTATATGTTGAAAGGCAAAAATGCCTTGTCATCGGCGGCGCAATAAATGGAGGAGAGGTGTTTTCATGTGGATGGGATTTGGGATAAAACAAAGAAGTCGTCCGCAACGAAACACCTTGCTGCATGGGCAGACCGGCGATTTCGTACGGACGACTTCGCATTACTTTTACTTACGCAGACCGAGTTTTTCGATCAGGGCGCGGTACTTGTAAATGTCTTTTTTCGCGTAGTAGGAAAGCAGGCTCTTGCGCTGACCTACCATGGTGAGCAGGGAGCGGCGGGTAGAGTGGTCTTTCTTGTTGGCGCGCAGGTGTGCCGACAGGCTTTCGATGCGGTACGTGAGCAACGCGATCTGTGCTTCGGTGTTACCGGTGTTTTTTTCATCGCCAGCATACTGCTTTACGATCTCGGCGATTTTCTCTTTGTTGTAGTAGACTGCCATTTTTCTTTAATAATGATGAATGATGAACGATGAATGATGAATGTCTGGAATGTGTACAGATGAAAATTTTCATCCTTCATCATTCATAGTTCATCATTACCAAAATGGGATTTCAGAGGGTCAAACGGCAGTTTTTGCCTATCCATCCGATTTTAGCGCGGCAAAGGTACGATGATTGATTGAAGTAGCAAAGGGTTTGAGAAAAAGAGTTTGGGAGTTATGAGTTATGAGTTATGAGTTATATTCGCGTTGCTCATGGCTTTTTTAATAGAGTGGCCAAAAGCAAAGTGAGTAAAACTCATAACTCATAACTCATAACTCCTACCTCCTTCTTTGCCGCATTTCCCCATCTCACTGCATCTTCCCAATTATTCACCTGTTAAAATTTGAAAACATGCAAAAACTTGCTCTCCTGTCGCTGCTTTTGAGTGGTATCCTGTTTGTGGCATGCCATGAAAAACCCGAGGTGGTGCTGTCGGACTATTTGCCGGAAGAAAAAGCCATCCTGGATCAGTACCTGAATCTGCCCGATGAAATGGATGTGTACGACCCGAAGTTTCTGTACAATATGGTGGTAGCAGGCGTAGAGCGCCCGCGCATCGACCGACGGAAGGCGGTGCTGGGGCGCGTGTTGTTTTACGATCAGAGTCTGTCGAAAGACGGTACCATTTCCTGCGCGAGTTGCCACAAGCAGGAACGCGGGTTTGGCGACGACAAAGCAGTCAGCACGGGCGTGTTTGGAAGGCTTGGCGAACGCAACTCCTTGCCACTGTCGTCGGTGGTCAGTTTTGCCTCCCAATATGGTGATGAAAACTGCCAAATGGGTTCCCGCTTTTTCTGGGACAACCGCAGTGAATCGGCGGAAGCACAGATTATGGCGTCTATGAGCAATCCGAAGGAAATGAATATGGATATGGGCGAGATCGTAGCGGCAGTGGAGAGTCAGCCTTTCTATTCCGTGCTGTTTGAAAAAGCCTATGGCGATGCAAGGGTTACACCCAAACGCATCACAGAGTCTGTCGCCAACTTTATCAATTCTATCGGTTCTTTCCAAAGCAAATTCGACCAGGCTTTTTCCAAAAATCCATTTGAGTACATAGAATATGATTTCCCCGATTTTACGGCCGCCGAAAACCGGGGTAAAACCATCTACCTGCAAAACTGCGCCTGCTGCCACTCGTCCCGCATGACCATCGGCGCCTTGCCCAATGCCTGCAATGGCCTCGACGCGGAAGCGAGCACCGACCCCGGCGTGGGCGGCATTACCGGCAATACCGCTGATATGGGAACTTTCAAAGTGCCGACCCTGCGCAACATTTCCCTCACGGCGCCCTACATGCACGACGGCCGTTTCCAAACGCTCGAACAGGTGATAGAACACTACAATTCCGGCGTTCAAAACCACCCCAACCTGAACCCAATGCTGAAAACCGCCGACGGAACGCCCAAACGCATGAACCTGTCGGAAACTGCCCAACAGGATTTGATCGCATTCCTGTACACCCTGACGGATGAGTCGATTCGTACGGACAAACGTTTTTCGAATCCGTTTAAATGAGCCCTTGTGACAGGATGGACTAACGGATGAAACGGATTTTTTCATATAAAGGAGGACTCTACGGTCTTTGTGTCCCTTGTGTCCTTCGTGGTTGTTATAATAAACCACGAAGTGCACAAGGGACACAAAGACCGTAGAGTCCTCTTAAAATCCGAATACCAGTGGCCGTCAGGCCACAAAAAATCCGCTTTATCCGCATCATCCGCCCAATCCCAGGCCCCCGGCCCGCGTAAGCGGGTTCATCTCTTCCTCATATCCAATAAATAAAATTGTGTTTGTTGCAAAAATCGATAAAAACAAGCCGTTTACCTGCCCGACCTTTGCAGCAACCATATTTACAGTGCTCCCTTGTATAAGTCGGAGAAACCAATGAGCGGATCCCAGTTAAGCGCGTACCCTCACGTTTCCCAAGTGTGACTTTTATCCCAAAGTACCCGGACTCTTGGAGTTCGATATCCCCTGGAATTCCTGGCCGGGCGTCTATGAAGGCGCCCGGCTTTTTTTGTGTTGGTGAGGCAGATGCCGGGCGGTGGATGCTGCGCTTACTCGTTTGGGCGCTGCAAATACTTGTTGGTAGGGGGGCTTGGGCTAGATATTTGTGGTATTGGACAGGGGGCTTGTTTATTTTTGTTGTGTCATGTATCATCAAAATCCAATCGTTATGCACATTCACAACAGATTACCCTCTGTAAGTAAATACCGCTTTTTGGTATGCTTTGTATTCGTATCTGCAACATTACAATACAGTTGTAACCCCGGAGAAGAGCAAGAACCACTCACTTTTCCGAGTGCCTATCAATACCAGGAACTCGAGTTTCAGACTACCAAATATTATGTCCTGACAACCAATTCCTACAATGAAATTGCAGCAAGCGGTAATTATCTTGAGTTTGATAATATCCTGAAAGACATTCTTGAAATAAATAGTACCGAGTTTGAAATTGAAAAATTAGAACTATTGGACGATCAAACAGCAAAGGTTTCGTTTTTCGATTACCTCAATATCGCGCCTTCCGACACTATCCTTCCCTACACCCTGGACGATAACAAGGTATCCATTAGTTTTGGGACGGCCACTATCAACTATGTGCTGGATACCGATAATAGCAATATCCGCCTGCCTTTGCTCACCTTGCATCATTCGTGGCGCACAAGTGCGACGGAAGTGGAATACTCTCCTATGGATGTATCTTTTGAACTCCCGGGCGGCGCTGCCTCCCAAATTGACCAACTTCGAAATCAATACAATCTACAGGCAGGAGATACCATTGCTATCAATAATTCGTATTACAAGTATTCCAAACAATAGCCATCACTACCAACTAATACCCAATCATCTCCACCGCCACCCCTTCCGGCACTCCTTGCGGAAAACGGGCAAACATCTGCAATTCCTGTAGGGTAATGTGGCTTTGGCTATACGTAACCGATCCTTTGCTGGAAGAAGAAACGGCCGCTGCCGCAATGATGTTGATGGGCAATGTGAACACCAGCCAGTAGCCATGCGAGAGGGTACTGATGGTACCCAGGGTCAGCGGAGCCGAGTAGTCCGTCGGTTTGGCAAATATGAGTCGGAATGTTTCCACGTCCCTGATCGGCACGACCTTGCAGCCGTGCACAGAATCCCTCAGAATAATTATGTTGCTCGTATCGATAGCGATTAATTCGCCCAGCACCTGCCTGCCGTTTTGCAGCCGGATATCCATGCGGGAGCCGTATCGATTGGTGCCGATAGTGGTTTTGGTGGGCAGGTATTGCGCATTGCGTATCCGGCAGCCGCCCAAAAGCAGCAGGGCCGATATGCAGCAGAAAAAGAGTCTATTTTTCATAGCCGGAAAAGTTTTGGGTGTCGATTCTTGAGTTCCAGAATTCCTGCTCCATGTACTGTTCGTATTCCTTGTAGGCAGGCGCTTCGTCGCGCAGGTATTTGCCGGGGCGAACGAGCATTTTCCGGAGTTTGGGCAGGTTCTTGTCTTTGAGCCAGTGTGCGCGCATCCATTCGAGGTAGTAACCTTTTGATTGCAGGAACAATTCGTAGTTCGGCGCGCCCTGCGGCAATGCAAACTGTAATTTGTACGCACTGCCTGGCATGGAAATGAGGTATTTCCCCTCCGTACGCAGCGAATGCAGGGCCGATGCATCTACGCGGCCTTTGTGGAGCACCACGGAAGGCGCAATTTTCAAGGGATCTTCCTGCTGCACGATGCGGGCCAGGGCCACGTAATCAAGTCGCCAAAGGCCCTTGTTTTGTACAATTTTCAGGCGAATGTGTTTGCCCGATCGCTGCGTAGCACCCAGGGGAACAAATTGCCGGTTCACGGCAATAGGCCCCGTTTCGTACAGGCTGTTTTGCAGGTGCCATTCCCGACGCTGTTCGTCCCAGAGATACACTTCTATGCTGCCGAGTTCTTTTTGGATACCGTTCAGGCCGGTTTTCAGGGCCGGGCTGGTTTCAACACGGGCAAACATATCGCCCACTTCATCGCCCATGTAACCCATGGCGCTGTAAATGAAATAAGTGGTCATGAGCGTCTGACGGAAATCGAGCACCAGTCCGAGAGGGTCGTTATTTCCGGTGGCATCGAATTCAAGCAAAATTTCCTCCTTGCTGCGCAGGTTTTGCGGGTCGGACAGTGAAAAACGCTCGCTCAGGTCGGCCGTGGCCAGCAGCGAGGTGATATTCCCTTCCGGCCCTGTGGCTTTGGAAAGGGGATACAAGCGGTCGCAGCGGTAAAAACGATTGTCCGGACTTTGATACACCTTTTCGCCGGGCTGCACCGGAACGGCCAACAGATGCACATCTTCCACACAGTGTGTTTCCAGTGCTTCATTTTTCATGGTAAGCGAAAACGTGTCGCTTGCCGGCCAGGCGTGGTACAAGGCGTCCACATCCGCATATTCAAGCGCAGGAGATATGGCATTGGAAAACCCTTCCGCATCGGCGTAGTGGAACAGGGCGTTTTCATGGATGTAAAACGTGGGGCAGGAACCATAACAGGCTTTGGGTGTGGATATGCAAATAATACCCAGCGTCAAATCCATCATGGTTATAATACTGACCGCCGCAATGCGGACTTCTTCTTTGTCGTCCAACATTTTATTGGTTTCAAAAATGGCTACACTGTCTATGGAAACCGTCAATATTCCGGTTTCTACCAGGTGGCGGTTGAAATCATACCGCGAGCCATTTCCACTGACACTGTTCTGTACAGTATCGACTTTCCAGGTGTCATTCAGGATGCAGACATCTCCGTTTTTCAGGTGGGCTTTTAGAAATAGCCTGGTTTGCAGGCTGTCCTGTTGGTGCATCAGCGCGTTTACGTCCCGGTAATTAGCCCGGAAGTTGCGCGGCGCCACACATGCCGCTATAAAAAGGAATGCCAGGCAGGTGTAAAGTAGATTTTTCATGGTGGGCTGTGATGTAAGTAAGTTATTCCGCTCATTTTTTGAGAAAAATGAACCAGATGTCCTTACAAAATTACCCGCCTGGCAATGCTTGTTTTCAGCGTTTTGTAACTGATTTAGATATGTTTTTATTTGATATTAATCATTGCGACCAGATTTGACAACTTTCAAAAAGTTGTCAAATCGTGTACTACTCTACCACTTTGAATGTCGTCCTTCTGTTCGTCTGGTGCTCGTTTTCCGTGCACCTCGCGCAGGCGCAATCGGCGGCAGGTTGTGTTTCGCCATACCCGACGGCGCCGAGGCGATCGGCATCTATGCCTTTGGTAATCAGGTAATTGACGGCACTTTCGGCGCGGCGTTGCGAGAGGGTTTGGTTGTAGGAATCATTGCCCCGGCAGTCGGTATGGCTACCGAGTTGAATGCGGATGCCGGGGTTTTGTTTGAGCATATCGGCCAGGCGGTTGAGCGTGGGTTCGGCGTCGGGCCGGATGTCCCATTTGTCGTAGTCGTAGTAAATGTTTTCGAGCACAATTTCGCGGTCGCGGTAGATTTTGTCGAGCACGATTTCCAGTTCGAAAGCCTGTACGGGATTGTTGGGGTCTTTGGCCATACCGCGTGTGCTGAAGCGCGCCGAATTGGAGAGGTAGCCTGGCAGTGCTGCGGAGAACTGGTAGTCGGTGTTTTCTGCCAGTTCAATTTTGTAATAACCGTCGTCTTTAAGGGTGATTGTTTGCGGCTTTTTGCCCGAATCAAAGGTCAGCGCTGCGCCGGAGAGTGGTTTACGGCCCAGCATTTTGCTGTTGGGGTTAGAAGGATCTGACAGGATTTTTTCCAGCACATACACTTCCAGTGTCATTTTATACACGATATTTTTCTTGTCTACCGTGTCGATTTTAGGTGGTTTAGGGGGCGGTACGCGTTGTTCGAAGCGATAAATATCGTCGCCGCCGCGGGCCGCTTCCAGCGTACGGTTGGACGTGAAAAAACCGCTGCGAATCAGGTCGCCGGGTTGGCGGGCGGCGGCATTTTTGCCGGGGTTCATGGCCAGTGCGAAGTCGTCGGCGCCGCTGTTGATGGGCGCTTTCAGGTTGATTGGCGGCGCCCAGGCATTGCGTTCGAGTTTGTAGGTGCGAAAAATATCGAGTCCGCCCATACCCGTGAGTCCGTCGGAAGCGAAGTACAGCGTATCGGCGTCGAAAGAAGGAAACACCTCGTTGCCGGGTGTGTTGATGGCACGCGTGAGCAGTTTGGGCTCTTCCCAGCCACTTTCCGTTTTGCCGCTGCGCTGCATAGAGTACAGGTCATAGCCGCCCCATCCTTCGGGGTCATTGCTGGCGAAATACAGTGTATTGCCGTCGGTGCTGAGGGCCGGGTGCAGGTAATTGACCTTTTCTTTCTGATAGGGTAGGGGTACGGGTGCGCTCCAGCCGCCTTCGTCGGACAGGCGGTTGGCCATGTAAATTTTGTTGTACGCGTCATCGCCCTTGTAGGCGCCTACAGCCCGCACAAAAAACACTTCGGTACCCGTCTTGTTGAAACAGGGTGTGGCTTCGTTGTTTTCGGTATTCAATTGGTTGTCAAATATTTGTGGGCTAGCGCCGGAGGGGTCAACGATAAAAATATCCATGAACCGGTTGCCCGTCCAGTTGTATTTGTTTTCGCCGGTGCTCATGCTGCGGTCGCTGCTGAACACGAGCCGGCCGTCGGGAAACAGCGTTGGCGCAAAGTCGTTTTGGCTGCTGTTGAACGAAGTGGGTTCCACTTTCCAGCCATTGGCGGGCATTTCTTTCAGCCAGCCTTCCGCTACCGTGGAGGCGGTGATTTCCTTTCGATATTCGTACGGAGAGCCGATTTCGATGCCCAGGTTTTTAAACGCATCGCGTGCTTCAGCATAACGTTCCATTTTTTTCAGGGCATAGGCATATGCTTTCAGCGCTTCGGCGCCACCGTTGTTGTCGTAGGCCGTTTTGAACCACTGCAAGGATTTTTCATCGCGCCCGGTGCGCCGGTAGGCATCGCCCAGCAGGTAGGCAATCTGGCCTTTTTCATTGCGGGTTTTGGCGCGTGCAAACTCTTTTTCCAGCATGGGCGCCGCCACGGCATATTGCTTGCGCTCATAAGCCGTTTTGCCATCTTTGATTTTGATGGTGTAGGTGCAGGCTGCCAGCAAGAGCAGCAGGAGAAATAGGGGCGTTGTTTTTGTAAACATAGTAGATGAATTGAGTCCTGAGTCCGAAGTCCTGAGTCCTGAGTCTGGAGCGTACACCTGATTATCCTGGGCTCAACCAATTGTGAATGCCAAACTGAAGAAGGTGTACTCTACAGACTCAGGACTCAGGACTTCGGACTCAGGACTCTAACGTACATACCTTTTGTACTATTTTCCAACTTTCTTCGTTTTCTTCCCGCAAACGACCTGAAGTACTTATTCCTTCCAAATAGCATGACTCAACGAAATCTGTTTTTCGCTGCCTTCCTAGTCGCAGCAATTTCTACCACACTTTTCGCACAAAAAACAAAACCCGGACAAAGTACCCTTCAACCGCCTGCTTCTGCTTCTCCCAAACAGCAAAAGGAAAAAGAAGTTTTGACCCCCAAAATGGCGCCGGAAGCCGCCGATTTGGCTGAAAACCTCGATATAGAGTCGTACAAACCCAAGCCGATCGACACCACTACTGCGCCTGCCATTATTGCATTCGGCTCCTGCAATAAAATGGAAAAACCACAAACGATGTGGGAATGGGTTAATGCCAACGAGCCGAACCTGTGGATTTGGCTGGGCGATATAGTTTATGCAGATACCACCGACGTAAGAGCGCTGACGGCCCATTACAAACTGCTCAAGACCAATCCCGACTACAAGCGATTGCGCTCAAAAGCGCAGGTAGTAGGTGTGTACGACGACCACGACTACGGCAAAAATGGCGGCGATAAATACCTCACTGGAAAAAAGGGCACCAAAAAATGCCTGCTTGATTTCCTGGATGTGCCTGCTAATAACCCTGTGCGCAAACGCGAAGGCGCTTATCAGGCATACACCTTCGGCAAAGGCGCCCAACGCATCAAGGTGATTATGATGGATACGCGGTATTTCCGCGATTCTCTGTCGGCCGACCCTACCAAACAAAAGCGCTTTTTGCCCAATCCTACCGGCGACATCCTCGGAGAAGCCCAATGGCAATGGCTCGAACGTGAACTGACACACAACCAGGCCAACCTGACCCTCCTGTGCTCCAGCGTGCAGGTACTTTCCGACGAACATGGCTATGATAAATGGGGCAATTTTCCCAATGCCCGCAAGCGCCTGCTCAGCCTGATTGTAAAGGCAAAACCCAAAAACCTGCTGATTCTTTCTGGTGACCGCCACATGGCTGAAATTTCCAAAATGGACCTGCAAGGCTTGCCCTATCCGCTGTATGATTTTACTTCCAGCGGCCTCACACATATCCGAAGCGGCCTCAACGAAACCAACAAATTCCGCGTAGGCGATATGGTGGTCAAACGCAATTTTGGCGTGCTCAAAATCCGCTGGGAAGCAGAACACCCCGTCGTGACCATGCAGGTGCGGGGATTGCAGAATGAGTTGTTTGAGGAAATTATAAACAGGTACTAGAGGTGAGAGAGGGTGAGAGAAGTGAGAGCGTGAGAGATGTGAGAGGGTGAGAGATGTGAGAGGGTGAGAGATGTGAGAGCCGATTTAGATTACACCGACTTAAATTAGCCTGTTTTTAGAAATTGAATCAACATGCCAATCAAAAGCGGTCAACTCTACGAACTCTCACGCTCTCAGGCTCTCACATCTCTCACGCTCTCACATCTCTCACGCTCTCACATCTCTCACGCTCTCACATCTCTCACCCTCTCACTTTGTCCTCTGTTTTTCTTTTATCTTCGCCCCATGGAATTCCTGAAACAACACATAGAAGCGCTCATCTTCGCTTCACCGCAGGCCATTTCGCTGGACGAGATTAAATCAGTGCTCGATGAAGCCTGGCAAATGGACATGCCAGTGGAAGATATTCTTGCTGTCATTGGGCACACGCAGGAACAATATCGGGCAGAACCCTACGCATTCGAACTGATCGAAATTGCTGGCGGGTACCAGTTCCTGACCAAAGGGGCTTACCACAATACCGTGGCCATTCACCTGAAGCAGACCACCAAAAAACGCCTGTCGCAGGCGGCACTGGAAACCCTGGCGCTCATTGCCTACAAGCAGCCGGTTATCAAATCGGAACTGGAAGAAATTCGTGGTGTCAACTGCGATTATGCCCTTCAAAAACTTTTGGAGAAGGAACTTGTTGTGATTGTCGGCAGAAGCGAAGGACCGGGCCGTCCATTGCTGTATGGCACCACCGAGAAGTTTATGGATTATCTGGGAATCAACAATTTGCAGGATCTTCCCAAACCCAAAGATTTCAAGGAAGTAGAAAATACCATCGGCGAAACACCCGCTCTGGAAGAATCCTGATCCTCTCACCTCTCACCTCTCACTTCTCACTTCTCACCTCTGTCATGGAGTCTCCGCTCATCAACCGTGTAGCAGCCAGTGGCCTGGAAACCATCGATCTGGAAAAATTTTATCCGGCAGGCGACATTGTGGCATTTGACCTGAAGCAATACCTGTTTATGGAATTGATACTCAAGGAAAAGGATTTCCGCGAGGCGCTGAAAAACCATGATTGGGAACAGTACAGGGGTAAAAACCTGGCTGTGTTTTGCTCTGCCGATGCCATCATCCCCATGTGGGCCTATATGCTGGTAGCCACCTATGCGGCGCCTTATGTAGCCGACATGGCACAAACCACGCCCGAGCACTTTGTGGAGTTTTCATTTTTGAAACGGCTCAAGAGCATGGATTGGAGCGCGTATGCCGGCAAACGCCTGGTGATAAAAGGATGTAGCGACAAACCCGTGCCGCCGGCAGCCTACCTCGAAATCACGCAGTTGCTCCAGCCGCTTGCACTAAGTATCATGTTTGGAGAGCCCTGTTCTACCGTTCCTGTTTACAAGAAAGCAAAGGTTGAAGTGGAAGGGTAACGTCTATTTTCCACTCAACGTTTTTCGATATGGACTGTCAATCACCTACATTGCAGTCCTTTTTTATTTCCTTCAACTTGCTCGGCCATGAAAAAATTTACCCTTTTGCTTTTTTCCCTGTTTGTAATCCATGCCGGAAATATCGGCGCTCAAAACGCTGGTTGCGATGGCAGCCGTTACATCGATGATATTTTTTCCACCGTGACAAAAACGACGGTTAACTACGCTCCGACTGTCGGGCACGTCAACAATGCCTTCACCCTTCAAATGGACGTGTACGAACCCGAAGGCGACAACCTGGCCGCCCGGCCTGCCGTGGTGCTGGCGCATGGCGGCAGTTTTCTGTTCGGCGATAAAAGCATGATGCAGCCCTATTGCGAATTGCTGGCACGAAAAGGTTATGTGGCTGTGAGCATCCAGTATCGCCTGTATCCTTTCCTGCTGCTGGGCTTCCCCGATTCGCTTGATGTGTTCGATACTGCGGTGAAAGCCGTTGGCGATATGCGTGCTGCCGTGCGTTTTCTGCGCGAAGACGCTGCCACCAACAATCAATTTCATGTCGATGCCGAGCATGTATTTATCGGCGGTTATTCGGCCGGTGCTGTGACTGCCCTGCACTCGGGTTTTCTGGATTCTACCGACGTGGTGCCTGAATTCCTGCAAACACTTATTGAAAACAACGGCGGACTGGAAGGCATCAGCGGCACAGCGTCCAATCATACGTATTCCTCCAGCGCCAAGGCTGTGGTAAATATGTCGGGTGGCCTGTACCGGAAAGAATGGGTCGGACTCAACAACCTGCCGCTCGTGAGCATCCACGGTACGCAGGATGAAACGGTCAATTATGTGTACGGCCTGGCTGCCGGTATTGCTTTTCTGGAAGGCAGCAGCCTGCTGCACCAGCAAGCCGAGGCTGTCGGGTTATGGAATTTTCTGGAAACGGTGCCAGGTGGAGGCCACACCAATACCTACAGCGACCCACAGTACGAACCGTTTGTCGACACGTTCTGGGTGCATGCTACCACGCTGCTCGAATCGCTTACTTGTGCCACAACCGATGCCCAGGAAGCAGGTGTAACCGGCATCGATTGGTCGATTGCGCCGAGCCTGAATTTGCTTGGAATGTTCTCGGTTACTTTTCCTGAATCGATTTCAGAAGCAGACCTGACTATGTATGATGTAACAGGAAAGGTCGTTTTGCAGGAAAAAAACATTCAAAATCAAGCACTGATACACATACATCAATTTCCGGCTGGCACCTATTTTGTGCAGTTGCAAGTACCCGGGCGACCTGATTTGTTTTTCCCGCCGCACAGGTTGGTGAAGAAGTAAGTTGATAGGGTTGATGAGGTTGATAATGGTTGAGAAGTTGAGTTGATGAGGGTTGATAAAAAGCGGCTCGGGGTAAGGGGAGATTTTCCGTCATCGAGTGAATTAATATCAACCCTTATCTTATTATTCATCCCAAGGGCGAAGCCTCAACCCCTCAACCCCTCCACTTCTCAACCCCTCCACTTCTCAACCCCTCCACTTCTCAACCCCTCCACTTCTCAACCCCTCCACTTCTCAACCCCTCCACTTCTCAACCCCTCAACCCCTCAACCTTTATCAACCTCATCAACCCCATCAACCTCATCAACCCCATCAACCCCTCCAACCCACTCACGCCACACAACTCTTTCGCATGAATACTTTTTCTTTCCGCTTCTTTTCTGCCGGATTTCTGGTGCTGGTGCTGTCAGCGTTGGCCGGCGCCCAGAAACCCGTCAAACCTTCGGCTGCCGACCTGCACGATGCCATCAAAAAACTCAATGTGCTGGGCTCGGTGCTGTATGTTGCCGCCCACCCCGATGATGAAAACCAGCGATTCATCAGTTATTGCGCCAATGAAAAGCATTTCAACGTCACCTACCTGTCGCTGACACGCGGCGATGGCGGACAGAACCTCATCGGCCCCGAAATTCGGGAACTGCTGGGAGTGTTGCGCACAGAAGAACTGCTCATGGCTCGCTCGATCGATGGCGGTAAACAGCGTTTCAGCCGTGCCAATGACTTCGGTTTTTCCAAAAACCCGGAAGAGACCCTGCGTTTTTGGGATAAAAACCAGGTGTTGTCCGATGTGGTATGGGCCATTCGCGAAACCCAGCCCGACGTCATCGTCAATCGTTTTTACCACGATAAAAAATACGACACCCACGGACACCACACTGCCTCCGCCATGTTGTCGGTAGAAGCCTTCGACCTCGCTGGCAAAGCCGATGCGTACCCCGAACAATTGAAATACACCGAAGTATGGCAGCCACGCCGCCAGTTTTTCAATACGTCGTGGTGGTTTTTTGGTGGACAGGAGGCATTCAACAAAATGGACAAAAGCAACCTGTTTTCGCTCGACCTGGGCGTTTACTACCCACTAAAAGGCAAAAGCAATACCGAAGTAGCCTCCGAAGCCCGCTCGATGCACCGCTGTCAGGGATTTGGCAACCTGACCAACCGTGGCGAAAGCATGGAGTGGTTCGATTTTATCAAAGGCGAACGCCCGCAGAGCAACAACCTCTTCGAAGGCATCAATACTTCCTGGAGCCGGGTGAAAGGTGGAGAGCCGATTGGTGTTTTGATGGCACAAATCGACCAGAATTATCGCAGCGACAACCCGGCGGCTTCTGTACCCGATCTGCTGCGCGCACTGCAGATGATTGAAAAACTACCTGATGGCTACTGGAAAAAAGTTAAAAGCGCCGAAATCCGGGAGGTTATCCGCGGCTGTCTGGGCCTGTACCTCGAAGCCACGGCTTCCGAATCTATTTCCACGCCGGGCCAGAACCTTACCCTGCGCCTGGAAGCCATCAACCGTTCAGCGCTGGAGGTGCAACTGGCATCTTTCCAGATTTTGCCAACAGTAAAAGACAGCGTCACGGCTGCCAAACTGGAAAATAACAAGGACTGGGTAATCAATGTGCCCGTCCGACTCCCCGAAAACATTTCCTACACAGCGCCATACTGGCTCCTGAAAGATCCCGCCATCGGGATGTACAGCGTGGAAGATCAACTCCTTCGAGGCAAACCCGAAACACCCCGAACCTTCAAAGTGCGCTGGTCGATTACTGTGTCGGGAATACCCATCGAATACGAAACCGAAGTGGCCTACAAAGCAGGTGAATCAGCCATCGGCGAGGTGTGGAAACCTTTTGAAATCCTGCCACCAGTGTTTGTGGAATGCACCGAAGCGTCGTACATCTTTTCCGACAAGGATAAAAATGTGAGCGTACGTGTGAAAGCCGGCAGCGACAACATCAGTGGAACAGTGGGGATTCAAACGCCCGCAGGCTGGACGGTGGCAAATGTGGGCGACAACACCTTTCAGTTTAAAAAGAAAGGCGAGGAAAAAACCTTCATTTTCAAGGTAAACGCTGCCAATGGTAATGCAGACGGCCAACTGGCGCCTTTTGCCCAAATCGGCGACCGGCAGTACAGCATGCGTCTCGTTACCATTCAATATGACCACATTCCGCAGCAAAGCGTGCTGCAACCCGCGCGCGTGCACGCCTCCCGTGCAGATGTGCGCGTGGGCGCCCGCAACGTAGGCTACTACATGGGCGCGGGCGACGATGTGCCTGCCGCATTGCGCCAGATGGGTTGCACCGTCACCATTCTGGAAGATAAAGACCTGGATGCCGATAACCTGGCCAAATATGACGCAGTGGTGCTGGGGGTGCGGGCCTACAACACTAAGGACCAACTGGCATTCCACCAGCCGGCGCTGTTTGAATACGTGCAGAAAGGTGGTACGCTGGTAACGCAATACAATACCAATTTTGGCGGCACCGAAAACGTCACACTGGCGCCGTATCCGCTCAAACTTTCCCGACAACGTATTACCGACGAAACGGCCGAAATTCGCCTGCTAGCGCCGCAACATGCCGTGCTGAACAGCCCGAATAAACTCAGTGCCACCGATTTCAGCGGTTGGGTGCAAGAACGCGGACTGTATTACCCATCGGAATGGGACGCTGCTTATACGCCGGTTCTATCCATGAATGACCCAGAGGAAAAATCGCTTGATGGCGCCCTGCTGGTAGCACAGTATGGACAAGGGCATTTTGTGTACACCGGGCTTTCTTTCTTCCGCCAATTGCCGGCGGGCGTGCCGGGAGCGTACAGGTTGTTTGCGAATTTGATTTCGCTGGGGAAAGCAGCACAGAAACCCTGATACACGGATTGCGCGGATGAAATACGGATTTACACAGATTGGACTGTTGGTAGGGTACAATTTCCTCTTTTCCACTAACCTAATCCGTGTAAATCCGCATAAAATCCGCGCAATCCGTGTGTCAACGTTTCTTCACTTTTGGATTGTATTCCAGGCATTTTTCCATCCAGAAGGTAAAATCTTCTTCCTTGTCGAATCCGGCAGGATCTACAAACAGGTAGCCGTGGGCCAGTTTGGAGCCCATTTCCATGATACTTACACCGCCTGGTCTTTGTAAAAAAAGGTCTTCATCGGCCGGATCGACGCGAGCCAGGAGTTTGTTGTGCCGGTTGGCGCCGGTCAGCATTTTGTCGTTGACCATAAAACAAATGCCGCCGAACATTTTCTTCTGTTCAAAAGCGATGCCGCGAGCGGTCAGAAAATCAGCAATGCGCTGGGCTGTGATCATTTTGTCGTCCATCATATCGAGTGGTATTTTGCGTGATTCCTGCCTGCAAATTGTTATCGAATGATGCGTTCGGCAGATAAATGCCGTGGTTTGAACACAAAAATAGTGGCAATCCCCCAAAGTGTAATCAACATACCCATGTAGTTTACAATATGCTGATCGGCATAATCGGCCGTAAAGGCAATATCGATCGTGGCATGAAACACGGCACAAATGAAAATACTACCTCTGCTGGAATTATACAGCCAGGTGAGCAACACACTGCCTGTAAGCAAACTCAAAAACCAGCCGATGATTCCAGCCATATCCATTCCTGTGTAGCCTGGGCGGTAAAAAAACAAGGGCCAGTGCCAGATGGCCCAGAAAAACGTAAGTACCACGCTTGCCCACAGTGCGCTCATGTTTTTTTGAAATCTCGGCAAGGCAAATCCACGCCAGCCCGCTTCTTCACCCAGCCCGAAAAAGAGCAGGTTGTACAGGAAAAAGACCGGAAAATCGAATTCCGGAAATTCCCGGGAAGCAAACCAGGCTTGCATGCCCACCGTTTTCCCACTCCCTAAAACATTGATTACCACAGCCAATAAGGCCAGTGCAAAGGGGCTGATCAGTGCAATACCCAGATAATCCACCGGGCGAGTCTGGAATATTCGCTTTGCCAGGTCTTTTACACCGTCATTTTTCAGAAATATCCAGGTGGTAAGCAAGGATGCCAGCAAGGGGCCCAACCCGCCCAGCGCATGGTGATAAGGTAAAACAGGAAGATCATGGATGCCCCAGATATGTCCATATAAGGGAAGCCAGATGATCCAACTGATCGCATAGGCCAGTCCGAAAAAGGTAATTAACGGTTTCATCAAGTATCGTTTACGGTTGCAAATGTAGGGGCCGTTGAAACACGAAAACATGATTCTCTGTGCTCTATCGAACTTTTTATATCACTTGCCTACTCCTTCCCAGAAGGTGATGAAAATCATAGATAATTCTTATTGAACCATAGGGATAATCAATAGGAATTATTCAAAATCGCCTGTAATTTCGTGCCATCAACCAGTAAACAAATTTCACTTTTATGCAGGAACTCACACCTTCGAGCGCACCGTCTACCCATTCCAACGGTGAAAGCAAATGCCCATTTTCGGGCGCTACACTCCACAAGGGCGCTGGCGGAGGCACCTCAAACCGCGACTGGTGGCCCAACCAGTTGAAACTCAATATCCTTCGCCAACACTCCACTTTGTCCAACCCTATGCAAGAGGGGTTCAACTACGCCGAGGAATTCAAAACCCTCGACCTGGACGCAGTGAAAAAAGACATTTTTGACCTGATGACCACCTCGCAAGACTGGTGGCCGGCAGATTATGGTCATTACGGTCCCTTCTTTATTCGCATGGCCTGGCACAGCGCCGGCACCTACCGTATTGCCGATGGCCGTGGAGGCGCCGGCTCCGGTACGCAGCGTTTTGCACCACTCAACAGTTGGCCCGACAATGCCAACCTCGACAAGGCACGCCTGTTGCTTTGGCCGGTGAAAAAGAAATACGGCCGCAAACTTTCCTGGGCCGACCTGATGATTCTGGCGGGCAACTGCGCCCTCGAATCCATGGGATTCAAAACCTTCGGTTTCGGCGGCGGCCGTGAAGACGTTTGGGAGCCCGAACAGGATATCTACTGGGGCGCTGAAACCGAATGGCTGGGTGACAAACGCTATTCTGGCGACCGCAACCTGGAAAATCCCCTTGCTGCCGTGCAAATGGGCCTGATTTATGTAAATCCGGAAGGCCCCAACGGTAATCCTGACCCTATTGCTGCTGCCCGCGACATTCGTGAGACGTTTGCACGCATGGCGATGGACGACTACGAAACCGTAGCGCTCATTGCAGGTGGCCACACTTTCGGTAAAACCCACGGTGCTGCCGACCCAAGCAAATATGTCAGCCGCGAACCTGCTGCTGCTACCATTGAAGAACAAAGCATGGGCTGGTCTAACTCGTTTGGCAAAGGCCACTCCGGCGACACGATCACAAGCGGCCTCGAAGGCGCCTGGACCACCACGCCTACCAAGTGGAGCAATAATTTCTTTGAAAACCTCTTCGGCTTCGAATGGGAACTGACGAAAAGTCCGGCAGGCGCCCATCAGTGGAAACCCAAAGGCGACGCCGGTGCAGGCACCGTGCCTGATGCGCACGACCCCGCCAAACGACATGCGCCGTTTATGCTGACTACCGACCTGGCTTTGCGTTTTGACCCGATTTACGGACCGATTTCGAAACACTTCCATGAAAATCCGGATGAATTTGCCGACGCCTTTGCCCGCGCCTGGTTCAAACTCACGCACCGCGATATGGGGCCACGCGCCCGCTACCTTGGCAAAGAAGTGCCAGCCGAAGAACTGATCTGGCAAGACCCCGTCCCCGCCGTATCGCACCCGCTGATCGGCGAGCAGGAAATTGCTTCCCTGAAACAACAAATTTTGTCTTCCGGACTGAGCGTTTCCGAACTCGTAGCCACCGCCTGGGCTTCCGCTTCTACTTTCCGTGGTTCCGACAAACGTGGCGGCGCCAATGGTGCACGCATTCGCCTGACACCACAACGCTACTGGGCTGCCAACAACCCGTCGCAACTCGCAAAAGTGCTGGATGTACTGGAAGGCATCCAGAAAAAATTCAATGACGCACAACCCGGCGGTAAAAAAGTGTCACTGGCCGACCTGATCGTGCTGGGCGGAAATGCCGGTATCGAGCAGGCAGCCAAAAATGCGGGCATTGAGGTAAAAGTGCCGTTTACACCCGGCCGCACCGATGCTACGCAGGAACAAACCGATGTGGAATCTTTCGCGGTGCTGGAGCCACAGGCAGATGGTTTCCGCAACTATGCCAAGGGCCACTTTGCTGCTTATGCCGAATCCATGCTGATAGACAAAGCACAATTACTCACCCTGACAGCGCCCGAGATGACGGCACTGGTAGGCGGACTTCGCGTGCTGGATACCAATTTTGACCACTCCGCCCATGGCGTATTTACGAAACGTCCGGGCGCACTCACAAATGATTTCTTTGTGAACCTGCTCGATTTTGGTACGCAGTGGAAAGCCGTTTCGCCTGCACAGGATGTTTTTGAAGGCCGCGACCGCGCTACTGGCGAAGTAAAATGGACGGGCACCCGCGTCGATCTGATCTTCGGCTCCAACACCGAACTGAGGGCCATTGCCGAGGTGTATGCCTGCGATGATGCCAATCAGAAATTTATCAGCGACTTTGTGGCTGCATGGACTAAAGTGATGAACCTGGATCGTTTCGATCTGGCATAATTACTACTTGTTAGTTGTGTTACAGACCTTATAGGTTTTGAAAACCTATAAGGTCTTGTTATTTATATGTGTTGCCTGACTCGTGGTTTCCAACGACCTTTGTTTGTCTTTAAAAATGGAAACATGGAACAAAACACCACCTTGCTTCGCAACTGGGATGCTCCCATAGCCCGCTGGCAGGAAAAAGCCGCTGCTGCCATCCGTTCCGGCCGCCGCATGGCCATCCGTGATTACGTTGCACAACTAGATCCCAAAGCGGATTGTCAGGAAATTGCGTGGCTCAGTTCCTGCTATGAATTTCCCTGGGATACGACGCGTGCGCTGGAATTTGCCCTGTTCAGGGTATTTGGCGTGGCAAAAGGCACCCCTCTGCTGGTGAAAACCGGTGAATTTGTGCAACGCACCCAAAAACGGTACGACGACACGGTACTGATCCTTTCCGAAATTCTGGAAAGCGGTGGCTACGACACACCCCGGGGCCAGGCCGCGCTGGTGCGCATGAACAAACAGCATGGCCGTTTTCAGATACCCAACGACGAATACCTGTACACCCTTTCCACTTTTATTTTCGAGCCGATCCGCTGGAATGAAAAATACGGCTGGCGACCGCTCACCGAATCGGAGCGCCTGGCCAGTTACTATTTTTGGACAGAAATCGGGCGGCGTATGGGCATCCGGGATATTCCGGAAAGCATCGATGCTTTTGACCGGTATAACCGGGATTTTGAAGCCGCAGAGTTTCGTTATTCGCCTGACAATGAAGTGATTGCACTGGCCACCAGAAACCTGATGCTTTCCTGGTTTTTGCCCAAATGGCTGTATGGTGTGGGGGCTCCGTTTGTTCATGCGCTCATCGACGACCATTTACTAGACGCCGTAGGTATGAAACCTGCCCCCAAATGGCTACAATCGTTTGTTCGGGGAAGCGTGCGCCTGCGCGGAAAACTGCTGGCACTGCTGCCGCCCCGCAAGCACCCGCGCCTGCTCACCAAAACAAAATCAAAAACCTATCCGCAAGGGTATGTTATTTCGGATTTGGGGGCAGACAGGGGAGCGTAGGTGGGAAAGTACGCCATGCGACAGGATTGGACAACGGATGGTTACAGATTTTTATCTCTGCAAATCTTCTGCTGCATTTCTTTTAAACAGTACACTCTATGCTTTGAGTCCCAACTCTTTCCACAACAAAATGTCCCGCTGCTCATCATCGCCCAGCAAAAAACGGTGGTCGCCGATGCGTTCGAATCCGCATTTTTCATAAAACCGCCGCGATTTGTAGTTGGCATCCCACACGCCAAGCCAGAGGTATCGGCTCCCCTGCATTCGGGCGAGTTGCTCCGCATCCGCGATCATTTGCTGCGCCAGTCCGCTGCCATGCAGGCAAGCGCTCAGGTAAATGCGTTCCAGTTCGGTAATGGGCGTGTCGGCATACTGCGAAAAATCAAAATCGAGCACAGGATCATCCGTGTCGAGCGGACTACGACCATGGTTCAGTTTGAAATATCCCACTGCAAGACCTTCATTTTCAAACAAATAGAACGCTGTGCCAGTTGTGTTTAATTCCTTTGAAAATTGCTCGATGGTGAATGCTTTCACTACATAGGGGTCAAAATCTTCAGGGGGGTTGAGGTGCGCGAAGGCTTCCTTGAAGGTGTTGCGCGCCAGGTCGACCAGCGCCGTCAAATCTTTTTCAGTGGCCTGTCGGCAGCGTATGCCGGGCGTCAGCGACAGCGTCATGCGAATATCCGCCCGGGCATAAGGAGTTGGCTGCATGGGTGTTTCCACAAACCCCATTTTCCGGTACAGTTGTAAGGCTGGTTCCAGCCGTCGGTTGCTTTCCAGCCACACCTCATGCGCGCCCAGTGCGCGTGCGCGTGCGATGGCTGCTTCTCCCAGCAAAAGGCCAATTTTCTGCCCCTGAAAGGCGTCGTCGACCGACATTTTGGCCAGTTCATACACGCCTGGTTCTACATACACGAGTGCGGCCGTACCTACAATTTGATCCTGCAGGCGGGCCAGTAATACGTGGCCTCCATCCTGGAGGATGTATTGATCGGGGTGTTCGAGTTGTTCCAGGTCATGCGGTTCTACCGAAAAATAACGGCTGATCCAGGCCAGGTTCAGGCGTTTGAAATCGGCCGCATAAGCCGGTGAATAATCTTCGATCTGCGGCAGGTGCTTCACCATCAGCCAGCCTTCGCGCTGATCTTCGCGCAGCGGCTCGAAATCGAAATGTACCAGCCCTTCTTTCCAAAACCCGGCGCGTTCGTACACTTCCACGGGTCCGGCATGGCACATGGCTTTAAGCCAGACAGCCTCGCAACCCAATGCCCGGGCACGAGAGCATACCATTGAGATCAGTTGTTGCCCCCGGCCTTTTCCATAAAAATCGGGCAAGAGGTATATTTTTTCCAGAAATAATGCTTTTTCGGCGCTGCCATTGGGTACTGGTTGGTGGGTGACAAGTTTGAGTAAACCCATGATCCGGCCGCTTTCGTCGGCTGGCAGGTAATATTCCACGGCAGGGTTTTGCAGGTCGCGTTCGAGTGTTTCCTGTCCGAAACAATGTTCGAGATACCATTCCATGCCTGCGGTATTTTTCCAGACATGGGCATAATAAGGGGTATAAGTGTCCCGACCAATTTGTTGTACCAAGGGCAGGTCGCGAAGGGTCGCACGACGGAAAATAATGGCATTGTTCTGCATAAGGAGGGCAAATCTAACAAGTCCGTCAGATCGTGAACAATGTTATTTTCGCAACGATTCATGCCGATTGGGTATCAATCGATTCGATGCCATCCGGGTATTCATTTATATCTTCTCAAACGACTTTGTGATCTGGTTTACACCTGCCTGTATGTGCAAATTATAATGCCCTGGCGCCAATGCTTGAATGGGTATTTCAACAGAAAGGGTTTCATCGGGCTCGTAAGATTGCTCAAAAACCATTCGACCTTGCATGTCCAGGATTCGCAGCACAAAGGCGTCGCTGTTTTGCGTTTGCAACCGTACCTGCAACACCTCATCGGCCGGGTTGGGGAAAATTTCATACCTGATTTTATCAATGCGATGAACGGTACGAACCGGACTGAGTTCATAGTCGCCGTTCAAATCCACCTGTTTCAAACGATAGTAAGTGGCGCCTTGCTCCGGAGAAGGATCGATGAGCCGATAAAGACGCTCGCTGCTGGAGTTGCCGGCAGCATCCAGCCGCGCCAGGGGTTTGAAATCCAGCCCATTGCTGCTTTTTTGAACCTCAAAATACGCCGATGCTTTTTCGGTCGCCGTTTTCCAGTCCAGCACTGCCTGATCGTTTACCAGTTTTGCCTGGAAATCAAGCAATTCGACGGGCAGGGCCGATTCGATGGTCCAGGTTACCGAGTGCAAATATCCGGAAGTGCCGGGCCAGTACGCCCTGGAGAGCAATGTCGCATCGGTTACAAGTGCTTGCAGGGTATTGTTACCCACCTGCAATTGATCTTCTGTAAGGGCAATAGATGCGACTGAAGAAGCGATGACCGTGCCATTCAGTACCCATTCCACCTGCAACGTATTGGGATTGGGCAGTATCAGCGTCAGCCCAAAATCCATGCTGGGTCCGGAAAAAACGACACTGTTGCTGGAAGGTGAAAAATCATCGATCGGGGAAACAAGTTGGTAAACCTTGTCGATAAATGCTTCTTTGCATACCGAACAAAACGGCAAACCCAGGTACTGCATTTTACAGCCCTGATGGGGGCGATAACAGTTGGCCGCCGCGCCGGATCCACCCATCGCATAAATACCGACGCCGTTGGTACTGAGCCAGTTTTTCCAGATATTGGTCATGGGGTCATTGTTGGCAGTGCGGTTTTTTCGTTCGGCACAATTGAACCAGTATTCGTCGCCCAGGCTGGCGAATGAATGCCCCATTTCGTGGTACATGATTTCGTTGGCGCTGGAATGAATCGAACTGGTGGCTACAAATCCGCCTGAGCCGCCGTATTCCGCATCATTTACCAAAACCAGTAACTGGTCGTATTCCGGCACATTGCTAAAAGCAACCGAGGCCACCTGCCCTGTGCTGGCGGGTACCAGCAGGCGATGGATACTGCCCACGTCGAAACTCGAACTAAAGTAGTTGGTTGGGTTCATCACCGGCGATGCAGGTTCCGCTACATCGGAGGCCGTACCAGGATGTTTGGCGCCGCTCTGCGTGGAGGGCACCTTGATGGCGTAGGCATTGAAAAAATTCTTGTACTCCAGAAAGGGAGACTGCACGAAAAGGCTGGCATTTACCGTAGTGGCCTGGCTGACAAAGTTGTCCAACTGGGAACTTTGATAGCCGTCGCTCAGGTAAACCAGGTTGATGCGTTTGCTTTTGAGGCCGTTGACAAGGATATTTTCCACGGGAAAAGTCTGGGAATAAACCCCGGAGGCGAGTAAAACAAAAAATGCAACGAGCAGTAAAGACTGTTTCATAAAGTTAAATCTAAAAGGGTAACTACAGATTTGTCGGGCATTACTTTGCCAATGAGCAGTTGGTGTAAATCAGTACTGTATTGAACCCGAAGCATCAGTTCTGCCCGGGTTTTGGATAGAATATGTCGGCTCATATTGCCATTTTCCTCAAATGCCTCTACCGGTGTTGTAAGCGGGTCTTCCTGAATCCAGGTTTGCAACAATTGCCCCCGATGGTTGTAGAAATGGCAGATCAGGTCACCGGGCTGGACAAAACCGGGGGTGCCCAGCGGCGTTTTCAGACGGCCTGCGGCTATTTGCGTGCTAAGCAGGGTACAGCGTTCACCGGTTGCGGTGGTAGAGTCTTTTAATAATTCGAATACGAATAGTTTGATGCTGGCCTGAGAAGTGTCGGAATGGAGCATCACTGTTTGTACCGGAGAAGGGACAGATGATGCTACGCTTTTTTTCCCGGCATGGCAAGCATATGACAGCATCAGCACGACGGGAAAAAGTACAGAGACGATGGAACGAACCGTTCGGGCCGGTATAATCATATTCAAATGGTGCTTACATGCAAAGTTATGACCATTTGTTTGATTTTTTTGGGCCGTTCTTTATCACTGTAAATACGACAGTAAATCATACCTTTTTCTTGCAGATACTGTTTGTCAAACCAGTAAGTTTGGGCCACGAATCAAACTTCACAGCCGTCATGCAACACGTTCCCACTACTGAAGAAGCGCTCCTCTATTTGTTTCTGGCTGCCGCCATCGGCTCATTCATCGGCAACTTCAAATGGCGCGGCAATAGCCTGGGTGTGGCAGCCATCCTGTTTGTGGGGCTTGCTATTGGCGCCGTCAATCCGGGTTTGCACATTCCGGATGAGATAAAACTGCTGGGACTGGCCATTTTTGTGTATAGCATCGGATTGAGTTCGGGTCCTGCATTTTTCCGCTCTTTCAAAGACCGTGGCGCATCCAATTTGCTGCTGGCCGTGATGGTGCTGAGTTTGCTGTCTGTCCTTATTGGCACATTGTCGTTCGCATTTGGATTCGATGCCTCGGCGGCTGCAGGTATGCTGGCGGGAATTACCACCAATACGCCCGCCCTGGCCGGATTGCTGGATGCCATTCAGGCCGCTCCGGATGCGTCCTCCAGCAACGTGATGTCGAACAATGCCGTGGTCGGTTATTCTATTTCCTATCCGATGGGGGTGCTGGGGCTCATGATTGCCGTGGCACTGATGCGGCGCCTGATGCACGTCGACTACGCAGCCGAAGCGACCGCATTGAGCCAGGAGTTTCCCACGGGGCAGCCCATCATCCACCAAACCTGCCGGGTTACCCATGCAGCCGCTACGGGAATCACCTTGAGAGAATTGAAAAAAGAGCAGCATTGGCAGGTAGTTTTCGGGCGCATGCAGCATGGTGAAACTTATTCGCTTTGCCACTGGGAAACGGTTTTTCAAGCGGGCGACCTGGTGGCGATCACCGGCCATTCCGAGGAGGTGAAGCGGGTGTGCGCTTTTCTGGGGGAAGAAGCCGAAGAAAACCTGACCGACCACCACACCATATTTTCCATGCGGCGCATGTTTGTCTCGAACCCCCGGGTAGCGGGCAAAACCATCGCCAACCTCAACCTCGCAGAATCCTATCCGGTGGTGCTTACCCGTATCCGCCACGGCGACACCGACATGATCGTGGGCGCAGATACTGTACTCGAACTCGGCGACCGCATCCGGGTGCTGGCACGGGAAGAAGACATGAAAGACCTGGAAAAAATATTCGGCGATTCCTACGAACACCTCAGCCATATCGACCTGCTTTCTTTCGGCCTGGGAATGGGCCTGGGCATTCTGATCGGGTCTATCAAAATGGCTTTGCCGGGCGGCATCATTTTCAGCCTGGGTTTTGCCGGCGGACCACTGGTAGCCGGTCTGGCGCTTTCTTACATCCGCCGTTCGGGGCCCATTCTCTGGACCTTGCCGTACTCTGCCAACCTGACCTTGCGACAAATCGGGTTGATTTTGATGCTGGCAGCCATCGGTATCAATTCTGGCTCGGCATTTTTGTCGACCATGCTCAGCCCGGTTGGCCCCTTGATGTTTCTGTCTTCCGCCATTGTAGCGCTCGTCGGCAGTGTACTGATCTTGTGGGCAGGCTACAAACTCCTGCATATCCCGTATGCCCTGCTGACGGGCATGATCAGCCACCACCCGGCCAACCTGGATTTTGCGAACGACCAGGCAGGAAACAAAATCCCCACTTACGGCTACGCGCTGGTGTATCCGCTTTTATTGATCGGAAAAATTGTATTTGTACAAATGCTGTTTCAATTGATGCGGATGTATCATTAAAAATTGCGTACAATTTTGCTTCATTCAGTGATAAAAGTCACCGTTGGTAAATAGATTCCGGACGGAATTTTGTGGCTGGAGGCAATAACAGATGCCTCCGGTTCTCTATGAAATTTTTTTCTTTATTTCTGCTCTTTGCCAGCCTTTCCTGGCAATTGTCTGCTCAAAATGCGCCCTTTCAAATTTACCTCGAACCACTTGAAATACCCGGCGTTGGCGGGTTGCAAGCCTATGCTTTTGGTCAGCACCAGGGCAAATGGCTGGTACTGGGCGGGCGGCTCGACGGGCTGCATCGGCGCCAACCTTTTGCAACTTTCGATATTGCCGGACACAATAATCAAATCCTTTTAATCGACCCCGTCAACCATCAAAAATGGTCAGCGCCGCTGTCAACATTACCTGCCACCATCCGCGAGCAACTGAGTTCAACCAACATGGAGTTTATTCAGAATGGTGAATACCTGTATGTGGTGGGAGGGTATGGCTACAGCGCTACGGCAGGCGATCATGTTACGTATGATAAAATGACCGCCATACACGTGCCGGAGGTGATCAATGCCGTAATTCAAGGTACCGCACTGACAGGCCATTTCAGGCAAATTACGGATCCGCAATTTGCCGTTACGGGCGGACACTTATCCAAAATAAACGACACGTACTATCTGGTGGGCGGACAACGATTTATGGGCCGTTATAATCCGATGGGCCCAGCCCATGGTCCCGGATTTGTGCAGGAATACACCGATCAGATTAGAAAATTCAGCATTGCGGATGATGGTACAACTTTGTCTATTGTTCACCTTCCGGCCATTACCGATACCGAACAATTGCATCGGCGCGACTACAACGTGGCGCCCCAAATCATGCCCGACGGGCAAGAGGGTATCACTGCATTTTCGGGGGTATTTCAAAAAACAGTGGATTTGCCATACCTCAACTGCGTAAATATCGTCAGCGGCGGTTATGTTGTAAATGACTCATTTTCACAGTATTACAACCACTACCATTGCGCTTTTCTTCCTTTGTATTCAGCGGAGGCCAATGAGATGCACACGGTCTTTTTTGGAGGTATTGCCCAGTTTTACGACAGTCTGGGCACGCTGGTGCAGGACAACAATGTGCCATTTGTAAAAACCATCGCCCGCGTAACGCGCAACTCGGAAGGGGTGATGGCGGAATACAAATTGCCGGTTGAAATGCCTGCATTGCTGGGCGCCAGTTCTGAGTTTATTCCAATTGAAAACTTGCCTGCATATGCGAATGGTGTCATGCAACTGGATGCATTCCCCACAGACACCACCCTGGCTGGTTACATTTATGGTGGTATTGCCAGCACGGCGCCTAATATTTTCTGGATCAATACGGGTACAGAAAGTGTTGCCAGCAGCCAGATTTACAAGGTGTATGTGGTAAAAAACAAGACTTCTGCGGTGCATGAATTAAATGAACAAAGTCTGGGTCACCTCCGTATGATGGTTTTCCCCAATCCGAACAATGGCGTTTTTGGAATCAAATTTACCCTCGACCGCGTGACAAAAAACCGGCTGACTATTACGGATGAGCAGGGCACGCTGATTCTCAGGGAAGAACTCGGCAACCTGGTGGTCGGGGAAAATATTGTTACCCGTAAAATCTCCTCCATCCATTCCGGTAAAATCTACCTGGTTACACTGGAATCGGGCACACAAAAAGCGGTTGTAAAAACACTGGTACAGGAATAAAACCTGTCTGGATTACGCAGGGGCAGCAGGGAAAGAGACAGTCTCGAAAGTGTGTTATTATTGCATGTGTAAATGCACAATTTGACACTTTACCAGACCATTCCCATACACATGAAACACTTTATTCTGCTGCCCCTGATCGCTTGCACAGCCTGCCTTACCTGCTGCCATTCCCTTTCATCGCATTCCAGCATTGCAGGTTTTAAAACGCCGAAATTCAAACTCATTCAAACCGACACCTTTAGATTCAACAATTTCGTAGACTGCAATATGGCGGAGGTCTGGATCGGCGACACCTTCCGGATTTTCCCTGGCAAATACGGAGAAGACCCGGTATGGGGCGCTGCACACGACCTGAAATTTGCCAGCGGGCGCCATGCCGATGAAGTGTTCAGTACCCCCGCACAGCAATACACAGCGCCCGGCTTGCCTGTAAATGCGCCTGTGGGAACACCTGGCCTCCACGGCGCTGTCTGGTTTGAAACAGTGTATCAGGATGCCCGCGATGCCAGCGGCCGCACGTTGTATGCCGTTTACCACAATGAAAATTACCCCGAAACCCTGCCTTACAACCCCGAAACCGGCGAGGGATACATCGACAAGGATTGGCCACTTGGCCTGACCGATCGCATCACCCCTGCCGCCGTTTGCCGCATCGGTATCATGAAATCGACCGATGGCGGCTGGCATTGGGAAAATAAAGGGCTGTTTTTGGAAGACAAACAACCGCGCATGATCCTAAAACCGCACAACACGTCCAAAACCTTTGCCGGGGGCGTGGGTGATCCTTCCGCGGTGGCAGTGGGCGACTACCTTTATCTTTTTTACGGCGAATATGGCTATCCGGGCGTATACAACGCTGCCACATACGACCCGGCCACCGAATGGAGTGGCCAATGCATCAGCGTAGCGCGTATTGCCCTCCGCGACCTGGAAAATCCGCAGGGAAAAGCCCGCCGCTGGGACGGGAAGGGTTTCAACGCGCCCTGGGATGGCATCGGAAAGCCGGTTGCTTCTTTGCAAATACCGATGAACGCCGGCGGAGGCCCGGCCTCCTCGCCCACTGGCGGCTTTCATTGGGGGCCGTCCGTGAGTTGGAACACATATTTGAATTGCTGGGTGATGCTCATGGGGCATGTGACGGGCAAATCATGGGTAGGCAGCAAGATGTTTATCTCTTTCAACCCGCATGCCGATCTGGGTGCAGGGAATAACGCGCAGGACTGGACCCAGCCACAATTGCTGGTCGACAAACCCGGCCATGTCATGTGGTATCCTTCGCTGCAACCGCTGAATACGCCCGAGGATATTGCTCAAAAGCGCACTTCCTTGCGCCTGGGCCAGCGCGCCCGCCTGTTTTTTAAATACTCCGATCTGGGTAAATACTGCTCCGAGTATATCGTGGAGTTTGAGAAATAGGGTAGGGCTATCGCTTCGAAATTCGATTCAAGGTGATCGCTTTTTGCATCCTGCTCCGGAATCGTTGCACGCCTTCCTCGCGCAGGGCCGTGTGCTTGGTAGCGCGGCCCTGCACCCGTGCACGCCATTTTTTCCAGTTCTGAAGCCGCATTTCGGCTTTCATCAGGGAAATGACTTCGGCTTCCGTCAGGCCGAATTGCGTCCGAATGGCGTCGAAGGGCGTGCGGTCTTCCCAGGCCATCTGAATGACACGGTCGATGTCTTCGGGCGTCAACAGCGATTTCAGGTCGGCCACTTTACGAGTTGGCATGAGCAGTATTTTTTTCTTTTCGACAACGATCACTGCAATATTTGACCGATTCCCATACGCGTTCCCACTTTTTCCGCCAGGTGAAAGGACGGCCGCAGGTGACGCATATCTTCTCGGGTAAATGTTGCTTTTTTACGTTTTTCATGACTTCAGAGCACTCATGCCGCCGTCGGCGTGCAGGATTTGTCCGGTGATCCAGGCGGCATCTTCAGAAAGCAAAAAAGTCGCCAGCGCCGCCAGTTCGTCGGCCGAACCCACGCGTTTGAGCGGGTGCCGCTGAGCCGATGCTTCGCGCTTTTCTTCGGTATTCAAGAGTTTTTCAGCCAGCGGCGTATCCGTCAGGGAGGGCGCGATGCAGTTGACGCGAATCGTTGGCGCCAGTTCTGCTGCCAGCGCGCGTGTGAGCCCTTCCACTGCGCCTTTAGCGGCTGCAATGCTGCTGTGAAATGGCATGCCCACGCCCACGGCCACAGTGCTGAACAATACGATACTGCTACCTGCTCCTTGTTTCAGCGCTTTGAGCGCTGCCTGAATACAGCGAACGGCGCCGATGCAGTTGATTTCCAGTTCTTCCCGAAATTGTTCCGGTTTGATGGAAGCAAACCCGCGCAGGTTGATGCTACCGGGCAGATACACCAGTCCGTCCAGCGCAGGAGGCAATACCTCACTTGGAAAAGTATCCTGCAAAACATCGTAGGTGTAGTGACTAACTTGTGGTATCGTCGGTAAATCGCCCGCCGTGCGACTCAAAACGATGACCCGGTGCCCGCTGGCGATCAGTTTTTGTGCGAGTGCCCGGCCAATACCGTGGCTGCCTCCAATGAGCAAATACGTTTTTCCTGTTTCCATGAGGCGTATGGAACGCTCCAAAAGGCATTTGGTTTACCGGTTTGTATTTCCTCCGCTGCGGAGGTTTGCTAAACCAAACCCTTCGTCGTTTGTTTGCCTTGAAAAAAGGCAAAAGCCCGACTTACACTATGAAAAAAATTGCAATTTTCCTGTTCGCCTCCGGCATCGCCGTGTTTACCTCTTGCGGACAAACCTCTGCCGGCAAGGCAAACGGAAGCACGACATCTTCCACTGCATCTGTTGAAACCAAAGCCCCCAACTCCGATTATAAACCCGCATTTGTGGGCCAAACCAGGGCAAATGCCGTTAAAACACAGACAGCATACACATTTAAAGTGTTGACTGAAGACCTGCAATATCCCTGGGGCATTACGAGCCTTCCGGATGGCAGGCTGCTGATTACGGAAAGGGAAGGCGATAATTTGCGCATTGTAAAACTAACGGGCGAGGTCAGCCAGCCTATCAAAGGTTTGCCTGCCGTTAATCCGGGCGGACAGGGTGGCTTGCTTGGTATTACCATCGATCCGGCTTTCCAGCAAAACCGCATGGTGTACTGGGTATTTTCTGAAAATGTGGATGGCGGAACGCTCACGTCTGTAGCCAAAGGAAAACTGTCGGCCGATGAAACCGCTATCGAAGGCGCTGCAGTCATTTACCGCGCTACACCTGCTCACAACGGCACCCTGCATTATGGCGGCCGTATCCTGTTCGATAAAAGCGGCAACCTGTTTATCAGCACTGGCGAACGCTCCGACCTGGTTACGCGCCCGAAAGCGCAAGACCTTCAGACGAGCCTCGGGAAAGTTATTCATATCACTACGGATGGCAAACCTGTTGCAGGCAATCCTTTTGAAAAACAATCCGATGCCCGGCCTGAATTGTACTCTTACGGCCACCGCAATGTGCAGGGGCTGGCGTTTCACCCTGTGACGGGCGAACTGTATTCCAACGAATTCGGCCCGCGCGGCGGCGACGAAGTCAACCACGTTCGTGCCGGCAAAAACTACGGCTGGCCTACCATCACCTACGGCATCGAATACAGCGGCAAAAAAGTGGGCGACGCCCTGCAACAAAAAGCAGGCTTGGAACAGCCGGTGTATTACTGGGACCCATCCGTATCGCCCAGCGGCATGACCTTTTACAGCGGCGATTTGATACCGGAATGGAAAAACAATCTTTTTATCGGCTGCCTGAGCGGTATGCACATCGTTCGCCTGGTCATCGAAAATGACAAGGTAGTGGGTGAGGAGCGTTTGCTGTCAGAAGAACAACAACGCTTCCGGGATATCACGCAGGGCAAAGACGGCGCCTTGTATGCGATTACCGATCAGGGCAGGTTGTACCGGATTGGGAAGAAATAGGCTGATTTGACAACTTTTTGAAAAGTTGCCAAATCTTGCATGGGGGTTCGTGTACAACAGATTTGACAACTTTCAAAAAGTTGTCAAATCTTGCATGGGGGTTCGTGTACAACAGATTTGACAACTTTCAAAAAGTTGTCAAATCTTGCATGGGGGTTCGTATACAACAGATTTGACAACTTTCAAAAAGTTGTCAAATCTTGCCTTTCATTTTCGCTTGCTCATATGCCAGCGTTTCTGCCAGCCCTTCCCGCAAGGGGCGTGGCTGATAGCCCAGTTCGCGCCGTGCCTTGGCATTGTCGCCGAGGTACGTGACGCCCGCCTGCACCCGCAGTGCTTCGGAAGAATACATTTCGGGCAGTCGGATGATATTTTCCACCAAAGCAGAAAAAACGGCACTTATTTTCAGCAATACCGGTGGCACGAACAAAGGTTTGCGAATGCCCGTGATGTCGGAGGCCATGCTCATGGCTTCTGTCAGTGTGTGCACGGGCCCGGCTACGATGTAGGTGGAGCCAGGGGCGGCTTTTTCCATGCCCAGCAGGTGCGCCCGCGCAATGTCGTCGACATGTGCCCAGCAGTACGCCGATTTTCGGGGAACCATGGGCAATTGTTTTTTCAGGAACAGGCGCAGCGCATCGTCGCTCAGGCTGGTGCCGTCGGGGCCATAAATCAGTCCGGGCATGAGCACCACCAATGGTAATCCTTTGGCAATGAATTCATTGGCTACCTCGTGGGCTGCCGCCTTGGTGCGATCGTACTCGCTGATGTGCTGCCCGCTGAAATGAAAAGACTCGTCGGGCACAGCGCCGTGCGTATCTGAATTGATGGCAAGGGTGCTGGTGTACACGCCTTTTCGGATGCCGAGTTCCTCCATGAGTTCGAGCACGTTGCGGGTGCCTTGCACGTTGATGTTCCAGCCTTCCGCATGGTTGCGTTTGCCGAGTTTGTACCATCCGGCTACGTGTAAAACACCATCGCAGCCCTGCATGGGTGCGCGCATGGATGCTTTATCCGTTACATCGCCCTGGGCAATAGTGACACCCAGGTTTTTCAGCGCAGTGGCTTTGGAAGGTGTGCGCACGAGCGCCACTACTTCGTGGCCTTCAGCGCGGAGAATTTGTGCCAGTTTGCCGCCAAGAAAGCCTGTGGCGCCGGTGAGGAAGTATTTCATTTTTTTCGCTTGCGTTTTTGAGTCAATATGCTGCTTACCAAGTGTTTACAAGAGCGCTTACTTTCTTTGTTGCTTTTTTGAACGTGCTATTTTGCGAAGCACCCTTACCCACCACATCCATTCGCTTCTCTTCTTCTTGTCGGTAAATTGATTTTCCACCTTGTCGAATGCATCTTCGATATACGCATCGTGTAGCCAGCGGATGGCCAGTGCCCATTTTAAAGTGGCAAAGCCGGTGGTATTCATATCAATGACGTGTAGAAGTTGTGTTTGATGAGCACCCGCCGGAATTATTTCGAACTTGTGAAATCCATTAAACCCCTTCATATCAAACTGAAAAGTAACGGATTGGCCGGGTTGATAGTCCGTAATAAAGTATTTGATGGGCCCGTGGCCACCTTTTGAACCCACCTGCAGTCCACGATCCAGTTTCATGGCCGGCCATTTGTTGGTAGCCAGCATCCTGTCGTTCTCGGAGGCCAGGGTGCCAAACAATTTTACCAGTTCAGCAGCAGGCTGCTCAATCGTTCGCTGGTGGATGTTTAATACTTTCATGGTGGATAGGATGCAAGAAAAACGCAGGGCACTCATAAAGGTTTATTACATCTCCATCATCATATCATAGTTCTCGCCATGGTAAACAAACACCCCGAGCATCTTGAACCCATTGTTTTCATAAAACCGCACGGCCTGCTTGTTGTCGGCCTGTACGCCTCCCCACAAAATGAGTCTTTTTACCTCGGTATCGTCGCGCAGGTCATCGAGCACAAATTGCAGCATCTTTTTGCCAAGGCCCTGCCCTTGCCAGGCATCGGCCACAGACGGTGCAAAAGTGGCGTCCGTTTTTTCATCGGGCCGGATGCCATACGATTGCAACCTGGGTAAATCGTGCGCCAGCACTCCAATTTTGATGATGGAATACGCAACAATGATTTGGTTTTGGCTGTCCAGGGCGATATATCCCCGATTCGAAGTGTCGGGCCTGAAAAAATCCCGGATCGATTGTTTGTCGAACGGGTGCGGCCCGAAGCGCTTTTTGGTGTCGCTGCTCAGGTTTTGCAGGTATTGAAAAAGCAGGTTGGTGTCGGTGGTAGCGAAGCGGAGGAGTAGGATTGGCGCTGGTTTGCTGCCGGGCGCTTTGGTAGTATCGGTAGGAAAATGTTTCATGCAGAGGGGGGCTTTCAGTTTCCAAAATGCAGCCTAGAAAGTAGGCTGTAAATGTTGATTTGGATTCAATTCCCGCATCAAACCTTCCCATCGCTCCAATATTTCCCCTTTGAAATTTGCGTCGTTCAGCCGGGTTTTCATCAATAGTTCGCTGTCGTTTTTTTTGTCTTCGGGCAAAACCAGCGGGATGGGAAAGGCGACGCAATGTTTGCATTTTTCATTCAACAATGTACGAACCTGCTTGAAAACCTGTTCGTAGCCAAATTTCTCATCTTTCTTTTCGTCGCTGCTCCCGCAACTGGTTACGAATACCAGTTCTCTGATGTGGTTTCTGTATTTTTTTACAAATGATTTCAAGGGCGCGATGAATTGTCCCATCCAGACCGGACCGCACAACACAATGCGGTCATAGTGATCGATATCGGTACGGAGTTCCTTGTTGCCCAAATGCAGGCCACTCATCATCAAAAACGGAACATCCCATCGTGGTCGGATGGCTTCTATATCGCATTGTAATTCCCTTGCCATTCTTTCTGCGAGATAGCGGCTGCTTCCTGTTCCGGAATAATACAAAACCAGTGATTTCATGGCCAATGACTTTTTGAGCAAAAGTGAGGTAAGGAGGAATAGGGGGAGATGACAGGAATCAATGTGTTATGTGATTTTTTTTTCGCGGGTAGGCTGGATGCCTAAAATACCCCGAAAATCATCCGCTGTTGTGATATTGGTCTTTCTCAAAAAAGGGTAAAGTTGGAAATTTTGTACATCAAATTTTCAAAGCCATGAAAGATAAAATGCAACGCCACGCCTCCAACAACCCCGTTTATGGAATGGGCTTTATTGGCGCCCTGGTTTATTACCTATCGCACGCTACAGGTTTTTGGGATGGTTTCCTTGGGATTCTAAAAGCCATTGTCTGGCCGGCATTTTTAGTGTACGAGGCGTTGAAGGCCCTGAATATATGAATGCTTATGGAGGTAAATTAGATTCTTCCTGATCAATTCGGCTGCAAGTGTATAAGTACGACTGTAGATATGCGTGTTACTTGTTGTAATAGGTTGGAACAGTATATTTTGCACCCCACAGTTGGATGGAGCGCCAATACAACAATGACAAAGCGCTGTTCATGCGGTGGTATGGACTTTAGTCCGCCGGGATAGCGCCTTTTAAGGCGTTTTATTTGTCATTTTTGTTTAGAGCGCCATAAATGGCGCTATCCCGACGGACTAAAGTCCATACCACCACCTGAACAGCGCTTGGCATATCCTGTAACTTTGGCCGTACAACAAAAGTGGCTCCCAACCATTCACTCCCAATCACCTGTCTGCCCACCAGAACCAATCAAAACTTTCACCCTTTCATACATTCGATCAATCATGAATAAAGTATTTGGAGCACTGCTTTCCATTACCATTATCCTGTCTGGCTGCGACAAAAAAGAAGAAGGAATACCACCCATCAACAACGAATGTTTTTTTAATACCATACTTGATTCCACCCAAATATCCAACAGGTTGCTGGGCAAATGGAAATGGCAATATTCATTCAGCGGCTGGACGTCTGTATACAGCGATGAAGCCAACAAAGGCCTTGTCCTGGAGTTCAAAACCGGCGGCGTGCTCGTAGTCAGCCGCAATGGCGTAGTGGAACAAACTGCCAACTGGACGCTGCAACGCGAGTGGCAAATCGTTACAGAACCACTCATAATCGAAACCCTGGGGCCTGTCCATTTTTGCAACAGTCAGTTGCTTTTTCAGGGCGGCGCTTTGGACGGCACCAATAACTACTACAAAAAAGAGTGAGCCAGGCAAACCAAAAAAGGCCATCGTAAATTCTCTGTTGTGTTGTTTACCTTTGGGGTAACAACACGGCGGACTACCGCCCCAACAACCTTTCTACTATGCGATTGATGGCTTTTTTGCTGGCGCTTTGGCCTTTGCTACTGGCAGCCCAGCCTACATTCACCCGGCAACAATTTGGTGAGGGGTTTCTCTTTGGCACTGCTACGGCTTCGTATCAAATTGAAGGCGCAGTAAAAGAAGGCGGACGCGGCCCTAGCATCTGGGATACTTTCACACATACCAAAGGCAAGATCGCCCGCGGTGAAAATGGCGACGTCACGGCGGATTTTTACCACCGCTATGCGGATGATCTGGCTTTGCTGGATAGCATGCATTTCAAGAATTTCCGCTTTTCCATATCCTGGAGCCGCATTTTTCCCGATGGAACCGGCACGCCCAATCCGGAAGGCGTTGCATTTTACCACCGCGTCATCGATGCGTGCCTGCAACGCGGTATCACGCCGTGGATCACAATATATCACTGGGATTTGCCGCAGGCATTGCAGGATAAAGGTGGCTGGACGAATCGGGAAATACTTGTCTGGTTTGCTGATTACGCTGATTTTCTGACCAAAACCTACGGCGCCAAAGTGAAACACTGGATGGTGCTGAACGAACCCACCGCTTTCACCGCGGGCGGGTATTTTGCAGGCATCCATGCGCCGGGCGAAAAAGGCCTGAAAAACTTCTTGAAAGCGGCGCACCATGCTGCGCTGTGCCAGGCCGAAGGCGGGCGTATCATCCGCCGCAATGTGCCTGGCGCGCTGGTGGGTACCACCTTCAGTTGCGCTGACGAACAAGCGTATCGCCCCCACAAAAAAAGCGACCGGCGCACCCGACGCCGGTTCGAAGCGGTGTTCAATCGTATGTTTATCGAGCCGGCGCTGGGCATGGGCTACCCCGTAGATGCCTTGCCGGTGCTCAAAAAAATAGAGAAAAAAATTGCCCGGCCCGGCGATATGGAACGCCTGCAATTCGATTTCGATTTCATCGGCGTTCAGACGTACACCCGACAGGTAGTAAAACATTCCATCTGGCCACCCATCATTTGGGGCAAGGAAATAAAACCCGCCAAGCGCGGCATTTCACCCGAAAATATCACTGAAATGGGCTGGGAAGCCTATCCCGAAGGCATTTATCACCTACTCAAACATTTTGCCTCCTACAAAGGTGTACGCCGGATCATCGTGACCGAAAATGGCGCTGCTTTTCCCGATCGGGTGGAAAATGGCGCCGTCAACGATACTCGCCGACTTCAGTATTATCAGGAGTACCTGACACAAGTGCTCCGCGCCAAAAACGAGGGGGTGCCGGTAGAAGGTTATTTCTGCTGGACGCTGATGGATAATTTTGAATGGGCCGAAGGATATAAGCCGCGTTTCGGGCTGGTGTATGTCGATTTCGCCACCCAGCAGCGCATCGTGAAAAAGTCGGGCAGGTGGTTTCAGGCGTTTTTGAAGTGAAGTAATCGCGTTTCGCTTTCCGAAACCTGAACCATATGATCAATTTATTAAAATCCCTCTTTCAAAACCCCGCAAGCCTTGTGAAAATCTTCGCAGACGTGGGCCCTCCCATGCCCAACTTTCAAATCGTGGCGACCAATGTTCGCCACGGACACGCGCCTGAAAACTTCATCCTCGACGATGGCTCCAAACTGGCATCGATCATTGAAAAATGGCGCTTCCAGCCGGGCGGTGAAGTGGGTCGCTGCGATATGGCTTGCGTGCAATTTCATGCGCGTCCTTGACTATGTTTGCGATGCGAAAAACTGAAAAATATCCAACTTTTCCGACATGATCATTCGATTTATCACTGCACTTAACTGGATCGTCATTGCATTTCTCGCCACTTTTACCATCATCGACTTGTTCTTTCCCAGTAAAGTCAGCGGGGGCGATGCTGCCACCAAAGGCCTTGGCGAAGCGCTGGTAATGTTTTCCCGCATTGCGCTCGTAGTGCTGCTGGTGCTCAATTTGATTCCGCATCCTTTGGCAAAATTCGCCGCCTTTGTACTAATTCTTATTCCTCCGCTGCTGTTGTGGGGCACACCCAAATACCGGGAATATCAACGAATTGCCCTCCAGAAAAAGGAAGCCGCCAAACCCATTTTCGAAGATAAAAACATGGATGCAATTGCCCGCGTGGCAAGAGAAGGGGAAGTGGACAAGTTTCGCAACATGTTTAAAACCAGTACATTCACTCCGGAACAGAAGAACGAATTGCTCAACTTTCTTTTGCTACAAGCCAATTCCAGTTACAACCCGGAAGGAAGTTTGCAATGCCTGCAAACGATGTTCGATGCCGGGGCTAAACTGGAATCCATGGGCCCCGGATACGAAACGATGCATTTCGAAGCGGCTTACAGCGGCAACCTGCCATTGCTTCGCCTTTTGCTGGAAAAAGGCCTGAATGCCAATGCTGTTCGCCCGGATGACAACCGGCCTATCCTGTTCGAGGCTATTGAGTGCCACCAGAACCCGGAGGCTACCGTGCGACTCCTGCTCGAATCTGGCGCCGATCCCAATGTCACAGCCGTGCGCGACTATGAAAATGGCATCATTTCGCCGTTGTTGCACGCGGCCAAATGGAATCGCTGGGGCATTTGTGCGGCGCTGCTGGAACACGGCGCCGATCCGAATTTTATCTCCTCCTTGGGTGTTTCTTTTCGCAAACTGTTCGAAAAAGCCGATCAAGAATTCCAGGGTGACGGCTACACCACCCGCGAAGATTTTGAACGCGTAAAACGACTCCTGAGCAGCAAATAGGCCATTTACTCGACCACTTTGCCTTCGCCGTATTGGTGGTTTTTATCTTCCGCATCGGCATTGCCCACAAAATGCGGAAATACCTTGAACGTGCCGGGATCGGCGTTTTTGACCTTTTTCCCGAAGTAATACACGTCGTTTTTATCCGAAGTGTATTTTTCATCCAGTATTTTAAACGTCGCCGCATCGACCCCTGCAAAGGTCTTTTCGTTTAGGTAAATGTTGTTTTTATCCCGGGCATAAGCGGTGGGGCCCATTGCGTTTTCATTTTCCTTGAATGGCACGAACGTCTGCGGATCAGCGCCGGCCACCTGCAAGTCTTGAAAAAAAACGTGCTGCGCGTCTTTGGTATATCCGAATCCGATTTGCTGGAAACTGGCGCCATCGGCTACCTTGATCTTTTTGCCGAGGTAAAATGCGTTGTGGGCGTCTTTTGCAAACTGATAATCCAGCACCTGAAATGAGGTATACGCGCAGTCGATGGGATATACCTCATAGTCGCCATCGGAATACGACTGCACGTAGTAATAACGCTGCGCATCCCGGGCGTATCCATCGCTCAGTAGTTCGAATGTTTTTCCGTCGCTGCCTGCAATGGGCGCGCGATTCACATACGCACGAATGTCGTCCCTGATAAAATGATAATCCAGCACCGTCAGGCTCTGAAGATCTTCCACCTGAAACGCCGTGCTTTTGAACCAGGCTTGCGTTTTATCTCGGGCATAATCGTAGCCCAGGCTGGTAAAAGTGGCGGCATCGGCCCCGTCCAGTTTTTGAATGCTGTGTTTTTTGGTGAGGAAATAATCGCTGCTTTCCCGGTAACTGCGGTAGTAAAACACCTGGCGCGCGTCTTTACAAAAGCAATCGTCGATGATTTCAAACGTGTTGGCATCCACGTTTTGCAGCGTTTCCGAATAGTACTGAATAGTGTCCTGGTTGCGCGTAAAACCGCCCGGCAGTTTACCGGCTTTTGGGTCGTTTTTGCAGGAAAAGAAAAAAACGAGCAGGCAAAGGCCGAGGAAGCAAGAGAGGTAGGTGAGTGTCATGGGAGCAAATGTATCGTTTTTGATAAAGGCGTTCGAGGACTGAAAGGTATGGGCTGGGCAATTGCGTAAATGAACAGGTTATGGTAAAATATTGACCTCAAACTTATTAATACACAGCGCATTGAATCTTAAATTAAATACCCTATTTTTGTTTTAAAATAAGAAACATGCAACAAGTTATCCTGCAAGTTGAGGAAGGTAAATACAAGTTATTGTTGCAACTTTTGCAAAACCTCGACTATGTTAAAATTGTGCAAGCATCTACTGTATCTGCCCAAAAGTATCAGAAACCCTCTTACGATTTCTCGACTTTGAGCGGAAAACTGCAGTGGCAAGGGGATGCTGTGGCCCAGCAACGGCGTATGCGAGATAAATGGTAAGTATTTGCTTGATACAAATGCTGTGGTTGGTTTGCTAAGAGGCAACACTTCACTCATTCAAATCTTACAGAAAGCGACCTGATTGGCATTTTGCTTCAAATAGTTAGAATTTCTTGCTTACTCGCGGAAGGTATTCCCGCATCTGATCATACAACGGCGTCAGCGTCTCTATCGTGCAGGTCGTTTCCGTAATCGTGTACGTCGTCTCAAAATCTTCATAACTGCGGGCACGCCAAAGCCGCCCCTGCGGATCGATGACAAGCGAATGCCCGACGCCGCCGCGGAAGATGTGCGATTGGTCGGTTCCTATGTAAAGCGTGCAGGTCCAGGGCGATTCCGGCGTAATGGCATGGATGAACGCTTCTGCTTCCTTTACCAAACGGCCAAACAGCGCGGCTCGCTGATCGGCCGGCGCTTGCAAGGTTTGGGCAATGGCATCGCTCAATACCTGATCGCGGGGCGCCAGCGGGGCGTCAGACGGAAGACCGGGTGTTTCAGATGGGGCAAAAAGCGGCGATGTTGGATCAGGCTTGTTATTCATTTTTTTCGGAGGTGTTTCTCGCTACCCATTCCATCGCAACAATGCCCAGTACCAAAATGCTGATCTGCGGAATCAACGTAGCCAGTTGGCTGGCTTCATAGTTTTCCAGATCCAGGCCGTTTTCCTGTTTCAAAACCCAGATATGGAAGGAATCAGTGCTGGTTCCAAATGCAGCCGTCGTGAAATTGGCAGCAAAGTGCATTCCTGTCGGCAGGGCAATACCGCGCCCGTACACAGCCGCCGCGCCATATAAAAGACCCCATGCGCCCGCACCCAGAAACGCATTCTGCACAGCCCAGCCGTTGGCAATATGATACAAGGCAAACAAAACGGCCGTGACCAGCACAGAAACCCGAACACCCGTTTTATCTTTCAATACCTCCAGCGGGTAGCCCCGGAAGGCCATTTCTTCCATAAAAGCCAGCGGAATCAAGGGCAGCGCTCCCATAAGGAAGTTCAGCACGCTGCTGTTCGCATTGGTTTCCATGCGGAAACCGGAAGCGTATATCACGGAAAGGCTCAGTAGACCCATGATAACGATGCCTGTTGCGAATCCCCACAAAAAACGGATGAAGGTTGTTTTTTCGAAACTCAACCCGATGTCGGCAAAACGGCGGCGGTCGTATTTCAAAAACAGGAAGGTGGTCAGCAAGGCTGCCATGGTGCCGGTGATGCCATGCGCCATGCGTTCCCATTGGCCCGGTACAAAGGACTTGAAAAACGACAAAAGCACAAACAACACGGTAAATACCAGGCAAAACAGCGCCGCTTTAGCGACGATCAGCGCGGAAGTGGAGCGGGTTTGTTGCATAACAGGGTTGTAGGAGTGGATAGGGTAGCGTGGGTAGGGGCGGAATCGTATCTTCTATTCATCTCTGTTGCCCCTTGGGCTAAAGCCGTTTTCCTCCCGGTACTTAACAATGTGTTCTTTTTCAATCCTTTTTGCCTCTTTTCTGCCTGGTATGTCCATCAATAATATTCTGGCAAAAAATCGAAGCCATTTTACACCAAGATTCAAAAAATCGACTTGGGTCCGCATTCTGTTAGAGTACCCATCATCACCAATTGGATCATGGCTGATTCCGTATTTAAACACATCATCATCTACGGAATCCCTGATTTCATACAAATGATGGGGCTTATCGTTTTGGTTTGAGTTGCCGTGTTCTGACATACATACATGCGATTATTTTTCCCAACCTTTCTTATTGCTGAAAGTTTCGTAATTGTAGGCATGCTCTGGTGTGAAAGCCTTTCCAGTCTTGCGTTTATAAGCCTCCATTGCGACATACAATAGCGGTTCAAAGGTCAGGTCGGGTGGCATTAAATCAGGCGACTTGAGCACTTTTTCGTAGTAGGTCTGGCCATTTGCCACCACAGCACACCGCGTGTACAAGAAATCATCGACCGATAGGATATTTGCTTCATCCGGATCATCCAGAAATACCTTTGCATGTGCGCGGGTATCTAAATGCCAGAGTTTTTCGGACAGAAGGTCTGAGAAACGATAGATATGCGAGATGGGTAGTCCGGACAAAAAAGTGACGAGTGGTTCCACCACTTTTAGGTCGTCTCCTTCATCCGTCCAGTCGAGTAAATCGATGGCTTTCCAAAAGGCTGCATCCGTAAATGCCGAAGCCGCATCTGTTTGTTCCTGCAAGCGTATTTCCACACTTGCATGTGCAAAATCACGCTTCAGGCTTTCGACAAATTGCGAGTCGATGTCATCCACGTTGATATTTAGTACGGTTGTCATGAATGGGTGCTGACTGATTGAATGCTTGCAAATATAAGTGTTTTTGAGCGTGTAAAGTGCAATTAACTTGTGAGGCAGGAGTTCGTTACAGGTTCTGCGCTGTATCTGTGTCTCTTAGAGACAATGCGGCGGCATTTCGGTTGGACTTGGAGGAGGGCCGACCAGACCACGCTGAAAAAAAAAATTGAAATCGATGGTTACCTTTTTTTTTCCTGTTGCACTAACCTGCATCAAGATCGCCGGAAAACTACCTCGCGGTGTTCATATTTAACCTTTCGCATCGGTAACCTTTAAACTTGATTCCATTTTATGAAAAAGAAAATGTCTCTCACCCTGCTGTTTGCCTTGCTGATGATTGCCGGCGCCAGCGCCCAGAAAAAGCAGTACTCCAATTGGGGAAATGACGATAGGTACGAGCAATACCGCAACGATCAATGCCATTCAAACAGTCGAGGTAAAGGCCATCACAAGGGCAAACACAAAAAACATCAGCACAAGGACAAGCATTGCGGTCATGATGACTGGAACGATTACGGCCATCACAACGCTTGCTGCAACAAGCGCGACCGTGATCGCGACTACGGCTACCACGAGCGCGACCGCTATCGCGACTACCGTAACGGCGATGATAAAAGAAACCAATCGGGCCCCCGTACGACTACTCCGACCCGGCGCGGCCGGAGCGCCACTCCAACAGCCAAACCCACCCGGAATCCTGCCCCCCGGACGGTAGAAACCGGTCGCACGGTAAACAAGCCGACTGCTTCGATCAGAACGGTCAGAACGACCCAAAACATCAAAATGTCTTCCGGAAAAACAACGGGACCCACGCGGCGAACTGCAAATTTTACTAATTCCAGGCGCAGCGCCTCCGGGCAGCAACAAAAGTAGCCGTGTTATTTGCTTCTAGTGCTGTATGTCGCCGCAGATCAGAGACACTGCGGCGACATACAGGTTGGGCTTGGAGGAGGGACGACGTGAAGAGGGCAAACAGTTATTTTGTTTGTTCAATTTCACAAAATATTGGCATGTGGTCGCTTAGTTTTAGCCATTGATCGGCTTTTCCAATTTCTAATTTCTTCGTTTGTTCAGTAAATTTTTTAGATCCGAAAATGTAGTCAATGTGATAAGGCTTCGAAATATTTCGCTGAAAATACAGAGTTGGCGTCGATTCTTTTCCTTGTTGTTCACCAGTCCATTTATGATAGATACTTTCAATCCCAAGTTCGTTTAATTCTTTGACAACGTCTGTATGATTCCACCATCTATCCCATTGATCCCAGATAGTATTGCTGTTAAAGTCCCCGGCAATTAAAGTCTCATTTAGTTTCTCCTTGTTTGCTTGTAAATATTTCCATAGTTGTCCGATGTAACCAAAGTTTGGAGAATTGTTTTTGTGTGTCCAAACTGCGAGAAGATCAAAGTCACTATTAATTTTACAAGGCAAAAAATGTTTTACAGTATGATTTTGGAAATTATTTGTCCAGTCTAATTTTTCAATTTTGATATCCGTTTTTGTGAAAATGCCAAGCCCTTTATTTTTGGTGTCACCCATCCACAGGTAATTTCCAGCCCAATTGAGGTATTCACTATGCCCAATTTCCGCCGGGTTTTCACATTCTTGAATTATGTAAATGTCAGCATCAAAGTCCGAAATATTATCGAACTTCTTTCTAAAAGCGCCGTTACAATTCCAGGTTACTATTTTCATGAGCATATTTTTTGGCCGCGCCAGCGCCGCTCGGGGTAAGGAATAGACAGCCGTAGCGCCAGCGGAACGGTCTCGTTTTTTTAAAAACTTTTTTGATTGATAATCTCTTCAATTAAATATCCAAATCTTTCGGAACCTTTTAAAGAATCAAACTTAATAGATAATATTATTTCTCTATCTTTATTGTGAGTTTTTGAATTATATTTTTCATATATCATTTCAGGCAGATTATTAATTTTGTCAATTATCGGACCAGTCCAACCACGCATAATTTCTGCTAACTCACTTAATTGGGGAGGAGGAACAATACCTCGCAACTCTTGTTCCCATACTAAAAGTTGCTTGCACCATGAAATTAGTTTTTCAACAGAATTCTTTATTTTAGCAATACTTCCAACTTCATCTAATTTATCAAAGGAATGAAATATCTCTTCCTCTAGTGTTATCTTAATCAATTCGATTAATCTTATAAAATCTCTTAAAATATTTTGAGCGACCAGTATAAATTCTTCTGATGACATTTTTTTTGTCTTTTGAAAAACCAGCCCTTTATTAAGATCAGAATAACTTAAATTTATAGGTGTCATTTTTGAAAGTATTAATTCTGCTATTAAATGAAACTGCCAAAATTCTTTTTTTTCCATTACGATTTTTTTTACTCTTTCGTTTTCATCATTTAATATATCTAATTGCTTAATTCCAAATAGATTAATCTTATTGCTAACTTGACTACAAAATGGCCCTAGCGCCGCTTTTAGGTTATTATCTTGCCTTATGTCATCATACGTGCCAGGAGTAATGCCTGTTAGATCACTCGGTAAATGAAAGTCGTTAATACTTCGAGGTAGAAGAAAAAAAACTCTTTCCTTTCCTAATCCACCAATAAATAACCCTAATTCAAACACAACGTTATCTCTTACCGTGACGTAATTTTGGTTTTTAATGTTTACTATATCATCGGGGTTAAAAACGAAAATTCCGAAGTCGAAAAAATCAATAGCATTTATCAGATCATCTAGAGTATTGCTTGTCAAGTTAAATACACCTTGGTTCCAGACAGTAATTTCTGCATCATATTCCAAATTTTCTTGAATTGAATATGCGATTGGCAACCCAGCAACGGAGGACCCAACAAAGATTTTAGGTTTCATTTGTCTAACAAACTTTTTATTTTTCTTTTTTCTTGTTCAAGCCTTTTTAATCTTTCCATAAGCCTTTCTATAGTTTCCTGAACTTCTCGAATCTCAGTTTCAATTTTATTCAATGTCTGATGAAATTCAAGTTTATTTTTGTTCATAAAAAAGCATTTGATTTAGTTTTGTAAAGACTTTACTAACTCTGGCTTCTGCATTTACTTTTTTAATTTTCATTGCAATCATTTTATACAAAAAGATCATTGCTTACTTGTCTGAAAGTGTAAAAAGGGCAAATGCAGATAATAACATCAGAGGAATTTTGAAACCGCTAAATTAACTGAAACTACCCAAACTACCAAAACAAAAATCCCCTGATTGCCAGAAAGCAACCAGGGGATTTCCAAAATCCTTCAAACTATCTCTTACTCATCCGATCCCACCGCCTTGTTCTTCTTCTTCGGCTTTTCCTCCCTCGAAATCACAAGTCCGTCTTTGGCCTCGTTCAGCGTCGCCGTCATGGCAGCGCCTTCTTCGGGATTTTCGCCGAGGATGAATTCTGCGAGCGGGTCTTCCACGTATTTCTGGATCGCGCGGTGCAGCGGACGGGCGCCAAACTGCGGGTCGTAGCCCTTATCGGCCACGAAGTCTTTGGCTTCGTCGGACATGCTGAGCGTGAACTTCATGTTGTTCAGGCGTTTCATCAGGCCTTCCAAGGCGTTGTCGATGATCTTGAAGATTTCGTCGCGGCCCAGTGAGTTGAACACCATCACGTCGTCGATACGGTTGAGGAACTCCGGCGAGAAGGTTTTGTGCAGCGCCTGCTGGATCACGGTTTTGGCGTGTTCGTCGGCCGTTTCCTGGCGGGCTTTGGTGGCAAAACCGACGCCTTGTCCGAAGTCTTTCAACTGCCGGGCGCCGATGTTGGAGGTCATGATGATGATCGTGTTCTTGAAGTCCACCTTGCGGCCGAGGCCGTCGGTGAGTTGTCCGTCGTCGAGCACCTGCAGCAGCACGTTGTACACGTCGGGGTGCGCTTTTTCGATTTCGTCGAGCAGCAGCACGGCGTAGGGTTTGCGGCGCACTTTTTCGGTCAGTTGGCCGCCTTCTTCATAGCCCACGTATCCGGGAGGCGCGCCGATGAGGCGGCTCACGGTGAATTTTTCCATGTATTCCGACATATCGATGCGGATAAGCGCATCTTCCGTGTCGAAGAGGTAGCGGGCGAGGGCGCGCGCCAGTTCCGTTTTACCTACGCCCGTCGGGCCGAGGAAAATGAACGAGCCGATCGGCTTTTTCGGGTCTTTGAGGCCCACGCGGTTGCGCTGGATGGCTTTGGCGAGTTTGAGCACGGCTTCGTCCTGGCCGATGACCATTTTTTTCAGGTCGTCGGACATGCTCACGAGTTTTTTGCTTTCGCTTTGACCCACCTTGCGCACCGGAATGCCGGTCATCATCGACACCACTTCGGCGATGTCGTCTTCTTCGACGGGGTAGCGGCGCACCTTGCTTTCCTCCTCCCATTCCACTTTGGAGAATTCGAGTTGTCGCACGAGTTTGCTTTCCTGGTCGCGCAGGTTGGCGGCTTCCTCGTACTGCTGGTTTTTCACCGCTTTGTTTTTCTCTTCCTTGAGTTCCTCGATGCGTTGTTCGAGTTCCTCGATGTGTTTGGGCACCACGATATTTTTCAGGTGCACGCGGGCGCCCACTTCGTCGAGCACGTCGATGGCCTTGTCGGGCAGGAAGCGATCGGTGATATAGCGGTCGCTGAGGCGCACGCAGGCTTTGATGGCTTCCGGCGAGTAGGTCACGTTGTGGAACTCTTCATATTTCGGCTGGATGTTCTGCAGAATATGAATGGTATCTTCCTGGCTTGGTGGGTCTACGATCACCTTCTGGAAGCGGCGGTCGAGCGCACCGTCTTTCTCGATGTACTGGCGGTACTCGTCGAGGGTAGAGGCGCCGATGCACTGGAGTTCGCCGCGTGCGAGGGCGGGTTTGAAGATATTGGAGGCGTCGAGCGAGCCGGTAGCGCCGCCGGCGCCCACCATCGTGTGAATCTCGTCGATGAAGAGGATCACATCGCGGGTTTTTTCCAGTTCGTTCATGATGGCCTTGATGCGCTCTTCAAACTGGCCGCGGTACTTGGTACCGGCCACGAGGGCGGCCAGGTCGAGCATCACGATGCGTTTGTTGAACAGCGTGCGGCTCACTTTTTTCTGCATGATGCGCAGGGCGAGGCCTTCCACGATGGCCGTTTTACCCACACCGGGTTCGCCGATGAGGATGGGGTTGTTCTTTTTGCGGCGGCTGAGGATCTGGCTGACGCGTTCGATTTCTTTTTCGCGGCCGATGATGGGGTCGAGTTTTCCTTCTTCCGCGAGTTTGGTTACGTCGCGGCCGAAGTTGTCGAGCACCGGCGTGCGGCTTTTTTCCTGGCGTTTTTGCGAGGACTGGTAGCCGCGGCGTTCATCTTCTTCGTCGTATTCGCCCGAGCCTTCGTTGGCCTGATTGAGCAGGTTGGGGTGCGTCAGGTCTTGCTCCGAACGCACGTATTCGAGTTCTTTTTTAAATGTTTCGTAGTCCACGTCGTATTCGTTTAAAAGTTTGGTCGCGAACGTGTCGCTGTGCTTCAGTAGTGAAAGCATCAGGTGTTCGGGCAAGACCTCCTCGCTTTTCATCAGTTTTGCTTCCACAAAAGTGACTTTCAGCACTTTCTGCACCTGTGTCGTGACCTGCATTTGGCCGACGAACAGGTTATCCGCAGGGGGGTAGGCGCTGAAGCGCGGAATGCTGCGCTCCAGGCGTTTTTTGAGGTCGTGCACATCCACCAGCAATGCGTCCAGCACCCGCACAGGCAGGCTGTCGCGCTCTGTAATAATACCCAGCAACAAGTGTTCTGCACCGATATAATCGTGCCCCAGGCGCTGGGCTTCCAGTCCGCTTTGATTGATAATCTGCTTGACGACCGGAGAGAATTTTTTATTCATTCGTATAAGAGTGAAGAAGTTAAAATCAGGAAACCAATCCGGGGTGTTTTAGCGCTTCATTTTGAGCTACAATTTTAGGAGAAATCACGTAAATACACCCTGACAAACACACATTTAACAAAATTTTCTTTTTTCGGTTCTGGGGAATTTGCGGTGTCAAATTTCGACCCCGCGAGCCGTGCCCATCCGATATTCGGCAGCACATTTATGCACTGAAAAAACAGTGCCAGCCTTGAAAAAAACTGACGGCTTGTCAGGTACAATATTCGTCAAAAAAAATGCGCAGCGAAAAATTGCCGTAAACTGCGTGGCAAACCTTACATTTGTCGTCCCAACTGCCCGGCAGGAGGGCTTATTATTCGCAAACAACACTGAAAATCAGTCTTTTATGAAATACAGGATTGACAAGCAGGAGCAATATTCCGTTCTTGCCCTCGACGAAGAGAACCTGAACTCTACGATTGCCCCGAACCTGAAGAGTGATTTCATCTTTTTCAACAATGAAGGTGTGCGCAATTTTATCCTGGATATGTCCACCGTCAAGTTTGTGGATTCCAGTGGTTTGAGCGCCATTTTGACAGGCCACCGTCTCTGGAAAGATTCGGGTTCGTTCGTGCTCGCCGGCGAATTGCAGCCAATGGTGAAAAAACTCATCGAAATTTCTCGCCTCGAAACGATCCTGATCATGATTCCGACGGTGAGTGAAGCCATCGATTATGTGATGATGGAAGAGATCGAGCGCGAGTTGACGAAAAACGAGGAGTAGGAGAGGGGAGTTGAACAGGATGCTCGGGATTTAAAATGATTAGAAGGATTCCCGATACGATGTCGACAATTTGATTGTTGAAGTCGTGTCGGGAATTTTTTTATTTATACCCGATCCTCCACCACGAAAACGGCCCCTCGTACTTCACTCGCCTCAGCAGCGTCATCCACAGTCCCGCATTCAGGTTTTTCGCGCCGCAGGCCAGCACTTCCTGCTTCAAATGGTGGTGGTAAAAACCGGCCATTTCCGGCACACCCACCTGTTCGTAATACGCTTTTGTGCGTTGACGGGCGGCTTCTGCGGCGGCAGCATCCGGGTAAAAGTTGGAATCCAGCAGGTGGATTTCTCCATCCGGGGCCAATAACTTTTTGAGCCTTGCGATCAGTTCCCCGAGGTCAGGAAAATATTGCACCGAGGCTGCCAGTACAATCACGTCGAAGGGTTCTTCCGGCCATTCGTCTTTCAGCACGTCGCCGTACACAAATTGCAGGTTGTCGCGCCGGAAAACCCTGCTACCCTGTTCCAGTTCTGTTTCATTCAAATCCATGGCGGTAACCGTTCGCAAGGGATCGGCTGCCAGCAGGTTCGACATCCAGCCGTTGCCGCAACCCAGGTCGAGTATACGAATGGGGGATTTATGAAAACGGCGATGCAGGTACGCATCCAGCCTTTGGAAACTGCGTTTTCTCCAACGCCACTCACGGGCCAGGGCGGGTGGCTGTGTCACATCCGGCAATTCCAGTAACTGCTCATCGGACAACACGCGCCCTTCGCGGCGGCGCACGTCGAGGTAGAGGCGCTCTTTTTCGGTGTAGGCGGCCGGGTTGGAGAGGTGTAGGATGGGCATGGAGGTGGGTTTAGTTGCCGCAAAGCATAGATTAATTTCCCGCAGATTTACGCAGATTTTTCCGCAGATTTCCGCAGATCGTAGAGTACACCTTTTTTAGATGATCAAATAAAATGCGTCTACTCTACGATCTGCGTAAATCTGCGGAAAAATCTGCGTAAATCTGCGGGAAACCACTCTACGGGAAATAAATCTCCTCGAAACAACCCGACCCGCTTACCTTTACACCCGTTCGCTCACCAAATTATTCCCACCACGCACAACATGCCGCTCGATCTGGAAGCCGAAAAAAACATAGACGCCATGAAACTGGCGCTCTCCTCCCTGCAAAGAAGACTCGATAAAATACACGAAGGCGGCGGCCCCAAGCGCCTCGAAAAACTCCACAAGGAAGGCAAAATGAGCGCCCGCGAGCGCATCGACTACCTGCTCGATACGGGCAAACCGCGCATCGAAATGGGCGCTTTCGCCGGGTATGAAATGTACCCCGAACACGGCGGCTGCCCTGCCGGCGGTGTCGTAGTGGTGATTGGCTATGTGCGCGGCCGGCAGTGTATCGTAGTGGCCAACGACGCCACGGTAAAAGCCGGCGCCTGGTTTCCCATCACCGGAAAAAAGAACCTGCGTGCCCAGGAAATCGCCATGGAAAACCGCCTGCCGATCATTTACCTCGTCGACAGCGCAGGTGTGTATCTGCCTATGCAGGACGAAATTTTTCCGGATAAAGAGCACTTCGGGCGCATTTTTCGCAACAATGCGCGGCTTTCTTCCGCCGGCATCCCGCAAATTGCCGCCATCATGGGCAGTTGCGTGGCCGGTGGCGCCTACTTGCCTATCATGTCTGATGAAGCGCTGATTGTGGAAAAAACAGGCTCCGTTTTTCTCGCCGGGCCGTATCTGGTGAAAGCCGCCATTGGCGAAGATGCCGACAAGGAAACGCTCGGCGGCGCGGCGACGCACTCCGAAATTTCGGGCGTGACCGACTACAAAATGCCCGACGACAAAACCTGCCTGGACACGATCAAAGACCTGATCGATAAGTTCGGGCGTTTTGAAAACGCCGGTTTCGACCGCGTCGAAAGCCGCCCGCCTGCGGGAAAACCCGAGGATTTGTTTTCATTGTTTCCGGAAAACGGCGCCAAACCCTACTCTACGCTGGAAGTGCTGCGCCGCCTGGTCGACGATGGCCAACTGACCCAATACAAGGAACATTACGGCAAAACCATCATCACCGCCTATGCCCGCATCGACGGCTGGGCGGTGGGTATTGTGGTCAACAACCGGCAAGTGGTGAAAAATGCCAAAGGCGAAATCCAGTTCGGCGGCGTCATTTACTCCGATTCGGCCGACAAAGCCACGCGTTTTATCCTGAATTGCAACCAGAAAAAAATCCCGCTCGTGTTCCTGCACGATGTAACGGGCTTCATGGTCGGCACCCGCTCCGAACACGGCGGCATCATCAAGGACGGCGCTAAAATGGTGAATGCAGTGGCCAATTCTACCGTGCCGAAATTTACCATCATCATCGGCAATTCTTATGGCGCGGGCAACTACGCTATGTGCGGGAAAGCCTACGACCCGCGCCTGATCGCCGCCTGGCCGACGGCTAAAATCGCAGTGATGGGCGGCGAACAGGCTGCCAAGGTGCTCACCCAAATTCAGGTGGAAACACTCAAAAACAAGGGCGATGCACCCGATCCGGCAGCCGAAAAAGCCTTGTTCGAGCAAATAAAAGCCCGCTACGATGCCCAAACCTCGCCCTACTACGCAGCAGCCCGCCTTTGGGTAGATGCCATCATCGACCCGCGCGATACGCGGCAATGGATCAGCATGGGGATTGAAGCGGCGAACAATGCGCCGGTGGAAAGATTTAATCCGGGTGTGATTCAGGTGTGAAGATTTCAGATTACATGATTTCCGATTTCAGATTGGATTTTTGATTGCCAATTTATGATTTGGGGCGTCGTATTCAATCAAAAATCATAATTCAAAAATCAAATCGTAAATCATGTAATCATGTAATCATGTAATCTGAAATCATGTAATCTGAAATCATGTAATCTGAAATCATGTAATCATGTAATCATGTAATCCTCACACCTTAAACACCCGCGCCGCTTCCACCGCCTTCAGCCATCCGGCATAGTTCTTTGTTGCCTGCTCAGTCGGCATTTCCGGTTTGAAGGATTTATCGAGTTGCCAGTTTTGGGCAATGTCTTCCTTGTTTTCCCAGTAACCTACGGCCAGTCCGGCCAGGTACGCCGCACCCAGCGCCGTGGTTTCCTGCACTTTGGGGCGTTCTACCTCCACACGCAGCATATCGCTCTGGAATTGCATGAGGAAATTATTCGCCACCATGCCGCCGTCGACGCGCAGGGCTTTCAATTGGATGCCTGAGTCGCGCTCCATCACATCCAGCACATCTTTGGTTTGATACGCCACGCTTTCGAGGGTAGCCCGAATGAGGTGCGAGCGACTGCTACCGCGTGTGAGGCCGAAAATAGCGCCCCGCACTTCGGAGTCCCAATACGGTGTGCCGAGGCCCACGAACGCAGGCACTACATATACTCCTTCCGAAGATTCCAGGCTGCGGGCAAAGTTTTCCGTTTCGGCAGCATCGTGAAATAGTTCTACGGTATCGCGCATCCATTTTACGGCTGAACCCGCCACAAAAATAGAGCCTTCGAGCGCGTATTCCACTTTTCCGGAAAGGCCCCAGGCGATGGTAGTGAGCAGCCCGTTTTGGGAAGCGACGGCCTGCGAACCTGTATTCATCAGCATAAAACAACCGGTACCGTAGGTGTTTTTTGCCATACCTTCGGCAAAGCAACCTTGCCCGAACAGGGCCGCCTGTTGGTCGCCGGCGATGCCTGACACGGGTACATTTTCAATGCCCAGCACGTCGTATTTGGCGTGCCCGAACACCCCGGAAGAGTCCATCACCGTGGGAAGCATCGAGCGCGGGATGTCGATCGCCGACAGCAATTCTTCATCCCAGGCCAGTTCGCGGATATTGTACAACATGGTGCGCGAGGCATTGGTGTAGTCGGTGGCGTGTGTGCGCTCTTCGGTGAGGTTCCACAGCACCCAGGTGTCGATGGTGCCGAACAACAGATTGCCGGCATAAGCGTCGGCCTGTGCGCCCGGCACATTGTCCAAAATCCATTTGATTTTGGTGCCCGAGAAATAGGCGTCGATCAGCAGGCCGGTTTTGTAACGCACTTCGGGGTCGAGGCCACGGGCTTTCAGCGCCTCGCAGATGTCGACGGTCTGGCGGCTTTGCCACACGATGGCGTTGTACACAGGTTTGCCCGTTCGTTTGTCCCACACCACAGTGGTTTCGCGCTGGTTGGTGATGCCCACGGCAGCGATGTTGTGCGCGCCGACTTTTTTTACCACAGTGCGGACGGTTTCCTGCACCGTTTCCCAGATTTCCACGGGATTGTGTTCTACCCAGCCGGGTTTGGGGAAATATTGCGTGATTTCCTGCTGTGCGACAGCAATGGTATTGCCTTTTTTATCGAAAACGATGGCACGGGTAGAGGTGGTGCCTTGGTCTATGGCCAGGATGTATGACATGGTAGATGTGGTGGTTGCAGTTTTAGCAAATGTGCAGCAAAAATGAAAAAACCACGGCACTTCTCTCTTTTTTTCTCTCACCTCTCACCTCTCACTCTCACACTCTCACACTCTCACGCTCTCACTCTCACACTCTCACTCTCTCACGCTCTCACTCTCTGTAAAAGTTCCAAACCCAGTCCGCTGATCAAAAACCTTTCTTTTCTGCTGCGGCTCAACTGGCGGGTCCAGTCGGTGAATCCGCCATCGGCGATTTCGATTTCAGCGCCATCCGGCAGGTTAATAACAATCTTGAACTGGAGAAACTCATAGTAGTTCTGATCGGAAGCGGCGCTGCGTTGGATGTCGAGCGGCCATTCGGGATGCGTCGTTCGGATGTCGGAGACGATGGCTTCAAAAACGCGGTTGGGCTCACCGGCAGGGTCGAGGGCTTTGAGTCGGACAAATTTTACCGGCTGTTTCAGCACTTCATTGAAATAAGTCATATAAAACTGCAGGTGCTGCAACAAACTTTCTTTTTCAAACTGAAAACTGCCCGTATCGCGCCCGGCGGAAGTCAGTGCCAGCACCTGAAAATGCGCCGAAAAGCCTGGCATTTTCGGTACCTCCTGCGCCCGCACATGTCGGTGGGTAGTGCTCAAATGCAGCGTCTCGGCTGGCAGGTGCCGGTGAATCCGCCGCACGGTACTTTCGAGCGCCATGAGGTTGGTAGCATCGGCCGTAACTTCCGTGCCGCGCAGGGCGCTGATGATTTTGTGCTGGTGCGCCGTGGCCACTACCGAGCAGGCACCCAGCGGGCTGACCGGCGACAGGATAATGGGCTCAAAACCCGCCGAATGAGTGGCTTGCAGGGCTTGTAATATAAACGCCTGAAAATCAAGCGCATTTACGGAAGAGGGCTGCACAAAACGATTGCTGCGATACGCATCCAGCAGTTCTTCCGGGCGCATTTTTTCCGTTTTCCTGCGAAAAACTTCCAGCAGAAGAGAGTTTAGGTCTGCGCCTGAAATCTGCTCGCTTAATACATCCACGAGGTTGTCAATGCCCGTCTTCCGGGCAATTCGTTCCAGTATCTTTTCCTGCATCTATTCCTGATTTTCAAAACCAAACAGGGCACAAGGTGTAAAAATTCCGGCGGAGAGGTACTTTCGTTGCGGTATTTTCACCGTCCTCTCTTGCATATGAAAACAATCATCGGGATTTGTTTGTGGTGGCTCATATGGAGTCATGTGGAAGCACAGACCTTTTCGCTACAGGATTTTGCAACACTTTACAACTTGCAGGGCGAATGGGCTGCTCCCTGGGAGAAGGGCCGCCAGATGGAGCAATGGCGTATCCAGGACGCCAAGCATCTCGAAGGCCGTATTCATCGGGTAGATGCGGATCAAACGGATATTACAGGAGAGCAACTGGGGCTGTTTTATTCCGGCAATCAGATCTGGTATGTGGCACAACGGCAATTCGAAGGCCCCCATGATACTTTCCTCCTGAGCAGTATCGATCAGGGCGACTACATTTTTGAAAACCGGAAAGACGGGGTACAACAGCGTGTGGTGTACCATCCGGAAGCCGATTCGGTACTGGAAAAATACCTGGAAGCACCCTGGATCAGCAATCCTTCCTATGGCACTTTTATATACAGGAAATTGGCTGAACCAGGCAACAACGGCCAATTGAACCCCGATTACCTGTTGCGCAAAGCCCGCGCCTTGAAGCAGGAATCGCCTTTTCAGAAAGAAATAGACGGGCAATTACCGCAACGCCTCTTGTTTCAGGATAGCCTGGTGACGGTGCTGCGCTCCCTCAGTCCGCAAATGCCCGTTCACCTGCTGGTGGTACCCAATCGCCGCATTCCGACTCTCAACGACGCTACGGCTGCCGATGAGTCGTTGCTGGGTCACATGCTGCTGACGGCACGGGACATGGCTCAAAAAACTGGTATCGCAGAAAGTGGTTACCGGCTGGCGTTTAATACCAACGAGGATGCCGGACAGTCTGCCTTTCACCTGCACCTGCACGTACTAGGGGGCGCCCGCACAGGCCCGATGGTAGACCCCGGCTGGAGGAGCATTCAACGCCGCTTTGCGGATAGCGTGCATATGGCTCCTTTTGAAAAACGCATGCTGGGAGTGTGGGTGGCCCAAATCAGGAACGCAACCGTGACGCTGAAGTGGGAACCCGACCTGCAAAACAAATTTATTGCATTGTCGTACCGGCAGGAATTGCGGCACGAGGGCGCCGCACCGGATATTTTTGACGGGAAAGCCTTTTTTAAACTGACGAACACACCGGGCCATTATTCTGCCAACTGGATGGATTCGACGGGCGATGCATTTCCGCTGGAAGCCCGATACGACGGCCGGGAACTGACGGTGCAATGGCGAAATACGGCCCGTTTAGAGGGGAAAACGGTGTACAGGTTTCTGGATCAGCAGACCATTGAACTCACGGATTTCAGGAAACAGGATGACGGAACCTGGAAAGTCTTTGACCGACTGGTGTTGACCAAGCAAAAATTTTAGTTAAGAAAAACACAAAATGGCGCCTTGTAACAAACGAATTACTGTAGCAAAACGTCATTTCCTCCAAACTAACCTATCTCTTCCTATGACTAATACTTACACGTTTTTCCCTCCGGGAAAGGCTTTAGGGCTTGTTGTTCTATTCCTTTTTCTTCATTCTATTACAGTTTTTGCGCAAGACAAGTTTACCATCAGTGGTACCATCACCGACCAGACCAGCGGGGAATACCTCATTGGCGCAACGATTCGGGATGTGAAAAGCGGTAAAGGCACGGTGACCAATACCTTCGGCTTTTACAGTCTAACGCTGCCTTCTGATACTGCCCTGATTACTATTACCTATATAGGCTACAAACCCGGCGCGTTTGAGTTTTTCCTGAATAAAAACACCACCCAGAACATGGCCCTGGAGCCGGGTTCGGTGCTGAAAGAGGTAGAAATCAAAGCCGATCGCTACGAGCGCATCGAAGAACGCGCTCAGATGGGGCGCATCGATGTTCCTATTCAGCAAATCAAAAACGTGCCTGCCCTGCTCGGCGAAAAAGACGTGCTCAAGGCCCTGCAACTGCTGCCGGGCGTGTCGGGCGGCGGCGAAGGCCAAAGCGGCATTTATGTGCGCGGCGGCGGTCCCGATCAGAACCTTATCCTGCTCGATGGCGTGCCGGTGTACAATGTGTCGCACCTGTTCGGCTTCTTTTCAGTGTTCAATCCCGATGCCATCAAAGATGTGTCGCTCATCAAAGGTGGTTTCCCGGCGCGTTATGGCGGCCGCTTGTCGTCAGTCATCGAGATTAATATGAAGGAAGGCAATGAAAACGAATTTCACGGAGAAGGCACGATTGGTCTGGTGGCATCCAAACTGACACTGGAAGGGCCTATCAAAAAAGGCAAGTCGTCGTTCATCGTTTCGGGGCGCCGTACGTATATTGATATTATTGCCCGCCCGCTGATCAAAGCCGGATTACGGGAAGAGGACACCGAAGGAGTGGTAGGCTACTTTTTTGACGACATCAATGCCAAGGTGAACTACAAGTTGTCGGAAAAGGATCGGGTTTACCTGAGTTTTTATACCGGTAAAGACAAGTTTTACCTGGATATTGGGGAAAAAGACGAGGATTATGAAGATGCATTCAAAGCAGGCCTGGGTTGGGGCAATATCACGACGGCTGCCCGCTGGAACCATATCTGGAACCCCAAACTGTTTGCGAATACCACACTGACCTATACCCGTTATCGTTTTCATACATCGAACGGATTCGAGAGCCGCGAACTGGATGACAACACATTGGTCAGTGAAGACAAATTTGACCTGAGTTATTTTTCAGGCATCGGAGACGTGGCTGCCAAAGTGGATTTTGATTATTTGCCCGACCCGGACCACTATGTTCGCTTCGGCGCCAATGCCATTGTGCATACGTTCAAGCCGGGAACTTTCCATGCCAGTTACTCTTCTTTTGAAATCGATGACACGGAACCCGATTCGAGCAGTTTCAGCGCCGATTATGTTCAAAAGAACGTGTACGCTACAGAATTTGCAGCCTATGCGGAAGACGACTGGAAAATCAACCGCCGTTTTCGGATTAATGCAGGCTTGCATTTCTCCGGTTTTGTACTCCAGGATAAACCTTATTTCTCGCTGCAACCGCGCCTGAATGCACGCTATTTATTTGGCGACGGCTGGTCGCTCAAGGCAGGGTTCAGTACCATGCGCCAGTATATCCATTTGCTGACCAATGAAACAATTGGATTACCGACTGACTTGTGGTTGCCCACTACGCAGCGCGTAAAACCGCAGGATTCATGGCAAGTGGCCCTGGGCAGTGCCAAAACCCTGGGCGACGACTACGAATTCAGTATCGAACTGTATTACAAGGAAATGAATAACGTCATCGCTTTCCGCGAAGGCTCCAGCCTGTTGCAGTTCCAGAATTGGGAAAACCGGGTATCGCAAGGGCGCGGCACCGCCTATGGTTCGGAATTTTTTATTCAAAAGAAAACCGGGCGGCTCAGCGGGTGGATTGGATACACCCTGTCGTGGGCCAATCGGCAGTTTGATGACATCAATTTTGGCCGCGAATACCCCTACAAATACGACCGCCGACATGATTTTGAAATTACGGCCTCTTATAAGTTTACAGACCGCTTTTCTCTCGCCGGCACCTGGGTATATTCTACCGGAAATGCCGTTACGCTCGGCACCTCACAGTACATAGGGCCATCGGAATACGATTATTTTATCAATACGATTTCGCACACACCACAGCGCAACAATTTTCGCATGCCTTCCTACAACCGGCTGGATATTGGTTTGGAATTTACCAAGAAAAAACGCCGCTACACGCGTACCTGGGCCTGGGGCGCCTACAATGCCTACAATCGAAAAAATCCTTTTTTCCTGTATACTGATACAGATTATGGCATAAATGGCAGAAAAAAAGTGCTGAAAAAGGCTTCGCTGTTTCCGATCATTCCCTATTTCGCCTGGAGTTTTAAATTCTAAAATGAATGATGAATGATGAATGATGAATGATGAATGATGAATGAGGTAACCTAAAGGCCTCCTCAGTTGGGTAGCCGGAAGTACAGCACCCACACTCATAACTCATAACTCATAACTTACAACATACAACTACATGAAAAATATCCTTTTCTTCTTCTCCATATCCCTGCTTATTGCTTCTTGCGATGGCGACTTCTTTAGCCAGACAGTTAACCTGGATCCACCTGAATATGACAAACAACTGTCGTTTCATTTATTGATGGATCAGAACGATACCACGGTTTCCATCGTCGTTACACGCAACTATGGTATCCTGGAAAATATTCAAGAATACCAGGATTGGTTCGTCTCCGGAGCATCTGCGCAATTGTATGAAAATGGCCAGCCCTGGGTAACATTTGCTCCTTTAAATGCAGATTCCCTGTTTGTACTGACGGCTACATTGCCTCACCGTTTTCAACTCGGAAACACATATGAAATCAGGGCATCTCACCCTGATTTTCCAGCAGTAAGTGCCCGGCAGGTTGTTCCTGCCGATTTTGTAGTCGACTCGGCAAGGGTAAAATTCAATGCAGTACCCACAGACTTTGGCGATCGGATCGATCTGGCTGAAATTTTTATAAAAGACCAGCCTGGCGTAAAAAACTTTTATGAAGTAAGGCTCGTGAAGCCGTTTTACCAGATTGTTTTTAATGAAACCACCTTTGAACTCGATACCGTGGGTGTAATTGTAGGCCCTATTTCAGTAGAAGGTTACAACGACCCCAATATCGTGGAAGGGTACCGCAGCGGGGGCCTGCTAAGCGACCAGTTTTTTGACGGGCAGACGTACAAATTCCAGGTTCGTTTTGATAAAGATTATTACGGTAGCGCCGACACCAGTTTGCAGATTGAGGTCAGAAGTATTTCTGAAGATTACTACAAATGGTCGCGCTCCCTGCAGGCTTACTACAATGCAGATGGCAACCCGCTGGTAGAGCCGGTTACCATTTTTCACAATCTCGAAAACGGGTTGGGGATTTTTTCGATTGCTAATTTGAAGCGAATACAGATTTGAGAGGGTGTTTTGGTGTTTTGGTGTTTTGGTGTTTTTGTTGGCGTTGCTCTTGACATTTGAGCGGATGAACAAAGTTTTTTGAACATTCTCATTTAAGCAGGCAATTTGTCAAAAAGATGCCTGAACTCCATCACAAATGCCAAGGGCAACGCCCTACAAAAACACAAAAACACAAAAACACCAATCACCCCACCCGCTTGAACTCCAGTTTTTGCACCGGCTGCACCAGCATCGGTACGTCTTCCACAACGATGTCCGACTTGTCGAGGCCGAATGCTTTTTCGTCCGACTGGCTGAGTTTTTTCAGGAAGAAATAACTGTTGAGCAGGAGGCCGTCGCGCAGGCTGAATTCATTTTCGAGCGACAGGAACTTTTCGATCACCACGAATTTGAAATCCGGTTCCGGGTTGTACTTCGTGCTGCCGTCGGGGCGGATATGGAGGTTGAGTTCCTTATTTTTGACGAGGTCCTGTACTATTTTTTTGAAAAACAACTCCGTTCGGGGTTGTACGCGGAAGCCGAGGTTGATGTCGATTCGGATCACCTTGTCGTCCAGCAATTCCGCCACTTCGTAATTCAGGGTGTACGGGCTGTCGGTTCGGTTGAGGTGCAGGAACCAGTACACGTCGGCGCGTTTGGGTTTTTTGGAAAAAATGGATTTGATCACTTTTTCCTCGATCTGGCTTCTGTGATCGGCTTTAGTCAGGTAAATGAGGTGGGTGCTGAACTTCGGAATCGCGTCGTCTTCGCTGAGTTCTTTCAACAAAGGCAGGTAGGTGTACAGATCGACAAACCGTACAAAACGGTTGTTGATCTTGCGGGCAAAATACCAGGAGTACATCACCATAAACAGGCCTCCACCGATAATCAGGGTAATGAAACCACCTTCAGGGAATTTCTTCAGATTGGCAATGAAGAAGGAGATTTCAATGAAAATAAACAGCATGCCCAGGAAAGCCACCAGCGCCAGCGCCCATTTGCGCACCCTATACAGGTAATAACTCAACAGAATGGTGGTCGTCATCATAGCCAGCGTGATGGCCAGGCCATATGCCGCTTCCATATGCTCGGAATTTTTGAAATACAACATTACCGCAATACAACCGGCCCACAACATGATGTTGACACTCGGGATATAAATCTGTCCTTTCAGATCGGTCGGCTGTCGCACGCCGACACGCGGCCAGAAATTGAGCGACATGGCCTCGCTGATCAGCGTATAAGAACCGCTGATGAGCGCTTGGGAAGCAATAATAGCAGCAGCTGTGGCAATGACAATACCCGGAATGAGAAACCATTGCGGCATGATTTCATAAAACGGATTGCGGCCTGCGAGTTGGTTGTCGCCGTGGTGCAGGAGCCATGCAGCCTGCCCCAGGTAATTAACTACCAGACTGATTTTTACAAAAATCCAGGTGTAGCGGATATTCCATTTTCCACAGTGACCCAGGTCGGAATACAAGGCCTCGGCGCCGGTTGTACACAGGAAAACAGCCCCCAGCAGCCAGAACCCATGCGGATATCGGGTGAGCAATTGTATCGCATAATAGGGGTTGAGCGCCCGTACAATATCCGGATAGTGAAATATTTGTACTATACCCAGCACCAGCAACATCGCAAACCAGACGGCCATTACCGGGCCAAACGCCCGCCCGACTGTCTGCGTACCAAAACGCTGGAAGAAAAATATCAGGGAAATAATGGCGATGACGATGGGCACCGTAGGCAAATGCGGCGCCACCTTTTCAAGCCCTTCCACCGCAGACGCGACCGATATGGGCGGGGTAATCATACCGTCGGCAAGCAGGGTGGCGGCACCGACCATGGCAGAGAACACAAGCCCCTTGCCGTATCGCCGCACCAGCGCATAAAGGGAAAAAATACCACCTTCACCGTGGTTATCGGCCGTCAGCGTCAGGGTGATGTATTTGAAAGTAGTTTGAAATACAAGCGTCCAGAATACGCAGGAAACGCCCCCGAATACCAGCATTTCGTTGATTTCACGAGAGTCTACTATGGCTTTCATCACGTACAAAGGGCTGGTGCCGATGTCGCCGTAGATGATGCCAAGCGCGATAAGTAAAGAACCGAAGGAGACTTTTGAGGTCGTAGAATGATTGGGTTTCATGTGTTTTACTTGAACAACAAGTATTTAATTTTGTAAAAAACCACTGCGATCATCGCGATGGAAAATAACCACCAGAAAACAATTTGAATCCACTCGGTCGGGGTAATTTTTTTGTCGTCGTGATCCATTGGGCCACCCATTTTTTGTTCAAATAATGGACAAAAGTGGAACAGGTGGTATAAATCTGGCGTAAAAGTGCAGCGCTCGATATAAAGATTTTATAAAGAATTGCCTGAAAAGCGATAACCGATACCGGAAGCAGTCAAAATATGAACCGGTTGGTTTGGATTTTCTTCAATCTTTTTTCGCAACTGCCCAATATATACGCGAAGATACTGCGATTGGTTACTATATGGCGCTCCCCAAATTTCATTTAAAATAAACTGGTGGGTCAAAACCCGGCCTTCATTTTGAATCAGGAGCAACAGCAGCGCATATTCCGTTGCTGTGAGGTGTACTATTTCATCGTGCTTGCGTACCTGCCTCGACACCAGGTCGATGCGCAAATGGCCATATTCCCGAATCGGCGTGTTCGCTTCCTGCCTCACCGACCGCAAGGCTGAGCGAATGCGCGCCAGTAACTCGCCCGTGCGAAAGGGTTTGGTCAGGTAATCGTTGGCGCCATGATCGAGCGCCTGAACAATTTCTTCCTCCGTATTTCGCGCCGACAGTACGATGATGGGTTTGACATACCATTCTCGCAGTTTTTGCAACAATGCCTGACCATCTTCATCGGGGAGTCCCAGATCGAGTAAAATCAGGTCGGGCGGGTGCATGGCGGCGGCAATTTGCCCGTCGCGGGCCGAACCGGTTTCCAGCACCCGATAGTGTTGCGCCGACAGGGTGATGTCGAGCAAACGCCGAATCGGCGGCTCATCGTCGATGATCAGTATGGTCGCCTCAGTCTTCATTTTCCGGTTTCAGAAAATTGAATTCTACAGGGATTTGAATACAAAAACGGGCGCCGGTTCCCGGAAAACTTTCCACCCGGATGGTGCCACCCTGCGCTTCCACCATTCCTTTGGCTATGGACAATCCGAGACCAATACCTCCCGCACCGGCATTGCGGCTCTGATAAAACTTTTCGAAAATATAGGGTAAATCTGTTTCCGGTACGCCTTTTCCGGAATCGGACACTTCTATCTGACACATCTGTTGTTGGGCCTGCACGACCACCCGTATCAGGGAGCCGGGCGGTGTATGCTTGATAGCGTTGATCAGCAGGTTGTACAATGCCTGCTCCGTAAGCCCGAAATCCAGTTTCACCAGGGGCAGGTTTTCGGGTACCTCTACCTGCAGGCGATGCCCCATTAAAGCGCCTTCCAGCCGATTCACAACTGTGTATGTCAATTCGGACAAATCGCACCAGTCGGACTTGGGGCGTATAAAGCCGGAGTCGAGGCGCGACATATTGAGCAGGTTCTCTGTGAGGAGGTTGAGGCGTTCGGATTCGTGTACGATTTCCCGAATCAGTGAGGTGCGGTCTTTTTCAGACAAGTTGTTGGCCTGCGACAACAGGTGGTCGGATGCGCCAAGGATGGTAGCCAGTGGGGTGCGCAGTTCGTGCGACAAGGCATTGAACAGGGTTTCGTACAGGGTAATGGTGTGGTGTTTGGCCTCTTTTTCCTGTGCGATTTTTTCAAAAAATCGAATCCGCGCTGTCAGAACACCATTAAGCAAGGCCACAATAAAATACATGGCCAGCATAAGTACGTCTTCATAACTGTTTACATGGAAGGTGTAGCGCGGCGGGATGAAAAAGAAATCCCAGATCAATGCACTCAAAAAGGCGGCCAGCAGGATGGGGTATAGGCTGAGCCGCATGGCCAGTACCGAAACGGTCAGGAGAAGAATGAGCGCCACAGACCGGTATCCTATAAAATCAGAAAAAACAAAACACAGGCTGGCTACACAGACTACAGCAATGATGCTGGTAAAAAACTGGGCGATACGACCGGCTTGTTTTTGCATACAACAGGCGTTGTTTCTGCAAATGTGAGAAATTCCGGGTAATTCACATATAATTCACAAGGCGTTGCACCGTGTTATTGAGTACGCCCTTTCAGGGCTAGCATTGCCCCTTGCCTCTTGCCCCTTGCCCTTTGCCCCTTGCCCCTTGCCTCTCGCCCCTTGCCTTCTATTTCATCAAAAACCTCCTCAATACCGCCTGCGCGGCGAACACCCGATTAGCGGCCTGCTGTTGCACCAGGCTGCGGGGCCCATCCAGAATTTCGTCGCTGAGTTCAACGTTCCGACGCAAGGGAAGGCAGTGCATCACGCGGGCATTCGGCGCCTCGTGGAGGTGTTGTTCGGTAAGCATCCAGTCCGTGTCGGTACAGAGCACTTTTCCATAGTCGCGGTAACTGCTCCAGTTTTTCACATATACGAAATCGGCATCTTTCAGGGCTTTTTGACGGTCATATTCGATGGTAGCGCCGCCGGTGAATATTGGATCGAGTTCGTAGCCTTCCGGGTGGGTGATGACAAAATCCACATCCGATCGCGTCATCCACTCCGAAAAGGAGTTGGCAACAGGTTGCGGTATAGGTTTAATGTGTGGGGCCCAGGCCAACACCACTTTTGGGCGTCGGCCGCCACGATGTTCCTGAATGGTAATGCAGTCGGCCAGGCTTTGCAAGGGGTGAAGAGTGGCCGATTCGAGGCTCACATACGGTTTGCCGGTGTAGCGGATGAACTGCTGCATAATATGTTCCGAATAATCGGCTTCCCGCGATTGCAGGCCCGGGAAACAGCGCACTCCGATGATGTCGCAATAACTACCCAGCACCGGTGCAGCATCTTTTATGTGTTCGACGGTGCTGCCGTTCATGACTGCGCCATCCTGAAACTCCATCGCCCAACTGTCTTTGTCGGCATTCACAACGAGTACCTGCATGCCCAGGTTTTGAGCGGCAATTTGCGTGCTCAGGCGGGTGCGCAGGCTTGGATTCATAAAAACCAGGCCCAGGGTTTTGTTCCTGCCCAGATCCTGAAATGCCAGCGGTTGCGACTTGATTTCCAGTGCTTCCTGCACCAGCGAAGAAACGTCGGGAATGTCTTGTACGGAGGTGAATTGTTTCATAATATGCAGATTTATGCTGCTTGCTACATACCTGGCAGGCCAATTATTTCCCAACAACAGATTTGTATGCCTTGGCAAATTTTTTCAAAAATACGCCTGCCTCCTGTCTGGTGAGGGCCAGTGAAGGCAACAAACGAATTACGTTGGGCTTGGCTTCACCGGTGAAAACGCCATGTTCCGAAAGCAAACGGGGCCGCAGGGCCGATAACTCCGCAGGCAGGTCGAGCCCGATCATCAGGCCTTTCCCTCGTATCTCGCTGATTCGGCTGAAGGCCTCCAGTTCATCAAACAGGTACTTCGAAACCTCTGCGACATTGCTCATAAGATTTTCATTGTCAATAACCTCCAGCACCGCCAGTGCAGCGGCACATGCCAGCGGATTGCCGCCGAAGGTAGTGCCCAACATGCTATGCCAGGGTTTCAAATGCGGTGCAATCAGGATGCCGGCTACCGGAAATCCATTGCCCATGCCTTTGGCTACCGAATAAATATCGGCCTGCACGCCGGATATGTCGTGCGAGAAAAAATGCCCGCTTCGCCCGTACCCGCACTGCACACCATCGGCAATAAACAATGCGCCATGCTGGTCGCACAAAGCACGAATTTCCTGCAAAAAGGCGTTGGTGGCGACCTGAATACCACCCACACCCTGAATGCCTTCCGTGATAACGGCAGCAATGGTCGGCCCTTGCTCCTGAAAACATTTTCGCAGCGCTTCCGGGTCGTTGAACGGCAGGCGAATGATGTGATCGGTTTCATTGACCGGCGCAACAATTTTCGGATTGTCGGTAGCGGCAACGGCCAATGAGGTGCGCCCGTGAAAAGCGCCACTGAAGGCAACGACCTTCTTTCGGCCGGTCGCAAAAGAGGCCAGTTTGAGGGCGTTTTCGTTGGCTTCTGCGCCCGAATTACACAGAAATAACTGATAATCAGCCTTCCCGGACACCTCGCCCAGTTTTTGTGCCAGTTCTTCCTGTATCGGGATATGTACCGAATTGGAATAAAATCCAATCTTTTTCAATTGAGCCGTCAGGCGTTTTACATAATGCGGATGGCTGTGCCCGATACTGATCACAGCATGTCCGCCATACATATCCAGGTACTTTTTGCCCGACACATCCCATACCCAGGCGCCACGCGCCCGCTCGATCGCGATGTTTTGAAGCGGATATACGTCGAAGAGGTGCATGACTTTTGTGAGTGGTGAGTGGTGAGTGGTGAGTAGTGAGTGGTGAGTGGTGAGTAGTGAGTGGTACTCATATTGCTTTTGGCTTTTTCTTTAGAGTGGCCGATAGCAATGTGAGTACTACTCACTACTCACTACTCACCACTGCCGAGTTTCATTAAGTCATAGTATCATGAGTTTCAAAAAGTCGTAGTACTTGAATGCTAAAAATTGGCATTTGATGAAGGCTACGACACAAGAAGAACGGCACCAGATAGCCCAAATGATAGAAC
>Ga0209572_1000072_pt1 | contig 227214 bp, 169 predicted proteins | sample EBPBio232012_DNA_FD_185867 | JGI IMG/M metagenome (GOLD analysis project Ga0209572, IMG submission 185867) | Wastewater treatment Type I Accumulibacter community from EBPR Bioreactor in Madison, WI, USA - Reactor 1_1/23/2012_ DNA (SPAdes)... | ecosystem: Engineered > Bioreactor > EBPR >... | reverse complement strand
CCAACTGATCATCTGAACAGCAGTTATCCCATGTTCCATTGTCAAATCTGTTCGCAGGTATCAAGTTGATACATCCGTTCGGATTAACTGTTACTTGTAAGAATTCTTTACAGATTACGTTCGGTGGAGTTGTATCTACTACAGTGATGATCACTTCGTCATATCCTACATTTCCACATGCGTCTTTAGCTTCGTATCTTACTGTATGCTGTCCAACGCCAAACTCAAATGTGCTGTTTACTACGCCACCATTGGTGTTCAATACCAATACTCCGTCAACATAAACTTTCCAGCTCATGCCTTCAGGTGCTGTACATGCTTCATTCCATTGTGCAGCCGGTAATGTAATACCCCAGATAGAACATGCATACGCTGATGCATTTACTGTATAGTCTGCTCCTGCATTTACTGTAGGTGCTACTCTATCTCTTACTTTGATGATCTGTACTGCTTCTCTGATCTCATTCTTACAGCAATCAACTACAGTCCATCTTCTTACGATCTTCTTAGCTCCACTGTATGGGCCACATGTGTAAGATACTTCATCTGTATATTGTGATACCAAGTTACAGTATTGACTGTTGTTTGATATGTCACGACCTTTAACTGCCGGCCAATCTTCATCCACTGTGTTTCCATCAGCAGCTTCTGTATTTACAATACCGTCTAAGTCATCAGGCTCCGTTCCACTTCCACACTCTAGATCAACCCAATCAGGGAATACTACATCATCCAATGTAGGTAAATTGATTGCGATATTCTCAGTACAGCTAGCTTTGTTACCTCCTAAGTCTGTTACTGTCCATGTTATTGGAATATAACGTCCTTCTTCACACAATTCAGTTGATGATAAAGCACCTACTGTAAATGTGTAGGTCATATCAGGACATCCCTGTAATGCACAGTTGTCTGTAGCAGTAGGCTGTGATGTCTCTACTCCTAGAGCTGTAAGATCTGCTATTGTCTTTGCATTCAATAATGCATCGATGTCGCTACATGCAATTTCACATGGTACTGATGCAAGTATGCCTACGCCTCCAGGACCATTAACTGTTACTGTATAATCAAATATGTTATTTACTGTTGTTCCCCAGTCTATTACTACCATCTCATAAGATGTACCGGCTGTTAGGTTAAGCGTTACGCTTGTCTGGATAAATTCATCCATACCACCTACCACGTTATCACATGGTGAGTTAACTACAAACTCCGGAGAATAAACCATAAGGTATCCTTGTCCACCAATTACCGGACCTTGTGATACCAATGAGAATGTATATGCTCCTGTCACAGGTACTGTAAATGCTGTTAACTCATAAGGGTGTGTTCCTGCTATTGCAGAACCAGCTCCAAAGTTATAGCATGATCCGTTAAATCCGGTAGAGGTTGGATCTGTCCAGTCTAATGTTCCGGCAATTGTGCCAGTCTCTTGTACACATCCGTCACAGTCGATGGTCGGTGGTATCTTATCTTCTACCAATACCCATCCCCAACAACGGTTGCCGTTAGGTGCTGTAACCTGTACTGCCAATGTCTGTCCGATATTGTTACATGTTACTGTATTACCTAAGTTGAATGGTCCAGCCATAGATGTACCCAATGCAACTGTATAGTTGTCATAACATCCATAAGGTCCACCTTCCAATATCATATCAGCATTGATTGTAGCGGTACAGCTCTCAGGATCAACTGATACGTGTACTAAGTCATTACATACCATTGATGTAACCGGATTTGGATATGCATTAACTACTACGTTAAAACAGCAGTTGTCTATCTCTTCTCCGTTCTCATCATATAATGTGAAACAGTTTTCTGTTGTTCCGATTGGGAACTCTGATCCACTTTCCAAACCTGATGTCTGTACAATTGTTGTACCAGGTATCTCACCAATCAATCTTTGAATCAAGTGGTATGAGCCTATTCCCAATGATGCATAATTTGTAGGTATGTTGTTACCCAAACCACAGTCTGCAGGAGATGTACTGATATAAGATATACCTGTCTGACCAGAGAATGAACATCCTGTTGACCATGGTGAATCACCAGCAGGTCTTCTTTGTTCAACAACAAACTTCGTACCAGCCGGTATAGATACCGGTGTAGTCAAGTTGATCGTCTTTTTACCAAATGTCGTAAATGTCTCGTTAGCAGATTGTCCTATCAAGGTCATCTGTGCTGTATTCAATGTAGAAGCACCGATGGTACCTGTATAAGAATACACAAATATCTGACAATGTAAGTTTGTACCATATCCTTGGTTGTAGAAGCCAACTTCAACAGCATTCAAATTAAATGACTGTGTCTGGGCAGCATACGCTCTCCAGTGGCTACCTCCGGTAGTTCCTCCAAACGCACTTGAACAGTCGATACCATCTGATAGTGATGCAGAACCAACGTTCTGTGTCAAGTTGAAAGGTAAGAAAGGTGTACATCCACCTTGTGCAAATACGTTATAGTGAATAAATGCTGAACACTCACCTCCACCTAATGTAGTATAGATGTCACCAGGACATACTATCGTACATGGTGTAGTGTCTCCAGCTGGTGGCGGTGGAGCACCTAATACGGTAAATGTATAGTCTTCAAACTCACCATAAGTGTGGCCTGTTGCACATGGGTCAACAGAACCTGTTGAGCTCAACCAGTGGTTAACAATACGCATTCTGGTTGGACCAACGGTTGCAGTTAAAGGAACAGTAATTGTACCTTGCTGAGAGCCAACATATCCAGAAGATTGAAAAGCCACCTCAGTAACCGGATCAAAAATACCGTTATGATCCCAGTCAACCCAAATTCTTGATCCATAGGTATCTACGTCAGTCCATTGCATATCAAAGTCCACGTTTCCACCTTGGATTTGACTTACTCCGCCAATAGTAGTGAAGTTACCGTAGCCACCAGCAGAATAACCTGAGTTCAAGTTAGAGATGTTAGTGACACCATTTGTCGTAGTAAAGTCATTTATACCTCCCCAGTTATTAACTGCAGCCGGAATACAATAGTTTTGTGCTCCAACAGTTTGCCAGGTTAGTAAAGATAGCATCACGATAAAACATGACGCTACTATTTTGTTAATCTTTATATTCATAGGTCTATTAATAATTTCGTTAAATATTTTTACTTGCATTCAGATTAAAATCTATTAATCAAATCGTTATACGTATTCTTGATAAACTGATTCGTGATAGCAGAATTGTTAATCTTTGTACTTGCAGTAAGTAATCTCGTTACGGTAGTAATTTCCGGAGCTACAGAATACTGCATGTCTTCCAGAATGTTCGTGTAATAAACAAGTCTATACAAATCCTGTGGATTGCTTGTATAAATGTTTATTAATGCAAGACGTTGTGTCACAACGCTTTTAACCTTGGCAATATCCCAAGAGTTAAATGGCTTCAGTTCTACACCAAGCTTCGCAGCAGTAACAGCTACCTCAGACTTTGGATCCGGTAGATTACTTTTGCTTAAACCTGACTGGGCATTAATGCCATTATTTGCTACAACTACAAACAATAACATCATAACCACTGACAACAGCCCGTTGGAAAACATCCTTGCGCTTTTGTTTTTAAAAGAAATGTTTTGCATACTTTTAGTTTTGGTTAATAAAATTTGTTATAAAATAGGATTTAGTTTTTTATCATCTTATTTATTGCATCTAATTCTGTGCCAAATTTTCAATTTTATTAAATTATTTTATTCAATCATACACAAATGATTGAACATCAAATAATTAAATTTGAAAATAATTTTTACGAATTAGTCTTACAATAATGAATCTGGAATTAAAAGCACACAAATGCATTCATTCCTTTGTAGTAGTCTTATGGATGAGAGTCTTCGATTTCAATAAATCAGATGCAAATATAAGTTTATTTTAATATCAAACCAGATTTTGTATCTAATATTTATTATAATTTTTCAAAATACAATCTTTTCATAGTAAATCGTATTTTAAATCAATTCTGCATTGTGATTAAAATGTAATTCATAATTTTTACCATTACATTGATATACAGTTTTTTAAATTACCTATATTCCGAATACAATTTTTTGGAAACAAACTCGCTGTACATTATACCGGTTGGCGGTAATAAATTTTAAATATATACAATGAGGTCTTTAATAATTTTTACTTAGAACTATCCGCCGGTTTCTTATTCAATGTAAAACCCACTGTTACTTCATGTTTACCATTGTTATAAGGTTGATAATCACCCGTATAAATATCGAAGCTATAATAAATACCGACTTTATTAAGTAAAATGCCTAATAGAATTCCTCCACCTGACTGTTCTGCTCCAAAATGATATGACACTCCTCCTATCAGTTTATTATCCAAAAAGTATCCAGTTAAGTTTACATCGCCTAACAATGGAGCCTTACCATCGCCTTCAGAAACCTTACGGATTGCCACACCCGGCTCAAGATCAAAATCAAAGTCAGCTATATCAAATCTATTGGATACATACCCGACAAAGTTACCAAGGAACTTAGTCTCTTCATTGGACAAAATGGAAGGTTTATCGATGAAAGTATGAACCATATTAGGCAACGCGATACCAAAGTTAAATTTTTCATTAATACGGGCATGAATACCAAGTCCGAAGTCAAAATACTTTATTCCTTCATTAGCGGCCTGTAAGTATGGGTCAGTTGGATCGATTGAAGGATCATCGAGGACGCTGCTTTTCAATTTTTTTTGTTGAAATTCAGTAGAGACGCCTACCGAGAAAAATGCATCATCAAATTTTACCTTATAAGCATAATTGATGGCCGCCTTAAACCTATTGATAGCGGCGTGGGATTCATTCATCAGCTGAAGACCCAGACCAACATTCTGACCAAAGCTACCACTATAACCAAAGGTGTAACCGATTGGTGTACCCGGTGCGCCGGACCAAGTGTTAATCATATTGCCCAAAAACTCGTGCTGACCTTCATTAATACCAGTAGCTCCCGGGTTAATAAGTGTCGGGTAAATACTATAATGGCGATAAATACCTTGTTCTTGAGCATTTATGGTCCACATTGAACCACAAACAAGTATGAAGAGTAATAAAATTTTTTGCATAATCCTATAAATTTCTTGGATTCTATATTTTAAATGTATTCTTATCTAAATGAGCGAATGATTGACACCGAACCTTTATATACCTGAGTACTGCCATTGGTTTCTTTTACTTCAAGTATCCAATAGTAACCGCCATCCGGGAGGGTTGTTCCGTGTTTATCTATTCCTTCCCAGCCATTTTTATAATTAGATTCTTCATAAACCAATTGTCCCCAACGGTTGAACACAGAAAATTTGTTGACTGTGGTTGAGGCACAGGTAATAAGTAGGCGATCATTTTTGCCATCTCCATTCGGTGTAATGGCTCCGATACCTGAAAAACATCCTTTTCCACCGACGGTAAGAACGGTTGAGTTGTTGGCTGAGCAACCATTGGCATCCGTAACAATAATATAATATGTACCTACTGCAAGATTAGATATTTCTTTTTCAGATGAAGTAACCTGTCCTGTCCAGTTGTATTGATATGGTTCTTTTCCTCCAAATACATTTGCCTGGATGCTACCGTCATTCACTTGTTCGTCGGACGGATATATAATTTCAAAGTCAACGTACATTTTAGGCGGTGACTTTAAGGTATAGGTTGCTATAGCTGTCGCTCCGGCGCCATCTGTAACCGTCACCGTATAAGAGCCGGCGCACAATCCTGTTGCAACAGAAGTCGTCAAGTCTTTGAATGACCATTTATAGGTATAATTTCCTGCTCCTCCATCCGGAACAGCAGTAAGTGCACCATCGCACGAACTGCTACAAGAAAGGTCATATTCACCATATTTCAAGGCAGAGATGGTCGCTTTGAAAGTTGAGCTATTGCCAGGGACTGTAACTGACAGTGTCTTAGCGCAGCCTGAACCACTATCGGTTACAGTTACTGTGTAGTTGCCTTGTGCAATATTCGTCAAATCTTGAGTAGTCGTCACCGGATTAGTACTCCATTGATATGTAAATGCACCTGTACCTCCGCTCACATTAATATCTATCGCACCATTGTTTCCTGAGGTTGCCGGAGTAATCGTACCGGTAGTCAAACTGATAGGTGTTGTGCCCAAAGCGATTTGGTATGTCTTTGTTGCCGTTTCTGTTCCAGATGTTACCGTAACAGAATACGAACCGGGGCACAGACCTGTAACAGATGTTCCTGAAAGACCTGACTGAGACCAAGTAATAACGGGGTTGGTACCGCCGGCAACTTGGATTTCAATACTTCCTGTACAAGGGTTTTCGCATTTAGAATTTTGGACTGCGATATCAACTATTTTCAATCCATCTTCACATTCTTTAATCTGAACATCGCCTGAACATGTTGAGGCAGTAATAACTGTACCGTCTTGTTGTACAAATTCCATTCCTCCTGACAAGCACTTAGAACCGATATTTACAGAACAATTGGTACCGAGCGAACCCAATACTTTAAAAGAGAGGCTAAAGATAATCGTACCGTCAGGAACGGACACGCCTTCGCCTGTTGCATCATCCCATAAGACGATCATACAACCATTGCCGGAAGGGTTGAATTTCCCTGCGTTTAAGCCGGCTATTGGTTTATTAGGTGGAATAATTACACCTTCGTCATTGAGTTGAAGGCATGTCGGATCCCAATCAATTGCAAATTGCATACCGGCGACTTTACTAAAATCTTTCACAGTAAAGTCCATGGTAATGGTCTCTTGAGGGAGGGCACAATGGTCGGACGCTATCATTGCAAATCCGGTTGGGTTACAATCAGGGACTGTTCCGCACTTAATATTAATGCCTCCCGGCTCTGTTAAATTATTGGTACTGCCACCAGCTAAGGTAATGGTAACATTGGACAAAGTTATAGCGCTTGTTGTATTGCAGCAAGACTTATTAGGAGTCAAACAAAGGTCAAACAATTTGCTATTGGCACCAAGGGAAGTTGCCACGGTAGATGTCCAATTGAGTTTTATTTTTCCGGTGGCTGACTGAGAAACATCGAAATTGGCGCTTGACAAGCCTCCCAGTATAGAGTTAATATTGCTTATTTCATTGAATGAGGCACATTTACTGTCAAAATTGATCTCAAAGGACAATCCGGTGACGCTTGTAAAGCCTGTACCTGCCAAAATACCGATACAGTTTTTGGCATCTGCATTGGCGTCTAAGGTAGGTATCTTAACGACTGTCTGAGCTCCTCCACACGGTGTTCCTGTAACCGTAATATTACCCGGTGTCACGGTATGTGGAATCGGGTCACCATTGGTGTCATTAAACTGGACTGTAAAGAACCCGTCATTGACAATATCGATGAGAGATGTGCTTCCGCAAATTCCTTCAAAGGTGATCGAGAATAAGGTTGTGCCATTGGCAAGATTAGCTTCTGAGGACTGTGGATGGCTCCATGATGCTCTTAGCTTACCACTCGGGAATGATGTAAAATCATTGTCCGGATCCATATTTAGTGCAGATGCATCGCCTACTTCCTGAAATGAGAGCTTCGTAGGATCCCATGTTAAATTAAGCTGAAAACCCGAGACTTTGACAAATCCATCTACTTTAACATATACTTTACCGGTCGCACCGGAAGCAATGGAAGCAGGTTCAACATACACCCGAACGTCTGCATAGCTCAGTGAGCTTATCATCAACAAAATACTAAAAAGTACAATCTTTTTTAACATAAATGACTCGTTTATTGAACGATAAAATCTTACAAAGGGCGAAATTAAACAATTAAATTGAATTACATATCTTTATATATGTGTTATCTTGGTTACTCCATTTACTTTTTTATATCTACTTTCGTTGCCTGAAAGGTTTCAACCCTTATGACCAAGTGAATTTATTTATAAAAAATCAATGGAAACCACTACTCATCATCTTTCTCTACTCTAAGATTTTCTATGATAAAACCCTGCCTTTCCGGAGTATTTTTACCCATATAATATTCCAAGAGCTTATCAATATCGGTATTTTCTTTGATTACTACCGGATCCAATCGGATATCATCGCCTATAAATCCACTAAATTCGTCAGGTGATATTTCTCCAAGTCCTTTAAATCGGGTTATTTCAGGCTTTCCCCTCAATTTATCAATAGCTTCTAATTTCTCTCGTTCTGAATAACAATATATCGTTGTTTTTTTATCTCTAACTCTAAATAGAGGTGTATCTAAAATAAACAAATGGCCATTGCGCACCAAGTCAGGGAAGAATTGCAGGAAAAAAGTAAGTAACAGTAGTCGAATATGCATTCCATCCACATCGGCATCTGTCGAAATAATTACTTTATTATATCGCAAGTCGTCAATACTGTCTTCGATATTGAGGGCATGTTGCAATAGATTAAATTCTTCGTTTTGGTACACGATTTTCTTTGTCATACCGTAACAGTTCAACGGCTTTCCACGCAGGCTAAATACCGCTTGTATCATTGGATTTCTGGCTTTTGTTATAGAGCCACTTGCTGAATCTCCTTCGGTAATAAAGAGCATAGAATTTTCCTTTTGTTCAGGATCTCCATTTTTATCGTTTAGGTGAATACGACAATCTCTCAGTTTTTTATTGTGAATATTAGCCTTTTTGGCTTTTTTATTTACTTCTTTTTTGATGTCGGCTATTTCCTTTCGTTCTCGTTCGCTTTGGAGAATTTTTTTCTGTAATAGGCCTGCTATTTCTAAGTTACGGTGTAAGAAATTATCGAGCTCAGTAGAAAGAAAGTCGGCCACAAATGAGCGGATGGAAGGCGCATCGGGTCCCATGTGCGTCGAACCTAATTTAGTTTTAGTCTGAGATTCGAAGATAGGTTCTTCAACCCGAATACTAACGGCAGCTATAATGGAAGTACGGATATCGCGAGCGTCATAATCTTTTTTATAAAAATCACGCATTACCTTGACCAATGCTTCTCGGAAGGCATTGAGGTGTGTACCGCCTTGTGTTGTATTCTGGCCATTGACAAAGGAGCTATACTGTTCGCCATATTGGTGGCCATGGGTCATTACGATTTCGATGTCTTCGCCAATCAGATGGATGGGTTGATATAGGAGTTCGTCCGGATTCGTCCTATTGGCGATCATGTCGGCAAGGCCATTCTTGGAGACAAAGCTTTTGCCATTAAAAACAATCTTGAGCCCGGCATTCAAATACGCATAATTCCACAACATCGGCTCTACGATATCGTCACGAAACTTAAAATTTTTAAAGATCTCCCCATCCGGGATAAATTCTATGACGGTACCGTTTTTGTCCGTGCTTTTCCCTTCCGGAAAATCTTGTGTCAGCTCACCTTTGGAGAACTCTGCCCTTTTGGTAAGTCCATCTCTGTATGATTGTACTATAAAATAATCGCTGAGTGCATTTACGGCTTTGGTTCCGACACCATTAAGGCCGACTGATTTTTTGAATGCTTTAGAATCGTATTTTCCTCCGGTATTGATTTGAGCGACACAATCGATGACTTTGCCTAAAGGGATACCTCGCCCAAAGTCTCTTATTATCACTTTTTCATCTTGAATTTTGATGTGTATTTCTTTACCAAAGCCCATGAAGTATTCATCCATGGCGTTATCGATGATTTCCTTAATGAGGATATAGATCCCATCATCCGGAGACTGACCATCACCCAACTTGCCGATGTACATCCCGGGTCTCATCCGGATATGTTCTCGCCAATCAAGCGTCCTTATGTTATCTTCTACGTACAATAAACCATTGTCTTCCATACTGCAAAAGTATATAATTTTTTATAAATTGTTAAAATAATACATTGAACCCAAATTCCGCATTAGACAAATGAGGAATCGATTTACGACTCGTAATCAATGGTTTACAGAAACCATTGAAACGATTCGTACATCGGGATTAACCCTCATAATCAGCACTATACGGTTTTTCAAAACCTTTACTGCTGAATTACATCTAACTAAATCACAACAGGTTGATTATCATATATTTGGAAATATATTGATTTGTGAATATTTGATAATCAACACAACAAACAGTTAGCAATATATTTCTTAAAGAAACTATTGTACCTTTAATATGAATTCGGGTTGAAAACCCTGCTGATGGGCATGGTGGAAATTTTCATCTACATCGGATCAACATCAATGCTTACAGAGACGCTTTTAAACATTTCCATCGCGTTTAACTCGTTAATTCCTGCATTTAAATCCGCTTTTACATCTCGTATTATCTTACTGTTGCGTTCGATTTTAAGTAATATTTCGTGCAAATATTTGTTGTTGATACGCGGAATCATTGCCGGTGCAGGACCGATGATTCGCCTTCCCCATTTACTTCTAAGCTTTTCTGCCAATAGATTAACAGCATGTTGGGCGACATCGGGTGCTTTATGCCCTATTACAAGACGTATCAAGCGACAATAAGGAGGATATACAAACTGTTTTCTTTCTTTTACTTCGTGCGTATAAAAACCTTCAAAATCTGCGTCAACCACATATTGTAGAAGTGTTTTACGAATGTTGCCGTATTGAATAAATACCGTTCCTTCTTGATCTGCCCTACCGGAACGGCCGCTGACCTGAACCATAAGTTGGAAGGCACGTTCATGTGCTCTGAAATCAGGGAAACGAGCCAATTGGTCGGCACTAATGACACACACCAAACCTACACCTTTAAAGTCCAGCCCTTTGCTTACCATCTGCGTACCTATAAGGATATCTATCTGGTTATTTTCCATCTTTTGCAACAATGTCATTAGATTGTTACGGGATCTTACAGCATCGACATCCAATCTTTCAATATTTGCTTCGGGAAAGAGAATGCTCAATTCTTCTTCAATCTTTTGAGTCCCCAGTCCTTTTTGAGAGAGGTCCACATTGCCACATTCCGGGCAGGCGGGTTCTGCTTCTTTCACCCAGCCGCAGTAGTGACACAAATACTTATTTTGATACTTGTGATACGTCATGGAGACGTCACAGTTTTTGCATGTCATAGCCCATTCGCATAATGGACACACCAGCATGGTGCTATATCCGCGGCGATTGATAAAGACGATGGATTGTTGTCCTTGCTTCAACCGGGAGAGCATCTCGTTCACGACAATTTTACTAAAGTGACTACCTTTATCATTATTTTCAATCAAGTTTCGGTTGATTAAGTTGATGGTAGGTAAGCGGCTTGCTCCATAACGTTCCAACATTTTGACGAGCCCATATTTACCGTTCGTTGCATTATAGTACGATTCAAAGGAGGGTGTGGCACTTCCCAGAACGACTTTAGCGCCATACTGAGCCGCAAGAAATAGTGCCGTCTCACGGGCATGGTATTTAGGCGATGGATCATTTTGTTTGAAGGAAGAGTCCTGTTCTTCATCCATGATGACGAGACCCAAATCGGTAAAAGGCAAGAAAACACCTGAACGAGCTGCTATCACGAGAGGTTTACCTTTGCTTATATCCATCCACAGGTCTATCTTATGGTTGCTTCCTACGGAGGAGTGATAAACACTGACAGAGTCGGCAAAATAGGTTGCAAATCGGCTGACGAGTTGGGTAGTCAACGATATTTCAGGAACCATAAAAAGAACTTGTTTGCCTGCTGCCAATGTGGCTTCGATCAGTTTGAGATAGATCAATGTCTTGCCGCTCCCTGTGATGCCATGCAAGAGAACAGTGTTGTATTTTTCAAAGGAACGGTTAATCTCCTCAAATGCCTTAGCTTGACCTGGGGAGAGTTTAATATTAGTAAAATCGGCTTCACTATCATCACCATGGCGAGACACTTCTTTTCTTTCGATGGCAATAACACCTTTTTTTGCAAGAGTATTGAGTGCAGCAGAAGAATTGGGAAATTGACTTTCAATATCTTTGACACGAATCAAGTCAGAAGTAAACATTTTTTGAACTAAAAAGAGGATAATCTCTGATTGTTTGGGCGCATTTTTTACATGGGAAAGGACGGGGCTCAAACTTTCATTGGAAGTATCAAACAGAGGCTTCACATAACGCTCATAACGTGGCTTATAAATCGTCTTTAAAACCTCTTTCAATTCAATGAGACCTTTATTTAGCATTGACTTGACGACGGCAAAAGATTTTGACTTTCCCAATAATACTTCAATAGCAGATTGAGTCATTTCTGATTGATACAGAATAGCTGAGGCGAGCGTGTGTTCGTCACCATCCAGTTGATCCAAAAGCTGAATTAAATCTTCGTGTCCGATATAGATGGACTCCGAGTTGAGCTTGATACCTGCCGGCAAAGCAGCATTCATCACCATACCCAAAGGTGCAACATAGTATTCACTGACTGTACGCCACAGATCGAGTTGTTTTTGAGTAATGATGGGGCCATCGTCCAGCAAGCTCAGGATGGGTTTTATCTTCTGGTAGTCCGGATTGCGAGTATGGATATCTGCTACTATACCGGTATAACGCTTTTTAGAGCCAAATTGAACTTCTACTCGATGACCTATCTTAATTGAGTCAACTAATTCGCCCGGAACACTGTAAGTATAAGTGTCTTTAATAGGGAGCGGCAATATGATATCAGCAAAAATCATGGATAAAGGTACGAGTAGAATCGCCAAATTACGACTAAAAACAACAAATATTATAATTTGTTTTAATCCAAATTCCTCATTAGACAAATGCGGAATCGATTTACGACTCGTAATCAATGGTTTACAGAAACCATTGAAACGATTCGTACATCGGTATTAACCCTCATAATCAGCACTATACGGCTTTTCAAAACCTTTACTGCTGAATTACATCTAACTAAATCGCAATAAGTTGATTATCAAATATTTGGGAACATATAAATTCGTGACTATTTGAATTTCAACACAACAAACAGTTAGCAATATATTTCTTAAAGAAACTATTGTACCTTTAATAAGAATTCGGGTTTAATTTAAAATCAGAACTTTCGCCATAACAGTCGTATTTCCACAATCTATGTTGACAAAATAAAGCCCTGACTTCGCTGAAAATAATTCTATCACAACAGCATCCTTATCCTCCCGAATCGTATAATTGGAAAATGAATTTCCAAGGTAGTCATATATTTTTATGCTCCGGAAGGTCAAGCTATTGACGGGGATGGTAAAAAAAGAATTCGTCGGATTAGGAAAAGCATTTACTGTCTTGAAGGAAGAGTATGTGTGGCTTTTGGGTGTATATTCGTATGCACCCGGATCTATTCTTCCACCTTGAATAGTTCGAATCGAAAGGCCTTCTGCCAAAGAAACAAATGACATTGTCGGAATGAGGGCAAAGCCATATTGATCAAAACCGGCGTCAATACCGGTGTTCACAATGTCAGCTGCCATTTCATTTAAAGAAAAATCCGCACCATCGACATCCTTAAACCATGGATCAGGAAAGTTTTTGGAAAAAATATTGCCAGCGGTATCCATTGCCGGGGGCACATTTCCACTTATGAAGGTAACAGAAGCATTAGGCACAGAAGAAAAAATATTGTTGAAAATTTTAAAACGGTCGATGCCAATCGGGCTAATATGAAAATACCGAACATTTCCCGGAAAGTAATTAATAACTGTATTGTTGACAAAATAAAAGTCTTCGATAGGGTTGATATCGTCATCGTAACCGACAATGGCATGATTGGCGCCAGCTTTTCCCTGAATTATCACGTTACCCATGATGATATTGTTACCGCCTTGTGCAATATTAATCTCATAACTTCCATTGCCATCGGCTTCGTCGATGTAGTTATAGAGTATGAAGGCGTTTTGTGCACGAGTCTTGACAGAATTGGCTTCGCCGCGTGGGTCGTGAAAATAACAACCTTCGATTAGCAAGGTATCTGTGGAGGCATTGATATAAATGTGGTGTTCATATCCTGAGTAACCGTTATTATCGAATTCACAAGCAAGCACTGAGACATTGCTCGACTTGACAGCACCATGACCTTCGAGGATACCGTTTTGACAATTTCTAAATACACAATTACGGATCGTCAAATTATTGGCCTGAAACCTTATGCCGGCGCCATTTCCACCTTGGTTGTCCGTCACTCGAGCGCCTTCAAAAACAATATTGGCTATGTATATATCATCAGAAATTCCGGGCGATTCAAACACCCATATACCTTTACCATTGGGAATATAGCCTGTATATCGGATAATGGGGCGACTATCATCGGTGACTATACCAATCAGTTTTAAGCCGCTTTTATTCCATTTACAGGCGTCATCCAAATACAGTTCCGGGTCAATATAAACGGTATCCCCATTATTGACCAAAGAGGCTACCTCACTTGGTTTTTTGTATGTTTTATCACTACCTACATTCCATACAGCAGCACTGGCAGAATTGGTCAAATAGAATAAGATGGATATAAACAATAACTTTTGCATGAGAATAGTATTTAGCATCAACCCAAATTCCGCATTAGACAAATCCGGAATCGATTTACAACTCGTTATCAATGGTTCCTATAAACCGGAGAGACGATTCGTACATCGGGATTAACCCTTATAATCAGCATTATACGGTTTTTCAAAACCTTTACTGCTGAATTCAGATTAATTTGGTACTGTCAAAGGTAAAAAAAAGGAGGAAACGGATGTTTAAAATTAAAAAATGAATGAGAAGTTGTATTACTAAATTCTATCAATTCACTTCACCTTTATTCCGCCAATACTTTCGGATGTTTCAGGCTAATTCTGGTCGTTTTTTCCCATTGTTTGGCAAAATAATCACACAGAACATGCGGCAAGTCATCGCCGGGCGTATGGACAAAGAAATACACCACTCTGACACCGGCTTTTTGCCACTTTAACAGCCTCGTTATCCACGCATCTATCCGTCCAAAGTCGCTTTCATCCATATTGCCGACAAATCGAATCCCCATAAACGGTGCGGTGATATATGGATGACTTACATCCCGGCGCCCTGCCACATCGGTTATCATCCAACTCACGCCCGCAGCTGCCATATCTTCAGCAATTGACTCTCCTTGTCCATATTCAAAAAAGGTAGGATTCCTCAGCTCAATAGCCAATGGCAATCCAGGTCTCCAGTTTTGGATAAAACGCCTCAATGCATCCGTCTTTTTTGTTGAAAAACTTTGAGGTACCTGCATATAAAGCATTCCTAATTTTTCTTTAAATAGTGTCATCCTATCTAAAAAGTCCGGCAACACCGAGTTTCCCATAGCAAAATGACTCTGCTGACTAATTCCGGCGAACATCTTGGGACAAAAGGTAAAATCCGGAGCCGTCATCTGATACCACCTTTCTATCATATCTTCCTTGGGAATCTGATAAAATGTTGTATTAAACTCAATGGTTGCAAACTGTTGGCTATAATAGACTCCAAAGTCAGATGATTGTGTGCCTCGCGGATACAAGACACCTTTCCACTTAGGTACAGACCAGCCGGGAGCGCCCAGCAATATTTGGATGGATTCTTCCTCTTTTCCCTCGAAATAAAACCGATCTTCTTGAGGCAAGGAAAAGTCAACTTTACTTATGTCTGAAAGTTTGCCGAAATCCATTTTAATACCTTCCCATATACTTACGCAATGCCCACTCGGTCGATAAGAGCAATGCCAAAAGACCAAAAATCCATTTAATGTTGATCAGAGGGTCGGTCTTTCGATTGTTTTTGAGGATTGGTTTTATACTGTCATTGGATTGAATGAGATCAACCAGCTTATCTAAGTCGGCAAGTTTCAGAAATTTACCTTTAGAATCATCACTTATCTGCCTCAATGTACCGAAATCTGCCACTAAATCATACATCTCCTTATCCGTAGCTTTCACGGTAAAACTACCATCGGAAGCCAAATCTTTACCTTGAAAATGCACCCTTCCCCGATAAGTATATTCACCTGCCGGCAAACGTCCCACATCCAACTTGTAAGCCTTTTCTGTACGATCAAGTATATAGGTAAATTCCTTTCCCGAAGTGTTTTTTACTGACAGATTGACTTCCGGTGTATTAATCAGCTCATAATTGTCATTGTACAGTTCTCCGCTAAACAAGATGTTGTTATTGATTTCGTAAGTGCGTTCATTCGTCGCCAATTTAAACTTTCTCTTATCTTCTCTTGTCGCAAGCAAGCGCATCGTGTTATTCAACAAATCATCAAAAACTTCAGACTTTCCGGTTTTTGCCGTTTCATTCAATTTCCAGCGCCACAGACCTTCTCCAGCGATGACTCCAACTTTATTTTGGCCGTCTTGACCGATGAGCCAAAGAGGATACTTCGTCTCTACCCTACCAATACGCTGGTTCATTAATATCTGTGTATTGACGCCGGCGATGAAACTTCCAAATGGCACTTGTAAGGGTGGAAATGAGAGGATACCTGACTTCCAGCTATCTTTTACCTCAAAAGAAAGGAAATTGGATTGAAGGATAGGATATACATCATTGATGCTACCTTGTCCGCCCGAAATATTCAGTTCTTTCTGAATTCTGTTAAAACCAACGACATCACTTTGCCCACCCAGAAAAAACAAGGTCGGAAAAGGCTTGTTTTGAATAGTTTTCCAAAGGGTATTAAAAGCCTGATAAAAGCTATTGGTTGTAGGGACTTGAAAGAGAATGAGCAAGTCTATTTTCTCACGAAGTTTAACCGGTTGATAGAGATAATGTATTTGGAGGTCATAATTTTTATTTTTTTCTATCACTGATTTAATAGCGGCGATATCCGGGTGTGGTGAAGCGGCAATCATTTCAATATTGAGCTTACTATTGATGACATCAATATAAAATTCCCGTACATTATTGGTAAATGTAGCTTCACCGGGAAGGTTCGTAACTTGGACAACGTACTTTGTCAAACCGGCTTTTTTAAGAGGCAGTTCAAATTCTACTGTTTTAAAAAAATCACTACCCTGAATGGATAAGGGTTTTGATTGGATGACTTGACCACTTTGGCTTATGTTTACAATAGCGGAGCGGCCTTCCAGATGAAAAGCCTGAACATCCACTTGAACCTTGGAGATATCGTCCAAAAAGCCTATTTCATTGTGGAGGACATTGCGTATGGTGAGGTCACGCGGTGGCGTAGTGTCACCCACAGCAACGGTATATATGGGAGCCTTTATACGTGAAGCTTCAAACAGAGGGCTGGCACCGGTATTAAAAATACCATCCGACAAGAGCACCACTGCTCCTAAGGACTGGATTCCACCACCATCATTGATTCCCTGAAAAAATTGATTTAGGTTGGTCGCCGGACGATTAAAGGTATCCGATATCTCTCCCTTGATGTCATCCCCTATGGATTGATACAATACATGGTAGTCATTGCCCAACTTTTCTCCTATGTCATTCACCCTTTGGGCAATATCTTTCTGCTTGTCACCCAAGGCATAGCCTACTGACATAGACTGGTCAACACCTATGACAATAGTAGGAAGAACTTTTTCATAACTAAAGTGCTTTAAGACCGGTGTGAGTAACAAAAAGCAAATGATAGCTACGGCAAGCGCCCTCAACAAGAACAATAAGGGTCGAGCCCATCGAGACCATGGGTGATCAAAGTTAAAATTACGATACAACAAAGTTGCAAATACAATGCCGGTAAGCAAGCATAATGCAATATACCACCAGGGTGTACCAATAGAAAGTTGCAAGTCAGTCATGAAGCCGGTTGTCAAAAATTAGCCCAAAAGTAGGATTATTATTTCAGAATAAGGAACGAAGAAATTTGAATTAGGTTGTGTGAGTCGTCCTATTTATTTCGGATTTTACTGATTATCCCTAAAAATAAAAGAAGTTATCTATAGAAAAACATGTACTTATTTTGTTCATTTACAATGCGTCATCAAATCAATGGAAGGGCAGTAAAGAAAAGGCTTTTCAGCATTATTTATTTCAAAAATACGGATATCAAAACAACCAAAATACTGTATTCTTCGTAATTCTTTCGATCGCATGGGACAATGTCAAAATAAGCCCAAATTCCGCATTAGACAATTGCGGAATCGATTTACGACTCGTAATCAATGGTTTACAGAATCCATTGAAACGGTTTGCACATCGGGACGTCCCTCATAATCAGCATATACGATTTTACAAAACCTTTACTGCTGAATTCGGGATTACCGTTATGTCATATTCTGAAAAAAAATATGGTGATAAATCATTGAATGATAAAAAACTACTACCTTTGTTCTCAGTAATGGAACTAAAGGACGGTATCTATACGTTTGAGGGTACATTACAAAGACAAAACGAAATCATATATTTTTAAACATTAATTTTAAATTTGGCAAAAAGAGAAAGAGTAGAAAGGGTGGCAGAAAAGCCCCTATTTCGCATCAATGAACAAATCAGAGTACCCGAGGTGAGATTGATCGGTGATGACTTTACCGAAATAAGTGAAGTAGCAGGGCATGAAGTCGAAACCGGTATTTATTCTACATCCTTGTTATTGGATTGGGCGCTAAAAACAGGCATGGATTTAGTGGAGATATCTCCAAATGCTGTCCCTCCGGTGGTTAAGATAATAGATTATCAAAAGTTTTTATATAATAAGAAGAAAAAAGACCGGGAGCTCAAGGCAAAGACGGTAAAGACTGTCATTAAAGAAATAAGATTTGGACCTAATACGGATGAGCACGACTTTGAATTTAAGGTAAAACATGCTCGTAACTTCTTAGGTGAAGGCGCCAAAGTTAGGGCTTATGTCCAATTTAGAGGCCGAAGTATCGTCTTTCAGGATCGTGGCGAATTGCTCCTTTTGAAATTTATGAAGGAATTAGAAGAATTTGGGACTGCCGAAGCATTACCCAAATTAGAAGGAAAGCGGATGGGTGTACTTATTTCGCCTAAAAAGAAGAAATAATTGCATTTTACTGCAAAAGCTCCAAATAGATCGATTCTACTTGGAGCTTTTTTTATGTTAGGACGGGTAAAAGACAATCAAACATCCTGACTTCTACGCTTTTAACACCGATTGGATATTCGTAATAGTCCAATTATACCAAAAATGTTGGACTGATATATCAATCAATTTGGTCTAACAAATAAGACTTTTGCTTAAATGTCTTCCAAAGAAACTCTCCAAATAATGTGTTAGCCCAAGCAAACCACTTTCGGGTAAAGTGGCTTGCATCATCCTTGTGGAACGATTCATGCATAAAACCCGTACCTCCATGGGTATTCATCAATTGAACGATACAAGATCGAATTTCTTTGTCATCAGTACTCGTCAAGCCTCTCATTGCAAGTCCTATCGGCCATATCATATCCATGCCGGTATGTGGACCGCCTATGCCATAACCAGCCTTCCCCTCAAAGAAAAATGGATTGTCGGTCGAAAGGATATAACGCCGTGTACTCTGATACGTCGCATCATCCGCCGATACCGCATCCAGATATGGCAATGACAACAAACTGGGGACATTGGCATCATCCATCAGATTGTAGCTTCCATAAGCGTTGGTTTCAAAGGCATATACCTTGCCGAATTTCACGTGTTGCGTTGTTGCATAGGTATTAAGCGCAGCCTGAACCTCGTCAGCCAATGTCAAACAGGATGCAGCAAGGACTTTGTCAGAAAAAATAGCGGAAACCATCTCGGCAGCGTATCGCAATACCTTTACAGCGAAGTAATTGGATGGAATCAAGAAAGGAAAAATAGTCGCGTCATCACTGGGACGGAACATAGAATGAATCAATCCAACTTTGTTGCACGGATAACCATAACCAGCTATAGGAACTCCATCTGTTGCCCATGCAGTGGTGCGCTGGAACTTATATGGTCCATCGCCTTCCTTCCGCTGTTGTTCTATAAAAGTCTGTACTGTAAGACGAATACCTTCCTTCCAACCTTGGTCAAAAGGTGAAATATCACCACTTTCTTTCCAATATGAATATGCTAAGCGAATGGGATAACAAAGGCTATCAATCTCCCATTTGCGCTCATGCACGCCGGGGCGCATTACAGTAAGATCATTTTTCCATTCACCCACTTTTGATGGATCTTTATAGAAAGCATTGGCATAGGGATCGATGTGAATAAACTTAGTTTGCCTTCGGATGACGCCTGCAATCAACAGTTGAAGATTCTTGTCATTTTTCATCAGGGTAAGATAAGGCCATACCTGAGCAGTACTATCTCTGAGCCACATGGCATCAATATCGCCAGTGATAATGTATGTATCGGGCTTGCCGTCGATCATCTCAAAGTCAACCGTAGTATCAAGGGTATTGGGAAAGCAATTTTCAAATAGCCATGCCAATTCTTTATTTTTTACGCCGGCATGAAATGATTTTATGGCGGATTCCACTGCTTCACTCGTGAAATTGCGGCTTTTCTGCGGTGGTCGATTAGACACAAAAGTATCCCTAAAGATATTGGAGTTGAATAATTCAGGGCTTGACAAAACGACTGAGGCCATCGCCATATTTTTTATAAAATTTCTTCTTTGTACCATAATACAGACGGTATTTTCGTTAAAAAAGTATCGTAATGACGGATAATAGGAAGATAAATGAAAAAATAATACAATATTTATTACTTATGCACTTTAAATTCATCATTGGAGGCTCAAGGTATTATTTTTATAATTCAAATTTTACTTATTTTTTTCGTTTTAAATTTGTTGCCTTATTTATAACATTCAGTTTTATATGCGAAAGTCTTTTTTTATACATTTATTTATAGTAATCAACCTTTCCCTGCATGCCCAAGACCTTGGTATATATGACTGGGCAAGTCTGCAAAGTTACCGTTCGGGATATGATGTCACTGAAACGCCCAATTATATTGTTTATAATGCCAAATCCGGTTTGGTATTTATCAACAAATCCAACCCTGATGACGTACAACATTTGACGACCATAGATGGATTATCCGGTTCCAACATCAGCAAAATCAGATATATCGACCAAGCCGGACAATTGTTGATTTACTATAATGATGGAAGCTTTGACTTGATGGACGGCAATCGAGATATTGTCAACTTTCAGGATATAAAAAACAACAATGTCTTGGTTCCGAATAAAGAAATTAAAGCGGCTGTCGTCAATGGCTCTCATATATATTTGTGTTTTTCATTCGGAATGACAGAATTTGACGCCGCCAATCAAGTTTTTACCAATACGCTCTCAACAGAAGGCGGCGTGGAGGCGCTTACCGCTGCGGGCGACCGCCTGTATATCGTCAGTAATAAAAGGCTTTATAGCATTCAGCAAAAAGACAATATTAATATTTCTTATATAGGTAACTGGTCAGAGATCAGTTCCCCATCGGGAAACACTCCAAACTTCAAAGGTTTGGCGACTTTCCAGGGCAACGTATATAGTACTTTTAACAAAAATATATACAGAATCAATAACGATGGCACAACCACAAAAATCGACACTTTAAAGACAATTCAAAGTGTAGCTTATCTCAATGCCGGTAATGGCTTTCTGATGATAGGCGGCAGTTGTAATGCGGACGAGCTGGAAAATAAAAATTGTATTGGTGAAATAGCTTTATATAACGCAGACTTACAAAATGTAGATTACGATCGAAGTAAAAATGCCAACTTACAATACGCTATTGAGGTGGGAAACAAGCTTTGGCTGGCAGACAGTTATCACGGATTCAGGTATATTAATCTCCCGGAGATGACGGCCGGAATAATTGATCTCAACCGATATTCCCCATGGTCTGATGACGTAGAAGCCATGTTAAAAAACAAAGATGCCCTGTATGTATCACCCGGAGCGCATAGTCCGATCTACCAGGGAGTGAACAACAATCAAGGGCTTTTCACCTATAAAGATGGCTTCTGGACGATACAAAACCAATACAACGACCCGTTTTTTGCATTTCCAAAACCGATATCAGACATGTCTTCATTTGCTTATCAAGAAAATACCGGCGAACTGGCTATCGGCTCATATATCAATGGGCTGATATCCATCAAGGGTGATGAGCGAAGGATTTACGACGCCTCAAACTCAGCACTCCAAACAGCTCCGGGAGACCCCTATGCCACCCGTGTGAGTGACGTGGCTTTCGATAGCAAGGGAAACCTTTGGGCTACCAATGTATTGAGTCCCACTTGTGTCTATGTCCGTGGTGAAGACGGCACGGATAAAGGCTTTGCCAACAATTACGGAGTCATCAAGTTAATTCAATTTGCTATAGACCCTATCAACGAATACTTGTGGTGTGTAGAACCATCGCGTGGCATCATCGTCTATGATCCCGGCAAAAACACCTTTGTCTCTTCCGATGATCGTTGGACTTTATTACCAATTTATTCGAGTTTTGAAAAACAAAATATTCTTCCCAAGTGTATTTATTCCGATACCAATGGTAGGATATGGGTCGGCACAGTTTCCGGATTATTTGTCATAGATTGTGGATCGGAGGTTTTCGAAGGTGGAAGCAATTGTGAAACAAAATTTCCCATTATCCAAGATGAGGGAGACTTAGGACCATTTCTATATGGACAACAAGTCAATGTCATCACTGAAGATGGAGCCGGTAGAAAGTGGATAGGCACCAACAATGGTATTTATGTAACAAATCCCTCTGTCGATGAAGTAGTTCTCCATCTGACAAGGGAAAATTCACCGCTTTCAGACAACAATGTAAGGGTATTGGAAATAGATAAAGAAAAAGGAATTGTGTATATCGGTACCAGTGCCGGAATACAGATGTACCGTACCGATGCATCAATCGGCAAGCCCTATCACGAAGCCTCACTTACCATATATCCCAATCCTGTACGCCCTGGCTATGAAGGTCCTGTGGTAATCCAAGGACTTGCGCATGACTCCAATGTTAAAATAGCAGACATCAATGGCAAGTTACTTTTTGAAACTATGTCACAAGGGGGGCAAGCAATATGGTATGGTAAGGATTTCAATGGTCGCCGTGTCGCTTCAGGCGTATATTATGTCCTTGGCACGACAACACTCAACAAAGAGAATCCACAAGGCATCATAGGAAAGATCATTTTTATAAAATAAAAGTCTTCTATCGTAAAATGAAGGCTTTACAATAGTTTTTGATGGTCTTTTTGGCGAAAATGAAATACCTTTTGTCTTAAAAAAATTGGACTTGACATGAAAATCTTATAAGTTATTCGTTATTTTACCTCATAATTTGCCGATATGTCGAGCCAACCGGGCTTATTTAAACAGTTTATCAAAGAGAAACCAAGAACTATAGCTCTGGGATTTATTCTTTTTTGTACTGTATTAGCGACCTTTGCATACCTCTTTACGGGAGACAAGACGCCTGATATCAATGAGCAAATTACCGGTATTGGATTAAAAAAACCGGGCTTTGCCATCGATCTCGTCGCCATCCCCAAGCCACAAGATATTCCGCCAACATCTTTTTTTAATTTTCTATTAAATGGGCGCACAAACAAGTATTTTTTTATTCCGGTGGACAAATACCATATCAGTCAAGACAGCCTGACATATTATCCGTATGATGGGGAAACTCCTACTTCAAAAGTTGCACCCATCACGATCCACAAGGCCAAATGGCTCTTAGGTGACAAAGCCATTCAAATAGCTCAGCATGAAAACGTGTATCAAATAACTCTTGAAGACGGCAATCAGGTCGATCTTAATAGAAACGATGTAGATCAACAACTTAAAAAGACTGGAATCCAACATCGTACTTTTTGGCTGGGCACTGATTTATTTGGCCGATCCCTTCTCGACCGCATCATCTTGGGCATCCGATACAGCCTATTTGTCGGATTGCTTGCCGTGCTGATATCCATCACCATAGGTGCCGTCATTGGCATGGTGAGTGGTTATTTTGGAGGCCGGACAGATGACATCATCAGTTATATCATGAATGTATTTTGGAGTATTCCGACACTGATATTGGTTTTTGCCATCGTATTGGTCTCCGGTCGAGGCATTCAAAACATCTTTATAGCAGTGGGATTGACTATGTGGGTTGACACAGCGAGGCTGGTGCGTGGGCAGACCCTTGCTCTTAAAAAAGAAAAATATGTTGAGGCGGTGCGTTCTATGGGGATGAGCACAGCGCGTATTTTACGCAAGCACATATTACCCAATATGCTTGGCCCATTGATCGTCATAGCCGTATCTAATTTTGCCTCAGCTATCATTGTGGAAAGTGGTTTAAGTTATCTTGGATTTGGTATTCAGCCGCCTACACCATCCTTAGGATCGATATTGAGTGAAAATTATGGATTTATATTGAGCAACAAACCGATATTGGCAATAGCGCCTGTTGTCGTATTATTATTATTGGTTTTAGCATTTAACTTGGTTGGTAACGGTGTAAGAGATATCTTTGATGTCAAATCCAACTCACAAACCTGAAATATGCTGGAAGACGTATATACTCAAACCAAAGTCAAGAAGCTGGAAGAAAAGCTATATTACAAGGAAATTCAGGTCAATTCCTTGTCACAGATTACCCGTGAGATCAACGAAAACGCTTCTGCGGAGACACTTTTCCTTCGTTTTAATTCATATCTGAAGTTACAAATGGGAGTTGACAAAATGCTCCTTCTCTTTAAAGAAGCCGACAATTGTTGGCATATCAAGTCCAATATCGGTTTTGAAACATTGCCCCAACTGGACTACGAAGCGCTATTAAAGCCTTATACGCATGCGGAATTTTTAAATAAAAAAGATAAAAAACAGCTTGCCGACATGGAATATATTATTCCTATTCGTCATAAAGAAATCCCTATTGCCTACGTCATCTTAGGACACTTCGGCTCAAAGCTCAAAGTTCATGACAACTACGAATTTGTCGCCACTTTGGCCAATATTATTGCAGTAGCCATCGAGAACAAAAGACTATTTAACCGACAATTGCAACAAGAAAAATTCAATAATGAAATACGCCTTGCGACTGAAGTACAGCGGATGCTCATTCCGGAAAAGTGGCCACAAGGTATCGGATTTGAAGTATCTTCAATCTATCGACCATTGTGGAATATAGGCGGAGATTATCTGGATTGTATCCCCATAGACCACAACCGCACGGCTTTCTGCATCGCCGACGTGTCGGGCAAAGGGATTGCCGCTGCAATGCTAATGGCCAACTTTCAGGCTATTCTCCATCAGGTCATCAAGTCAAGTATTCGATTAGAAGACCTTGTATGTGAGTTGAATAAAGCCGTGGTACGCATCACTAACAGCGAAAAAATCATTACTTTTTTCATCGGTGAGTTTAACAACAAATCCAAAACACTTACATACATCAATGCCGGTCACGTTCCTCCTCTTTATTTCAGTCAGGGTAAACTCCATTTTCTCGACCAGGGTACGACTTTGCTCGGAGCTGTAGAAAACCTACCTACACCCAAAGCAACAACAATTGATATCTGTGCTGATTCAATGATTGTGCTTTATACGGATGGGATCACAGATTTGAAAAATACCAATGATTGCTCTTTTGAAGAGGAAATTTTGTACTCTTTTATTTGCGATCATTGTGATATGTCGCCCATCCAATTCAATACCTTACTTTTACAGCAATTAGAAAGTTTCAATACTTCAGATAACTTCCCGGACGATATCGCTGTTTTGACTTGCAAGTTGACGATTTAAACCCCAATTTAACTTAAAGACAATAATATGAATTCGATTGAATAAAAATAAAAGGGTTTCGACTATTTATTTTTACAATTCGTATAACTTTGCCGAATGTCCATCATGAAAAAATTGGCAGGAGAGACCCTTTATTATGGGATAAGCAGCATCTTTGGCCGCTTCATCAACTTTTTCCTGACACCGATATACACCTATTCAGTCATCATTGACAAGACAAAGATGGGACATTTGACGGAATTGATGGCTTATACGGCAATATTCCTCATTCTGTTTACGTGTAGGATGGAAGCCGCTTACTTTCGTTTTGGGAAGGATAGGGAGCATCAAGAAACAGCCTATCGGAATTCCATTACGACGGTTGTTTTCTTTTCTATAGTGCTCGGTTTGATATTATTTTTTCTTTCACCCATCATAGCGCCTGCACTTGATTATGGCGGAGAGCATATATATTTCCAGTTATTAGCCATCATCATGACCATTGATGCGCTGTGTGAATTGCCGTTATCTAAGCTTAGATTTGAAGGCAAGGCCAGAAAATTTGCATCGATACGCATCGTCAACATTTTGGTCAATGTGTGCTTCAACATTTTTTTTGTTGTGGCTTGTCCATACCTTTATACCAAGGGTTATACCATCGTAACATTCTGGTTTAACCCTGATAATATCATTGCGTATATCTTCTTGAGTCAGGTATTTGGATCATTATCTTCCTTAATACTATTGCGTAAGAATCTCAAGGGATTGGGAGAAATTGACTGGACAATGTGGCGAAAGATGATCAAATATTCGTTGCCCCTCATCATTGTTAGCTTAGTCGCCATGTTTAATGAGATGTTTGGTCGAATCATCCTAAAATGGTTTTTACATGGGTCGATGGCCGACAATGAAGCCCAACTGGGTGTTTATGGAGCCAATTATCGACTTGCCACCATAATCGCCTTATTTACACAAGCCTTTCGTTATGCTGCGGAGCCATTTTTCTTCAGAGAAGCCAATAATAAAGACTCTTTAAGAACCTATTCCAATGTAACGAAGTATTATCTAATATTCAGTATTTTCGGGTTTTTGGCTGTCAGTTTGTACATTGATATTTTTAAATATTTTATAGGTCCAAAATATTTTGAAGGTCTTAGTGTGGTGCCGATACTTTTGCTGGCTAATGTCTTCAACGGCTTATATTTCAATATTTCAATATGGTATCGTTTAAAAGACCGGACGATGACAGGTGCATTAATAGCTCTTTGTGGTGCTGTGCTTACACTTTTCTTCAATTGGTTGTTAATACCGATATTGGGCTATATTGGTTCGGCGTATGCGACGTTGATATGTTATTTTACCATGACCGGTCTATGCTACTTCTTAGGCAAAAAGCACATGCCGGTACCTTATGCAGTTAAAACAATGACGATTTGGCTATTTACCGCCATTTTATTACAAGTCTTTATATGGTACCTCAGGAGCCTGGATATTTCGGTTTATCTCATACTAACCTGTTCCACACTTGCTATGGGATTATTCATGTTGCTCATTTGGTCGTATGAAAAGACTAATATTAAGGTTATGATAGCCTCATTTTCAGGAAAAAAATAATCTGATTATTTCAACCCAAATTCCGCATTAGACAAATACGGAATCGATTTACGACTCGTAATCAATGGTTTATAGAAACCATTGAAACGATTCGTACATCGGGATTAACCCTCATAATCAGCACTATACGGTTTTTTAAAAACCTATACAGCTGATTTCGGGTTCAATGAAGCCATATCAATGACAAAGCGATAGCGCACATCACCCTTCATCATCCTTTCATAAGCTTCGTTGATATAGGAGATATCGATTACTTCAACTTCGCTGACAATTTGGTGAGCAGCACAAAAGTCCAGCATTTCTTGCGTCTCAGCAATACCGCCTATGAGTGATCCCGCCAATGATGCACGCCTTCCAATCAACTTAAAAGACTCAATACCGGGACCGGGAGGCGGACCTCCGAGGCAAACCATCGTCCCATCACGCTTCAACAAATCCAAATACTTATTATAATCGTGCTCAGCTGAAACGGTATCCAACATCAAGTCAAATGAATTTCTCGCCGCTTTCATACTGCTTGCATCACTACTCAAAATAAAATGATGACCACCCAAGTGCTTCAAATCTTTCTCTTTATCTTGCGAACGACTGATTAAGGTAACCTCACACCCCATTGCCACCCCAAGCTTAACAGCCATGTGCCCCAATCCGCCTAGACCTATCACAGCTAATTTGGTATTCTTACCCGCCTTCCAATGTCGAAGCGGCGAATAAGTAGTTATTCCGGCGCAAAGCAATGGTGCCACCGCTTGCAAGGGTAAGTTATCTGGAATTCGAAGTACAAAGTCTTCCTTTACAGTAATCATACCGCTATAACCACCGTAGCTCATACCACTTCCATCCCTCAATTTACTATTATAAGTTCCGGTTGAACCTTCTTCACAATATTGCTCTAGTCCATCTCTACAACTTTGACAATGTTGGCAGGAGTCCACCATACAGCCCACACCAACGATATCATCGGTTCTATATTTTACTACTCTATCCCCTACTGCCAATACTCTACCTATGATCTCATGTCCCGGAACAACCGGATATACTGTATTGTGCCATTCATTCCGTGCGGTATGCAAATCACTATGACACACACCACAATATAAAATCTCAATCTGAACATCGAATGCGCCGGGCAGTGGACGTTCTATTGTCCATGGCTCTAACTGGCTTGTTGCTGACATGGCCGCAAATGCTTTAACTTCCATTCTGTTTTTTATTTTTGAACAAATGTCGAAGGAAAAAAGTTACGAAATTTCTAAATATTCGGGGCGAATAAAGGGAAGATAATGAATATGAAAATCTTATTTATCGCTTTTCCTTGTAGTCAGTGACTAAAAGTGAATGATTAGCGAGAGAGAGATCGCTTTCATCGTTGGAGGCAATGATGACGATGTGGTCATAGATTTTTGGTCTAAGAAGTTCTTCAAACCAGCTCTTTCCTGCATCATCTAAGTTTGTGCCGGGTTCATCCAACAAGATAATGGAGGTATTGGTTTTAATTGCCAGGATAAGTTTAATTCTTTGTTTCATCCCGGAAGACAATTCACCAATTTTTTTATCCAACATACCTTTAAATGGAAGAGAAGCAATTAAATCAACTACTTCAATCAAATTATCAACCGGTCGAAGGCCATGGTGTAGATGTATCAGCTCATTGACAGTCAACTCATCGATCAATTCAATGTATGGAGCTGCATAGGTTACATAATTGAAAACATCGGAAATCGGAATTACTTTACTGTTGTTACCAAAAATTATACTCCCTTGAGAAGGAGTAGCATGGCCACTCAACATTTTTAGTAGGGTGGATTTACCGCTACCATTGGGGCCTTTTATGGCGTAACATTGACCGGAACGAAAGGAATAGTCAAAGCTTCTAATAACCCATTCGAACATGTATCTTTTACCCACATTGCTACAGTCAATAGTATCTATCTTCATGCGTGTAAGGGTCAGATACCTTTAATGATGCCCCGAGTGGATTGGTTAAGAAAGTCGAGTATCAATGTTTTATCCTCTGATTCGGGGATGGTTTCTTTGATTTGTTCAATGGATTTATTGAAATTTTTCCCAAAGACAAAAAGGATTCTATAAATATCCTGAATATGGTGTACTCTTTCCTGAGAAAAACCTCTTCTCTTTAATCCAATAGAATTGACGCCTTCATAAGCCAAAGGATCCCTATCGGCCTTGACATAGGGTGGCACATCAGTACGCACCTTGCTATAACCGCCAATCATGGTATGAGCGCCGACACGGGAGAATTGATGCACTGCCGACATACCGCCGAGTATAGCATAATCTTCGAGGGTTACGTGACCGGCAAGTGTTGCGTTATTGGACATGATACAATGGTCGCCTATGATACAGTCATGGGCTATGTGGCAGTATGCCTGAATGAGACAATTCTGGCCAATATGGGTAGTGCCGGCGGCTGCTGTACCTCGGTTAATGGTAACATACTCCCTAATTGTAGTGTTATCACCTATTTCAACCAATGACTCTTCGCCGTCAAACTTCAAATCTTGTGGAATACCTGCAATAATAGCGCCGGGAAAAATTTTTACATTGTCTCCCAATCGAGCACCATTCATGATGACTGCGCCTGATCCAATCCAGCAATTTTTACCTATAACAACATTTTCTTCGATGGTAACGAAGTTCTGAATGTTAACTCCTGTATCAATCCTGGCATTCGGATGAATGTCGGTATATTTTTGGATCATTTTTTTAGTGTTGTCCTATTAACAATTTGGGCTGTCATATCGGCTTCGGAGACGATTTTATTGCCCACATAAGCAATGCCATACATGTGACAAATACCGCGACGGATAGGCTCCATAAGCTCCATCTTAATGACAAGGGTATCGCCGGGCATTACCTTTTGTTTAAATTTAGCATTGGTGATTTTGACAAAGTAGGTATCCCAATTTTCAGGATCGGGCATCTTGGACAAGCAAAGGATACCGCCTGTCTGTGCCATTGCTTCAACCTGGAGTACACCCGGATATACAGGGTTTCCGGGAAAATGTCCAAGAAAGCAGGATTCAGTAAAAGAGATATTTTTTATTCCGACAACGTGATTTTCCTCCATTTCGATAACTTTGTCCACCAAGAGAAATGGGTATCGGTGTGGCAGCATGGTCATCACCTGATCGGTTGTCAGGATGGGCTCTTTATCCGGATCATATACAGGCTTACCTCTGAGCTTTTTCTGCTCGATTGCTGCTTTGTTAAGAACCTTAGTAAATTCTATATTGACGGAGTGCCCCGGCTTGGTAGCAACAATTTTGCCTTTGATAGGACGACCCAAAAGGGTAAGGTCTCCCACTACGTCAAGTAATTTGTGTCGAGCCGGTTCATTTTTAAAGTGAAGTTTGATGGTATTCAGGACGCCTTCTTTTTCGACTTTTATACTGGGTTTATTCAGCTTTTTAGCGAGGTCGTCCAATTCTTCTTGGCTCACGATCCGATCGGCTATGACAATGGCATTATCCAAATCTCCCCCTTTGATAAGTCCCTGATTGAGTAGTTTTTCAACCTCGTGTAGAAAAACAAAGGTTCGGCAGCCGGAAATATCTTTTTGAAAATCCTCAATCCGCTCTAATTTAGCAAATTGCTGACCGAGTATAGGTGAGCCAAAGTCAATGAGCGTTGTTATTTCAAAGTTGTCGGATGGCAAAGCGATCATCTCACTACCGCTCGTTTCATCTTTGTATGAAATGGGTTCTGTGATGACAAAATAGTCTCTTTCTTCAGACTGCTCGACAAAGCCGGCTGCTTCAATAGCCTGAACAAAGGGCTTGGCGCTACCGTCCAAAATAGGCACTTCCGGCCCATCAATCTCGATGAGGACATTGTCAATACCCATTCCGGTCAATGCGGCGAGTGCGTGCTCTACCGTGTGGACGGTTATTTCTCCTGAACTGATGGCAGTGCCTCTATTGGTTGAGACCACTCTGGAAATATCAGCAGGAATAACAACCTTTTCGGGAGTATCTACTCTTTGAAATTTAATACCGTGGTTTTCTGATGCCGGAAGGAATGACATTTCAACCGTCTTACCGGTGTGAAGTCCTATTCCCTTTAAGGTTATCTTACTTTTAATCGTTCTCTGCAACATGAAATGTTGTTTGCCCTAATAAATTATTCAATAAATTTTGGCAAAAGTAAGTATAATCTATGATATACAGATAGTTTATTGAGCGTCTTGTTCGTTGATTCTGCTTAAAATAGCTTTATTCAATTTTTCTAATTTCTCAGATAGCAAGGGTAAATTTTTAAAAATGGCATAGGAACGCAAATAATTATTGTATTCTAAAGCCGGAGAACCAAATAATTTACTATTTTTTATTTTAACCGCAGATTGAACTCCGGACTGTGCTTGTATCTGTGTGCCATCCGCGATATGTATATGTCCAACGATACCGACCTGACCGCCTATTTTGCAGCCTTCTCCTACCTTGGTGCTGCCTGCAATGCCCGTCTGAGCGGCTATAACAGTGTTACTTCCTATCTCCACATTATGGGCAATCTGGATTAAGTTGTCTAATTTAGCTCCTTTACGGATGATTGTACTGCCAAATGTTGCTCTGTCAATACTGCAATTAGAGCCTATTTCAACATCATCTTCAATGACAACATTGCCCAACTGCTGAATCTTGACATAATTGCCTTCACCGGTTGGCGCAAAACCAAAGCCATCACTCCCTATGACCGTATTGCTGTGAATAATGACTTTGTCGCCCACGATACAGTCATCCAATATTTTTACACCCGACTTAATCACACAATTGGCACCAATACGAACATTATTACCGATACACACTTGCTTTTGGATTTCCGTATTATCTCCGATAGTTACATTTTTCTCTAACACTGAAAATGTCCCAATGCCGACATTGTTACCAAGCACGACAGAAGAGTCGATATCAGCCTTATTGCTGACTTCTCTTGTTACAACAACCGGTGCATTGAATTTATCCAATAACTTCGCAAGGGATTCATACACATTGTCCACACATATCAACGCAGCTTTGACCGGAAAGGCAGGCTCAAATGACTTGTCAACCAATATTGCAGAGGCATCGGATGTATAGATAAATTCTTCGTATTTCAAATTGGAAAGGAAGCTGATAGAGCCAACCTTCCCATTTTCAATAGGGCTCGCCCCTGTAATAACCGTATTTCGGTCTCCCTTAATAGTGCCACCCAAAAAATCAGTAATAAATCCTGCCGTAATCTCCATCCAATGAAATGTTGAATTAAAGTGCAAAGAAACAAAGTTTTTTCGATTATTTTGTAAAAGCATCCGAATAACGCTTATTACAAAATAATAAATGCCATTAAATTCCCATGTTTTGAAATAGTCACTCTATTAAGGAACTTATAATATAGACGTCTTTTTTCATTAAAAGATTGATCAGTTTTTGAAATAAATAATTATAAATTATTTATAATATATTATAGATTATATATCTTGATTATATACATTATATAAATATTTTATTTAATACTACACCTAAAATGCCCTTGCACATTCCTGCAATCATCAATTCATACGATCCCGATAATCCTCATACTCAAATCTTCGTTGAAGGATAAGCCTACCATCCTTAGTAAATAAAAATATATCCGGATGATGTACTCCATTGAACATCGTGGTCTTGACGATGGTATAATGAATCATATCCTGAAATACGAGGGTATCGCCTATGTTGACTTCCTTTTCGAAGTTGTATTCATACATAAAATCACCGCTAAGGCAGGATGTCCCTCCTATTCGAAAGCGATATGGAGTAACAGCTTCGACGGTGCCTGAGATAACCGGACGGTAAGGCATCTCAAGGGTATCGGGCATGTGAGCAGTAAAGGAGACATCCGTCATGAGTGTTTTTATGCCGTGGTTATCCACAATATCCACAACATGTGCCACGAGATCGCCGGTTTGCCAGGCAATGGCGCTTCCGGGTTCTAAGATAATCTCGACCTGATATTTTTCTTTAAACCTCTTGAGAATAGAAATCAGGTGAGAAATGTCATATCCCGTGCGCGTCATGAGGTGGCCACCACCCATATTGACCCATTTAACATGTGGCAAGAGGTGGCTATACTTGTCCTCAAAGGCGGCTAACGTTTCCTCCAGGTCGTAAGAGTTGTTTTCACAGAGTGCGTGAAAGTGCAGACCTTGTATTCCTTCGGGAAGTCCATTTCTCAAATGTGAAGCGTCAATTCCAAGGCGTGATCCCGGAGCTGTCGGATTATACATATCCACTTCTACTTTAGAGAAACCCGGATTGACTCGAAGGCCACAACTCAGATTAGGATAATTAGCCTTTATTTTATCCTTAAAACGCAAGTATTGTCCCACTGAATTAAACACCATGTGATGGCTGATTGCAGCTATTTGATCGAAGTCGGAATCGGTATAAGCTGCGCAATAAGTATGCGCCTTACACCCCATCTCTTCATGGATGAGGCGGGCTTCAAAGAGTGAGCTGGCTGTTGCACCATCTAAATATTGACCAACCAAAGGGAACATTTTCCACATTGCAAAGCCCTTTAGTGCAAGTATGATGGAAATTCCGGCTTCCTCTTTAACCGAATTGATTAATTTCAGATTGGAGATGAGCTTTTCCTCATGCAATACGTAAGCAGCTCTTGTGAGAGACTGATAATCGGGAGTAACGGCCATAAGTTTATGTTATACTAAAATAAAATTGTCAAATGAAGGGTAAATTTCTATATTATTCCAACTTAAACCAGAATTCCGCATTTGTCTAAAGCAAATTTTGGATTAAAAGTAATCCTCATTGCATCAGATTCATTGATTGCAATGAGGATTATACACGTATCTCACTGTCCCGGTTGTCTAGTCCATTTCCAGATCAATATCCAACTTCTCATGCCAAGGAAGGCCGTTGAGATTGAGTTGTTCTAAAAATGGATCCGGGTTAAATTCTTCTACATTGGATACTCCTGACTTGTTCCATTCTCCCTTTAAGTACATCATAGCGCCTATCATTGCCGGAACGCCGGTGGTATAGCTAACGCCTTGTGTGCCTGTCTCTTTGTAAGCTGCTTCGTGGCTACAATTGTTCCAAATGTAGTAAGTACGGCTTTTCCCATCCTTAATACCTTTGATGCGGCAGCCGATAGAGGTCATGCCGGTATAGTTTTCGCCCAAGTCCCCGGGATTGGGCAGTACCGCTTTGAGAAATTGAAGGGGGACGATGTCCATGCCCATGTAGTTGACGGGCTCAATGCCGGCCATACCAATATTCTGAATGACGCGTAGGTGCGTGAGATATTCTTCACTGAATGTCATCCAGAATCTGGCTCTTTTGATAGTGGGGAAGTTTTTAACAAGAGATTCCAGCTCTTCATGATAAATCAGGTAAGAGCGCTTCGGTCCAATGTCCGGGTAATTGATATCTTTATATATTTCGTGTGGCTCGGTTTCGACCCATTGGCCTTCTTGATAGTATTTACCCTTTTGTGTAACTTCACGGATATTGATTTCCGGGTTAAAGTTGGTAGCAAAGGCTTTTCCATGGCTACCGGCATTGGCGTCAATGATATCGAGTTCGTGTATTTCATCAAAATAGTGCTTGGCGGCATAAGCAGTAAATACGCCTGTTACACCGGGGTCAAAGCCGCAACCTAAGATGGCCGTCAAACCTTGATTGACAAATCTATCGTGAAAAGCCCACTGCCACTTATATTCAAACTTAGCCTCTTCTTTCGGCTCATAATTGGCTGTATCCAGATAAGCAATATTGGATTGAAGGCATGCTTCCATGATGGTCAGATCCTGATAAGGCAAGGCTACATTGATCACGATAGCAGGCTGAAAACTACCGAATAAAGCATTCAGCTCAGCCACATTATCCGCATCAACCTGAGCTGTGGTAATGTGGTCAGCACCGATAGCAGCTGCAATGGCGTCACATTTGGACTTGGTGCGGCTTGCAATCATAATTTCAGAAAAGACATCTTTGTGTTGTGCGCATTTGTGAGCGACAACTGTGCCTACTCCACCGGCACCGATGATCAATACTTTAGACATATTTCACTTTTATTATGTTTCTAATTTTGTTTGCAAAGATAGTTACAACAAAGTGTTATCAAATAATTACTTGCTTTTTTTTATATTGCAGCCACAAATAGTATTATGCGTGACAAAATATTAATAATCGGTGCCGGAGGTCAAATAGGTACTGAGTTGACGGAAGCATTGCGTCAGATATACGGAGAAGAGTGGGTTATAGCCAGTGACATACGTGAGAATTTAGACATTGCGAATTATCAGAAAGTAGATGTCACGGACAAAGACTCATTATTTGAATGTATTAGGAGTCATGGCGTGACCCAAATATATCACTTGGCGGCAATTTTGTCCGCTCGTGGTGAGCAGAATCCACTGTGGGCGTGGGATATCAATATGTCGGGGCTTATCAATGTCTTGGAAGCCGGAAGAGAATTGAAGCTAGATCGGATATTTGTTCCATCTACGATAGCGGTCTTTGGGATAGAATATGACCAAGAGAATACCGGGCAGTTTGCTCCATTGATTCCTGAAACGGTGTATGGAATATCGAAGGTTGCCGGCGAGAGCTGGTGCAATTATTACTATAAGAAGTACGGATTAGACGTGCGGTCGGTGCGATATCCGGGCATTATTGGATACAAAAGTATGCCGGGAGGCGGCACTACTGATTACGCTGTCGATATATACCATCAGGCGGTGCAGGGATTTAACTTTGTTTCTTTTCTTAATAAGGGTACAATGTTACCGATGATGTATATGGATGATGCCATCAGAGCGACGATTGAATTGATGCAGGCTTCGCCGGAGCAAGTCAAAATCAGAACGAGCTACAATATTGCCGGCTGCTCCTTTGCACCGGAGGATGTGACAGAGGCCATTCAGCAGTATTATCCGCATTTTCAGACATCGTATTCACCGGACTATCGACAAAGTATTGCCGACTTGTGGCCCAAGAGGATTGATGACAGCAGAGCGAGAGCAGACTGGCACTGGCAACCAAATTTTGACTTAAAATTGATGACAGAAGATATGATTAAGCATCTGGCCGTAAAATATCAGCATTAAACCCGCATTCAGCAGTATAGGTTTTGAAAAACAGTATAGTGCTGATTATGAGGGTTAATCCCGATGTACGACTCGTAATCAATGGTTTCTATAAGCCATTGATTACGAGTCGTAAATCGATTCTGCATTAGACAAATGCGGAATTTGGGTTAAATTTTGAAGAAAAACGATTGGCTTATTTAAATATTAAAATAATTTATAAAACGAATAAAATATGTTTGATAGTGTAAAATCATCCTTGCAAGCTGAGTTGCAGGATTTGGATTCTAAAGGTTTATATAAAAGAGAACGTGTCATAACTACGCCACAATCAGCCGTAATCCATACAACAAGTGGAGAGGATGTGCTCAATTTTTGTGCCAACAATTATCTTGGATTATCGTCTCATCCGGAGGTTATCCAAGCTGCCAAAGATGCGATAGACTCTCATGGCTATGGTATGTCGAGTGTTCGATTTATCTGTGGAACGCAAGATATTCACAAAGAGCTGGAAGAAAAGACAGCCAAGTTTCTTGGTCAGGAAAGTTGTATCTTGTATGCAGCGGCTTTTGATGCCAATGGAGGAGTATTTGAACCCTTGCTAAATGAAGAAGATGCCATCATATCAGACGCCATGAACCACGCCTCTATCATTGACGGGATTCGATTGTGTAAAGCAAAGCGCTTCCGTTATAACAACAACGACATGGATGATTTAGAGACGCAATTAAAGGCGGCTGCCGGGAGTCGCAGGAAGATGATTGTCACAGACGGTGTATTCTCCATGGATGGCTATATTGCCCAATTGAACCATGTTACCGACCTCGCTGCCAAATATGATGCCATGGTCATGATAGACGAATGCCATGCTACCGGCTTTATGGGCAAGACAGGTCGAGGGACGCACGAATATCACCAGGTGATGGATAAGATAGACATCATCACCGGAACGTATGGAAAAGCCTTAGGAGGCGCTTCAGGAGGCTTTACGGCTGCCAGAAAAGAAATAGTGGATATACTCAGACAGAAGTCGAGACCTTATCTATTTTCCAATAGTTTAGCCCCAGCCATTGCCGGTGCTTCCATCAAGGTATTGGACTTATTGTCGTCATCGACACACCTGATAGAAAAGCTACAAGCCAATACCAAACATTTCAGGAAAGGGATGGAAGGCGCCGGATTCGATATCTTACCCGGTGAGCACCCCATTACGCCGATTATGCTATATGATGCACCTCTGGCACAACAGTTTGCCAATAAGCTATTAGCCGAAGGAGTGTATGTCATAGGCTTCTTTTATCCTGTCGTCCCGCAAGGCAAAGCCCGAATCCGTGTTCAGATATCAGCAGGACATGAGACAGAGCATATAGACCGTGCCATAGCTGCATTTACCAAGGTAGGTAAGGAATTGGGGGTGATACCGATTGGATATTCGTAATAGGCCAATTACATTGTCCTAAACGACTATCTCATCGGCATTATACCAAAATATGTTGGACTAATTTATAAATCAATTTGGTATAATATAATGCCAAATAAAGTCTCCGGAAATAATCAAAACAATTCCGGAGGCTTTATATTTTCTATTGGTTAGATTGAATCCAAATTCCGCATTAGACAAATACGGAATCAGCAGAATAGGGCTTTTCTGCGGACATCCTTACAACATGCCTTATTTTTCCAATTCTATTGGATTATTGACCAAAAGATAAGGATGCAGGAACTTGTTCCGTAATTCAGGATTGAGTTTATCTACATCAATTAATTTTTCATTGTTATAGTAATAAATCTTATGCTTATGGCCTCCTGTGCTCGGAATATTTGCCAAGTAATATTTCTTTAAATCGAGAGCATGCAGTCTTTCCTGATTGTAAAACTCTTCATTGCTAACAATTGGGCCCATACTTAAATCAATATCGGTATAAGATCCATAGTTAAATATATCTATTGCTTCAAACTTTACTTCATTCCGGCTATCAACTATTTCCATAATTACACCGGGCAAGTCACCAAATTTCCAAGGCCCATAAGAAAACGGCAGGTCGGGTGCATACCACGCTGTATAGCTCCTACCTTTGTATTTTCCTGTGGCTTTACGGCAAGAGAGATTAGCAATTGTTTTTTCACCATTTTCTAATTTCCAAACCATAATCGGCAACTGGTACTGCGTATAATATATTTTAAAGTTCCGGCTACCCACTATCGTCAATTTATTCTGTTTAAGGCTTCGATATAACTTGTCTGTGCTCATTATTCCGGATGATTGTAGAACTTCAATAAAAGCAATATTATTCATGGGAACATTAACGACATCCGGTGGTGGTGGAGGAAAAAACTGCTCCAAATCTCTCATAGCTTCAAAATTATAAAAAGAGCGATACTCACTGTATGTCGCCCCTACTCCCAATATATAATAACTAACTGAAGGGGAATCACGTTGTGTCGTATCAGCCAAATACGTTAGCTTGTATTTGATATTTATTATTGCAGTGTCTTCTCGTTGGCTATATCCAACTATGTTGAAAAAACCGAGAATAGCAATGACAATAAACCATCGTGAATTAAATTTTCTGAACATATCTAAGATAATTATAAACTAAAATAAAAGATACCTTTTACAACAAAATATCTCCCTCGCAGATTGAATCGAGTAAAGTCGGAATATCCATCTTTGTATTCCATAAAATTGATGTATTTCATATTCAATAAATTATAGCATTCCAATTTTAAATCAAACCGTCCCACCTGATAAGCTGCACCCACATCCTATAAATAAGTATTGAACTTCGTTTTTTCATTGGATGAGGTCATCATAAAGCTATTGATTGTGCCATAAACACTGAGATCCTTCCAAATTAATTTTGATGAGATACTATGTTTTAGGGAAATTGTATTTTGAGAAGAGTTGACCTCTAAGCGATTGTCAATGACACCATAATTGATTAAATGTAATGAGGCTTGATACTTCACCTGAACTATTCTATTGAATTGCTTATCTAAGGTAAATCCGGGACTATAAATAAGCATTTTTGTTTTGTGCAACTCTTCATTGAGCAAGATTTTGTCCGGCAAATAACCAAAGTTGAAGTCAGCTTTTAATCTAAAGGAACCTTCATAGAAATATTTATCCATACTAATTCCGGCGTTATAACTACTTTGATTGCGTCTAAGATTTTTAAAGGACGTGACTATGCCGGATCCTTCCAAAGTTGAATTTACCATAGAGTTTGCGGTAAGTAGTGAATAGGAAGCGTGGAAATTAGCAAAGAAAAATTGAATGGAGCGTTCAAGCCTATAATTTAAAGAAACGGTATTGTTAAAAGCATAGTAAAATTGATTCTCACCGGAACTAAGATACCGGTATGAGTGCAAAAAATCTGTTTCTCTGAATGAATAAGGATTACTGATATCAAACTTTCTAAATATATCAATATAAATCCTATCTTCAGCGAAGACCGTTTTGTTAAAGTCAGCATTACCCGTTAAATAAACTTTTTTTAAATCTCTATGTCGATTCAATTGGTTATCAAAAAAATCAATGTTTAAAAAGCTTACAGGAGCCGTGACAGATACCGTAAATCCAGGTATTTGATACGTATAATCCGGGGTAAAGGTCACTTTATCACTATTCCAAGTTGTATAATTTACTTCTTCATCTAAATAAGAAGTTGCCAATTCTCCATTAAATGTAGTAATGCCGGAAGGGAATGTGAGATTTTGTTTGTCATAAGAGATGGAATAGCTTTGATGAAATGGGTTTCGGCTAATAGAATAACGTGCTGAAAAACTCCCCATCCGGTTTTTGGGGCTTGCAGATTGATACAACGAATCATAACTTCTACCTTGATTCAATTGTTCTTTAAAAATTCCTTCGCCGACGCCTAAGCCTGAATCATAAGATTCAGCTTTCAAACCGACTAAAAATGCAAGGTATTGGTCACCCTGTAATTTTGGGAAAATTTGAAACTTATTGACAACTCGATTATTAAATTGTTGGAGACTTTGAGGAATGAGTGTTTGATTTTCCATAAAATCAGAATGGGAATTCACTTTACCCAATGCCACAGAGAGATTGTTGGAAAGATACAATTTGGAAGAGTTGTTTCTATACCGCAAGCTACCATTTAAGACACCAGTTTTATCATGAATTTCCTGCGATTCATTGTATGCTTGCAATACATTATCACTTACCTTAAATTCTCTTTGATTGGCGTATGAAAATCTGGTTTTGTCGTAGTTACCACGTAAGTTTAAATTAATAGTATTCACTTTATCTATTCTGAAAAAGTTGTCCAAGCTGGCACTTGTAGATTGATTGATATTGGATTGATTGGACGGCAATGGATTGGAAGGGCTTTCAAAAGATACAATATCACGTGGATTGAATTCAAAGGGTCTATAGTCATCACTTTTATTTTCAAAGACATAGTTGGAAGCTAAGTTATAGCCGACGTTGTTATAATTGAGTACATTGACTGCTTTGACAATTTGGTTAAAAATCACCGATTTTATATTGGCATCTACCACATCAGGCAATCCCACTCCGGCATTTAACTCACCGGATATAATGAGCTTATCGGGATTGGCTAATTTCAAGTTAAGCACGATGACATCCGATTTATACTTTCCTTGCAACAATTTGATACCCTGATAATTTTTTATTACTTCTACTTCCTTGATATACTTATGGTGAACAGCCTTGGATAGAATACCATAAGCGCCTTGCGTTACGTCTTCGCCATCAATTATTATATTTTTTACCAGCTTGCCATTGAAATATATAGAGCCATCTTCCATGACGGACATTCCCGGCATCTTATCAATGACTTCGCCGATACTTCTATCTTTTTCACTTCTAAAATCTGATGTATAATATCTCAACGTATCGTTTGCGACTTCTATACGCGGTTTAGCAGTGATGACAACATTGGGCAACATCTCTACCGATTCCTCTAATACTATATCAATCGGATTATGTAGCTGTTTTACTGATAGTTGTTTTTTGATAAATCCAACACTTGTAACAGTAATCAATAGTGAATCTTTCGGTTTTTCTGCTAATTTCATAGCAAGAAAACCTTTTTCATCGGTATATCCGTAGGACAGTATATTTTCTGAATCTTCCACAATGATACTGGCACTCGCCACCGGTTTCAACTGTCCATCTTTAACATAAATAACCATTGCAACACCTTGTCCATTGACGATTGGCGGCACCATGACCATCCCAATCAACCCAATAATTACCACTTTTATAAAACTACTCATCAGAAAGCTCAATCGGATTGTTGATGAGATAATAGGGGTGGCTATATTTTTGTCGTAAATGTTCAGGTAACTTTTTAAAATGTATTAACTCATTCCCATCATAAAAGTGAAGTTCATATATATCATATCCGGTCCCTCCAAATCTAGACTTACGAAACCCTAAGGGATCCTTTTCATATATCATTTTAAACTTAATCAATTCTTTTTCCTTTATAGGCACACAATAGGATAAATAATCTGATATTTCCGATTGCTCCGTGTCATTGAAAATTTTTTGAGCTTTCCATTCTATTTCATGTTTGGCATCATAGATATATAAAGGAAGTCCGGGAAGGCCACTAATCTTCCATGGGCCTGTATTGAACGGCAGCTCCGGATTATACCAAGCTACGTATTGTCTTCCCCGATAATCCCCGGTTGCTTTTTTACACACCATGCCTAATATGTGCAAAGTATCTTTACTCAATCTCCACTTAAAATCAGGCTTTGTAATCTCTGTTATATACACTTGACCTACACCCCCATAGGTATATCTCAAAAAAGGCTTATTAAAATATTGATAAACTTGTTCATAATTGACGAGTCCTCTTTTATCCACAATAGAAAAACCTATTGTATTATAAATGTCTATCGTTTCGCCCTGTTCAATTTTAGGAGCAGAAGATTCTACTAAAATGTCACATAATGAATCACAATCTGAACGAATATACCTTGTCATTTTTTTGCCAATCCTTAAATCGTACTTCCCTATAAAAGTATCATTGGCGGTCAAGTCAAAAACATGTTTATGTAGATACTGTACCTGAAGCATGGTGACATCTTCCGTATCTTCCTGAGCCATAACTGAAAAAAACAGGGAGCTTAATAGAACAATAACAACAATTCTCATAATGTCAATAATTTGTCAAATGGGACTTCACTTTGATTATAACCCCTAATAACCCTGTTTTTATTGTCCAAAAGAAGAATTTCTGATTGAAAATCAATCTTTGCATTTAATTTCTCTAATGATTCCTTGTTATCAAAATAAAAAGGGAATGCCATCTGCCTAAAATCACCCCGCTCACTATAAAACTTAAAGGATTCAAAAATATTGTCAGAAAAGCACATAACAATTATCTGAATCTTCTTTTGTAATAAAGAATCCGAATTCTTGCCCAGCTCATTAATAACTGCCAAACAAGATGGACACGTTGCATTGGCATAATAAAAGAGTTTGTAAGAAAAAGAGGAATCATACGGAGAATATTCATTCACTCGGTAAGGATTATAGATTTCAATTGTATCCGGCAATATGAGCTGAACATTCGCAGAAGAATGCAATGCATCAAAATTTTGCTTACCTCCCTTTGTATAGTCGGTATTGCAAGAGCAAAGCATCCATATCAAAGCAAAAGTAACAATATACTTCATAGGATATCAATGTAAATCATATATTTCAAGACTATTGGTTATTTGATCATACATGTACATCTTATGCTCTTCCTCTGAAACGATGAGTTCCTCCGGGAATCCGGGAACTAAATAGCATTTTTTAAAATTTCCATTCCAATCAAATACCATAATCTTACGATGCTGCTCCTCTCTTGAAAGATAGTGAAAGTCGCCCAGATAAATCAGATATAAGTACTTTGAAGACGCATATCCGGAGAGAAAGGCTCTTTTGGTCTTGTTGGTATAAATCAAGTTTACATTCTCGCCCACACTCATTTTATACTGAGCCTCATAACCGTCCGGCCCACTCAAAACCTTTGATGTACCTGAATGCAGGTCAAAAAACTCGATTTTATCCGTAAATCGGCAAGCCAAGGCGGCATATCTTTGATCCGGCCTTATAAAAAGAAAAGCTTGTTGTGACAATCTCCATTCAATCGGTGTATCCTTCAACCGTGTTGGGATATCATTAAAATTGCCTATCTCAACTATTTCACCTTGTTTGGAAGGAACAAATTTATCTATTTTGGCATATTGTGTATCATTACCACTCGCATAGACAGCAGAAGTGTCGCCCATAACAACCCAATAATATGACTTCTCCAAAGGGTAAGTGTGATATCGACTACTATCTACTGTATGTGGCTTTACGTTCAAATCATACGTAACTATTTTATTGCCTATCAAATCATAACCCCAGAGATGATTATTCACAAAACCTGCTGAGAAAGTAGAAAGCAATTGATTCTTTTTACGACCGTACGGCATGAAACTTCCTACAATCTTCCGACTTTTCAAATCCATGACGAGAGCCAGATTTTTACGACCGTCATAATTGGTGATTATTATGATACTGTCTCCGGTTTTAAAAAAGTATCGCGGATGAATACTGTCTAATGCAATAGAATTTACAGATTGTAAGCTATCACATTTCACAATCTTAAAATCAGCATAACTTCCTTGTGCCATACATGAACATATGCCGAGCATTACAATCAAAAAACAAATTAACTTACCCATCATATACTATTAACATTATGCAGTTAGAACACAAATGAAGACAAAGCCAAAGAGACTACTTACAAAAATGCTCATTAATCTATTGTCCAACACACATAGTCTATTCGGTATCCCTTGAATTTCTTTGAAATTCTCCTTTACCCTCTTTCTTTCGCTATCAGAATAGTTCATTTAAAATGTTTCCATGAATCTTGAAATCATTTACTTTATGAAATAATATGAAGCAATAATAATAAATCTTGTGTTAACATAACTTTAACGTAATTAATACAAAAGATATTTTGTTATTTTTAGTTCTAAACATAATAATTCTCACCATTCTATGTACAATTCAAGAAATATTTTATAATTTTGTTGATGCAGAAAATGACCTTACATTTAGGTAAAGAAGTGAAGTAAACACCATATAGATTTAGGTTGATTAATAAGGCTATCGCAGTTTTTTTGGAATAAAAAAATTGAATAATCTTTCAAATCGATCAATCATGAGTTCAGGAAGAACCGCCATTGTAGTCGTCCATGGGATGGGCAATCAGACACCTCTATCGACTATCCGCGAATTTGTAGAGAAATTTGAAAAAAGAGAGTCTTGAGATACTTGCATGAAAAAACCAATAGACGTTGTTAATAGATTTTGTTCAAACCAACAAATAAAACTCCGCATCCACATAATAGCCCGATTTCACAGGTTGTGGTCGGGCTATGGTATATTCTTTTCGTCAAAACAACTGCTTATTCCTCCGCAAGCCGAACAACCAAGCCGTCAAAGTTCTCATTTATTTTCAATTGGCAACTTAGTCGGCTGTTATCCGACATATTGGGCAACTGGTCGAGCATCATGGCTTCGTCATCCTGCATATCAGGGAGGAGTGTGTCACTTTCGACCAAAACATGACAGGTAGCACACAATGCCATACCGCCACAGGTGGCTAAAATGGGTAAGTCATTGGCTTTACACAACTCCATTACCGAAATGCCGATATCGTGCGGTATCTCATACACATGTTGTTTGTCTTCGCGGTCAAAAACCGTAATTTTAATTAATTCGTCCATGCTTATTGAAAAAATAACAGAATTTAATGTCAATATTGAATATCGAATATTGTATATTGAATATCGAATATTGAACAAGATACAATTTTGTCTTCAAATATTTTACAAACACACAAATTTATTCTCAAAAGTCAATGTAAGCGGCTTTTCCAAAGACTTTTCATTGTAATACTTATAAGCCAAAAGAGATTAATCCTTCCAAATTAAAAACTATTTTTTACATTGTGGATTAAGATAATATACAGAAGGTTTTCTGATTTTATCATAATCAGCCAAAAGTGGTTGTGATTGAATAGAATCCATCGCTTTTATGCATGATGACTTCTCGTCAATGTACATGAATTATTTTTTTAAAATTAATGTAAATGCTATGTCATTATCAACAATAAATCCCACCCATACCGCTGCCTGGGCAGCATTGTCTAAGTCAGCTCTGCGTGGAGCAAGTCAAACCATCAAACAACATTTTAATTCGGATATTGGACGATTTGACAAGTATTCTATTCGCTTTGAAGATATATTATTTGATTTTTCAAAAAACAATTTCGATAGTCAGACTCTCTCTGAACTGTTGGCTCTTGCCCAGGAATGTCGTGTTAAAGAAGGTATTGAAGCGATGTTTTCAGGCGACATCATCAACAAAACAGAGAACCGCAGTGTCCTGCATACCGCCCTCCGCAACCAGTCAGATCGACCTATCTATAGCAATGGGCAGGATGTCATGCCCGAAGTACACCGAGTGCTTCATCAGATGGAAAGCTTCTGCAACAAGGTTCATTCGAGGGAACACGTTGGTTTTACCGGCAAGAAAATCAGACACATCGTCAATATCGGAATAGGCGGCAGTGACCTCGGTCCTGTCATGGTCACAGAGGCGTTGCGTCCATATTGGAAGGATGGGATTCAGGCACACTTTGTTTCCAATATTGATGGAACACATATTGCGGAGGTATTTAAAAAAATAGATCCGGAAACAACGCTATTCTTGATTGCATCCAAGACTTTTACCACCCAAGAAACGATGACCAATGCGACCACAGCCCGTACTTGGTTCCTTTCCAATGGGGGCTCGGAGACAGACATACCACTCCACTTTGTCGCCCTTTCCACCAATGAAAAAGCGGTAAAAGCCTTTGGTATTGACGCTGCCAACATGTTTGAGTTTTGGGATTGGGTCGGAGGCAGATATAGCCTATGGAGTGCTATCGGCTTGTCAATCGCATTGACCATCGGATTTGACCATTTTCATGAACTCTTAAAAGGCGGCTACGCTACAGATCAGCACTTCCAAAATACAGATTTTGAGCACAATATCCCTGTTATCATGGCGCTCATGGGCATCTGGAACTGCAATTTCTTAGGTGCGCATACCGAAGCAATTTTACCTTATGACCAATACATGCACCGCTTCCCTGCTTATTTTCAACAAGGCAATATGGAGAGCAATGGAAAGTCAGTAGGGAGAGATGGCAATCACGTCACAACCGAAACCGGGCCAATCATCTGGGGAGAGCCCGGCACCAATGGTCAACACGCATTTTATCAGCTTATCCACCAAGGAACAAGACTTATCCCGTGTGATTTTATAGCTCCTGCTACATCACACAATCCACTTCCGGGACATCACGACAAGCTCTTGAGCAATTTCTTTGCACAGACCCAGGCATTGGCATTTGGAAAGACCATAGAACAGGTGCGAGAGGAAATGAAAGCTGCAGGCGACAGCCCCCAACGAATTGAAGAAATAGCGCCATTCAGAGTGTTTACGGGTAATCGACCCACCAATAGCTTTCTCGTAAAATCAATCAACCCCTATACACTCGGCCAGCTTATAGCATTGTACGAACATAAAATCTTCGTCCAAGGTGTAATATGGAATATTTTCAGCTTTGACCAATGGGGTGTGGAATATGGAAAACAATTGGCCAACAAAATCTTGCCTATTCTGAATAGCGAAAGGGATAGTTTAGATTTCGACTCTTCTACCAATGGCCTAATCAACGCCTGGAAGCGCATGAAATAAGGAATACTATGAGTTACCTTGAGATCAACCCTTTATAAAGGACAATATGGGTATATTGTGTTGTATCAACAATTACCAATCTCGCTTTTTAAGGATTACGTAGGACAAGATAACAAATACTATTGCGTAACCAGCTGATGCAAGCACAAATTCCCATGGAACACGCTGAATCACATCACTGCCGGGCTGCAGGATTGTTTTGACGATATTCAATCGACCAATCGGTGCAGGAATGGAGTTGGACATAGCACTGAGGGGTAGATAGTCAGTAACAAATTGTATTGATTTGCCATCGTCAGCCAATACATCTTTGAGACGCATCCATTTTTCAATGCCTCCCAAAATGCCTTCGACAAACCACCATAAGAAAAGCAATACAAAGGTAAATGCTGACTTTCGTATCAGAATAGAAAACAGCAAACAGAGCATTAGGAATGCAACTAATTTAAAAAAGTATGCCACAATAAGTCCCACTTCGGCAAATTTATATTCCGGATTAGGCACGGTATTGTATTTTGCGCCAAATATTAAGCTGAAAATAAAAACTAATATAGTGGATACTGCACTCAAAATCACAATTGTCAACACCTTGGATGCCAAAAACTCCTTCTTTGTCAAGCCGTCTATAATATTCTGCTTGAAGGTTCTGTTTTGAAACTCATTGACTACCGTTGTAATGATGATAAATGCCAAAAATATTTTAATGATTGCCGTAAAATAGGTTGTGAAATTCCACAACTGAGGGTAATTAAAAATACCTTGCCCCACTAAATCTACTTCCATTGTGCCCAACTTAAACTTTTGAGTTCCCAACAATATAAGACCGAAAAGGAAGAAGCAATATAGGATAATAAAGATGCGGGCCGTTTTATAATTGTATATTTTTAACCATTCTAATTGCAATAATTTTTTCATAGAATTGATCTTTTATTCTTTTAATGATGAAATGGGTTTATTTTTTGACCAATTCAAGGAATTGTGTTTCTAAGCTATTCTTTTTCTTAATCAAGTGTGATAAGACGACACCTTTGTCAAAGAGCATTCTATTGAGAGATTCAGGAGTCATGTTACCTTCGTAATCAACACGGACGACATCTCCATGTTGTGTCCCAATAGTCATGCCGCCTATCTGTTGCAATGCTGCCTTAAGGCTGGTCATATCGGCAGCTGAGAGTTCGAAATAGGGTTTACTATTCGTCATTCCATTCACTTCTCCTGAATACAACGACTTACCATTGCGCAATACGATGACATGAGAGCATACTTTTTCTACTTCATCGAGGAGATGACTAGCGAGGATAATGGTTGTTCCTTTTGTCGCAATACTTGAGATAATGTCTCTAATTTGAATGATACCCATTGGGTCAAGGCCGTTAGTGGGTTCATCCAGTATGAGCACTTCAGGGTCATTGAGCATGGCGCTTGCGATGGCGAGGCGTTGTTTCATACCAAGAGAATAGGTAGAAAACTTATCTTTTTTCCGATCCAATAGACCGACCAACTCCAAATTCTTGTCAATATTGGATGCCGGGACACCTTTTATCTTGGCGGTAATAAGCAAGTTTTGGGTTGCATTGAGATAAGGATAAAAGTTAGGGCGTTCTATTGTTGCACCGATGCGTTTAAGGGCATCTTCATGGGAAGTATTGTCAAACCACTTCCAGTCTCCTGAGGTGGGATTGATAGAAGTGAGTAGCATCCCCAATGTCGTTGACTTACCACTGCCATTGGGACCCAGAAGGCCATAAACATTTCCTTTTTGGACTTGAAAAGAAAGGTTATCCACAGCCGTCAGACTGCCGAATCTCTTGGTAAGGTTAAAGATCTCAAGAACATTATTCATACATCCTACATTTACATTGGCGAAGATAAACATAAATGTCAAAGGATTGGATTCTTTCCGACCAAGTCATTGTTACATCCGACGAAATAGTATGTAGATTTTATCGGGTGATGGATGATCGAGTGATCGAGTGATCGGGTGATTGAGTGATTGAGTGATCGAGTTCAGAATGAGGCTAATCTCAAATTTAATACCGAATGGATATTCGTAATAGTCCAATTACATTGGCCTAAACGACTATCGCATCGGCATTATACCAAAAATGTTGGACTAATTTATAAATCAATTTGGTATAATATATGACAAATACCGAATCTATTTACGTCATATAATCAATGTTTTATGAAATTAACTGAAACTATTCGTACATAGATGCGCCCCTCATAATCAGCACTCTTCGGGCTTTAGCACACTACATTTAAAAAAAAGGGTCACCTCCCGGCAACCCTCTTTTTTTCAATTAATTGAGAATTGAAAACTTCTTTTTAATTGAGAATTGAAAATTGAAAATTGAAAACTTATTTAATTGAAAATTTATTTAATTGAAAATTTATTTAATTGAAAATTTATTTAATTGAAAATTTATTTAATTGAAAATTTATTTAATTGAAAATTGAAAATTGAAAATTATTTTTCATTCTCAATTCTCCATTCTCCATTCTCCATTCTCCATTCTCCATTCTCCATTCTCCATTCTCCATTCTCCATTCTCCATTCTCCATTCTCCATTCTCCATTCTCCATTCTCAATTCTCCATTCTCCATTCTCCATTCTCCATTCTCCATTCTCCATTCTCAATTCTCCATTCTCTACATTTTCACCACTCTGGTCGTATATACTGTCGTACCGTCGATATACTGTACCACATATACGCCTGTAGGGAGGCTTGTCATATCGACTGTGACCTTTCCGGCAGGAATTGCCACAGTACGCACTTTATTGCCCGTATAATCGATGATATCTATCACTGCTTGCTTACCTACTTCACCTTTCACTTCTACGGTCAAATCGCCTGTAACAGGGTTAGGAGACGCATGTAATGCCTTGCCGTCATTGATATTGATTGCAACGATGTGGCTGTAATTGGTCAGACCGCTGGCTTCTACCATGGACAAGCGATAGTAGTTGATACCTTGTGCCGGCTTCTGATCTATGAGTGTATAGACTTCTTTGCCCAGATTGTTTACAGTTCCGATTGTCGTGAAGTTCTTGCCGTCAACACTGCGCTGTACGTCATATTGCTTCATATTCACTTCGTCTTTTACCCTCCAGTCAAGCAATACTTCGCCTCGCTTCACCTGCTGTGCCTTGAAGGACAACAGAGTCAATGGTAGCGCTGTAGAACCATTGTTGCCGATGGTAAAGGAAGTACCATTGCCCCCAATATCGGTAACCCTAAGGAAATACACTTTATTGGCTCTTACTTCTATTCCACCATCCCATAAAGGCAATGTATATACCATATTTTCAGCTACTCCGGCAGAATTTGCATTGGAACATGCGACCGCATTGAGTGTACCGCAGGTACCATCAAACAGTGTTAATGCCACATCCATACTTGCATCCGGTGTAACCGTCAGGTTAAGAACAGAACCGTTGTCACCGTTGGTCGTTATTTTGTACCACATGTCTTTGGATGACGGGCTTGTGGTAAAGCACGATCCATCCGGCACACTGCTTTTAGTGGCATTAGACATAAATTGCGTACCCGGGTTTATATAGTCTGTTACCGGATCGGAAGATATGCCTAATGCATTTGCACAATCATCAGGTTTTGCATTTATTAACACATCATCTACGACAATTCCATAGCTCCATTGGTTTTTTCCATGAAATGCAATTTTATAATCGGAAGCATTGTCAGATGATGGCAAGTCTAAATGAACGAATGTCCATGCATTTACACTTGTTGTATATTCAGCACCAGGTATCAAAGTCCAAGCACCTGCACCAACTTTATAATAGATACGCAACTCACTTTGGCTTGGTGTCCATTCTTCATTAGCATAATAGAAATCCAAATACAACTTACTTTTTCCAGTAAAATCAAAGGATGGTGATACCAAACGTGTCTCATATCCATTATCAGCGCCTTGCCAGAAAATAGCATTTAGAACACCGCTATGTGCAGAATTCACCGATCCATTGCCTTGGTCACCGTCCGTTAAAGCCCAAGGTAAATTACCGCTAACATAGTCATTTAACCAACAATCTCTGGAATCACTGTCATCTTCAAATGTTTCAATAAATGGAAATGTAGTCACTGCATTACATGCCGTCGTAAACGTAATCACATTGCTATTTGCACTGTATCCATTGCCGCTTCCGCTACAATCCTGACGTACTACATAGCTGTATCCGGTACTTGCAGTGAGTCCTGTCAGGCCGATGGTGCTCACGCCAGATGCTGTCACAACGGTATTATTGCCATTACCTGCAGTCGCACCCGTACCCGGTGTACCGAAGGTCGCTGTAGGACCGTATTCTATGATCCAAGAGCCAGTAGCAGTGGACCAGTTGGCACTCGCGGTGGTAGCTGTTATGTTGGTCGCTGCTGTGGCGGTGGTTGCAAGGCAAGAAGGTGCTTCAGCAATACTGACATCATCCAAGTCGAGACCTCTAGCATAATTAGAAGTACCTTCAAAAGCTACCATATAAGTACTATTCGGGCTCGGAAGTATAACTTTTACTTCTTGCCACGTTGCATGTTCTGTGGTGTAGGTTTGCCCCGGTATTAAAGTCCAATTGCTACCTCCATCGGTACTGTAATAGACACGTAGTTCATCAATATCTCCTGCCCAATTAACATTTGCAAAATAAAAGGTCAATTCCGGATTGGTAAGAGAAGTCAAATCCAATAATGGCGTAACGAGGCGAGTTGCAGAACCAGATGTTGTATTTCTAAATTCAGCCATTCTTGCACCGGAATGTGGCGTAATAGAAGAATTACCATTGGTGGTAACTGTAGCCCAGTTAAAAGTTCCGGAAACATATTGTTGCGTCCAGCATACTGGTAAGCTAACATTATTAAAACTTTCTGCCCAAGGAAAAGAAGTAACTGCATTACATGCCGTCGTAAAAGTTATCACATTGCTATTGGCACTGTATCCATTACCGTTACCGCTACAATCCTGGCGTACTACATAGCTGTAACCTGTCGCAGGCGTGAGCCCTGTCAGGCCGATGGTGCTCACGTTAGAAGCTGTTACTACCGAATTATTGACATTACCCGCTGTGGCACCCGTACCCGGTGTACCGAAGGTCGCTGTAGGACCGTATTCTATGATCCAAGAGCCTGTAGCCGTGGACCAGTTGGCACTCGCTGTAGTAGCTGTTATGTTGGTCGCTGCTGTGGCGGTGGTCGCAGGGCAAGCTACCGCTGTCGTAAACGTAATCACATTGCTATTGGCGCTGTATCCATTACCGCCTCCGCTACAATCCTGACGTACTACATAACTGTAACCTGTCACAGGCGTGAGCCCTGTCAGGCCGATGGTGCTCACGTTAGATGCTGTTACTACCGTATTATTGACATTACCCGCTGTCGCACCTGTACCCGGTGTACCGAAGGTCGCTGTAGGGCCGTATTCTATGATCCAAGAGCCCGTAGCCGTGGACCAGTTGGCACTCGCAGTGGTAGCTGTTATGTTGGTCGCTGCTGTGGCGGTGGTCGCAAGGCAAGCCGACCCTGGTTCCAATTTTAGCTTATCAATACCGATATCTGTCAATCCATAATCGCTGGTCGCTTCCAACTTAATGACCGTGGTAGCTGAGGTAGAATTAAAGTCAAAAGTTTTATTAGTCCATGCGGCAGAGATACCTAAATTAGTGCCTTGCTGAATGAAAGTAACGCCGCCGTCGGTCGATAAAAACACCTTCAGTACATCCGTCCCACTTGTGTTGATATGGTCAAAAGACAACCTGGTATTGCCGGTGGCTGCCGTCATGTTAACATATAGACTTAAAGAGCCTTTTGTACCAGATGATGCATTATATGAGTGGAATCTTGCAGAATAAGAGCCATCGGTGAAAACCGGTGAATACACTCCAGAAGTAGGACTTCCCCACGCTGCCGTGCTTCCTTGATCATTCCGACGCCAACTGGCATCGCCCGTATTGGGAGAGTTCTCCCAAGAGGTGGAAGGTCGATCGGATGTACTACAACCATTGACCCAAGACTCAAAACTTTCGGTATAGCTTACGTTATTGTAAGTAGCATAAGTAGGACTATTCATCGTCACCTGTAGTGCAGTGGAATATGCCGACATCCCGGAGTTGGTACAAGTCACATTACAACGGTAATATTTGGCTGATGTCTGTGAAGTCGTCTGAGTAGAGATTGTGCCAAGGTTGGTTACACCCACTGTAAATGCTGCGTCATCGGCACTCTGCCATTGGTAGGTAATACCGGTCTCTGTAGGTGGATTTTGCAGTGAAAGTGTAAAGTTGACACCGGAACACACCGGATTGGTGCTTGAAACGGTATTGCCTGGTGTTGGGGTGCCGGAGCAGGGTGTATTAGATGTCATCTCAAACTGCATTTGCGCTACATTTGCAGTAGCAAGATTTCTACCAGTAGCAGTAGGAGGAGATGCAGGGTCAGGGTTGGTCGGGTCGGAATAATAATAAATACCCCTATTCGCGCCCGGAGCATATCCTTTCCAACCTGGGTTACTCCCATAAGTACTTGTATTCTCATCTATGGCAACGACAATATTGCTGGTGCCATCATATAGAAAGGGAGTAGTTAGTGTTATCTCCATCCAAACACCGTTCGTGACAGTAGCTGGAAGAGTACCATTAAACACTTGAGTCATTGAACTCGCTGCAACCCAATCGGTTATACTTGCAAATGTAGTCTTGGTGGTATTACCTATGTAAATCACCCAGTCCTTCCAATTGGTAGTGGAAACTGAAGATCCAGGCAAGAATCTAATCTTCTGAATCAATCCTGCTCCGCCTCCCCAGCCTCCGGATGTGACCTCTGTAGCAAGGACAATCTGCTGAGTATAACTGTAATTATACAAATAATAATTAGGCCAAAAAGTACTTGTTCCTGTCCCAGATCCTATAGTAACATTGGTCTGAGCCTTCGCTCCCCCAATGCTCAACAGTACAGCTAAGGCAATAAGCCAGGAATAAGATAAAAACGTGTAAATTTTCCTCATAATGAAAAAATTTTAATTGTGTGCCTACTCTTTCAGGATTTTCGGCATCGTCCTGTATCAGCAAAGGGGCTGAATTCCCATAGATTGATTACTTAATGTAGGTAGTTGCTTATTGTGTTAGTTAGGTAGTAAGCCGTACAATACACAATATTCTTTTTTTTATTCGTATAATTTGGAATAAAGTGTATGTTATCGACTTAATTTAAGTAGCAAAAATAGGGCATATTTGAATATATCCAAATTTTTTGAAGAATATTTTTGTTAATTAACAAATGTTTTTTGATAACTAAAATGATTTAATTGAGAATTGTTTTTTTAATTGAAAATTGAAAATTATTTTTTCATTCTCCATTCTCTATTCTCCATTCTCCATTCTCCATTCCCTGTTTTACATCTTTATCCAAATCAAAATCTGCCTCACTTTTGACGATAAAACGCCCCATTGCCGTCAATCTTTCGCCCAAAAGCTCTTGTTCCGGCTGTCCGGGAGTTGGTATCAATATGCCGCCTTTCCCGACTGCCATCAAATCCATAATGGTAGAATAACCGCATCTGGCTATCACCACCCGGCTTTCACCCATGGCAGCCTCCATCCCCGAGGCATCCAAGAAGTCAACACAGCGGATGTGATCAGGCAATGAATAGTCCGGAGCAGCACTATGGGGCAATCCCCGTACGATGAGCATCGAATAAGGGCTGTTGTACGACTGCTGAACTATTATCTCTTCTAACCGGCTGCGCATGGGCTCCGGCCCTGACAAAATAACCAATACATCCCGCTTCAACTCACCGTCATACGGCTTCAGGCGTGACAAGACCCCCACGTAATCCACATCTCTAAACCGATTAGACTCAATCATGGCGCCACACAAGTGATGGGGCGGAGGCATATCCGGAACCCATATCCTATCAAAGCGCGCAATAAACCATTCATTGACCCAAGTGGCGCACTTCGATAGGATTTTATTATTCAATCGCAATACAAGTTGATGCGTCATCAGTATATTGAAGCTCGTGCGACCAAGGCATCCCAATCTATTGTCAGACAAGACACAGTCGATATTATGCAGTGCTACATACTTTGACACAACGCGCCGTTCTCTGACAATGGCGCTCAGCATTGTAGGCAGTTGGCTAAGCATCGACATGGTAAAACTCTTGTTTTTGTATCGAATATTATAACCCGGCAACCGGACAACAGGGAGTTCCGGAAATTCAAGCCGTAATAAATCCAAAGCGATGCCGTCAGAACCAATATGCACCTCATGTCCACTATCCAAGAGCAAACGGATGACAGGGACACAGCGACTGGCATGTCCGAGACCCCAATTGAGTGGGCACACCAATATCTTCTTTACGATAGCAGCCATCAAAGCCTGATTAGACGGCTTAAATATAGCCAAAATCAGAAAAATCCCGGATCGAAACAACTATCGTACAAAAAGACGCTTGCAAAGAGCCGTGTGATTTGACTTTTAACCCAAATTCCTCTTAAAGGTAAAATATTGTCTTTAAGAAATATGAAGCTAACTTTAAATAGTGCCCTAAGGAATAATTTGCATGATATAGATATTCAGTCTGTTGTGATTTTGTTAGATGTAATTCCGCATTTGACAAATACAGAATAGATGTACGACTCGTTATCAGCATTAGACGGTTTTCCAAGACCAATATTGCTGAATGCGGTTTAAAAGGATTGATACCAAGAAAAGCACTGAACAAAGCCATTTTAAAAGTAAAACCAAACAGGATCGCAATCGAAGGGTTCAAGACTAATTTAATTACTTTACTCTATAGAACAAATGACACAGAAAACGGATAGCATCCTCAATACTTAGAAAAATGATAAACGAAAAATAAATCCTGAAGGGATGAAATGATTATAATAATGAAAATATGGGTACATTTAAACCCCAAAGGGGTGAAATAAATGCCAACCTTCGGGATTGGATAACCACTCGTTAACCGGGTTATATATAAATTACTTCCCTTCAGGGTCTTAAAACGATTTGTATTCGTACGTCAATAAAAACAATTCCCTTCGGGGTTAAATTTATAATATTATGGCCGGCACATTTTCACAAATTTATATCCATTATGTTTTTGCCGTAAAAGGCAGAGAAAACCAATTGCAAAAGCCTTGGCGTGATGAAGTTTTCAAATACATAGCAGGCATTATCAAAGGCAAAAACCAAAAGCCAATTATCGTAAACGGTGTCGCAGACCACGTTCACGTTTTTGTAGGTTTAAAACCAGCAATAAGCATTTCTGATTTGGTGCGAGATATCAAAAATAATTCTTCCAATTTTATCAACGAGCAAAAATTCATCAAAGGAAAATTCTCTTGGCAGGAAGGATATGGTGCATTCTCTTATGCTCATTCTCAAATTGAAAATGTTTTTCACTATATTGCCAATCAAGAAGAACATCACAGGAAGAAAACATTCAAAGAAGAATACCTTGATTTTCTACAAAAATTTGAAATTGAATTCAATGAAAAATATTTATTTGAATGGTTGAATTAATTATATCACCCTTACAGGGTTTAATAGCTTTTGGTTTGCATTGGGCTATAATCTTTGCATCCCTTCGGGATTAAACCCAAATTCCTCTTAAAGGCAAAATATTGTCTTTAAGGAATATGAAGCTAACTTTAAATAGTGCCCTAAGGAATAATTTGCATGATATAGATATTCAGTCTGTTGTGATTTTGTTAGATGTAATTCCGCATTTGACAAATACAGAATAGATGTACGACTCGTAATCAGCATTAGACGGTTTTCCAAGACCAATATTGCTGAATGCGGGTCTAATATAGACCAATTGATGGAAAAGATATATTGGTCTATTTAAAAGTATCATCGGCATTACGATTGTATAAAATTAAAACAGATTGGTCTATTTTACTTTTACAATTCGTGTAACGCGGTATTTGGAATATCGGTATGTCGGTGTGATATTCATTGGTTAAAACCCTTATTCCATATTTGAAAATGTTGAATTGATACCTGATTTACACATCGGACTGCATTTACAATCAGTATTATACAGCTTATAAAAATATACAATATGAATTGGGATAAAAATGAATGGGAAATATGTAATACACACTGTGAAAATTTCATATTTACCGGATAAAGGTCATTTATGTATCTTTACCCTTTTATCACAAATAAAGAAGTGTACAAATCCACATTGTTGGATTAGAATTAACGAACAACTAAGGATGAGGATCATATATATTATAGCTTTTATAAGTTTGCTGGCGATACATGCGCGTGGGCAGAGCAACTTCACCGGTGGTGTCATAGCAGGAGGCAGTCTATCGCAGATTACCGGAGACGAAGCCTTTGGATACAACAAGCCGTCTTATCTTGTCGGTGTCAAAGCCGGTTATAGATTCAAATCCAGGCTCAATCTCGAGGTAGAATTTCTATACAACACCAAGGGCAGTGCTCGCGGCCGCCAATACAACTATCTGCCGTACTGGACGATAGAATTTAATTATATAGAAATACCGTTATTGGTCGGGTATAAGGACTGGCGGGACGTCAGAGGGTTTTACCACCTTGTCTTTTACGGTGGGCTTTCATACTCAAAGATGTTGGACAATAAGATTACCAATCCGAAGTATCAGCCTTTGTTGGAGAATAAACTCAACGAAAATGAGTGGTCATTTATCCTTGGTGCCACGTACAACATCACCAAAAATCTCGGCATCACAGGACGTTATAACCGCGCCATCACTAAGGTGTGGGTCAAAGACTTTCCCGACGACCGCTTCTCCAACTGGATGAAAAATTACCAGATATCGCTTGCTGCGCAATATATGTTTTAACCCATATTCCTATTATTGGCAAAAATATTGTCGTTACAAAACTTTTGAGAATTGAGAATTGAGAATTGAGAATTAAAAATTAAAAATTAAAAATTAAAAATTAAAAACTAAAAGCGTAGCGTCCTAAAAGCGCAGCGTCCTAAAAGCGCAGCGTCCTAAAAGCGAAGCGTCCCAAAAGCGCAGCGCCCCAAAAGCGAAGCGCCCCAAAAGCGAAGCGCCCTAAAAGCGAAGCGACCTAAAGCGTAGCGTCCTAAAAGCGCAGCGTCCTAAAAGCGAAGCGACCTACCCCTCCGGGATAAAATAATTGATAATAGAGAGAAATTCCTGATCATCGACCAACTTAGGATTGCGGCCAAACATAAAATAGTGACCTTCAAAGTCTTCACTCAGAGCTTCTTTCAGCACATCATAAGCTTCTTCATGTTCTTCCGCAGCCATCAATACCAAGACTTTGTAATAGAGCAATTCCGTGCTATACGTGCACATATCAGCATCATCCAACACATCCAGGGCACGGTCATATTCCTGAATCTCATACAGAAAACGTACGTGGGCAATCCATATTTCAGGGGTATCGCCGCCCAAGTCAGTTGCTTTGGTGAAGTAGTAATTGGCTTTGTCCATGTCGCCCGAATGATAAAAGGCGTCGGCTATAGCGGCAAAGTATTCTTCTCTGCTGTCTTCCAGTTTTACAGCCTTGAAAAAATGCTGGAGAGCGATATCGTATTTACCTTCTGCCGAAAAGCACATACCCAAGTGATATTGCACCTCATCGTTGTAAGGGTCCAGTTTATTGGCTTTGCGGAAATTTAAGCGTGCCTGCCGATAATCCTTTAGTTTGAGATAGCACTCACCTATGCAGGCAAAGAGTTCACTATCAGGGCCTATATTTTCGAGGGCGTCTAAATAAATTTTTAGAGCCAATTTAAATTTACACATTTGGAAGGCGAGCTCACCACAGTCTTTATAGCCCAATTCAAACTTAGGTTGTATCAGGAAGCTGTATTCGTAGGCGTTGAGTGCGTCTTCATATTCGCCGATGCAAGACAAAGCCTGACCGAGGTTGTACCATGCCAGGTAAGCATAAGGATCTCTATCCAGCAATACCTTCAAATATTCTATGCCTTGGTGATATGAGCGTTGAGACTCCATATAGCACCACAGCTTCTCCATGGCAGCTTCATTGGAAGGCTCTTCGTCCAACACCAATTTAATTTGATGAAACATTTGCTGATAATCCTTCAGTTTCTCGTGGATCGTCGCTTTGGAAATCGCAGCATTGAGCTTGTCACGATAGGAGCCGGATAGGGAAACGTCACACAACAGGCTAAAGGCACGGTTGTATTCCTTTTCAGAAATCAGGCAATTAGCCTTGAGCAGTTTAACTTCATTTTCAGATGGACTCAACAGCAGTGCCTGATCCAAGGCGTCAAAAGCCTCAGTGGTATTGTTCAGCGCCAAAAGAATCTGTGCTTTTTTCAAAAACAAGTCGGGGATGCCGCTATATCGTTCAAGAGCCAGATCTGTAATCTCAAGTGCCTTATCAAAAATGCCTTCTTTTTCAAAATACAAAATCAGCTCAAAAAAATCTTTCTCTACCAATAAGCCAAGGTCACCATTCTGGGACAACTCCTCATACTCACTCACAAAACTGGGGATTGAATTATTATGAGAGTTATTGTTTTCGTTCATATATACAATTCACTTAAATGGGATTCATTCAATAAAGCGGTAAAGATATGTTTTATCTCAAAGTGTGTGCACAATTTTTTTACATATTTTTTTCTGTAAAGTGTGATTAAATAAGGCTTTTCAAAAAAAATCTATATTCAAAATACCCTTTAACACAAGGTATTAAGTATTTGAAAAAAACACACTTTATTCTTTTCACTTTCCAATACTTTATAATACAACATATAAGATATTAAAAATAAATCATATCAATACTGCCACTTATCCAATTGATTTTCAGCACACATATTCACGACTCGAATATGTTAATGTTTTTACAGACAAAAAAGGCGGATATGATCGAACTTCTGAAAAGGTGGACAAGACAGTAGCGTATTAGACATACCAATGATTATCAGGGCGTGCCCCCGCTTTTGAGGAGCGGGGTCGGGCTATACGCTGTACTTCCTCCTCACGTCGGTCGTGCCGCTTCTATCCCTCACGCAGTAGGTGCACACAGTGGCGGGAGATAGACTCTAAGGCATAGACCGCTATCCTTCAGAAATATCTTGATCGACATCATCGATAACTTGTTGGATAGCGGCGGCATAGATAGCATCCACTTCATCATGAGAAGGCACATTAAGGTTTGGATTGATTTTCAGTATATGCTGCATCAGCGACTCCATACACGATATGCGCATGTTTAACTTTACAATCTCTTCATATACATTGACATCAGAAGGCATAATACTAAGGTTTTTGAGGATGCAAGATAAGGAAAAATCATAGATTAATGGGTTGCTAAAATCTAACGAGCATAATAGAACAAATATCCCATTTTATAATCATTTCATCCCTTTGGGATTTAGATGTACCCATATATCTTCATTGTTATAATCATTTCATCCCTTCGGGATTTATTTTTCGTTTATCATTTCTTGGTTTCAATTTTTTTAAGCCATTGATTACGTGTTGCAAATCTATTCCATATTTTATAATGCGATATTTGGATTCTACCCCGATGGCGGTATTTATTTCATCCCTTCGGGATTTAGATGCACCCTTTTATCTTCATTGTTATAATCATTTCATCCCATTTATTTTTCGTTTATCATTTCTTGGTTTCAATTTTTTTAAACCATTGATTACGTATTGCAAATCTATTCCATATTTTATAATGCGATATTTGAATTCTACCCCGATGGCGGTATTTATTTCATCCCTTCGGGATTTAGATGCACCCTTTTATCTTCATTGTTATAATCATTTCATCCCATTTATTTTTCGTTTATCATTTCTTGGTTTCAATTTTTTTAAACCATTGATTACGTGTTGCAAATCTATTACATATTTGTCTAATGCGACATTTGGATTCAACTCTGAAGGCTGGCATTTGAATTCAACCCCGAAGGGGTGCAAAGATTATAGCCAATGCATGCCAAAATGCCATTAAACCCTGTAGGGGTGACATATTATAATCATTTCATCCCTTCGGAATTCAATATTCTACGTGTTTGAAACATTTTTTCATTGAATGTGTTATACCAAATTGATTTACAAATTAACATTTTTTGGTATTCCCTAAAAACAGGATTCCCTAAAATCAAAATGATCCCGATAGCTTCGGGATGATAGTCATTTAGGACAATGTAATTGGACTTTTATTGATAGCCAATCGGTGTTATTTCCACAATATTGAAATCTGAATTTCGACCCTTAAATTAACCTAAATTGTCGCACATGTCTATCAATTTTAGATTTATCATTCCCTTTTTAGTGTTTATCCTATTAGACGTATATGCATTTCAGACATTCAGGGTAGTGACAAAGCCGTATTCACCACAATGGAGGCAATTTTTATTTATTACTTACTGGTCTTTATCTGCAATAGCTTATTTAATCGGCATTGGCATGATTACCAATCTAATCAGTGAGAAGCAACATCTAATTACCGTATATGGAAGGACATTGATCATGATACTTTTTGTCACTAAACTAATGTCCATCCCGTTTTTATTGATCGATGATATCAGAAGGCTTTTATTGGCGGTATTGAATTTTTTTATGGTGGAAAAAAATTTTGATACCGGGCGTTCCCGATTCCTTACCACTGTAGGATTAGCGATGGGAGCAGCTCCATTTGCATTATTGACATACGGAGCATTGCGCAATCCATATAGGTATCGACTCAGACGCAGCAAGGTGTATATTGAGGGCTTACCTGAAGGGCTGGAAGGATTTAAGATTGTACAAATATCGGATATCCATTCGGGCAGCTTTGTATTCAAAGAACCGCTGTTAAATGGCGTCGAGATGATCAATGAAGAAAAGGCTGATTTGGTCGTATTTACCGGCGATATCGTCAACTACAAAGCCGATGAAATGGATGGACTCTATGAATATTTCAATCAAATCAAACCCGGCTCGGCGGGACCCGTTTATTCTATTTTGGGCAATCACGACTACGGCAACTATTACCGCTGGAAGAGTAAAAAAGAACAAGACGACAACTTTCAGGCGGTCAAAGATATCCACAAGAAGTTAAATTGGTCACTTCTTCTCAACGAGCATAGAATTGTAGAACACGATGGAGCTAAGATAGGGCTTATCGGTGTAGAAAATTTCTCAGCCTTACCTCAATTTCCCAAATACGGAGACTTGAAGAAGTCAGTAGAAGGTATGCCTACGACGGATATACGGATATTGTTATCGCACGACCCTACACACTGGGACTTTGAGGTCAACAAAGAATTTCAGGATATTCAGCTTATGTTGGCCGGACATACACATGGTTTTCAATTTGGTGTCGAGATACCCGGATGGTTTAAGTGGAGTCCAAGCCAGATGGTATTTAAGCAATGGGCGGGTCTGTATCAAAAAGGAAAGCAATACCTATATGTCAACCGAGGTTTTGGATTTCTTGGCTATGCAGGCAGAGTGGGAATTCTGCCCGAAATCACGTCTTTAACACTAACAGGGAAGGTAGAATAATTAGGATAGACGATTGTCTGACACTTTTTTTTGCCTCGATAGCTATATGCCTGCCGCCGCTGCTCGCGAATTGCGTGAGGGATCGCAACGGTTATGACCGACGTAAGGAGGGCATTTCAGTGGAGAGCCCGACCCCGCTCCTCAAAAGCGGGGGCACGCCCTAAAAAAAAGCCAATAATCGATATTTGTCTTATTTTTTATTTATTTAATCGAAAAAGGTTGATATAGCTCGTTAGAAATCATTCTCTTTGCATCATTATCAAATCTTATGGTCATGAAATACACAGTTTTATTCTTTCTTTCTTTATGGAGTATCGGACTTTTTGCACAGTTGCCTTTTGGGGGTATGTCTGCCAAGGGTGTCGGTAAGATGTCCGGTGGCATTATCGACAGTATCAGTCGTGAGCCCGTGCAATATGTATCGATTGCGCTACACAAAGCCGGAAAGACCGATCCTATTGATGGCGTCCTAACCGATAATAAGGGAATGTTTTATTTCAAAGAGTTGAGGAATGGGAAATATGACGTATATATTTCATATTTAGGCTATCAGCGCAAAACGCTTGCCAATGTGATGATATCTGATTCTCTTTCCGATCAGATGCTGGGTCGTATCTTTATCAGCCCGGAGGCCAAGCTACTCAATGAAGTCGTCATCAAAGGGGAACAAGGTATCGTCGAAAATAAAATAGATCGAATGGTGTATAATGCCTCCAAAGATATCTCCAACAAAGGTGGCAATGCTGCCGATGTTTTGCGGAAAGTTCCTACATTGAGCGTTGACCTCGATGGCAATCTATCGATGCGGGGTAGCCAAAGCATACGGGTACTTATCAATGGCAAGCCTTCAGCCGTCATGGCGTCCAGTGTAGCCGATGCGCTCAAAATGATCCCTTCCGACGAAATCGATAAAGTAGAAGTCCTCACCAGCCCCGGCGCCAAATACGACGCCGAAGGCAGTGCCGGTATCGTCAACATCATCACCAAGCGCAAGACCATCAAGGGATTTAGCGGCAATGTAAGCCTTTCTGCCGGCACCAAAAGTGCATTTGGCGGCGCTAACGCCACTTTAAAAATGGAAAAAGTCTCCTTTACTGCCGGATTGGGCGGATTTGGGTGGAGATCCAAAGGGAATCTAACTTCTGAACGTATTGCGGGCGACTACCTTTTGACACAGTCCGGTCGTAACGACATGAATGGCTTGGGTGGTCGAGGCAATATTGGAATCGATTATGACATGACCGACAAAGACAATATCGCAGCCAGTGTATCTTTCGGCAAATTTGGGATGAACTTAGACAACTCTATCGTCTCCAACCAAAGCTTTGCCGGAATAACAAATCAACACTATCGTAGAGATCAGACTAGCGTCAACGACAACTTCAGTACGGATGCCAACTTAGACTATAAACATAAGTTTAAAAAAGAGAATCAAGAACTAACTATTTCCGGACAATATTCCAACAACTATCGTCCTTCGCACTATGAAATCAATCAATTGGATGATCTTGAAATACTGAACTTCCAAGAATTCAGCAAAAACAAAGGTACTAACCGCGAAATTACTGCTCAAGCAGACTATTCCCATCCGTTTTCCAAGAAGTTTACGCTCGACTTGGGAGCTAAGTCCATCTTCAGAAGGATAGAGAGCAATTATTTCTATGACACAACCAATATTGCCAATGGTGCTATCATAAGGGATGAAGGAAGATCTAATTCCTTTGGATACCTCCAGAATGTCGTGGCAGGATATACAGAGGGCACATGGAATATCACGGATCACCTAGGCCTAAAGGCGGGCGTACGCTATGAAGCCACAACAATAGAAGGTGACATCTTCAAAGATTCTCACCTCTTAGACAACAAGTATGACAACCTGATGCCAAGTGGAACTCTGTCTTACAAATGGGGAAGCAACGGTCTGAAGCTGGCTTACAATCAAAGATTACAAAGACCTTCACTCTTCTATCTCAATCCTTATACCAATCAAGCTGATCCCAAAAATATTACTGTAGGTAATCCATCACTGGACGCTGAAATATCCCACAACATAGAATTAGGCTTCAATAAATTTTTTGGGCTTAGTTCCTTGAATGCTGCCGTCTATCGAAGATTTACCAACAATGCCATTGAAGCAGTCAGGCTCATCAAAGGCGATACCATCGTGACCACCTACTTCAACCAAGCCAACAACACAAATACCGGTATCAACCTGAGTGGCAATATCATGAAGGGTTTCAAGTTTATGGTAGGTGGCAACATTGACCTTTCTTATGTCGAGGTCGAAAACAAAACTCTGGGAATTAACAATACAGGTATCAACTACGGCGTCAACGGCTTCCTCAACTGGACCATCTATGAATCTTGGGGCGTACAGGCTTATGGCGGCTTTAGAGGGCCTACTATAACATCTCAAGGCAAGTCCACCAGTTTTTACTTCTATGGTATCGGCGCTAAACGTGATCTTATGAACAAGAAAGCCACCTTATCCATTGGCTTAGACAACCCATTTACACCCTATCAAAAGATGAAGACCGAGCTCAATGTGAATGGAGCTCAATTCAATTCTGTCAATAAATTCTATGCTTTCGGTGGAAGAATAAGCTTCAATTGGATGTTTGGAAAAATGTCCTTTTCCAATAAAAAGAACAATCAGGGCATTGAGAATGATGACCTCAAAAAAGGCAACGACGGCCAGGGAATGGGCGGTCAAGGTATGGGCGGAATAAAATAGTTGAACCCACATTCAGCATATACGAATGCTGAATGTGGGTTAAATCACAGTGTCCGGTGGTTCCAAAGCCTGCTTTTCTCGCTACTGTAGAGTAAATGTCCTTTACGTCATGTGATTTAAAATGGTCTGTTACATCTTTGGCATCTTTATCTAATTCTGCATCCGTCCAATGTAAGGCATTGGCATTGAAATATTCACCTTTAGCCGTATTCGGATTGGCACAGCCAAATACTTTGCGCATCCAGCGGTTCATCGCTTTGGTACTGATATTGATTAATGAAATAATCTATTTTTCATTGAGTTTCAAATATTCATTATAATATTGTCCGGCTATGGTATCTAATTCGGTGTTCCATAAATATAAAAAGGCAGGATAGAAATATTCTGATCCTATCATTGTCTTTTTGTACTCCCATTTATCAAAAAGGCTTTCAGCTATTTTTTTTGATATTGGCAAATAATCTTTATCATCACCAAGTATTAAAAGATTAGCCTCTTGCGAACCATCTTTCGATAGACACTTTTTATCAAACTCTCCTCCCTCACCCATAATAATTGAAAAAATATGCTGTATCACCAGATATTTGAATGCTCGACACCAAGGGTTTTCATGGTAAAGCGCGATGGTGTCGGAAGATTTAGATAAATTAAAAGTATCATTTTGTTTTACAATTAAAACAAACCGCTTGTCCCTATTCAATTCTAAACTATCTGGTTTATCATTATCTAAAATCAACGAATCTATAACAGGATTAAACCACATAGAAAGTGCTATGTTTAGAATTTGAGGTTTTTCACCACATAGTTTCGAAAAATCTGATCTTATAAAATATTCGGCTGTATTGTTTAAAAACCATACCCGTTTGCCAAAAAAAGATTCTCTATCTTTTTCAATATCAACAAACTTATTGAAATTTTCGCCATATAACTTTCGGAGAATATAGCCAGAAATAGTGCTTTTTTCTGGAAATGCATAAGCTGAGTTTACGATTATATATGAATTTTTTGATTCTGTATTTACCCCCTGAGCATATGAACCAATGCAATATACAAGACACAAAATAAATGTGAATTTACACTTGATCATATATTGCGTTACTGCAACTTCCATATATCCAACCATTTAAAATCATCTGCTTGGTTAAAATAGCAACTTCTCACACAGATTCCATCCGAATTGATTAAATCACAATGACCGGAAGCTCCAAAGTCTGCTTTTTTCGCTACTGCTGAGTATATACCCTTGACATCATGTGATTTAACCCAAATTCCGCATTTGTCTAATGCGGAATCGATTTACGACTCGTAATCAATGGTTTAATGAAACCATTGAAACGATTCGTACATCGGGATTAACCCTCATAATCAGCACTATACGGTTTTTCAAAACCTTTACTGCTGAATTACATCTAACTAAATTACAATAAGTTGATTATCATATATTTGGAAATATATTAATTCGTGACTATTTGAATTTCAACACAACAAAAAGTTAGCTTAATATTTCTTAAAGAAACTATTGTATCTTTAATAAGAATTCGGGTTTAACCCACATTCCGCATTAGACAAATGCTGAATCGATGTACGATTGGTATCAGAGATTTTACAAAACCGTTGATACGAATCGTACATCGAAATTAAATTTTTATTCAGCAACTCTTCTGTTGTGAAAACCTCGACTACAGAATTCAGGGTTTAAATTACCTTCTACTGCCAAATAATCTCAACAAGTATATAAACAAGTTGATAAAATCCAAGTAAAGAGCCAAAGCTCCCAGGATAGCGCCTTTATTTCTTTGATCTTCAGAATCAAGCAAGGCATAATGCTTGATTTTCTGTGTATCATAGGCTATCAATCCTACGAAGACTGCCACACCTACATAAGATAGAATCCAGTACAATGTTTCACTTTGCACAAAGTAGTTGACTACCGAAGCGACTATCAGTCCAATAAGTCCGAAAAACATCAATTGACCAAAGCCGGTCAAGTCTTGTTTGGTAAAATAACCTACGGCACTCATAATCCCAAATGTTCCGGCGGTAATTCCAAAAACTGTGAGCAATGAAGCCGGGGTGTACATCAAAAACAACATTCCAAATACAAGTCCATTGGACAAAGCATAAAGAAAGAATAATATGGTCGCTGTCTGGACGCTTATCCGGTTGATGCGGGCAGACATATAACCTACCAAAAACAGCTGTCCGATTAGAACAACCCAAAAACCAATTCTACTGCCCATTATAAGGCTTAGCAGAACTTGGCTCGACGCCACATAATATCCTGCAATAGCAGTTACAGCAAGCGCAAGAAACATCCATCCATAAACCTTGGAGATATAGCGCGAGATATGCAGCTTTAATTCATCTTCGTTGGCAAACACCATCCTATTGGATATCTGGCTGTAAGGAGAATCATTTTGATTAAAATCCATAATATACTTTTTATTTATAATGTTTTATTTGACTATAAAGTTAATGTTATCTATCTCAATTTCCAAATTTATCTATTTTTTAACCCAAATTCCGTATTAGACAAATGCGGAATCGATTTACGACTCGTAATCAATGGTTTCTGTAAACCATTGAAACGATTCGTACATCGGGATTAACCCTCATAATCAGCACTATACGGTTTTTCAAAACCTTTACTGCTGAATTACATCTAACTAAATCACAACAAGTTGAATATCAACATTATGGAAATTGATTATATCCTAACTATTTTGGATGCACCAGACTAAAAGTTAGCTTAATATTTCTTAAAGATATTATTTTGCCTTTAATATGAATTCGGGTTTAACAAAGTTAGAGGATATGACGGCATCTTTAACGCCATGTTTATAGTCATAAAATCCTCTGCCGGACTTCACCCCCAGAAACCCTGCCGTCACCATATTGATGAGCAGTGGACATGGTGCATACTTAGGATTACCAAAACCATCGTGTAATACCCGCATAATAGCGAGACAGACATCCAGTCCGATGAAGTCTGCCAATTGTAGCGGTCCCATAGGATGTGCCATACCCAACTTCATCACAGTATCTATTTCGCCGACACCGGCAACACCTTCATAAAGGGAATAAATGGCTTCATTGATCATCGGCATCAGAATTCTATTGGCGACAAATCCCGGATAGTCATTGACTTCAACCGGCACCTTACCCAGTGATTGCGACAACTGCATAATGGTGTCTGTCGTCTCCCCGGAGGTACTGTATCCCCTAATAACTTCCACCAGTTTCATCACGGGAACGGGATTCATAAAGTGCATACCGATGACTTTGTCCGGACGTTGTGTTGCCGCGGCAATGCGTGTAATAGAGATGGAAGAGGTATTGGATGCCAGAATAGCGTGTTGCGGTAAAATCTGATCGGCTTCCGTAAATATTTTTAATTTCAAATCAATGCGCTCTGTCGCCGCTTCAACCATCAGATCCGCATCTGATGCGCCTGCTGTCAGGTCAGTATATATTGTAATGTTTTCCAGGGTTTTAGACTTCACCTCTTCAGAGATACTGCCTTTATTGATCATCCTGTCCAAATTGGACGCAATGGTCGCTTTGGCTTTTTCAAGGGCTTCCTGTGAAACATCGATCATAGCTACCTGAAAGCCATTCTGAGCAAAGACATGACATATTCCATTACCCATAGTGCCGGCGCCTATAACAGCTATTTTTTTCATTATTATTATAAATTTTGAGTGCTAAGATAGACAATGATTTTAAATCTCAACTTCAAAAATTGAGAACAAAATATTGCCTATACCATAACTTTTGCCCAAATAGGCTATTTAGCCCAAACCCTTTAAAAGTTTCAGTGGTGTCTTTAATTGGAATTTAATTTTATAACTTAATACCGAATTGTATAGATCAATTTCAAAATAAAAAAACCTCTGAGATGAATCACCTCAGAGGTTTTATGTGTGGTAGCCCGTAGGGGAATCGAACCCCTCTTGCAAGAATGAAAATCTTGAGTCCTAACCGATAGACGAACGGGCCGCACTATACCTTTTTACAAAAGCGACACAAAAGTACAATCTTTTTTTAAACTACAAATTTTTTTTGAACATTTTTTAAAAATATTTATTCACTATTGTAATTATTGTTACTTTTACACTAAGTATCTAAACTGTTATAACGAAAATGATTAAAAAAATTGCAATCAACGGCTTCGGTAGAATAGGCCGTATTACTTTGAGAAACCTTCTTTCCTCCCCAAATATTGAAGTTGTCGGCATCAATGACCTTACCGATAATGCTACTCTTGCTCATCTATTCAAATACGATACAGCTCACGGCATCTTCCCCGGAGATGTTACCAGCGACGAATCTTACATTTATATCAATGGTAAAAAAATAAAAGCTACTTCTATTCGTGACCCAAAAGAACTTCCTTGGAAGGAATTGGAAGTCGATGTAGTCTTAGAATGTACCGGGATCTTTCTATCTAAAGAAAAAGCAAGCTGGCATCTTGAAGCAGGCGCCAAGAAGGTTGTCCTTTCTGCCCCCGCAGGCGAAGATGTCAAAACCATCGTTCTAGGTGTTAACAATCATGACATTGTCCCGGAAACCCAGATTTATTCCAATGCGTCTTGTACCACCAATTGTCTCGCTCCCATAGCTAAAATAATTGTGGACAACTGGGGCATAGTCTCCGGTTCTCTTTCAACAGTACACGCCTATACTTCTGACCAAAACCTTCAAGACTCCCCGCACCGCGACCTCCGCAGAGCAAGAGCTGCTGCAGCCAACATCATTCCGACGTCCACCGGCGCTGCTAAAGCCGCTGCATTTGTTGTTCCGGAACTCATCGGTAAGATGACTTCAATGGCTCTTAGAGTCCCCGTCATCACCGGATCTATCATTGACCTGACTATCTTCACCGAAACCAAATTGGATAGAGATCAAGTCAATGCTTCCTTCAAAAAAGCCGCAGAAGAGCAATACAAGGGGATTATCGAATATAGTGAATTACCTTTGGTATCATCTGACATCATCGCCAACAAGTATTCTGCTATTTTTGATAGCAAGTTGACACTCGTCAGGGATAATATGCTTCGCGTATTTGCATGGTACGACAATGAAGCAGGTTATTCTGCAAGACTCGCACAGTTAGCGACTTTAGTCTGATATTATCGATCGATAATCATGACTGACAGCTTAGCTAAACATACCAATTGATCTTTCTCATTTAAAATTTCAATATTCCAGAGGTGTATCTTCCTTCCAATCTTGATTGGGCGGGCGATACCCCTCACCCACCCTTTGGGTACAGGCCTCAGATGATCTGCCGTGATATTGAGTCCGACAGCACTTTGCTTCGAAATGTCTTCAATACACAGGTAAGAACCCACGCTACCCAATGTTTCAGCCAATACCACGGACGCCCCACCATGCAATATCCTCATAGGCTGATGTGTACGATGATCTACAGGCATTCTCGCTTCCAAATAATCTTCTCCAATACTCGTAAACTCTATTCCAATATGCTCGCCCATTGTATTGATACTCATTGCATTGAGTCCTTCAATGGTAGCTTCATGCTTCCATATCATATAAATGTTTTTTTATTTTTTCAATATTTTCATCATCCATCCCGGCATCCAATGACACCCAATCTCCTTGATTTTTAAACCAAGTAATTTGCCTCTTGCCATATCGTCTGGAATTGCGTTTTATCAAATTAATAGCTTCATCCAAAGTCACCTTTCCTTCCAACATGTCAAATAATTCTGAATAACCCACGGTGTGTAACGCTTTCAAATGTCGATACTCTTTCAAACCATCCGCCTCAGCAATCAATCCGGTATCGATCATCTTCTCAACACGCTTGTTGATGGCATCGTACAAGATATCTCTATCAGGATTAATATAATACCGCATCACTTTATAATCTCTTTTCTTCCTTATACCTTTTCGATATTCAGAAAAAGGCTTTCCACTACTTTCCATAACTTTAACAGCGCGCAATAACCGCATCGGATTATTCATATCCACTTGACTTGCATATACTTTGTCATGATTCAAAACATATTGTTGCAGCCAAGAAAGTCCGTTTTCTTTGTATTTTTGTTCAACATTATTCGCAACAACCGGATCTATTTCGGGCATTTCATCCAATCCATCTATCAAAGCCTGAATATACATGCCTGTCCCTCCTACCGCTACTATGACATCGTGGTCTAAAAATAATTTATTTAAAATAATATTTCCCTCTCTTTCATAATCGCCGGCATTAAAATTCCGGTGTATTGAAATATTACCAATCATGTAATGTGGAACCATAGCTAACTCCGCTGTATCCGGCTTTGCTACGCCAATATCCAGCTCCTTGTACAACTGCCTGCTATCGAAAGAAATGATTGGAGATTTCAATATTTTAGCCAACTTTATAGACAATGAAGTCTTGCCACTTGCCGTCGGACCACCAATACATATCAAAACTTTCAAAAAGAATAATTATTTTCGCACAAAATAAACAATTAATTAGATAGGAGGTATAACAATCCTCTTTTTCATATTATATTTAATGAATATATTTTACCCGATATTAAAGAAAGTAGTACGCTTCTTTTTGAGGTTTTGCTTCAAAAGAATATACTCTAATAAATTTGACGAGTTGCCTGATAACACGCCCATCCTCATTGCGTGCAATCACAACAATGCTTTTGCCGATGCTCTTTTTGTCGGCGCTTACCTTTCTAAGCTCCCCATGCACTTTATTACAAGGGGAGATGTGTTTAATCCGAGGATGATGTGGTTTTTTAAACTAACCTACCAAATTCCAATTTTTCGCTTTAGAGATGGTTATGAAAACTTGAAGCGCAATACGGATTCGATGGAGGCTTGTTATGACATTTTAAATCAAAACCAACGAATAATCATCTTTTCGGAAGGCGACTGTGTTACAGAAAAAAGGTTGAGACCATTGCAAAAAGGTACTGCACGAATGGCATTTGGAGCTTATGAAAAAAATGGCCAAGAAAACATTCTCATTTACCCAGTCGGCGTCAATTATATTGAACCACATAGTTTTCGATCCAGCATCCTCTTATCCCAAGGCGAGCCACTGAAGCTCAGCGATTACCTGCCTCTCTACCGACAAAATCCCAACAAAGCCATACGACAATTGACGGACGACCTTGAGTTTCAACTAAAAAAGGAAGTCCTGCATATTGATAGTAAAGAACACGAAAAACAAGCACAGGTAGGATTTGAAGTGTTAGACAATTATTATCCACCTACTTTCTTCAGTCTGGCTAAAAACCACAGCTTGTTTCTTAAAATGAAATCGTGGGCAATCCATTTCAATAAAGATACCAGAGAAGAAAGTCGGACATCCTGGCCACAAAGTTTATCTTTATTAAAAACAATATTAGCCGATGCCAAGATAAAAACCAAGTGGCCATTTTATTCCGGCTATTTTATCATCAACATCGTAGTTGCTATCTTATTACTTCCAATAGGTTTATTAGCTCAATTTTATTTTAATATACCCATTGTTATTGCAAAAATTCTGACGATACGTTTTAAGCCTCGTCGGGAGTTCTTCCTTTCCATACGTATCGGCATCACATGGGCTATTATAACAATCTGGTTATTGTTGACATTCCTAGCTGTTGGTCTTATTTGGAACTTTAAATTTGCATTGATATTTCTACTCATTTCACCTATTTGGGCCAAAATTGGTTTAATCTGGTGGGGTGCCCGAAACAACTTGATCCAAAAAATCAGGTGGTCCAGTTTAGATGAAGAAGATGAAGAAAAGGCAATGAATATAATGACTAACTTACAATTAATTCATGAAGAATAATCAGCATTACGATTATACTAAACATAAACAAAGGGCGTTAATCGGATGGTGGAATTTTCTATAGACAAACTCAATCAACAAAGTAAAATACTATGTTGAAGATATTCATAAAAAATAAACAATGAAAGTACATTTAGTATCGGGCGGTTGTGGATTTGTAGGTCGCAATATGGTCAAAAGGCTATATAAGACGACCCAAGACAAAGTTTTTTTTATTGATGATTTAAGTGTCGGCACAGACCCTTCTACTTGGTTGGATCAAGCATTCATGAAAGAAATCAATGGAATTAAAGTATATGGAGAAGATGAAAGGTTGTATTTCCTACAAGCTGATTTCAGAGACGTTGTTCATGCACTTGCTGCCGACCCAGAATATATTCTTAAAAAATATGGACTTGACTTTGTCCATTTTGGGGATATATATCATTATGCTGCCATAGTAGGTGGAAGGGCTAAAATCGATGGTGACCCGATGATGGTAGCTCTTGACCTCTCAATAGATGCAGAGTTTTTCTATTATATCACTCGACATAAGCCGGAACGTGTCTTGTACCCGAGCAGTAGCGCTGCCTATCCTGTTAATCTACAAACGGAATCGGGAGCCATAGCTCTTTCCGAATATGATATCGACTTTAACAACATGGGTCAACCAGATATGACCTATGGTTGGTCCAAATTAACCGGGGAATATCTCGCAAAAATTGCCGCCCAATATTACGATGTGCACATCACTTGCATCCGACCCTTTTCGGGCTATGGCGAAGATCAGGATTTGACATATCCTATCCCAAGCCTCGCTAAAAGAGCTGCCTTAAAAGAAAATCCCTTCGAAGTATGGGGCACCGGCCTTCAAGGTAGAGACTTTGTCCATATTGACGATGTAATCGACTGTATTCAACTTGCTATGAACCATATCAGTGACGGCACAGCTATAAATATTGGCATGGGCAAGCTCACTACTTTCCGGGAAATAATAGACCTCATGACGCGATTCGCAGGTTACTCTCCTGAAATAAAACAATTGTTGGACAAGCCGGTAGGTGTTCATAGTCGTTATTGCGACATGTCTTTCGTTGAAAAAACACTTGGATGGAAAGCTAAAATATCTGTAGAAGAAGGGATGAGAAGAGTATATGAAACCGCAATTAAAAAATTTGCTAATTAAACTTGTATGCCTACATTTTCACGAAGTTTTCCTTTTTTAATTGCATTATTAATCGGTGCTTGGTCGGGGACAGGATGTTTTAAAGATGAAATAGTCAATACGGATTCAAGTTTTAAATTGCGTTTCTCCACAGACACTTTGCTTTTTGACACAACTTTCACAGGCATTGGTTCAGCGACAAAGACGGTAAAAATATTCAATGATGGCAATCAGCCGGTTGAAATCAGTAAAATTAAAATCCGTGGAGAACAAGGTATTCACTTTACTTTGAATGTGGATGGTATCAACGGTACAGAAGCACAACAAGTACGTATTGAAGCCAACGACAGCATCTATGTCTTTTGTAAAGTAAAGGTTGATCCTAATCAAGACTTATCCGCATCTCCCTTTGTTTTGATGGACTATCTAGATTGCACCATCAATGGCAACACCCAGGCTGTAACTTTAGTAGCGTGGGGACAAAATGCCAATTATATAACAGGTAAAGACAACTTAGGCAAACAGAGCATATATACTTGCAACTTCGGAACCATCAATTGGGACGACCCCAAGCCGTATGTCATCTATGGATCATTGATAATAGATCAATGCAAGGTAATATTGCCTCCCGGCACCAAAATCTATGTACATGGAGGGCTGGTATTTCCTCAAAACGGAAGTCCATTTATCGATGGTCGCTTATTTATTGGCGAAGATGGACAATTAATCGTCAATGGAACAAAAGAAAAACCGGTTTTATTTAGAGGAGACAGACTGGAAAAAGAATACAATGACCTGGCAGGACAATGGGGCGGCATCATTGTTTACAGCTCTAAGTACAACAACACCTTTAATTATTTAGATCTTCGGAATGCCAACTTCGGAATTGTCGCAGATTCTGCTACTAAAGTTAGTCTCAACCACTCCATTATAGACAATGTCAGCCTTAGCTGCCTCATAGGAAATCATGCAACTATCACAGCTTCCAATTGTCTGTTTTCCAATTCAGCAGGCAACAATATCTTGCTTACTTATGGTGGATCTTACAGCTTTGATTATTGTACTGTGCCCAATGCCACCGGTCAAACCTCATCTATTTCTATGGACAATTATACATGTATCCTCAATGAATTAGGGTTATGCAAGGAGGGAACAGTACAAACCAATAAAGCCATCTTACGAGTCAACAACAGTATTTTATCCGGATTAGATACTGACGAAATCAACTTTACGGACGCTTATGATGGCAAGCAAGAAGCTTATTTTCAATACAGTTTCAATAATTCAGTCCTTAGAGTCAGTGACTTGCTAAAAGAAGAATATTTCACACAAAGAATCAAAGATTGCTATATCTTAGCCAACAATGATAAGTTATATGTCAATGAGGGCAAATCCGATTTTCGCTTAGATTCCGTTTCGGTTGCTAAAGGAATTGCCAAGCCGATTCCAAATATTGTAGATGACTTGTTGGGCAATTTAAGGAAACCGGATAAAACGGATGCCGGATGTTATGAGTATTTACCCTAAATTCCTATTTTGTTATTGATCATTATTCTTTTTAATCAAATGGTTATCAATTACATAGAGACTATCCAAATCACCCATCACCAAATCACCCATCACTAGATCACCCATCACTAGATCACCCATCACTAGATCACCCATCACTAGATCACCCATCACTAAATCACCAAATCACCCATCACTAGATCACCAAATCACCCATCACCCAATATCCCCATCGCTTCTATATCGACACAAATCAATATACCTTATAAAATAAAATACTTTGAAAAAAAAGTCTTACAAGAATAATGACGATTTCCTTTAAAACTTATAGGTTAATCCAAATCTGATTTCAAATTTTTGTGCAACAATATTATCATCAGCAAGGAAATTATAAAGGACATATATCTCTGATCCAAAGTCTCCCATCCCACTATTGTATCCCAATCCGGCATAAGCATTTTGACTGTTTATACTGATTTTCTGGAGACCGCCTGTAGGGCTAAGCTGGTTACTTGGTTTCTGTGATTGAGTCAAATTAAATTCGGCATGAGCAAAAACAACTTTCAGAAATTTATAGCGTGCAAAGATACCTTCTGACGTTTCAAACAAAGCCAACTTGTCAACCTTTGAACCAAGATTTTCTCTATAATTTGTAAAAGTCAAACCCAATCTTGGTCCGACACTAAATTCTCCAAAAACCTTATACCCAACCATTGGCGTAGCACCTAATATAAATACAGAATAATATTGTTCATTGTCAAAGTTTAGAATCAAACTCCCACCATACCACAATCGATCTTTGAAAACTGTTTTTTGCTTTGCGGTTGCCTTTTTTCCTTTATTTACCTTGAGATTTTGAGCATTTATAGAACTGGCGAAAAAAGATACACCCAAAAATAAAATTAAAATTGAAAGAAATCTCTTATACATAATCGTCTATTTTCATCAAAGATAGAACTAAAATTAGATTTTCAAAACATAGATAACAACGCAATAAAGCTTTTTTTATTTCGAAATTACTTATAAAAACAGTTAATAAATAATGAATTAGTATAAAAATCTATACATTTTATTAATTTTACACTTTCAACAGGCAAATTTAATTTTAACTTTCTACAGAAAATAGTATGCAATCGTTTTTAAAACTTTCGTTTGTTTTTTTATTGTGGGTATCGTGCATTACCATCGCCTCTGCACAACCCTCCAATGACAATTGTAACAATGCTCTTCCAATAACTCAATTGGATGGAACATGTATCAATTACGATTTTAACAATCCTACCTGGGACTTTACCAATGGTAGCTGTTATCCCAATACAGCCAATAATATTTGGTTTAATTTCACAGCACAGGGGGAATACGCATTGATTAACATCGTAGGCGATCCAAAGATTGCCATAACGGTACTTACCTTACCCAATGGATGTGGCAATATTGCAGGTGCAACAGAAATTGCGTGTGGTATTTCACCTTTGACTGTCAATAACTTAAACCCGGGAGATTTGTACTATATAATTGTTGGTCAATTAGTTACTGGAATCACCGGATTTGATATGTGTGTATTGAATCCACCGCCACCTCCCAATGATGAACCTTGTAATGCTATTGTCGTTCCTGCCAACGGCTGTACAGCAGGCACCACAGTCGGTGCGACACCAGACTTTACAATTCCGGGTTGTCCAAATGAAAGTACCAATAATGCAGTTTTCTATTCATATACTTTAGGCCCCACCACGATTCAACTTGATATTACGATAGGAACAAATAATATCACCGGAATGATGGGTGCAGCTTTATTAGAATTCCCCAATGGTTGTGATCAAAATCCTTTTTTAGCAGGAGCTAATACTACTTATTGTGGACCGGTGACCAATATGCTCAGTTTCAATAACCTTACCCCGGGCAGTACGGTTTACCTGATGATCGCCAGTTCACAACTTGGCGCAGGGACATTTTCTGATATGTGTTTTACAGAAAGTTCTGGAGAGCCACCTTGTGCTACTAATGGGACTTGTGCCGATGCTGAGGTTATTCCCATACCTAATGCAGCCGAACCTGTATGTGTAGATGGTTGTAATAATGGACTTCCATCCGGCGGATTTACCAATTGTGGTGGTGCTTTCACTAATCCTACAGCTTGGTACACCTTTAATTCTGGCCCAAACAATACTGTTGTTATCAATTTGACCAGTGGAGATTTTACTGCTCCTAACTTTGTGTTGATGTCTGATTGTGGAACCATAGTAGATTGTAATACAGAAGTTACCACCATTCAATCCAATACCGATTATTGGATTGGAGTGACAGATGGAGAAGGAAATACCGGAGACTTTGAACTGTGTGTCACCCTTTTAAGCATCGTAGCGCCCTGCATCCAAAGTGAAACATTTACTATAACCGGCTCAAGTATGGGATCGCCCTTAGAAGGACCTTTTAAGCCTTGTGAAACAATAACCTTCCAATATTCTACCAATTTTTATTCGGGTGGTGTATGCCAATGGATACACACCTTCATTCCATATATTAGTGATTGCTGGAACAATCAAATCCCTAATCTAGTTGGTTATCCGGCAGGAACTACTGCCGGGAATTTTAATTGGTACCCGGCAGGAACTGTCTATTGGAAGCCACAAACCAATAACCCACCAAGCGCTCTAGGAATCAATGCTCAAGGACAAATCTGTCTAATAGGAACAACGGGATGTATGAACTTTGTCGGCGGAAATGGTTCATGCGGCAGTACCGATGGAACTCCGATGCCTGCCGGATGGGTCGTTACCAATGCTTCCGGCTCATGTGGAGGTTCAACAGCACCTAATATGTCTTGGGGTATTCAACAAGGCTGTAATACATACGCCACTAAGATTTTAACCTTCCAAATGACAGTCCCTTGCGACGCCTGCACCTCATGTGATAAAGAGGAAGGTTTTGTGGTCGGCATATCTTCTTTCCCGGATGGAGCAACAGGCGGTTGGAGTAACCCACAATGTAACGGTAATGGATTACTCAAGAAAAAAATTCTTGTTGAATGTTGTACTCCTCCAACTATGGTCATAGTCGATGGAACTACATGTAGTGATAAAACTTATTTTGGAGACATCACCCTCGATCCACCCAATAGTACCATTGAATGGACTGTCGTAACAACCAATGGCGTAACAGGTGCCTCAAGCGGCGCAGGATCAACTTTCTCTCAGACACTCCATAACCCAACAACCACACCGAAGGTCGTAACATACTCTGTAACGCCAATCAGCCCTACAGGTTGCCGAGGTCCCGAACAATTGTTACATGTTACTGTCCTTCCTGCCATTGTCATTAATCCCGGTCCAAATAAAAACTCATGCCCGGGGGCAAGTGTAAAAATCGGAAACATTCCATTGGCGACAGGCGGTGCCGGCGCTCCTTATGATATCAAATGGAGTAATGGTGCAACCACAGACACTGTTACCGTTTCTCCCTCCATTACGACAACCTATACTGTGACAGTAACAGATGCTAGTGGATGTCAAAGCACTGCCCAAGTAACGATCAATGTTACCGGTGCACTCGAGGTTAACATCACCCCGGATCCCGCTGAATTCTGTTTCGCCGATAGATTTAACCACTCTTTGAAAGCCAATGTAAATGGTTCCAACGCCCCATTCAAATATAATTGGGTGACGCCTTGGGGCCCACAGACTAACCAGTCGATAACAATTCTTGCGCCTTATGAAGGAACCTTCCAGATATTGGTGGAAGTAACAGACGCTATAGGATGTAAGGGAATAGGTCAAATTAATTTAGTACTTCATCCCGATCCACTTGTTATTTTCTTAGATAAACCTACTGCACCTCTATGTCCGGGCGAAACATGGCAAGTTGCCTCATCGCCTTTATACTTGGATGGTACGGTATATTCATCCAAGCCAACAGGTATGATAACCTATGACGGCTTCTTGAATACCAACCAAATGATTCCGGGACAAAATTATTGGTTTTATGCCCACTATACAGATCCTAACGGCTGCTCTAATGTAGATAGCTTTCAGGCAAGTACTATCATCTTACCTGATCCTGTAGCCGATCCTGTAGGACCTTTCTGTGCCAACGACAATACTAAAATTCAACTGACTGGTACACCATCCGGAGGAACTTGGTCTGGAAACGTAACCCCAACCGGCACATTTGTCCCTTCAACGGCTGGCGTAGGGACACACACCATCGTTTACACAATAGGAACAGCTAGTTGTAACAAAGATACATCCATTGATATTACCGTTCTTGCACTGCCACAACCGGCAATACAAGGTCTAACACCTTTCTGTAAGGCACTAAGTCCTAATCCGGTGTTGACAGCGACGATACCGGGCGGAACATGGTCTCCTCCTATTCTTAGTGACGGAACTGTTCCTTTAGACGTCCTAGCACCGGGAACCTATACCGTTACTTATACAGTTTCAGTAGGTGGTTGTGAAGGTAAAACTACCGGAAGTCTGGTTATATACCCACAACCGGCAGTCAATATCAATCCGGATGCCATTGTGTGTAATCAGGATCCTTTCAACAAGAATAAGTCCAAAATCGATCTGGATAAAGCCATCCTTAGTGGAGATTCAACAGGTATCTGGGCAGAAGTGACGCCTCTAAGCGGCGCAGTGCATCTCGGCGGCAATGTATATGATTTCTTAGGTGTACCAACCGGTACAGTAGCAGTATTTACCTATACCCTCAATGCAACGCCACCATGTGCAACAGTAATCGATACACTGAGAATAACCGTAGATGAAGAATGTGACTGCTATAAGTTGGATTTCAATCAAGCCGCACCGCTCTGTAGTAACAATGCCGTTTTAGATTTAAATTCACTTAAAATTAAAGCAGGCTTAGGCGCTTGGACACTCGTTTCAACGCCGGCAGGAATAAACCCGGGAACATTAGTAGGTTCAATCTTTGACGCTACCAATAAAGATTTCGGTACTTATGTGGTTCAATATACACTCAACCCTGTGCCTACCGAACCGGATTGTCCAACCAATATCAAACTGAATATTGTCGTAAACCCAGAGGTTAAATATCAGATTCAAACTGACATCAAAGTTTGTAACAACGTACCAAAGCCGCCGAAACCTAAGACTATGGTTGATTTAGACAAAATGTTTATCGGTCAACCCGTCCTTGGAGCATGGACCAACGACAACAATGTAGGCGTAAATACTACAGGCAATATCTGGGATTTTACCGGAGTCCCAGTCGGCACATATACCTTTACATTTACACCAAACGGCGCTCAGGCTCCATGTCTCAATATCCCGCAAACACTAACAGTTAATGTAACCAACGAATGTGATTGTCCTATTCTTAACGTCGTTACCCCTTCTGTTGCATTGTGTAATGATGCATTGTCAATCGTGGATTTAAACACGATGATTAATTCATCTGTACCGGGAATTTGGACGCTAATCAATGACCCTGATGGAGTTAAAAACCAACTTATTCCAAATGGTAATTTTGATCCGAATGGCAAAAAATTAGGCAACTATACCTTCCAGTTTGAAATAAATATTACTCCTCCGGAAGATTGTGATAGTACTTTAAAAGTCAATGTTACAATTAATCCTGCTGTAATATATCAGCTTCAACCGGATGCAGTAGTATGTAATTTTGATCCAAAAAATCAAAATGATAATCAACTTAATTTCAATAGTCCCACCATTTGGGCAAGTGCTGTAGTTCCGGGAACATGGACTGATACCGATAATTGTGGAGCAACCAATAATGGTGCCGGCATCTGGACATTTAATGGTGTGCCTACAGGTACATACACATTTACCTTTACACCAAATAGCGCATTAGCTCCTTGTCAAAATATTCCACAGACCATTAAAATAACAGTTGTTGACAATTGTGACTGTGAAGATTTACCACCATTGCCAGCTATAGCCGCTACTTGCAACAATCAGGACTTTATCACCTTAGTTGCTCCCAATGGATATACCGGGACTTGGACTATTAAATCAAAGCCGGCTGGCACAAATCCTGCAACTATTTCAGGAACACTATTGGATGTTAAGGATAAAGATGCAGGAACCTATTTACTACGGTTTAAGTTTGCCAATATCCCTTCCGACTGCCCGGATTCAGGCTTTGTAAGTTTTGTTCTTTCTGATTACAAAAGCGCCGGAATCGCAGGACCTGAACAAAATTATTGCGAGAAAACGCAAAAAATTATTGATCTCTGGGATGAAATTACAGGCGAAGATGTCGGTGGTATTTGGACAGAAGTTGGACCTAACACAGCAGGCACAGCATTGGTAGGGACAATTTTGACAATCCAAAAACTCAAACCCGGCAACTACATCTTCCAATACAAACATAATGCTGATGGAGCTTGTCCGGCTCAGGTTGCCGAAGTCGTCATAACAGTCAATCCCAATCCTATAGCCGATGCAGGCCAATCCATTCAATTAACCTGCGAACAAGCTGAAGCAACTATAGGTGGATCAACAAGCAGCTCAGGTAGTAATATCGCATACCTATGGACTGAGAAGAATAACAATCCTATTCCTAATCCAAAAGACTTGATAAATATTGTCAAATTAGAAGGTACATACTATCTAACAGTCAGCAATACGATTACAGGATGTTCATCCATAGATTCAGTAGTGATAACTAGTGATCCGAATAGACCACAAGGCATTGTGATCGATCGACAAGGTCCGACTTGTTATGGATACAAAGATGGGTATATCAAGGTGGCTAAAATCGAAGGAGGTGCACCACCAATATTATATTCATTCAATAATGGACCTTTCTCTTCCATCAATTCATGGACTAACCTGTCCGGTAGTATTAACACCATCCGTATCAAAGATGCTAATGGATGCCTATTAGTATTGGATAACATCGTTTTGATAGAACCTAAATTGGTAACGGTTGAAATGGGGAACGACACTTTGATAAACTTAGGCGATACCGTGTTAATTGATCCTGAAATATCAATACCGCATGACTCAATAAGTTCTATCATTTTCACTTCTGATTATGACTTTATCAATTGTACAGGTTGTTTTGATATCACCGTATTCCCTAATCAAACCACAACATACTCTGTCGAAGTTAAAGACAAAAATGGGTGCTCTGATAAGGATAGCAAACGGGTAATTGTCAGAAAAGGCGTCAATATCTTTATTCCTAATATATTCTCTCCCAATGGAGACGGGAATAACGATCACGTCTTTATTTCGACCAATGACCGTGAAATCAAATCAATCAATTCCTTCCAGATTTTCGACCGTTGGGGAGAAAAAATGTACGAAGCTCTAAACTTCCAGCCCAATGATCCTTCTAAAGGATGGGATGGTAACCTCAAAGGACAAAAGTGCAATCCGGCAGTGTATGTCTATTGGGCTGAAATCGAATTGTTTGATGGAACAAGACAAATTGTAAAAGGTGATGTTACTTTAATCCGGTAACCCGCCCTAATAATTTTGGAAGAGGTTGTATTCACTGAGTGCAACCTCTTTTTATTTTAATTGTATCACTTGCCTCCAAATTAAATCCCAATACCACACTTATTTATAGCCTTTTCACAATAAAATTTCGCAAAAGTAATTCGTTGTAAATTTTTACATTAAATCTTTGATAAACAAAGTTTTAAAACTAAATTTGCTCTTTAATTTCAACACATGATACAACAGTTACACAAAAACATAGTTCTTTTTTTTCTTTTAATTGTTACGACTGTAGCTTACGGGCAGCCGGCTAATGACAATTGCAGCGATGCTATTCCGATCACCTTACTCGATGGAACTTGCCAATTGTTTGAATATACAGGTGCAACGTATGACTTAGTAAATGGTGGATGCAGCTCTCCAGCAGCACCGAATATCTGGTTTACTTTTACTGCACAAGGCCCCGTAGCGACTATCAACCTAAGTCCTGCCGGTAATAAAGTTTTGGCAGCAGTCCTTGACCTACCAAATGGTTGTGGGAACCTAACAGGTGCAACGGAATTAGGCTGTGGTGGAACAATCAACCTGAATAACCTTGTTCCGGGCACTACTTATTATATCGCCGTTGTTGTGCTTTTACCGCCATTGGATGAAATTGAGATATGCATCAACAACCCTGTGCCTCCACCTAACGACGACCCGTGTAGCGCAACAAATATCGCTCAAAATGGATGTGTCGATGGTACAACGGTAGGTGCTACCCCCGATTATTTAATTCCCAATTGCCCGGCTAACAGCTCTATATATTATTCCTATACACTTGGCCCAAATACGGTTCAATTGGATATCCAGATTCAAACGAACAACATAACCGGAATGATAGGTGTTGCATTGGTTACCTTCCCTAACGGATGTAACGCTGCTCCGTCATTAGCATCTAATAACTCTTATTACTGCGGCCCGGTAATCAATAACTTTTCATTCAACAACCTCACTCCGGGGTCAACCGTCTATATTTTAATTACAAGTACCATACAAGGTGCAGGTAGCTTTCAAGGTCTTTGTGTTACTGAAGTTGAAGGCTCGCCTCCGTGTGACACCAATGGTGATTGTGCATCTGCTATACCTATAGATATACCTAATTCCGCCGAAGCAGTTTGTATTACCGGATGTAATACGGGTATGCCTGACGGCCCAATCTTAACAGGAGGGGGAGCATGTACCAACATGAATAACCCTGTTGCTTGGTATAGTTTTAATTCAGGTAACAATAACACGGCAGTTATTAACTTCTCATCTGCTGACCTGACCAATCCACTTTATGCCTTATTTAACTCGTGTAATTCTTGGGTAGAATGCAATCCCGTCTCAGTGGATGTCATTCCCAATACAACCTATTACATTGCGGTAACAGATGCTGATGGAGCGGAAGGCAACTTTGACTTATGTGTCACTTTGTTAAACATTTCAGCCCCTTGTATCACTTCTCAAAGTCTCACAATTATTGGAGCAAGTCAAGGTTCTCCATTGACAGGTCCATTTAAAAAATGTGAAGAGGTACGATTTAAATTTACGACCAACTTTATCAAAATAGGCTCACAGTGGATTCATAGCATGATGCCTGTCATCAGTCCTTGCTTTGATTACGCTCAGGGCACAGAACCGCTTCCTTCTTTAAAACCAACAGGAAATGCATCATGGAACTGGTATCCAGCCGGAACAGTTTACTGGAAATCATTGGATAATTCAGCCGGAGCAATTGGAATTAATACTTCTACAGGCAATATTTGTATTATAGGCACTCCAGATTGTATTGCTTTTACCGGTGGCGGAAATTGTAGTTACGCAGGCACAAGCATGCCGGCAGGCTGGATAGGCACCTCGTATAGTGGAACATGTAGTAGCTCTCTACCTAACCTCTCTTATGGCGATAGTGCGCCAGGTCCTTTTTCGGTAGAATTTACCGTCAAAATTCCATGTAGCGCCTGTACCGACCAAAGCTGTAATGATTATACCGTAGCAATCGGGGCATTCGCAGATGGACAGACAGGTGGATGGCAAAGCTCATCTTGCAATGGACATTCTCTTTTGACTAAAAAAATTACAGTTCAATGCTGTACCGAGCCCACCATGACTTTAGTTGATGGAACCACATGCAGCAATGTCGTTTTTTTTGGTGATATAACCCTCGACCCTCCTAACTCTACCATCGAATGGACAGTAGTCAATGCAAATGGCGTTTTAGGTGCGACATCAGGCTCAGGGACAACTTTCTCTCAAACTTTAGTCAACAACTCTTCTACACCTGTAACCGTCGTATATCAAATTATCCCAATAAGCCCGACTGGGTGTGTCGGCCAACCTCAATTACTCAATGTGTTAGTGTATCCCAAAGTTATTGCCAATGCAGGACCGGATAAAAGTTCATGTCCCGGAGCTACAGTTATACTTGGAGGCAACCCTACCGCAGGAGGTGGAGCCGGAGCGCCTTATATCATTGAATGGTCCACCGGCGAATCCACAGAAACCATAGAAGTAAGCCCTACTATCAACACTACTTATACCGTTACCGTCACTGATAGCTATGGATGTAAATCAACGGATGATGTCGTTGTAAGCGTAACAGGAAGCTTGGAGGTTACTATCCAACCCAATCCATCAGAATATTGCCTTAGTGATATTGCCGGCAAAACGTTATTTGCTGTAGTAAACAGTAGCAATAGCCCATTTACCTATGTTTGGAACACACCATGGGGACAATACACATCGAGTACTATACCAGTCAATCCGTCACAAGCAGGAACATTCCAGGTAACCTTGGAAGTCACCGATAAATACGGGTGTAAAGGCATTGGAACACTCAATGTTGTCATCAATCCAGCACCAGATCTTCAATTCCTGAATACGCCTACCAACCCACTTTGCCCAATTGAATCCTTTACCATCGAAACAAATCCTTCTTACACGCAAGGAACCACCTACTATTCTATTCCTAATGGATTTATTCTTCCCGATGGTACTATTCTAACCGACCAGATGGACCCCAATATTTCCTATTGGTTTGTTGCTACTTACATTGACCCTTCAACCGGATGTAAAGCAAAAGATAGTTTCCAGATAAATGTCCTTCAACTGGATGATCCAGTGATTACTCAAGCTGGACCATTTTGCGCAAGTGAAACGGGGCCAATCCAATTAGTTGCATCTCCTTCGGGTGGAACATGGTCAGGCGGTGTCTCATCCGATGGCTTATTCTTCCCATCAGCCTTGGGAGCCGGCACCTACAATATTGAATATACTATCGGCACCGGAACATGTACCAAACAAACTTCTTCCGTAATCATCGTAAAACCGAATCCTACACCGATTATCCTCAATCTGGAATCTTATTGTATAAGTCGTACACCCAATCCTATCTTGGTTACAGATATCCCCGGCGGAACATGGTCTTTTCCAATAAATGAATTTGGTGAAGTTCCACTTAGTACGATGACACCCGGAGTATATCCGATTGAATATTCTGTCAATGTAGATGGTTGTATTGGCTCTGTCTCAGATTTTCTAATCATCTCTGACCAACCTAACGCTACTATTATTCCAACAGCCGTAGTCTGTAATGCCGATCCGGGAAATGAAGGAAAATCAAAACTCAATCTAAATGATTATTTTACTGGAGGCAACACAACAGGTACTTGGTCTGAAATTCCACCTTTAAGTGGAGTCATTAACTTGGGTAGCAATGTTTTTGACTTTACGGGAATTGCCAATGGCACAATCGTTCGATTTGAATATGTTATTCCAGCAGCATTGCCCTGCATAGACTCTCGTGATACTCTGACAATAACTGTTGATGACGACTGTGATTGTCCTAAATTACAGTTTTCTACACCTAGTCCATTGTGTAATGATAATGCAGCTATAGATATTACAAATTATATAATTAATGCTGCTCCCGGAAAATGGTCCTTGGTTTCTGTTCCAACAGGATCAAATCCAGGCATCTTAACCGGAACAATATTCGATGCGACGGGTAAAGACCCGGGAAGTTATATTATTCGATATACACTCGATCCAGAACCGACCAATTCAGTTTGCACCAAATATATTGAATTGACGATTACCGTCAATCCGGAGATTATTTACACGATGCGCCCGGAAATAAAAGTGTGTAACAACGTACCCGTTCCGCCTTCTCCAAAAACTATGGTCAATTTAAACGACTTTTTCACATCAAATCCAGTTCCTGGAACATGGAATAATGACAATGGCGTGGGAACAAATGTGAGCGGCAATAGCTGGGACTTCACTGGAGTACCGGTCGGTAATTATACCTTTACTTTTACTTCGAGCGCTGCCCTCAACCCTTGTAAACAAAAGTCTATAACTGTTACCGTAATCGTAACTGAAAACTGTAATTGCCCGGAATTGAATGTCCTTACACCTGTGACAACAATCTGTAGTGATGATGTCAATCTCATAGACCTTAATTCCACCATCGTCAGTGCAGAACAAGGTTTTTGGACTTTAATAAAAGACCCGTCAGGCATCGTTGCAATACCCGTCAATAACGGCATCTTTAATCCTTCGGGTAAAGTTTCAGGCAGCTATACCTTCCAGTTCGAAATAAATATCAGCCCACCGGAAGATTGTGACAGCACCGTCAACATTGATGTTGTTATCGTACCGCAATTAAATTACCAATTACAAAATGATGCAACCGTATGCAACAAAGATCCTAAAGATGACGGTGCGGATGAATTAGATTTCTCCTCCAATATAATCTGGAATAGCAGCACAGTCAATGGTACATGGGCTGATACTGATGGCTCCGGAGCAATACAAACTGGTAATATATGGAATTTCAACAACGTTCCGGTAGGCAACTACACCTTTACCTTTACACCAAATGCTGCAACTTCACCTTGTATTGATATTCCACAAACAATTACTATCCATGTCGTTGATAATTGCGAATGCCCTGACCTGCCTGCTTTAACATTACTCAATCCGGTATGTAATAATCAAAAGGAAGTGATTCTTAATAACCCGATTGGCACCACAGGGTCATGGTCATTCAAGTCCATACCTCCAACAAGCAATCCGGCGACACTCAATGGCAATATCATCACAATTGAAAAGAAAGATCCGGGAACTTATATTTTACGTTATACTTATGACAACATAAAGCCAGATTGTCCGGATACCGCTTTTGTGACCCTCATTCTCGACGATTATAAGTTTGCAGGGAAAGAACAAGAAACTATAAGTTACTGTCAAGGCACCAATACGATTATTGACCTAACAGATCATCTTACCGATGAGGACAATGGCGGTATATGGACAGAAGTAGGACCAAGTACAGCAGGCAGCGCTTTGATAGGCAGTGTACTTAAAATAAAAGATTTGGCACCGGGAGATTATATCTTCCAGTATAGATTTCTCAACGGAGGCACATGTCCGGCAAGTTCTGCAGAGGTCAAAGTTAAGATATTTGAAAATCCGATAGCTGATGCAGGTATTGACCAAGAACTTACTTGTGAAAAATCTACTGCTACCATCGGTGGCAATTCAACCTCAGGGGACAACATTCAATACACTTGGAAGGAAATTTTAAATAAGCCTATTCCAAAACCAAATGATGCAACGATGAATGTCACCATCGATGGTACCTTTATATTGACGGTTACAGAAATCAAGACCGGATGTTTCGATCGGGATACAGTCGTTATTACCTCTGATCCCGATAGACCGCAAGGCATAGAAATTGAACGAGTGAGCCCGACATGCTATGGTTACAAAGATGGATACATTAAAATAAGCAAAATACAAGGTGGTGCGCCTCCTATCCTTTATTCATTCAATGGAGGGCCTTATTCATCAATTAATTCATGGACGAACCTTTCGGGAAGTAACAATATCATCAGAATCAAGGACGCCAATGGATGTGAATTGACGCTAGACAATATTGTTTTGATTGAACCACCATTGGTCACTGTTAATGTAGGTAATGATACCCTTATTCATCTGGGAGATACCGTCATCATAGAACCTGAAATTAGTATCCCGGATGACCAAGTCAGTGTAATAACATATAGTTCGGATTATGATTTTATCAACTGTTCTGGCTGTTTTCACATAACAGTATATCCAAACCAAACGACGACTTATACTGTCGAGGTTAAAGACAAAAATGGATGTAGCGACAAGGATTCCAAGAAGATAATAGTTCAGAAAGGAGTGAATATCTTTATTCCAAATATCTTTACACCAAATGGGGATGGCAACAATGACAAAGTATTTATTTCGACGAATGACAAAGAAATAAAACACATCCTCAGCTTCCAGATATATGACCGATGGGGAGAAAAAGTATTCGAAGCCAAAAATTTCCAACCTAATGATCCAAATAATGGATGGGATGGAAATCTGAAAGGCCAAAAATGTAATCCTGCGGTATATGTGTATTGGACTGAAATTGAACTATTTGATGGAACAAGGATGACGTTGAAAGGTGACGTTACCTTGATGCGTTAAATTATACCGAATTGACTTTTAATATAGACCAATTGATGGAAAAGAAATAGTGGTCTATTTAAACCCAAATTCCGCATTTGACAAATTTAGCCAAATGCGGAATCAATTTACGACTCGCAATCAAATGGTTTACAGAAACCATTGAAACGATTCGCACATCGGGACGTCCTTCATAATCAGCACGATACGGTTTTTCAAAACCTTTACTGCTGACTTCGGGTTCAACATTAGTATAAAACTTTCCTAAAAATGAAAACTTTCAATTATTGAGCAATTTTAGTATTGGGTTTATATTGAATAGGTACATTTAATGAATTGGCAATAAAGCACATTTTCCCCGCCTCGTGATGTATTTCGGCTGCCAATTGAAGATGCTCCTCACTATGAATTACGACATCGGGAATTAAAACAATGTTTGTAAATCGTCCACTACCATCTGCTTCCTCCAACATCGTACCTTGAGCACGGTCAATATATTCCAAGACAATAACGCCTCGTTTAGAACACAGATGAAGGTACCATAACATGTGGCAGGACGAAACAGCTGCAAGTAACAAATCTTCCGGATTGTGTAGGGTTTTGTCACCATTGAATGCAGAATCTGAACTACCTAAAATATCGACTTTGTCCGCCATCCTTAGCGTAAAATTTCTGTCGTATGATCTGTAATCCATTGTACCTGAACCTCGGTTTCCACTCCAAATAGTTTCTACCTCGTAATGATGCTCTCTTGCCATGATTCTTTAATTAGAATATTCTGAATATATAATACATTAATGATCAACTTTATTACACCTACTTTACTGTCCTTATCAATATTTTTTTTAATCCGGTCTTTATAAAATTCCATATAACACACTTATTTAGTGATAAAGGTTAAAGGCATATTTTAAGAACTTCAAATATAAGCTGAAAATGTCAATATAATTAAACAATTCACTTGTAGGCAATAAGCAACTTTGGATGCATCATTTGACCTTCCAATTAAACGATCAATCCATATTGCTCCAATTCTTTTTTTGTCTCTGCCAGTGAATAATGCACAAAACCTTTGATACCCAGGTTTTTGGCGGCTTCTACAAACAATTTCCTGTCATCTAAGTAAACAATCTGGTCTATAGGCGTTTGAGCCATATCCAAAGCTATTTTAAAGATAGCAGGATCCGGTTTCCTGAGATACACAAAGCTGGAAGAAACGAAAAAATCAATGATAGAATTGAGTTGAAACTTTCTAATACGATATTCATTGAGCTCCCTTCCTTCATTGCTTACAGCAACTACTTTTAAATGATGCTTCTCCTTCAATAGACGCACAAAGTCCAACATCTCATCCAACGGTTGAGAATATTGAAACATAAATTCCTTGAAATCAGCTTTTGTAAAAGAACGATTTTCATAAAAAACAATATAGTCAAGATAAGCATCTAATGACATCTTTCCAGATTCAAAGATATCAAATGCCAGATGGTGCCGATCATCCAGCTCTTTGGCATCAAGGCGAAACTTCTCAACGGCCAATTGGCGCGCATTTCTATCCCATCCATTGGTCAATAAAACTTTGCCGATATCAGTAAATAAGGTAGTTATTGGTGTAGGCATATCAAAAACTTTAGGTTAAAATAAGACTTTAAATTCAATTTTAGTATTAGAAAATGCTAAATCGATAAACATTTTGTAATCATTAACTTTACTATATTGTCAAAACGATTCGTAAATCGGGGTTGCCCTCATAATCAGCATTCGACGGTTTTTCTATATCTTTATTGCCGCATTTGGGATTATAATTCATCAATCTTCATTTTAAAAGGTTGGTAACTATTCAGTTATATTTTTTATAAAAATCATTCATACCTTTTTGGACGGACTGTATCTAACCCCATTTTTTATCGATACAAACTTGAAGGGTTGTCTTTTTTATAGAATCGATTCATTAGCAGAAAGCGGAATCCAGAATGGGTGAAATGATTATTCCATTTATTTGTTCCCGTTTTTTGAGCAGATAGATCTTTTCTTGGTTTATAAAAATGTCATCCCTTCGGGATTATGCTGTCCAGAATGTTCATCAATGTTTAACCCAAATTACGCATTAGACAAATGCGCAATCGATTTACGACTCGTAATCAATGGTTTACAGAAACCATTGAAACGATTCGTACATCGGGATTAACCCTCATAATCAGCACTAATCGATTTTTCGAAACCTTTACTGCTGAATTCGGGTTTAAGACACTCATAATTCACAGATTCGAAGATGTCTAGGTGAATAGTTACAAAGGTTGAAAACAATCAAAAAGCTTTATTTATTTATTCAACACAGCATTTTCAAATATTCCAATTAAGCCGATTATGCAACTGTAATTGATTTTTCTTTGTACACATCTTGAATAGCATGCAAGAGGGCTATACCTTCTTTCATCGGACGCTGGAAAGCTTTCCTACCCGATATCATACCCATACCACCAGCACGTTTATTGATAACAGCAGTCTTTACGGCTTCCAGCATGTCATGACTTCCGGTAGAGGCACCGCCGGAATTAATCAACCCTGATCGTCCCATAAAACAATTGATAACTTGATAACGACAAAGGTCTATGGGATGATCTGAAGATAATTGTGAATAAATCCTTGGATCAAATTTGCCATAGGCAACTCCATTGGCATTGAGAGCCAGATAGCCGCCGTTATTTTCCGGCAACTTTTGCTTGATGATGTCGGCTTGAATTGTTGCCCCGATGTGATTGGCCTGCCCGGTAAGGTCAGCAGAAACATGATAGTCTATGCCATCTTTTTTAAAAGCGTTGTTACGCAGATAACACCATAATACTGTAGCCATGCCCAAATGATGCGCTTTCTCAAAAGCCATTGCAATTTCCGTGATTTGTCGGTCACTTTCAGGAGAACCAAAGTAAATAGTAGCTCCTACTGCGGCAGCACCCATATTCCAAGCATCTTGTACTTTCCCAAAAAGTATTTGATCATATTTGTTGGGGTAAGTCATCAATTCATTATGGTTGATCTTGACGATAAATGGAATTTTATGGGCATACTTTCTTGATACTGCACTCAATACCCCAAATGTACTAGCGACAGCGTTACAACCGCCTTCAATGGCAAGCCTTACGATATTTTCAGGGTCAAAATAAGCCGGATTGGCAGCAAATGAAGCACCGGCACTATGTTCAATACCCTGATCGACCGGTAAAATAGAAAGGTAGCCCGTTTCGGATAAACGACCATGATTAAAAATAGATTGTAGATTTCTGATTGTCTGCTCATTTCTATTGGAATCAACCACCACCCGATCAATGAAATCGCTGCCGGGCAGATGTAGTTGTTCCTTAGGTATAGTCTTACAAATATGCGTCAACAAATCTTCATTTGTCTTTCCTAATAAATCAACAATATGAGCGTATTCCATTGAATTTAATTTTGTTATCGTGAAAAACGAATACATGAAAACTGAAGCAACCTCCACGCTTCATGCTCCTATTAAAGAAAACAAATCTCGGACTTAAGAGTTCTAAATAATTGAAAAATGCCGTTCTAATTGTAGAATTTCAAACACAACAAAGCCGAAAGAAATTAAAAACTTTCCGGTAAAATCAGTCGAGTGACGACTGAGCCGTAATGGATATTCTATTCCAACCATTGATTGCCACCACAGACATAATGACAGCGGCCAATTCTTTATCTGTCAGATGCTTTGCAGCTTCATTATATACTTCATCAGTAACGTGCCTTCCTGCAATCAGCGTCATTTCCTCTGTGAGCGCTAACACTGCCCTCTCTCGTTCACTATACAACTCAGTTTCTCGCCAAGCATCCAATAAGAACAATCTTTGTGGAGTTTCACCAAGTTTCATTGCATCCCGTGTATGCATATTGATACAGTATGCACAACCATTTAGCTGGGAGGCTCTTGTCTTGATTAGTTCATAAAGCTTTTTATCCAAACCACTTTTGGCAATATAGCTTTCCAAACCTATCATTGCTTCATAAGCTTCAGGTGATACTTCCGATAATTTTATTCTTTTATTCACGATAAAATTTACTATTTATAAATTAAAAAATAACAATAAAAAGCGCAAATCACTATATTAATACCGATTTGACTTTTAAAATAGGGCGATTGATGAAAAAGACATATTAATCTATTTAAAAGCATCAGCGGTATTACAATTTTATAAAATAGGTTGGTCTATTTCATTTTACAATTCGGATAATACCGATTGTATATTCGTAATAGTCCAATTACATTGGCCTAAACGACTATCATCCCGATAGCTTCGGGAGTATTTTGATTTTAAAGAAATCCCCACTTTTCGGGAATACCAAAATATGTTGGACTAATTTATAAATCAATTTGGTATAACATGTGTTTTCTATTGCTCTGCCAATGGAACAACATAATAAAACAGAAAGTTTAGATCCCTTACAAATAAAGACACAAAAATCCTTATTTAGCCTAAATTCTGCATTAGAAAATAATGACTCGATAAACATTACGTAAAAATTGGTTTCTTTAAACCATAGAAACGATTCACACATCGGAATATTTGTCATAATCAGCACTACAGATTTTCAAAACCATTAATGCTGAATCCCGGATCAAAACAATACATAAAATTGTCAGGAGATTGAAGAATGTAGAAAAAATACATCGAAGTTTGCCTAAAGATATCAAAGTCAAACCGAAAAGAATATAACATTAGATTAACAGAAGAAATAAAATTTTTCTTGATTGCAGCTAATTATCTTTTACATGAAAGGGAATGAAAAAATTAATTATGGTATTGATGCGCCCAAAGTGATTAGAAATCTAGTAATAATAGGAGCAGTCCTACTTGGGATATCAATGTTTATGCCCAATTGGGGCAGTCCAAATGTTCAAGAAGCTATACAAAGCACCCTGTTTTTCCCGGGTATTTTTATGATGATAGGCGGTTTTTTGATGTATATGTATAGTTGGGGCGGCAAATTCAAACATCGTGAACGCATTCTAAATCTATATACCTGGAAAGGAGATGAACAGGTAATGGATGTAGGTACCGGCCTTGGTCTGCTCATGATAGGAGCGGCAAAGAGGCTCACATCAGGAAAAGCTTACGGAATAGATATTTTCAACACCTATGACCTATCAGATAACAGCTTGGAACGTGCGATACTCAATACCCAATTAGAAGGAGTCGCAGAGAAGACGATAATTGTCAAAGAAAATATCCTGCATACAAGTTTTCCGGATGAAAAATTTGATATCATCGTATCCAACCTTTGTCTCCATAATATTGATACTTCGACCGAGAGAGACAATGCTTGTCGAGAAATGTACCGAATTCTTAAACCGCAGGGAAAGATTATCGTATCAGATTTCAAGAATACGGCAAGATACACCAAGGTTTTTCGCTCACTTGGTATGAATGTCAAACAACATGGTACTTATTATTTTGACACATTTCCACCATTGACAATCATTTCTGCTGATAAAGTCTAAACAAAATATTTGAACTAATTAGGATTTATTCAAGAGGAAAAATAATTTGATTTCCTTTTCTAATTCTAAAAAATAAAGGATCAGGCGAGCACCTAATCCTTTACTAAAAAAAGATCTTTACGATCTTAACACACACTTATGCCACAAAGATAATATGAACTTTATATATATTTCATTGAACTATGACAATAAATTACAAAAATTGTGTGTTTTTTATCAAATAATGCGGAATAATTTCCCAAATATACCAAATCCCGAAAATATTATTTTTTTTGCCTCGCTAATATTATCGTTTTATATTGCCATATACCCAACACATATACAATTATAACATATATTATTTACCAATACAAAATATTATTCTTATTTGCCTATTTTTTATCTTTTTTCAACATTATAATACTTTGTTGTACAAAATATTGCAAATTTAATTCTAACAACAAACTAACAAATCCTCAAAATTAAACGATTTATACCTAATTCGTGGATTGCCTTCATATATTAAAAAGAACCAGATATACCATTCAATTGAATAAATCTGTATTTTTGCAGCCTCAAAGAATAAAAATCATGGTAAAGCATTATATCAAGTCACTAAAAGATAATGTAGGCTCAAAGGTTGTACTAAAAGGATGGGCATCCAATATTCGTTCGGGGAAGGGTATTTATTTTATTCTTATGCGGGACGGAACAGGCTTTTGTCAAGTTGTGGTTAGCCAAGAATCTGTTAGCAATGAAGTATTTGAAGCAATATCTACTTTGACTCAAGAAAGTTCTTTTTGGGTTGAAGGCACGGTTATTCAAGATGAAAAGCAAGTAGGAGGTTATGAAATTCAAGCAACAGATGCTGGAATCTATCATATCGCCGAAGAATATCCCATTTCTAACAAAGAACATGGTGTTACCTTTTTATCAAACAATCGCCACCTATGGTTGCGTTCTCGCAAACAGTGGGCTATCATGAGTATCCGTAATGAAATCATTATGGCTATCCATGGTTTTTTTCAAAAGGAAGGTTTCTTACAGATGGATGCCCCGATATTTACCGGCAATGTTGTAGAAGGGACAACAACTTTATTTGGAACAGACTTCTTTGGAAATCCGGCTTATCTTTCTCAATCAGGTCAGCTATATGCTGAAGCTATTGCAATGGCAATGGGTAAGGTTTATACCTTTGGGCCGACATTTAGGGCAGAAAAGTCAGATACCCCAAGACATTTGTCAGAATTTTGGATGATTGAACCGGAAATGGCATTCTATGATCTGGAAGATGACATGCAACTCATCGAGGCATTTATCAAGTATGTTGTGGCGCAGGTTTTGGAAAAATGTCCACAACAATTAGAGATTTTAGAACGTGATATCGATCGATTAAAGAATGTTTTCCAACCCTTTCCGCGTGTCACACACAATGAAGCAGCTAAAATTTTACGCGGAGAAGTCGAAGTCAATGGCAAAAATGCGTTGAAAGTCCAAGAACAAGACCTTGTCGAAGCCATCAATGACCTTGAAAAAGTACAAAACGAAATCGCCGAAAGGGAAGAAAAGATCAAGACAAGTTCCAAAGGTGAGCGTAGATTTCATGAAGGCAAAATACTTCAATTGCGTAAAGAAGCGGAAATTCTTACAGAAAAAACACGCAATATTCCCAAATGGATTGAATCGGCACGCAACTTTAGCGATGACAATGACTTTGGAAATAGTGACGAGACAGTATTGACAAGAGTATTTGACGCTCCCGTCATGGTGTATAACTGGCCGGCTAAGATTAAATCCTTTTATATGAAGGAAGTTGAAGGAAATCCTGACTTGGTCAAAGGTGTAGATTTACTCGCACCCGATGGTTATGGTGAGATAATTGGAGGTTCAGAACGGGAAGACGACATCAATGTCTTATTGCGAAAAATAGAGGAACATAATCTTCCAATGGAAGCATTTGAATGGTATCTCGATTTAAGACGATTTGGTTCGGTGCCTCATGCCGGGTTTGGATTGGGCCTTGAACGAGTGGTTCGGTGGATATGTGGATTAGACCACATGCGGGAAACAATACCATTTCCAAGGAGATATGGTCGTCTATTTCCTTAATCCCAAATATTAGATTAATAAATTGTTGGTTTCAAAAAATGATTCGAATAACGTAATTATCAACATATTCAATACTATACGGTTTTTCAAAACCTTTATTGCTGAATTACATCCTGTTTAATCACAACATGTTGTATATCAACAGTTAGAAATTTAGAACTTTTGCAATATCGGGATTATAGAGACTGTAAAAAATATAGCACACAGGCCATTTATTTTCCAGACACAAAATTCAAGGATAAATTCTTCATTCTCAATTCTCAAATCTCCATTCTCCATTTGGATAATTCTTGTTTAGTATATCCTTTATTTCATCTTCTGAAAAACCGGTAATATTTGAGATGGTAATTATGTCAATCCCTTTGGCATAACATTTTAGAACTATTTCAATCTTCCCTTCAATCTTTCCTTCAATCATTCCTTCAATTTTTCCTTTAGCTTCTCCTTTTATTATTCCTCTAGCTTCCCCTTTAGCTTCTCCTTCCAATAATCCGGTTTCCCATGCATTTTCTAACATGTCTTTGGATACCAATAAGTTCTTTTGGTATTTCTTGTATTTTAATTTTGTTGCTGCATCCATATTGTCATAACGTAATTGATTATTCACTAATTGTAATCCTTTGGCTTTATAGTTTTTCGGCAATTTTGTATTCTTTAAAAAATATATCCATTCGTCCAATGTATTTTTTGCCAGATTGTCAAACTTATTTATTTTCAACAAATAATATTCCGGAAAAATTCCACTCGGCTCTTTTTTATCAAACAATTTAACTTGCTTCTCTGATAGCATCAAAGTGTCGCTGTGGTGCATACCTAAAAAGTTTGTTCTGCCAATATACACATAATCTATACCCATTCCAAGGTCGAAGTATAGAATATTAATCGAATACACCTTTTTAACTAGAGAGTAAGGATCTCCCTTGGACAAGTATTCCGTGATGATCTTTGACACGCCAAATAAACATCTATGAAAATAATCAGGCTCTACATAGTACTGTATCTCAATGGCTATCAGCTCATCTTTTTGATTGACACACAATAGGTCGAGTCTATTGGACTTGTCTCGCTCATTCTCCCGGTTGCTTTCGGATTCAAGGATGTGTTGTACGGAGATTTCATCCTTGATTAATTCCGTCAAAAAGCCGTTGAGGATACCGAAATTGGCTTTATTTCTTAGTAGGCGCTTCATCGCCCAATCGAAACTTATTAATACACGTGATGACATAGGTGATTTGTTGGGTTAAGGTGTAAAGGTAAAAAATAATTGTTGAAACGGATACAGTTTTATCATTTTCTTCAGAATAAAATTTTTAATTAAATATATTTATTATATATATACAATACATTTTCAATACATTAAGAATATATGACACGATCGGCACATCTAGATACCCCACATATATTTCCGATTGGTTATTCGCAATAGCCCAATTAAATTATCCTAAACGACTATCATCCCGATAGCTTTCGGGAGCATTTTGATTTTAAAGAAATCTCGACTTTTGGGAATACCAAAAAATGCTGGGCTGATTTATAAATCAATTTGGCATAACACGCTCTAGTTTTGGGAAATCGTGAATACTGAATGTGGGAATGAAATAGATTGTCTAAACAACATTATGACGATATCCTCAGATTCTGTAAATTTGCTTTTAAATATAATCAAGCTATGAGAAATTTCTTACTTATATCATTCTTCGCAATTATTTGTTCGCTGACCAATGCTCAAAACCAAGCTCCATCAGCTTCTCAAGTTGAAACAACTTTTGATCCAGAAAGCCGAACTTTTATTTTTAATTACAATCTGACCGATACAGAAGGAGACACTTGTTATGTTGTTTTGCAGCAAAAAATTGGAACTGATGCTTTTTATAACGTTGATCAAGCAACTGGAGACGTAGGAAGTGGAATTATTCCGGGCAATAATAAGTCTATAACCTATAATGTGTCGACATCTGTGGATCTTCATGATATCAAACTTAGAATATTTGTCTATGACCGGCATACACCATCCATTCAGGAAATGGTTGATCAGGTTGATATAGACAAATTGAAGTCATATCTGGATTCAATCGTCGGCAGAAGACACTATAAATCTAACCCCAATCACCTCATCTATGTGGCTAATTATGTCAATAGATTTATGATTCAAAACGGATTATCCATCGGGCATCAATTTTTCAAATACAACAATATTGATTTTCCCAATTTAATCGGTCGCCACGAAGGTCTCAACAATCAAAATCTATGCCTTATCAATGGACATTATGATTCAGCAGAGTTTTCTCCGGGTGCCGATGACAATGGAACCGGCTTGGCAGGAGTCCTTGAAGCATGTCGCATTATGCACAATTATTACTTTAAGAACAACTTACAATTTACTTCTTTTGGCAATGAAGAACTTGGCCTCATCGGCAGTATTGATTATGTTCTCAATGGTATCCAACCAAATCAAAATATTAAGGGATTAATCAATTATGAACTTCTTGGTTATTATTCAGATCAACCCAATACTCAGATCATACCCCCCGGCTTTGAATTGCTTTTTCCTGCTCAAGCGACTCAAATCATTAACAATCAAAATAGAGGCGACTTCATTGTCAATACGGGCAACTCAACATCTGTTCCATTACTCAACATGTGGAATGCGGCTTCGGCACAATATGTCCCTGACCTAAAGGTTATGGCTTTCCCATTGCCGGGCAATGGTGAGATAGCACCTATTCTTAGACGTAGTGATCATGTGCCCTTTTGGGACAAAGGCTATCAGGCATTGATGATAACCGATGGTGCAGAAACCCGCAATCACAACTATCACACTGCAAACGATAAAATAGAAACGCTCAATTTCGAATTCATGACCAAAGTGGTTAAAGCAGGAATAGCAACCTTAGCGACTCTCGCCGAACCTATCAACGCATCCGTTCAAGATATTGATCTTTACAATGTTTTGAAAACAAAATACATACAAAGACCGGAATCCATCTTTATATATCCCAATCCGGTAGATGAAGTATTTTCATTCACTTATCGTGGGATATCGTCTGAAAATACCATCCGAATTGAAATTATTAATACTTCCGGTCAGGTTGTTAATAATTATCCATTAGATAAAAATCCCGATGGATCATATCAGATAAAAACCACTCATCTACCATCCGGAACTTATATACTTCAAATCATTGAAGGCAAATATATTTCGAATGGTCGCTTTTTAATCACAGGAAAATAAAATAGTCAAACAAAATAAATGAATATCAAACAATATAGTTTTTGGGTATTAATGACTCTTGCTGTTATGCTTGGATGTAAGCAACAGACTGACCTTGACGTGACAGGCACGTATATCGGACACATCCAAGGAAAAGGAATAACTATGTATTTAGAACAGTCTGAGCAAAATAAAGTAACCGGAAAGATAATCGATCGCAATACAAATTATCTGATTGATGGGAAAATGGACGGCGATAAACTAATATGCAAAGCCATTGACACGCTACAAAAAGTAGAATTTGATGTCGAAGGCACGTGGAATTTGGATACTTTGACATTTATGATGTCTATGTTGAAACCTCAAAAGACGCCAAAGCCTTTCCCCTTAAAATTCATCAAAGTCTTTATAAGTACAAATGAAGCAGGAAAACAGGAATTAGCAGATTTAAATCTTTTTGACACTTCAGGCAACAAGCCGGTTAATAATCCACAAAAGATAGCTCAAAATAAAGCCCCCGATCTTTCAATGATGGGTTTTTGGGAAGTCAACCAAGCCACCGGCAAAGCAAAAATGGTCATCAATGGCAACAAATATTTTTTATTTAATGCCGATAAAAGTATCTCTAAGTTAGACAAAACACTCATACCATTAGAAGGGTATTCATGGGCTGCAACACCGGATTCGGTGGCAATTTACTACAAAGTTGACGGAAAGATAGGTGAAGAAATCTTGGGTATAGAATCATTTAAAAATCAAACTCTTACTTTGAAAAATAGTCAAAGTTATATGGTCATGAAAAAACATGTTCAATAACCACATTGTTTCAATCCTTCATTTTCTATAAACAAAGTTGTTATTCATATTATTACATATACATAAAAATATAATTTGACAATATGTTTCGACAACCCTAAATCAGCAATCAAGATTTTGGAAAGCCTCGATTGTTGGTTACGAAGGACGAATCGTCTCAATGATTTGGTAAAATTACGGATTTCGGGTTCTAAAGGCAGTTACCCAAAAGTAAAAGAGCAATGAAGGAATAGGAAAAACAAAGGGAGAATAATGATTTCAAGGAAAAAATAACCATAAAATTGAGAAAAATTCTTTTTTTACAGAATGAATGGTAAAAAAGTTATAATTTTATAGCTTTGTGCCCTAAAACAAAATTTGAATTTATGGCAGATACAGGAGATATCAGAAAGGGATTGTGTATGGATTACAACAATGATATATATGTGGTAACCGACTTTCAGCACGTCAAGCCGGCACGAGGCGCTGCCTTTGTACGCACGACGATGAAAAGCATGACCTCCGGTAAATCAGTAGAAAACACCTGGCCATCAGGTCACAAAATAGATGTTGTTCGGGTAGAACGGAGAAAGTTTCAATTTTTATACAAAGATGACAGCGGACTCAACCTGATGGATAATGAATCTTATGAACAAATTGCAATTTCAGAAGACATGGTGGACAGTCCACAGTTTTTAAAAGAAGGTATGGATGTGGACATCCTTTATCATGCTGAGAAAGACATTCCACTCAGGGTAGAGCTTCCTCAATACATCAATGTTTTAGTTACCTATTCTGAACCGGGTGCTAAAGGTGACACAGCGACCAACGCCAGCAAGCCGGCTACCATCGAAACAGGAGCAGTGATCAAAGTTCCTCTTTTCATCAATGAAGGAGATTTGATAAAGATTGAAACTCTTACCGGAAACTATATAGAAAGGGCCAAATAACCCATTAATTCGTATAAAATTAAAGTTTACTCAAATTAGTTGTTATGACTTATAAAGAAATTCAAGAGTTGATACGCCAAGTGTCTAAGTCTGATTTGGCTGAAGTAAAAGTCAAAGATGGAGATTCTGAAGTAACCATCCGTACTCGACATTATTCAGAGAACAAAGGTGGTCAGGTGATATACTCTCAGGCTCCTGCTATTGCTCAGCCAAGCGTATCTACCACTCCGGCAGCTACTCCACAAGCACCAAGAGCCGATGCAGAGAAGCCGGCAGAGCCGAAGTCCAGTAATCTTAAAGAAATTCGTTCGCCGATGGTAGGAACATTCTACCGCTCATCCGGACCGGACAAACCAGCCTATGTCAAGCCAGGCGATACAATTTCTGCCGGTTCAGTGGTGTGTATCATCGAAGCGATGAAGCTATTTAACGAAATAGAATCGGAAGTTGCCGGTACCATTGTAAAAATCATGGTAGAAGATGCTTCACCGGTAGAATATGATCAAGTATTATTCTTGGTAGAATAAGCTTTTTCTATTACCGAAACCGAACTGACTTTTAATACATCAATTGATTTAATTTTATGTTTAATAAAATATTGATAGCCAACAGGGGAGAGATTGCTCTTCGGATTATCCGTACCTGTAAAGAAATGGGCATCAAGACTGTTGCTGTCTATTCTACCGCTGATAAAGAAAGTCTTCATGTAAGATTTGCTGACGAAGCAGTATGTATAGGTCCACCTGCGTCTAAAGATTCATATCTCAATATTCCTCGTATTATGGCAGCCGTTGAGATAACCAATGTGGATGCTGTACATCCCGGTTACGGTTTTTTGGCAGAAAACGCTGACTTTGCAGAGGTATGTACTCAATACGGCATCAAATTTATCGGCCCTACGCCTGACCAAATAAGGAAAATGGGAGATAAAGTGACAGCCAAAGAAACAATGATAGCCGCCGGAGTACCTGTTGTTCCGGGATCTGATGGACTTGTGCCGGATGTCGCTACAGGAAAGAAGCTTAGTAAAAAAATTGGCTATCCGGTCATTATTAAAGCTACTGCCGGAGGAGGAGGTAAAGGCATGCGTATCGTGTGGTCGGAAGAAGAATTTGAACACAATTGGGATATGGCACGTAATGAAGCAAAAAATGCCTTTGCCAATGATGGTATCTATATCGAAAAATATATTGAAGAACCCCGACATATTGAATTCCAAATTATTGGTGATCAATTTGGGCGTGTTGCACACCTTTCAGAAAGGGATTGTTCTATACAACGGAGGCATCAAAAATTGGTTGAAGAAAGTCCTTCGCCTTTTATGACGCCTGAATTAAGGGAAAAGATGGGTGCTGCAGCCATCAAAGCAGGCCAATCCATAAATTATGAAGGGGTAGGTACCGTAGAATTTCTGGTTGATAAGCATCGTAACTTCTATTTCATGGAAATGAATACCAGAATTCAGGTAGAGCACCCTGTTACTGAGGAAGTGATAGATCACGACTTAATAAAAGAGCAAATCAAAGTAGCCGCCGGTATTCCAATCTCCGGCAAGTCATATATTCCTGCATTGTGTGCAATGGAATGTCGTATCAATGCAGAAGACCCATTCCATGATTTTAGGCCTAATCCGGGAAAGATTACCTCTTTCCATAGCTCCAAAGGGCATGGTGTAAGAGTGGATACACATGTGTACGCTGGATATACCGTACCACCATATTATGATTCAATGATTGCTAAAATAATATGTAAAGCACAGACAAGGGAAGAAGTGATTCTGAAGATGCAGCGTGCTTTAGATGAATTTATTGTAGAGGGCATAAAGACGACAGTTCCTTTTCATCAACGCTTACTAAAAGATCCTAATTTTATTGCCGGCAATTTCCATACAGGCTTCTTAAACGATTTTGACCTGTCGGAAGATTAGCCGCTGAGAAAATGGCATAAAAAAACGGGATAAGTATATCATTTATCCCGTTTTTTTATGCTATGTTGATTTTGTCCTCTTCACCTATTCAGAAATTTATTCATTTCCCGGGCGATAATCATTGAGCTATCGCCATTTCCAAGCGAAGTATTTGGAGTTGAATTGTCCCGCTCTTGTTGAATCGAAAATAATATCTTTTCTATATCAGCTCCACAAATCATTCCTTTCCCTTCCTTCAAAACCTCCACCCATTCTGTCTGACAATCTAATATTGAAACATACTTACCATGAAAGTAAGCCTCTTTTATCAACCCTCCAGAATCAGTCAATACCCTATCGCTATGATATATCAAACTTTGAGTTTGCCAAAATCCTTGTGGCTCTATTGCAACAATATTCAGATGCTTCAAATACTCTTCCAATCCCAATTGTTCGATTGCATTCCTTGTCCCCGGATGCATTGAAAAGACCACCGGGAGTGGCAAAAGTGTAAAGGCTTTTAGAATATTCTCTAAATTTGTTCGATTCTCTTTATTTCTTTGTCGATGACATGTAGCAAAATAATATTTTCCGGGTTCAATCTTCCCGATATTTTCTATGTGAGGGCTAGGCAAGGGTCCTTTACGCTGACTCAAAAGGTCGATGACCGGATCTCCACATAATACAACATTCTCTAAAATACCGGATGCTGATAAAACGTTTACAGCCGTCTGGGTTGGACAAAAATAAAAATCTGCCAATGCATCCGTCACCAATTTATTGATTTCTTCCGGAATATCCTTGTCAAACTCTCGCAGACCGGCCTCAATATGAGCGACCGGTATCTTGAGCAGCCGGGAAGTCAATGCTGATGCACCTGTAGAATTAGTATCTCCAAATACTACGGTCAAATCCGGTCTCTCTCTTGCCAACACACTTGAAAGACGCTCCATTATTGTAACATATTGAGTGACGCCATCTCCCGATCCACAATTCAAATGGTAATCGGCAGTAGGAATCGACAACTCATTAAAAAATATCTCGGAAAGGTTTACATCATAATGTTGACCGGTATGAATTATCACTATCTCTAATGGATACTTTCTTAAAGCATGTAGAACAGGTGCTGCCTTAATAAACTGGGGGCGAGCGCCAACGACTATTGCCACCTTCTTCATTAAATAAGATATGGTTCGATAGGAGAAAACATGCGTTTGGTAGCGTAATGTTCCAATATCTTCGATTGGAAGCTTGACTTTTCATTATACCCACTTTTGCACCAAGTGTTATAAATCTGTAGGATAAAATCCTTCGTTTTTTCAAAATCTTCCGATTGGTCGGAAACGCTGATACCCAAATTCATAAGGGCAAATTCTTGAACAAAAAATGAATCGTTTTGATTTTTTACGATGCATAGAATTGGACTTCCCGCACAGAGGTATTCAACATATTTTCCGGTCACAATGCCTGTTAGTTTTTTGGAGGCCATAGTAAGCAACACGTTGATACAAGCCTGTTCTTGCAACGACACAGCTTCTTCTGAGGAAATAACACCTCTATTGTCAAGTATGTCCAACATTTCATACTCTTCTGCTATCTGATTCCAAAAAGCTCCATCTTTTCCGGCATACATGATTTTTATTTTTTCACGACACAAAGAACCATCCTTGATCAACACTTTCAGAGCGTCAAACAAGGGTCTTGCATTCCTTTCATCGCCATACATTGATCCGGTATATACCAAACTAAATTTTTCTGAAGGTCGGCTCCTAGAGAATATAAAATTTTCTTTTATGCCATTCATGACCGGAACTACTGTGCGTCCATAACGTTGTAATTCTTTAGAAAGCCCTTGAGAAACAGTTGTCATGACAGATATAACAGAAAATATCTTTTTATATATATAATGATGGTATTCAGGAAAAAACTGTAACTTATAATGCGGTTCTATGGGAAGATCTCTAAAGTCCGCAATCCAAGTAAGGTGTGGAAACTTTTTCTTTAATAAATAAGCAGCAAGGTGATCTGACATGGGTCTATACGAAGAATAAATATGGGTTATGCTATGTTCTTGAATCAACCGACATGCTTTTCGGTAAGCATTAAAAAGATAAATTCCTCCACCTTCGCCAAAAAGGACATTGATTGGGAAGGTGTTGATTAGTTTAATGAAAAAACGAGAGAATGGATTATTTTTAACAGATTCAGAGACATATCCAGACCGACTGAACAAACTAAGTAAATTACGATAGTCAAATGCAGATATTTCAAAAATAGAATTCTCGTTTTCTCGGTCAGCCTTCTTCTTAGTGATAATAAAATATTGTTGACAATACGGCAAAAAATTGTCAGCCATTTGCCGGTTTCGTTTTGGTGCAGTGCCAAATTCCGGAGGGAAGTTATAAAGGAGAAAAAGAATGTTTTTTTCCAATATTAAAAAATAAGTTGGTCGATTAAGTTTAAATATTGACCTGTAACAATGACATCATCAAACTGAGATTCCACTTTTTTTCGGCCGCTTCTTCCCATCATCTGCTTGGTTTCTTCAGGCAATAGATAAAATTTTTCGATAGTGTCTGCGAGCGCTGTTATATTTTTAACTGGTACTAAAAATCCATTAATGCCATCATCGACTACTGCTTTACAGCCGCTTGTATCACAGGTAATAACAGGCTTTCCCATGGCCAGTGCTTCTGTAAGAGTTCTTGCCATAGCTTCTCGATAGGATGGAAGAACAACACAACCAGATTTTGCTATGATAGGGCGTACATCGCGCACGTGACCAAAATATTTAATAATTCCTTTTTCTACCCATTCATAAAGAAGTTCATTTTTTATTGAAGTTGGGTTTCCATCATCTACTTCTCCTGCGACCCAAAATTCAATACTTGGATATCTACTTTTAACATCTTTAGCTGCTTCAATAAATTCTATTATACCTTTGTCGTAAATCAATCTTGCCAGAAAAGTAAACACCATTTTGTCATCATCATAAGTAATCTCCGGTACTTGTTTAAAATGCTCTAAATTAATCCCACAACCATTGACTGTCTCCGCATTGTTAGATTTTACAAATCCTTCCTCAATAAATTGCTCTTTATCTTCTTCATTTTCAAAAACCACTAAATCGGCTTTTAACAATGATTTTTTATATGCTTGTTTTATAGCGGCATTTAAAAGTGTGTCATGCAGAAATACATACCCCAAACCTGTTACGACACAGACGGATGGGATTCCCAAGGATTTAGCCGCCCAATTTCCAAAAAGATTTGGCTTTATGGTGTAATGAATAATCAAATCCGGATTTAATTCCTTATATATTTTCTTAAATTCTCGGTATAATGCCTGCTCTTTAAAGGGATTTACACTTTTCCGATCTAACTTTTTAAGAGCTATATGCCGGATATTAATTTGCTTCAATAGAGCAGGAAGATACTGATCTACCGGAGAAAGTAAAATAACTTCGTAACCACGGGCAACCAATGTTTCAATCAAATTCAACCTGAAATTAAAAAAGTTCCAAGTTGAATTAGCAACTAAAACAATCCGTTTTTTATGCTTATTTTTCAATTTTACTATAAATGTTTTTTGTAATCAGTCCGTATTTTTATACCTAAATTTTTGATATCCTGTTCTTTATCCATTGGATATATCATTAACACATCCTCTTCTTCAACAATAATCAAATCTTTAATATCTCTCAAAATTACTAATTTATTTGTATTATTCTTAACTAAAGTATTAGAAACATTTTCGAGAATGATATGATCGCACATAACGGCGTTTCCAAAGTCATCTTTTGCCACCTCTTGAAATAAGGATGCCCATGTTCCCAGATCAGACCAACCAATATCGGAAGGAATTGTAGTTACATTAGCGGATTTCTCAATAATGGCATAATCGATAGATTGATTAGGCGTCAAAGGGTATAACTGTTCAATCAAATTCGCAAGTTCATTTTCTTCGGCATCCATCAAAGGTTGAAGGACTTCATAGGTTTCCGGTGCATGTTGGATATACGCTTCTATTAATGTTTTGATGCTCATAAAAAACATGCCGGCATTCCAAAGGTAATCACCGGATTCAACGAACTTGACAGCAGTCTGGATATCCGGTTTTTCTTTAAATTCAATAACTTTATGAATTACGTCAAATTCGGGATTCTTTTTGTAATGAATATACCCGAATCCGGTGTCGGGACGATTGGGTTGAATACCTAAGGTTACAATGACATCATGTTGCTCTGCATAATTCAAAGCTTTTAAACAAAGGTCTCTGTAGTGTTCGTCTTTTAAGATAAGGTGGTCTGAAGGAACGAAACCAATGACGGCATCCGGATTGTGTCGAGCTATCAAGATAGCCGTCAAAAGGACGCTTGGTGCTGTATTATTACGAGAAGGCTCGCCGATAATATTGTGCAAAGGAATTGCAGGTAAATGTTCATGTACCAAATGGTGATAAGAACGATTAGTCACACAGAACATATTGAGTGGATCGATGATGGGGCAAAATCGATCATAAGTTTGCTGTAACAATGACCTTCCGGTACCCAACATATCAATAAACTGCTTGGGACGTGCTTCACGACTTGCAGGCCAAAATCTACTTCCGACGCCACCTGCCATGATGGCAATGTAATAGTTCTTATTTATATCCACATCAAAACTGTTTTGCTCAAATTAATATTTTGGGGGGAAATGGAGTCATTAAATCAAATTCATATTAAGGGATTAATAGTATCATTAAAAGGAATTTTGGGTCAATGAATTGCTAAAAATTTATCCTTATAAACACTCGTGAGACCTTCTTTCAAAGATATTACTGGTCTCCATTGTTTCTTTTTCAAGATACTCACATCCATTAGTTTTCGGGGTGTTCCATCCGGTTTCTTTGTATTGAAACAAAATGTTCCATTAAATCCAACAATATCAGCTATTAACTCCGCCAATTCCTTTATTGAGATATCTTCACCTGTACCTACATTTACAAATTGCCTTTCTTCATAATTGTGCATCAGATAGAAACAGGCATCAGCCAAATCATCTACGTGTAAAAATTCCCGGCGAGGATTCCCGCTACCCCAGATTTCAACGCTTGGTTGATTATTCACCTTTGCAGTGTGTATTTTCTTGATAAGTGCAGGTATGACGTGTGACTTTTCCAGATCATAATTATCTCCGGGACCATAGAGGTTGGTCGGCATGGCAGAGATGAAATTACAACCATACTGGTCTCTATAAGCCTCACATAGCTTAATTCCGGCGATCTTGGCAATGGCATAAGGCTCATTGGTCGGCTCGAGTGTACCTGTCAAGAGATATTCTTCTTTCAAAGGTTGGGGAGCCAACTTGGGGTAAATACAAGAGCTGCCCAGAAACAACAATTTCTCGACATGATGCTTGTATGCGGCATGAATAACATTCGCTTCTATCATCAGATTGTCATATAGAAATTCTGCCCGATAGATATTATTGGCCTGGATACCACCGACCTTTGCCGCTGCGAGAAATACAAATTCCGGTTTTTCACGTTCGAAAAAAGTATTGACAGCATCCTGATTTCGTAAATCCAATTCCTTGCTGGATGGTGTAATCAGGTTATTGAATCCGGTAGCTTTTAGTTTACGAACTATTGCTGACCCTACCATGCCATTTGAACCGGCGATGTATATTTTTGATGTTTTAATCATGAGTTAGTTTTTTAGCGTGTTGGCGTGTTGGCGTTTTGGCGCTTTGGCACATTGGCGCTTTGGCATGTTGGCGTGTTGGCGTTTTGGCACATTGGCGCATTGGCGTGTTGGCACATTGGCGCTTTGGCGTATTGGCGCATTATTGTTTTATTGAATTTCTGAAAGCATTAATTTGTTTTTGGAGCAATGAGATTTTTTCAAATAATTCTTTTGACTTTTCACTAAACAGGTTAAGCCTATTCGCTATTATTAGTTGTGTCTCCAATTCAAAGGAAGAACCTAATGCAATAGAGAGATAATTAATCAAGGATTTATTAGTTCCACTACAGCCTTCAGCAATATTCGAGGGAATGGAAACAGCACATCTCCTAATCTGGCTGATTAACCCATATTTTTCTTCTTTCGGGAATGAATCCGTCAGTGAATAGATATCCAATGCTAATGCTACACTATTTTTCCAAATATCAAGTTCTCTAAAATTCCTCATAATTGTTTAAGTTTTATTTATACTCTTATATCTTCAAAAATTATCCAACACGCAAAAGCACCAATACGCTAATGCGCCAACATGCTAACACGCCAACATGCTAATGCGCCAATGCGCTATCCCCCCTCCTAAACAACTTCACATCCGCCGCCACCATCTCCTTGACCAACATATTCAGATCATACTTAGGCTGCCAACCGAGTTTTGTTTTTGCCTTGGTCGGATCACCGATGAGTAAGTCCACCTCTGTAGGTCGATAATAGCGGGAATCGACGGCCACCACTTCTGTGCCAATTTCGACCGGATATTCAGGATGAGTACTAGACGACACAATACCCACTTCTGCAACACCTTTTCCCTTAAATTCTATTCCTATACCCACTTCAGCGAAAGCAAGTCGAATGAAGTCCCGAACCCTTGTCGTCACACCCGTAGCAATGACGAAATCTTCCGGCTTGTCTTGTTGCAAGATGAGGTACATAGCTTCTACATAGTCCTTAGCATGTCCCCAATCACGTTGGGCATCTAAGTTTCCCATGTATAACTTGCTCTGCAAGCCTAAAGCAATCTGTGCGACGCCCCGGGTAATTTTACGTGTCACAAATGTCTCGCCTCGAAGCGGGCTTTCGTGATTGAACAGTATCCCATTGCAAGCAAACATATTGTACGCTTCCCTGTAATTGACTGTGATCCAATAAGCATAGAGTTTGGCTACGGCATACGGCGAACGGGGATAAAAGGGTGTGGTTTCACTCTGCGGCACAGCCTGTACCAAGCCATACAGCTCCGAAGTAGAGGCCTGATAAATCTTAGTCTTCTCGGTCATCCCCAGCAGGCGCACAGCTTCCAGGAGGCGGAGAGTGCCGATGCCATCTGCATTCGCTGTGTATTCCGGTGTCTCAAAACTAACGTGTACATGACTCATAGCAGCAAGATTGTATATCTCGTCCGGCTGCGTCTCTTGAATGATACGAATGAGATTGGTAGAGTCGGTCATGTCGCCATAATGCAGCGAGAATTGGACATTTTCCTCGTGTGGATCCTGATATAGGTGGTCTATCCGGTCAGTATTGATGAGCGAGGAGCGTCGTTTGATGCCATGAACCATATAGCCTTTGGATAATAGCAATTCGGCAAGGTAGGCGCCATCCTGACCCGTAATTCCGGTTATTAATGCTGTTTTTGACATTATTATTTTTATTATTTATCTGGGAAAATTCTTTAAATAATTGTACACGAAGGTACTGATTTTTTAATATGCAAAATATTCAGAAAAATTGCGTTTGTATAACAAATTTCCCTAATGACTTCATTATTTTTCCCCTCTATCTCCCCTGAAGCGGGAGAACCAAATAATGAAGTCATTCCTTCCAAAGAGTTTAAATATCAATTAAAGAGTCAGATTTTGAGGGAAATATGTTATACACACAAAATTGCTGTTCTCTTTTCAACAGAGAGGCCACTGAGAATAAAATCTCCGTACCCTCCAGGTTTCCTCACGACTGCAAAGCCAACAGTATCTCTACGATGCGTGCTGCTGTCTTACCGTCCCAAAGTTCCGGAACATTGCCTTTTTTCCAATCTCCTGCAAACAATTTATCCATGGCAGGTGGGATTGCCACAGGATTCGTGCCGAGGAGCTCATTAGTGCCGATAGTACAAGTCTCAGGCCGCTCCGTATTATCCCTGAGAGTCATACAAGGGATACCCATCACAGTAGTCTCTTCTGTGATGCCACCACTATCTGTTATGACCGCTTTGGCGTGTCTGACCAAATAGTTGAACTCTAAATACCCAAGAGGTTCTATCATGTAGAGATTATCCGCTTTCAACCCTGTTTGCTCCAATACCTTTGCAGTACGGGGATGTACGGGAAAAACTAACGGAATATTTCTGGAATGCTCAATAATGGTTCGGATTAGTTTAGCCAAGCCATTTTCTTCATCTACATTAGCCGGCCGGTGCAGTGTCATCACAATGTAATTACCATCACTCAAGTTAGCTGTATCAAATATAGCGGGTTTACGCAGTCGGGGCAATTGTTTGAGTAAGGTATCGATCATCGTATTACCGACAAAAAATATCTGCGCATCTGTTTTTCCTTCCTTACGCAAATTCACATTGGCTGTTTCGGAGGTGGTGAAAAAATAATCCGTAATAGCATCTGTCACCATGCGATTGATCTCTTCCGGCATGGTCCAGTCACCGGAGCGGATTCCCCCCTCGATATGAGCCACCTTGATATTATTAAGTTTTTTTGCGGTGATAGCACAAGCCATAGTAGAGGTAACATCTCCTACGACAACGACCAAATCAGGTCTGTCATCGATAAGCGCTTTTTCATAGCCGGTCATGATTGCTGCTGTCTGCTCGGCTTGGCTGCCACCACCTGCGCCCAGATTCAAATCCGGTTCGGGAATGCCGAGTTGTTCAAAGAAGTCACCACTCATCTTCTTATCATAATGTTGCCCCGTATGGATTAGCCGGTAATGTAAGTTTTTACCTTGATTTTGTGCATTTTTAATTGCGTCAATAATCGGTGCAATTTTCATAAAATTGGGGCGTGCTCCGGCAATAATGTCTATTTTCAATTTATTATTAATATTTTATTTATTTTGTATTTTACTATGTTCTTCTTTCAAAAAGACTTTGTGATTTCTTTTTTAGGACACAGGGTTACACAGAGTTTTACACAGTGTTTCACAGTGAAAACAACTCTGTGGTACTCTTTGTCCTATATTTTTAAGCCACAGGGTTACACAGTGTCTTACACAGGGTTACACAGTGAATCAACTCTGTAAGACTCTGGGTCCTATATTTTGAAGTCACAGAGTTACACAATGTACTAACACAGTGTTACTCAGTGAAAACAACTCTGTGGTACCTTTAGTTTGTACTATGAAATAAATTAATGGATTTTTTGAATAAATTAGTCCTTATTAATTATTCCACAAGAAACAGGGTGAATCAGTTTGTGATTAAGGTTTTTAGGCCTATACGGAGATTATGAACCCTGTTTCTTTGAGAGTAAGATCCAAATAGAAATTTAGGCTAATGACCTATTATTAAGGACTTAGATAAAACTCTCAGTGTGGAACTAAAACTTTTTATGATGATACAAAAATATGTAATTGGAATCGATGTTTCCAAATCAAAGTTAGATTGTGCCATTATGGATTTCAACTTACTTTTATTTGATGAAAAATCTATTGCTAACAACCAAAAATCTATTGGTTCTTTCATCTCTACTCTAATAAAAAAGCTGGCCATTGATAAGAACCAGTTGGTTATTTGTTGTGAGAATACCGGAATTTATAACCGACCCTTAGAATTGGTCTGTTCAGTACTTGGAATTACACTCTGGGTTGAGCATGCGCTTAAAATCAAGAGAGCTTCAATAGATATGCGTGGCAAAGATGACAAAAAAGATGCCCTGCGTATTGCAGAGTATTGCATAAGATATATAGATAAGTTAGTGCCTTTTAAGGAACCATCCAAAATAGTCCAGGAAATATCCCACTTATCTAAAAGTCGTGAAACACTACTGACTCAAAGAGTTGCAATAGAGAATCAATTAAAAGAAGCTGAAACCCATGATAATTTTGAGTACAAAATACTCAGCAAAACGTATAGAGCTACTTTACGTACCTTAACCAAGTCTATAAAAAAAATAGAAGCCTTGATTGAGACCTTGATAGATCAAGATGATGAGATTAAGGAGACAAGAAACCTATTAGTTTCCATTCCCGGCATAGGTAAACAATGTGCAATTCACCTAATAATTACTACCGATAATTTTACTAGATTCGATAATGCCAATCATCTTGCTTGTTATGCAGGTGTTGCACCTTTTAAAAACGAATCAGGTAAAATTGTGAAAAGGGCTAGAGTATCCAAGATGGCCAATAAAAATATAAAACGATTACTACATATGGCAGCAATGGCTGCTATCAAATCTAACCCACAATTAAAAACCTATTTTAAACGAAAAGTTGAAGAAGGGAAAAATAAAATGAGTGTACTTAATGCAGTTAGAAATAAACTTGTTCACAGGATTATGGCAGTTATAAGTCGTAAAACACCTTATCTGCCTCAAGAAGTTTTTCTATTAAAATGAAAAAAAATATTTGTTTTTTAACATAGAAATCTCTGTGTCCATATTTTTAAGTCACAGGGTTACACAGTGTTTTGCATAGGGTTACTCAGTGAAGACAACTCTGTGAGACCTTTAGTTTGTTCTATATTTTAAGTCACTGGGTTGCACAGTGTTTTACGCAATGTCTCGCAAATTTATTCTTTCAAAGTGAATACTCTATTCTCACTTTACAAGGGGAACACTGAGAAAAAAAGCGCTCTGCACCCAGTATTACAACCTCCGTGTGCTCTTTTTTAAATAATCTGCATCCAACTCAACTCATTCTTCCTACATCTTGCCATCGAGACTCTTACCGGTCTCTATGTGTTGAAAATCAGGCAATATCTCTTTCATGGCTAATACAATATCTGATTTATCATACTCGGACTGCTGCATTAACATTTTTAATTTTTCAATGATTGTCTCGATTTTGGCAAGGGTTACAACTTTTGCATTTTTGATTACTCCCATCCCTTGATATAACTCTAGGTCCACAATATCCTGAGCATCATAAAACTCCTCATACAACTTCTCACCCGAAGTGTCAGAAGTGAAAAAATAAACCGGGTAATTATGGCTATCCTCATTATCTGCAAAATAAGCTTTGGCTTCTTCTTCTGTATTTGCCTGTATCACCGTCTTACCGGATTGTTCCAAGAAATTAATCGTAATATCTTTGAAATAAACCATTTGATCGTCATGCAACTTCGGAAAATATATCTCCCCGGAATTTCCCAGGATACAAGCCAACAAACAGATCTGACCACTCTCTTCAGGTGAAACAAAAAAGCGTTTTACATCCCCCGGACAAGCCAAGGGTTGTTGCTTCATCAGGCGATAGATATATCCATCCAATAGGGAGCCATTGGAAAAAGCTACATTCGCAAAGCGGGCAGTAGTGATTTTCATGCTTGTACTGTACGCCATGATCGTCTCTTCCATGAGTTTCTTACTGGCACCCATGACATTGACCGGATTTGCGGCTTTATCGGTAGAAACACAGAAAAAATGCTCCGGTGGGTTTTCTGATAAAAAATCTAACAATTGTTTGGCATTAAAAACATTATTACCCAACATCGCTTCGATGGAATATTTATCTTTTTCAGAACGCACGTGCTTATGTGCCGCAAAATTAGCGACTATCTGAAACGGTCCTTCATTGCGCACCATCTTCCTGAAGATATCGGTGGCAAAATCCATGGGGTACGTCTTATAATCGACCGGTATATATTGATTCTCGGTACTTCTCAGATCCCGGGTAAGCTCGGTGAGACCATTTTCATTGGTATCGACAATATAGAGTTTTGCCGGCCTGAATTTTAATATCGCATGAACAAACGACGAACCAATAGTGCCTGCCCCACCGATAACCAATACAGATTTATTATAAATTTTTTCCGATAATTCCGCATTATATTCCAGCAAATCTCCTGCAAAGAGACTCTGTTCTCGATGAGTGATATATTCTTTGATAAAATTATTAATATTAATTAATTGCATTTTATAACTTTACTTTTAGGTCTTTTTGTATTTTTAAAACAGATATTATTAAGAATGCTTATTTCAACATATATACCGCCGGGAAGGCCCTGAGATTACCAAAAAAGAAAACGCTGTGTGCTCTTCGTTTAAACTTCTGTGTTAAAAAATCTGCTTAAAAATTATCAAGACGCCTTACGTTTGAACGAAATTATTAAAACAATGAACCGACATCCATTTTTAGAAATTCTTGCCACGGAATTCCCGATTTACCGACCAATAGTATCTTTTCGGGTTTATACTTCTCTTGAAATGATTTCATACCACCTGTCACCTTTTGTGTGTTTGTTTTTACCTCTATGCCGATGACTTGAGACCTTTTCTCAATGACAAAATCAACCTCTTCGTTTCTATGTCTCCAATAGTAAAGCTTTAGTCCATGTTCGAGTGAAGCATTCAATAAATGCGCGCCTACGGCTGACTCTACGATTCGTCCCCAGGCCTCCGGTTGATATTTTATTTTGTCAAAGGTGTTGTTACTTTGTGCACTTATTAATGCAGTATTATGCACTTGAAATTTAGGACTAGACGATCGCTTTCTTATGATATCAGAAGAATATTTTTCTATGCCTGCCAACAAACCGGCAGTATCAAGCAGGTATAAATAGTGGGACAATGTGATAGTATTGCCTACATCAAGTAATTGACCTACGATTTTAGTGTAAGATAAAATCTGTCCGGAATAAATACATCCGATTTCAAACAGTCGTTTCATTAATGCCGGTTTATCCACCCGTGAAAGCATCAGGATATCTTTCGAAATGCTTGTCTCGATGAGTGAATCCGATATATATTTTTTCCATCTAGGTTCGTCAAATATCAAGGCAGCTGAACCCGGATACCCACCATACCATACAAATTGATCCGCTGTCCAGCCAAATGCCTCTTGCATTTCCAGAAAAGACCAATGACCCAGATATGTGCTTTCAAAACGCCCGGTTAATGATTCTGTCAATCCCTGCTGCATTAATAAACAAGAGGACCCTAATAACAGTACTTTAATATTATTACCCAATCGAGTATCTTCATCCCATAACTTTTTAACAATTTCACTCCAGTTGCCAATTTTCTGTATCTCATCCACGACAAGAGTAATTTCCTTCATTCCTGCTAATTGAAGCCTTACTCTAGCCCCTTCCCATATTTGTTCCAACCAAACAGCATTAGCAGCCATTGTATCCGCTGATTCATAAATCGAATTAGGTAAATCAGGTAGAAGCTGATATACTAATGTCGTCTTTCCTACTTGTCTTGGCCCCATCAAAACCTGAATAAAAGAACGAGGCTCTCTGAGTCGTGCTGATAATTTATTGATTGGCTGCCGTTTAAACATCGTTTTACAATTTACTCAATACATCGAGTAAATTTACTCAATCTATTGAAATAACAGTGAAAAAACATATTCAATTTTACTCACTATCGGCATGAATGTAGTTTTTCGGCAGGGGGATCACCGGGAAGGCGCTGAGATCGCTAAGAAAAAAGATATCAGTGTACTCAGGATTAAATCTGCTGTGTCCTTTTCAATTTGGTGTTCGCTAATAAACTTGCTTTACTATATTAAAATTCCCTTCTCGGCAATGTTTTAAACACTTTATAAATTAAATCTGAGCTTGGAAAAACAATTACCCAAGCAGTGAGAAAGATACACATCAAGTCCACGTACAAATTACGGTTTTCTTGATACCAAACCTCTAATTGGCCCTTAAAAGGGTAAATTTTATTTTTATAAAAATCCCAGGTATCTCCTCCTTTATTTCGTATGTCAGTTATCAAAGTTTCTTCATCACGAAACACGATTGAACCAACTCCTGTCAAGCCGGGTTTTGCATTATAAATAACTTTTTGAATAGCCTCCGGGTATGCGTCAAAGCTTTTCTGCATCACAGGTCTTGGGCCGACTACACTCATATCTCCCAGAAAAATATTAAGTAATTGTGGTAATTCGTTTATTTTAGATGTACGTAAAAATCCGCCCATTGGCGTCAGACGGGGGTCTTTTTTTAAAGTAATCAATCCGCCAGCCATGTTCGGACTGTCTTTAAGCATAGTGGCAAATTTATAAATTTTAAATATTCTATTCTTATAGCCAACACGCTCTTGAAAATACCAAACATGCCCTTCCCCGGTGAGTTTTAATAAAATAATAATAGGGATTAATAGTGGGGATAATGCAACTAATGCCAAGCCGGAGGCAATAATATCGAAAGTCCGTTTAATTAAAAGATATATCATTTTATTTGATTAATATCCGATTATTCTGATAATTTCAGCGATTGCTATTTTCCTTTTGCTATCACCTCACGTATAGACTCAATCACCCTCTGACGATCTTCATCCGTTAATGAAGAACTAGAAGGAATACATAAACCATGATCGAACAAATGAGCAGAAATATCTCCGCCATAATAGGGCGCATTATCAAAAATCGGCTGTAAATGCATGGGCTTCCATAAAGGGCGCGTCTCGATGTTCAGCTCATTTAATGAAATACGAATATCTTCTCTTGTTACTCCATTACAGTTATCCGGATATACAAGGATAGAGGTCAACCATCTGTTGCTGTACATACCCTCTAAACCTTCTTGAAACAGGATACCAGCTTCATCTTCGAATCCCTTTAGATATACATCAAAGTTATTTCTACGTTGCTTTACCCGCAAACCCAAAACTTCCATCTGCCCACGTCCAAAACCTGCCACAATATTACTCATCCGATAATTATAACCGATGTGTGAATGCTGATAATGGGGTGCATTATCTCTAGCTTGTGTTGCCAAAAATTTAGCCTTATTAGCATCAATTTCTGTTTTTGTGACAAGCGCACCTCCACCTGAGGTGGTAATGATTTTATTCCCATTAAATGAAAGACAGGCCATTTCGCCTAGAGTACCACACATTTTACCCTTATAAGTAGAGCCTAATGCTTCTGCAGAGTCCTCCAATACAGGGATTTGATATTTTTCAGCTATTTGTATAATCTCATCCATCTTTGCAGGCATGCCGTACAGATGTACCGGAATGATAGCTTTGACTTTTTTCCCCTTTTTTCTACGGTCAACAATAGCCGATTCCAATTGCTCAGGGCACATATTCCAGGTATCACGCTCACTATCTACAAACACAGGCGTAGCCCCTTGATATACGATAGGATTAGCAGAGGCGGAAAAGGTCATGGACTGACAAATCACTTCATCACCCTGTTCGACACCCATCAAAATAAGTCCAAGGTGCAAGGCTGCTGTCCCTGAACTTAAAGCGGAAATATAATGAGTACCTCCCAAAAATCGCTGAATATCAACTTCTAATGCATCAACATGAGGACCTAATGGCACTACCCAGCCGGAATCAATAGCATCGTTGACATATTTTTTTTCCTGACCACCTAAATGTGGAAGGGAAAGAGCTATTCTCTTGTGTTCCATTTGCTTAATTTTTTATTATTCGACCAGGATTCCCTACAACTTTAGTATAGTCGGGAACATCCTTAATTACCACCGATCCGGCCCCAATAGTACACCATTTGCCGATTTTAATTCCCGGTATAACTACGGCACCGGCTCCTATATGTGTGCCTTCTCCAATAGTCACATTCCCACAAAGTGTAGCATTCGGTGAAATGTGAACGAAGGAATCAATCCTACACTCATGCTCTACAACCGTAGCTGTGTTGATAATACAATAGTCACCTAACTTAGATAAGGCGTTGATCATCGAATCTGTATGGATTAAATTCCCCATTCCGATAGTAACAGTAGGTGATACAATTGATGAGGGGTGAATCAAATTGATAGACTTCATTTGACCTTTTTCACTAGCTATCTTCTCTATAATCTTTCTGCGTATTCTATTATCCCCGATACATATAAAATTCTTCTCTTCAATGTTCAATAGGTCCTCAGAACCTAGATATTTTAACTTATAAGGATTTTCTTTTTTCTCCAATTTATCATAATACCCGTCCAGATGATAACCACAGGCTAATGCAGTCTCGATGCAAACATAAGCATGGCCTGAATAGCCGATGATGTTGAGTGTTATATTGGTCTCACTAGTTATTCCCACATTAATTTATTATAACCAATTTTCTAATACAGTTAAATATTTTCTAATTGTAATTTCAATTTATCTATTAGTTTTCGGTGTTTAGATGGATTTTTATCTCTTAACACTTCAATGTTTTGCAATTTCCACTTTATAGCAGGGAAATTTTGAAAATTATAAATATCCCAATTTGGTTCGCCGCTTTCCAGCTGCATCAAAAAGTCTTTGTCTTTCTCATTTAATGAATTGTGTATGATTTTAATTAAACTGCTTCGAGTGCTTTCAAAATCGTTATAAGTAAAAAGCTCTTCTGTCATTCCTATAAATTGATTTTCAAAAGCATTATGTTGATCTTTTAAGTGCGGAAAAAGCATCTCAACAATTGGACGGTTTGAACTAACTAGATAAAATAAAAAACCGGTTTTTATAACTTCAGAAAAATTTTCGGTTTTAAGCATATTGTGAATATCAAACAAATCTCGCGGATGTTGTCGATCTAGCGCTGCACAAATCTTGCCACCAAACAGGTGCCCGATTTCAACCATTTGGACATCAAAAAACGAATCGAACTCTTCTTGGGCTTTAACACAAAGTATCTTACTGACAGGATTTAAAAAACACCCTCTTTTTATTGGATTGACTTCAACCTTAACATTCGCTTGTTTAGTACTTATATTCAGTTTTAGTTCTTTATCGTTGTGCTGAACAATAATACCTCGGAGAGCTTTTGTAATATTTATTTTTATTGAAAATAATGCTTCATTTATTGATTTCAATGCAGTTTCCCTGTCATTTATTAGCAAATAAGTCAAGTCAATATCGATTGACAAACGAGGTAAATTATATTGAAAAAGATTGATAGCTGTGCCTCCGTGAAGTGCAAAACATTTTTCCTTAAAAATGTAGGGGAGAATTAACAATAATAGCTCAACTTGCTTTTTGTAGAAGCTATAATTCATTTCTTTTCTATTTCTTTTGGAACTGTTATTTGGTACTTGGGGATATAAATTCCCCCTTTAACCAAACTTCTGGTACCAGTTCCCAAATCTATATGATCTAGTTTTAGATATTTAAACCAACTATGATTTGACTTTTCAGCTAAATACAAAAAAAGTCTTTTTACTTTTATTGAGGTACATCTCTCAAGTAATTCTTCAACTTTATGAGGAATTAAGTCCGTTAAACCCTGCATTAATTCAAAACATTCCATTAATTCCATTCGCTGAGGAGCTAAATAAAGACACTCCATCATAGCCCGAACTGTAGAGGAAACTTTCAGTGAAAAATTTTTATGTGATATTTGAGTCATTCCTAAATCAAGAGGTAAAAAGGAAGAAGTAACATAAGTTGTGCTAATTCCCCAATCCATTTGTTTCATCCATGAAGGTAAGACTTCATTTTTGTAGCCAAAGAGATAGGCATATTGTTGGTTCAACTCTAAATAATGAGCCCTGCCAAGCAAACCCAAAGCAGTTACAGCGGCTGGGTGAACGCTTAATTCATATTGATTTTGTAAGGTATATATCGCACCAAGATAATCGACTTGATCGTTATAACGTATGACAGCCCCATAAGCTAACTCTTCTAACCATTGGCTTTCTTTGTAGTTGCGTATTAGCTCTGGACTGTATCCATGTTTACTTAACCAAGCACTTGCCATGACAACTCCTGGCGGCATAAGTAACAATAGTTTATTTATTTTGGTTTTAACCGATGTATTCATTATGCATCAATTTGCTGTAAAGTAAACAAATATACTGAAAAATTTACTTTGTAGTCGTAAAATGCATTATACATTCATCATTTTATAATAAAGTAAATAGAAAGATTCAAAAAATTGGTTGACACCCATTAACACCATTCTCAAGACAACCGATGACATTTTGACTTCCTGGTATCCAATTAATCACTGAACTGTCTAAAGTAAAACTAGGCTTCAGTTTGTTTGTATTAAACCACCTCAGTAACTTACTTCCGGTACCGGGACATCTTCCAGAATGGTACTTTCGGATTTAAGATTTATGTACGATTTGTTTCATTGTAAGATTGAATTAAAATTAAGGGGATAAAATAGATGACGGGTGAATTAAATTGATAGCCTTCTTTTGGCCTTTTTCACTACCTATTTTCTCAATAATCTTTCTGCGTATTCTATTATCCCCGATACATATGAAGTTCTTCTATTCAAGGTTCAGTAGGCCATCAGAGCCAAAATATTTTAAATTACAGGATTCCCTTTTTTTCAAATTTATCATAATATCCGGACAGACGATATCAACAGGCTAAAGTAGTCTCGATGCAGATATAAGCATGTCCGGAATAACCGATGATAAAGATATCTTGTCCGACCATAGAGATATATAAGTTTTAATTAGATTGTAATCTATGCACAATTTCATTTATATACCTCGTTGCAAGGATCTCTCTATCAAAATTTTCTCTCGCATAATTATACCCATTTTCACCTTCCATTATAACTCTCTCTTTCGAATTCAAGTACTCTCTGATAATTTTATTAAATTCTTGTGCGCTCTCAGGTTCGACATACGAACCCGCATTAGCATCTTCTACTAACTCCCTGGAAACACCGTCTATCGCCATTAATATTGGTTTCTTGCAAGACATGTAATCGAAAGTTTTATTGGAATATACTGTCTTAAAAGTATCGACTTTTTTCAATACTGAAGTACCCATTTCAGAGGCCAGAATGTATTTAAAAACCTCTTTCTTTGGTACAGGATCAATAAATCGAACATTCCTTAGATGCATATTTTCAGCTTTCCTTATCAACCGTTCCTTTTCCATTCCTTGCCCAATCAATAAGAAAAGAACATTGGTATCTTCTAACAACTTCCCTGCTTCCAAAATCTGTTCAAGATGATTTGCAACACCATGAGCCCCTACGTAGGTAATGACAAATTTGTTATCCAAATCGTGCTCTTTTCTAAAAGATTCACGATCAAAAGCCGACAGAACAGACTCTGATAATGAGAAATCAGCCGCATTGGGAATCATAATTAACTTATCTGTATTGACCCCCTTTTTCTCTTTTAGAGTTTTATAAAAAGCAGGTGTGAGGACATTGATAAGTTTTGATTTTTTATATATGAATTTTTCGACAGCATAGGCCAATTTTATCACCCATTTATTGGTTAATACTCCTGTATCAATAGCGGATTCAGGCCATAAGTCTCTTATCTCAAACACCATTGGGATTCGGTTAAATAGCGAAATCAGATAGCCTGAGATACCCACAAATAATGGAGGCGAAGTGACTAAGATTACATTAAATTTTCCCTCAACTTTAAAAAGGCCTGCCCCTAAGGAGGAAAACATAAAAGAAAAATAACCCCATAATCGCCCGATAAATCCGTTATTATATGATTCAGACACATGAGTTCGCCATACAGTTACGTCATCTTGTTGTTTTTTTACAAAATATTTACCCTTATACTCAGGCCTTTTTTCCAGACCATTAGCATGCATCATTCCTCCAATAACCGTTATATCATGTCCCTGTTTTGCCCAGGTTTTGGTCATTTCATTCCAACGGGAACCTCCTGCATCATCTTCTTCTAAGAAATATTGGTGAAGCAATAATATTCTCATTCTATATAACTTATATCAGTAATAATATGTTGATAAAAAGGAATTTCACAGCTTTTTTTCTCTTGCATTTCGCCATAATAATCTGATTTATATGACTTTACCCCTTGGGCTTCATTTTGCATAGGTACAATTTTCACTTGATCCGAAATAGGATGCCAAATTTGCCTGCATTCCACATCCGGAAGATTATACACCTCATCGGTAACTCGCCATTGCTTCTTATCTTTCGATATTTGTATCATTCGACGATGCTTTGCTTTGCGATTCAGAAATCGAAAGGCAGATATTTCGCCACTAAATATTAGGCTATTCTCAGTTTCTGTCCATTGTGCTGAAATACGCTGTGTCCAAAAATACCAAATAAATCGGGCACCTTTGAGCATTTGATTATTCCCTCCCACCATTACACTATTGTGACCTTCAGTTCCGACAAAATAGTTTATTAAATCGGGATTGGTGTTGTACTTATATGTACCGGCATCCCAAAGTATATTCTTATCACCTATCCAAATATCAATATGTAAATTATCCGCCTGTGCCGGTCTGTCTTTATGATTTCCGCAACGTATAAATGTCAGTTTATCATTATTCCTGTAAATATAATAGCCTCCATTATTAAATGATTGTGGCTTATTATTAATTTTTTCTAATTTATTAAAATTATTCTTTGGATTAATACTTACTGTCCACTGCCTATCTTCTGTTATAGCATTATCTCTATATAAATCATGTCCTGTCAATTGATAATGCAAGGTGTTTAACTGCGGTCTGTAATCTCTGTAATCTGAATCTGTCCATGGAAAAAATAAGGCCCCATCATTTGAACCATAATTTGGCAAATAACCATTTTCATCCATCGTGCATTGATATAGAAAATTTAATGATTTGTGTGCCCTTTTATAAAATGTATCGGAAAAGCGTTGTTTGTTTTTTTCAGTAACTGCAATGGCTAAAGACATCAGCTGTATCACTACCCGGTGGTAGTTCATCGAAAATTGCAAAAATGTCCCATCCTCATATATTTGGTAATCTATCTCTTGTTCTAACCACTTTCGACCCTTTTGAGACCACTTTTCGGTTTCAGTAATAAATGGAAAAATAATATTGGATAATGCTAAAAATAAAGTTTCAGTTATTGCATGATTATTTCTAACAGCAATCCTGGAAAAATTAATGTGGTGAAATACGTGATGCAATGACCAATAGATAACATGTTGAATTTTGCTCCATCTTTCTTCAGTCAATGCAAGGCTATCTCTATAATAGGATAGTGCATAGCACCAGTTAAAGATACGCAAAGATGTCTCTTGACTACATCGCCAGTTGGGTCCTTGATTAATGGGATTAGCATCGATCCAACTTTCTATTTCAGAAAATACAAACTCACTCAGATCTTTCTCAAAATGAAAATCATACCGAATCAGAGTCAGTAAATAAGTGAATCTGGATTTTTCCCAAACATATTTGATGTCACCACTTGTCTGTGAATAATCCGTAATATCTGACCAATGTAAATCTTTATTGTATTGATAACCATTGTCTGGATTCGTTATCCAGTCATAACCTGAACCAAGATCTTTCCATTCATAGCTGAAAAACTGTATTTTACCTTTGAGGATTTGCTCTGCTTTATTTGCTAAAATTTCTGTGGGTTGCCGTTCAGCATCTACTAGATTTTGCGAAACATCTGAAAATTTAAAAGGAATACTTCGCCATTTTTCCAAAGAAATAAAGTGTTTTTGTGCTTGATTTATAGGGTGCATTTTTTTTAATATACCGGTTCGTTTTTTTACCTCATAAGATATCCGATACAATGTGTATCTAATACCCATATTGCGGAATAATTGTATAGCTTTTCTAACTTCCAAACTTTATTTGATTATTAATCACTTTATAATGCGTAGAAAAATCAAAGATTATCACCTAATAGGTGCACAACCTATAAAAGTGAATGCAAATAGTCTGCAGTCTTATTATTCTGTGGACCTATTTAGAAGATCACAGTGTTACACAGTGAATCAACTCTGTGAGACTCTGTGTCCTATTTTTTTTAGGTCACAGTGTTACACAGTGTTTTGCACAGTGTTACTCAGTGAATCAACTCTGTGAGACTCTGTGTCCTATTTATTGGGTCACAGTGTTACACAGTGTTTTGCACAGTGTTACACAGTGGACTACACAGTGTTACACAGTGAAATAACTCTGTGGTACCTTTAGTTTGTACTATGAAATAAATTAATGGATTTTTTGAATAAATTAGTCCTTATTAATTATTCCACAAGAAACAGGGTGAATCAGTTTGTGATTAAGGTTTTTAGGCCTATACGGAGATTATGAACCCTGTTTCTTTGAGAGTAAGATCCAAATAGAAATTTAGGCTAATGACCTATTATTAAGGACTTAGATAAAACTCTCAGTGTGGAACTAAAACTTTTTATGATGATACAAAAATATGTAATTGGAATCGATGTTTCCAAATCAAAGTTAGATTGTGCCATTATGGATTTCAACTTACTTTTATTTGATGAAAAATCTATTGCTAACAACCAAAAATCTATTGGTTCTTTCATCTCTACTCTAATAAAAAAGCTGGCCATTGATAAGAACCAGTTGGTTATTTGTTGTGAGAATACCGGAATTTATAACCGACCCTTAGAATTGGTCTGTTCAGTACTTGGAATTACACTCTGGGTTGAGCATGCGCTTAAAATCAAGAGAGCTTCAATAGATATGCGTGGCAAAGATGACAAAAAAGATGCCCTGCGTATTGCAGAGTATTGCATAAGATATATAGATAAGTTAGTGCCTTTTAAGGAACCATCCAAAATAGTCCAGGAAATATCCCACTTATCTAAAAGTCGTGAAACACTACTGACTCAAAGAGTTGCAATAGAGAATCAATTAAAAGAAGCTGAAACCCATGATAATTTTGAGTACAAAATACTCAGCAAAACGTATAGAGCTACTTTACGTACCTTAACCAAGTCTATAAAAAAAATAGAAGCCTTGATTGAGACCTTGATAGATCAAGATGATGAGATTAAGGAGACAAGAAACCTATTAGTTTCCATTCCCGGCATAGGTAAACAATGTGCAATTCACCTAATAATTACTACCGATAATTTTACTAGATTCGATAATGCCAATCATCTTGCTTGTTATGCAGGTGTTGCACCTTTTAAAAACGAATCAGGTAAAATTGTGAAAAGGGCTAGAGTATCCAAGATGGCCAATAAAAATATAAAACGATTACTACATATGGCAGCAATGGCTGCTATCAAATCTAACCCACAATTAAAAACCTATTTTAAACGAAAAGTTGAAGAAGGGAAAAATAAAATGAGTGTACTTAATGCAGTTAGAAATAAACTTGTTCACAGGATTATGGCAGTTATAAGTCGTAAAACACCTTATCTGCCTCAAGAAGTTTTTCTATTAAAATGAAAAAAAATATTTGTTTTTTAACATAGAAATCTCTGTGTCCTATTTTTTGGGCACTGGTCCACAAGACTTATGCTTTCACAATATGAATCTTTTAATTCCATCCTTTAAACTTTTAGTGTAGAAGTTTATTAATAGCCCAACTTTACAGCCAGAGAATTTAAGATAGGTCAAAACCTGTGCTGAATGAACATCCCTGAAATCCTCCACACACTTCAGTTCTACTACAACTTTCTCTTCCACCAATATATCCATCCGATATCCACATTCCAATCTTATCTCTTCATATACTATGGGCAATGGTTTCTCCGTCTCAACACTTAATCCCTTTTTCCTTAGTTCATACACTAAGCATGTACTATATGCTGACTCCAACAAACCCGGTCCCAACACACTATGTACCTTGAATGCAGAATCCAATATTTCATGGGTAATGTCGTTTATTTCCATACTTTTATTTATTTAAAGGGCATTTACTTCAAAAAATTTCGCAGTTATAATATTCTGTAGAACAATTTAGAAGGTCACAGTGCTACACAGTGAAAACAACTCTGTGAGACTCTGTGTCCTATTTTTTTTAGGTCACAGTGTTACACAGTGTTTTGCACAGTGTTACACAGTGAATCAACTCTGTGGTACTCTGTGTCCTATTTATTGGGTCACAGGGTTACACGGTGTTTTACACAGTGTTACACAGTGGACTACATAGTGTTACTCTGTGAATAAACTCTGTGAGACTCTGTGTCCAACTTTGGACAGCACCGAACTCACTTATTCTACCTCCACCCAAGCCCCTTGTTTCAGGCTCTCTATCGCCGCAAAAGACGCTTTAGTCGTATTGATGATCTCGTCAAAGGGTATGAGTGGTGTCCCTCCGGTGACAATAGCCTGATTAAGGGATTGGAACTGTTGTTTATGGCCTTTGTCGATTTTTGTTTTAAGAGAAGAAAAACCTTTGGTATCATAGCCTTCCGTCTTTCTGAAGTTATTCATAATCAGTGTCCTTTCTTGCGAATACACTTCTACTCTTTCCTTGGAATAGGCTTTTGACCCATTGGCAAAGTAATTAATCACCCCGGAACAACCATTCTCCATCTTTAATAATATACTGGCATTGTCTGTGTTCTCTTCCGGATGATGGCCCAATGCATTCATGCACACGGATTTTACCTTACTTCCTGTGAGAAAGATGATGAGGTCGATATAATGACAAGCTTCACCGATGATTCGGCCGCCACCTACCATCATATCGTGTACCCACACATTGGCAGGAATCATGCCGGCATTCATGGTGGCAATGACATTCATAGAAGAATTACCAACAATTGATTTCATCTTCCGGATATGCGGCGAAAAACGGCGGTTAAACCCTACCATCACATTTTTTCCCGTCGATTGTTGCGCTTGGATAATTAAATCGAGTTCAGCAGTATTCAGTGCCAATGGCTTTTCGACAAATACATTTTTCCCTGCGTTTAAAGCCTCTACAACCATCATTGCGTGGAGGTTATGTCGGGTTGTAATCATCACCAGGTCCACCTCAGGGTCATTAATAATTTGTCTATAGTCCGTAGTGGAGTTGGTTATTTTATACTTGTGAGCAAGCGATGTACCTGTTACACCGCCATTGCTGGCAATATACTTGACCGATGCACCACATTCTTTTAATATCGGCATCATCGTCATCTTAGTAAAATTTCCCGCACCTATGATCCCTATTATCCCTTTTGAGGCTGTCAACTTATACTGTTGTAAGCGGACATTATGTTCAGGACTTTGATTGCTTTTCGCATCATATTCGATGATGGAGGCAATGGCTTTGCTCTGACCTATCTCCCCGTAGATCTGTAAGTAATCTTTCAACTTCACCACTTCGGTGATTAACTCTTTTACATTGATCTGTGCGGTGTGGATCGCCTGTAGGACAGTTTCAAAATTCCGTTTTTCCGTCCACCGGACATAAGGCAAGGGATAGTCATTCCCCTTTTGTTCGTAATCTTCATCATAACGCCCGGGACCATACGAGCAGGAAACCTGAAAACTTAACTCTTTCTCGTAAAAATCCGCCCGGGAAATATCCAAACCAATCACACCGACCAAAATGATTCTGCCTCTCTTTCGGCTCATCTGTGCGGACTGTGCGATGATCTGATTGTTCTTAGCAGATGCCGTGATGATAACCCCATCTGCGCCTACACCCCCGGTTTGTTCATGTACAAACTTTACCACATCGCCTTTGGATGGGTTGAACGGAATGATGCCCCATTGCTTCGCCAATGATAGTTTCGCTTCATCGATATCAGTACCGATTACGGTGCACCCATTGGCACGAAGCAGTTGGGCTGTCAATAAGCCGATCAAGCCTAAACCCACCACAACAACCGTTTCACCCAAGGTTGGGTTCAGCAAACGAATACCCTGAAGTCCTATCGAGCCAATCACCGTAAAGGCAGCTTCTTCATCGATTACGCCTTCCGGTATATGGGCAGCCAAATTCTTTGGTACGCACACATATTCCGCATGATGGCCATTAGATGCGACCCTGTCTCCCACCTTAAACTCACTGACGCCTTCACCTACAGCTATCACCCGCCCAACATTGCAATAGCCCAAGGGTAGCGGCTCTCCCAACTTATTAAATACCGCCTCGAGCGTAGGCATCAGCCCCTCTGTTTTTATTTTGTCTAAGACCTGCTTGACCTTATCGGGTTGTTGTCGTGCCTTTTGGATCAAACTGGACTTACCAAACTCGACCAACATCCGCTCCGTACCGAGAGACACAAGACTCCTTGTCGTCTGAATCAAAATACTACCACGCCTGACTATCGGGGCGGGGACTTCTTCGAGGATGGTTGCCCCATTCTTTATATCTTGAATTATCTGTTTCAAATTATTCTAAGTTTTGTCTTTTCTGTGATTTAAAGTTAAAAAATCAACTTCTTTCCCTTGGGAGACGTATATGCACCTTGTATTCATTTATCCTAACCTCAGTGGAAATTTTGCTTATAATAATATCTAAAGTAAAGAATGCAAATAGTCAGCAGTATCTTTTAGTTTAATTTTACGTAATATGCTTAGAACTTGATATTCATCCAATTCCGGCTTTTTTTTATTTAAAACCATCTCTTTAAATGCTTCGACTGCCAATTCTTGATTTAGGTCAATTATATCCGTCAGAAAATCATCTACTGATTTTGCTTTAATGTCATAATTGCCCAAAACTGATTCTGGAAAATCTCTCAGGTTGTTTGTTACAATTAAGTGTGCATCCGTTTTTATCGCCGCCGCCAACACATGTCGATCTTTTTCATCCGGTAAATTCAATGATTGAATAATCGGCTCATAATTATTCACCAAGGCATTAGGAAATGCTTTTTCTGCTCTTTTAATCCTTTTTTTTGCTTCAATTGCGTCCACTCCTTTGCGAAGCATTACAACATACCATTCATCAAATATATGTTTGCTCCATTTTGGTGAATAAAGATCATAATGCGCAAATCAAAAGAGTATGTCGCGAATAATTACCGGATATATGACATTTGTGTCTAATACCACGGTAAATTTTACGCTATGAATCATACAATCCTGCCTCTTCGTCGTCCGACATCATTTCAATGAGGTTCTGTTTTTGCTCTGCTTTTAAATGAGCTTTATATTTCATCACATCTTCAACCATTATACGTCGATGCTTTCCTATTTTAGTGAATGGAATTCTATTCTCTTCTAAAAGCTTAATGACAAATGGACGAGAACAACCCAATATTTCCGCTGCTTTTTGTGTAGTCAATTCCGCCGCGACCGGTAATATGGAAATCATTCTTCCTTCACTAATATTTTTCAAAATTTCAGTCAATAATTTGACTGCACTGAGTGGTAGAACTAACTTGTCATTCGTCCCTTCAATTTCAATATCAACTTTTTCTATTCCATACTTAGAAATAGTATTTTGCAACACATTAAATGATGATTGCGCCATCATGCGTTCCTTTTTAGAAGGCCTTTTATACCCTATGCTTGTTTCCATTATAATCTAAAATTAGTCCGTAGTTTTCATGCAAATATAAACGCAATATATGCAATTAACGAAATAAACAAATTAAAGTTTTGTTTGAGAAACAATTAATCTCATTTTCGGCCAGTAAAAGGCAATCAGATACCTAGTCGTTCTTCTCGAGCTTTAGCGATCCATCCCGCCTTACCGAACTCGACCAACATCCGTTCCGTATCCAGAGACACAAGACTCCGGGTCGTCTGAATCAAAATACTACCACGCCTGACTATCGGTGCGGGGACTTCTTCGAGGATGGTTGCCCCATCCTTTATGTCTTGAATTATTTGTTTCAAAATGATTATTTTTTATGAAAACAACACTTGTTCTATTGCTTGTATTTCACGTAAGTATTTTTGAGGATTATTTACTTTCAGTTTTTTGATATTATTCAATTTCCATTGTACTGCCGGATATTTCTCAAAATCATAACCATTCCATTCCGGATTTAATCTGTGAAAATTGATTAAAAATTCTTTATCTTGATGAGTGATTGAATTATGTAGTGCATAATTTAGTTCGTTTCTTGTATTTTCAAAGTCTTGATAGGTAAAATCTTCCTGAGTCATCCCTCTAAATTGCCTTTCAAACACATTCCTCTGGTCAATAACGTGGGGATTTAACAACTCGTAAATCGGCCTCGAGCTACAGAGGGCATAAAACAGGAATCCCTTTTTTATTTGTATTGTAATGCCTTCTTCTTCTAATAATCTTTTTATATCAAATAAGTCTCTCGGGTGTTGTCGATCCAATGCTGCACATATTTTTCCACCATACAAATGACCAGTTTCTACTACACGGGCTTCTACGAAAGCCTTAAACTCTTGTTGTGCTTTTATGCACAGAGGTAAAATTTCAGGTGGCTCAAAACACCCTCTGTTAACCGTATTCACCTCTAGCTTAACTTCCACTCCGTTTTTCCGGATAAGTAGTTTAGGAGGAAATTCAATATGTGCAAGTTGAAAATTCGATAACTTATATTCTAGTCTATGTTTTATTCTCTCTAATGCCGCTTTGACTTCCGACAATGAACTCTCTCTGTCCAATAAAGGCAAAAAAGTAACATCAATATCTACAGATAATCTTGGTAGATCCCTGACAAAAAGGTTTATTGCCGTACCTCCATGCATTGCAAAGCATTCCTCGTGGGTAAGTTCAGGAAGAATTTCAAGTATCAAAGCTGCCTGGGCTTTATAGCTCTCTTTAGGCATTTTTTTCCAATTCTTTAGGTACGGTTATTTTATATTTTGCGATATAGATTCCACCCTTGACAATGTTTCTATCCCCGGTACCCAAGTTAATTCTTTCAATCTTAAGATATTTAAACCAGCCGTGATTTAGTTTTTCTGCTAAATAAAGAAACAGCCGCTTCACCTTTATCGAATTACATACTTCCAAAAGCTCTTGCACTTCACTCGGATGAAGATTATTCAGGCTACTCATGAACTGATAGCATTCCTCCAATTCTTGTTCCTGTGGAACTAAATACAGGCATTCCATCAAGGCACGGATTGAAGAAGAAATCATGATATCAAATCCATTTACCCCATAATTCATTCTTGATATACTGTGCGGTATAAACCGGGTTGTAAAATACTTTAATTGTACTCCCCAATCATGAGAAACAAACCATTCGGGTAGTTTTTCACCGGTATTGCCACACAAGTATAAAGTAGGTGAGCCCATCGTTAAATAATGTGCTTTTCCCAGATAGGCCAAAGCTGACTTTGCGCCGGGGTATATCAATAATCCCAATTGCGTTTGTAAGCTATATATCGCTCCAAAGACATCCACTTTATCCCCTTTCCGGATCATAGCCCCATTGCCAATGGATTCTAGCCACCCGAGATTACGGTACTGCTGTAACAAAGAATAACTATATCCTATTTCGTGCAGCCATTTGCTCGTCAAGATCATTCCATTAGGGCGCAGCTGCATGATTTTCTTTATTTTATTGTTGTTTTCTATATTCAAACTATATTTTTTATCACAAAAATAAAGAAGGTATAGTTTATAGTTTAATCATTCAAGTTATATTTTTGAATTCGGTATTTCCACTTTAGATATAATACTGAATTGACTTATAATGCTGAATGAGACTTTGTGAAACTTTGTGCCGGACTTTGTGATACTTTGTGGTCTCTTCTTTCCACAAGGTTACACAAGGTTTTGAAAAATTCGGAACTGGTTACTTTAAGTGGAGTGAGTCAATAGGGTTCAACATAACATTTAATAATCTAAGGCATTATTTACACTTCATTACATATCATCTAATGAGAATCCTGAATACTTAACTTTATAGCCCGTAAATCGCTGCAACAAATTTTCTGCTTTCAATTCTAAAACTTGCAGATTGATTTTCTCTTTCTGGCGTTTAACTTCTGCAATTAATACTGTTTTTTTCATATCATTCACAGCGACGATATCTATCTCATTACGATTTCCTCTTTCCCAATAGGAACCGATTTGATTATACTCTTTGGTTTCGACCAACTTTTGCCTGAAATACCGTTCTAAAATTATGCCACTATATACCGAATAATCACGCATTACGATATCTTTTATATAATCAAAATTTTTGATTTCCACAGTTCCTTGGTTCTTGTATATAAAACGGAACCAAAAACCTAAATAATTATCGATTATTTGATATTTAATTGTGCGCCCACCCGATTTTGCTAATATGGGTTGAACTTTTTTTATAAGGCGATAATCCTTCTCTAATCGCTCCAAATAGCCACCTGTATGCTTTTCCAATATTGATTCTATTTCGACACGGGAAGTCTTTCCGGATGCTATGAGTGACAATATGGAAAAATATATGGCATAATCCTTTCCAAACTCACCAATCAGTACATTTCTCCCTTCATCTAAGAAAAAAGAATTTTCTGATAAAACTTCCTCCAATATTGCATCTATTCCGAATGCGCCTACATTAACCATTAGCTCTACGTACTGTGCTACACCACCGGTAAACATATAAAACGCTAATAACTGATCATTTAAATAATCGGGTATGTAATCAGAAAATATCTCTTTCAGGGTAGAAACACCAAATGGTTCAATATTTATTCGATGCATGGCCCGTCCAAATAAAGGCTCTTTCGCATCCTGAAATATTCGATTCATCAAGGTATAAACAGAGCCACAAATAATTAGGTTAATCTTGCTACCTTGTTTTTTGCTATCCCAAATGTTTTGCATTTCACTAAAAATAGCGGAATTAATGTTATAAAACTCTTGAAATTCATCTATGATTAAGGTAAAATGATTGGTTTTGGAGATATCCATCAAGTACGAAAACAACTTGGGGAATGAGCTAATTTCAATATAATCAGGTATTTGTAGCTTGAGCCTTACTTCCTCCATAAACTCATGACACAGCAGCGTCTCATCCTTTTTTGAAACGAAAAAATATACATTGACAGTTTTTTCACTCGCTTTCTTGAGGAGAGAAGTTTTGCCTATACGCCTCCTGCCTACGACTACAGTCATCTGAGCAACAGCGCACGATAAGGTTTCAATCTTATCAAGTAGGGTCAATTCTGTTTGTCTGTCGTAAAATTTCATATCCATTTATCGCAACCATTATTACCGCAATCGGGGTTGCGATAACAAAATTAGACATTTTATAAGAATCCTTCCTTTATTCTCTGAAAATCCAAATCCTAATCGATTTGGAATTGCATTGTCCACAGCAAACACCTTACGGGAATTCATTATTTGCTTTTTAACTGAATAATCAAACTTTTTAAGATAATAAAACAGGTAACTTGCTTCAAAAAACTGAAGGTAGTTTTTGACAGAGCTGATACTCTTTAACCCTGAAATAGACTGCAAAGTAGCATAAGAAAATAGTTTGCCAATATTTGATGCTAAATAAAGAGCAATTTGTTTTATTTCATTTACATTGCTTAGCTTAAATCGTATTACTATATTGCGGTAAAGTATATCCTGAAATAATGCATGAGCGATCTCCATATCTTTTTCCTTTACGACAAGTGGCAATCCTCCTGTTTCTAAATATCCATTCAGATCATGCAATAACAATGACCGCTGTTTCACCGTTAAGCGTTCCGGCGAATATTCTTTTCCTACCATACGAAGGTATTCTACAAAAGAAAATGGAAATAACTTCAGTATTTTATTCCTGCCAGTGAGTGAAGATGAAATTTCAGAACTGAGAAGAGTCGCATTGGAGCCTGTTACAAAGACTTTATGCCCCTGCTCATACATTCGATTGACAAACTTTTCCCACCCGGGCACCTCCTGAATCTCATCAAAGAAAAAAATAGGTTCAGTACGATATATTTCTAAGTGTATTGAATAAATGTCATTTAAAAGACTAAAATATGGCACTATCCTTTCATCATCAAAATTGCAGTAACAAAATTCACTTTCATTTAATCCCAATGCCATCCGTATCAAAGATAACAATGAAGACTTACCACATCGTCTTATTCCGGTAATTACTACAACTTGACTTGTATCAAGGTAACTCGTAAGAGCTAAATCGCGTTCAATTAAACCTGTTCTGTTTAGAAACGCCTCCTTCTGATCAATCAGTATTTCCCTTAAATGAGCCTTTTCCATCTTGATTCCAATTTACATTACAAAATAGGCTTTGATTTCAGTAAATATTCCTTTGAATTCGTCCAGAATTAGTACCCCAATCTATATAGCTAAAACAATTGTTCTTTATCAATGAACAATATGCGTAATATTTGTTCATTGAGAAAGAACAATTTAAATTTTGTTGTGTTATTCTATGAATTAAAAACTTCTATATACTTCGTGCCGGACTTTGTGGTTTCTTCTTTACCACAAGGTTACTCTAGGTTTTACACAGTGAAAACAACTCTGGGATACTCTGTGTCCTATATTTTTAAGTCACAGGGTTGCACAATGTCTTACACAGGGTTACTCTGTGAAATAGCTCTGTGAGACTCTGTGTCCTATATTTTTAGGTCACAGGGTTACACAGTGTCATACACAGGGTTACACAGTGTTTTACTCAGTGCGACTCCGTGAATCAACTCTGTGAGACTCTGTGTCCTATTTTAGGAGTCACAGGGTTACACAGTGAAAACAACTCTGTGAGACTCTGTGTCCAATTTTTTTAGGTCTCAGGGTTGCACAGTGTTTTACTCAGTGTTACATAGTGAAGTAGCTCTGTGAGACTCTGTGCCTATTTTTTACCGCAATGTCAATGTAGTATGCTGAAATGCAAATCAATTATTTAATAATGCCTTTCTTTCTTCTTTGGAAGGGTAATTTATCAGGACAGCTCGGTATTTTCCTTTAAATACAAAAAGACTACCTGCTGCTGCACCGATGACTTTATACCGGCTGATTAATTCTTTAATATCCTGGTGCGAACCGGCACCTCCTAAAATTGTCAAAGGCACATCAACTTTTTCCCGCACAAATTGTACAAGTTCCAAATCATAGCCTTCCATAGTGCCATCTCTATCAATGGAATTTATCACTATCTCACCTACTCCAACTTGATTTATTTGAATTAAAAAATCTTCTAGTTTAATGCCCGTCTTTATCTTGCCATTGCCTGAATAAACTTCATAATTAGCAGCTTTAAATAAGCTCTTCGTTTTTTTAACATCTATAACGACTACTACACTTTGCAAACCAACTGCTTGTCCGATTTTCGATAATAACGACAAATTATGTATTGCAGCCGAACTTAATGCCACCTTTTCAGCGCCAAGTTTTATGATCTCTTTTGCCTGTTCTACTGTCGTAACACCACCTCCATAACAAAAAGGCATTCTGCATTCAATAGCAAGATTCTTTATCATCGTGAAATCCGGACCCCTCCCTTCTACCGTGGCATCAATATCCAATACCATTAATTCATCCACCTCTTTTTCATTGAATATTTTAACGGCATTAATTGGATCACCTACATATTTAGGGTCTTTAAACTGCACTGTTTTGACCAGTCCCTTTTTATGTACTAAAAGGCATGGCGTTATTCTCGATCTAAGCATTCAGATTTGCAAAATTTTTTAGGAGGGTCACTCCATTTTGATGACTTTTCTCGGGGTGAAACTGTACACCATATATATTTTCATGGTTTACGGATGAAGCAAATTCTTTTCCATAAAACGTTGTCGACATGATATCTCCTGGATTGTCACATTCAAAATAATAACTGTGTAAAAAATAGAAACCCATTTCTTCATCTATTGAATTAAAAAGTTCGGATTGTTTCGAAACTTTGACAGAATTCCAGCCAAGGTGAGGAATCTTTGGTTTTTCAGTCAAGAGATTGGTATCAATTTTTTTTACTTCACCTTTTATCCAACCTAATCCGGGATGAATTCCTTCTTCACTCTTTTCTGCTAATATCTGCATTCCCACGCATACCCCCAAAACAGGTACCTGATTTTCTAATACTTCTCTATCCAATACTGCCCTGAATCCAGAACTATCAAGTATTGCCATTGTTTCGTCAAAAGCACCAACACCTGGTAATATAATCCTTTCAGCACCTATTATATCTACAGGATTGCTAGCTACTTTAAAAGGAATACACAGTCGATCATAGATGTTCCCTATTGCGTTAATGTTGCCCGATCCGTAATTGACTATTGTTATCATCTCTTTATCGAACGTTCTATTCCCAAGAATTTTAAAACTTTCGCTCCCAATTTAAAAACTGAGACCTGGTTTTTATAATCTGTATAAAATTTCTTTTTCATGGTAAAGTATTCCCTGAGTTTTTCTGAAGTGATTCCCAATTTGGTGGCAATATATTTGAATTCATCTTCTATCGTCTCAGGATTGTATGCGGGTTTCTTTAATTGCTCAATAGCATCTTCCCTTGTCATTTGTTTTGTAAGAATCAAACTAGAATATTGAACCCTTCTAGTATCAAATCCAAAACGTTCCGGTAGCCAATATCCTTCATAAAACTTTGTAAAACGAGATTCAAAATGTTTTTGAGGATAAGGTGTCCAATTGTAGGTATCGGACAACAACTTCAAGGCATCACTTTTTATGTAAGGCATATAGTTCAGCAACTTCACTACTTGTACACTTTTTATATACCGTAAATAAAACTTATGCCTGAAAATAGGACTAAACCGATATGTTTCCATCTTGACTGTACCAAATCTATTAATAATATCATTGATCTGAGCCATATCCGTTCCATAGTAAAGCCACTCCATTGGATTGCGAACACATTCAGTGGATATATTGCCACCGTTCAGTATGTATTTTATTTTATACTTATCTGCGAAATTATAAAGTGTAGCTATGAATGCATGATCCTGTGGAATATCGATATGTGGCACTCCAGATTTAAAAAAGGCCAACTGAAAATCTTTCATCTCTTCCCAATTGATCACCTCAGTGTATAAATCTAACCCAAGTTTATCCACCATTACCTGTATGTTGTGCACAGCCAACTCTGAATTCCATCCACCATCCACATGAAATACAAGTGGACGCAAACCAAGTTCTGTAACTGCCAAATGCAACAAGTAAGAGCTATCCACGCCACCACTCATTCCAAGAATACAGTCAAAGTCCTTTCCTTGTCCTTCCTTTTTTATTTTAGCTACGATCTCATCCAACTCCTTTCGACCTTTCTCATCTGTATGCCAGTTTGGTAACACATTTTCATAAAAGTCATTGCAATGGTCGCAAACTCCTTTCTCATCAAAAACAATTTTTGAATCTGATGTGTCCATGACACAATTGGTGCATATTTGGTATTCACGCATAAATCTTAAAATTTTTAGTTGGTGAAATCATATTAAACATTTATTCTTCAATTGCTTTTTTTGCAATTTCATAATATGAAAATTGGTTAACCCCTTTCTCCATGGCAATTTGTTTCATTAATGCCAATTGACTTTTGTTTTGATATAATGCTAAAATATTGTCTTTTATTTCATCATTTGAATTTATAAAGAGGCAATTACCTCCAATGTCTATGTGCTGGATTCCTTCCCATTTTTTAAAAATACAAGGCAACCCTATTCCAACTGCTTGTTCCCAAAGAACTGAATGAGTTCCAGGGAAGAAGGCAAGATCACCTGCAAAAAAATAATTATACACTTTTTCAGAAGGCACCCAACCAAGATATCTTATTGCGGGCGAATCTAATAAATTCCTGATTTCATCTTTCATATCGGGCGTAGGGGTTCCAAAAACAATTAATTTAATATTAACATTTTTTATTTCATTCACTACCTTTATTAAATGATGAATATTTTTTCTTCTATCAATTTTACCTCCAGTTATAATAACAAAATCATTATCGCTTAATTTTAATTCCTTTCTAATCACCTTTCTAATCACCTCTTTTTGAGAAAAATCAACCTGCGTGTCATCTATACCCAATTGTAATAATTCTGTTTTTTCTGGTGGGGTATGATAAATATTCTTAAAAAACTCAACTCTAAGTGGAAGTGTGCCATAAAACTTTTTTGTATAAGGGGAAATTTTCTTTACACACCATTTGTATATTATTTTATGCAATATATTCTTAGAAATCCATGTTTTAGCACTATTAATAAAATCCGTATGTCCATCAACATAAATCCTGGTATTTGTATGCTTTTTTGCATAAGCAGCAATTTCTTTGATACCTATAAATTGGCAATCATGCAAAAAAATTATATCAGGATTAAAAGATTCCAATGTATCGGAAATTCCATTATATATACGCAACTTTTTAACAATCTTAAGTGGTAACCAATTGGCGTACGGTATTCGAATAACTTCTATTTGGTCATTATTGATATACGAACACGGTTGAATATAATCTAAACTATTTTCTATATAAGTTTCTGTAGATGCTAATATTTTAACTTCATGGCCTTGCAGTTTATGCATTTTGGGTAAAATATTTTCTTGATAACCAAAATTATCTATATAGAAGGCCGCAAGACAACAATGCAGTATTTTCATAAACCTAACTCCTGAATAAATCTTTTTGGATCAGTAAAATAGTTTGCATAATGTTTAAGTTCCTGATCATTAAATTTCCACCATTCAATTTGCAGTAACTTTTGAATGATTGAATCTTCAAATCTTTTCTTCAACTCTTTTGCTGGACTACCAGCATATATTGAATATGGCGCTACGTCTTTTGTAACAATACTACCCATCCCTACAACGGCTCCAGTTCCAATTGTAACACCTTGTTTAATAATTGCACTTTGACCTATCCATACGTCATGACCTATAATTGTTCTTAATGGAGGCTTCCTTTTATGCACAGAAAATTTTGCTTTTACACTATCTCTTCCTTCATAAAATACTGGAGACATAGAAACCCAGTCCATTGGATGTACACCTCCACCTATTTTAACATTGTTTGCAATAGAGCAGAAAGAGCCTATCTCACAATTAATAATTTCACAATCATATCCACAAAAAGAATGTTTATCAAATGTGGTGTTCACTATGTGACTACCTGATTCCACTTTCGATGTGGGATGTATTATACTGTTTACAATAGCATTACCTCTAATTTTCTTTAAAAATTTAGACCATATATAGAGAATGTTCATTTTGACTTTGGATATTAATTTTGTTATTTATCAATAAATTCTCTGAACCACAATTCTACATTCAGCATTCGATATAAAAACCGCGAACGATCTTTCGTCCCTCGCTCTAAATCTTTAAGCGATTTTTGAATTCCTTTTTCAGAAAACAGTCCTCGATCAATACATCTTTTTGACAGTAATATAGTTGCAGCAGAATCATTCCCTTTTTCTAAAAACATATTAGTTAATGGTGTTGAAAATCCAAATTTTGCCTTTTGAGACAATATTTCATCCGGCATAACTCCCTCCATTGCCTTTCTGTGAATATACTTACTCAGCCCATTACATATTTTAAATTCCGCTGGAAGAGTAAAAACATATTCTACTAGTCTATAATCCATAAAAGGAAGTCTGCTTTCCAATGAATATGCCATTGAAATAGCATCACCATAATGGAGTAAATTTACCAGTCCTCCTGTATGAGATTCAAATAAATGTGCATTCACATAGCTATCAAAACCTTTTGCCTTTCGTGGGCTGTCTTTAATGTGCACATATTTTGATAAATGACCAATATAAAATGCACTAATTCCTGATGCTTTATAGTATAACTTATGTATCACTCCGGAGTTTAACTGACGAACAAAAAGCATCATTAAGGATGACAAAGAATATACTTTGCAATATTCAATTAGTTCAATTATGGCTTTTTTAAATCGAAACTTTTTAATCAACTCAAAAATATATATTGATTCAACATTGTTAAGATATCCAGCTAAAAACTCATCAGCCCCCTGTCCTTCCAGCACCACAGTGATATCTTCAGTGGCTTTCTTAAAAATTGAATTTAAAGGAAAAACCGCTGGAGAGCCATGCCCCGACTCCATATAAAAAATAATTTTACTCAATTTTTCCACATAATTAGCAAAATTAATTTCAACAAAAGTTGGGTCTAATTCTAATTGATTTGAAACTTGTTTAACTATCTTAGCTTCATCAATTTCTATATCATTTTTATAATTCTGTTTTTCTGATTTCAGAAACTTATTCTCCGGAAAAGTAGCCGTGTAGCTTTTGTTATTTCCATTCAATTGATTTTTTAATACAGAAACAATAGACATTGAATCGACTCCCGAGGACAAAGTAAATCCAACGGGAACATCACTTCTCATTCTAATCTCTACCGCATTTTTAAACAAATCACGATATTGCGTTACCGCATTTTCAAAAGTAATATTCTGATTCGTTTTCTTTGGGTAATCCCAATACCTTACAATATTAATGCCTTCACTAGAAACAGTTAAATTATGCGCCGGCTCTAACCTAAATACATTCTGAAACCATGTTTCTTTTATTTGTGCACCAACACTATTTCTACAAAAATTAGATATTACATTGTAGTTTGGGATTCTTTCTTCCGGAAAATACTCTAAAATGGCCTTTATTTCAGAGGAAAAAATAAATTGTCCATTGACAGTAGCATAGTTAAAGGGTTTTACGCCAAACCGATCTCTTGAACAGAAGAGCTTGTTTTCTAGTTGATCATAAATAGCAAAAGCCCACATCCCATTAAAATGATTTACACAGTCTTCACCCCATGCTTGGTATGCAGCAACAAGTACTTCTGTATCACTTTGAGTTTTAAATGTATAACCGATTTTAATTAAATCATCTCTTAATTCAATGTAATTGTATATCTCACCATTATAAGACACAAAATACCTGTCGTCTCTTTCAAAAGGCTGGTTACTATCAGCAACCAAATCAATGATTGCCAATCGTAAATGAGCAAGTGCTGCATTGTTATCAAAAATCCGAATTCCCATAAAATCGGGTCCTCGGTGATGCATACTTTCTACGGATAATTTTATTTTTTCCTGCTCAAAATAATGTTTCTCTTTTATATTATAAATCCCAAATATTCCACACATATTGATTAATGAAAGGGTAAAAAATTTTAAAGTAAGGTAGCAAGTGTTATGTTTTAAAAATTATATATGAAACAAAAGTAAAATAAAATTAAAGAATTGCAATTTTTTTAAAAATAAATATTCGGTCAAACAAAATTGTGATAATTAGAAATAAAATGTTTGATAATATCATACCCCACAATAAACTATCAACTATATTTAAAGGAATTTTATTCATTAAAATAAAAGCCACTAACAATACACTTAAATCACCAAAGAGTCTTATAAAAAACATTTGCCAATTTAATCCCTTTGCCATAAAAACTTGAGCATAAACATTTCTAATACTCATAAATATTGCTGAAATACAGGCAATTGAAATAAGATAATCCAAACCAGCAAAAGTAGGTCCATAGCTTTTCTCGATAATTCCAGAAAGAGCAAAAATTACGACACAAGGTATAAAAGTAACAACAAAACTCAAAAGACTTACATTCTTAAAAATTCGATTAAATGAAGATGAGCTATTGCTTTCAGTTAAATGAGTTAATATTACATTTCTTAAAATTCCCGGTACAAACAAAATTATGGAATTCCATTGAATTGCAGCTGAATAGAGTCCAATATCTCCATATGAACCATACCATAGGATGAAAAGATTAATGAACCAGGTGGAAAATGTATATATTGTTTCTTGTAAAGCAATGGGAAGAGAAAAAGATAAAATTTCTTTAAACGAAATTAAATCAGAATTAATTTTCTTTTGAAAAAGGCTCTTATATCCAATTTTCTTAATAATGACTTTTAAACTTAACAAGCAATTAATCACCTGAGATAGTAACAATGCGACCATTGCTCCTTTGAGACTCCATTTAATGGTGAATAGAGTCGTTAAAACAAATGAAAAAAGACCAGTAATTGAGTTTATCTTGGCCAATGCTTTAAACTCACCTAATCCAGCAATTAATGCTAGTAACAAATAAGTGAAAGCATATAACATTATCAACAAAGAAAATGTCTTTAAATAAAATGATATTGACGTTGATTCCAACCATTTTGTTGCAATTTCCTGTGAATAATAAAAAAGCAACATAGAGCATAATAAACTTAATACAAATGTAATGATGGCAGATTTTTTAATGAAATTTCCTGTTTTACTCAAACTAACACCTTTCAACTCTGCCACATACTTAGTTCCTGTATAACTTAACCCAAAAGTACTAAACATTCCTATTGAAGTAAAGATGCTTTTTAACATTCCATATTCACCATATAGGTTTTTCCCTAATATTCGAGCAACTATAACACCTGCTATAAATAATAAACTATAACCAATGACATTACCTAAAACAGACCAAAACGAGTCTATCAATAATTTACTTTTCTTTAAAGAATTAAAATTAATTCTCAAATTAATTGGTTTTGAATTTTATTTGAATTGAATAAAATAACCGCAACCCCTAACCACCATACAGCTGAATTTTGAAAAGAACCGAATAACGCATTTGGTTCAAACATAGTTTCAATAAGGCCAGCAAGAATTAATAAAAAAGTTAAATAATAAATATTATTTTTTATACCAATATTTCTTATCTTTTTGAAAATTAAATATACAAATACAACATAAAAGGAAAATACAACTAAACCTGATTCTGCAATGGTTTTTATCCAAAAATTGTGAATTTCATCCACAAAGGCAATAGCTTCAATATTTACATTTTTTATTCCTTTACCAAATATCGGAAAATCCAACCATTGTTCAAGTCCATATTTATAACCAACAATTCTATCAGAACTGAATTGATTTAAGCTGTCATCTCCATACCCAGTCTCCAATCTATCAAATCTTAATTTTTCTGAAATAAAATTCAAATTATTTAAAATTAATAAACCAATAATTGAAAATATAAATGCAATTTTACCTAAAGCCTTATTCATATAATAATATAAGAAAATTATAAATAAAGACGCTAAAAGCCCAGTTCTACCTCCAGATAAAAATTGTGAATAAACAATTAACCCAATAAAAATCCAACGTTTTAATCCATTCTTAAATAAAAAGCAAAATGGAATAAATAATGCTAATCCATTAGACCATCCAGTACGACTTAAATTAAATCCTATATCTTGAAATGTAATATAACTAACTTTTTGTGGCGGAATTGTTATATCGCTATAAAACAAAGAAATAGCTATGTGTAAAGTAACAAAAAATATAATAATATTAATAATAATAGTTGATATAAGAGATAAGTCTAATTTAGAGTTATTGAATAAAATGAATAATAACCAAATGAAAAGATAAAAAGAGAGACAATTTAAAAAAACATCACTCATAACTTCTTGCTCGGACAGTAAAATACTAGGCAAATAAAGAACAGGCAATAACAATAATCCCCAAATCCCAAAAATACCTTTTGGGATATTTTTATTTCTTAAGGTTGGTAATAATAATATTCCAATTAAAACTATTAAACTATAAACAATATACTTAAAATTTCTTAATGATTCAACACTTAATCCCGGAAACCAATAAATACTGGATATTCCAATATAGAAACCAATAAAACAATTTAAAAACTTATTCACTTACAAGTAAATCATTATTATAATTTAAGTTAAATATGATTTAGGCAATTATAAAGTATTAGACTTTAAATTCTTTTTCTCCAAGATTTGCTCTTCTTCTCACCTTCATGATACCCATACCCATATCCATATCCGTATCCATACCCATAGCCATCCTTAGCTTTAATATCATTGAGTACGATACCTATGCGGGCAAACTTGCCTTCATTGGCGTATTGCTGTATAGCCGCAACTTGATTTTTATATGAATAATTATGCTTAACTAAGAATAGTGCTTGATCAGCGTACTTGGAGAAAAGAAATGCATCCGTAACCATACCCACCGGCGGTGAGTCGATGATTAAATAATCATATTGTTGTTTCAGTGATTCAAACAAGACTTCTGTAGCCGGAGATAAAATCAGTTCAGCAGGATTCGGCGGTATGATGCCCGATGGCAGAATGAATAAATTTTCTTCTACTCCGGAGGGAATAATGATTTGACCCAATTCATCCTTTCCCTGTCCACTGACGTAGGTAGAGAAGCCTTTCTTTGCACTAAGTCCCAATTTCTTCAGGATGGTTGGCTTCCGTAAGTCCAATTCTAAGAGCAATACTTTTTTACCCAATAAGGCTATAGTGACAGCAAGATTGAGCGCGACAAAGGACTTTCCTTCTCCCATAATACTTGATGTGACCACGATGGTTTTGGCGCTTTTTGTGTTTTGTACAAAATCCAGGTTGGTGCGCAATGCCCTAAACTGCTCGGCAATACCTGTGCGGGCAGTACGGTTGACAACCACTTCCTCTTTACCTCCCGAACCGATCTCGCCATATATGGGAATGCTGGTTATAGAGGTCACATCTTCACGGCTACGCACACGAGTATTCAACAAATCTCTAAGATAAAAGACCCCTCCCGGTATAACAATGCCTAATAAAAGTGCTGCTAAATAGATTATATTACCTTTTGGCGAAACCGGCATATTAGATGCCCGCGGGCTGTCAATCATCTTAATATTCGAAACATTTGAGGTGCGCCCGATGGCCGTTTCCTCCCAAGCTTGCTGCAAAAATACATATTGTGCTTGCTTGATTTGTTGCATTCGAGACATATCGGTGAAGCCGCGTTCCATGGTAGGGATACGGTTGATCTCACTTCCTAAGCGGGCATTGCGTTGGGTATATTTCTGTTTTACAATTTGCAATTGTCGGATATTGTTGGCAATATTGGCGATCATGTCACCTTTCAAGCGCTCAATCTGAGCTGCAATATTCTTCAATGCCGGATTGGCACGAGTGCTGCTGACGTGGAGGCGTTCATAATCCAAAATAAGTTGATTGTATTGCGTTATCAGGTTGCCTATTACCGGATCTTGCAGCATACTCAGTGCCGGCACAACCCGTGCTGTCGTATCATTTCTTAGATAGCGCTCCATCTGCTGGAGTGCCTGCAACTGAACCTCCGTAGATGCCATTTCTTTGATGGCTTCATCACTACCGGTGATGAGTTGAGCTGCTTGGGTCGGAATGTCTATCAGTCGATTGTTGCGCTTGTACGTACTGATATTATCCTCGAGACTCGCCAACTCTTTGGTGACCATAGCTAATCGATCGGCAATAAATGCCAATGTGCTGTCTGCTACTTCATTCTTGTCATTGATGTTTTGACGGATGTAATTTAAAATCAATCCATTGAGAATATGCTCACCCTTGTATGGTAATGGATATTTCAGACTAAGGTTGATAACACTGGATTTGAGGCTGGCAATTTCAAGGGATAAATTGTTTTGATAAGCATTTGTGATATTATTGACGGTACTAAAGTTAATCAACAAATCACCTCCAATGGGTTTAGAAAAATTAGAAGTTGGAATGATACAAATCTTACCTATGTCTTTAATCTGGAAGGTGTCATTGAATCTGGCTTTGATGGTGGTATCTTCGCTAATGAATGTAAAGCCATTGTTTTTTTCTCGTGTCAACTCAAAGGTTACATTACGCCTTATAGAGTCCACATCGGATAAATACAATACTTCAACAGGTTCTACACCCACTTCTATTTCACTCGTTTTTACCTTGCCCTGCGCATAATACCGGATATATCCTTTTTGTTCCAATACGACAGAGCGCATCAAGTCGAAGGTATTCAGCACCAACACCTCATTGTCCACCTTGCTTTTACCGCCCATGAGGTCATTGAGCATACTTAACTGGGCATTGCTATTCCCTTTTTTATTGTCATCGGTAATCAAGATCTCGGCATTGACCTGATACACCGGTGTAGAATAACGAAGATAGAGGAAAGCTCCTATCAGTGCGAGTAATACCGATAAGGCAAACCAATACCAATTGGCAAGCAAGCGCCGGATAAATAAGAAGAGCGCTTGACTGCTCTCGTCCTTATGTTCATTTATATTATCCATAAACTAATACAATCAGGTTTTTCTATTTTGTTGTTGATTTCATCCTTTTTTACCACCATTTTGTTTTGGTGATAAAAAATAAAACTGGCCTACAATCGAGTTTTTAAATTTCTTACTATTTACGGGCATTCAGGATCACAGTTGTGATAAGTGCTGCCGTAGAGGCTATTGAAGTGATGATACTTATTAGCTGTATTCTATCTGCGTTATTGACGACCGATCTCGAATCAGAAGGTGACACATACAGTATATCGCCTTGCTTCAAGTAAAAATAGGGGCTCGACATAAATTCTGATTTATTCAGATTCAGTCGAATATATTCATTGTGCGTTTCATCCATTTTACGAATCAGTAAAACATTATCTCTTCTACCTTGTAAAGTTAAGTCTCCGGACATACCAATAGCCTCTAATACAGAGACATTCTTACGTGGAAAGACAACTATACCGGGCGAGTTCACCTCACCAAGGACGGTCACCCTGAAGTTGGTATAGGCGATATTCACCACTGCATTCTTGAAGTATTTGGCGACTTCTGTTTCCACCTTTTCTCTTGCCTGAGAGAGTGTCAGACCTCTTACATTGATACGTCCGGTATAGTTCATAGTAATATCACCATCATCATCGACCGGAAAGCCGCTGATTACTTGCTGACTTGAGACGGAACTATTGCTGGAAGAATATCCTATAGCAGGGATGATCATGCTTTGATTTATCGCCTCTGATGTAGTAGGATCGATGGTCGTTACATTGATACTGAGGATATCTCCGGATTCTATCAATGGGTCTGTATAGCCAATAGTCTCCAATACTGTACGGCTTTGACCCTCCGGCAAGTCCTGCAAATAGGTCATTTCCTTCACGGAATTGCATGATGTCCCAAATAGGATAATAACACTCAGCCACAAACAAAAAAGGTTAAATCTCATAAGAATGTAGTTACTTTAATTCACTGTTGAAGATAGAACATTTAGCAAAGATACTTTTTCCATCATGTTTTCTATAATAATCTTGTAGAACGTGTAAATGCCTATCATGGTGTAGATCCGTCCCCAGATAGTCTATCAGACCTTGTGAGGCAAGTGCTTCTGCTGCTTTCTTGACACTCTTTCCATAGTAGCCGGCAAAAGAAAGCAGGTTGCACTGTAGCAGGCATCCTTGTGTGCGGAGCTGTTCAAAGTGCTCATCTTGATGAAAGTAATAAGGATACCGCTCGGGATGTGCCAATATAGGTTGGTAGCCTTTCATCTGAAGGTCGAATATAGCCGTATCGATGTTGGGACTCGCCGCCAAATAAGACATTTCTATCAGGATTCGCTTGCCGGGCAACAGACAGTTGTCAGCTATCTCTGCCTTACCATCAAATTCCAAGGTCACCATGTGCTCGGCAGCTGTTTCCATACCGATATCTCTGCATATATCATCCGGCACTGCCTGTATCAACCTATCATAGGCAGCCCTTATACTGTGCGTATCATTGGGATGTACACCAGGGAATATATGTGGTGTCATAAATAGCCTATCGAAGCCCAGATCCTGCAAACCACGGATATACCGAATAGAACTCTCTGTATCCGGACTACCGTCATCGATACCCGGCAAGATATGCGAGTGCATGTCCACTCTTAACCATGATAAGTCGTAGTGCTTATTTTTTTTAAATATTTGGAACATGTTGTAATTGGCGTGTTGGCGTGTTGGCTGTTGGCGTGTTGGCTGTTGGCGTGTTGGCTGTTGGCGCGTTGGCTGTTGGCGTGTTGGCTGTTGGCGCGTTGGCTGTTGGCGCGTTAGCTGTTAGGGATTAGGGTTTAGCTGTTAAGGGTTAGCTGTTAGCTGTTAGGGGTTAGCTGTTAGCTGTTAGGATTTAGCTGTTAGGGATTAGGAGTTTGACTCGTCCCAAAGCGCAGCGTCCTAAAAGCGCAGCGTCCCAAAAGCGAAGCGTCCTAAAGTGAAGCGTCCTAAAAGCGTAGCGTCCTAAAGCGAAGCGTCCCAAAAGCGAAGCGTCCCAATAGCGAAGCGTCCTAAAGCGAAGCGTCCCAAAAGCGAAGCGTCCTAAAGCGAAGCGCAGTTAGCAGTTAGGGATTAGTTGGTATTTTTAATCTAAAAGCATTAATTTGTTTCTGCAAAAAATTAATTTCACCCACCAAGGTTTCTATTTCTCCCATAAAACCAAGATCATTAGCAAGGATTACTTGAGATTCAAGCTCAAATGAACTACCCATCGCTATTCTTAAAAAATGCCTGAGTTCTTTGTCTCCTCTTCCACAACCTTCCGCTATATTAGATGGTATAGAGACAGCACACCGTCGCATTTGATTAACTAATCCATATTTCTCTTCTATAGGGAAATCACTTGTCAATGTATATATTTTTTTAGCTATTGCCATTCCTTTTTTCCATATTTCAAGTTCTCTAAAATTTCTCATTTTTTGTTGTTGATTGTTAGGGTTAGGGGTTAGCTGTTGGCTGTTAGCTGTTAGCTGTTAGGGATTAGCTGTTGGCTGTTAGCTGTTAGCTGTTAGGGATTAGCTGTTGGCTGTTAGTTGTTAGCTGTTAGTTGTTAGCTGTTAGGGATTAGGAGTTTGACTCGTCCCAAAAGCGTAGCGTCCCAAAAGCGAAGGGTCCCAAAGCGAAGCGCCCTAAAAGCGAAGCGTCCCAAAGCGAAGCGTCCCAAAGCGAAGCGTCCTAAAGCGAAGCGTCCTAAAAGCGAAGCGTCCCAAAGTGAAGCGTCCCAAAAGCGTAGCGCCCCAAAGCGTAGCGCCCCAAAGCGTAGCGCCCCAAAGCGAAGCGTCCTAAAGCGCAGCGTCCCAAAGCGCAGCGTCCTAATAGCGAAGCGTCCTAAAGCGAAGCGTCCCAAAGCGCAGCGCCCTAATAGCGAAGCGTCCCAAAAGCGAAGCGCCCTAAAAGCGAAGCGTCCTAAAGCGAAGCGTCCCTAAAGCGAAGCGTCCCTAAAGCGAAGCGTCCCAAAGCGAAGCGTCCCAAAGCGAAGCGTCCTAATAGCGAAGCGTCCTAAAGCGAAGCGTCCTAAAAGCGAAGCGTCCCTAAAGCGAAGCGCCCTAAAAGCGAAGCGTCCTAAAGCGAAGCACCCTAAAAGCGAAGCGTCCTAAAGCGTAGCGTCCCAAAAGCGTAGCGTCCTAAAGCGAAGCGTCCCAATAGCGAAGCGTCCCAAAAGCGAAGCGCCCCAAAGCGAAGCGCCCCAAAGCGAAGCGCCCCAAAGCGAAGCGCCCTAAAAGCGTAGCGCCCCAAAACGCCTACTTCAACTGCCTCAAATACTCACCATATCCACTCTTTATCAAACCTTCAGCCAGAACATCCAACTGTTCTCTATTGATAAATCCTTTCCTGTAAGCCACTTCTTCGATACAGCCTATCTTGTAGCCCTGACGCTTCTCAATAACCCGTATAAATTCAGTAGCGTCATGCAAAGATTCAAATGTGCCAGTATCTAACCAGGCTGTGCCTCGACCAAGGATAGATACGTGTAACGCTCCACGCCTCAGATATTCCTTGTTGACATCGGTAATTTCATATTCGCCGCGAGGCGATGGCTTGAGATTTTTTGCTATATCAACAACTTGATTATCATAAAAGTATAACCCGGGGACAGCAAAGTTGGAGCGGGGATTGACCGGCTTTTCTTCAAGGCTGATGGCTTTATTTGACGCATCAAACTCGACAACGCCATACCGATGCGGATCAGCCACTTCATAAGCAAAGACATTGCCGCCCGACACAGTAGTCAACTTAGTCAACTGCTCACCCAGACCGACACCATAGAATATGTTATCTCCCAACACCAAAGCCACCCTATCATCCCCTATAAAATCAGCTCCCAGCACAAAAGCTTGTGCCAAGCCATTGGGTACTTCCTGAACCTGATATTCAAAACGGCATCCCAACTCATGACCATCACCCAATAATCGAATAAATTGAGACTGATCGTCCGGAGTAGTGATAATCAAAATCTCCCGAATACCCGCCATCATCAACACGGATAAAGGATAATAGATCATCGGCTTATCATAGATCGGCATCAGCTGTTTGCTGATAGCCTTGGTGATCGGGTAAAGTCGGGTGCCGGATCCACCGGCTAATATTATTCCTTTCATATTAGAGTAAAATAAGCAGTTAAACCAAAATTCATCTTAGTGGGATTCATAATGTTAATAATATGAATTTAGGTTAAAAGGTATATCGTGATTTTCTCTATGGTTAACCCATATATTACGGACGCAGGACCTTAGGACTCCACATGAATACGTATCAATTCTCGCAATGTCTCTACCGTTTCCCATTCTGTATTGTCGCCACTATTGTAGGAAAAGCCCACCGGCACCGGCTTTGCATCGAATCGGTTGACAAATTCTTGTAAGTTCCAATTGTGTGTCGTCGGTAAGATGACATAATATTTACCCAAGTCATACGTATTAAACGAATCAGAAGGCGTAATCATCTCTTCATGAATCTTTTCACCGGGACGAATGCCCACCACCTTTTGTTCACAATCCGGACATATCGCCGTAGCGACATCGGTAATGTGATAGGAAGGTATTTTAGGAACAAATATCTCGCCGCCCCAAGCATGTTCCAACGCATGCATCACCATGTCCACACCGCCTTGCAGGCTTATGTTAAAGCGCGTCATCGTCGGATCCGTTATCGGCAACAAGCCTTCTTTTTTCTTTTTTATAAAAAATGGAATCACTGAACCATTAGACCCCATCACATTGCCGTAGCGCACTACAGAAAAGCGAATCGGGTTATTTCCTTTGATGTTATTGGCAGCGACAAATAACTTATCGGAAGTAAGCTTGGTCGCACCATAAAGGTTGATGGGAGCACAAGCCTTATCGGTAGAAAGAGCCACTACCCTTTCTACACCTGCACTAAGACAAGCGTGAACGACATTTTGCGCACCGCCGACATTGGTAGCTATACACTCATCCGGATTATACTCGGCAATAGGAACATGCTTCATCGCCGCTGCATGAATGACATAATCAATCCCTTGCATCGCCCGTATTAGCCTATCCCTATCCCGTACATCCCCGATAAAAAATCGGATATTGGGAAACAGATTATTCGGATAATCCTGCGCCATCTGAAACTGTTTCTGCTCATCGCGCGAGAAGATAACCAATCGCTTGACATCGGGATAATGCTTTACGATATGCGTCGTAAGTGCCTTACCCAATGACCCGGTTCCACCCGTGATTAAAATCGATTTATTTGCAAGATTCAATGACATTGTTCAATTTTCTTTCTTCTTAAAAAAGGTTTCATTAATATTTTCATATTGCAACATATTAATTGGGGCGTGCCCCCGCTTTGAGGCGGGGTCGGGCTATCCGCTTTACTTCGTTCGTCCCTCACTCGTGTCCGCTCCTATCCCTCACGCAGCAGACATACTAAAATCGGCTGCTTTCCTTATATGGGGACAATCACTACCCTATATCCGCCACATCGTCCAATGACAGGCGGTCTCCACCTTCCATTCTGTGTTTTGCCTTCTTTCCGAGAATCTCCCGATAGAAACGAGGATGCATCCCATAGCCGGGTCGGATTGACCTGATATTCTTCTCAGTAAAAACTTCACCCTCTTCCACATCTGCAACAACATACAATGATCGGCTGAAATCCTTCCCTTTTTGCTGCTTTTCAGTGAGTCGGTAATCGACTACGCCAAGTGCCTTTTCAGCTTCCCTCACAGCATTCACCATATCAGTAAATTCAACTTCATTCATAGAAAATGATGCGTCCGGACCACCAATAGAACGATCCAGGATAAAATGTTTTTCGATAATCTTAGCACCCATACACACCGATACAATAGGAGCTGTAGAGCCCATAGTATGATCGGAAAGACCGACGATGACTCCATACCGCTCAGCAAAGTCCCTAATCATCACTAAGTTGGCCTCTTCTATAGGAGCCGGATAAGATGAAGTACACTTCAACAGTGCGATTTCTGTATTGCCCATCCGGTGGCATGCCTCTAATGCCCACTCTATATCCTCTTCCGTTGCTATACCGGTGGAAATGATGACGGGCTTCCCCTTGGAGGCTATCAACTCTATCAGCGGAATATCGGTGATCTCAAAAGATGCAACCTTGTATGCCGGAACATTCAACCCTTCTAAAAACTCAACTGCCGTGGGATCAAAGGGAGATGAAAAACACTCCAATCCCTCTTCCTTCGCCACTTCCATCAGGCGCCCATGCCATTCCCATGGAGTATAAGCCTCGGAATACAAGTCATGCAGATTGCGACCTTCCCATATCGTCCCTTTGATGATAAAGTCTTCTTTACGGGAATCTATGGTGATGGTATCTGCCGTGTATGTCTGCAACTTGATGGCATCAGCTCCCGCACGCTTGGCTGCCCGCACCGTTTCGATAGCTGTCTCCAGGCTGCCATTGTGATTGGCCGACAATTCAGCGATGATGAAAGCCCTGCTATCACGGCTTATCTCGTGCTTTCCTATTTGCATGAATACGTATATTTTATTTTGTCCGCCATGACTTCTTTTATAAAACCTAAGTGCTCAAATATCTTCATCGATGCGACATTCTCCACCATTACGTAACCGACAATATTCAAGGGTCTTACCAATACCTCCCGGGTATATGCCTTGCATCCTTCAATCAGCAATGCCTGACCGAGCCCTTGACCGTGATATGCCGGATCCAATAGATAGGAGATGACCACATTATCCTCTTCCTTATCAAACCTTATACTGCCGATATCCTTCCCTTTATAGTCTATCAAATAATATTTACATGCTTCATCCGCTAACTTACCCATATACCAAGACTTGTGCTCCTCATAGCTTATCTCACCTTTCTGAAAAGAAAACTTCCTCACCCGTGCATCACAAGCCCATCGAAAGGTAGTCCCGATATCTTCCCCACGAGCATGCTTCAAGTGGATTGCTTCACAGTCGTCGAGCAACTTAAATAAGCCTTTCAACCGATCAGTGGACTTTCCATCGACGATGGTTTTTAATTGTTTGGGTTCATCAATGACATTGAAGAGTGCATTTCTGATTGCTTCCTCAGAGAAGTTTCCCGCATCTATAAATGCTCCCTGCGCCAAAAAGTTATGGTAAAAATACTTCTGGTTTTCAACATAGTGCCCGGCAATGGGTATGCAGCCCACCGCAAATACTTCCAACAATATCGTGCTACACGGTATGATGGCAACGTCAGCTTTAGACATGACATCTACCATTTCTATATCCGAGGCATTATGGAGATGTTCAACTCTTGGATCTTGGGCTATTTCTTCGCACAATTCCTTATAATAGGGATATGCACCCCCTGTGACCACATATATTTTTTCAAGTGCCGAAAACGTCTTGGCGATATCCAGCGCTCTTTTGGTTAGATTATGCACATCACCTCCACCGAAGCAAATAATACAAGAACTAACGTTTGTTCGTATTCTTTTCTGCTTTGCCGCATCCATAAAGGGTTTGCGCAAGAGAGCATAATCAGGACCCAGAGCGAAATAAGTCCACGAGGATGTAGAATAGTCTTTAGGTTGGATACCTACAGCTTGGTTGATGATGATATCGGCTTCGTAATCTTTGTCGTGGAGATCGTCTATACAGACAACAGTACTTTTCTTTGCCTTAACTTGGCGATACAATGCAGGTTCAAAATGATGACCATCGATGATGACTACACATTCGCTGCTACACATTTGCACAAATTCGGATTCATCCTCAATTTTGATATATTGATATCTTCCGGAAGCCGGCAAATGCGTGCCGGAAGGTATTTCATGTTTTGAAACCAATATTATTTCAGAATCAAGGTGGAGCAATTCAGCCAGCGCCAAACTGCGATACAGGTGACCCATACCCATCTGTGCCGACCCATCAGCACGTATTACAATACTTTTTTTGCGAAGCGCATATTTTATTTCGGCTATAGCCCAGTCCGTATCATTGTCTATGTCCTGAACCATGACATCCCTCAATACTATGACCTTAGAGGTCTCCGTATAAAGGCTGTCTTGGATGAGATTCGGCTTGAACCAATACCACTGCCCGGCATCGTGGTAAGCTGCAGGTAAGTCTTGGCTTCTGGCTTGACTGTATTCCGGCCAATTCATCGATACCCGAAGTTCTTTGTCCACCTTTAAAGACCGTAAAATCGGAAAAGAAAAGGCTGTCACCGGAAAAACACTTGCCACATCACCTTGCAACAAGTTTAATCCTCGCACCAGATCAATATTTCTGATAAACGGAGCAGTCGCATAAATACAACACACCTCGTCAAATATTCGCCCTGCCATCTTATACTGCTCAAGGACTTCCCGGATAACCTCCAGCGTTGTGGCGTAGTCATTGCTATTGGCAGCCGTCCTAAAAAAAGGCACTTCAGCACCAAACTCTTTGCTAATTTGAGCAATCTCCACATCGTCCGTCGATACCATCACCGTTTCAAACAATCCACTCTGCATGGCGACCTCTATGGAGTAACCGATGATGGGCTTGCCATGGAACAACCTGATATTCTTGTGAGGGATGCGCTTACTTCCTCCACGGGCAGGTATAATGGCTAATCTATTGATAGTATTGTTCAATGGTATTCAGCACAAACGTTTGTTGCTCGTCCGTCAATGTCGGATACATCGGCAGACTAATGCAATGTCGATAGTATGCTTCAGCATGCGGCATGTCGCCTTCTTTCCAGCCAAAGCTTTTGTAGTAAGGCATAAGGTGGACGGGTATATAGTGAATCTGGGCAAATATATTGTGACTCCGCAGATATTTATACAATCCATACCTATCTTTCACTTCCACCACATACAGATGGTAAGCATGCCCTTCTACCACACCTGCCTGCCGAATGATGTAGTCTTTATCGGCAAAGTAGGATTCATATCTGGCAGCAATGCTCCTCCTTCTGATCAAGCCTTCATCGGCTCTTTTGAGTTGACTGATACCCAGCGCACACTGCAAGTCAGTCAATCTATAGTTGTATCCCAATTGTTGCAACTCCATGTACCATCCCGGATAATTATCGTCATCGCTCCCTGCCCACTCTTTATCATTGGTATAAACATCATCACCTTTTGTAATACCGTGCGACCTAAGCCTATTTAGTTGTTTATACAGTTCTTCATCATTGGTAGTCACCATGCCTCCTTCACCACAAGCTATGTGCTTGACGGGATGAAAAGAAAAAATGGCGAGATCGGCATATTGGCTATTGCCGCACCATTGTTCTACTCCATTGCTATCGATAAAAAAGCCGCCCGGTGCATGGCATGCGTCTTCAATAATCCAGATGCCATATTCGTCCGCTAACTGTCTGTAAGCCTCCAAATTGACCGCCCTACCGGCAAAGTCCACCGGTATGATTCCTTTAATTGTCCTCTCGGTATCCTCTTCTAATATTCGACGTACAGACTCAATATCCAACAAAAATGTCGCCTGGTCAATATCTCCAAAGACAACCTCTCCACCACAATATCGTACGCAATTGGCAGAGGCAGAAAATGTGATGGGTGTGGTGATAACCCTGTCTCCCTGCTTTACTTCCATTGTCATCGCTGCAATATGTAAAGCCGCCGTTCCATTGGCTACTGCCACCGCATATTTACACCCGATATAGGCTGCAAAAGCACGCTCAAACTCCCCGATACGAGGGCCTTGCGTCATGTAATCAGACTTGAGGGCAGCCACTACAGCCGCGATATCTTCTTCTGTGATGTGTTGTCGTCCGTATGGAATAGGTAAATCCATTCAATTTAGTATTTTAATCGAAAATGATTCCATTTGCTTTGTCTTAAACCCCATTTCAGCAGTATAGGTTTTGAAAAACCGTATAGTGCTGATTATGAGGGTTAATCCCGATGTACGACTCGTAATCAATGGTTTCTGTAAACCATTGATTACGAGTCGTAAATCGATTCCGTATTTGTCTAATGCATAATTTGGGTCAAAAAAATAGAAATGAAGATTTATCCTTAAGGAAATATAAGATTCATTAAAAAGTTGGATTTTATTGTAGCAACCCGATTTCAGCAATAGGAGTTGTACAAAATATTTATTGTGAATAGCATCCAACTAAAACGTACTTTATTGATTATCCGTACAATGTAATTTACTAATGTTTCGGAATTGCTAATTTTTTCGCAAACAATTAATTAAACATTAATTGTATTGCAAAAATATAATCTTAATCAATTGTTTGTCAAATGGTTGTAAAAAAGATCACATAATAATTATATTTATCATTAAAGGATTATCCCTTTTTCAACTTGTTTCTTCTTACTTTTTTTACTTGATTAAAAAAAGTAACAAAAAAAATCAAGGCTCTGTTGATTTCTTAACGCTCGTTCATTCCGAAATAACTCAAAAAATTACGCATGACCCAATAAGGCTGCGCTATTATGCCTTCTCTCAGCCAAAGTGTGTTACCACCGCAGCTGGTATTGTCTCATGCTATTTTTTGGCTATTTCTCCATTCTCTCACTAAAATCAACAAAGCCGACTGATACGCATTCAAACTTTCAAATAGGTCAAACATTAATGTCACGACCTTCTTTCGTCCAAAAACTGTTATTGAACTCCGAAATTTCAGTAATTTATTCTTTGGGGCACAATTTTGAAATCAAAAGGGTTAAAAGTTAGCTTCCTATTTCAAAAAGTCAAAATCTTTGCCCATAATATTAATTGGGGTTACATACTTCTTTTCATAATATTTCAGATATTCACCGGAAGTGACATTCTTCAACCATTCGTCATTAGACAAGTACCAGTCTATGGTCTTTTCCAATCCCTGTTCAAAGGTAACGGATGGGCTCCAACCCAATTCTTTGTTGATTTTACTGGCATCGATAGCATACCGTCTATCATGGCCGGGTCTATCTTTTATAAAAGTAATAAGCCGGCTGCTTGTACCTGCTTCACGACCCAGTTTCTGATCCATAAGGCGACACAATTCGTGTATGAGGTCGATATTTTTCCATTCATTAAAACCTCCAATATTATAGGTCTCTCCCTGCTTCCCTTTGTGAAAAATAAGGTCGATGGCGCGAGCGTGATCGAGAACATACAGCCAATCTCGGGTATAGAGACCATCTCCATACACAGGCAATGGCTTGTTTTCGATAATATTGTGGATAAAGAGGGGGATTAGTTTTTCAGGAAATTGATTCGGACCATAGTTATTGGAACAGTTGGAGATAACCACCGGTAAGCCGTATGTATCGCCATAAGCTCGCACCAAATGGTCAGATGCTGCCTTGGATGCGCTATAGGGTGAGTGCGGGTCGTACCGTGTTTCCTCTGTAAAAAGTCCGGTTTCGCCTAAGGCACCGTACACTTCATCTGTGGAGACGTGATAAAACAAGTGCTCTCCTGGATCGTTCTGCCACGCTTCCCGGGCTGCTTGAAGCAGATTGGCCGTTCCATTGACATTGGTTTCGATAAAAACAAATGGATCTTCTATCGACCTGTCAACATGGCTTTCCGCAGCCAGATGGATAACATGGCTTATATTAAATTGCTGAAATATTGAGCGGATACCGGTCATGTTTCTGATATCGAGATTGACAAGGTTATAATTGCTTTCTAGCTCTAAATCACTCACATTTTCAAGATTTCCGGCATAGGTCAAAGCATCTAAATTGTATATTGTATAGTCGGGATAATTTTTCACAAACCAACGTATCACGTGTGACCCGATGAAGCCGGCGCCTCCGGTAATCATAATATTTTTTTTTGACATTACTATCTTTTGAACATTTTAAAGCCTATTATCTACTTCAGTTATGGGTAAGATACTCTTTATATCATAAACCACACTTGGTGACTTGGTCCATTTAGAAATATCTATTGACCTGAACTCATTATGAGCAACTGCAAGTAGAATACCATCATACTTTGCTTCGGTAGGCATTTCATTCAGACAAGACATACCGTATTCCTTCTCAAGTTGTTCAGAAGAAACCCATGGATCGTAAATATCGACATTGATGTGATAATCCCTTAAAATTTTCACAACATTCACCACCTTAGTATTTCTTAAATCAGGGCAATTCTCTTTGAATGCAACCCCCAGTATTAAAACTTTGGAATTTTTTACTTGAATCTCCCTGTCTATCATTAATTTAATGAGTTCATGAGCTACGTAATCGCCCATGCTTTCGTTTAAACGTCGGGATGCAAGCATAATCTCAGGATGGTAACCAGCTTCCTGAGCTTTCTGAATGAGATAATAAGGATCTACTCCGATACAATGGCCACCTACCAGACCTGGCTTAACATGGATAAAATTCCATTTAGTACCGGCAGCCTCAAGAACCTGAGTTGTATCAATTTTAAGTTTATTAAATATACGCGCCAATTCATTTGCAACCGCAATATTAATATCCCTTTGCACATTTTCAATCACTTTAGCCGCCTCCGCAACCTTGATGGATGAGGCTTTGAATGTTCCTGCTTCTATAATGTCATTGTATAAATTTTGGACGCTTACAGCTACTTCATCTGTTGACCCTGATACAATTTTTTTAATCTTCGTGAGTGTTCTCTCTTTATCACCCGGATTTATCCTTTCAGGTGAATAGCCTATAAAAAAGTCTGAATTAAATTTCAAATCCGAAAATTGTTCTAAAATTGGAACACATATTTCCTCTGTCGCTCCTGGATATACAGTAGATTCATAGATAACCGTAGAGCCTTTCTTAATAACTTTCCCGACTGTTTCACTTGCTTTAATAAGTGGTGTAAAATCAGGATAATTGTTCTTATCCACGGGAGTAGGTACGGTAACGATGTAATAATCAAAGTGCATAATATCTTCGGGTTGATTGGAAAATGTCAGGCCAATATTATTTGTTGAAAGTACTGATTTCAGATGATCTGATTCAATTTCTAACGTACGGTCTTCACCATTTCTTAATTCTGCCAATCTCTGTTGATTGACATCAAAACCTACTACTTTATATTTTTTACCAAATTCCACAGCCAGTGGCAATCCAACATATCCAAGGCCGATAACGGCAATCTTAGTACTCATTCTAATTCTTAAAGATTTTATTTAGCTTCAATTAAAAGCCTATTATTATTATTATTTTTTATTATTTTTCAGGTGATCATCTTTTAATTTCGGTATTTCTATGGCCTCCCAATACTTTCATAATGGAAACCATACTTCTTGATATTAGTATTGTCAAAGATATTCCTACCGTCAAAGATTGTCTTATCCTGGATATGCCTTTTCATCTCTTCAAAATCAGGAGACCTAAACTCATTCCATTCAGTCATAATCATTAGGGAATGGCAGCCTTTCAGGACATCATACTGATCGATACCATAATAAAGACTGGTGTTATATCTCTTTCTTACGTGATTCATTGCCTCCGGATCAAATACTCGCACTTCAGCTCCGGCCTCTAATAATTTATCGATAACGTAAAGTGCAGGTGCTTCACGAATATCATCCGTATTGGGTTTGAAGGAAAGTCCCCAGATGGCAATAACCTTGTCCTTGAGGTTTTCGGAATAAAATCGATTTATTTTGTCAAATAAAATAGTGCGTTGTAATTCATTGATGTTGATAACAGAATCCAATATTCTGAAATCATACTTATTTTGTTCCGCTATATGAGCCAAAGCTTTGACATCTTTGGGAAAGCAAGAGCCGCCATATCCGATTCCCGGAAATAAAAAACGCTTTCCAATACGGGAATCAGATCCCATGCCAAGTCGAACCATATCGACATTAGCGCCTACCCGTTCACAAAGATTGGCAATCTCATTCATAAAAGTAATCTTGGTGGCAAGGAAGGAATTGGCTGCATACTTGGTAAGTTCTGCTGAGCGCTCGTCCATCATATATATTGGATTTCCTTGCTTGACAAAGGGCTCATACAACCGGTGCATCATCTCACGCGCTTTATCCGAAGAAGTGCCTATGACAACGCGATCAGGCTTCATAAAATCATCTACAGCGACGCCCTCTCTGAGAAATTCGGGATTGGAAACAACATCAAATAAGTCAGGAGAAACATGCTGTGCAATGGCTGCATGAACAAGCTCCGCTGTACCGACCGGAACAGTACTCTTATCTACAATGATTTTGTAAGAATCGATGAGTTGCCCCAATTGATTGGCTACGCCCAAGACATAAGAAAGATCGGCAGATCCATCTTCTCCTTCAGGCGTCGGTAGCGCCAAAAAGACGATATCAGCAAAATGCACCGCTTTAGCAAGATCCGTGGTAAACTCTAAGCGTTTTTTCTCAATAGAACGCTGGAACATCACTTCTAAGCCGGGCTCATAAATGGTGATAATTCCGGCACTAAGCCTGTTGACCTTGTCCTCATCTATATCGACACACATGACATAGTTTCCCGTTTCCGAAAAACATGTACCGGTAACCAAACCCACATAACCTGTCCCAATGACGGCAATATTCATATTATAGTATTTCTAATCTGCTAATTGTATAAAATAAAACATGGCTTCGCCCTCAATAAGTCGCACTTATTGTCTGTCAAAATTAAAATTATCTTATTGTATTTCTGTATATTAGATATACAGAAATGTTATATATATCCAAATTATGAAGCTATTGCCTCCAATTGGTTTTTATTGATTTCAATCATCAGAGCAATGCCAAAGCTTTCAAAATGAACGATCATTTTACCTTTGGATTTTATCTGACTAACAATTCCCTCCATTCCAAGCAAAGCACCATTGTTGATGCGTACCTTTTGTCCGGCTTTAAAATCTATCTCTGTCGTCGTATAATCTATGCCAAGGCCTTCGATTCGCCTAATAAGGCTCATTTCAGACTCTTTCACCGGTTCTAACTGACGACCTATCTTTACAAAGCCATACACATATTCGGTTTCCAAGACACGGACATAGTCTTTATAATCAATATGTACGAATACATAAGTCGAAAATATAGGCAAGTTACGTCTTACTAATTTACGTGCATAGCGCCGTACGATGGGGCGCATCGGTGTGTAGGCTTCAATTCCTTTATTGGCGAGCTGCGACATCACAAGCTTCTCACTTCTAAACTTAACCTTTATGGCATACCATTTTTTATCTCGCATCTCCATCCTCGTTATTATTAAGTGAAGACCATAACAACAAAGGTTCGACACCTTTGACAGTAGTTAAAAAATCAGCATATTCAATCTCATTAAAGATGACATAGCGTATTTTTCGTTGTATAATATTTTCAGCCTTTGTTATTAGGCTGGTCAGATAATCTCTTTCAACGGTACCGATTAAAATCAAATCGATAATGGGTCCATCAATTCCACGAGCAAAGGTACCAGATAGATACACTCGCACCACATCGCCTAACCGTTCAATGACATTGTCGATAATTTGATCGATACCGATATGTTTGAGCAAAATATTGTGAATCTCTCTAAATAGTGGATGAGTAGTATTGGCAGAAAAGTATTTTTTATTGCCATCGATAGCCGAGTTGAGCAAACCGGCTTTTTCAAACTTATTTAATTCCAGTCTTATCGCATTGGAAGATTCTCCCATTTCCGACTCAAGACCACGCAAATAGGCCTTAGCATCCTTGTTGAGAAAGAATTTAAAGAGTAATTTAACTCTTGTCTTAGACGAAATTAAGGTATCAATCATAAAATGAGTAGCAAAATTACTCATTTTTTATCAAACCTATCACTTATTAACAAAAAAAAAGCAGCTCCTGAGAACTGCTTCTTTTCTTTTTACAATCTGGATTATTTTCCAGCTGCAACTGTATCAGAAAGGCTCTTACCTGGCTTAAATCGAGCAATTTTCTTAGCTGCGATTTTGATTGGCTTACCGGTTTGAGGGTTTCTACCTGTTCTAGCATTTCTTTTAGAAACAGAGAAAGTACCGAAACCAATAAGGGTAACTTTATCACCTTTTTTCAAAGCTGTAGTGATTGCTTTAAGAGTTGCATCTAGTGCGCTACCAGCCTGAGTCTTATTGATTTTAGCTGATTCTGCAATTTTGCTGATCAAATCTCCTTTGTTCATTTTAAAATTGATTTAGTTATTAGTAATTTTTAATGGCGCAAAGATAAATCATTAAATTGTTTTACATAATTTTTTTATCAATTATTTTCGTTTAAATGCCGCATTATACCTAACTTTAAGCAAATATTAACACTTCAAAGCCTTATGAAGCGCAAAACAGGGCGTTTATGCAGCCCCAAACACTTAACATTCGGGCAATATGTAAGATAGGCTTTTTCTATATATGTTTTTCTTTTTAAAAATAATTTTTGTTATTTAAATTATTGTTCTATCTTTGCGCTCCATTAAGTAAAAAATTACATTCTAAAACATAATTTTAATATGGCACATCACAAGTCATCATTGAAAAGAATCAGACAAGATGCTAAGCGTCGCATCCAGAATAGATATTACAAAAAATCTACTCGTACCCTCATTAGAAAACTGAGAGAGCTTACTGACAAGTCGGAAGCTACCAAAATGTTGCCTAAGGTTATTAGCATGGTGGACAAGTTGGCTAAAAACAACAATATTCACAAAAATAAGGCAGCAAACTTAAAGAGCAGTTTAACTAAGCATATAGCTACGATTTAAACATACACACTTATATAAAAAAAGCCGGATGAGTATTAATTTATCCGGCTTTTTCTATTTGTTTTCATTGATAGGGAATCTATTCTTCGCTACTAAACCAAATGGCTTGTCGTATCACATCACCTACATTATTTCATCATAAATTTGATATACGTTATTTTTTTACCGGCGGCAAGGTGCTGTTGCTCATAAAATGTCAATAGGTGGGTCTCAGGAGTCGGCGTCACTTCACCATAAAAATCATCTGTACTTTCAATAACCTCATAATCGTTTCTTTGAGCAAGAACCTTACACGTAAATGCATATAACGTTGGATCGTCCGTCTTTAAGTGAAGTATAGCCCCGGGCTTCAGAATACCCGTATAACGATCAAGAAATGGATGCGAGGTCAGGCGACGATTAGACTTAGAATCTCGTAAAAATGGATCCGGGAAAGTTATCCATATTTCTGATACTTCATCTTTGGCAAAAAAGGACTGAATCAGCTCAATCCTGGTTCGCAAAAAAGCGACATTGGTCAATTCCTCCTGCTGTGCCATTGTAGCGCCTTTCCATATTCTGGCTCCTTTGATATCGATGCCGATATAATTATTCTCCGGATGTGCCTGTGCCAAGTGTGTGGTATATTCACCTTTACCACATGCCAACTCAAGGACAATAGGTCGCTCTGCATTAAAAACAAGTGAATTCCAATGGCCTTTTACTTCCAACCTTTCGCCCTGAAAATTAGTGATATGGGGATCATGAAAGTCAAAATTTTCGAAAACATTAGGCAATTCGGCTATTTCAGCAAATCTTTGTAATTTATTTTTATTGGACATAGTGGCGAATAGTATATGTATTAGGTTATTGGTTGACTTGAGCTTATTTTTCCAGGATCTGAATCTCAACACGCCTGTTATATTGGTGCTCTTCTTCTGTACAATTAACACCATCTTTACAACGATTGCGCAATTGGCTTTCACCCCGACCTTCAGTTTCCAACCTATCTTCGCTGATTCCTTTTCCCATCAGATACTTTTTTATCTCAAGTGCACGATTGAGCGAAAGGGTCAAATTAAACTTGTTGTCACCTCTCGAGTCGGTATGTGCAATGATTCTAACACGCATCTCCGGATATTGATTCATTAAGATCGTCAGCTCATTCAACTCGCGGTCGGTGGCAGGGCGCATGGTTGATTCATTAAAATCAAAATATATATTTTCCAAAATTAGTTTACCGCCTTTTTTGAGTGGACCTTTGACGATAGACAATATCAGCTTTGAGAAATTAATATTCACATTGAGGTCTCCGGCAAGCGCATTAACAGGCATCCTCACTGTACTAAATTCATTTTTCTTACCTATTATCAAACCCGAACAACCCTGGGGGATGCATAAGTTGAAATATCCTGCGCTATCCGAAGTCGCACTCATCTCTGGCTCACCACAATCATTGACCCATTTTATCTCTGCATTGAACAAATGTTGATTGGTCTCCTGATCGAGAGCAACACCACTCAATGCAACACAAGGCAATGGAATCAGCTTTGCTTGGATCTTTTCACCGCTTATAAAAGGCATTTCCAATGGAAAATATTTACTTGTCGTAATACGTAAAATATAGCTTTCGCCCATCGTCAATGAAGCCTTCCACACGCCATTTTTATCCGTTTCTCCATGATTCAAAGGACTTCCTGCAACAGTGGTGATTATACAAGGAATCCCTTGCAGCCTTTGCATCTTTGAGTTATCCATTACTATGATGTCCTGCTCGGCTATTACCGGCTTTGTCATGGGTAGGGATTTGAGTAAATATATGTCATCTTGTCCTTTTCCTCCGGTACGTGAAGATGAGAAAAAGGCATACCGATTGCCGGGTTCAACTACCAATCCCATATCATCCCCGGCGCTATTTACCGGTTGTGTCAAATGCATACTATTGATGACGTGTGTCCCATCCATTTGAGCTATATAGATATCATAGCCACCCAATCCGGTAGAACGATTGGCACTAAATGCCAATAAGCCATCAGAGAGTAGTGTCGCAAATAATTCATTACCTTCTGTATTCACTTCCGATCCAAGATTAATCGGTGTTGACCAATTGCCACCTACTTGTTCCATACAATATAAGTCATAGCCGCCGTAGCCGCCATACATATTGGATGAGAAATACAACCTATCTCCGTTGGAACTAAGTGCAGGATGACAATAATTGACATTCTCAGTTGACTGCAAAAGCTCTATCGGCTCTGACCATGACCCATTTACTTTTTCGGAATAAAAGATGTTTAGATTCAAGCGTATCTTCCCGTCAGCCTCCTGAACCTTTATGTTTCGAGTAAAATAGACTTTATTTCCATCTTTACTGAAACAAAGTGGTCCCTCATTATAATCAGAGCGGAAAGCATCGAAAGGCCTTTCCTCATTCAAGCTACCGTCATTGGCGATATCTGAAATAAATAATTTAAAATACTTCTTAGCCTCGGTACGCGTCATACCCGATATTCGTCTTCCATTGGCAAGATACACAATAGAAGAATCAAAAATAGCGGGTGAAAACTCCAGTTCCGCCGTATTAACCTTTGACTGATTGATGACTTCGTATCGACTCAACTGTCCATTCATTATATCCGTCAACACATCAGACACCTGCGCCTGTGCCGCATTTACTTGAAATAACGTAAACACCATTCCAAAGAATAAGGCCATTACGTTGTATTTACAATGTTTTTTATACATAATAAACTTTAAAAGAATCTTGGATTTTGCACTTCCACATTATCAACTGTCGGCAAAGTATATCTCAAAAATGCCTCTACGCTACCTTTGCTATACTTCCCCAATGACCCTAACTGTATATCGTATGCCAATCCAAAAAACAATGGCTCGACCACTTTAAATCCAAACAATACATCTAATGATTCTCCCAATGCACTATGTATTCCACCTGAGCGATAAGATACGCCGGCATTGAATTTTTTTGCAAAATCCAGCATTATATTAGCATCAACGCTAATGGGGCTGTTCCGGACGAACTTCAAATTAACTTGAGGTGTCACATAAAAATCTTCCGATGCCTCAATGGAATATCCTGACATGACGTAAAAGTGATTCACTTCTCTGGACACCAACAAATCGTTTTTAAAATCCATCTTCGCCTTCAGTATTCGAGGTACTGATATCCCGATATAAAATTGCTGATCTGAATAATAGAGACCAAGTCCTACATTGGGCGCTATTGCCTGTGTATTCTCGACAATCAAAGCGTTGTCGGAAGCCAGATTTTGGTCGGCTTTTAGTGAAGGGTTGTTGTAATTGACACCATAATATCGCAGACTACCTTCCATACCGCCACTAATAAAACCATTGCCCAATGGAATCCTATAAGCGTACATACCGCTCAACGTCCACATCTCTGAAATCCCTATGGTACTTCTAATTAAGTTGGCCCCTACGCCTACCCGATTGTTGAAGAAGGGAAGATTGGCAGACAGCGCTTGTGTTATCGGTGCACCTTCAAATCCCATCCATTGATTGCGATACAATGCTGCAAAAGTTGCTGAAGGCAAGGAGCCCGCAAAAGCAGGATTAATTGCAAGTTTGTTATACATAAATTGACTGTACTGCCTCTCTTGTTGTGCCAGCATTGAACATACACAAAAAAACATCAATACCAACATTATCCAACCTCTCAAATATAGTCCTTTGCGCACGGAAACAATAATTGCACTGTGGGACATAGTTCGACTATTTCTGCATTGGACTACCATTGCCGCCTCAGGGAAAATCGGCATGATTGGACTATCTATATATTTAGAAAATATTGCTTTCATGATACTTGCCTTTACCTTTTGATGATTAAAAATCCTTTCTGAACGGGGCTTTGATCTCCCATATCAAATACATAGAAATAAGTTCCCGAAGGCAGATCCGACCCCTTGTATTTTCCATCCCAATTATTGAGATAAGGTGAAGCTTCATAAACTTGGCCACCCCATTCATTGAAAATAGATATCTTCGATCGATTGATGGCTTGCTGTTCGAGACATGCAATTCTCAAGAAATCATTGACTCCATCTCTATTTGGTGTGATAATATTGGGAACAACACAATCATTTTTACTGTCAATATCTATAACAACTTCGGCCTTAGCGCATAAGTCAGGACAACCTTCTACACATATTTCATACGTAAACTTATCGTAATCACTCACTACAGAAGGTGTGTAATTCAGGGATACGCCATTTAGAATCTCGACAATTCCAAACTTAGGTTCACCAATGATATTCAAACTGATTGGTGTGTTGTATGAATCATTAGCCAAAACCTCCATTTGCAGGTTAGAGCCTGACAAGAAACGATATACATCATTCTGAGCCTTCAAATCGCCGGGAGCCCACACCACCATAGTGTCTCTGGAAAAATTAAAACAATTATTATAATCAAGGCTCCACACAAACACATTTTTTCCCTTTTTTAAAGACTTAACAATGGTATTTGGATCAGAAGGGTCAACCACTATAACATCCGGGTTGAGTGACGTCCACTTTCCTTTTGAGAAAAATGGTGTCTTTGCCTTAAGAGCAGTTTCATCGCCCGAGCATACATAGGTTATCTTACCTGTCTCCGCAACTTCTTCCGGAGGATAATTTAACTTGATAGCTGCCGGAATACCGGATACAGAAGGGCACGTATTGAGCGTTGCGATAGCATAGAAATTATTTATTCCGTCATTGAGCTGACTAAAGTTGGTGACATTGGCACAAAGACCATTTGTTGGTCCGGCTACCGGATTCGCCAAAGCTGTATTATAAAAAGTGTAACTCGCATTGGGTGTCGCAGATGATGACGTCACACAAAGTGTCAGGACGGTTGCGCTATTGCTCACGCACAACTCTTCCGGAAGATCGGCCAAATTAGGGGCCGGCGGAGGCTGATTGATTACAAGGGCAAATGCATCGGAAGGCTTCGATACACAGCCATCATTGGTCAAGGTCAAGAAGTAGTTGCCAGCATTTCCCGGTTGTGATGGAAAAATAACCCATTTTTTCTGACTGGATGTGATGCCGCCCGGTCCCGACCAATTGTATTCATAGTTGGGCGGATTGCTTATTTCCAATATAATTGAATCGCCCAAACATACTGTCGGATCGCCGATAATCACAGGTCGTGCAGGTTTTTGCACTACTAAAACGTCAAAACCGGATGAAGACTTTGATTGACAGCCACCACTCTCATACACCACTGAATAAACCGTCCCGGTTGTCACCTGAATATTTGTAACATTCAATGTATTGGTCGCAGTGTTTACAATGCCGGACGGCGTAGTCCAAATATATTTGCCGATAGCAGGTAGATTAGATGCTGTCAGAACGAGGGTGTCGCCGGAGCATACCTTCGACAAGCCGCTGATAATGGGCTGTTCCGGCGCCAATGTATTTTGGATGGTAAGCTTCATTGTATCAGAAGAGCAACCTTGTGCTGATGTTGCGACCACTGAATAAATGCCATTGACCAGGTTAGCGCCGAGGATGGTTGGATGAGGCTCTGTAGAAGCAAAGCCACCCGGACCTTTCCATAAGAATCCTAATTCGCTTTCGGGAATATTGGTTGTAAAGTTGAACTTTACTACTTCGTCAGGATAAAGACAATCGTGGGCTGTAGAATTGAGCCCGACAAATTTCGGCTTGGTATTCATATCCAATTCTACTGAATTTGTCAAAACACAACCTGCTACCGTTGTCACGGTTACACTGTAGCTACCTTTTGCGGCTTTAACAGTAGGCTTAGGGAGGCTTGAGTTAAATCCATCGGGTCCCGTCCACTTATAGGTCGCTCCGGCAAAAGGATTGGTTGAAAGCTGCACGCTATCGCCTTCACATACAGGACTATTGTATATAATTGTCACAACATTGTCCAGATTGACTTCTACTTTGATGGGTTCTGATTCCACTGAATGACACCCACCGGATTGCAAGGTCAAAGTCCAAAGTCCATTATCCAAAGCACCGGCTGATGCTATTATCAAAGGATTGGTATCAGACACAACAACGGAGCCATCCGGTCGCTTCCAGATAAAAGTATCCACACCAATGGAGATATTGGAAGTAAGAACCAATTCACTATTTAAACAGATGGGTGAATTGGATGTAGGTGTCGGCTTATCCGGCCTCTTGGAGACTGTTACCATTACCGGTGTGGGTGCTGACTTACAGTTTCCATCACTTACAATCAAAGAATATATTCCCGCATGAACCAATTCTGCCGGGCTAATTGCAGGTGGATATTGTTGTGAAGAAACAAAGCCGTTGGGTCCTGTCCAACTATACTCGAAGCTACTGCCCATCGGACTTCCAAGAATGATATTACCCCCTTGGCATACTTGTATCAAGGCTTCGTCAACAAGAGCAATCGGATTGAGGACAGAATGAATTTCAACACTTGCCGATGGATTGCTCACACAATCATTCTCCGATACGATAACATAGAAATAATAATCGCCGGGAGCCCGGTTGATGGTGTACTGAGGAACAACCGTCGAGTCTAACAAGACTCCATTGGGTGCAAAGCCTTCATACCACTTATATTTGATATTGCCTGAATATGTTTGGGTAAAAAGGACAATGGTCTGATTTTGACAAACTATAGAATCCTTAGCGCCGATGATCGGTGTATTTATCTCATCATTGATAAATACTTGGACAAATCCTATTCCTCCACAACCATTAAAGCCGGTAGCCTCAAGTCTGTATGTCCCAGAGTTGGTTGAAGTAGCATTAGGAATGATTGGATTGGCCTCATTAGAACTGAAATTATTAGGTCCAGTCCAAGAGTACGTATATTGGTCAAACAAATCCAAATCAGGCATATTGGCAAATAGCCTAAGACTATCATTATCGCATAAGCCAAGGCTATATGTCGGATTGAGGATGGCTTTGTCGATGAGCACCTGTGTCCGGCAAGAATCGATCAATCCGACGCCATCTACCACATAGAGTACAACTTCCGGCTGTGTTCCTATATCCACACAACTAAACAATGATCGGCTTACATACATACTGTCTATGCTGCAATTATCCACACTACCTCCATCTATCAATTGTGGCGTCAATACTCCCGGAAAAATCCCACTCGGATGTACGTGCAATGTCGCATTTTTACATACTGCATTGGGCGCTATGATATCTTTAACGTCAATCACTATTGTGCAGGTATCGGTATTGCCCGACCTGTCTTCAATCGTATAGGAAAAATGAGTAATTCCCGCATTAAAGCTAAATTGTGGCGGACTATAAGGCGGAGCCAATTCTTGGAAAGGGATATCTGTCGCACCGGTTGCAAAATAGGAAGGTGGTGTAAAAGTAGTATATTTCAGTTCCATAAACATGAAGCTGATACTATCTGTTTGACCATCCTGATTCAATATAATTCCGCTACAAGGGTTGATACCACTCTGTGCATTACCGGGCGGTATATTAAAATCTTTATTGGAAATTGCCGTAAAAGTTATAGATCCATCTTGTGCCCATGCATTGAACTTAGCCGGAGGTATGTTGAAATATGCAGTTGACACTTTATTACAGTTACCGGTAAGAACGTTTCCTTGTCCGGCTTCTGTTGTTCCTAATATGCTTCCATCTTCCCCTAAAACTGTAAAGTATTCTCCGCCACTATCGATATCTCCGCGCAGGAAGACGTTGAGCAACACAGGATTGGTGACATGACCACTCACCTGATGAAAGGTATAAATTTTGTCTTGGGCAATATAATTCTGCAAGTTGGGATTAGATGCAAAAGTCAACCATGCACTTGCCGAATCAGATGGAATTGTGTAATTATAAGCATCAGAAAGCCCACAATTGTCACTAATAGTCAGTGGCAAAGGTATGGATAGAAGTGTATCACACTTATTCTGACTCAAGGTCACTGTAATATCTGCACCACAGGTGATGATGGGAGATATGGTATCTCTGACAAAGACTTCCTGTATGCAGGTTATAGCATTATCGCCACAGTCTTTGACCTCATAAGTTATATGATGAATACCTTCTTTCAAGGTAAGCACCGGCAATGCCGCTATACTAAACTCTTCTGCGCTCAAAGTGTCGAGCTGATAGGTATATCTCAATTGGGGATTGTGATTCCACTTGATATCCAAGGTGAGTTGAACTGTTGTACCACCGCATATATCATTGACAGTATAACTATTGTCTAAAGGTGTAGGATCATTGGGCTTGAGATAAAACACAATTTTGCCGTCAGCAACCCACTGTTCAAATTGACTTTCAGTAAAACTTATTTGTGTCGAAGAAGAGCTACATTGTGCTGAAGAGTGATTGGTCTGCCCAAGAAGTCCGCCCTCTTCATCATAAATGAGTAAAAATTCCTGATCTGCCTCAATATCCCCATTTTCAATATCTATCTGCAAAGTTCCACTTCCAAATGAGGCAAAAGACCCTCCAGTGGCAAGATTATCAAATACTGCTTCTAAAGCGCTCACCGGTGTCATACCGTTGCCCGGTTGTACCGATGTAAGTGGATATACAATGGTAAGCGTTGAATCCGCAACCGTATTGGCACAAGCATCAAAAACAGTGGGCGGTTGAAGCTGATAATCCATGGTACATTGACCGGCAGGCGCAATAATCTCAACATCAGGTGCGCAAGCCACCACCTGGGGAGCTAAGGTATCATTGATAATAAATACAGCCGAACTAACCACTGTATTGGCGCATTGATCGTAAAATACAAAGTCCACTGTCAAATGAGCTACTGCTCCACTGTCGCAATATTGCAGGTCGGAAAACTGTGGTGTCTGACCCGGGAATGTCGATGCATCCTGTATATCATAACTGCCGGGTATGGCGGCAAATGAAAAGGTCTGTCCACATGCATCTACTGCATCGGCCCCTGCTTTGTTATCAAGCCATTCTTGAAATAACTGTGCTACATCATCTTGGCTGCCACATGCTAAGTTCACATCTTCCGCGCCATGCACCAACTGTGGCGGGACAGCATCCTGTAAATTAACCAATATCGTATCTTCCTTCGTATTACCACACGGATCAGACGCCGTGAGTAGCCATTTTTGGTAGTTATCAGATGAACAAATCAAGGGGTTTCCGGTATCTATCCGATCAATGGAGATATTGAGCTCATTGGCGCAATTATCACTAGCCAGTGTGCTGATTACTTGGGCTATATGTATGCTATCTACACAGTTGAGTACCAATGGCTCAGAATTATCTATTTCCGGAGCGACATCATCCGTGACGGTGATAATCCTGTTATACGTCTTTTGATTTAGACAAACGTCTTTTACTGTATAGGATTGTTCAATCAGATAATTGTAGAAGTTGCAATCGGCAGGATTACCGGATTGCGTCGTGGTGCCCAATTGCTCCACCTGTACAAAAGAACAATTGTCAGAAAAATTAATTAAATAATTGCTAACATCATCCGTACATTGTAGGAATAAATCCTCCAAAGGAGTATCTGGTGTAGGAGCGATGGTATCTACCACCGAAATAGTCTGAATTACAGTCGTTATATTACCGCAAAAGTCCGTTGCACTCCATGTTTTAGTAACCTGGTACGTATAGTGGGCACAGGATAAAAGATCCGTACTTTGCGTGCTGACTACTTGAAATATAACTTCTCCTGCAATGCCGCAATTGTCTGAGAAAACTGGCGATTGGCTTGGTATCGGTGAATCACAAGTGATGGTTGTGTCGTTGGGAACCTGTGTGGCAATAGGAGCTAATGTGTCTAAAAGGTTGAACAATGCACTATCGACTGACATATTATTGCATCCATCTTTGGCATAAAAATATACGGTAAAATAATTGTTGCAATTGATTCCATCCAATTGTGGGTATGGGCCCTCTCCAAAAATACCATTTCCGGAAACGCCTACGTTATCTTTCCATTCAAAGTGATCCCAAGTGGCATTATTACAATCTTCGATCTGTGCGCCACCTTGTGCGTTGATCCACGCCTGGAGCGTATCTTGAACACCAGCTCCGCCTAAGCACACCAAATTATAATCTTGGGCTGCTTGGGTAAAATTAGGTCCTGAAATATCCTTAATATGATACACGGAAGCAAAGCTATCAACACTTACATTACCGCTGATATCTTTCAGGTGAAACACCACCTGTAACGATTGATTACAAAGAGATGGCGCCGATTGCAGTGAATCCAATGCCTCTGATAAGGTCGGAGTACCGTACCATGTTGCAGCACCACAATCATCGCTTCCTATGCCTCCTGCACCATGATTGTACCACTCCGTAAAATCTACTTCCAGATTACCTATGGCGCAAGAAGTCGTGGTGGTATCGTCTCCAGCCGAAATGATAACCGGCGCTGTAGTGTCTAAAATAGCAAATGTCGCTGTTGTGGCAACACCTTCATTGCAGAAATCGGCAAGGTGAAACTCTACTGTAAGTGCAGCTCGTACACCACTGTATGACACTCCGCCTATGACAACCGTCTGGGCAGGATTATTCAGTTGATCGTGTAGAACATCTACCAACTGATCTATAGTTGCCGGTTCGCCTTGATAAATATATGTTTTGACCATATATTGTTGTTCTATACAATTGTCTTCAACAATACAGTTGCCTGATGCTTCAAGCCATGTGACGAGCGCAGTATCCGGGCTAATCTGGCAATCTGTCAGCAAATCAATTGCACTACTAATCAATTCCGGAGATTCTTGATCAATAATCTCAAAAGTTGCCGTCGTACTGTCCGTATTGCCACAGAAGTCGCTTACAACAAACGTCACAGATGTCGGTGTATTGCAAGCATCTGAAATGGTGGGATTGGTCGGAATAGTCGTCCAGCCTGCAATGCCACAATTGTCAGATGCGATGGCTCCACCCTGTGTATCGATCCACTGTTGAAAGGTAGAGGCAGCGTCCGTCGTATCGCAGTGATAGACGATAGAGACAGCCTCGGATGTGATGACGGGAGCAATACTCTCAGGCTGCAAAGTAATATTCTGAATATATGTCGTGCTGTTGCCGGAGAGGTCTTTGGCAGTGAAGATACGCTGAAACTCGCCACTACACGCTATCAATGGAAAGTTGACCTCTTGGGTTATCTGAATCTGAAAGGCCGGTGTACAATTGTCGGTAGCGGTAATGGACGCCGAAGGAAGTGAATTTTTGCAGGTGATCGTAATATCGGGTGGCAGGCTCGCCGGATTGAATACGGGTGGTGTCTTGTCCGCAAAATAAATGGTAAAACTAAACTCTTCAGTATGTCCTTGATTATCTTTAGCTTCATAGGTAACGGTAACGGTGGTGCCGCCGGGAACCTGACTTCCCTCAAAATAGCCGTCGCTGATAGACTTTAATGTCTTAGAGATAACAACTTGTCCGGGTGGATTACGCGGCGTACATATAATTTTACTGTCACCGCCCCATTGTAGTCCGGCTTTGCATAAATTTCCTACAGCAATCGTATCGGGACCCGTATAGTCCCAGTTAAACCAAGGTTGTGCGCTTGCAGGCATAACCCATAATATAAGAAATGCTACTTTTAAAAAGTTGGTAAACGTCATAACGTAACTTTACTTATTAAGAGCCATCATCTTTTCATTCCGAAAACAAATCACCTTGTAACACAATGATTTATACACATGAATTTTATAAACAAAATTTAGTTCTGCTTCTTCTTCATCTCATGACTCACGGAATGTGTTAAGTCTGACCAAAAAATTATTCACTTAAAAGGGCTAACCCGCAGGCAAAAATAGGTATAACCATAGAGATATCAATGTTTTTTTAAATATTTAACGATAACAAAATTAATTTATAAACATTTTGTTCGTATTTATTGCCTCTACTCATAATAATGTATGCAATATCATAATCCCGATGTCCTCATTCTTGAATTCTACCTATTTATCCTCTTACAATTTAATTTAATGAACTTTTTTACGGGATACTTTTCTTTCCCTCAAAGTATTTTTCCTAAAACACCAAATTTTATTCTTTTTCAAAACGATATGGTCAATATTTTATTCGCAAAAGACTAAAGTCACCCAAAATTAGCTTTGATTACAAATTCAGTACCAGCAAATACTGCATAGACAAACGACTCGTTGTGCCTGTTGGATAGATGCCAGGATCCATTTACATTGGCTTATTGCGAATATCCATACGGTATTAAAACAATTCATCCACGCTTATTCGTCAAACTTTACTTAATTTTACCTATTCAATTTTTGAAATGATACATTATTCGGGATTAGATGACACTATAGCCGCCGTGACAACTCCACCGGGGATAGGCGCCATTGGAATTGTCCGCCTCAGTGGTACAGAAGCTTTAAACATTGCATCCACAATCTTTAAAGGTAAGGATTTATTGACTCAACAAAGTCACACACTACATTATGGTCACATCATCAACCGAGAAAAGGAAGTCGTCGATGAAGTCGTCATTAGTATATTCTTGGGGCCCAAAAGCTATACCGGTGAGAATATGGTGGAAATAAGCGGCCATGGCTCGCCACTCATCCTGTCACAGATCCTCGAAACATGTATCCATGCCGGCGCACGGCTTGCTCTTCCGGGCGAGTTTACCCAACGTGCCTTCCTTAATGGCAAGATGGATCTCGTCCAAGCTGAAGCTGTAGGCGACCTCATCCACGCCACCAGTAAAGCATCCCAGCAATCGGCGCTACACCATCTCAAAGGTAAATATTCTGCTGACCTGAACGAGTTGAGAGACCGTCTGATTCACTTCTCGGCAATGATAGAACTCGAACTCGACTTTGCCGATGAAGATGTAGAGTTTGCAGATAGAGCGGAATTCTATAGCTATCTTGCCGATATTCGCACGAAGACCAATCGACTTCTCGCCTCATTCAAGCTCGGAAATGCTATCAAAAACGGTATCGCAGTGGCTATCATAGGTCGCCCTAACGCCGGCAAATCGACCCTTCTCAATGCTCTACTTAATGAAGAAAGAGCCATCGTCAGCGATATAGCCGGTACAACCCGAGATACAATCGAAGAAAGCCTCCATATTAAAGGTTACCTCTTCCGCCTTATCGACACAGCCGGCATACGCCACCAGACCGATGACATCATCGAATCAATGGGCATAGAACGATCCAAAGCAAATGCCCAAAAAGCGGATATCATCCTTTATGTCAGAGATATTCTCGACTCCGAAGAGCCTATAGACTGGATGGAAGATTACAAAGAAAAAACGATTGAAGTATGGACCAAATGGGATTTGTTCAAATTAAATGCCACGCAACAACAATTAAATCTCTTCGCTAACAAGATCTTACTATACCCACCCGATTATCATGGCTGCATAGAACATCTAAGCAATGTACTTTTCGACAAAGCTATAGGTTCTAGTCTTTCCAGAGAAGACACCGTCGTCACAAATGCACGACACTATGAAGCGCTTACACACATTGCCGACAATCTTGAAACCATCAGTCGAGGGCTCGATACCGGGCTTACAGGCGACCTACTGGCTTTAGACATACGTAGTTGTTTGTATTATTTAGGGCTGATTACCGGACGTATTGACGTGGATAGAGACGTGCTTGGCAAGATATTCAGCAGTTTTTGTATAGGAAAGTAACCTATTTTCTTTTGTTTTTCATGTACTCTTTCATGGGAGCATGCACAGAATATAGTCTTGAAATGACTTTACGTTTATAATCCATTTTATACTTATTTGTGAAAGATTAATTTAGGACGAGACAACCGATACAACTTAAAGCAAAAACCGAACTTCGGAAAGTTCACGCCCAATTTGGTGAACTCCTTGCAAAATGCGTTTGGTTTGGGATGCAGAAGGTTTTTTTATGCCTTTAATGTATTGAGCCAACAAACTTTGATTCATTCCGATACGTTCAGAAAGTGCCTTTGCATTGATAACCTTGTAAAAATCAAAGAAACTTTCCAAGTCATATTCAAATTGAATTTCGTTTATGATATAAGCAAAACCATTATCTTCAAAGGTAAGGTTTACCGCTTCCAAAATATTGGTTTTAAGCTCCTCAAAGGTTTCAGCTTCGGTTGCAATAAAATTACTTTTTATCAAAGCATTAGCACTATACCCTGTATCCTCTTTGGTTACGGTTATTTTAATCTTTGGCTTTTTCATCGCTTTGTTGTTTTGATGTTCGCTTGTTTAAGTATAGCAGTCAATAGACCTTTCTTAACCTCTTTGCCCGAATGGTTGGGAAAGGTTAGCTGTTCGGGCTTTGTAGGGTGCCGCATAATTACATGGCTACTTTTTGCCTTACTTCAAACCAACCGTCCTTTTTAAGAAGTCCGAAAAGCTCATTGTACTTCATAAACACAAAGGTAATATATTTATTACTTTATACAAATGATTTTAATAAAAAGTTCCAATGAACCCAAATTCCGCATTAGATAAATGCGGAATCGATTTACGACTCGTAATCAATGGTTTCTGTAAAACATTGAAACGATTCGTACATCGGGATTAACTCTCATAATCAGCACTATACGGTTTTACAAAACCTTTACTGCTGAATTACATCTAGCTAAATCGCAACAAGTAGAATATCAAATAATTGGGAACATATTGATTCGTGACTATTTGAATTTCAACACAACAAACAGTTAGCAATATATTTCTTAAAGAAACTATTGTACCTTTAATATGAATTCGGGATGAATACAGAATACAGATACAAATTAGAAAAAGACAGCAAAAAGCACCAGATTATTGTTCTGCAAAGACTTTACTTTTATTATCCAATATTATACTTTTTTGTGAAAGCTTAATTTAGGACAAGGCAATTTATATGATAAGAACTAAAATCAACGCCCGGAAATTCAATATCTAAACAATAGAATTCGCTCATTCCACCTCAATTTTATCAATCTCTTTCATCAACCTATCTGTCTCTGTGAGTGCCACAATGATTTTTTGATAATGCAAAATATCTTCAAACTCCAAAGTACGATCTTTACGGTCTTTTAGCCATTTTTGAGCCGGTTGATAGCCACCGATATAAAACTCCCAAGCTACTTGCGGAACATTGTCAAAATATTGGGTATCGTTGATGTACACTTTACCTCGCGCGTTGAGCAAAGTCGAAACGAAACGTGGTTTGCCCACCACATTATCTCCATCTTTGGGATATTGGGTAATGTACTGCTCCACAACCGGACTTTCTAACAAATGAATTTGGCGTATTGCTCCACCCAATTTTACCAATTGCCAAAAGGTATCCGCATCTTTTGGATAAGGCACTCTGGGAAAATCAATTTTTAGAAATTCTTTGTATTGCTCTCGGTATGTGGGCGAATGCAACACGGCATAGATGTAATCTAAAATGTCGATTGGAGCAAAGGTATTTTCTGTTGTCTCTTTTTCGTTAGTAAAAGTGAAGCCAATTTTTGATGCTATTTCATTAACGATTTTAATATTTAAGTTTGGCAGTCTTTCTGTTGTTTGTTCAATACTTTGCTGTCCACCGCTTTCGGGATAGAGGTAGAGGGGGAAAGAGTATGTGGTTTCTTTAGTTTGTAAAGAGACTTCACACATATCCACCAAACAATTTGAAATAAAAATATGTTGAAAGTCAAATGTTGATTGTTGACGACAAGTATTAAGTGAAATATTTTGTTGCAACATGTGTTTCATCACACTAAATCTATGCCTTTGTACCTTTTGTAAATCATAATTAATAAATCTAACATCAAAAGGTCTATAAGAATATCTTTGGTTTTTTTCAGTAAAAGGAATAAACGAAACTAAATTCCCATCATCATGGGTTTTAATTCCACTGGTGTTGACATTAAACAACTCATCCACTTTAAACCCCTTTTCATATTCTTCTTTTCCCTGCATATTTTTATTTACAAAAAAGAAGTTAGGTTCATCGGGTTGTAGTGCTGTCCATTGCACAGAAGCAAGCGTGTTTTCATTCAAGAAATTGTATTTATCTTCCCGTTTGCCGTAGAGGTCAAAGTGGAATATTTGTGCTTTATTTTTGCTCATATTTTCTATTTTCTTTGGCTATTTCAATGGCTTTATGCAGTTTTTCGCTTAATAATTTTTTATCGGGCAATTGTGTACGCAGTGCGTACCCAATCTCCTCTTGTGAAAAAAGGTACGCACTGCGTACACAATGTTTAAGTTTTTCATATCCCCAACCACTGCCGTATCTTTCGGTTAATCTTAGCGAAAGATTTTTGATGATTTCTTTTCCATATTCTGCTCTTTGATTGTATAACACATCTTCTTTTATCCGTTTACCAATGTTCCAATTTAACAGACAGACTTCTGCATTTACAGTTGTTGCAATACGAGTACGAGTGCCATCAATAAGTTGACAAACATCGTTGTACAGTTCGGGACTATGATTTTGAATTTCGTATTTATTTTTGCTCATGGTTTAGTTTAAATAAATATTTTTGTTTTTCTATTTCGTTGATCAATTCTTCTTCCGATGGTAAATAATTCAGGTATTTTGAGGCAAAAAGCTGTTTGCTATCATTGAGAACAGAATATTTTGCAATCGTTTTATCGGTTTCTGTGCATAGCAAAATTCCAATTGTTGGATTATCACCCTCAGGGCGTTCCAAATCATCAAACATTCGCACATACATGTCCAATTGCCCTATATCTTGATGGTTGATTTTATCCGTTTTCAACTCAATAATTACAAAACATTTCAACAGATAATTATAAAATACCAATTCGATATAAAATTCTGCTGTTTCTGTGCGAATGTGTTTTTGTCTGGCAACAAAAGAGTAGCCTTTGCCCAATTCTAAGATAAAGTGTTGCAAGTTATCAATCAAGGCTTTTTCGAATTCGGCTTCGGTGTAACTGTAATTTGTTGGAAGGTTTAAGAACTCCAGTACTGTTGGGTTTTTAATAAATTCAGAAGCGTTATTTTGGAAATCGTGTGTCTTTTCCAACACCTCATTTAATACTGTTTCTTGTTGTTGTGAAGACAGTAAGCGTTGGTAATAGAGCGTTGAAATGTTTCTGTCTAAAGTGCGGACAGACCAATTGTTTATAGAAGCTTCTTTCAGATAATATATTCTTGCCTTTTCGTTTTGCACCTTTGCAATTCTTTGAAAATGAGACCATGATAATTGTGCGGACAGTGTTCGCACAATTGAAAAATCAGGAAAAGTGGTATAAAATTGTCTTATTTCCCAAATGGTTCTTTTACTAAACCCTTTCCCAAATTCCCTGGTCATCTCGTCAGAAATATTTTTGATAATTTCTTTACCGTAATCTGCCCGTTCTTTTCCATTCTGTTCTTCTTCCACAATACGTTTTCCTATCAGCCAATAAGCTTCTACCATAGCCGAATTAACAGCTTGGTAGCTTTTTTGCCGAGCTTGGGCTAAGATTTGTTTTATTTCAACTATATATTGCATGATATAACTTGAATTTTATTTTTTGCCATCGTAATTTTCAATTTCATTTAAAATATTTTCAATAAAATGTTTTTCCATTTTAGAGAAAGCAAACCACTTTTTACCCAAATCTTTTAGCGATGCACCTATATGATACACTTCTTTTTCATCAATAATTAAAAATCTATCGTGGCTTTTGCTAAACAATTTTAGCTCAAAACCTCCATATTGTTCGTTGGCTTTTTTAATGTCTAAATCGAGTTGGTTGCTGCTGTTTTTAGAAAATAAAATGACGCTTACTTTTTTGTCTTTCTTGCATAAATGGATGAGGGTATCTTCGTTGATATAATTATCTATCAGGATAATATTTTTCTTAGCAGAGCGAATTAATTTTGAAACAAATTCATACGCATCGAATATTTGACCATCAAAGAAAATGCCTTGAGCGGGAAGTTCTAGTGTTTTAAGTTGCAAAGCTATTTTTTGTACCTCGTTAGATAGGTGGTCATTCTTATTTTCAATTCTATCCATGCGTTGGTTGATGGCGTATCCTTTTAATAAATATTCTCTCAACACATTGGTTGCCCATATTCTAAACTGAGTGCCTTGCTTGGATTTTACTCGGTAACCTACGGAGATAATGACATCGAGGTTGTAATAAACTACGGGCTTATCGGAATTTGCAATATGCATTTTTTGCATATTGCTTTTTTCATCCAATTCACCTTCCTTAAAAACATTGCGAATGTGACGCGATATAACAGACTGGTCTCTTTGAAAAAGAGTTGATAATTGATCCTGATTGAGCCAAACGGTTTCTTCGCCAACCCTTACCTCAATTCTTTCAGGCAGCTCATCTGCTTGGTATAAAATAAATTCGTTCATAATTAGTTGTTATTGCTGATGGTTAGGTTTATTCTTGTTTAAAATTTGAAATAGACTGCAAAATACTTTCTACCGAATGTTTGTCCATTTTGGAAAAAGCAAACCACTTTTTACCTAAATCTTTTAGCGATGCACCTATATGATACACATCTTTTTCATCAATAATTAAAAATCTATCATGGCTTTTGCTAAACAATTTCAACAGAAAACCACCATATTGTTCGTTGGCTTTTTTAATGTCTAACTCGAGTTGCTTGCTGCTGTTTTTAGAAAATAAAATGGCGCTTACTTTTTTATCCTTCTTGCATAAATGAGTGAGTGTATCCTCGTTGATATAATTATCTATCAGGATAATATTTTTCTTAGCAGAGCGAATTAATTTTGAAACAAATTCATACGCATCGAATATTTGACCATCAAAGAATATTCCTTGTGCAGGAAGTTTGGTAGATTTTATTTGAAAATCAATTTCACTTACTTTCTTGTCGATATTGTCCATCTTGTCTTCTAACCGATTCATTCGATTATTGATAGCATACCCTTTTATTAAATATTCCCTGAGTACATTGGTTGCCCATATTCTGAACTGTGTACCCCGTTTGGATTTGACCCTATACCCAACAGAAATAATTACGTCAAGATTATTAAGAAAAATTTCTCTTTTAACATTTCTATTTCCTTCTTTTTTAACTATAAGGGATTTCCTTATAGTTGAACTCTCTTCGACTTCCTGCTCTTTATAAATATTGCTTATGTGCTCGTTAATAGTCATTATATTTTTATCAAATAACGATGCCATTTGTTTTTGAGAGAGCCAAACGGTTTCATCTTCTATTTTCACCTCAATCCGTTCAGGTAGATCTTCTGCTTGATATAAAATTATTTCATTTTTCATATTCAATTTATTGTTGCTACTCTTTCTTTTGCATTAGAAATAGAAGAGTGCTTTATAGATTCGAACTGGTCGCAATTTGCGACCAGTTCATTTTTTTCATTGTTGCTTAATTGAAATCTAAACGAATCAAGAAATCGTTCTATATTTCTTTTTACTTGTTCATTAAGACGCTTTACCTCTACATGGTACATAACTGCCAAATCACGATCTATCATCACTTGAACTCCTCTAAAGGTAAAATTTCTATTTTCAATTTCTCTCTGTGATATAATAATTTTATCCGCCATGTTCTAAATTTAATTTTTAATTAGAGCGATTTAATTTTGAAACAAATTCATACGCATCGAATATTTGACCATCGAAGAAAATGCCTTGTGTGGGAAGCTCGGCAAATTTTATTTGGAAATCAATTTCATTAACTTTTTGATTAATGCTATCTATTTTATCTTCCAATCGGTTTATTCGATTATTGATAGCATACCCTTTTATTAAATATTCCCTGAGTACATTGGTTGCCCATATTCTAAACTGTGTGCCTTGCTTGGATTTTACACGGTAGCCTACGGAGATAATGACATCAAGGTTGTAATATTCAATTTGTCGTTCTATTATTCTACCACCTTCGTTTTGAACTGTCGCAAATTTTGCGACAGTTGAATTTTCTACTAACTCCCCTTCGGAAAATACATTATTGATATGTTTGCCGATAGTTTTCACATCTCTTCCAAATAAGGAAGCTATCTGCTGACGGTTGAGCCAAACGGTTTCTTCACCAACCCTTACCTCAATTCTTTCAGGCAGCTCATCTGCTTGGTATAGAATAATTTCGTTCATAGTAGCTTACTTTTTCTTCTTCACAAAAATATTGATACTCACACCTTGCATGATGTCGAACACATTTTGGTCGATACTGCCATCGGGTGCGGTTTCTTTCTTTTTGGCATTGCCGTGTAAATCGAGAATGTAAATTTTATCGAAAGTTTTCATCAATTCTTCTCTCATTTTACGATGAATGATACCATCAATAAAGCTGTTATTAGAAATAAATGCCAAAATACCTTCACCCGTTTTTTCTACATAATACTGCCCTAATCTCAAGAATTTGATGTAATCATCAGAAAGCGGTTGAATATTTCTTTCGTTCAAATTCTTTTTGTAATCGGCTGTTAGATTTTCAATCCACTCATTTTTGTTACTTGAACTTACCGAGTACGGTGGATTTCCAATTACGCACATCACAGGCGTATCTCTTTTAATGTGATTGGCTTCGTTGGCTTCGGTGCTTAACCAATTGGCAAATAAAGTTCCTGTGTCGGGATGGTGCTCTTCTAAACTATTGGTTAGGTAAACTCTAAATCGTTGATTTGTTGTTGGTTTGTAACCTGTTTCAGTTAAAAGCAAATCTAATTTTAAGTGTGCCATGGCATAACTCGCCATCAGCAACTCAAAGCCATTGAGTCGTGGCAACAAATGATTTTCTACATAATTGCTCCAAATACCTTGTTGCCCTTCAAACTTTTTGTGAATGTGTTTTACGGCTTCTGCCAGAAAAGTTCCCGTTCCTGTGGCTGGGTCGAGAATTTGGACACGATGCACTTCTTGTTCAACTTTTTTGCCTTGAACATCTACTTTAATTTTGGTTTTGCTCGTGTCTGCCAGACCTTGTGGCAAATTAAATTCGGTTTTTAAAATGTCATCAACTGCGCGAACTATAAAATTGACAACGGGTTGTGGTGTGTACCAAACACCACGAGCTTTTCGCAATTTTGGGTCGTACTCACTTAGGAAAGTTTCATAAAAATGAATAATCGGGTCATCCATTTTTGTAGCCTTTCCGTAGTTTTTTAAGATTTCTTCCACATTACACGCCAAGAAAATATCCACCAAACTATCTACAATCCATTTAATACGGTCGTCAATATCGGGTCCGGCAATGTAGGCAAACAGTTTACGTAAAAAAGGATTGGATTTAGGAATCAATTCAGCCGCTTCTTGTCGGCTGAAAGTAGGCAGTGTTGGGTCATGCAAACGAGCCGCAAACATTCCGTAAGCAATGGTTTGGGCATAAACGTCTGCAAAACCTTGCGGTGTAATGTCGTGAATCAAGATATCTTTAAAAGCATTCATTTGATCTTTCAGGGTTGAGTCTTCCTGATTGGTTTCATCGCTGGTTAATGATTTTTCAATTACATCCGAAAGCAGTCGGGCTTTGCCTGCCATCATTTCTGCTAATTTTTTCGGGCTTTTTATAGTTTGTCCGATGTGTGAACAAAAGTCTTTGATAAGATTTTCAAAATTGGCGAAGTTTTCAGTCAAAGGTTTGATGCCTTTTTCGGTTACTTCTCCGATTGAAATTTTAGTACTCAATTGTCCGTCACGGTAAAGGTGAAAACTTAAATAGTCTGTGAATATTAAATTGTTTAATGAAGCCTTGTAACGGTCAAACTGTTCTTTATTACCCGTTTTCTTTACTCCATCAAGGTCTTTATCGCCAATGTCTTTGGCTTCGATAAATCCAACGGGAATTGATGCTGAGCTTGTCGAAGCATCTTTTTTAGTTAGAATATAATCAGGCGCTCCGCAACTTTGTCTTTTGGGTTCGTTGGTCGCTTGGATGTCAGGTGCTAAACTTTCTAAGAGTTGCTGCAAGTCACCTCGAAAAGTGTGTTCAGTGGCGTTACCAATTTGATAGCGATTGTTTAGATTGGTAATATATAGTTCTAATGTCATTTAGTCTTTTCTCATATTTTCCATTCAAAGTTAGTTTTTCTGTCCGTACGTTGGAAAGAAACAGCTATTTTAGTTTTTACAGTGTTGGATTTGCTACGGCAAAAAACCAAATATACAGTTTTTGCTCTTGGTTTTTACACTGAGCAATAACATTAAGGAATATTGTTTGGCTGTTAAAAGTATCATTTTCTTGACATGAGGAGCCAATCAACCCCGACATATAGGGAAAAATGTATTTCAAACCCATATTTCGCATAAGAATAAACGGAATTTTGGTTTATACACTATGGTAATCGATCCAAGATCTGTCCCGACATTGCCCTATATTGTCAACACTTCACTGAATGCCTCCACTCAAACGACAGATATATCCGCATTTTTCTATTAAGCCCCCAATATAATCCTGGCTCACTGAATGCTAATCAGCAAAATCCTTGTCAATGGATGTTTCATTTAGTGCGAGAGATTATGGTCATTTTCAGTATACCAGCTGGTAATCTTTTTCGTTGAGTTAGAAAATAAAGGATTTTCTAATTTCGAAGTTGTGCGATAGAAACAGGGAATACAATTCTAATAATTTCAATTTGTTTAAACATATTTTTTGATTAAAAAAACAGAAATCATATTAAATCCAAATATTGTTAGAAATAAAATAATAAATAAAAATAAATTAATTCCAACGTAGCCCATTCCTGTTATTTTTCCCAAAGTTTCCAAATCATTGTATGCCATAACACAAGTGTCGTGGGCGGATAAAACAGAATATCGTTTCCATACAAACAAAGTTGTCGTTATAAATACTAACCCTCCAATTCCAAAAAATGCCAAAAGGAGAAATGTAAGGATAGAAACTCTTTTAAACAGTTTGGCTATAATAATGCCTATTACGATTGCAAACGAAATCATTACTAGTAGAGGTTCGATATAAATGAATAAATACGTATTCAATTCCTCGTAAGTTATTCCGAAAATATCAGATAAATATCTAATTATATTACAGCATATTTGAAAAATTGATTCCATTTTTGTTTACTTCATTAGCTTTTGGTGCTATAATTTTCCAAAGAGCGGATCTATGACGTTGTTTTAATCGGTTTGCAGGTAACTTATGGTGGCAACTTGACGCAGGTAGGGCATTTTAGCACCACTGTTGATGCGAAAACCGAACTTCAAATATGGCACAAAAGTTCGAACGGTGAGATTCACCCCTGCTTACGTTTTAACCGCTTGTTATGCCTTCGTCCATCTTTTTCTTTTTTTACGATTATTCCAATAGCATTTGTTTTCTCAATCCATTCCGAAACACTCAATACAAAACTTGGCAAACCTGATTGTGTTTTAAAGTGGTCAAATTCCACCACTTTAAAATTTCGGTTATTGATTTGTTCCAAAGTTCCCAAAAATTCAAGTGTATAACGGGTTCTAATCCAATTTTTGATAATGTCGGCAGCACGGCTTTTGCTTTCTTTGGCATTTGCCATATCCGTGAGCGAAATATAATCTCGCTCCTCAACCGATATGATCGTTATTTCCGTATCTTTTACATTGATTTTTGCCATAATGCAAAGTTGCGAAAAAATATTTTGTAAAACTGAATGTCAGTTGCAAAAATGCCTACTCAACATTTTTGAGTATTAATTCAAATATTTTTAAGAAGAATGCTCATTATGAGTACAATTCCGGTGAAAGGAATAACTCAACGGATTTATTGAAAATTTTGATCACACAAATAAACTAAACTATCCAAAGTTATACGCTTTTTAAGATTTTCTAAAGCTTTGTTTCAAAATATAGCAATATGTCTGAGTGTCTATGTGTCTGAGTGTTTGAAAAATCAAGACCTATCACTTTGTCCAAATATATATCAATTTCAATTAAAAAAAATTTCAAAACCGCTCGGGCATAAAAGCTTGAATTGGTATTGTAGTAGGTTGATGCCGTACAATTTCTGCCAACAAATGTCCCGTACCGGATGCTGTACTTACTCCCAACATGGCATGGCCGCCTGCATAAATCAAGTTTTTATACTTACTATGCCGCCCGATATATGGCATTCCATCCGGTGTAACAGGTCTATAACCATACCAAGTGGTATTGGTATCCGGTATTGGTAAGTTCATACCGGGATAGTATTTTTTAAATGCATCATGGATGGCTATTATACGTCGAGGCAGCCTTTTTTGGCTAAACCCGCTCATCTCCATTGTGCCGCCTATGCGCAACCATTGATTAATGGGCGTTGTTGCTACCCGATCATCCACCAAGATGGATGGATATAACAAATTATGCTGCAACCCTTCATATACCATACTATAGCCTTTTCCCGGCTGCATCAATAATTTTATGCCGAGACTCTTTGACAATTCACCCATCCAAGAGCCATTGGCAATGATAATTTCATCACCGGCAATTAGACCTTGATGGGTCTTTACTGCCGTTATAGTGCCATTGTGTGTCTCGAATCCGGAAACCTCCATATTTAACAAAAACCGAACATCCATCTCTTTAAGCTTATTGTACAAGCTTTTCATCAACATAGCCGGATTCACATGGCAATCGTCTTTATATAAAACGCCACCAGCTACATCCACCTCCGTTTCTGTTTCGTAATCCTGAACTTCTTGACCATTACACACAACCGTTTTTAAACCAAAAACATTGGCTTGATCTGCAATTTCTCGTTCATGCTTTCCGGTGCTTTCATTTTTATACAACATAAAAACACCTTTTTCTATCAATTGAAAATCGGACAATTCTTCACTAAGTTCATTAATCTTGTGTCTCGATAGTTGAATTAGGTTATTGAGAAGTGGTGCATTTCTGTCAACAAGGTTTTTATTGGCCGATTTTTTAAACGCCAAGCCCCATTGGATTAAATCCATACTTAACCTTGGTTTGATATAAAATGGAGAAGTCGAACTCATCATCCACTTTATTCCTTGTTTTATCATGCCGGGAGTCGCCAATGGAATAAAATGGGAAGGAGAAATATAACCCATGTTGCCAAAGGAACAGCCATCAGTGATATCCCCATTATCCACCACAGTAACATCAATTCCTTCTTTGCTTAAATAATAAGCTCCCGTTAATCCGATAATACCTCCACCTATTATTACAACTTTCATTTCATATTTTTTCAATCATTATATAACCTGAAATCCATAAGCATAAGGGTCGTCATCCGGATCAATCTCGATTGTATTGTACCCATAAATACGTGCCCAACCTTCGATAGAAGGCACAATTGCCGCCCTATCCAAGATACTTGTCTCATCTTCTATCCGTCCTACAAACTGTGACCCAATATAGCTTTCATGAATAAATGCATCTCCCGGCTTTAATTTCCCCTGTGCATACCATTGTGCCATCCTCGCCGAGGTGCCGGTACCGCAAGGACTTCTGTCGAGCGCATTTTCACCTACCAATACTGCATTACGTCCTGTAGAACCAGGTTTGGTAGGTTTTCCTGTCCATTGAATATGGGAAAGGCCAAAAATGTTATCATCGGTAGGATGGACAAAATTGTACTTTTCATTCAAAAGTCGTCGAATCAGCTTGCCATAATGTATCAATTGTGAAGCGGTAAAGCTACTGATATCGGGAAAATTTTGCTGTGGATCGACAATGGCGTAAAAATTGCCTCCATAAGCTACATCCACCACTATTTCACCAAGATCAGGACATTGCACAACAAGCCCTTCACTGTAAAGAAAGGATTTTACATTGGTCAATTTGACTGACTTAACCTTTTTGCCTTCTTGAACATAATCTATCAAAATCAATCCGGCAGGTGTTTCAAGTCGCAACTTACCCGGTATCTTTGGAATTACCAATCCCTCTTCAATGGCAATAGTCACTGTTCCAATAGTGCCATGACCACACATCGGCAGGCAACCACTTGTCTCTATATACAACACGCCGATATCGTTGGCAGGATCCGCAGGTGGATATAATATACTTCCACTCATCATATCATGTCCCCTGGGTTCAAACATCAATCCTTTTCTAATCCAGTCATAGTGAGCCATAAAATGAAGCCGCTTTTCCATCATGGATTTTCCTTCCAACAAAGGTCCGCCACCGGCTATTAATCTCACCGGACAGCCACATGTATGAGAGTCAATACAAAAAAATGTCTTTTTCATCCATAGAAATAGTTGTGAATAAATAAGTATTTACAATGGTTGTGGCGTATTTTGTCCATCGACAATTCGCAATATATGCAAGGGATTGCTGTCTTTTAATTCGTCCGGTAGCATTTGTTCCGGCCAGTTTTGGAATGAAATAGGTCTTACAAAGCGTTTTATAGCATCGGGTCCAACCGAAGTAAACCTTATGTCTGTGCTTGCCGGAAATGGACCGCCATGTTGCATGGCATTGACTACTTCGACTCCTGTCGGCATACCATTGAACAACAATCTTCCGGCCTTATCTTTAAGACAATCGACGATGTCCAGGTGGGCATTTAAGTCGTCTTCAGTAGCTGCCAATGTTGCCGTCAACTGCCCTTTTAGCTGGCGGGCAAAGTCATACACCTCTCCATAATTTTCGGCTTCGACGACGATGCCAAAAGGCCCAAATACCTCCTCACTTAAAACTGTATTGCCTAAAATAACTTGTGCCGACACCAACAATACTTTTGGCCGTCCTTGACCTTCCACTCCTTCATCTATTGCTTCTGCCAATACATTAACTCCGGCTTGCTGATGTAGTAATGTCTTATTTTTTTGATAATGTTCATAAATACCTTTGTTGAGCATCGTTGCCGGCGCTAAAGGTTCAATGGTTTTGGTTAAGGCTATTTTGAAGCGATCCATACCATCGCCTTTTACTGCAATGAAGACACCCGGATTGGTACAAAACTGTCCAACATCCAAAGTCAAAGATGATACATATTCAACTGCTAAAGCTTCTGCTCTTTGTTCCAATGCACTTGTAAAAGCAAATACAGGATTGATACTCCCCATTTCAGCAAATACCGGAATGGGCTCAGATCGTTGTTTGGCAATATCAAACAATGCCTTACCCCCCCTGAAAGATCCCGTAAATCCTACTGCTTTGATGCCCGGATGCGCAGTAAGATAGCTTCCCGTCCTCTCATCACTTCCCTCAATATATTCGCCTACAAAATGAGAAAAAACGCCTTGAGGCCAACCAAATACGCCAACTACCTTAGTAATTGCATCGGCCATAAGTTGAGAGGTACGAGGATGCCCCGGATGAGCCTTGATAATGACAGGACATCCGGCACCGATAGCACTCGCCGTATCCCCACCTGCCGTAGAGAATGCAAAAGGAAAATTACTCGCCCCAAATACAAGTACCGGACCAATACCTATATTACATTTACGTATATCATTTTTCCCTTTTTCCGTGTTTTTCGTATCAATGCATGCTTCGACGTATCTTCCTTGCCCTACCGCATCGGAATAGGCTCTCCATTGTCCCACAGTACGCCCTTTTTCTCCTATCAGCCGAGCATGTGGCAATGCAGTCTCTTCATGTGCAGTATCTATCAACTCTTGCCCTAAGCCTTCAATGGAATCAGCAACAGACTGCATAAACAGCATTCGTTCCTTCACAGTCGTCTTTTTCATAAAAGAATATGCCTCTTCGGCTTTTCCCACTATTTGGTCTAAGACCCACTTTGGTTGATTCATTTTTTTAAATAAATATTTTGAATAAAATTACTCTTTTCTTCCCAATCATCCAACAATATAAGTTTTAGAAGGATTATTAATCAGAAAATTTTACACGGTCAAATGATTATCAGAAAATATAATTCAAATAAACTTTGAAACATCCGGACGTGTTGCTATACCCCTATCGATAATACTTAGGACTTGCTCCCTTTCTTCACCCACCAATGGCAAACGAGGCGCCCGAACATGCTCACTTCCCAATCCGACTTGCTGCTCCGCGAGTTTAATATATTGTACCAGCTTGGGTTGAATATCCAATTCAAGCAAAGGCATAAACCATTGATAAATCTCTAAAGCTTCAACATATCGGCCTGCCTTCATCAAGTTGTATATTGCTACCGTTTCATCCGGAAAGGCACATACTAACCCGGCAACCAAACCATCCGCTCCGGCTGCCAATTCTTCATAAGTCAATGTATCGACACCACAAAGAATTTTGTACCTGTCACCAAATCTATTCCGCATCCGGATAAGGTTGGTAACATCGCGTGTGCTTTCCTTGACTGCCATTATATTAGAACATTGTGTTAAATCTTCAAAGGCATCAAGTGTAATTAAAGTCTTATAATCTACCGGATTATTGTACAACATAATCGGAAGATCTGTACTATTGGCGATGGCTTTAAAATATGCAACCAATTCACGATGGTCAGGTACATAACGCATAGGTGGCAGCACCATCAGTCCACTCACACCCCACTCCTTTCCAAGTGCAACTTGTTCCATTGCTAGCCGTGTGCTACCCTCTGCTATATTCAAAATAATGGGTATTCTACCTTCAACTTGTTCTACAGCAAATGTCACAAGCCTTTTCTTTTCTTCAGTGGTCAACACACTGGCTTCTCCGAGTGTTCCACCCAAAATTATGCCCGTCACACCCGCTCGCATTTGAGCATCAAGGTTCTTTTTAAATAACACCAGATCTAAGTCGTCCGATTGTGTAAATTTTGTTGTTAAGGCCGGCATAACACCCTTCCACTGAAATAACATATCTTTATTTTTTAATTATTCAAATTACCTACAAAAATAAGATGAATAAATTGATAAAGTTACCAATAATGGCCTCATTTATCTCCAAACTTTCTTTTGTCTCATTTTAACCCAAATTACATATAAATAAATGCGAAATATTTTTTACAATACATTGACTTTCTATCCAATATCCTTATTTTCATCAGTAAATTAGAATAATATTGAGATTTTATTATGAAATCCCTTTTTTATTTTGATACCTTTACTTTTCACTATTAGAAATGAGTAAATCTGAATGAGTAAATTACTGTATGATTTCTTTACTGCTGATCACCGTCGCATTGAAGTTCTTCTTGACCGTGCCACTGAGGACATTGACAATATTGATGAAGAGCTGTATCATCAGTTTAGAACCGGGCTTTTGAAACACATCAAAATGGAAGAAAAGGTTCTTTTTCCGGCGGCTCAAAAAGCCAATGGTGGCGTTCCACTGCCACTTGCAGCTAAATTACGATTGGATCATGGCGCCCTCACTTCTCTGATGGTTGTACCGCCCAATGAAGCTATTATCCGAGTGATACGCCATATCTTAGAAATTCACGATGAACTTGAAGAGCAGAAAGGTGGCATGTATGAGGCCTGTGAAAATCTAACGCATGGCGAAGTATATTTTTTATTAGAGCAGCTTAAAAACATTACGGATGTTCCTGTCCATCCATTTAACAAAGCGGAATATGCCTTAGAGGCAACAAAGAGGGCTGTCAACAGAGCAGGATTTGATTATGATCAAATTTTGTCATAATAGGAGTTATTTAGGATCAAACCCTTTTTCATCCTTATATATTTGCTGTTTTACCAATAATTCCGTACTTTACTTTCTTTTCAACAAAGTATAAAAGAATAGAAGGAAAATGCTCAATCTTCGACAGACATTATGGATAAAATAAAAATATTAAGTAGTCAATACATCACACATAATGTCAAGCGATTTGTGGTTGAAAAGCCTGCCGGGATGATATATCGACCCGGTCAATCAGTTCATCTATCCATGAACATACCCGGATGGGAAAATGAGATTAGGCCATTTACGCCAACATCACTCAATGATTGGCCATATCTAGAATTTATCATCAAGATATACAATGAAAGGAAGGGCTTTACCGAACAGCTCGCTTTATTGCATAACGGTGCTGAATTATGGATACACGACCTTTTCGGCACAATAGAGTATAAGGGAGCAGGCATTTTCCTTGCAGCAGGAACAGGAATCACTCCATTTATTTCTTTTTTTAGAGCCCTTTATTACAGCCATAATGTAAGAGGAATAGGTCTGATTTATTCTAATCGAAGTGCTGATGATATTATCCTCGGCAATGAGTTATATAAGATGTTGGGAGCAGCCTATATCAACGTTTTCACCAGGCAAGGCGTCATTGGATTTCGGGAAAGGCGGATTGACAGGAAGTTACTCATAGATATGATTGGCAGTTTTGATGGGCGGTTCTATGTCTGCGGACCGGTTAATTTTGTTGAAGACGTTACAACGGAGCTTGTCAGCCTTGGTGCAGATCCTCAATCCTTGATTGTTTGATGAGGTATGCGGACTCTTTTGCCTGTTCAGCAAATCTTGAAAAGGTTTTAAGAAAACAAATGATAAATCCGGAATCATTCTAGCTTTAAAAGAAAGTGATTATTTCACAAGCAGTGATGGGCATAGAACCCAAATTCCTATTAAAGTAACCGGTAGTTGCCTTAATAGGAATTTGGGTTAATCAGTTGATCGACATCACATTGGTATCCTATTATTTCAACAGAATAACTTTCCCCGTCTGGACGCCATATTGTCCGGATATAGAAATATAATACACGCCGGATGGGAGATTTGAAAGGTCAACCGAAGAATATTCGACATCTTTAAATCTTGTTAACCTACCGGACTTAAGTTGTTGTCCAAAGGTGTTGAATACCTGATAGGAATCTGCTTTGGAAGTCTGAATAAACAAATTGCCGTGTGTAGGATTGGGATACATCTTCAGATTATAATCAACTTTGGAAGTACCCTGAATAGCTGATGTTACGGCTTCATACTTTTTGACATTGACCTGATTGCTCAAAGATGCGTCAGTGTATGCAACATAAGGCACACCTTTTGGGTCAATGATCAAATTTTGTTCTTTTGCTATCTCTGTAAATCCGGGATTACCGACAAAAGTCCACTCTTCGCCATCGTATTTCTGAACGGAAGTTTTGCCTGAATTGCTTTCATCCCTATAGGCGACAAAGATATTTCCATGGTCGTCACCTTCAATTCTACATCTTCCGGATGCACCACCCGACAAGTTGAACTTTTCCAATTCCCATTTTTTATCATCCTGATCCAACTCGTACACATTCAGGAATTGATCGGTTTGACCATACGTAAGAACGGCATAGATATCACCATTCTTATCCATGGCGATATCATGATCAAAGTAAGTCTGTACCGTATCTATATGACCTTGTCCTAAAACATTCCACTTGCCTCCTTCCCAAAGAGATGCCTGAGAATAGGCAATATTTACACCATCGATACCATAAATAATGAGAGGATTGCCCTTTCGGTCAAGCTTCAATCTATTCCATACAGTATATTTATCAGCTACGTCGCCGACAAATTTCCATGCGGAGCCATCATATTGATATGTATGTGTCTGATTGTCGGAGGGAGCAAAAAATACGGCAAAGTAAGTACCATCTCCGGCACGAATGATATCCGGGAAAATATAATAATCACCCGGAATCTTATCTCCCATCTGATTCCACTGTGTACCATCCCATTTACTCGCTATTCCGTTACTGAATACAACGGGTTCTTTTTCACCCATCGTCATACAGGCCTGATAAGCATCACCATCAATATCTTTACCTAACTTAATCCACTTGTCATCTTTCAATTCATAGACAGAAATAATTGATTTGGAAAAATTGGATGCCATCACGAATGGAACACCGTCTTTGGTCATTTCCATATCTACCACTGCGGGAGTAAAGCCATTGATTCCTTTTTGACCTACTTGTACCCAATCACCCTCACTATTTGCGACGATCAAGTCATAATCTTGTGTTTCCGTCCAAGTCCCATCCTGAAGCTCCAGTTCAATCTTATATGTCCCTAATGTGGTAGGCACTCCTGAAATCCTGGCATTTCCATTGCCCAAATCAGTCAAACTTAAACCCGGTGGCAACGTACCGACAGCAGTGATTTTCAGTGCATCATAATCAGGGTCATGGGCTACAATATCATATTCATATTGTGAGCCGAGAAAACCCTTTTTCTTGGGGCTTGATTGGAAAAATGGCTTACCATTAGCATAACCTTCAATGTAGTCACTGATACCGGCATTAAGTACCTCTCCTGTCGCCACATTGACCAATACACCTATCACGCGGATATAATCGTCTTCGTAATCTTCAGGCACCTTGTATGTGTATGAGTATTGGTGGGTTTCGCCGGCGGATATGTTGATAGGTAAGCTACTTGAATCGCCATTGATGCCACCGGCAAGATAACGAGCGACGTGATTGTAAGTCACGATAGAGGAAGGTATGGGATCCGGCAAATTTTCGTAACCGCCCATTTCACCAAAAGCACCACCGGAATATGCATTCACCTGATTGTAACCCGGAGTATTCCCTGTTACACCACTTTCTACTACGATTGCAGCCAATCTATAATCACCTGATAATGGTTGTGTAAAATTGGCAACAACATCCATTTTCAGCTCCCTATTGGAATCATTCCAATTTGTCTTCACATCAATTGACGCTGGGGGCGTTTTAGCCAATTGAGTTTCCATGTCTTGCTTTAATGTCTCAAAAGGCTTCAATTCTGTGATGGCATTGCGATTGAGCCAGGCTGACGGCAAACCGGAAAAAGGCATGGCATCCGAATATGTGATGTATTCCATTGGGTCGCCAAAGTGAATAGATACAAATACAAACTGTCCCGGATACTTCTTTTGTAATTCTTGAGCATATACATCGCCTCGAGGACAATATTGACACCACGTCCCTGTACCTTCTTCTATCAGGACGACTTTCTGTTGCGCTTGTACAATATTGAAGGCAAATACCAAGCATAAAAGTGCCGTAATTAATTTTTTCATGATTATTATTTAAAAATTTCTAAATGTTGAATATACCCTTTCTTATGTAAACAATGGATTTATTAAAATGATTCTTAAGACTTATACTAATCGGAAAATAATTTGACCATTTAACCCAAATTCATATTAAAGGTACAATAGTTTCTTTAAGAAATATATTGCTAACTGTTTGTTGTGTTGAAATTCAAATAGCCACGCATTAATATATTTCCAAATATATGATAATCAACTTATTGCGATTTAGTTAGATGTAATTCCGCATTAAAATTACGGAATCGATTTACGACTCGTAATCAATGGTTTAAAGAAACCATTGAAACGATTTGTACATCGGGATTAACCCTCATAATCAGCACTATACGGTTTTTCAAAACCTTTACTGCTGATTTCGGGTTTAATTTCCTTGTTTACCCCAACACCCTTAAAGTGGACAAGAATAGTAAATGGTCAATTTCGAGTCATTTTAGTATATTTAATAAAAATAAAGGAATAATTACTCTGAATAATTTTGTCAAATATAGACATTCTATTCAACGAATTAACATTTGCTCTATAAAAACTTACATCAATTGTATAAAAAGATTTTCTAATTAAAAGGATATAACATTAGGATCGACAAGATAGAAATGCTCAATGAGCTTGGATGAAAGTAAAAGTTTCAAATACCTTGTGAATTTAGCTTTATCATGACAAAGATTTAAAAATTGATTTACATTTACAACGTAAAGTTTGTGTAAATTCAGGTTTGATAATATTCCGAATATAATATTTATGAAGAAAATACTTCCTTTGGTTTGGATGCTTTTTATTCTTGTAGAACTTGTAATCAATTTTCTTCAATATTACTTTACGCCCATAGATGGCGATTTAGTGGCTATAGTTTTACCTGCTGACTGGTATAGTCAGGTCTTGGGCGACCCAACCGGTTTAAAGACCATTCAGAACGGTGATTTAATTGGCGGTGCCGGACGGAGTATGGCGCATTGGACGATGTACCTATACTACCATCACGTACCACAGCTGTTGCAACATGTGGTCAATCCTATTGAAAGTGTCTATCTGGCATCAGCCCTGTTTAAGATGATAGCAATGATGGCCTTTGTTACAGCATTTACCTTGTATAATCAGGTACATACTAAAACATTTGGAAGAGTATTTTTATTTACTCCCATTCTCATTCTTCCTCTTATTCAGTATCGGGGCTTCTATGACGTGATGCGTACCGTAGATCAAGCAACGACTTATGTATTTTTCTATCTGTGGCCTGTTGCCCTGTTTATGCTTTTTTATTATCCAATCTATCGATGGGTGCAAGCGCCCAAGTCAGAAAGAGTCTCTCCTACCTCATGCATTCTATTAGGGCTTTTTGCCATGTATATCGCTTTAGACGGGCCTTTGATGCCGCCTTTGTTTATATTGTTTGGGGGTGCTGTTATTCTAATAACATGGTTGAGAAATCCAGGTCTCAATGGGTTCTTCCTCCTATTCAAAACTCGTGAAACTATCCTGATTGCTTTTACAATGATTTTTAGTTTGTACGTCTACTACCTGGGCACTTTTAATGTGGAATCGGCTCCTAATGCTGATGCACCGGATCTTTTAGCACGATACAAACTTCTTTTTCAAGGTATATATATCCTTCTCACTTATATGCCCGGACTTTCTCTGTTGCTGATATATACTATAATATTAAGCTTTATACTAAACCGGCATTATAAAAGCATGTATGCTCCATTTCAGAAAGAACACCTCATTTTACTGGCAATAGTTATTGTTTATATTGCCTTATTACCTTTAGGTGGATATCGACCATACCGCCCTTATATCATCAGAAGTGATACTTCACTGCCAGCATTGGCTGTTCTTTTTTTCATCTTTACACAGGTCAATTTACTGTCAATGAAGTTTTTTACCCACGACCGCAAAAAATATCTCACCCCTATATTATCTATTTTTTTACTCGTGTTTTTTGCCCGGGATCTTGCCATTAAAAAAGAAAATCAATGTGAAATGAAAAGCATGGAAATGATATCCGAAACCCGGCAGGTGGACACTGTGCGCCTTGACAACACTTGCAACTTTATGTCATGGGAGGTACAAAGTAATCCATACTTCACTCATTTCGGCTCAAAGATGCTTCAGGAATGGAACATCACTGACCATTATCAGCCCTATGTCCAAAAAAAGAAAGAATAGATATAAAGATTTTTAGGACAAATATCAATTGTTCTTTTATAGAAATGTACTACAGGACGGAAAAACAGTTTTCAACTATTTCTAATTCATTTTGCAATTTCGGGCTGAACCTAAATTCAACAATAGAATACAGACATGATTTATGATTCGCACATAGAGATTTCCCATACGATCAACGCTCTTCAGTTTTGAGAAACTTCGATTGCTGAATTCGCAATGAAGATACAATTCCGCATTATACATGTCAGACTTTGTCGGCCAGCGCAAATCCAAAATAGGTAGCCACAAGGCATACAATCACACTCGTTACAATATATGTAATGTTAACAATATGATTTCCAGACTGGTATAACGTGAGCGTCTCATTGCTGAAAGTAGAGAACGTACTGAATCCTCCACAGAATCCAATCACCCAAAATAATTTGGATTCCGTTGAAATAAGTTGTCGGTTATCGGCAAGCCCTACCACAAAACCCAGCACCAAACAAGCTAATATATTCACTACAAAGGTTCCGAAAGGGAAATTACTATTATGCCATGAATTTATCCATCTTCCCAAACCGAATCGAATCAAACCTCCCAGACCGCTTCCCAAAAATATATAGACAAATTTCAAGTCCTTACATCAATTATAGAGTAAACTAATATTTCAATCGACAGCCATTTCCCCAAAGAACCTCTACTGGCTTAAAGTTAAAACAAAGTCACTAGCTTTATAATAATCTAGGCTATGTTTATGCTATCTCTTCTTCCGTCGTAGCGGTAGGTGCATTGGTCATGACAGAAGCGATACCTTTGTCGCGAGACGCTTCATTTTCATACATTTGACTAGAACCAATGACTTGACCATTGGTCGCCTTAAGATTAAAGTACAACTTGCCATTGGCTGCGGCTTTGCGTTCAAATTTACCCTCATCCACAGCATTATTTTTGACAGAGGCGATACCATTTTCACAACTCGCCTTGGTCTTATATCCTTCACTTGATAAAATAATCTGACCATTTCCAGCCTTCAGATTGAATTGAAATTCTCCATTTTTTCTAGTTGAAATCACAAATTTTCCCATTATATATTCTTTTGTTTGTAATCAATATTATGACGGTGAAAGTTAGTATTCGTCATTGTTAAAGCCTATAAATCATTAAAATAACTATAATATTTATATAAGAACGCAATAAAAATAAGAAAAATTTTTTGTCAACAATGATTTATTATGTATTATTTCTTCATTACTGTCTATGAAGCATTCATCACACTCCATATCGCTCTACAAATTCTTTATAGTAAGGCAACTGCTGTAAGATAGATTTGTTACCGACCATAATCAGGCGTTCGCGGGCTCTGGTCAAAGCTACATTCATCTTGCGATCGATTCCTTCCCAACTGGTGGATATAATAGACGAAGACAACGTATGTGAAGATACTACTGTCGAGATAATGACGATGTCTTGTGACCCTCCTTGAAACCGTTCTACTGTATCTACCGCCACATTTATTCGGAAGGGGAGGTTTTCTATCAGGGATTTTATTTTGACTATCTGGGCTCGAAAGGGCGTTATTACACCTATCGAAACATCTTCCAGTCGTCTTCCACTGCTTTGATACAAGTCATACAGGTCTAATAAAAGACTATGAATACAAGACGCCTCTTCATCATTCATCTTAGTGAAATTAACGTCTCCACTCCGAATGTCCAAAAATAAAACCCTATTGGCCGCCACTTCTCTTTTAAATCCGGAATGCCCAGTATCTGAAGGCATGTCAAGGTATTCTTCAGCCACTTGACCTGGAAGCATTGTCCTCAATCTGCCCAAATAAAAGTTGCTGGCGGGAAAATCCATGATGTCTCTGTGCATTCTACCCTGTTCCTCTAAAATGCCGTAAGCCCAAGTCCACCCTTCTTTCTCCGCCTTTAAAAACAATCTTTCAAACATCGATTGCGAGAGGTCATAAACCCCCACTTCGTTCAATTCCGAATCGCTCACCTCTGTCCATTTGCCGTGCTGAGTCACCACAGCAGGCATCTGCTTATGGTCGCCAATCATAATAAATCTGGGTACACGACTTAATATCTCAACAATCTGCGGATCCAAGATCTGACTGGCTTCATCAATCAGTACACGTTGAAAAGAGAGTAAATCAAAAAGTTCCGGCTTGCCTATGATGGATGAGGCTGTACCCACAATAATTTTTCTAGTATGCAGCAGTTGCAACAATTGTGCTCTATTGTGAATTTCACCCATTTGTTCGTCTAGCAAGTTGGCTACATACGAAGTATCCGTACTAAAGCGTGAGCCTACTCTCAGGTACATATCCTTTAAATCCGGCCCTATTGATTCGATGGCGGCACAAAGTTCATCCACTGCCCTATTGGTATAAGCTATAACCAAAAGTGGACGATTGTCCATACCGATGAGTATTCGTATCAGATGTTTTATCATAAAGCTGGTCTTGCCCGTACCCGGTGGCCCCCACAACAGAAAATAATCGGGAGCTGAAAGAGCGCGCTCCAACAATGATGCGTGATGACTATTAATCTCTTTATCTGACAAATTGACCACTTGGGTAGGATTGTCTGGAGGTAATGCTCCCAACAACAACGCTCTTTGTCGTTTGTCTGCAAATGCCCACGACATCATACTTTTGAACTGTCCACCAAAGTTGGAATCAATGATATCTTTTTCTATATTCCAGAACTTATCTCGATGGAACACATCTTTACGATTTTGTCGAGCTCTCAATTTGATGGTGACTTCATCTTCCGAATTAGTAATTAATGTTCCTTTAAACTGTTGGAGACCTTCCCATAAAAAATTACCATCTTCATTAGAAGCATACAACACAATGATGTCGCCAACTCTAAAATCGGCAAGACGGTCTGTCATTTGTGACTTCCGAAGGGTGATAAAGGTGTCTTTATCCGTATTTTCCACCTTTTCGGGCAGGAGGCGATCCATGATACTGTGGTTGTCCAACTTATCTTCTACCCTACTAAGCCAGAGAGACGCCTGACCGGTGGAGACCTGATTTCGTATTGAACCAGACTTAGCATTAAAGTATTCTCGTGCCACAAAGCCTGTGAATGCCTTTAGATACTTATATTCCATGGATGACAATGAATTCAAGGCAGCGTTAAATTTCTCCAAATCACGCGCCACAAAGCCGACAATTCCATCGTCCAACAACTGCTTCCGCAAAGAAAAGACATCGGTAGGATCATTACCATTGGCATCGATGAGGGTAAAACGATACTCGATAGCAATGAGGCTGTTGCGCACCATCATCGCTTCTATCTGCAACGATCGTACAGGTGGAGCATATCGCAGCCGATCATGATCTAATTTACTATATAGGATAAATGCTTTGACGTCTTTACTTTTTTTAGTATTCTTACGGACGAGAAGATCATAGAGCAAGGTCTGAATATAATGGCTTTGATTAATCTGATAGCTATTGGGTCTATATATTTTACCGGACTTGAGTTCGATGATTGACCTTTCGCTGTCGTGGTCTATATACAAGTCTAATCTACCTTGAATACCAAAAGCCGGGCTGCAATAGCTTGGCTCGATGAGTGCTGAATCGAGGTTTTGATTGGCATCACTCATATTTTTTTGGACAAAGTCTCGAATATTGACAAAATGGAGACGGGCATTTTGCAGCAAATCCATCACTTCCTGATCCGTTTTAGAAGCAAGAAACAGAGGACTTATTTTGAATATCAGTGGCGTTAATTCTTTAAACTCTTTGTCCGGATTAACCACGAGTTCATCAAGAAAGGTATTGGCACATAGTCCAATAAATAGTGAATCAGAGTGGGATTTGGGCATTAGTTTTTTGAGAAAATGTAGGTTTGGATTATACCCATCATAGCTGTAACATTCGGCTATAGAAGTTACATCCATCAGAAAATCGGGAAGCAGCGTTATGCTCTCGGGATAGTAGTCGCCTTTAATCACTTGCACATTGATCAACATCACCGTAACTGGCATTTGAAAAAACACCAATTCCTTTCGTAAAGTTTTGAGCAGGAGGTCACAACTCGGTTCACTCAAGACAATCTTTACTGTATGGGCAGGCTGAATCTCACTAATACCAATAAAAAACTCTTGATCTAAATGATTCTCAATGATTGAAAAACGCATCCTATTGAATCTTTCTGTATGCACTCGCTCCGGTCGTGTGTTTTTCAATGCATACTGCTGTATATCACCGGATACCAGTGTCTTCTCGTCATAACAGACATCGCACATCAAGCTCAAAATACCCATTCTAAGTCGTAAAGAATGTGCATCACCTGCTGCTTTCTTGTCTGACAAAAAATACAAACGGTAGAAATGCAATGCTTGTCCGACTTGAAAATCAAGCTTATATTGGCTTATAACAAATGCTATTTGAGAAAAGACAGAATTAAAGGGCATCTGAAATCGATCGGTTATCACGTGAAGTAAATGCCTGAACAAGGCATCACTTTTACTTGCGATATGAGGCAAATAAGCGTCACTATTGGTATTATCAATGATAAATTGTTCAATAGATTCTCGAGTAGAAAAGTCATTCATAAGGGTGAATATATAAAAAATGAGGTTGAAGTTATAAAATAAATTGGACTACCGTCACAAATGTAAAGATAATATGAATAAGTGTTTAAAAAAAATAAAATAACACCCTGCTTAGCCCGAAAACAAATTATAAGCAAAAATAGATGTCTATAAAATGAATGCGGACTAAATAAAATAATATCCGAAACCGGAATGTTCTAAAAAATGTTTACTTTTAACCAAGAAATAAGCGATCCCGTAATATCTAAATTTTTTATAGTGTATGATTCTTTGGGATATACATATTTAACCCAAAATTCCGCATTAGACAAATGTGGAATCGATAAAAAATAAAACAAAAATACTTATCTATTATTTACAATATCATGATGACACATAAAACAACAACACAATCTCAAAAATGAAATTTGCAGATGTTAAGAAAATGATGTTGCGTAAGATGCGCAAAGAATTGCCCAATCATTTGACGTACCATAGTGTACATCATACAGAGGATGTATTGAAGGCAAGTATAAGGATCGCCAGGAGTGAGTCGATAAAGGGTGACGACTTGACAATGATTAAAACAGCTGCAGTATTTCACGATTCAGGTTTTATATTTGGACCGAAGGATCATGAAGAAAAATCTTGTGATATAGCCCGCAGATATCTGCCTGATTATGACTATTCTCCGATGCAAATAGAAAAGATTTGTGGAATGATTATGGCAACCAAAATACCACAGAAGCCCCGGAATCACTATGAGGAAGTTTTGTCAGATGCTGATTTGGATTATTTGGGAAGAGACGATTTTTTTACGATTGGCAATACACTATATCAGGAAATGATCTATTTTGGTTTTATTAAAAATGAGGATGAATGGAACAATATCCAGATTCGTTTTTTTGAAAATCATCATTATTTTACAAAGACTGCCATCGAATCAAGGCAAGCCGCGAAAGAGATTCATTTGCACATGATAAAAGCAGCATTTCATCATAAAAAAGCCTTATAGCTTTACGACTTTTTAGAAGAAAAATAAAATTTAGACATTTAGGCTTTTCTTTCTAAGAAGTGCATAGCTAACTTGCCTTTGTGCTTGGCATCAATTTCACCCCGATAGATGCAATTAAAATGGTCTTTAATCAGAGAATGAGTGGCTCCAGAAATATTGATACGCCCGGGTTCACTACTTTGTTCCATTCTGGCTGCAGTATTGACCGTATCGCCCCATATATCGTAAGCAAATTTCTTGACCCCAACTATACCGGCTACAACACTTCCGGAATGAATACCTATGCGGATATTGAATGTTTTTTCGCCCATTACTTTTACTCTATCGCGTATAAAATCCTGGATATCAAGTGCAGCCTTGGCAATGTGCAAGGCGTGATTGTTGTCCGTTAGTGGAAGGCCACTGACAGCCAAGTATGCATCACCTACCGTTTTTATTTTTTCAATGTGATACCTTCCTATTATCTCATCAAAAGCTTTGAAGCAATGATGAAGCTCATCCACCAACTCCTGCGACGACATCCGTTCACTGGCAACCGTAAAATTTACAAAATCAGTAAACAATACCGTAACATGATCAAACTCATGAGCAGTCACAGCGCCTCGCTCTTTAAGCTCTCTACTTACCTCTTCAGGTAAAATATTCAACAGCAAATCATTACTGCGTTTATTTGAAACCTTTAACTCTTCCATTGTCTTTTTCAATTGACCAAACGCTGTATCTTTTGCATTTTCAAAAACTATTGCCACCCAAAATAAAATCAATACTAAGCCTAAATGAGTGGACAAATAGTAGGTCTTTTGAAAGTCACCTTGTATTTGATTTGGAAAGGCATAACCCCATAGATACAGGGTAAAAAAGAACAAAACAGCTATTATGACAACGACAGTAGAAAATAGAGCACCTCTTTTGCTCCAAACCAAAACCGCCACAATCGGGGTAGTTGCCAACCAAGGAAATATCAATGATAAAAATCCTCCGCTATAGAAGCTTGCAATTGAGATTGACAAAGTGCAAATAGTGAAATAAATGGGATAAATAATTCTAGGACTAAACTCATATTTATAAAGAATTAAACAACAGACTGTGATAAAACAGAGTGGCAACTGAGAAACCATTCCCATGGGGAAGTCTATCAAATAACACGATACCGTATATTGTAGTGTGAATATAGAAATAATGAGCCAAACGGCTACTGTAAGTCTCGCTTTGCGCTGACTATCAGCATCCAATGGAATAGTAGCAGGAATAAAATACTGAACAATCCTTTTCATTTATCCCGTAATATTATATGCTGTAAAATAACTTAAAAATATCCAAAAACCGACGAATAATCCAAAAAGAATTGAATACCACCACTTCAACCGCCATTCTTTTACAAAAATAAATGGCAATATCATGCAGATAAGCCCTTCCCCCAATATGATGAAATATGGTGTATGCATAAACATATTCTTAGTAGGAATATATTCCCACCAACCCGCATATTTCGCTGCAAATTCAAACACCGGAATAAAGATCAAACCAATCATAAAGGTCGCTACACTTCCGACTACCAATCCACGTGACTTGGAAATCAGATATCCCAAATATCCAACTTGTATGAGCACCACTGCCCATGCTATCGGCATATACATTGGAGAGGCCCACAAAAATGGTTCATCTGACGGATAGACTAAAACCCTAATTCCATTAACCAACCAATTATCAGCCAAAAGCTCTACCAAGCCTACCACCAACCCAAATAAAAGTAATTTCTTTAAAAAACGATCTTGCAGTCTAAATGCATATATACTCAAAGCTATATACATACCTATAGATAATGCAAATGCGCTCCATGTCCCCCATCCTTTCCATGCATCAAGTGCTGCAAATCCAAGAGTGACTACCATTGACAAGATTATGTAGCCTGCTTCACCCGTTATACGTAGTTTATAAAATAAGTATTTAAAAATTCCATCTATCACAAAAAATAAACCCATGAGGATAGAGACACCTTTGACCCACCAAGGAAACTTTGAAGAATATGGCAGGCCTTTATCATATCGACGTCGATCCCACCACTTCATCACATCAAAGAACCAAGGATCATTAAATTCAAATATCTGAGCGTATGACGACTTGTTACCTTCGGCATCAATGATGCAGTTGACTGCTCTTCGTGCTGCTTCATTGGCACCTTCCATAGTGGCCAAATCTGTATTAGTCCGCACATAGTCGGCTGCTAAAAACATATTGTCAATATCGGTTGATGCCGTAGGACGCAGACCCCATGAATTAATACTGTTTACCAAGAGTGGCTCTTTATCAATATTTCTTTTAATCTTGTCATCCCAGTGAATGTCTCTGTCTAAATAATAAAACTCTATCATGCTGCGCTCGACAATTATTTTACCATCGACATTTAAGCTTTTTTCAATTTGTTCCCAAACATAATCTGCCACCTCGTCAGCACGACATTCTTCAGCAAGAACATCTTTATATTTAGTAGATAACCAATCCGAGACATCTATGCTCAACACACCTTTGACCTTTCCATTAAATCGCATATCCAGGTCGTAGTCACCCCAGAATTGAACTTGTGAAATAGCTGTCAATGCCCATTCTGAATCACTGAATATGATGTGTCCTTGATTAATTTCTATATTTTGGTTGAGATAAAACTGGATACCATTCATCCATGCTACACTGGGCGCCAATTCTTTCAAATATTGAAAACAAAGATCATTTTCTATCAATTCATCCGTAACGAGTTCTGCCATGCGCTCTATAGGACAAGCAAAGATATAGTAATCACCATTTACAACTATATCCCTTGCTTTCTCAGGATTAGAAAGGTTGGTTTTTATGGTCACATTTTCGATAAGGTGATCTTTCAAATTAATTTGGACGGCATGTGCATCATGCATATATTGCACACCTTTCCGGGTGAGGTATTCTTTCCATGGATTAAGCCATACATCATTTGTAGGTCCATTCAACACCCTATCCGTATTAACCCAAGGCTGTAATCCACAATAAATTAATTGTAGGACGATACTCCCACCTGTTTTTGTAGATGCTGATTTTGCATTGGCAGCGACCAATGTCCTAGTGAGCCCGACCACAATCAGACTCCTATAAGTCGCAGAAAACTCATCGGCATGCATAAATTCCCACCAACCAATTTTCTCATAATCATTGTCTCTTCTAACTCTACAGCTTGTTGCCAACTGTAGCATACGCTCCAAGAAAAATTTCTTCTCTTCCTTGGTTAAGCCTGTGTCAACACTTCCTTTTAAGCCTTTTAGTTGTTGCTTCATATTAACACCGGTATTGGGCAAGCCAGCATTAACAATGATACTTGGAAGACCATACCTCGCTACCATGACGGCTCTAGTAGGTACTAAGTTGGAAAACACTTTTTTACCTGAATTTTTTCCATTCTTGCCACTCAATGGAATCCTCTGCATAGTATCCGTCACATGGCGATAAAAGCCCGGAAAGAAGCGAAAGCCATGTTCTCCCGGCAAAAACTTATCAGGATGCAGTTGATTCGTGCCAGGAACATTGACACTTCGGGCTTTACCACCGACATACTCCGGATTGGATTCATATATGTCAACCTCAAATCCTCGTTCAATAAGTTCGTGCGCTGCACTCATTCCGGCAACCCCTCCTCCAATGATAATTACTTTTGCCATGTGTCTAAATTTAGTAGAAGTGTTAATGCTTAAAAAAAATAGAAGAATTAAAGCATTTTTTAAGTAAAGTCAATTAAATATTATATTACAATACAACAAGAGGCTTAGTAATTATTTTATATTTACGGCAAATATAAATATAATATTGAAATGTTGCGCTATCCAAACAAATAATATCTTTTTACAACCAGAGATATTTACTTCTATAAATACCAAATAAGTCAACTGAAAAACTATTCAAATGACTACCTATCTAGATTTTTTATTTTCTGTTTATATAAATTATTACAAATACCTTTGTATCTTTTATTTACACATTATATATTGTTTTATTTAAAATATTATTCAAACTATACGACAAATATGGTATTGCGAAAATGGTCATCCAATAAGAAATAAAATACACGCATATTTTGGAAAAAAGATACCTTACCCTCAATTACGCTTTAAACTATTGCGGAATCGATTTAATCATTGTTTTAAAAAAAACCATTAAAATGATTTGTACATCGTGACGTCACTCTTAACAGCTTTATATAATTTTTGAAAACCTTACAGCTGAAGTCGAGTTAATGTACTTTCGTTTTTAAAAATTTACCTCATCTTTCCATGAACATAAAAAATTTTGAATTTAAAGCCAGGGTCAGAGATCTGGAAAAATATGAAGAAAAGTTGTGGACACAAAGCCCAACTTTCCTTGGGCTGGACCATCAAATAGATACCTATTTTAATGCACCTCATGGAAGGTTAAAACTTAGAGAGGGGGATATCGAAAATGCACTCATACATTACGAGAGAGAAGATAGTACCGGATTAAAAGAATCTCATATTATCTTATATCAACATCAACCTAGTGAGGCTTTAAAATGTATTTTGATAAAACAATTTGGAATAAAAGTGATTGTCGATAAAAGCCGAAAAATATATTTTATTGACAATATAAAATTCCATTTTGATAAAGTGGAAGGCTTAGGCACCTATATTGAGGTAGAAGCTATTGACGATCAAAATGTGTTTACTTTGGAAGAATTGCAGGCACAATGTTATCGGTATTTCGACTTCTTTGGGTTAAAGGAGGAAGATCTGATTGACAAGTCGTATAGTGATTTATTATACCAAATTGATTTATAAATTAGACCAACATATTTTGGTATTCCCGAAAAACGGGATTTCCTAAAATCAAAATGCCGAAGATATAGTCGTTTAGGCCAATGCAATTGGACTATTACGAATATACAATCGGTATTATTAGAATTATGAACAAAATTCTACGTCTAAGATTATTAAGTATAGGCAAAGAAACTGGCTGATATAGATCCTATCACAATGTAGAAGTTATTAGCAGATCAAGATCGGTATATTTAATTCCAAAACGATTTGCAAGATATTGGTTGGTCAACCTGCCTTTGTATGCATATACGCCATTGCGTAGATTGATGTGACTTAAAAGGACATTTTCAATACGTCCTGCACTTCCGGCTTTGGCGAGGATAGGAGTTATCATATTGGAAATGGCTATTGATGCTGTACGCGGCACATTGGAGGCTATATTGGGAACACAATAATGTATCACACCATTTTTTTCAAAGGTAGGTTCATGATGGGAAGTTACTTTGGATGTTGCAAAGCATCCGCCCTGATCGATGCTCACATCAATGATGACACTGCCGGCCTTCATATTGGAGACCATTTCTTCCGTGACGATAACCGGAGTTCGCCCTGCTTTACTATGGACTGCACCTATGGCGACGTCGGCATCGCTCAATGCTTGATCGAGATAGGTTGGATTGATGGATGAAGTGTATAAGCGTTGACCTACTCTGGCTTGTATTCGCATCAATTTATAAATATTATTATCAAATACATATACTGAAGCACCCAGACCAAGGGCTGTACGTACGGCATATTCTGCAACAACGCCGCCGCCAAGAATAACGACTTTGGCTGGAGGGACACCGGATATGCCGCCTAAAAGAACACCGGTACCGCCGGATGTGGCGGTAAGTAGATTAGCCGCTGTTAAGATAGCACTGATACCGGCCATTTCTCCCATTATGCGGACAAGTGGAAAAGAGCCATCATCATCCTTCATGTATTCCATAGCTAAGGCCGTCACTCTTTTCTCCTTGAGTTTTTGTATGTATTCACTGTTGATAAGTGGGATCTGCAGCGGAGAAATCAATATTTGATCGGGGTGAAAAAACTCTATTTCATCGAGTGTCGGAGGAGCGACTTTTAAAATAACATCACATTTAAATACTTCTTCTGTGGCAGCAGCAATCTCGGCACCCGCTTCGCTGTATTCAATATCCTGAAAGTGAGAACTAAGTCCGGCGCCGGCCTGAACGACAATACGATGGTTATTTCCCACTAAGTACGCCACAGAGGCGGGCACCAAGGCAACCCGATTTTCCATGGGCATGGTTTCCTTCAAAATACCTATTGAAAGGTTCTGACGCTTCATCTTGACTTCCAGCATCTCCGCCTGAGTCAAGTGTTCTTCGAAGTAAATTGGTTTTGCCACAGATTGTTGATTTAAATTATTGGCACAAAATTAGGAAAATGTTTGAAGATTATCAATGAATTATGAAGGGTCAGGCAATAGAATACTATCTTTTAACTGCTCTCGCTACGATAAGAATAACTATATTTTCGGAAATGGTCATCGCCTATATCTATGGTCATATACGTATATTCTCCTACAATCATCGGAATGATGAGTTCCGGCCACTCAACAATTACTAAGCTGGTAGGATCATAAATATAGTCATCGATACCACTGTTGAGGATTTCTTCAGTCGATTTTAGCCGATATAAGTCCATGTGAACAATCTGCACATAGCCACCTACCGGATTAAAAAGTTCATATTCATTGCATATTGAAAAAGTAGGGCTTGAGGGGGTGATGAGGCTTCCCATCAATGTAGCCAAAGCCGATACAAAGGTTGTTTTGCCCGCACCCATCGGAGCTTCTATGAGCAAAACATGATTTCGAATTAATGCATCTTGATGCTCAGTAACAGCCTGTGGCAGGCGAGTAACATCTCTTACTATAAATGAATCGTTTTCAATACTCATAGACTAGTTCACAAAATTAGGATAATGTATATTTCTATTATTCTTCCGGTATGAGATTACCCCATATTCTGATACCCAAGGACAGCTCAAATGTATAATTGATAACCTTTTGCTCCGGAAAAATAAATGTATTGCCTTGATAATCTTGGCCTCTAAAGCGTTCAGACCATATCTGTTTTGACAAATCGGGCTGAAGTTGGATGGTTACAAAGCCCATGTGAAAGCCCACCGGGAAGTTGTATCCTGCACCTACATCCAATCCGTAATTGAATTTTTTGACAAAGTCCGTAAATCCTATATATGACAGTGACAACTGCGACTTCACCGTATATTCTCCCCTTAATGCTAAGTTATAAAAAAATTGATTCTTTGATCCAAAAGTCTTTCTCCCACCTAATGCGATTCCTACATTGTGAAAAATATTCCGAATGGTGTAGGCATCGTAATTAATCCCATTACTTGCCTGAAATGCCGGAACATGCCTACTTGAGCCCCGTTGATGATATCCTAATTCCGCATAAAAGGCAGAGGTTTTTCCCGGCTCATACGATTCTACACCTACAATACCATGATAACCCAATAAGGGCAGCGTAGAACCAAGTCCATTCCAACGCTGGAAACCAAGGGAAGGTCCGGCACGGAAAGACCAGATTGAGTATTGTGCATCGACAGAACCTATCGAAGCTATCAACAAGACACTAAAAATGAGGTGATGTAGTCTAATAATTTTTACCCTATACATTCTTTAAATTATTATTTAGTCAACATAGAATTTTACGAAAAACATACATACTTAAACTCATTCAACATTACAAAATGCTACTATGATGTTCAACTTGAAATACCGATTGAATACTTGTAATAGTCTAATTACATTAAACTAACAACCATCATCCCGATAGCTTTCGGGAGCATTTTAATTTCAATCCAAATTCCGAATTAGACAAATGCGGAATCGATTTACGACTCGTAATCAATGGTTTACAGAAACCATAGAAACGATTCGCACATCGGAATTTACCCTCATAATCAGCACTATATGGAATTTCAAAACCTTTACGGCTGAATTCAGGTTTAATCTAAACCGTTTATATATCCTGTCTCTTTTGTTCAGTATCCGTTCAAAGGTAATCAATTGCCGGGAAATCCAACATTAGAAAACAGAGGAAGAATATATTTAAGCCCAATTTCTATTAATTCAAATTCCGCATAAGTCAAATGAAAAATCGATAAACAACTCATAAACAATGGGCTTATTAAAGTATTGAAATGATTTGCACATCGTGATATTCCTCATAATCAACACTATGTAATTTTGTAAAATCTATGAATATTTCTGCTGTAACTCGTGTGCCAGCTCCACCAATTTGAGGCTCGTCTTCCAGTTGCGTGTGGTTGCACTTACCTTCAACTTTTTCTCCAACAAAGTATTGCTGATTTTTGTGTTTCCATAACCACTCGGACAATATAAATAAAATGCCGCGCCTATGAGCAAAAACTGTTCATCAACTTGTTTATTAATCTCGATTGTAGCCATATCAACTTTTTCCGGCTCACTGAATAGATAGCTGATATAAACGGCAGCTGGACTTTCTACCACTTCAATAGGAAATGGATTATTATGAACTATCTTTTGTAGTTTATTTAGTGTTAGCACTATAACCGGGACATCAAAACCATATTCTGTTTTTATTGTATCAGCAATTAAGTTGGCAACTATTTCGCTATCTTTTTCTTTTGATCTAAACACAATATTTCCACTCTGTATATACGTAGCAACATCTGTAAACCCTATTGTCTCCATAGATTTACGAAGTGACTCCATCTTGATTAATTTTTGCCCACTCACATTGATCCCTCTTAACATTGCGATAAAGACATTCATAAAACTTTAATTTAATTGATTCAAATAAGTATCCAAAACAGCTATTTTCCCACTTTCTAAAATAATATCCCGGGATATATTCTTATATTTAATTGTAATTGTTTGGGCAATCGGTGATTTAAACCGTACTGTTTTCAAGACACCCATTTTCCATTCTGTGTCCACCGTAACATTCCCGCGGGCTTTCAATCCGGTGAATTGACCATCTTTCCATTCTTCAGGTAGAGCAGGTAATAAACGTATGAATCCTTCATGAGATTGGAGCAACGCTTCAGCTATTCCGGCAGTAAACCCAAAATTAGCATCAATCTGAAAAGGCGGATGGAGGGCAAATAAATTTTCTGCCACAGCAGTAGATACAAATGCATGAACATTATTATATACCGCCTTGCTATTCATCAATCGTGCTTCAAAGCAGATCATCCATGCACGGCTCCATCCTGTACCGGCTCCTCCATGTTGTAATCGATAATCAATAGACTTGCGAGCTGCATTAAAATCGGCTGATTGAGACGAAGTAATATTTGCACCCGGATATAAGGCATATAGGTGCGACATGTGACGATGTCCTTTTTCGTGCTCTGAATAAGGCTTATCCCATTCCAAAATCCGACCATCGTCACCGATAACAACGCCCGGATGTATTTTCTCTATTTTATCTTTGATTTCTTGCGTTAATTCCTCATTTAACCCTAAGATTTTCGCAGCTGCCAACGTATGTGTAAATACATCATGGATAATCTGATATCCCATGGCTGCGCCACGTGATACAGCAGCAGGTCGGTCATCAGAAGCGATATATGAGTTTTCAGGTGATGTCTCAGGATATGATATCCATTTTCCCGAGGCTGAATCCATTTGCAACCAATCCAAATAAAATGCTGCACAATTCTTCAGTGCAGGATACACCCTGTGGCGTAGAAATCCCGTATCACGCGTAAACTGAAAGTGTTCCCAATAATGCAGACTTAGCCAACCGGCACCATGAATCCACGCTCCCCAATAAGGTTGCTCGGCTTGCATCCAGGCAGGTGCCCATATATCTGTAGCCTGATGCACAACCGTGCCCCGCTTGATGCCATATTGCTCACGGGCCGTCCTCGTTCCTCTGTGCATCAGTCGATCTGAGAAATCGAATAACGGCTCGTGCATCTCACTAAGATTAGTAACTTCTGCGGGCCAATAGTTCATCTCCAGATTAATATTAAGATGGTAATCCGCATTCCAAGGAGCCTCAATATATGGATTCCATAATCCCTGCAAATTAGCCGGGCTGCTGCCCGGTCTTGAACAGGATATCAATAGATACCGCCCATATTGGAACAGAAGTGAAACTAACTCCGGATCATTGCCACCTGATTTATACGACGCCAATCGCTCATCCACAGGAACCGCACTCTTGTCCGAATCCCCTAATGTAAGGCTAACCCGGCCGAAGTAATAACTAAAATCTTGGATGTGTCGAGTCAACAAGTCTTCAAACGTCCATTCCGTGACTGCATCCAATGTCACCTGATTTTGTCGCTTGAAATCGGCATGGTAAAAAGACGTATTCCCGGCTATAAACAAATAAACCTTTCGCCCACCGCGGATATGCAACTGACCATCTTCAGATGTTACCGTTCCACGTTCAATTACGGCTCTAAGTCGGGTTTCAAATTGTATTCCATAATCCATGGGGACGGCAACAGAATGTATTCTACCACCGTACTGTGTCACCCTGCCAAACATGCTTATCTCATTGGGTGCAGGATTGGATACATGAACTGTTGCGTGACCATGGTCTTCAGGCCTACTCAATAGGGCATCACAAGAAATGCCATCAGGATCATCCGTAGTCAATTCTATCACCAACACATCATCGACGGCTGATGAAAATACTCTTTCTGTAAACTTGTACTTGCCTACCAAGTAGGAGACCGTAACCAATGCTTTGTCAAGGCTCAATTCTCGTTTATAATTCGTAATTGACCGATTATGATGAAAGCGTAAATAAAAATCTCCCATTGTCTGGTGTGACCGCACAATACCTTTATAAGAAAATGCTTCAACGATTAAACTATCTGCTGCATGTGGATTTCCTTCATCTAAAAAGGTACGTATTCGCTGTAAATCCTTTGCATTGCCGCGTGAATCACCTTGATCCATCTTTCCCGGCCACATAGAGTCTTCATTTAGCTGAAGGTGTTCATTCTCCGGATCACCATATACCATTGCTCCTAATCGACCATTGCCAATAGGGAGAGCTTGCAGCCACTCCTTTGCCGGCTTGTTATACCAAATCACATTTTCAAGCGTATGCACTATCGGCTTATTCTGCCCATTCAAAATCGTTAAATAAAAAGTAGTTATGATTAAAAAACTACAAAATCTCCTGAAAAATAAACAACCTGACTTCATACAATTTTTGCTAAAAATGATTCAATAATAACAATATTTCAAGACTAATTCCGATTGACTTTTAATACCAGCAAGACGCCCTTATACTAATTTGATTTATAAACCAGTCCAACTTTCTTTAAAATCAAAATGCTGATGTACGAATCGTAAGTTGATACCATATTTGTCTAATGCACAATTTGCTCAATAAATCCCTTACGCTATAGGTTGACTTAACGGCTATCAGGTTGGCATTATACAAAAGTGTAAAAGTCCAAAATATATTTCTGTTTCAAATAAAATACACTTAATGAAGGAGGATTTATATAGCTTGAAGTCGGAGTGTTTGTATATATGCTTGTTTCGGGGATTCCAAAAAAGAAATTCCAAATTGAGTATAAAAACGATGAGATTCCAAAAATTGTATTTGAGTCTGTATCCATTTTTCATGAGTCAGCGAACTATCAAAATGTTGCAATTCATGAAAGAGATCCGTAGATCTTTTCTGTGCAAGAGAAGTTCCAAGATATGCCACATCGGAATCCAAAAGTATCTGACTAATTAAATTGGTAGGGTTATTTGGAAGTTTTGTATCCATAATCAAGCTGATAACGATCTCAACTTCTTCCGGGCTATATCCAAAGTCAGGCAGATGCTTTTTACACAACTGACAGCTTGCTTCTTCATGGTCTTTGTAAGTTAATATAAAGCCTGTATCATGCCAAAGAGCAGCAGTCATGAGCAGCTCCAGATCATGTTTCTCGAGATCTTCGTTACATCCAATAAAAACGGCATTGGCCAATACATTACAAGTGTGCAAGGTGTTGTGGTAAGAGAAATAATGGGCGAGGCTATCCAGATATTTGATAACCAGAGCTTTCATCTGGATTTTATTTCGCATGCGCCTTGTGTTTTAAAATGCCACCTGCTGCTTCGTTGATGCTTTGAACGAAAATAAATGCCTTGGGGTCAATTTCCAGCAAAGACTCCTGAAGTTGTTTTACTTCCAATCGAGTAACAATAGTAACAATAATATCGACATCAGTCCTAACTTCAAAGCTCCCAGGCAAATAACCTCTTTCACCTTTATATACGGTTATCCCCTTTTTCTTATGGTTGACTAAAAAATCTTTTACAGCTTCTTCATCAGAAGAAATAATATTCATTGCTGTAAATTGTTCTATTCCATCGACAACATAGTCTGTCGCCTTAGAAGCCGTAAAATAGGTGATGATGGAATACATTGCAGTCTCAATACCAAATTGCAATGCAGCTATCCCAAAGATAATGGTATTGATCATCAAAATTATCTCCGCATTGGAAAATCCGGTACGCCGTCGAGTAAACACGGCAATAACTTCCGCGCCATCGATCACGCCTCCACTTCTAATGACTAAGCCGACACCGATTCCCATGAAAACTCCACCAAATATAGCTATCAAAAGCTTGTCAGATGTGACGGGATTGATGTCAAAAAAGATTAATCCAATAGACAATAAAACTACGGCTATTGCTGTCTGCATGGCAAATGTCTTCCCTATCTTATGATACCCCAAATAGACAAAAATTGAGTTTAAGATAATTACCGGAATACTAATATTAACATGAAATATTTCATGAATTAAAATAGAAATCCCGGTTATACCTCCGTCAAGAAATCTATTAGGAATCATGAATCCTTTCATGGCAAACACTGCCAATGATGTCCCAATTAGTGTAATAATCAGGTTGCCCGGATTGGTTATTTTTTTCCAATCTACTTTATTACTCAATTTACTTTCTGTCATTTGTATATTTAAATCTGTCTGTAGTGCTCAATAAAACATCTAAACTCATACCACACCCATTATTATAAAATACTGCATTGATAAAACACTTCGCACACCGGGACGCCCCACACAATCTGTCCTACATGGTTTTTCAAAACCGTATAATGCTGACTTAGGGTGGAATCAAGAATGTCGATAGATGCTTTAAAAATCATTCGCTTTTAATTCCAATTGACAATTTCGAATCAAGAAATAACCTCATAAATTTTCATTTTATTTTCTTTATTTTTTAATTCAACGTCACCTACTTTATTGCAATGGAAGGACATTTTTATTCTATTATATGAATCTTCATTGATAATAATCTGATTTTCCTTGGCGACAGATTGTAAGCGCTGTGCGGTATTTACAACATCTCCGATCACAGTAAAATCCAGACGTTTCAACTTCCCTGACCCAATATTACCAGAAATCATTTCGCCAGAATTTATTCCGATGGAAACTTTTGGAGTAAATGAATTATGCGACTCGTCAGGTGTCAAATGGTTTATTTTATTACGTACGGCAAGGGATGCATCAATGGCTCTATCCAGATGAAACTCCCCGGAAAAAACAGCCATCACAGCATCACCTAAAAACTTATCGATATGTCCACCTTGCAAAATTATTTCATTGACCATCACATCGAAATAAGTGTTCAATAATTTGACAACAGTATCCGGTGATTCTTTCTCACTGAATCTTGTAAAACTACAAATATCTATGAAAACCACTGTAGCTTCTATCAATTCATTTTTTAAAATCATGGTTTCAAATTCATGTCCACTCATGAAATTAAGAACAGTTTCATCGACATACATTTTCAAAATATTATTCTCTTGGATGGCTTTCATCGTGGCTTTCATTTGATCTACCTGCTGTATCGTCTTCTCAACAGTAACATCCAAATCTTTAAAGTCAACCGGTTTTGTCAAAAAATCGAAAGCACCATGATTCATCGCTGAACGAATATTTTCTAAATCCCCATAGGCCGAAATGACCACAGATTTCAATAAGTAATTTCGTTCACTCAGTTTTGTCAGAAGTGTAATGCCGTCCATCTCCGGCATATTCAAATCAGTAAGTACGACATTGATATCTGGAGTTTTCTCTAGCTCATCCAATGCGAGGCGGCCATTTTGTGCAAAGAAAAACTCATAATGCTGATCTCTTATCTTCTGCCTGAAACGCTGGCGTATCAACAGTTCAAGATCCTTTTCATCATCAACTACCAATATCTTAGTGATCATACAGTGTTCTTTAATTTATCTTTTAATAAAGTGAAATCCAAAGGCTTTGTAATAAAATCATCTGCGCCCAGACTCATCGCCATATTATAGTTATTGTCATCACCATAAGCCGTAATCATAAAAACTTTTGGTGGGGGTGCATTATACTTTTTTTTAATTTGACTCAGCAATTCCAATCCGCTCATTCCCGGCATATTGATATCAGACAGAATCAAAACAAATTGATGCTGATGCTCATCCAACACTTCCAATGCCTGTGGGGCTGATGAAGCGAAATAAAACTCCATGACACCTGAACGTATCTCATTTCTGAATCTTTGCATAAACAAAGTCTGCATATCTTCTTCATCATCTACTGCTAATATTTTCATAATGACATATTTCTTAGTTAAAAATAAAACATTTTATTAATTCCCTTTGAATTTTTACCCAAATAATGTATCGGTGGTGATTTATTGATTTCACCCACCTTCTATCCATGACATCCATCTATATTATCCATCCCTGTAATCCATTAATCAAATTCATCCATGATTCAGACAACGGGCAACTGTATCACAAACTCCGTTCCTTCACCTTCTGTGCTATTTACTTCCAATTCACCACCATGTGACTTTACGATATCATAACTCAGGCTGAGTCCGAGTCCTGTGCCTTGACCAGTAGGTTTAGTGGTGAAAAAGGGTTGGAAGATCTTATCTTTCAAATCAGGAGGGATACCATTGCCATTGTCGGAGACGTGGATTTGTATTTTTCCAAATAACAATTTTGTACTCACCCTGACCATGGGTTTATAATCATCTCCAGGCATCTTGTGCTTTTCATTGACTGCACTTCGGCTTCGTTCAGCACAGGCATAGAAAGCATTGTTGAACAAATTGAGTAGCACTCGACCTATATCTTGTGTCACGATATTAACTTTCATAATACCCTGATCAAAATCCATACTGAAATCTGCGTTAAACGATTTGTCTTTGGCACGTAAACCATGGTAACTCAAACGCAGGTATTCATCACAGAGGGCATTGATGTCGGTTGGCTCTTTTTGTCCGGTACTTTTCCTTGAATGCTGCAACATACTTTTTACAATTGCATCTGCGCGCTTGCCATGATAATTGATTTTCTCAGAATTTGTTAGTATATCATTCAACACTTCTTTTGCTGCATCAAGATTACCATTTTCGATTTCCTGAATGACTTCTGGAACCATTTCTTTATTGACTTCACTGAAATTATTCACAAAGTTTAGCGGGTTCTGTATTTCATGTGCTATTCCGGCTGTCAGTTCCCCTAAGGACGCCATTTTTTCAGATTGGATAAGCTGACTTTGGGTGGATTGCAATTCCTCTAACGTAAGTTGCAGCTCATCTTTTTGTCGAGTAATTTCGGCAGTACGTTCCAGAACTTGTACTTCCAAAGCACTTTTCATCTGTGTAACAATTTGGTTTTCATGCTCCTGATCTTTGACTCTTTTATTAGCTTTTTCTAATTCCTTACGTTGCTTCATCATTAAAATCCAGACACCTATACCCCAAAGTATAGAAAAAATACTTAAACTCTCTAGAATACGCTTCCAATCTATATAAAATCTGGGAAAAATCCATTTGAGAATAAAAACCACCATGGATATAATAATATAAGGCAAAATTGCTATCAAAATCTGCCGAGCCGAACGAAAAATCGGCTGACTATAAAGTATCCAAGCACATCCCAATAAGGTGACGGATGATACAAAGTCTAAAAAATTGCTGATACGATCTAAAAACACACTGCTTATTGCCAATGCTAATGATACATACATAGTCCATCTTAACCACTTTATCCAAATAGTTTTCACATCAGAAGTAACTAACCACTTTATAAGATACCTAACGATTAGAGCTATTGTGATGAACTCAAAATTCATATATTTATATTCTAGTATTGTTTAATAACAAAGCACATTATTCCATTGATTGGTTCTACAAATATAATTACACAAATAATGTTTTGATTGATTTAAAAAGAATTTATTCGAAAGATACCAATTAATATTGAATTGTTTTATTCTATTTATTAGGTTACATATTTTTGTCTGGATCAATGATTGAAACCTGTTTTTTTTGATTTCACTGGTTTTATTTTATAGCACCAATCTTTTAAAAATTAAACTCTTACTTCCAAAATTGATTAGCAAGCCAACTTCGAGTTTGTATGCTTTCAAATAGTTTAAAATCTGTGCTAAGTGAACATCTTCCATCTCAACAACAGCTTTTATTTCCACCAAAACTTTTCCTTCTACAACAAAATCCGCTCTTCTTGTCCCAATTGGCTCAGTGAGTTCTTTATAGAATATATCCTGCTCTATTTCTCTGGCAAATTCAAGCCCAGCTTGTGAAAATTCCCAGGCAAGTGCTCTTTGGTAAATCACCTCTTGAAACCCATTTCCGAGAAACTTATGTACCTCAAATGAAGCCCCAATGATTTTTTCGGTTATGTCTTTGTATTTTAATTCTCTAACCATTTTACAATTTTATACTTTTTACAGCTACTTGTTATCTCCACCTTTATTTCTATATTGTCAGAATCAATGATGAGCACGGATGGATGGATTTCACTGATTTTATTATACTATTCATCTGTGTAATCTTTTAATCAAAATAATCCGTGATTCAGACAACTGGCAACTGAATCATAAACTCCGTTCCCTCACTCTCTCTTGTTTCCACCTTTATCTCTCCGCCATGCGCTTTCACAATATCATAGCTCAAACTTAGTCCCAATCCAGTTCCGCTTCCTGTCGGTTTTGTAGTGAAAAATGGTTGAAAGATTTTATCAATAATATTTTTCGGAATGCCATTGCCATTATCTTTTACGCTTATTTCTATTTTGTCATTTACTTTCTTTGTTTGAATTGATACGATTGGCTCATAATTTTCAACGCCTGATTTTTTCTTTTCATTTACGGCATAAAAAGCATTTGATATTAAATTTAAAATCACTCTCCCCATATCCTGTGGTACCACATTTACTTTTGGAAGTGATGCATCAAAATCGGTTTCAAACTGCGCATTGAAACTTTTGTCCTTTGCTCTTAAGCCATGATAAGCTAATCTCAAATATTCATCACACAAGGCGTTAATGTCAGTGGGTTCTTTTTGCCCTGTGCTGCTGCGGCTGTGCTGCAACATACCTTTTACAATATCACCGGCACGTTTACCATGATGATTTATTTTTTCTAAGTTTTGTTTTAAATCATTCGCTATTTCTTTAGCATCATCTAAATTACCTTTTGTAATTTCTTCATTCATTTCATCAACAAGTTCGGTACTTACCTCCGAAAAATTATTGACAAAATTCAACGGGTTTTGTATTTCATGTGCTATTCCCGCGGTGAGTTCACCAAGTGAAGCCATTTTTTCGGATTGGATGAGTTGGGCCTGGGTGGACTGCAATTCGGTCAGCGTATCTTCTGCTTTTTTTCTGGCAGCTTTTATTTCAATCAAATCCTGCTCAGCATGTAGGGCATGTGCTTCCGCCATTTTCAGGTCGTTGAAACGGGTAAAGGTTAAATTAAATACACCGGCAAATCGTTCGAGTAATTGAAGGGTTTCTTCCGGCTGTTCATCCGGCGAAGCCATACCAATAAACCCATTGTTGAAATAAGCGATGTATTGTATCCTTCTTTGTTGCGCCATCCCGCCTTTGAAAGGAACATGAATGCTGTTTAGATAGTTAAAATATTCTTTCAGTTCTTCACCATGCATATCTATTATCAGCGATTTTTCTTGTTTAACCCATCCATCAAACATTTTTTTAAATGTAGGGTTGTTTAGCAGATTGTCTTGATAAGCCATGCTTACTTTGCTGCCGTCTTCATCCGTTATCCAGAATTCTGCATCTCCTTTTTTCCGCCCGGATGATTCGTTCGGAAGGGCATCTTTCATAATGGCGATGTATAAACGGTTGGGCTTAATGCCCAGCAATATGAGTTGTTGAAAAAGCACAGCAGATGTTTCTGCCAACTCATCAGATCGTTGCATCGCAAGTGTTCTGCTCCGCACTTTTTCCAACGCCGCTTCTATCTGTGCTTCTCTTGCCTGCGCTTCTGCTTTTTGTAAATCTCTAAACCTCTGATAGGCCTGTCCAAATACAATTGCAAATCTTTGTAACAATGTTCTTGAATTTTCATCAGGAGGATTAAATGTTACCATCACAAGTGATCCTCCTCGAAAATCTGAAACTGACCAATATGCAGTAATGCCGTCAGCTTTAACATTCTTTGTCCTTTTAGCGAGAAAATCGTATGCTTTTGGATCAATCTTTTTTATTGCTTTAAAGAATTCTTTTGCTCTGACGGCATCACTAATGATTACATAATCCCTTTTGCCCGCAAGATAATTCTGAAACGACTCTTCTAATATCCTGATACCTTTAATGTCAAACCTCGTTTCAGACTCTATGATATCTCCTGTATTATCAGGGTTACGAAGGGCAGCCCATGCTTCCAACTGGCCGGATGACTGATTCCATAAATGAATGGCGCAGGTTTCCAGTTCTTTCTGGCCGAGCAGGCCGAATTGATTCCTCATTTCTTTTGCAACCTCTTTTAATTCTTTTGAAACATGCATAGCCATCGATCTGGCTCTTACTCTTTCTAATGCCAACTGTATCTGCCCCTCCCTTGCCTGCAATTCAGCTTTTTGCAAATCAAGAAACCGCGTATAAGTTTGTTGAAATACTTTTCCAAAACGCATGAGTATTTTATTCTCCTCATCAGTATAAGGAATAGCGGAAAAATTTTCAATGTACAACCCAACATTATCTAACAATGCTGTTGAAACTGCAAGGCCTTTGCATTGCATATAAAATTGCTTTGCTTCTTCAGGTATGGTAAACAATTTAAAAAGAGATTGATAGAATTTATTTTTTTCTTCAAAATTCAGCAAGTCGGTGTGCAGTGGTATTCCCTTGGCTTTGGCATCCAGAAAACTGTTCCAGGTAGGTGTGTCAAAATAGGGGATGATGGCAAAGAAGGGTTCAAGATTGGGGTCGGCTAACCAAATGTGCATGTCATCCTGAGCTTTGTAGTCAATATAAAAACCCGCATGCTCTGCTTTGATATTGAGATGAATAAATTGTTCAAGCACCACTTTTATCACCTCTTTCAATTCATCACTTTTGTGCATGGCCAATGAGCGGCTTCTCACTTTTTCCAATGCTGCTTCTATTTCAAGTTCCTCATTCTGTTCCTCAACGGCTCTTCTTTTTTGTTCCAGTTCGGCAATAGTTTCTTCTAATAGAATCGCGGTAGTGCGTTTTACTTTTTCGGTACGGTCGAGTTTGAATTCAGAAATTGCAAATTCTTTGTCTGCGTCGTTTATAGCAATTAAAAGCGCATTTTTCTCTTCTGTATTCAAATGCTCAGATTGCTGAATGGAGTTTAAAATGAATTGGAGATGTCGGTTCAATGGTCAATTATTAATTGTTAATTATTTTACTTCTTTACTTTCTTTTGATGTTTTCAGTAATAAAGTTAATAATTTTCTTATTACGATGATGTCCTGAAATATGGATTTATTTAGGTCCGGTTTAATATAAGCCGAGGGATAAAAGAGTTCTATCTAATAGTCCGTTACATTGGCCTCCTTCTGTGCTATTGCTAATTTGTGAATGAAATCCGGCTTGCTTCCTGCCTGTCCTGATTCTCTAACCATAGCACCAATGGATATTCCACATCGCAGCAATTGTTTGCTCAGAATAAATTCTTTCTTTTCCCTTTACAGGAATTAGTACAGTTTGATAACCCGCAACGCAAAAGCAAATCTTTTTGTCATAATGATTTTCTCCTTCACAATTCTCGTTTAACCATTCACAATTAACCATTAATTTATTTTTCTTTTATTGCCACCCAGCAACAAGCTCCTGAATGAAATTCCTGTTTTCCACCTTTAGCTCTTCCATATTCTCCATAGGTATAATAGCCGACCATTTGTGTTTGCCATACATCTGCCAATCCATTATTTTCTGCATGTACAAGTGGACCTAATACCGGAGGTCGCCCCGCACATGAAAAAATAAGCAGGGCATCAGCTTGATTCATTTCTTCTTTTTGAACTTGTTCTGCTTCATAAATAATTTCTTCCGTAATATCAAAATCCGGTGGTACCGTAAACCAAAACTCAGTGCCTTCAGTCATTTCACTATCCATCACTAAGGCATTCTCTGTATGATCAATACTCATGGGTGTACGTAATACGGTCTCTCCAGACTCTCTTTTCACGATCAGTGGATAATGAATAGCAACTTCTTTAAACAAGTCAAAGTCTTTATTTTTAAGATTCTCCATTTGACCTAAATATTTAAAATACATCTCTATTGCTGGCTGATCATCTATGCTATATAGTAATGGGCCTTTACTTTTTGTCACTTTTCGGGAAATACCCATCGGTTTCCATCCGGTTATAGCCATACCTTTTATTGAAACTTTGTCTGAATCAATAACCAAAGCTATCATTCCCAAATCTGTTTCTTGCTGATTATTAAAAACATAAGTTCCTGAAAATGTCCAGTCATCGCCTGCCATGCCACCAAAGAAAACCGTATCCGGCCCAAGATTTTTTTCAAGACTTCTTACGAAAGTCTCACCGTCAAAATATTCCTGTTTCTTGTTCATACCTGTGCTACAAATTATCAATGATGGATTAGTGAACTTTTGTTTTGCAAAATTTGAAGTAACGGCTACTGCATTATTAATTGAATCACCTTCGATAGGTGTAAATAAAATTGAATAGTTATCCCTATTCATATCAAATAGCATTATAACAGCACCTCCCTCACTTTCATGATCATTTGAAAATTCAGCACAGGATGTCGCACCGAAAATATCTATCCCTTTATTTGAGAGTAGCTCACACACTGCTCTCCTGTCCTGTTTTATAGAAATAAAAGCTATTGCAAGAGTGGGTTTGAAACCATCATTCATTGCTTGTTGCAATGCTACCTGTATTTCTTCGGTTGATTTTCCTTTGATTGATTTTGCGGTCATTTTTTTTTATTTTATTGAACCCCTTTCAGGGTTCTGTTACTTCCTTTTTTTCCCCGGGTTTCACCCGGAGTTATTTATATTTAAGCCCTTCGGGCTTTTCGGTTTTATTCATATTACTTCATTTTTTATTCGTGGTTATTGAATTTGAATCGTTTAACTTTTATTATCTTTCTATGTTTGTATTACTCCTTAAACCATTCGATGGTATTTTATTTTAAATCTATTTGATAATCTAAAATAGTTTATCCACACACAATCCCGAAGGGATTAATTTTATTAACCCTGCATGAAATGCAGGGAAACGGAATAAGAGTATGCCCCAACCACGAAGTGGTTGAATAATCACAACAAATACTTTTCATCGAATTCAATTTCATGTTCTAATAAAAGTTCTTTTAGTTCTTCAATAAAGGTTGTGGTTTTAGTTTTGTGATGTTCTACCTGGTTCTTTACATAACGAATTAAATTTTCTTTTGCTTCAATTGAATAAGTAAAAGCGGCATAGCCATCCTGCCAGCCACCAAAATTGGAGAAAAGGTTTTCCTTTTTTATAAAATCGCTGCTTGCTAATTTTATGTCTTTCACTAAATTGGCTAATGCAATAGAAGGGTGCAAGTGAGTGATGATATGAATATGATCTTCTATTCCCCCAATTTGATACAAATGACAATTATTATTTTTTAAAATCCCCCAAATGTATTTATACAACTCTTTTCTGTTTTCAGCTTCAAGCGTCTTTTCTCTGCCTTTGGTACTGTAAACTATTTGATATAGTATTTGAGTGTATGTGCTCATTTTAGTATATTTTATTGAACCCTGACAAGGTTCATATTCCTTCGTTTTGTTTACCCAGGTTTCAAGCGGGATTATTTATTTTAAATCCTTCCAGGTTTTTATTCCCCGAGAAAATTTACCATTAATAATTCTCCATTCACTATGGTAACTGTATGTCTTTCTTTTTCTTCATCACAATATAGACAAATGAAATAAATGCAATAAAAATAATTGTTGACAATATTTCCTTTTTAGATAATCCGGTTAATACACAAATAATTGCGACAATACCAATTAGCGGAACTACTAATACTCCCGGCATCCTGAAAGTCTTTTCAGAAGAATCCTGCTTTCTTCCTCTTAATTTAATGGTTGCTAATATTACAGCCAGATAAATGAATAAAATGGCTGCACTCGCCAACACTGCCAATTGCTTAAAACCTCCCGAAACGGAGAAAATAAAAATCAAAGATGCATAAGTGATGATTGAAGTTTCATGATTTTAGTTGACAACTTTTTCTAATCAGTAATTTAAATGTGGATAACTTTTTTTGATTAAATAATTTATTCCTTTCAATTTTACATTGCTCATTCGAAACGGAAGTATGACTGTTCTGGGGGGATCAGGCATACCAGGGATAGACTGAGCCGGTACGAAATGTATCTTATGTTTGCAGTATCTTTGCTTTTTGTAAAG